>Ga0207426_1000098_pt1 | contig 264264 bp, 228 predicted proteins | sample AraplaMF_Cvi_mMS_FD_184265 | JGI IMG/M metagenome (GOLD analysis project Ga0207426, IMG submission 184265) | Arabidopsis root microbial communities from the University of North Carolina, USA - plate scrape MF_Cvi_mMS (SPAdes) (version 2) | ecosystem: Host-associated > Plants > Roots >...
CGGCGATGATCTCGCGGGTCAGGCCGGGCCCGAGGTGGAGGCGCATGGCCTCATCATCGCCTTCCTGCAGCAGGGTGACGACCACCGCCGGCCCTTGCAGCCTGGACGCGCTGCCGGCGGTCAGCCCCGGCAGCGCGTCCAGGCGCCACAGCAGGGTCGCCAGCAGAAGGGCGGCTGTGATCGTTCCCAGCCACAGCGGCGTCCGGCCGGGTATGCGCCAGGGAGGCTGGACCGCGGGCGTGATCGCGGCAGGAGCATCGATCCGGACCGCGGCGTCGGGCGCCGGACTCGGGGCCAGGAGCAGCGGATCGCCGGCGGGCTGGCCGGCGGCATCCTTGGCGATGAAGGTCGGGACGTAGCTGCCCTTCGGAATGGAGATGCAGATCCGGTCGTCCTTGCCGTCGGTGACATAATAGTAGTCGAGCGATCGTCGCAGCCGGCTGGCCTCGATGCGGACGATCGGGTCGAGCTGGGGGTCGAAGCTGGTGTCGCGGTCGAAGACGGCGACGCCGACGCTGTAGCCCTTGATGCGGTCGGCCCGGCCGGCCAGGGTCTCGTCGACGATGTAGCGGAGAAAGCGCCGGTTCCGCTCGGAGGCACTGAAGCTGGTGCTGGCCAGGATACGCTCGACCTCGCCCCGGACAATCTCCTCCGGCGGCACAGCCGCTTCAGGGGCCGGCATCATCCTGTTGTCCTCCGGCATCGCGGACCGGTGTGTTCGGAGCCGGGGTCGAGATTCCGTATCCAGGCTGCGGCATTCCGCATCGCGGCGCATAGCGGCAGACGGCCGGCTCGTTGCGAATCCGGCAGCGCGGTGCCTCGCGCCCGCGCACCTGCCATAGTTGAGAGCCCCCGCCGTACTGGCACGCCGCGCTGCTCTGAATCGCAGCAGGGCAGAACTAGACGGCGCGTCCCCCTCGGAATAAAAGCCTTTCGATGGCCCATGTCTTCCACCCGGCATGGGGGTGAATATTTTGATATAATTTTATGCGGAACAATTCGGCCCGCATGAGGCCGACCTGAGGTTCAAGACGAAACTCTATTACTTGATGGTTTTCGCGTCAATTGTTACATCCCGATCCGACCGCGGTGGTGCGCGGCGCATTCGTTCGGATCTCGGTGCAGGCCGACATAACGCCGGTCGAATGATAATCAGGCGCAGCTTCTCTGGGGTTCCAAGGATTCGATCGCCTTCGTCATCATGGCCGGCCGAATCCTGTCATGGCAGATCGCAGGCGGACGACACCACAGTTGCCCTCCGTATTTCGTGTCGCGAGGCCATTCGTGTTGTTACAGGCAAATTACCTGAAGCTACCGCGCGCAACCTAGCCGCACGCGTCGTGCAGCCTCGATCCTCTGCTGCGGCATCGTCCCGACGACACCCTGCCGGTCGGGTCGTCATGATTACCTGTCGACGCACTGCGCATCCGCGGCTGGAGGCTCATCTCATGAATCCGCAGATTGTCACGCTCGGCCAGCCTGCGGCGTCCGCGATCGGGGATAGCGGCGCGCAAATCGCGACGTCAACGACTGCGGTGCGGGCTGCTGCCGCAACCCCAGAGGCCGTTGCCGCCGCAGATGCTGCCGCACGCCACTGGCGCTTCGCTGAGGATAGGCCGGCCCCGGCCGGCTCCGACCGCCATAGGCGGATGTTCAGTCAGATGATGCGGGAGACCTTCAATCCCTACAAACCCGCGGTGATTCCGTGGCCGGTCCTGGATCCGGAGGCGCGGCAGCGATTGATCTCGCTGCCGATCTGGGACACCGCGGTGCAGGTCGAGGGGCGGGCGAGGTTGTGCATCCGCAGCTTCGCCCGCTCGGTGCAGGATCCGGCGGTGCGCGAAGCGCTGGAGCTCATGGGCTTTGAGGAAGGGCGGCACAAGGAGGTGCTGTTCCATCTGGTCGCTTTCTACGGCATCGAACTGAAGCCGGAGCCCGGCTATGTCGAGCCAAAGGACCCGGAGCGAGCCTTCATGACGACCGGCATCAGCGAATGCTTCGACAGCTTCTTCGCCTTCGGCCTGTTCGAGCTGGCCCGCCGCTCCGGCTACTTTCCCGAGGCGCTGGTCGAGACCTTCGAACCCGTCGTCCAGGAGGAGGCGCGGCACATCCTGTTCTTCACCAACTGGCTCGCCTGGCACCGCCACACGATGCCGTGGTGGCGGCGGCCGTACTTCTGGTTCAAGACACTGTCGGTCTGGATCTTGGTTGTCCGCGAGCGCATCGGCTTCGCCCGGGGCATGAATACGAGCGAGAAGAACGACGCGGCCTTCACCGTCACCAGTGCGCAGTCGATGTCGAGTCAGAAGATCGACCCGGCCGAGCTCATGGACATCTGCCTGGCCGAGAACGACCGGCGCCTTGCCGGCTATGACTGGCGGCTGCGCCGGCCGACAGCGGTGCCGCGGGCGATCCGAGCGGCGCGCCTGTTCATTTGGCCGAGGCGGAAAGGCGACGGCGTCGCAAGCTCAGGCCTGTCGGCACGACGGCATTGATGAGCTTCTGAAGCAGAAAGGCCGGCGGCGGTGCGGTGCGTGCTCACCGCCGGGACCTCGACGGAGTGCAATCGGCCGCCAGTGCGGGAGCAGCTGAGCCGACATCGGCCCGAGATCCTCTTGGGGCGGCGGCAGTTCGCCTCGGGCCTCCGCCTTGTCGAAATCAGGGCCGGGTCTTGCCGTCGAGCTGGGTGATGCGGTTGTCGCTGCCCGCGTCCACGATCGAAGGGGTCTCGGATCTCTCCTTCCAGTAGACTTGGTTCTGTGATCCGGACACGGTCAGCGTGGCGCCGGCGGCAAGCTCAATCGAAACGAAGTTGCGGTCGCCTTCGAGGATCAGCGAACGGCACTTGCCGGCGAGGCTGTAGCGCTGGTCGTCGGCGCGGATGACGACGTCGCGGTCGGCGCAGGCGATCGGCTGACGTTCGGCCGCGCTCTGCAGGATCAGGATCTCCGCCTGCGACGGGGCCCAAGGAACAATCGAAAGCCCGAGCATGGCTGCGATGCCGGAGATCATCCGGGCCGTCCGTTGACTCTTGATCGCGGTCATCGGCTCTCCTCCCTTCGTTGCCGGTGCGCCGCGCCGTTCGGTCCGATCGGACGCGATCTGCGGCAGGTCCCGACAGGATTGTACAAGGATACTGTGCCCGGCGTGGGAGCGGATAAAAGCTGCCCGAATAGGATTATACCGCCGGATGGGCGCGACGCCTTCATTTCCGGAACGCGACGAGCAGGACGGCCTTCAGGGCCTGGCCTGTCTCGAGGAACGGCATCGGGTCGACCGGCACCTCCCCGCGCCGGACCTCGTAGTGCAGATGAGGGCCCGTCGATTCGCCCGTGGAGCCGAGGGTGCCGACGACGGTCCCGGCCGTGACCAAATCGCCCGCGGCGACCGCGAGGGACTGCATATGCGCATATCGGGTGACCAGGCCGTCGGCATGCTGGACCTCCACCATGTTGCCGTAGCCGCCGGCGAGGCCCGATCGCCGGACGCGGCCCGCACCGGTGGCGAAGATCGGCGTTCCCGCCGGGGCGACGAGATCGACGCCGGTGTGCAGGATCGTCAGGCCGGTGATCGGATGGACGCGCACGCCGAAGGGGCTCGACCGCTCATACGCGACGCGCAGCGGCGTCGCCAATGGCAGCCCCGGCAGGCGGGTCGCCAGAAGGCGGGCATGGGCGTCGAGCGCCGCGGGCGAGAACGGATCCGCGATCAGGGCGGGGCCGGGCGCCGGCGGCAGGTCGAGCCGGTCCAGGGCGCGGTCGATCGCTGTGACCGCCACGGCCAGGCGCACGGTCTGCGCCATCCGCCGGTCAGCGGCCGCGATATCGGCGGGTGACAGGCCGAGGGCAGCGAGGTCCGTATCGGCCGTGGTGGAAGGGGTGGGCGGCTCCTGTGGCGGCAGTCGCGGCCGGTACGACAGCGCCAGGCTGACCGCCAGGGCCGTGACCACAGCCAGCGCCCCGACGCCGAGGAGGAGCGGGAGCGGCGCCCGTCCGGCGGGGCGAGCGTGCCCTCCCGCGGAGGATCGATCGCGCGCCGGCGTTGCGACGGATTCCGGGGCAGTTCGTGCGGCCAACACGAGCACCGCCGGCTGACGCACCGCCGGTTTGGTGGCGTGCGCCGCCAGCCGTCGGGCTGCGGCATCGGGCGGCCCGTGCAGCAGGGACGCGTCGTCCGGCTGTGTCGTGTCGGCCGACAGATCGCAGGAGGCCAGGACCAGCCGGTCTGCTGCTTCCAGGCGGATCCGCGCCACCTCCGGTTGGGAGATCCTCTTTCCGGATTGCGGCCGCCCGTCGAAGGGAAGCGCGGCGAGACCGTTTGGCCCGAGGCGATAAAGGCCGCCTTCGCCGGTCCGGAAGCACATCACATGCGGCAGGCTGACGATCACGGCCAGGATCGACACGCCCTCGGATCGCCGGCGGGACTGCTGCCGGTGACCGGACCGAAGCGCCTCCCGCTCGACCCGCCGGCGAACGGCCCGGGCCAGCTCCGCCCGGCCGAGTCCGGCCGGCAGCGCCGCAAGATCGCGCAGCACGGCGGCGGCCTCGTCGCGAAGATCCGGCGCCTCGCCCCCGGGCACGGCCAGCGCCCAGAGGCCGATCTCCGGCCGGCACAGGGCGTCAGGCGCACCGGCGATGCCGGCGTCGCAGGCGGCGCGTGGATCCGCGCCCGGCCGGGGAGCCACCGCCCGCATCAGTCGAGCGGCGAGGTCGATAGCGGCGCATCGCCCGGCAGGCCGCCAGCCGAATCGACCAGCGGCCGCGCCGCGTCGATCAGCGCGGCGAAGCCGGGCAGATCCCCGCCGTCGCCGGCGAGAAGCCAGGCGTAGCGGCGGTCGATCGCCGACCATGGCCTGGTGCCGCCGACGGCCTCGGCCAGGGCCGCAAGCCGCGCCGCATCCGCACCGCTCGCCCGGTCAAACAACGTGGCTTGGCGCGCGGCGAGGGCAAGGCGCAAGAGGGGCCCGGGCGATCGCGTCAGGGCGTCGATGACCTGGCCGGCGCTGCCGGGCTCGGCCCGGGCCGGCAGGATCTCGAGATCGTCCAGCAGGCTGTCCCAGGCCCTGGCCGCGTCGTCGAGATAGAGCCCGAGCACGGTGGCGGCGAGCGTGCGCCCGACAGTCTCGGGCTGCCCGCTCCCGCCCAGCACCCAGGCATCGGCCTGCAGCGCGCCGGAGAGGTCGGCCAGCGCCGGCGCCATCACGCGATGGAAACCCTCCGCGGTGAGCAGGCCCGGGATCGGCGTGGCGAGCGAGGCCTCGGAGCGGCGGGCCAGCGCCCAGCCCTCGGCACCCACGACCAGATCGGCGCGGAACGGCGGCAGCGCCTGGGCCGCCTCGGAGCTCCGGATCGCGGCGTAGGCCCGGACCGACAGCGGCGTCTGCCGCAGGCGGGCCCGAACCCGGTCGACCGCCGAAGCATCCATCGCGGGCACGAGGCGCGGCTCCATGGCCAGGGCCTGCTCCAGATGGCGCTCCAGCCGCTCGCGCCGGTCGGAGGCGGGCTCGGTCACGGACCAGTCGATCGAGGCCCAGAGGCGGACGAGGTCGTCCTGCCGCGGGACGCTCGCGTCGCCGAGGGCGAGCACCGCCTTCAGCCCCTCGAAGGCGAGCTCGGGCGCGATGTCGGGGCGCTCTATCCGCTCGAGGATGCGGCCGGCCAGCCGCCCGAGAAGCCCGTCGCGCAGCAGGTCGCGATCCAGCCGCTGGGTCTCCGCCCGAAGATCGTCGAGGGTCGCGGCGTTCAGGCTCGCCCGTCGCCACAAGGCGGGCGGCGCGTCGGCGAGAGGAGAGGCGGCGAGGCGGTCGAGGGCGGTGAGGGCGACGGCCGGTTCGTCTGGCGACGCCGCGGCGTCCGGGGCGGCGGCACGAGCCTCCGTGATCGCCGACCTCGCCTCTCCGGCAAGCCGCTCATTGGCGACATGGACGGCGGCGAGGAGAGCGGCCACGGCGACGAGCCCGCCCCCCAGAACCGCCATCCATGCCCGCCGCCGGGTCATCGGGTCAGGTCGTCGACGAGGCTCTGGGGGTCGGCGGCGCCGTTGTCGCGCATCCGCTGCATGTGCAGCACGAAGATGTCGACATAGGGCAACAGCGCGTCCGAGCCGCGGGCATGCAGCTCCGCCTTCAGCGTCGGCACCTGGGCCTGGACCACCTCGTCCGAATAGTCGCCGGAGGTGCTCAGCACGGTGTCGACATAGATCTCGCGCGAGGTGCGCACCGTGTCCTCCAGCCCCGAGCGCTGCCTCTCCATCTGCTGCATCTGCGCCTCGGCGTCGCCGAGCGCCTTGCGGGTCTGGGCATCCTGACGCCGTGACTGCAACTGGCGCAGGGCAGGGCGCGCCACCTGCTCGATCGCCTGGCCGACGGCCAGCAGGCGCTGCTGATCGGTGCGCAGCTTGTTGCCGAGCAGCGCGCCGACATTCACCAGCGACCGCACTGTCCGGTTCCGGGCGTCGTTCCGGTCCACCAGGGCTTCCCGGATCGATTGCCCGACGCCGCGCAGCTCGGTCTTGACGGCTTCGTCCCCGGCCTCGTCGGCCAGGCGGTCCAGCGTGCTCAGGGCCGCGTCCTCGCGCCGGGCGTTCGCCGGGCTCTCGCTGGACGACGGCATGGCGCGCCACTCGCGCTCGATCTCCGCCAGCCGCTCGGGCGAGGTGATGACCGGCGCGGCCACAACCAGACGAAGCCCGAGCTGGCGGGTCTCGGTGGCCTTGCCGCTGCCGCCGGCGTAGTAGGGCATCTCGACGCGCATGCCGGAGCGGATCTGGTCGAGCGGCATGGTGAAGTCGCCGCCGCGGACGATGAAGCCGCCGGCCTGGCCGTGCAGCCGGCCGCGCCGGTTCAGCCGGAACGGCTCGAACATCATCTCCGACGCGTTGCCCAGGACGTCGTGCAGGCCGAGCGGGTTGGGCTTGAGCAGGCCGATCGGATGCAGCTTGCCTTCCGCCGACCCGGTGCCCTGGTACCAGAGATATTCGGCCGGAACGCCGCTCGGCATCGGGAAGCGCGACGCCAGGAAGGTTTCCGAGGAGACCGCCATGCCGCCGCGGGCGGCATACTCCCATTCGTCCTCCGTCGGCAGGCGGGTGAAGCCGGGGGTTCCCGATTCCGACGGCAGCACGTCGCGGGCATGGGTGATCAGCCACTCGGAATAGCGCTCGCCGAAGGCGACGGCGTCGAACCAGGAGAGCTCGGTCTGCGGCAGCCGCGTCCGCATCGTCGGGTTCGGGCAGTCCCCGCCGGCCAGCGCATCCCACTGCGCGCGGGTGACCTCGTATTTGCCCATCAGGAAGTAGCGGACGCCCGGCGTCGCCGGGTCGGTGAAGGAGCCGGCGATGACTTCGAAGCGGCGGTCGCTGAGGAAGCCCAGTTCCGGCTGGGCGTCGCCGAGCTGGACCCGGACGTCGTCGAGCACGCCGGCGGAGGGCAGGTCGATGCGCCGGAAGGCCATGGCGCCGCCGCAGGGCAGGGGCAGGACGACGTCGCCGGGCGCCGGCATCGGGTTGTAGGCGTCCTCGGGCCAGGTGATGGGCTCGGCCGCCCGGCCCGGGGCGGCGATCGCCAGCCAGGCTGCGAGTCCCAGAAGCGCGGCTCGCAGCGGCCGAACCGGTCGATCACACATCACGAAGACCCTCGGACGGTTGGATGCGGGCGGCGAGCAGGCCGCCCCAGCTCGCCGACAGCAGCGCGGCCAGGATCGTCGCCGCCGCGGCGATGCCGAAATGCACCAGCAGCAGCCGGCAGATGCGTTCCCCGGGCTGCAGGCTGCCGGCGAAGATGCTGTTGAGCGCGGCGGCCGCGCCCTGGAAGACGATGCCGGCGAGGGCGACGCCGAGCACCGCGATCAGCGCCGCCTGCACCACCGGAAAGGCGACCAGGGACCGTGTCGGCAGCCCGATCAGCCGCAGCATGGCGAGATCCCGCCGCTTGCGCTCGACATGGCCGCGCAGGCTGGCGGCGAGGGAGACCAGGTAGCCGAGCGCGCCGCAGCCGGCGATCAGCCAGAAGGCGATGCCGAGATTGCGGTCCAGCAACTGCATCTGCGCGATGTCGGCGGAGGCCGTGCGGACCTCGACCCCACGGTCCTTGAGCGACGCCTCGATCGCGGCGACGTCGTAGATCGAGCGGGCATAGAGGCGGAACCGCGCGAACATCCGGTCCGCGGTCGGCGGCGGGGCGCCGGCCCAGCCCCGGTCGGCGACGGCGAGACCATCCCGCCAGTCCTCGGTGGCGGTGAGGAGGTCGAGCGGCGCCAGCAGGCCGTCGGCCGGCGCGATCGGCGCGTCGGTGACGCCGGCGACGGTGAGCATCAGGCGCTGTGCCTCGAGGCGGCCGTCGCGCTGCCGCGTGATCTCGGCGGTGAGCCGATCGCCCGCGACCGCGCCGAGACTGTCGGCGAGCCGGCGGCCGAGCACGACCGCATCCCCGGCCGGCGGCGCGTTGCCGGCGAGCAGCGGGTCGCCCGGCCCCGAGGGCAGCAGCGCGACGCCGGAGAGGGGGCGGCCGCCGCCATCCGCCTTGCGCAGCCGGGTGAAGCTGGCGGCGATCGAGCGGGTCGCCGGCACAATGAAGGCGACCCCGTCCTGCCCGGCCAGGTCGCGGAAGAACGCGGCGTCGAAGCGGCCGCTGCCGGCCGGCACGATCTCGCGGTTGCGCGGATCCTCGATCAGCCGCTGGGCCAGGGTGTCGATCAGGCCGAAGCGCATGCCGAACAGCACCAGCAGCGGCGCCAGCACTGCGGTGAGGCCGAGCACCTGGCACAGCACGATCCGCCAATCATGGCCAAAGTCCTTGGTGGCGAGGCGCGCGGCGAGCGCGATCCGTCCCATGATCGGCTCAGGTCCAGAAATAGGCGCGGACGGCATCCTGCTCGCGCCGCAGGGCGTGGCCGAAGGTCCGGTACCCGCCGGCCTCGGTCCTGGCCCAGTCATGCGAGGCGATGATGGCCGTGGTCTTCAACTGCTGGACGGTCTCGATCAGCAGGCCGAACACCTGCTCCGCCGTCGGCGGGTCGAGCGACGCCGTCGGCTCGTCCGCCAGCAGGATGTCGGGGCGGTGAGCGAGGGCGCGGGCGATGGCGACGCGCTGCCGCTCGCCGACGGACAGGCGGCGCGGCTGGACGTCGAGCAGCCGTGCCAGGCCGAGCCGGCGCGCCAGGGTGCGCAGATGCTCCGGGTCGTGCCGGCCGGCGACGCGGGCGGTCAGGGCGATATTTTCCCCGACCGTGAGATAGGGCAGCAGCCCGCCGGTCTGCAGCACATAGCCGATGCTGTTGGCCCGCAGCGCCGCGAGGGCGTCGTGCCGCCGGCGGCGCCACAGCAGGGCCAGGTCGACCGGGGATCCTTTCCCGCCGGCAAGATGAAAGGCGCCGGCGGTGTCGGGGGCCAGGGTGCCGCCCAGCAGGTCCAGCAAGGTCGACTTGCCGGAGCCGGACTGGCCCGCCAGGAACCAGATCTCGCCGCGCTGGACCACGAGATTGCTGACATGCAGCTCGAAGGCGGCAGTCCCGCCGCCGCGGCGCAGCGTGACGTCGCGCAGTGCATAGACCGGCGGGGGCGCCAGGACGTTCATGGCAGGGCGTCGAGCGGGATCGGAGAGACCGCCTCGCCGCCGCTGCGGTCGCCATCAAGGGCGATCCAGAGATCGGTGTTGTCGTAGATCTGCCGGTACAGCGTGACCTTGGCCTCGAGGTCGTCGAGGAACTGGCGCTGCTGGCCGAAGCTCCAGGACAGCCAGTCGTCTTCGCTCAGCTCCATGATCCGGCTGCGATAGGGCAGGCCCTCGAGATACTCGCCGATCAGGCCCAGATCGGCCAGCCGGCGGGCGTTCTCGCCACCGACGCCCTCGGGCCGCCGGGCCATGGTCGCAGCGGCGCTGCGCAGCTGGCGGAAGAAGTCGTTCGGGGCGACGCGTGTCGATTCGCCCGCATCGATGATCGCCTTCAGCGTCGCCTGCAGATCCGACAGCTGATTCCGGGTGATCAGGACCCGGACGTCCAACGTCTTGCGCGCCGGGTTGGCGATATCGCGGTCTGAGACCCAGGCCGAGAACAGGCGGGGCGGCTGGTTCCCCTCCATCCGGCCGAGATAGGCGAGCTGCATGGCGCGGCCGACCAGGCCGGCACGGGCGAGGGCATTTTCGGTCGCCTCTGTCGCCGGTTTCGCCGGGGATGGCGCCGTCGGCGGGGCCTCGCCCGCGACCTGGGTGTCCGTGTCCATCTGCCGGAGGATCGTCTCCGAGATCCGGTCGATCACCGTGCCGAAAGTGCGGACGTCGCCGCCCTCGATCGGGAAATACAGGCTGCCGACGTTCGGATAGGCGGTCATCGGCGTGTAGGCGTCCTCGGCGGCCTGATGGTCCGCCTTGCCGGCCGGCGTCTTCAGATGGATCACCATCAGCGCCGCGCCCTTGGACTGGGCGAGCAGGCGCAACTGGTCCGGGTCGAGATGGGTCGAGGAATAGGGATCGCTGGCGCGGCGCGGGCTGGCGTCGGTGACCAGCACGACGAAGCGGCCGGCGACGTCGGTCCAGTCGATGTCGTCGAGCGCGGCCTTGACGCCGGCCAGGGCGTCCTCGCGGAAATCGAGATTGTCCGCCGTCGAGGCCGATGCGGCGTCGAGGCGTCCCAGGAACGATGCCCGGTCGTGCCCGTCGGCCAGGGTCGCGAACACCTTGGTGATGTAGCCGTCCGGCGAGCCGTCGGGCATCACGTCGCGGAAGCCGACCAGGCCGAAGCTGACCCGGTCGCCCTCCTCCGACGCCGCGAGCTTTGCGGTCAGCGCCTCGATGGTGGCGCGGGTGCGCGCGACATAGGGCTCCATCGACACGGTGGTGTCGACGACGAAGACGACGCCGGCGCGATACCCTTCCAGCAGCTTGGCCGCGACCCGGGGATCGGGCTTGGCCGGCTCGGCCTGTTCGGGCTTCTCCTGCAGTGATGTCGCGGCGACCTCGAGGGCCAGCCCCGAGAAGCCGCTGGCGAAGTAGCCGTCGGTCCAGTTCAGGATCGGCAGCAGGTAGAAATTCTTGGCCGGATCGATCCAGGCCGACGGCTCGATCGCCGTGACCGGGCTGTCCGGGGGCAGGGCATGGGTTTCGGCGGCCTGGCGCAGCGTCGCGGCCCGGGCGCCGGCGTCGGGTGACTCCATCAGCGTCAGAAGCGGATCGGACTGCTTGAAGAACAGGGCGCGGTCGCGATTCACCGGGTTGGTGAACAGCACGACCATCGTCTGCTTCCAGTCGATCGCCTCCGCGGCCGGGATCCAGCCCAGCGTCCGCCCGCCCGGTGTCGTGCCGATCTCGATCCAGTCGGCGTCCCCGCTCTTCGCCCGGCCATAGACGAAGAGCATGGACAGGGCCGGGATCTCCGGGCCTGCCGAAGCCTGGCCCGGCTCGGCCGTGGCCTTGGCGCCCGGCCGGGTGAGCACGCGCTGCCACAGGCTCGTCGTTCCCGGCATCAGCAGCGGCGTCCGGGTTGCGGCCGGTGCAGGGGGCGGCGTCTGCGCCGCTGCCACGCCGGGAAGGATCGCCGCCGACAGTCCGACCGCGAGGCCGACGGCGAGAGCGCGGAGGAGAGGTGCCACTCGGATCATGGTGCGGAACCTGCGTTGCCGAGGGCCTGGAGGCGCGGCCGGGCGTCCTCCATCCCGCGTTCCAGGGCGGTCGAATAGAACTCCCGGGCCTTGGCCGGGTTCGGCGCGGTGAAGGGGTGAGGGCCCTGGTCCCAGGATGCAGGGTCGTAGAACCGGGCGATGCCAAGCGCGGCCTCGCCGCTGCCGCGCCGCGTCGCCTCTTCCCACAGGACGAGCGCAGTGTCCGCGTCGCGCTTCTCCAGCAGGAAGCGCTGGCCGGCCAGATACAGGTCCCGCGGCGGCAGGTCCAGGAGCCGGGGCAGTTGCTGCCGGTCCAGGGGCGGGGCGGGATCCTGGCGGGCCCCGGCTCCGGCCTCGGCCTGGACCTCCGCTTTCGGCGACACCGGCACCGGCTGTACCGGTTTCGGCTGCGCGGGTTCGGGCCGTGCCGGTTCAGGCCGCGCCGGCTCCGATGGCACCACTTCGATGGCAGGCCTGGATGCAGCCGCCGATGGCTGCGGCTGTTGCGGCAACGGTGGCGGTGCGGGCGCGGTCGGCTGCCATTGCCACCAGAGACCACCGGCGGCCGCGGCCAGGAGGAGGCAGAGGAGGGCCGCGACCACGGCGACCCGGCGCCGCGGTCTCCGGGCCGGTGGCGTCGATCCCTGTCCGGCGGCGAGGATGATCTCCCGCATCGATTGCGGCCGGTCGAGCGGGTCGGGCTCGAGCATCCTCGCGATCTGGGGGGCGAGGCTCGGCGGCACGCCATCGAGCTGCGGAACGCTGCGGCGGGCGTTGACCACCGCCATCATCGACCGGCCCATCTCCAGCGGCCGGCCGCGGGCGGCGGCGGCGAGCACGAGGCCGAGGCTGTAGATGTCGGACCGCGAATCGACCTGGGCGCCGAACAGCCCGACCTGTTCCGGCGACGCCCAGGAGAACTTGCCGGCGAAGGCGCTGCCGACCACGGTCTGGGCGTCCGGATCGGAAAGCTTGGCGATGCCGAAGTCGATCAGCTTGGCGCCGCCGAGCCGGCCATGCTCGAGCAGGATGTTGTCGGGGGACAGGTCGCGATGGCTGATGCCGATGTCATGCGCCTCGGCGAGCCCGGAGGCGAGGCGGTCGCGCAGGGCGCCGACCTCCTCGGGCGTCAGCGGCCCGTCCCGCAGCCTCTCGCTCAGGGACGGGCCGTCGACATACTCCATCACGAGGTGCAGGCGCCTCGACTCGTCGCGGAACAGCCCGTCATAGCTGACGATGCCGGCGTGCCGGATCTTGCGCAGCGATTCGGCCTCGCGCAGGAACAGGGCGACGATCGATTCGTCGCCCATCAGCTCGGGCAGGATGATCTTGATGGCGTGCCGCGTCCGCTGGTCGATGTGCTCGGCTTCGTAGATCTCGCCCATGCCGCCGCGGCTGATCAGCCGGACGATGCGGTAGGTGAACAGCACGGTCGCGCCGGGCGACAGCTCGGTCGCCGACCTTGGCCCCCGCAACGGTTCCTGCGTGGTCGGTTCAGCCCTCTGGAACGGGTCTTCTGGCCGACGCTCGGGCCCGGCGGTCACGACCAGCCTCCATTCGGCCGGCGCGGCGGTACGGTGCGCTCCTCTTCGTCCTCGCAGGCCAGGATCACGACGGTGACGTTGTCCGGCGCGCCACGGCCCAGCGCCAGGTCGACCAGCCCGTTCGCCGCCTGGTCGGGCGGCATGGCGTCGAGCAGGTTGGCGATCTCGCCCTCCGAGACGACGCGGGTCAGGCCGTCGCTGCACAGCAGGAAGACGTCGCCCGGCAGCACGACGCTCCGCTCCATCTCCATCTCCAGGGCGTCCGAGGCGCCCACCGCCCGGGTGATCACATTGGACTGGGGATGATGCAGGGCCGCTTCCGGCGACAGCGCGCCGCTGTCGACGAGTTCCTGCACATAGGAATGGTCCCGCGTGATCTGCCAGAGCTGCCGGTCGCGCAGCAGATAGAGGCGGCTGTCGCCGGCCCACAGGCAGACGAAGCGGCCGGCATGGACCATCAGCACGATGGCGGTCGACCCGGTGGTCGCACCGGTCTGCTCCGCCTCACGCCGCAGGGCGTCGTGCACCTCGGACAGCCGGGCGTGGACATCGCCCATGAAGGCGGCCCCGGATTCGGGGATCTGCACCCGGTCCAGGGCCTCGACGATCATCCGGCTCGCCTGGTCGCCGTTCCGATGGCCGCCCATGCCGTCGGCCACCGCCCACAGGCCGGTCTCCGGCTTGGACAGGAACGCGTCCTCGTTGTGACGCCGCACCGCGCCCGCATCGGTGCGGCCGGCCGCTCGGAACTGGAAGCGCTTCACTGCGCGAGCTCCGTGGCCAGGCGCGCCCTCACGAACGCGCGGGGCCAGGCCGCGGGCGGCGGCAGCCCGTCGCCGGCGAGGTACCAGCCCTCCGGGGCAGGGCCGGTCCAGAACCGTGCCTGAGCCGCCAAGGGCGCTGTCCCCAGGCGCAGCACGGCAATGCCTAACCCGTCGGCCGACGACAGCGATGTGCCGCACCAACCATCGCCGATCTCGACCGGCGACGGCTCCTCCTCCGTCAGCGGCTGGGGCCCGAGGCGCTCGACCGCAGCTTCCCATGCCTCCGGCGCCGTGGCGTCGTCGAGCGCGGCGAGCGCGGTCCGTTCCAGCATGTCGAACCATTCGGCGGCAAGCAGTGGCGCCTCCGGCCCCGGATCGGCATCCAGCGGCGAGGCCAGGGTGAGGGGAAAATAGCGCCCGACCCGGTCGACGCTGGGCATCAGAAGCCCCGCCATCGCAGTAGGGCCCGCGCTGCCCGCCGGCAGCAGGAACCGCCAGACCGGCGCCGTCAGGAAGCTTTCCAGCCAGACCTCGCCGAGCGCCTCGCGCGTCGCCGCCATGCCGCGCTGCAGCCAGTCGTCCCAGGGCTCGACGAAGCTGTGGGGCAGCCGGCGGGTGACGAAGTCCCCGAGCCACGGCAGCTTGCCGAAGATGCCGGGGCTCCCGGCCCCCGGGATCAGAAGGCCTGCGGACATTGGAACTCCCTCAGCTGCGGCAGCGTGAAGGGGTTGAGGACGCTGGCGGTGCGGACCTCGAAGGTGGCGCTGTCCTTGCCCTCGCTGATGGTGAGGCGGAACCGGTCGCTGGCCGAGGCGCCGGCGATCCGGGACCGGTCGACCAGCCGAAACAAGGCCCAGGGGCCGTCGAGGGTGATGCCACCGCTCGGCGAGCCGTCGACGGCGGTGAAGGAAACGCGGACCTGGCCGGCCCCGGTGCCCGGCCAGCGCATCGACACCGGACGGACCGGACCGTGGTCGTAGGAGACGGTCTGGCCGTTGATGTCGACCGTCACGCTTGCCGCCTCGGGCGACAGGTCGACAGGCTCGATCTCGAAGCCGATGCTGGGCTGCGTCCCGCCCTGCGGGAAGAACGCGTCGCGGATCCGGGCCGCCTTCTCGAACTGCGCCAGCGTGCTGTCAGCGATGCCGAGATCGACATTGTTCAGCTTGGCCCAGCGCCAGGGATTGCGGGAGGTGTCGGCATACTGGGCGAGATTGCTGGAGAAGAAGCCGTCGATCAGCCCGCCGGGGGCGAACAGCCGGCCGAAATCGTCCAGCTTCACGTCCTGCCGGGCGCCGCGGGCGAGCGGATAGCGTCCGGCCAGCGCCGTCTGGCACAGCGGCCGGCCGGTGGTGTTCCAGTCGGCGTTCAGCGTCTGTCGGGCCCCGCCGATGGTGACGTTGGAGGTGGCCTGGGCGATCTGCTCGGCCCAGCCGCGCATCGCCTCCGGCGCGCGGCCGGCCGAGGCGGTCAGCTGCTGCGCCAGGGCGGCCAGCTCGGCATTGGCCGCGACCCCGGCGGCGCCGGGCGTCATGGCGCTGCGGTTCATCTGGCGGTAGACGTCGGCCAGCGTCCGGATCATGTCGTCGAGCGGTGCCGCGGCGCCGTTCGGGCCTTCGACGAAGGCGTGCAGATCGCGGAATCGCTCCTCGACATAGGCGCCCGGCAGCGGGGCCGAGTCCGTCGACGCCGAGGCGGCGGCGCCGAGGCGCGTCCGGGCATAGTCCTGGGCCAGCAGCGACGCCAGCCGGCCGCCCATGCCGAAGCGGTTCTGCGCCACGGTCTCGACCTGGGCGCCGACGACGTTGGCGGCCTGCTTCTGCCCGGCGCTCATCTCCGGCGCGGCCTGCCCCGCGGCGGGAGCCGGAGCCTCCTTGGTCAGCGCGGTTTCCTGTGCCGCTCCACGCAGGATCGCGGCCAAAGGCGACCCGGGGCCGGACAGGATGTTCAGGACCTCGACCGCATGCTCCCGGCTTTCGAACGGAACGACGCGGATGTCGGCCAGGAGCGCGTTCCAGGCCGAGATGTAGTCGTTGTAGTACAGCTGCAGCGCGTCGCTGGCGATCCGCGCCACGGCCGCGTCGTCCGGCGTGCCGGCCGCCGCCTGCGGATCGGTCACCCAGCGGTCCGAGGCCACCAGGCGGGCCGCGTTCTCGACCTCGGTCAGGACCACGTCGTGGAAGCCCCGATAGGTGAAGATCCCCGACACGCCCTCCCCGAGGCTCTTGTTCGAGGCCCGGACCAGGGCGCGCGGGGTCTCGGGTCCGCCATGGTCGCTCACGGTCCAGATCGGCAGGGCCGCGGCGTCGGGGCTGGCGGCGAGCAGCGTATAGGCGCGCTGTGCGGGAGGCGTCGCGGCGATGATTCCGCGCACCCGCTCCACCAGCCGGCCATCGATCCCGATCCCGGCCAGGGGCCGCTCGAGCAGGGCGGCCGTGTGCGCCTCGACTGATTGGCGGAGGGCGGCGTTCTGTTCTCCGGGATAGCGCTGCGCCAGGTCGATGCGGAGCCATTCGAGGATGGTGGCGCTGTCCACGTCGGGCGCCTTGCCGCCGAGCATCAGGTAGCTCTTCAACGCGACATAGGCGAGGTCGGAGGGCTGCTGCACGCTGCGCAGGATGTCCTCCAGCCGGAGCACCAGCCGCGGCAGCAGGACGGTGTTCAGGGCATGCCGATAGGCCTGGACGGTGCCCTGGGACAGGGTGTCGCCCTGCCACAGCCCGAACCGCAGCTCCCACGGCGCCGGATCGTCCTGCTGCTCGTAGCCGGTGGGCGCCGCGCGCAGGGCATCGAGGGCTGGCAGGACGGGAACCAGGTCGGCGTCGCGGACCGGCCCGCTGGTGTCGCCCAGCTTCGCGGCGTAGCCGTCGAGGCCGTCCTGCGCCGAGGCGATCAGCGTCCGGTTTCCGAGATAGCTGACGGTCCAGGCCGCGACCAGGCCAACCACGACCACGGCGGCGGCGGTCGTCGCGCCCCAGCGAATCCAGCGCAGGCGGCGTTCGAGCCGCGGATTGGTCGAGACGATGTCGGCTTCGGCGAAAACCACCTTGCGCAGCAGGTCGGTCAGGAAATAGCTGCGGCCGCGGCCATGCGCGGCCGCCATCTGCTGGCGATCCAGCCCGAATGACCGGGCCATCGCCCCCATCAGCCGGTCGAAGGGGGTTCCCTCCTGGGTGCCGCTGGTGAGATAGACGCCCCGCAGCAAGGGCCTGGCATCGTAGCGGCTGGGGCGGAACGCCTCGGTCAGGAATTCGTGCAGCGCCTCGCGCATCGAGGCGACCTGGGCCGGGAAGCCGTAGACCAGGCTGCGATGCTGGATGTCCGGCTCCTGGTGCAGCCGCTCGACGACGCGGTCGTTGAGCCGGTCGACCAGCAGGTCGAACTCGTGCAGGAAATCCGGGACGACGCCGGTCTCACCCTTGCCCTCGTCGAGGGCGAAGGTGACGCCCCACACCTGCTCGCGATCCTCTCCGCCGAGATTGTCGAAGAACTCCGAGAAGCCGGCCAGGAGGTCGGCCTTGGTGAACAGCACATAGATCGGGAAGCGGACGCCGAGCTCGTCCGTCAGCTCCTGCAGCCGCTGGCGGACGGCGCGGGCATGGGCCAGGCGCTCGCTGTCGGGCATGAGCGCGACGTCGGAGATGCTGACGCAGACGATCGCGCCGTTGATCGGCTGGCGCGGGCGGTTCCGCTTGAGCAGGCCGAGAAAGCCGTTCCAGGCCGCAGCGTCGCGTGCGGCGTGGCTGTCCTGGGTGGTGTAGCGACCTGCGGTGTCGATCAGCACCGCCTCGTTGGTGAACCACCAGTCGCAGTTCCGGGTGCCGCCGATGCCGCGGATGGCGTCCTGACCCTGGCCGGTGCGGTCGGCGAGCGGGAAATCGATGCCCGAGTTCAGCAGCGCCGTCGTCTTGCCGGCGCCGGGCGGGCCGATCAGGACGTACCAGGGCAGCTCGTACAGCCAGCGGCGGTGGCCCTTGCGGCCCAGGCGCGTCTTGCGCAGCACCGCGAGGGCCTCGGACAGCCGGCCGCGGATCGCCTCGATCTCGTCATCCGCCGTGTCGATCGGGGCGGTATTGTCCGCCGCGACCTCGTCGACCAGCTTCGCATTCGCCCTCTGGCTGCGCGCGGCGGACCAGGCGATCGCCAGGGCCCAGAGCACCAGCATCGCGGCGATGATGACGACGCGGATGAGGGCGTCCTCGAGCGGCCGCACTTCCGCCACCGCGATCAGCGGGCCGACGAACCAGATGATCGTCGACAGCAGCAGCACGCCGACCAGGGAGACGAACCAGCGGGCCGTCAGGATGGAGACGATCTTGCGCACTGCGTCAGCCGCCCTTCGTGGGCTTGAGGAGGACCACTTCGATCCGCCGGTTCTGGGCCCGGCCGTCGGAGGTGTCGTTCGGGACCAGCGGGACCGTGTCGGCCTTCGCCTCGACCGAGAAGCGGGGGTCATCCTGGACCCTGTCCGCCAGGATCCGGCGGACCGATTCGGCCCGGGCCAGGGAGAGCTGCCAGTTCGACGGGAAACGCAGGTTCCGGATCGGCTGGTTGTCGGTGTGTCCCTCGACCACGACCTGGCCCGGTTCCGTCTTCAGCGCGTCGCCGATGCGGATCAGGATCGGCTTGCGGTCGTCGGTCACCGTGTCGCTGGCCGAGGCGAAGAGCCCGTTGCCGTTGATCCGCACGCGGGCGCTCTGCTGGTCCTCGATGACCGTGACCAGGCCCTCGCGGATCTCCGGCTCGAGAAAGCGCTTAAGGCGGCTGCCCGAGGTCTCCTCGACGACCTTGGGCGCCGGCGGCGGCTCGACCGGCGCCGGCCGCTCGATCACCACCGGACCGACCGGCGGCACCTGGGCGGCCGCTGCCATCACCGGCTGCAGCGTCCCGTCCAGAAGCCATTGGTAGGTGAAGAAGGCCCCCAGCAGGATCGCGCCGGCCGCGGCGCCGATGACCCAGAGCGGCACCAGGCGGGACAGCCGCCGGGTCGGGGCGATGCCGGCCCAATGCGGCGACAATGCGCGCTCGCGATGGTCCCGCCGCCGCCGGATGGCGGTGTAGAGCGAGTCCCGGGTTTCCGACAGCCGGGCGGGGCCGCGGGCATCGATCCGGTAGCGCCCCTCGAAGCCCAGCGCCAGGCAGACATAGAACAGCTCGAGGATGTCGAGCGTCCGCTCCGGGTCCCGCATCAGGTGGTCGAGGATGTCGAAGAAGCGCTCGCCGCCCCAGGTCTCGTTGTAGAAGGCCGAGACCATCGACTGCTTCGTCCACACGCTCTGGCTGCCCCAGGGCGTGTTCAGGACGAGGTCGTCGATGGTGGCGCAGAGCCCGTAGCGCGCGGCCCGGATCGCGTCGGCCGTGGCGCCCGTCGCCAGCGCGTTGCGCTCGAAGGCGCGGATCTCGGCGATGACGCGCTCCCGCAGCAGCGGCACGTCGCGATGGACGGCGCGGTTCTTCAGCCGCACCGCGAGCGCGAACAGGGGCGTCGCCGCCTGGATGACCTTGTTGACGCCGGTCGGCGCGATCGGCGCCGCGCCGTCGAAGTCCGGCATCGCCACCCCGGCAAGGCGCGGACGAGGCTGCGGGGTCGCGCGCGGCACCAGCGTCTTCTCTCCGTCCCCAACCGGGAGGCCGCCGGTGACCACCGCCGCGGGGCGCGCACCGCCCGGGCGTGGCCGGATCACGGTGCGGTCGGCATCCTGCGGGTCGGCGAACGGATCGTCATCGACCATCGGCTATCCCCGTTGCGCCTTGATGGCCCAGCATTCGAGCTGCAGGTTCGGGAACTCGCCCGAGACATGGACCGCCATGCCGCCGGATGATTTGAGATCGGTCCAATGGCGGCTGTTCCGGTCCATCTCGAAATAGATCACGCCCGGATGGTAGGGCAGCTGGCGCGGCGCCACCGGCAGCGGCCGGATGGTGATGCCCGGCAGCGCCGCGTTGACCAGGTTCCGGATCTGCTCCACCGGCCCGATCTTGATCTGCGACGGGAAGTGCCGGCGCACAGCCTCGGCCGACACGTCGGCGCGGACCGCGAGGATGAAGGCGGCCTGGTCGAGCAGTGTCCGGTCATGGATCGACGCGACGCGGATGCCGTAGCGGCGTTCCTCGAGCGGAATCGGAACGGCGCTCTGCTCGAGCACCGCGGACAGCGCCTGGCGCAGCTCGATCATCACCGCCTGGAAGCAGTGCTGCAGATCGTCGTGGCGATAGGGCGGGAAGGCGACGGGCCGCTTGTCCCGGCCGGTGAAGGTCGAGATCTCCCCCGCCAGCTCGAGCATGGCGGCATAGAGCCGCTCGGGGTGGATGCCGGAAGCCGCGGCGACATGCGCGAACATCGGCTCGGCGCGGTTAACCAGCTGCAGCAGCAGGAAATCCGCCACCTCGGCCACGCCGCGCGCATCGGTGGCGTTGACCCGGCCGGCCAGGGCCTCGCCGCGATGATGCAACAGCCCGACCAGCTCCGAGACATAGCCGGACAGGCCGGCCGAGGCGTCATGGGCCAGGCAGGGCGGGATGTAGCGGTCGTCGAGGACGATGCTGCGGTCGGCCCGGACCTCGACGATGCGCGCGAGGCCGAGGCAGACATAGCCCGACCGGTCGTCGGTCTCGAGGAGGTAGCGCAGCCGCAGCCGGGCCACCTGCAAGGACGCCACGGCCGGGGAGAAGGCGTTCGCGTCCGTCGCCTCGAACTCCGTGGTGGCGTAGCGCGCCGTCGCGTTGGCCTCGTTGTGGTCGATGTCCGGATTCCCCGGCTGCCGGACCGCCACCGCCAGGTAGACGATGGTGTTCTTGGTGTTCTCCGGCACCGTCAGGGGAGCGGGATGATCGGTATCCTCCGGCACGGAGAACGGCGTGCCGTCGTCCAGCACGCCCGACACCGCCGAGACGGCGAACTTTCCGGTGCCGAGCAGGTCGCGGTTGAGCCGCAGCTCGCGGACGCCCCAGCCGTAAGGCAGCAGGCCGGCGACGCGGGCGCGGACCAGCTTCTCGACATAGCGGTCGAACTGCTGGAAATGGTGGGTGCGGAGGAACATGCCCTCCGCCCAGACGACCTTGTTGTCCCAGCCCATCGCCTAGTCCTCGACCTTGATCGAGATGTCGGAGGCGCCGACATGGATAGCCACCTCGTCGACATCGCCGGGATCGATGCTTTCGACGGCGCGCCACTTGGCCCGGTCGATGTCGCGGAAGCCCGCGACCACCCCGATCTGGTGGGCGGCGGGGTCGAACTGCACCGACAGCGTCCGGGTCTTGCCCGGCGTCAGCAGCATCTGCTCGCTGCTGATCAGCGTGTCCCCGAGCACCGCCTGGGGGTTCTCGGCCAGCTTGAAATAGTCGGCCTGCTCCAGCGCCGCCCCGGATTTGAGCTGGTAGATCCGGACCAGGATCGGTGACGGGCGGTTCGAGGCGTCGGGATTGACGCCGGGCGCGGCGTCCACGGTGATCGTCGTGTCCCCCGGCTTGAAGCCGAGCGTCCGATCGACCATGTCGCTGACCGCCCCGAAGGTTCCGCACCCCGCCAGCAGCCCGGCCGCGACCATCACCGCGATCAATCCCCGCAAGCGCATCTCCTATCCCACTCGGCTGGTAGCATTGCCGTCCTGTGTAGCAGGCGTTTTGTCCTGAGGCCAGACCGTGAGGAAAAAACCCGTCCTTCTGTCCATAGCCGGCATGCGTTACATCCTCATTACAGATGTGCAGTCTGCACGGTTATTGTGGCTGTACTGTCTTCTTGCGATTACTTCTGAACGGGATCGCTCATGCGTTCGTATCCTTCGGCGAAAGATTTGCCGAACAGATCCCGCACGCTTTCGGAGGCCCGGTCGGACATCTGCCGGTGCAGGGTGACATAGGCCTCCCAGAGCCGGGCCTTGCGGGCCGCGGGCAGGACCGCGCCCAGCCCGCCGGAGGCGCCGCCCGCGGATTCCGCCACCGCGTCCGGCGACAGCCGGTCGAGGAGATGCCGCAGCGCCGCCTCCATGCCGCTGATGGTGCCGATCTGATGGCGGCGGAGATCGCGGAATCCCTCCTCCATCGCATCCGCCCCCTTGGCGAAGGCGGGAAGCGGCGGCGACAGGATCGCGGTAATGGCCTCCTCCACCGACGTCGCGAACTTCAGCGGATTGTTGTTGCGCGGCTGGATCGCCGTCCGCTCGATCCGGAATTCCGTCTTCAGGGACGACCGCGCATCCAGCGCTTCCAGCAGCCCCTGCACGCTGGTGCGCAGGATCTGGCCGATCATGCGCGCCAGCTCCTCACTGCGCTCCGCCGGAAACTGCGCGGGATCCAGGCCGGCCGCCTCGAGAACGAGGCGCAGGGAATCGGGGCCGGCGGGGCCGGGCGGCGGCGCCTCGGCGGCAGGGGGCGCGGCCTCGGGCACGGAGGGCGCCGGATCCGGCAGCGGTGGCGTCGGCGCGGGCTGCGGCGTGTCGTGCCAGTCCCGCGGGATCGAACGCACCGGCGCGGGCCTCGCCGCCGGCGCCGGGCTCTGCTCGGCCCAGTCCTCCGGAATTTCCCGGAACTGCGGTGCGGGGGGCCGGATGGCCACATGCGCCGCCGGGATGTGATCGGGCTCGGCCGCACGGGCCCAGCCGTCGTCGGGAGCCGGGGCGAAGGGGGAGGGGCGGGACGCCGGCGGTACGGGCGGCCATGCCGCCTCATCCGGCTGATGCGGGGGCAGCTTCGCGCCGCCGGCCGTGTCGACGCCGAAGGGCAGGGCCATGGGATCGTCGATATCGATCGAATGGCTGGCGGCCGGGGCGTCCGCGCCGGACAGGCGGACCAGGAAGTGGTAGTCGCCGACCGCGATCCGGTCGCCGTCGGACAGCACGGCGCTGCCGGACCGGCCGACAGGCGCTGTGCCGCCGTTGACGAAGGTGCCGTTGGTCGACAGGTCGAACAGCACGTAGCGGCCGTCGACATAGTCGATCAGGCAATGGTTCTTCGACACGAACCGCGAATCGTCCTCCAGCACCCAATCGTTGTCCTGGCCGCGCCCCAGGGTCAGGCCGCAACGATCGAGGGTCCTGGTGGCGTCGCTCCCGGATGGGCCGGAGCCGCCGGTGGTGAGGTCGAGGATCAGCTTCATGGCCGAGAAACTCGGGCGAAGGTGCGAGGGAGCACAGTCCTGACCGCGCTATGACACACGATATTGGATCGTGCCGTGGGAGTCGACGGATACGCTCGCGTCCCGGACAGGATGCGAATCCGCCATATGTGCGAGGAATTCGGCGGCCAGCTCGGGCAGAACCGTGTTCGCCAGGATCTGCTCGATGGCCCGCGCGCCGCTCTCGCTCTCCGTGGCGCGGGCCCGAAGCTCGTCCACCAGGCTGTCGTCGTAGCTGAAGCGCGCGCCGTAGGATTCCTCGATGCGCCGCCGGATCCGCTCGAGCTGCAGCCGGGCGATGCTGCGCATGGTGTCGTCGTCCAGCGGCAGGAAGGGGATCACCGACAGCCGGCCGAGGAAGGCCGGCTTGAAGGTTTTCAGAAGCTCCGGGCGAAGCGCCGCCGCGAGGTCGGCGGGGGCGGGAGCCGTGTCGGGATCGGCGCAGAGCTTGGCGATGAGATCGGTGCCGACATTCGAGGTCAGGATGATCACGGTGTTCTTGAAGTCGATGTCCCGGCCCTCGCCGTCTCGCAGCATGCCCTTGTCGAACACCTGGTAGAACACGTCCTGGACGCCCGGATGGGCCTTCTCCAGCTCGTCCAGCAGCACGACGGAATAGGGGCGCCGCCGCACCGCCTCGGTCAGCACCCCGCCCTCGCCATAGCCGACATAGCCGGGCGGCGACCCGAGCAGGAGCGAGACCTTATGCTCCTCCTTGAACTCCGACATGTTGATCACCGTCAGATTCTGCTCGCCGCCATACAGCAGATCGGCCAGGGCCAGGGCGGTCTCGGTTTTGCCGACGCCCGACGGGCCGAGGAAGAGGAACACGCCGATCGGCTTGCGCGGGTCGGTCAGCTTGGCGCGGGCGGTGCGGATGGCCCGGGCCGTCACCTCCAGGGCATGGTTCTGGCCGACCACCCGCTCGCGCAGGCGATCCTCCAGGGCCAGGATCGACCGGATCTCGTCGGACACCATGCGGCCGACGGGGATTCCCGTCCAGTTCGCGACCACCTCGGCGACCGCCTGGGCGTCGACCTCGACCGGGATCAGGGGCGCTTCGCCCTGCATCTCCGCCAGGGCGCGGCGGGTCTCGGCGTATTCGGCGCGCAGCGCCGCGACGTCCTCGACGTCCTCGGACGGGCCTTTCGCCTCATCCGCCGCGGGACCGAGGCCCTCGGCCGCCTCGATCCGGTCGCGCAGCCCGCGGATCCGATCGACCAGACCACGCTCCTGCTCCCACCGGCCCAGCAGCGCCTCGTGCTCGGCTGCGGCCTGGTCGCGCAGCGCCTGCAGGTCGGCGATGCGCCCGGTTTCCCCGCCCGTCGCCTCCTCCCGCCGCAGGATGGCGATCTCGGCCTCCAGCCGCTCGACCCGGCGCCGGCGTTCCTCGATCGCCTCGGGCGTGGCCGCATGGGCCATGGCCACGCGGGCGCAGGCGGTGTCGAGCAGGCTCATCGACTTGTCGGGCAACTGGCGGCCGGGGACGTAGCGGTGAGACAGCCGGACGCAGTCCTCGACCGCCTCGTCCAGGATCCGGACCCCGTGATGCGCCTCCAGCATCGGGACGACGCCGCGCATCATGTCGATCGCGGCCGCCTCGCCCGGCTCGTCGACCTTCACCACCTGGAAGCGGCGGGTCAGGGCCGCGTCCTTCTCGAAATACTTCTTGTATTCGGACCAGGTGGTGGCGGCGACGGTCCGCAGCTCGCCGCGCGCCAGCGCCGGCTTCAGCAGATTGGCGGCGTCGCCTTGCCCAGCCTGGCCGCCGGCGCCGATCAGGGTGTGTGCCTCGTCGATGAACAGGATGATCGGCCGCGGGCTGGCCTGCACCTCCTCGATCACCGACTTCAGGCGGTTCTCGAACTCGCCCTTCACCCCCGCCCCGGCCTGCAGCAGGCCGAGATCGAGCGTGCGCAGCGAGACGTTGCGCAGATCCTCCGGCACGTCGCCGGCGGCGATCCGCAGGGCGAAGCCTTCGACCACGGCGGTCTTGCCCACCCCGGCCTCGCCGGTGAGGATCGGGTTGTTCTGCCGCCGGCGCGTCAGGATGTCGATCACCTGCCGGATCTCGCCGTCGCGGCCGAGCACCGGGTCGAGCCGGCCGGCGCGGGCGCGCTCGGTCAGGTCGATGGTGTAGCGGTCCAGCGCCTCGGTCCGTCCCGCAGCGGCCGGCCGCGGGCCGGCGCTTTCGGTGCGCACCGTCTCGGCGGTCTCGGCCGAGGCGGCGGTGATCGCGGCCAGCCTGCGGCGCAGCTCGTCGGGCGGGATGCGGGCGAGCGAGGGCGACGCGGCGCGGGCGTGCTGGCCGAGCGTCTCGTCGGACAGCAGCGCCACCAGGAGATGCCCGGAGCGGATCTGCCCGTCGCCATATTCGAGCGTGGCCAGCAGCCAGGCCTCGCGCCCGAGCGTGACCAGGGAGGGCGACAGGGCCGGCGGATGGGCGTTTCCGGTCTTGAGCCGGTCGAGGGCGCGGGCCAGCTCGGCCGCGACCCGCTCGACCGCGATCTCGTAGTGCCGCAGGCAGGCGGCGACGTCGGACCGCTCGTCCTCGAGCAGCTTCACCAGCCAATGCTCGATCTCGACGTTGAACTGCGATCGCGACAGGGTCAGGCCGGCGGCGCCTTCGAGGGCGCGGCGGCACGGCGCGTTCAGCTTGCCGACGAGGGATTTCAGATCGATGGCGGCCATGCGGGGCTCGTGTTGCGGTCGGTGCGGCGGGGATCAGATGTCGTCCAGTTCGAAAACGGCGTCGGACAGGTCGGCCGGCGGCGGCTGCGACACGGCCCAGCTGGTCCAGCCGAGCCGTGACGCCTCGGGCCCGAGACGCGGTTCGGGAGCCTCCCGGCGGTCGAGCACGACGCGCAGGTTGAAGCTGAGGCCGGGCCCGACATAGAGGCGGGTCAGCTCGGCCAGGCGGCGGACCTCGTCCGATCCCGGCAGCAAGGTCTGGAAGCGCGCCCAGGAGACGGGGCCGACCCGGATCTGGACCTTGCCGCGCCGGTCCCACACCCTGTCGCCGACGACCGCATCGACCGCGAGCTGACAGAAATTGCCGTCCGGCGAGGCCTCGGTCGGCAGGACGCTGCGCTCCTCCGGCGGCAGGGCCAGCCAGGTGCCCTCGAACTGGTTCACGGCCACGGGGAGGCCGAGATAGTCGCCCAGCAGGGCCTCCAGCGCCGCCGCCGACCGAGGCCAGCGGGCGAAATGCCCCGCATAGTGGATGATCGCTTCGTCGTCGACCGCCAGGCGCCGCTGCAGATGCGGCGTTCCCAGGCCGACGAGGGCGCGCAGGGCATCGGAGATCCCGTCCTCGGCGCCGCCCGCGCGCTCATAGGCGATCGGCAGGCGGTATTTCGCCCAGGCGCGGTAGAAGAAGGAGGCGAGCCGATGCTGGAACAGGTCGAGGAACGCCTTCAGCGCCGGCCGCTTCTGGCGGGCCGCGCGGTTGACCTCGGCCGTCAGGTGGCTGGGCAGGACGCCGGACGGGCCGGTCAGCCCGAACAGCGTGACGGCCAGCCGGGGCGGTCCGCTTTCATCGGGGGCGGGCGGGTCGAACCGGGCGACCGAGCCGGCCGGAAAGGCGAGGGAGGTGGTGCCCGTCAGCCGCACGGCCTCGTCGGCGGGCGGCAGATCCTCGCCGATCGGGCGGCCGCGGCCGTCCTGCCCCGGGTCGCCTTTCCGGGCCGCGGTCTCGAGCAGCCGGATGGCCTGAAAGGCCTCGACGCTCCAGGGTTTCTTGGCCAGGCGGTCGATCACAGCAGCACCGTCTCCCCCGCTCGCGGCGGCCACCGCCGCAGCGGCTGCGAGCGGCCGCGGATGACGGCGGTCAGCCGCGAGAAGGAGTTGATGCTGCAATACAGCCCGAGGAAACGCTCCAGCACCGAGGCGAAGAGATAGAGGCCGGCGGCGGTGAAGCGTTCGCCGTCGAACTCGACGGTGATGTCGACGCCCCGGGCGAAGCCGCCGAGCGCGTCGCCCGGCAGGCGCGCCGAACCGCGGCGGCCGGAGACCTTCAGCAGGCTGTCGATCACGGCCCGCGTCTCCGGCGAATCCCGGAAGTCGTACAGCTTCAGGATCTCGCGCAGGGCCTCGATGCCGTCCGTGTCGTCGGTCAGCGACAGGTGGTTGAGCGCGAGATGCGAGACCAGCCGCCAGCGGCCGCGCTTGCCCATGGCCGGGCGCAGCGTCGGCGTCGGCGGCGTCAGGCAGGTGACCCGGTCGATCGCGGGGGATGAATCCGCCGCGCCCAGATAGGGGTGGCCGCCGCCGAAGGGCAGGCGGCTCGGCAGGTCCCGGTTCAGGCACAGGATATCGACCGACAGCGTCGTCTTCGGCGACGCCGCCGGGTCGAAGGCCTCGTCGACCAGGGACAGGAAGACCTCCGTCCCGTTCTCGCCCTGCCTGCCGGGCCGGCGCGCGGCATGCCAATAGGCGCGCCGGGCGCCGGCATGCCGAAGCGCGTAGAACGGCTCGAAGGCGGTCACCTGCCCGCGTTCGTCCGAGCTCTCGACCTGCTCGATCGCATAGACTTCGGTCGCCGTCGGCCGCCGGGAGTCGGGGACCACGCGATAGTCGGTCGTGGCCTGGGTGACCGTGATCGGCTCCGCCCGCAACGGGAACAGATTGACGATCGGGGTGCAGCCGAGGGCCAGGGACTCCGCCCCGATGCTGCGCTCCAGATCGGCCGATCCGCGGCGCAGATAGAAGAAGATCTCGATCCGCCGGCCGGCATCGAGCAGCGTCTTGGCCTCCAGCCCTTCGAGGTCGAAGAACAGGAACTTCTCGGGGAAGGCGAAATATTCGGTCAGCAGCCGATAGCCGAGATGCGACCGGGCCGGGTATGGCAGCAGCCCCTCGTCGGGACCGAAGCCGACCGGCTTGATCGCCCCGGCCGGCAGGATCGTCGGATTGGGGTCGGTCGGACCGTCGGCCACTGCGATCGACAGGCAGTCGTTGTGGATCAGCTCGTACAGCGGCAGCGCCTGCAGCGCCGGGCCGGACAAATGGAAGCGCAGGGTCTCGATGCCGAGCGAGGAGAAGGTCGTCGCCTCGTTCAGGCAGCGCAGGCCGACGCGCAGGATGGCGGTGGCGCCCGCCGCCCTCGGATTGGGCGGCGCCGCCATCGGCCTGGCGCCGAAGGCGACCGTGTCCAGCGCGACCGGCCAGAGGGTCAGCGGGTAGCCCGTCCGGAACTGGCAGGCCTCGCCGTCCACGGCTTCGGTGCTGACCTCGGTCCCCTGCGGGATGCGATAGGCGCCCCGCATATCCGCCCGGCAGTCGAACCGCGCGATCGCCATGGAGGGGATGGGCGCCGCGTAATGCGGATACAGCACCCCGATCAGCGCGTCCGTCAGCTCCGGGAAGTCGTCGTCCAGCTTGGTCCGGATCCGCGCGTTCAGATAGGCGAAGGCCTCGATCAGGCGGGCGACGAAGGGATCGTCCGTCGCCTCGCCGCTCAGCCGCAGCCGTCCGGCGATCTTCGGATGCGCGTCGGCGAACTCGCCGGCCAGGCGGCGGATATAGGTCAGTTCGCGCTGATAATGGGCGAGAAGGTCTTCAGCCATGGCTGCGCGAGGTCACCGAGAAGCTGCGGCTCACGGGTTCGAGCACCGAATCGAAGGTCATCGGCTCCGGCGACGGTTCGGCATGCATCAGCGCGTCGATCCGCAGCCGCAGCGTGCGGTCCAGGCCCTCGGCATTGTCGAGCAGGCGGACGGTGACGGAACTGAACCTCGGCTCGAACCGGCGGATGGTCGCCTCGATCACGGCGCGGAAGCGTTCGCGGTCTTCGGCGGAGGTCATGGACAGGGCGGTGAAATCCGGCAGGCCGTAGCCGGTCAGGGCGGAACGCAGCTCGTCCCAGGCGTCGGGCCAGGCGATCGGCCGCGCCCGCGTGTTCAGCAGGTTCTCCAGGTCGCGCCTGACCCCGTTGCGGATATCCGCCAGGGACCGGGCCGCGCGCTGCACGCCGCCGCGCATGACCGGGTCCGCCTCGTCCGCCAGCAGGCGGTCGAGCACGGAGAGCAGGAGGGCGCCGTCATCCTTCGCCATGGGCTGCTCCGGCGTGAGCGGCCGGCCGGGCTTCGAACCGGCCGGCCTGCAGGATCGGTACCGCCGTCTCGCCCGCCAGCCAGCAGCGCTGCCCGACGCCGAGGGCCGGGGTGCCGTCGCCGCCCTGCCAGTCCGTGATCCGGCCCAGCCTGGCGCCGTCATCGGCGGCCTTGACGGCGCCGGCGTACAGCACCGGCAGGTACACATCGCCCTCCGGGCCGTCCGTGACGGTCATCGAGGCGCGCCGCCACAGCAGGTCCCGCCGCCGCTCCGGCGCGTGGAACTCGATCGCGGCGACGCGCTCCATCGGCACCCAGTAGTATTTCCCGGTGCTGGTCAGCACCTCGAAGACCGGCGCGACCAGGTCGTCGATGTCCCGCAGGTCGTCGATCTCGGAATCGTCCAGGCGGCCCGGGCAGGGCGGCCGCAAGGCCTCCGCCTCGGCGGCGAGGCGGCCGGCTTCGCCGCCCTGGCCGTCGCGCAGGGCGAGCCCGGCTTCGAGCAGGCGCTGCAGATGCGGGGCCGGCGGGTCCAGGAACTCCGGCAGCCGTCCGGCGGAGAAATGCTCGGCCCTGGCCTGGGCGGCGCGGATCAGCTGGCGGAACAGGGCCAGGCCCAGCGCCGCCCCGGGATCCTGGTCGGCGACGATGTCGAGCTGGCGGTCGGCCCGTTCGAAATCGCCGGCGAAGCACAGCAGCTCGGCCAGGGCGACCCGCTTCGCCGTGTCACCGGGCGCGGCCTTCACCTCGGCCAGGGCGGCCGCGAGAGCCTCGGCCAGGCGGCCGGCCTGGAAATGCTCGGTCGCAGAGGTCATGTCGGATCCTCGACTCGTTTCCTCGACCCGGCCGGCGGCATCACGCGGCCTGGCCGGCATGGGCGATTTCGGTGACCAGGCGGAAGCTCGACGCCACCTGGTCCAGCTGGAAATGCGGCCGCAGATGGATGATGCAGCCATACAGGCCCGGCCGGCCGGGCAGCTCGCGCACCGAGACGTCGACCTCGCGCAACGGATAGCGGGCGCGCTGCTCGCTGGTGGCGGTATCGCTGGCGACCGAGTAGCCGAGCAGCCAGCGGCGCAGGAATTCCTGGCAGTCTTCGACGGTCTGGAAGGCGCCGATGCGGTCGCGGCCGATCACCTTCACATAATGGGCGAAGCGGCTGATGCAGAAGATGTACTGCAGCATCGCCGACAGCCGGGCATTGGCGGTCGCCGCCGGCTGCCGGCTGTCGCCCTTCGGCCGCTGCAGCGACGGGTTTCCGTGGAACACCGCATGGGGCGTGTCCCGCGCCCGGGACAGGGCGATGATGCCGAGATCGGTCAGGTCCTTCTCGACCGCATCGGTCAGCTCGACATCGAGCGCGATCTTGTAGCCGACGCCCGGCCGGTCGGTGCCGAACGACATGCCGGGCAGGTCCGTCACCAGCCCGCCGCTGCCGCCCTGCGCCGCGGCGCCGCGGATCTCGGCGAACCAGCCGAACTGGTCGAAGGCGCGGATCAGCGTGCCGGCGAAGGCGAAGACGGCGGGGGCCCAGCAATAGCCGGAGAGGTCGGGGGCGGAGACGTCCTCGCGATAACGGAAGCCGTCGGCCCGGCTGCCGTCATCGGCCCAGGGCAGCCGCATCAGGGTCCGGGGGGCGGTGAGGCCGAGGAACCGGGCCTCCTCGATCTCGCGGAGCGCGTGCCAGCGGACATAGTCGGGGGTGCGGAAGCCGTGCGCCAGATCGATCGGCTGGCCCAGCTCGGCGAAGCTCTCGACGCCCAGCAGCGTCGGGTGCGTCCCGGCGATGAACGGTGCGAAGGCGGCCGCGGCGATCTGCGCCATGCCGCGCAGCCCCGCGACATCGTCCGTCGGGTGGCCGGGCGCCGGCCTGTGCCGCATCTCATAGGCGCCGACCAGGACTCCGAACGGCTCGCCGCCGGGCGTGCCGAACTCCTGCTCGTAGACCTTCTGGAACAGCTGGCTCTGGTCGAACTCGATCGCCCGATCGAGATCGCGGCAGACCTCCGCCCAGCCGATGTCCAGCAGGCGGATCTTGGCGGCGGTGCCGGCGGCGCCGTCGACCAGATAGGCGACGCCGCGCCAGTTCGCTTCCAGCTGCTGCAGCTTGGGCGCATGCAGGATGGCGTCGAGCTGCGCCGAGATCAGGGCGTCGATCCGGGCGATCTCGCGGTCGATCGCCGCCAGCAGCGCCCGGCGGTCGCGCAGCAGACGCGCAGCCTCCATCCGCCCGAGCCAGAGCACGAGCGCGTGCGCCGTTCGGGGCTCGGCCAGGAACGCGACGACAGGGCCGGCCCCGTCGGCGGCGTCCCGGCCCCCGCCGGCGAGGATGCGGTCGATCAGATCCGGCCCCAGGCCGGTCCGGTCGTGACCGGACGGCCGGGTGCGCGCCGTGGCCCCTTCCGGCATCGGGCCGCGATCAGCCGTTGCCGCCGGCGTTCGGGATCCGCGCCACCATGCGCAGCGACGTGGTCAGCTCCTCCATCTGCAGCCAGGGCCGCAGCCAGGCGACCGCGTTGTAGGCGCCGGGCGAGCCCGGGATCTCCTTGACCGAGATCCTGGCCTCCGCCAGCGGATAGCGGGCCTTCATCTCCTGGCTCGCATCCTTGTTGTGGTTGACGTAGTTCATCACCCAGCGGTTGAGCCAGGCCTCGCAATCCTCCGCCTCGAGGAACGAGCCGACCTTGTCCCGCGCCATGACCTTCAGGTAGTGGGCGAAGCGCGACGTGGCCATCATGTAGGGCAGGCGGGCCGAGATGGCGGCGTTCGACGTCGCCTCCGGCCGGTCGTACTTCTTCGGCTTCTGCGTGCTCTGGGCCCCGAAGAACACCGCATAGTCGGTGTTCTTGTAGTGGCAGAGCGGCAGGAAGCCGAGGCGCGACAGCTCGGCCTCGCGCCGGTCGGTGATGCCGATCTCGGTCGGGCATTTGTGGTCCGGGTCGCCGTCGTCGCTGACGAAGGTGTGGAACGGCAGGCCCTCGACCTTGCCGCCGCCCTCGGCGCCGCGGATGGCGGTGCACCAGCCGTACTGGGCGAAGGCGTCGGTCAGCCGCGTGCCCATCACATAGGCCGCGTTCATCCAGCAGTAATGGTCATGATCCATCGCCCGGTGGGTGCCGTCGGCGTCGATCGGCGCCTCCTCGTAATCGAACTCGTCGATCCGGCGGGTGCTGTCGCCATAGGGCAGCCGGGCCAGGGCCCGGGGCATGGTCAGGGTGACGAAGCGGCTGTCCTCGCTGTCGCGGAAGCTGCGCCACTTGGCGTATTCCTGGGCCTCGAAGATCTTCTCCAGGTCGCGCGGCCGCGACAGCTCGGTGTAGTCGTTGAAGCCGAACAGGGCCGGGGCCGCCGCCGAGACGAAGGGGGCGAAGGCCGCCGCCGACACCTGGCTGATGTGCTGCAGCAGCTCGACATCCTCGGGGTGGTTGGAGAACTCGTAGTCGCCGATCAGCGCGCCGTAGGGCTCGCCGCCGGGGGTGCCGAACTCGCTCTCGTAGATCTTCTTGAAGATCTGGCTCTGGTCGAACTCCACCGCTTTGCTCAGATCGCGGTGCAGGTCGCGCTTCGAGACGTTCATGACACGGATCTTGAGCATGGCGCTCGTCTCCGTGCTGCTGATCAGGTGGTGCAGCCCGCGCCAGGAGCCCTCGAGCTTCCTGAACTTCTCGTGATGCATGATCGCCGCCAGCTGGCGGGACAGCTGCTCGTCGATGACCTTGATCGCCTGGTTCAGGGTCGCGGTCAGATTGCGGTCATAGGTGACGGTGCCCTTGAGCGCCTCTTCCGTCAGCGTGCGCAGCAACTCCTGGGCGCGCTCCGGCTCGGTCTGCCGCGTCGCCGAGATCGCCTGGTCGAGCAGCCCGGTCGTCGTGTCGACGGTCGGGGCGGCGGTCTGGGTCTGGGACTTCTCCACGGCCATGGCCCTTACTCCTTCGTTCCGCCGCCGCCCGCGGGGGGCGCATCCTGGGTGCCGAGCTCATGCGAGAGCCGGGACAGCTGCTCCTTGTTCTGCAGCACCTGCTCGAGCAGGGCCTCCAGATCCTCGGAGCGGTCGATCTTGGTCATCAGGTCGCGCAGCCGGTTCCGGGTCTCCAGCAGCTTGCGCAGCGGCTCGACCTGGTGGACGACCGCGGCCGGCTCGAAGTCGTCGAGCGACTTGAAGGCGAGGTTGACGGCGAATTCGGTGCCGTCGTCCTTCAGCGTGTTCTCGACCCTGAGATTGAGGCCCGGCGCGATCCGCGCCATGACGTCGTTGAAGTTGTCGCGATCGATCTGCACGAATTTGCGCTCGCGCAGCGGCGCCAGCGGCTGGGTCGGGTCCCCCGAGAAATCGCCGAGGACACCGACCACGAACGGCAGCTCCTTCTCGATGACCGCCCCTTCGGTCTCGACCTGGTAGGTGATGTGGACGCGCGGCTTGCGGACGCGCTCGAGCTTGTCGTGAATGCTGGACATCATCACCGCGACCTCGTCTTGTTCAATGCATTGCTCCCGACACCTGCGGCCGCGGCATCACGCGCCGCGGGACCTGATGCCGGCGACCACCAGAAAATCTCCCCGGGCGGCATCGTCCCGGATCAGCTCGTCGACCAGTTCGGGCAGCGGCAGGCGGGCCCGCCGCACCGCTTCCTGCAGCGTGTAGGAGATCGGCGCCTGGGGCTCCATCCGGCGGAACCAGGCGGCCGCCTGTTCGACCAGGCGAAGGGCATCCTCGCGGTCGGCGATTCCGCCGGAGGGCGCCGCCGCCGGGGGCGCGTCCTGTCCGGACCCGTCGGGCTGAGGGCGCCGGGCCGTGGGAGCGGCTGCGGGGGCGCCGGGCGGCGCGCCGATCGCGTGCCGCAGCGACTGGCCGCGATCGCCGAGGGCCAGGAACAAGGCATCCCGGGCGGCCTCCAGCACGTTGCGGATGTTCGAGGTCGGCGGCGACTCCGCGCCGCAGCGCTGGTCCAGGCTGTGGCACAGCTGCAGGAAGGCGTCTTGGGCGCCGACGATATCGGCGAAGGTCGTCGATACCTCCGCCGCGTCCATCGCCTGGGCCGCGGCAATGACGGCGTCGAGATCCTGGGCCCCGACCGCCAGGCGCTGCTGCCGCCGGTCGTCGTCCAGCGCGGCGACCTCGCCCGCCTGGATGATCTGCCACAGCGCATAGTCGTGCTGCTGCCCGCGAATCAGGGGAACCTTCCGGATGGGCTGGATCAGCGTGCCCTCGGCGCCTTCGCCGTTCAGCCCGGTGATCGGGCGCAGGCGTGTCGCCAGCCCGTCCTCGTCGGGCGCGGGGTGCAAGCCGTCCCAGTGCCGCTCGACCAGGGCGTGCAGCAGCCGGAAGCCGTCGCGCAGCCCGACATAGCCGTGCAGTCGCGTCACGCCCTCGACCATCATGGCGGCGACCTCGAGGTCCTTCGACTGGCCGGCCAGGATCTCGCCCGCGGCGGCGACGATCTGGCGCCATTCCGCGGTCGGCTGGGCCGCGTCGTCCTCGGCGTCGGCCGCGCGTTCCTGGGCGCGCGCCTGCGCCCGCAGGTCCCGCAGGCGCTGGAACGGCGCGGTCGGCGAGACGTCCGACCGCGGATCGATCCCGGTCGGGCTCGCTCCCGGAATGGGCGCCAGCAGCGTCTGGATGTTCAGGACCTCAGGAGTCTGCACCGGGCTGCTCGCTTATTGCCGATCGCACCGCGAACCTGTCTTATCATAGGCCGGAGTTCTCTTGAGCATAGCGGCATATCCTAGCCGGCGGGAGCCGGGAAGCTGCGCCAGCCGGCCATAGGGAAATGATCCGCCCGCCCTGCGCATCACCAGGACGGGGCGAATTCGCTGATCGCCAGGACGGCGGGGACCGGGCGGCTGGAGGTATCGACCGACGCCACCCAGACGGCATAGGTGCCGTTCTCCGGCCGGTCGAAGGTCACGGCCGGGTTCATGCCGCCGTCGGTGGTGTCGTCCGCGCACAGCCACTGCCCGCCCGGGGTGTGGACCAGGAGCGAGGTGTCCGACGCGGCGGCGGCATAGAGGGTGAGGGGGCGCTTCCCGCCCTTGAACTCGACCGTCACGTCGGGACGCTCGGCCGTGATGTTGCCGATGCAGTCCCGGCCCATGCGGGAGACAGAGTAGTGGCCGCCGGCAACGACACCGATGGGAAAAGGGTCTGTTTTGAATTCGCCCTCGAGAGTGAGGCTCTTATAGTAGGGAGGCGCCTCCGGATTGGGCGGCGGCAGCGGCGACTCGGGCTGCTGGGCCGAGATCGGGCCGAAAACAAGGGTTGCGCCCGCCGCCAGCGCGAGGGTTGTCCAACAAAGCCGCACCAGGGGCCTCCTTCCGAGCTTGCCTAATATCGATTATGCGCTAAATGCCTTTCGCCTTCCAGATTCCATAATCCTGTGTATAGATGCATTTGTCTCGAGCGTGCTTGAGTCACCCAGGGGGATCTGGACCTGAAATGTGACGCTGATGTGTCAGAGCCACCGCGCAGATATAGCTGGTTAGGCGGGAAATGTCAGGGCACGGCAGCGATCGTTTGTAATTTGGGAAGGGATTCCAAGGAAGTTCATGATCCGAGGCGCTCTGGATTGGCGGAGCCCTCGTGACGGACCCGGCCCCCTGTTTCGGATGATGCCGTTCGCATCTAATTTCCTACGAAAGGAGACATGAGGGACCATGGCGATCTACGTTCAGATCGATGGCATCCAGGGCGATGCCACGCAGGAGAACCACAAGAAGTGGATGGATGTGGCGTCGTTGAACTGGGGCGTGCACCGCGCTGTCTCGACGCCGTCCGGCTCCTCCCAGAACCGCGAAGCCTCCGAGCCGGTGATCGGCGAGATCCGCCTGACCAAGGCAATGGACGGGGCGTCCCTGAAGCTGTTCGAGGCTGCCGCGACCGGCAACCAGGGCAAGGCCGTGACCATCCACCTGGTCACGACCGGCAGCCCGGGCAGCACCTACATGGAATACAAGCTGACCAACGCGCTGGTCAGCGGCTACCAGATCAACACCACGGGCGACCGCCCGGTCGAGGAGTGCACCCTGAACTTCACCAAGGTGGACCTGAAATACACCACCTATGACGAGAACCATAAGCCCGTCAGCAACCAGGTGGCGAGCTACGACGTCGGCACCACGCTGCGCGGGTAAGCGGGCTTTCGAGGGTGATTGGCCGGCCGGGACCCGTCGCGGGTCCCGGCCCGTTCCCCATTCGCGAGAGGTGTTGCCGATGATGTCGATCAAGCCCCCGGCCACCGCATTGGCCCTGTCCCTGCTGGCGGCGGCGTGCGGCCAGGAGATTCCCGACCAGAAGGCGTTCCCGGGCTACGCCAAGGGGCCGGAGCCCGCGGCGCCGGCATCGACGCTGGTCGCCGAGGTGCCGCTGTCGGCCGAGGCCCTGGCCCGCAAGACGGAAACCTCGCGCCTCACGCTCGACCGCACGGTCGAGACCATGCGGCAGCGGCTGACGCAGCTGAAGCAGCAGATCGTCGAGACCAGATCCAACCTGGACGACCAGGGCGGCCGCCGGGTGAATCCGGACCAGTATGCCGAGCTGCAGAAGGCCGAACGCCAGGTCAGCCTAGCCCTCGGCCGGACCCGCGTGTCGACCAGCCGGAATGCCGCCACGGTGCCCGAGCAGGCCTCGACCATCAACGATCTGAGCGGCCTGATCGTCTCGGTCTCCGGCCTGGTCCACACCATCGGCGAGGGCGAGCCGGTGGCGGCGCCGACGCTGCAGGCGCGCGTGGGCCTGCCGCCCGCGGAGCCAGCCCGCGCCGGGTTGTCCCAGGAGCAGGCGCGTGCAGGCCTGTCCCCGGATGTCGACATGAGCCGGATCCGGGCGTCGCGACCGCTGGTGCAGGGGCCTCCGGACGCCGTGCCGAACCCGAGTCCGGCACCGGCGGCGCCGAGCCCGATTCCGGCGCCGGCCGCGTTGAGTCCGGCACCGGCGCCTGTCATCGGGCTGTCGCCGGATGTCGATCCGAGCCGGATCCGGGGATCGCGGCCGCTGCCCCAGGGCACCCCGGTCGCCGCGCCGAACCCGATTCCGGCACCGGCGGCGCCGAGTCCCGCCCCGGCACCTGCCATCCCCATCAGTTGAGGGTGAAGTTCATGCGCGCTGATCAGATGATCGAACTGGTCCGAGAGGTCCTGCGCGAGCTCGACGGGCCATCCTCCCGCTCCACGGCCGAGGCCGCCGGCACGGCCGCGGAGACGCTGCGGCGGCAGCGCCAGGCCATGCTGCTGGAATGGGCCGTCGCCGAGCTCGGGCCGTCGCTGCCCGGCTTCCGCAGCCGACTCGCTTGGCGGCCTGCCGGTTCGGCCGCGCCGGCGCAGGACGAGGCGCTGGCGGCTCAGGCCGGCCGCATTGCCCGCAACCGGCTGGCCGGGGCGGAGCAGGGCGGCGAGGCGCTGCGGCCGTCGCGCCTGTTCGACGCCGCCCTGGCGCGGCTGATTCCCGGCATCGACGGGGCGGAGATCCGGTCCGTCGCCCTGGGCGGCGGCCGTCCGGGCCGGAGCCCGGCCGATTCGGCCGAGTCGCGGCCGGCCGGCGCCCGCCTGCTGGCGGCGCTTGCGGTGATTGCCGTGACGCTGCGCGACGAGGACCGCGCGGCGGCGGCCTGATTGATCGGGCGACGCGGCCATGCGCGGCCGCGTCGCCGGTATCCGAATCGCCCGGATCACACGGCCGGGTTGATCTCGATGAGGCGGATGTCGTCCTCGCGCCCGGTGCTCGCCAGGTCGAGGACACAATCCCTCAGCCGATAGGCCGAGGCCAGCCGGCACGCCGTCCCGATGATCCGGTCGTCGGCACCCTGGCAGCCCGCCGCGTCCCCCGGCTGCTCGTGATATTTGACATGCTGCAGGCGGGCGACGCCGCCCTGCATCAGCACCCGATACTCGCGGGCCGCCGAGAGATCGACGAAGGGGAAGAGGTGGAGATACGTGCCTTCGCCCCGGGTGACGAAGGCATGGAGAATGACCGCCATGCGGTCGGTCACGTTTCTCAGGGCCGTGCCGAAGCCATGGGCCGCCAGCGCCGCCGGCGATCCGATCCCGAGTCCCCATCGTTCGTGCCAGCTGCACGGGCCCAGCTTCAGGAACAGGCCGCCGTCGATCGCCTCCGTCCCGGCCCGGGATAGGGCCGGGATGTCGCGTTCGACGTTCCAGCCCCGGAACCGGCGATAGGGCGGGTTGTGCGACAGGACCGCCTCGAGCTCGCGGGGCGCGATCCGCAGCGACGCCAGGGGGCGGGCCAGGGCGTGGTCGGCCAGGCCCTCTGGCCAATTCTCGAACGAGGTCTCGATGACTTTGTCGGCGCAGGTTTCGATGCGCCGGATGGCGGCGGCGAAGTCGAGCCTCAACGGCCTTCCGCGGCAAGCTTGCGCTCGGCCTCGTCCTGGGTCATCAGCCCGGCCAGAAACGCGGTGAAGCTCGGCGCGACGAAACCCAGGATCGTGTTGCCCTCGGTGCCCCAGGTGCCTCGGGCGCCTTCTCCCTTGTACCAAATTCTGCCGTATTTTTCCTCGGATAGATCCAGGAGATATGCTTCCTCTCCGCTATACGAAACCCCAATCGGAACTGTTTTGGGCGGAATTCGAGGTCCCACATCAGCGTAATGCATGTGCGGCCGGGATAAAGTCATGTAGTTTTCACGCACAAAATTTGATGATGATACGCCAAGAATCCATTGCCATTACTTCTTGATCGACCCGCCTATAGAGTATTGAATTACACATGTCTTTATTTCTCCGAGACTAAGAGATATAGATCCATACAATCTCATGAATTCCCAACAATCTGAGGGAAGTTTTACGCCGCAATCTTCCTCTATCTCCTCCAACGGTCTAGCATCCGGCTGCACCTTATCCGGCCAGCGCGTGCGAGTCCGTTCCCATACCTCGACCAAACGCGGATTGACGGTGTTCAGATCAAAGGCCATCGATTCCTCCTCAGAAGACAGGAGAATTCAGCCGCAAGCTGCCTTCGTCGCGCCCCACACCTCGTGGCTGCGACAAAATCGAACCCGCTGGGCACCGTCCGGCCCGTTCACGGACTTTCAGCAGCGAGCTTTTGCTCGGCCTCGTCCTTGGTCATCAGCCCGGCGAGAAATGCGGTGAAGCTCGGCGCGACGAAGCCCAGGATCGTGTTGCCCTCGGTGCCCCAAGTGGCGACCGCATTGCCTCCATTGAACCAGATCCTACCGTACTTCTCCTCGGAGAGATCTATCAGATAGTAATCATCTCCGCCCGATGAAGTGCCAATAGGGACGGTCTTGGGAGGTATTCTCGGCCCAATGTGAGAATAGTGCATATGCGGCCGTGATAGAAACATATATCTATTGAGCGCAAAGCTAGAGGTGGAAACATCGAGAGCCCAGGCCCAACTTCTTTTGATTGACTGGCCAACGGAATATTTCACGATGCATGCATTGAATTCTCCAAGTTCAAGATCTATATATCCACAGGATCTCACAAAATCCTTATAGTCTTCTGGAAGATCTTCTCCACAATCGCTCTCAATTTCCTTCAGTGGTCGAATATCCGGTTGAATTTTGTTCGGCCATTCTTTGCGCGTCCGTTCCCAAATCTCGACCAGACGTGGATTGACGGCGTTCAGATCGAAAGTCATGACTGTTCTCCTCAGAAGACCGGCGAATTCAGCAGCGACTGGCCGCCAGTATGTCCTGCGCCGCCAAGGCCCTTATCGTGGATTGATCTAGGGATATATCCAACCGATCCGTCGTTGAAATGATGTACGACCCACGATTCCTTGTCTGGGATTTTGAGACCGTCGCCTTCCATTAATTTGTTTAATGCGGGTCGATCCTGCATCGTCGATCCCGTCATCGAATCGAGTTGGCGGCGGCTGTCAGGATAGGTATAGGCGCTGAAGTCGGGTTCTCCACCCTCAAATCTGATACTGTCGACGGTCGTCTTCCCGTCCGGTCCCTTCATACCATCGGGCAACTGAGCGGGCTGGTCGAACGTGAAGGTACCCGTCCCGTCCGTCGGGGCTTCTTTAAGCGGATTTCCATTCGCGTCCTTCCAGGTTCCTTTATTATCCGCCAACTGCATTTTTTTCTTCATGTCCTCCCTGCAGTCCTTGCAGTCCGGATGCCCCTTGCGGGCCTTCATGGCCTCTTCCTGGGCCTTCTTCAGGGCGTCGGCCCGGGCCTTGATCATCGCCTCCTTGCCCATGTACTCCGTGAACTGGGCCTGGGCGTCAGCGATGTTGTCGAAGCTGGAGCCGACCTTCTCCACCAGCTTGGCAATCCTGACGCCGGGCGGGCCGAGGTTGTGCAGCTTCCGCATCAGATTGGCGACGTCGACGCCCGGGATATACGACACGGCCGCGCCGGCGACATCGACGGCCGACTCGCCCATACCGCCGAGATCGAGATTCCATAGGGCGACCCCGAATCCTCCTAGGCCAATCAGACCGGATGCGATGTTGGAGGCAGGCGACGGATCAACCAGACCTGTAACATCCGGCAGAATCTTCCAATTCGCGGCGGCGAAATTCTTGATTTCTGTGGCTAAGTTGCTGTTGAAATTCTTCTGAAATTCTTCCACAGCGGCTATTCCTCGTCGAAATCCTGGTCCGTGAGGCCGGCTTCCTCAAACGGCAGCCAGTGCCGGAAGCCTCGCAGATCGGTCGCCCGCGCCCAGGCATCGGCGAAGTCCGGCTGCAGGATGCGGTCGAAGCGATCGCGGGCCGGCACGTCCGTCCTCCGCAGCACGGCGTTGATCCGCGGCTCCTTGTGGAAGCCGGGGGCGATGCGCCACATCAGGCCGGCGAAGAGCTTGATATGCGCCAGGTCGTGGATCTTGAAGGTCTCGATCGCCAGCTGGGCGCTGTGGGCGATCATCAGGTGCAGATAGCCCTTCGGATAGAGATTCATCCGGTCCCGGAAATCGTCCTCCAGATAGCCGATCAGATACTCGATCAGCAGCGGCCGGTTGAGCGGGACCGGCAGCTCCATCTGCTCGCGCGTGAACACGAAGACCGGCCGCGCCGCGGACCCCGCCAGATCGACGGCGGGAAGGGTGGCATAGCCCTCCTTGCCGATGGCCGCTTCGACGCCGGGTTCCGTCACGCTGCGCCAATGCAGCCGTCCATCGAGCACCAGGCTGGTCGCCAGGAACACCTGATCGCCGACCTCGAAGCCGAGGGTCGCGATGCCGGCGTAGAAGCGCTCGCGCTGCTCCTTGGAGAACACGCGCACATGGCCCGACAACACCTGGGGGTCGAAGAAGCGGAAGAACAGCGACGCCCCGTCGGTGGTCCGGACCTTGACGAATTTCCGCAGATGGGACCGCAGTTCCGGGAAGGGCAGCACCGAGACGATGAACACGCCCCAGCGCCGGCCCAGCCCTTCCTCGACCAGCCAGGTCCACAGCTCGGCGTGCGAGCCGGCCGTGGCCAGCCACGGCGACTCGTCGCCATATTCCGCCAGCGCCTCGCCCTGGTACAGGCTGGCGCTCTCCTCGCCCAGGGCCTGCAGCAGCGCCTGAATGGTCCGGTCGCGGCCGCAATCGGCGACGACATAGAGCCGTGCCCCGTCGCCGGCGGCGGCGCGCTCGGCTTCGAGGAAGTCGAGGACCGCCTGCTTCATCATGGCGGCGGCCTTCTCACTCGGCCTTGATCGAGGAGATGCCCTGGACGATGCGGCCGCCATGCGCGGTCGCGTCGTCGATCCTGGCCACGGCCTTGCCGTCGATGCGGACGAGGCCGGACCCTCCGGTGATGGTGTCGAGGGGGCCGATGCAGATGCATTTGTCGCCGCGCACCGCGATCGGGACGCCGTTGAACCGCACGAAGCTCTGCTGCGGCTGCGCGATCGGGCCGCCGACATGCGGCTTTGACCCTTCGGCCGCCGGGCAGAGGTGGTGATGGCCGATCGTTGCGATCGGACGTCCGGTCATGCAGCCCTCCCGAAGACTTGGCGGGTGTCGAGAATGGGATTGATGTCGACGATGCGAAGGTCGTCCGCCCCGCGGTCGATCACGTCGATGAAGACCCGGTCGAGCGACGTTCGGGCCACCAGCGACCGGACGAACTCCTGCGCTTCCGACCCGCTGGCAGGATGATTGCCCCGGCGCTGGATCGGCCGGATCGCCCCATCCTGCACGGCGAAACGGATCTCGGCGGTGCCGGCGAGATCGAGATGGGGGAAGAGGTGCAGCCGGGCCGGCTGCTCCAGCGCCAGCCAGGCCTCCAGCACCAGCGCCATGCGATCGGTCGGCGAATGCAGCAGGACGCGGCTCCATAACGCGGCCGCCGATCCGTCGAGGCAGGCCAGCCAGGGCGTCTCCTTCCAGCTCAGCGGCCCGAGCTTCGGGAAGAGCGGCGCTGCGGGGGTAATGGCGGCCAAGCCCGCGGCAAGGTCGTCGATCGGCGGGGCGGCGGCGATGCCGTGGCGCGTCCGATACGACCGGTTGTGCCGGAGGACCCGCTCCAGATCGGCGGGCGGCAGCCGCAGCGCGGCGAGGGGGCGGGCAAGCGCCACCGCCTGCGCGGCCTCGGGCCATGCCTCGAAGGCGGTCGAGGCGATCAGCTCCGCGTCGCGCCGTATGGCGGGCACCAGCCTGGCCGGATCGAGCAGCACGGGATTTCCCCGGTCAGCGTCGAAGCGCCGCTTCGATCTCGTCCTCGGTCCCGATGGCGGCGAGGAACTCGCTGAAGCTGCGGGCGACCAGGCCCATCCGGTTGTTCTCCTCGGTGCCCCAGGTGGCGTACTGCTCCGGCCATTGCCAGACCCAGCCCGAGCGGTCGGCGGAGAGGTCCAGCAGGACGTAATCCGTTCCGGCATTGACGCCGATCGGGATCATGCTCTGCGGAACCAGAGCCCCGACGCCGTCGTCATGCTGGGACGGGTCGATGAACTTCTTGTACCGGTCCGCGATCCGCTCGGTGTTGCTGAAGCCGCCGAAATAGCCGGGTTGCGCGACCTTCTGGTCGCCCGCCAGGAAGGTGACGACAAACCAGCCGAGATCGGTGTTCTGGATCTTCAGCGCGCCATAATCCTTGAGGAAATCCGAATACTCGGCCGGCAGGGGGAGCCCGATCCGGGCTTCCAGAGTCGATATCGCGTCGGCAGCCTGCCTGGCGTTGGGCTGCGCCGCGGCGACCACCGCCAGACGAGGATTGATGCTCGCCAGGTCCATTGTCGTGCTCCTCAAAACAGGTCCGAGTTGATGATCGAGTTGCCGCCCGCATGCGCCACGCCGGTGTCCGCCTTGTCATGCACCGCCCTCGGGACGAACCCGACCTGCCCGTCTTCGAAATGGTGCAGGACGTAGTCATCGAGGTCCGGTACGTCCGTGCCCGGGTATTGCCGTTTCAGCTGGGACAGATCCTTGTCGACGTTGCCGGTGACGACATCCAGCGTGTGCTTCTGTCCCTCGACATAGTTGTCGAAGACGGGAAAGCCATCGCGGTACTCGATATGGTCGACCGTGCGGCCGTCCGGCAGCTTCACCGGCTCGTTGAACTCGAACTTGCCGCTTCCGCTGGTCGGGGCCTCGCCGTCCGGCGTGTTCCACTTGCCCTTTTCGCCCTTCTTGGGCATCTGCAGCTTGCCCTTGAACTCCTCGCACTCCTTGCAGTTGGGCACCTTCTTGCGGGCCTTCAGCATCGCCTCGCGCACCTTGGCCATGGCCTGCTTGCGCAGCTCGTCGACCTTCTGCGGCGACAGCCATTGCAGGAACTGGCGCTGCGCGTCGCCGCCCTTCAGCGCCTTGGCCATCAGGCCGCCGACCAGATCGGCGATCTTCTCGCCCTTGGCGCCGTAGCGGGCAAATTTGCCGGTCTTGCCGATGGCGTCGCCGAGATAGGGAAACATCGAGACGGCGGACAGGCCGGCGCCGATCCAGTCGCCCTTCCACAAGGCGGCGGCGGTGGAGATCCCGTCGGAGACCGGCGTCGGGTCGAAGATGCCGGTCACATCGGTGATGATCTCCGGATTCTGGACCGCGATCTCCTTGGCCTTGCTCCAGATATCGTTCTTGAGCTCCTGCTGGCCCAGGCGGTTGAATTCCTGGCTCATGGCGTCGTCCCCTGCGGGCGTGGCAGGTCGGGGAACCAATCCTTGAAGTCGCGCAGCTCCTCGGCCTCGACCCAGGCATCGGCATAGCGGTCATCCGCCAGGATGTCGAAGCGCCGCTCGGCCGGCAGATCGGTGCGCCGCAGCACGGCGGTGATCTGCTGCTGGCGGTGGAAGCCGGGCGCCATGCGCCACATCAGGTCGCAGAACAACCGGATATGGGCGAGATCGGAGATGCTGTAGGAGAACGCCAGCTCGATGCCGCGATTAACCATCGAGCGCAGCGCCCCCTCCGGAAAGAAGGACATGCGCTGGCCATGATCCGGCCGCAGGTGTTCGAGCACATGCTCGACCAGCATGGGCCGGTTGAACAGGAGCGGCGCTTCCATCTGCGCGTGCGTCAGCGTCAGGAACGGCCGGATGCCGGAGCCGGTCAGGTCGATCCCGGGCAGGCTCTGCAGCCGGTCCGTGGTCTCGATCCCGCCATCCGGCTTCGGCTCGATGATGCGGGCGGCGAAGCGGTCATCCGCCTCCAGCCGCAGGCGCATGAAGCCCTTGTCGCCCAGCTCCGTCACCGTCCGGTCGATGCCGTCGAACAGATGCCGGCGCTGCTCCGCCGACAGGAAGCCGACTTGGCTGTTCCAGATGAAGGGGTCGAAGAAGCGGAAATAGACCAACTGGTCTTCCCAGGTCCGGATCTTCACGAAGCGGCGCAGATGCCGGCGGACCGCGTCGAAATCCCGGTGCGACACCAGGAACACGCCCCAGCGCTGGCCCAGCCCTTCCTCGATCAGCCAGGTCCACAAGCCGCCATGCGGCCCCGCCGTCGCCAGCCAGGGCGCCTCGTCGCCGTACTCCGTGAGGGCTTCGCCCTGGTACAGGCATGCGCTCTCCTCGGCGAGGCCCTGCAGCAGCGTGCGGATGTTCCGGTCGCGGCCGGCATCGACAACGACGTACAGCCTGGCCCCGTCGCCAGCGGCGGAGCGCTCGGCTTCGAGAAAATCGAGGGCCGCCTGCATCATGGCTTGGGCTTCTGGGCCGGGCACTCCTCGCTGAAGGCCAGGTCTGTTCCCTTGCCCGGGCCGCCCGAGGAGAAGTCGATCGAGTTGCCCTTGATCTCCACCTTCAGCCCCTTGATGACGATGCCGGTCTCGTTGATCTCGATCGATCCGCCCGGCGCCGACAGCAGGATCTTCTCCTTCGCCGCCGTGAAATGCTGCTTGCTGCGATGGACGATCTTCTGGCCGGAGACCAGGTCGACGGTCTCCCCGACCTTGGTGCGCAGCTCCGTGCCCACCTGAACGACATAGGCCTGACCGACATTGACGGTCTTGGCGACGCCGATCTGTTCGTGGCGGGCGACGCCGACGGTGTCGGATTTGAAGCTGCCGACCACGGTGTTCATCATGCCGGGCAGGGAGAACAGCTGGTTGACCGAGGTGCCGAGGCCGGTGCCCGAAGCCTGCAGCGCGGCGCCGGCGTCCTGGCGCGTGCTGGGGCCGGCCACCAGCCCGGAGAGCGCGCTGAGGGCGGGGCCGGCGAGGAAGCCGAGCGCCGAGCCGCCGATCTGCCCGGCGAAGCTCTGCATCAGCGCCGGGGTCGCGGCCAGGGCGCCGGCGGCGAGGCTGCCGGCGATGCCGCCGCCGGCGGGCGTCGCACCGCCGCCCCCGCCCGAGAAGGCGCCGCCGCGCTGGGCGATGCTGGTCGCCTGGGCGATCAGCCCGGCCGAGGAGCCGGCGAGCCCGGCGACATTGGACAGGAGACTGGGGGCTCCGCCGCCGGCGCCGCCGACCGTCAGGTTCATCGAGCCGCCGATCTCCTCCTTGTGGTTGGCGGCGACGTTGATCGCCTTGCTGGCGCCGATGCTCTCGACCTTGTCGTTGTCGACCCGCTTCACATGGTTGTTGCGGACCTTGAGCGTGTGGTCCTTCTGGGCGTGGAGGAACAGGTTCTCCCGGCCGGTGTCGTCCTCCATCGAGATCTCGTTGTTGCCGACATAGCCCTGGGCCTTGTGCGACAGCGAGCGCCAGGTCGAGCGCGTCTTGTTGTCGGGGAAGGCATAGGAGACCATGTTGTCCGGGTTCGGCGCGGTGCCGATGCACAGCGGCTTGTCCGGATCTCCGTCGACATAGGTGATGAAGGCGGTCATGCCGATCCGCGGCTTGACCTGCAGACCGTGGTTGCCGCCGGAGACGGCGTGGCAGACCTGGATCCAGCAGCTGTCGCCGTCGCGGTGCCTGGCGTAGCGGTCCCAGTGGAAGGCGACCTGGATGCGGCCGTACTGGTCGATCCAGATCTCCTCGCCCGGCGGGCCGACCACGGTCGCGGTCTGTACCCCGTCGATCTTCGGGTGCGGGGTCCTCTGCTCGGGCACGAAGGGCTTGTTCGCCGGCATCGCAGAAAAGCGATTGGCGTAGCTCGGCCCTTCGGTGCCGGCGTCCGGGGCGTAGGTCGGGTCCCTGGCCTCGTGGTCGACCGAGATCACGGTGTAGTCGCCGTTCTCGGCCGCGATCGGGTGGCCGTAGAGGGTGAAGCCCTGGCCCGGGGCGACGCGGCGGTTGCCGCTGTCGGCCGCGATCGTGTCGAAGGCGGCCTCATGCACCTCCATGCGCCGCCTTGTGATGTGGTCGGCCCGGCCCTTCTCCAGGAACCGGCCGCCCCAGCGGTACATCTCGAACGGCTTGGAGGTCTTGATCGGGTTGACCGTCGGCTGCGCCCGCGTCAGGTCCTGGCGCGGCGTCTCGAAGTTCCAGTCCGATTCGGCCACCGCGCCGGGCTTGAAGGCCCAGCGCCGGGTCCAGACCGTGACGTCGTTCAGGTCGACATTGGTCGTGGTGTAGCGCAGCCGCGGCTCCTCGCCCGGGGCGAAGGCGCGCGGATTGTCGGCGACCACCAGCACATGGCGGCCCGCCCCGCCGGCCTTACCGGCCTCGTGGCGGAACCACCAGCACCAGCCTTCCTCCTCCAGCAGGCGGAAGACGAAGTTCAGGTCGGTCTCGTTGTACTGGACGCAATAGCCGCGGGGCTCCTTCGGCCCGGTGACGGCGCCGAAATCGTAGTCCCGGATGCCGGCCTCCCCGAAGATGGTCTCGAGGATCTGCTGCGTCGTCCTGTGCTGGAAGATGCGGCAGTCGGAGGTGTGCGAGAACAGCCACAGCCAGGGCCTGGCGGTGACGGTGTAGGCGCGCATGCCTTCGCCGACCGCATGTCCCGCCTCGATCGCGCCGACCACGCCGGACCAACTGCGTCGCGTGCCGCCTGGCAGCTCCAGGGTCCAGGACAGGGGCAGGCCGACCACCTCGTCCGGCGCGATGTCCTGGCGCTTGGAGCGTACATGCAGCCGGAAATCGAACAGGTCGCACAGCGTTTCCTGCCCCTGCATCCGTTCAAGGAGCAGGACGTCCCGGCCCAGCGGCGTGTCGATCGACAGCAGCCGGCCGGCCTGCGTCAATGAACCGACGTAATCGTATCCCGCCATGGCGACAATCCCGACTGGATCGAAATCTGATCAACTTGTCGCCAGATCGGGCGGCTTTGGCAAGCCAGGAGATAGGATCGGAGTCGGAGTCAGGAGTTTCGCCGTGTTCGTGGTCCGATAGTTATGGCTGTTTTGTTACAGAAAGGGACAGTCGACCTATTAAATTGACCGATTCTCCCCGGCCTGCGTCCTTGGGCAGATCGTGCAGGCATGCCTGTCGATTCTATATCTCCCGCCAGTCCCGGAAGGCCGCGGCCTGGCCGTGCAGCGCGCCGGCCTCGTCGATCAGCTGCCAGACGGTGGCGCTCTCGATCCAGAAGCGGCGGCCGGACTTGGCGATACGCAGGCCGCGGTAGTCGCCGATGAAGCCGTCGCGGGTGACGGCGTCCAGCAGGCGCTGCCGCTCGGCCTGGTCCGGCGCCTCTGCCGAGAGGCGGGACGGCAGGCCGGTGAACTCGTCCCAGCCATATTCGAAGCGGGCCTGGGCCGCCCGGTTGGCATAGACGAAGCGGGGATCGGCATCGGTGTTGTGGGCCAGGACGCAGAACGGCGCCGCCTCGTACAGCCAGCGCGCCCGGGTCTCGTCATCGCCGCCGGCGTCCTCCGACAGCAGCGGCGCGCCGACCAGCCGGGCATGGCTGCCGGCCAGGAGGCGGAGGAAATCGGGATCGAAGGCCAGGGTCCCGGGGCGGATGCCTGGGCCTGCATCGGGGAGGTGCTGCATGATCACAGGTTGCCGGCCCGGGGGTTGATGCCAAGGATGTGCCCGGAATCGACCGGCACCGTGACCAGGGTCGAGCCTGGGGCGCCGTGGCGATGGGCGTCGAGGATGTCGTCCAGATTGGCGAGGTCGGGGCGAAGCGCGGCCGACCGCCAGCCGCAGGCGTCGGCCATGGAGCCGAAATCCATCCGGGTCAGCCGGAAGTGGCGGCGCGAGACCGGCGCGTCCGGAATGATCGTGTGCACGCCCTGCTCGATGATGCCGTAGCTGCCGTTGTCGAGCACGAACAGCAGGATGCCCAGGTCGCGGGCCTCCGCCAGATATCCGGCGAACAGGCGGAAGCAGCCGTCGCCGGTGAAGCCGACGACATCGCGTTCCGGCGCGGCGAGCCTGGCGCCGATCGCCAGGCCCAGCACATTGCCCATGGCCGAGCCGCGATACAGCGAGAAGAAGCGCGCTTGCGGATGGGGGCGCTGGACGACGTATTGCCGGTCCTTATAGGCCAGGCACACATCGTCGAAGCCGATGGTGTTCGGCCGCCAGCGCGCATCCAGCGCCCGGAACAGCGCGGCCATGTCGACATGGCCGGGGCTGGGCGCCCCAAGCTGGCGCGTGTTGAGGTCGTCCGGCGCCGGATCGGCCCGAAGGGTCTCCGGCTGCTGCCAGTCGAGCCGGTCGAGCAGGGACCGGAGCGCCAGATCCAGCGGGGCGACCAGCTGCCGGTAGGCGCCCACGGCGCGATGCGCGAACCCGCCATCGACCTGGCCGTAGCCCTCCGGCAGGCCGGTCAGGACGAAGGTGTCGCCGGCCGCATAGGGCGCGTGGTTGACCGTGTACTCGTCCGGGCAGGCGCCGAGGACCAGCAGGACATCATCCGCCCCGATGCTTTGCCAGAGCCGGATCGCCGCGTCGTTGCCGCCGAAGGAGATATAGCCGTGGCCACGGGGGTTGCCGCGCTCGACCCCGTTGGCGCCGTTGATGCTCCAGACGATGGGGGCGCCGAGCCGCTCGCAAAGGCGGGAGGTCAGCTGCGGCGCGTCGGAGACCCGGGCCAGCTCCTCGCCGGCGAGGATGACGACGCGCCGGCCGCGGATGCTGCGGCAGAACGTGTCCATGAAGGCATCGGTGCCGGCCGGTGCGGCAGGCGGATCGGCCGGCGAGGGCGCGCGATACGGGGCCGCCGCCATCTCGGTCCTGAGCGCCCCGTGGTCGAGGACCAGGACGACCGGCTTGCTGCGCTGCAGCTGGGCATGGGCCTGCTGCAACTGCCGTCGCATGGCAGCGGCGTCGTCCAGCACGAAGACGCCGTCCGGCAGCTCCGCGCGCAGCTGCGCCAGCATGTGGCTGCCGTGGCGGCTGGTGTCCTGCAGCGGGCTCAGCCCTTCGGTCGAGGCCGGCGACGCCGGGATGATGTAGACCGCCGGGATGTCGTGCAGCTTGGCGTCGCTGAGGCCGCAGCCCAGCAGCTTGGTCGCGGCGCCCGTCGTCGCGACGCAGGCGCCGATGCGGCCGGATGCCAGCCAGCTGCCGAGCGGGACGAAGCCGGCGGCATATTCGCCGAGCGACAGGAAGCGCATCCCGTCCGGCTCGCTCGCGCCGGCCGCATCGTCTCCCGGCTGGAGCGGCGGGAGAGTCTCCAGGAAGCGGATCGTGCCGCCGCCGGTGACGCCGGCACAGAATTCGATGCCCCAGGATTCCAGCGCCGCCACCAGGGCTTCGTAACCGGTCACGGTTTCCGCAACATGAATATCCATGCGAACGCCTCGAATTCACGGGAGTGTGATGCGACGAGCCGGGCTGGGGCCTCGGTCAGGCCGGCAGCGCGGCTTCCGTCGCACTCTGCAGGACCAGGGAGCGCAGCTTGCTGTCGCTGCAGACCGGCTCTTCCGACGCCGTCAGCTCGCGATAGAGGGATTCGACCAGGCCGGGAGTCGGCGACAGGCCGAAGGCTTCGATCTTGGCCTTCAGCGCATGCCGGCCTGAATGGCGGCTGATCACCATCCGGCGCTCGGCGCCGAACATGTCCGGCTCCAGGAACTCGTAGGTCTGCGGGTTGCGGATGATGGCGGCCTGATGGATGCCCGCGGCGGTGGCGAAGGCGTTCTCGCCGATGATGGCCTTGCCGCGCGCCATCGGCAGCTGGATGCTGTCGATCAGCAGCCGGCAGGCGGTATAGACCCGGCGGATGTCGATGGTCGTCGAGCGGTTGAAATGCGTCGGATGGGCCGTCAGGGCGGCGACCACCTCCTCCAGGGCGCAGTTGCCGGCACGTTCGCCGATGCCGCACAGCGTCACCTGGATCTCGTCGATCCCCGCCTCGATGGCGGCGAGGGTGTTGGCGACCGCAAGGCCGAGATCGTCATGCGCGTGCATGGCGACCTTGACCGCCGCCGGCACATGCGCCCGCACGATCTCGACCAGGGCCGGCACCCGGCCGGGCAGGAGGCAGCCGACGGTGTCCGGGATCAGGATCATGGTCGCGCCGGACCGGGCGGCGGCCTCGCACATCGCGCCGAGGAAGTCCGGGTCCGCCCGCGTCGCGTCCTCGGGGGCGACGCAGATGTCGTCGAAGCCGATCCGCCGGGCGAGCTGGACCGCGCTCTCGATCTCGTCCAGCGCCTGCTGATGCGTGATCTGGCGCTTGTGACGCAGATGGATCTCGGAGGCGACGCCGAGGATCTCGATCTGCGCCGACCGGGCCGGTTCCACGGCCCTGGCGGCGGCCTCGATGTCGGTGCGGCTGGCCCGGGCGAAGGCGCAGATCCGGCTGTCCCGCACCGCCTCGGCGATGGCGCGGACGGCGGCGAGGTCGTTGTCGGAGGCCGCCGGAAATCCCGCCTCGATCGTGTTCACCCCGAGCGCCTCGAGCTCGCGGGCGATGCGCAGCTTCTGCTGCAGCGACATGGCATTCCCGGGCGCCTGCTCGCCATCGCGCAGGCTGGTGTCGAAAATCGTCAACGGCCGATGACTAGCAACAGTCGGCATGTCTGATCTCCAATCAGGTCGCCATCACTTCTTCCCGGGGGACACGGGGTCTGATTGCGGGGCCGCGAATTGCTTCGCCCAGCCGTCTTCATCCTCGGAGCGGAGTCGTATTGGCACGGACAGGCGGATTGGTCAGGAAGCAGTCTTCTTCGACTTATTCGCAAATCTGCGAATATAGTCAGGAGGGATCCCTCGTTTATCGGACATTATTTAAATGCGCGCATTTTGCCGAGTCAAAAGAATCTTTGTGTCAAAAAATGCAATCAATTTTATTTTAATAAGATAAGAGCGTGAGCAAAGTTCGGAGCTATTATCGTAACATTCAACCACTGCTATTGCGGCAATGCCGGCCTGTCGACGGCTGCTCAAAAGATATCAAAAGTGAATTTCGGGGATGCCGATGCCATGGACGGGCAACGCCGTTGGCGCAATCGGGATAGGGGAAGTCTCGCGGCTCCTCTCTATCCCGATTGTCTGAGCCAACAAAACAATAAATTGTATTAAATTTAAGTGAATCATTAAAGTAAAGTGATTCGGAAGAATTTCCCATTCCTGAGTATTTTTGGCTTGCCAACTGCCTGGTCAAATGGCACATCTCCCGTATGACAGAAGTGTTGACCTTCTGTTAGTCACGAAGACTCAACAATCAAGAAAATGCCTGCTTAATTATTGTGCTATTTGCCATCGAAAGCGGCGGCGGGCGGCGTCGCCTTGCTCAAACCATCGATCGTATGAGGGGGTTCATGGTCCTGGTCCAGATCGAGGGCGACAGAGACGCGCGTCCTCTGCACAACCCGATTTCGTTCGACCTCGGTCAGCCAATTCCGCTCGGGGTCATTCCAAAGCGAATGCACGCCTGGGTCATTCGGCGAGACCGCCACGGCGATCCTTCGACCGCGTTCCAGAGAGAGAGTATCGACGTGCCCCAGATCGGGCCGGACGAAGTCCTCGTCCTGGTGATGGCCGCGGGCGTCAACTACAACGGCGTCTGGGCGGCTCTCGGCCATCCCGTGTCGCCGCTGGATTTTCATGACGGCCTGTTCCACGTCGCCGGATCGGATGCGTCCGGGATCGTCTGGGCGGTCGGATCGAATGTCCGCAACTGGCGCGTCGGCGACGAGGTCGTGGCCCATTGCTGCCAGGTCGCCGGCGACGACGAGGAATGCAACGGCGGCGACCCGATGCTCTCGCCGTCCCAGCGCATCTGGGGCTACGAGACGTCCTATGGTGCCTTCGCTCAATTCACCCGCGTCCAGGCGTCCCAGCTTCTGCCGAAGCCCAGGCATCTGAGCTGGGAGGCGAGCGCCTGCTACACGCTGGTGCTGGCCACCGCCTACCGGATGCTGTTCGGGCACGCGCCGCATGTTCTCGGCCCCGGCAAGTCTGTTCTGATCTGGGGTGCGGCGGGCGGCCTCGGCTCGATGGCGATCCAGCTCGCGGCGATTGTCGGCGCGCGGCCGATCGCCGTGGTTTCCGACGAGGCGAAGGCCGCGCATGCCCGGAAGCTCGGCGCCGCGGCGACGATCAACCGGTCTCAGTTCGATTGCTGGGGGACGCCCCCGGCCATCGGTTCTCCTGAGTACCCCGGCTATCTGGACAAGGTGAAGGCCTTCGGCCGCGCGGTGCGCCAGGCGGCCGGGCCGGGCGGCGAGGTCGACATCGTCTTCGAGCATCCGGGGCGGGACACCTTCGCGGTCTCGAGCTTCCTGGTGAAGCGCGGCGGCATGGTGGTGTTCTGCGCGGCGACCAGCGGCTACGACCTGACCTTCGATGCCCGCTATGTGTGGATGCGGCAGAAGCGGATCCAGGGCAGCCATTTCGCCAATCTGAAGCAGGCGGCCGAAGCCAACCGCCTGGTCATGGCGGGCCGCATCGATCCGTGCCTGTCCGAGCTGTTCACCTGGGACCAGCTGCCGGCGGCCCATGCCAAGATGCTGCGGAACCAACACCTTCCCGGAAACATGGCCGTCCTGATCCATGCCGCTCGTCCGGGCGAGGGTGCGCGCCTGGATTGATGGGCTGATGCCGCCGGCATCAGGCTCGGAACCTCGAATTCCCAATGACGGATTGAAGTCGCCATCGGTCCTTGCGGAGGCGACGACGCCCAGGCTTGGCAAAGCGAACGGAAAACTCATGTCCAGACTTAAAGACAAGGTCGCCCTGATCACCGGCGGCAGCTCGGGTATCGGCGAGGCGGCCGTGGAGCTCTTCGCGAGGGAGGGTGCGAAAGTCGCGGTCGCGGCTCGCCGCGTCGAAGAGGGAGAGCGGGTCGTCGCGCGGGTCCGGAAAGCGGGCGGCGACGCCATCTTCATCAGGACCGACGTGTCCAAGGCCCAGGACTGCCGCAACGCGGTGGCCCACACGGTCGAAGCCTTCGGCCGGCTCGACATCGCCTTCAACAACGCCGGAATCGAGATCCTCGGCAAGACGCTGGTCGAGCATGACGAGGAGGACTGGGACCGCCTGATGGGGATCAATCTCAAGGGCGTCTTCCTCAGCATGAAATACGAGATCCCGGAGATGCTGAAGACCGGAGGAGGGGCGATCGTGAACACCTCCTCGGTGCTGGGGCTGGTCGGGATGCCAGGACTCGCGGCGTATGAGACGGCGAAGCACGGCCTGATCGGGCTGGGGAAATGCGCCGCACTCGAATATGGCGGCCAGAATGTCCGGGTGAACACGATCTGCCCCGGCGGCACGAAAAGCGACATGCTGGACCGGTTGATCGCGCCGCCTGGGGCCAGGGAAGCGCTGCTGGCCATTCACCCGATCGGACGTTTCGGCGAGGCGGCCGAGGTGGCGGAGGCAGCTCTGTTCCTCGCCAGCGACGCGGCATCGTTCATCACGGGCGCGACTCTCGCGGTCGACGGCGGCTTCACCGCAGCCTAGCTCGAGCGGTCAAGGCCGTTCGCCACTCCCATCACACGCCACCAGCGCCCCGAGGCGCATCTCCAAGAGGTCCCGATGGCGACTGACCCGCTGCTTCATGCCGATCGCTGGTTCTCGGACATTCTCTCGCAGAGGGCTGCGGCCCATCCGGTGAAGGACGCATTCGCGGTCGTCGGCACCGACGGAACCGAGAAGCTCCGGCTGACCTATGGCGAGCTTCACGACCAGGTGGAGCGGTACGCCGCCGGCCTCGTCGCACGGGGCCTGCGCGGATCCCGCGCCCTGATGCTGTTCGAGCCCGGCGCGGGGTTCGTGGTGTCCTTCCTCGCCTGCCTCCGGGCCGGCGTCGTCGCCCTGCCGTGCCATCTGGCCAAGCCGGGACGGTCGACCTGGGACCGGCTGGTCGCGATCGTGCGCGACTCCGATTCCGCCTGCATCCTCACCGAGGCCGCCTCGGTGCCGAAGCTCGCCGGCTGGTTCGCCGAAAATCCCGAGCTGTCGTCGCTGCCCATGCTCTCACCGGATGACCTGGACGCCGATCCCACCGGCATCGTGTGGCCGCGCCCGTCGGCGGATACCCCAGCCTTCCTGCAATACACGTCGGGGTCGACGGGCATCCCGAAGGGAACCATCGTCACCTTCGGCAACATCTTCGCCAATGCCGGCGTGATCGGTCCGTGGTGCGGCTTCGACTTCGATGCAGTCGTCGTCTGCTGGCTGCCCCCCTATCACGACCTCGGCCTGATCGGGAACATCCTGCAATCGGTGTTCGACGGCGCGCTCTGCATCCTGCTGCCGCCAGTGTCCCTGATCCAGAATCCCAGGCGCTGGCTCGAGACGATCAGCCGATACCGGGCGACGATCAGCATGGCGCCGAACTTCGCCTATGAGCTGTGCGTCCGCCGGATCCCGGCCGAGAAGCGCGAAGGCCTTGACTTGTCGAGCTGGGCCTATGCGGTCAACGCGGCGGAGCCGATCAGGGCCTCGACGCTGGACAGCTTCAGCGAGGCCTATCGCGACCATGGCTTCCGCGCCGGAACCCACCAGCCGGTGTACGGCCTGGCGGAAGCGACGCTGATGGTCTCCGTCGGCGATCCCGGCCAGGCGCCGGCGATGCTGTCCGTCGATCCGGATGCCCTCGATGCCGGCCGCATCGTTCCCGCCTCGGGGGCGGGATCGCGGGCCATCGTCAGCTCGGGGCGGGTTCGGCCGCCCCAGACCGTCGCGATCGTCAATCCCGAGACGCGCGAGGCCTGCGACGGCGGCACGATCGGCGAGATCTGGGTCTCCGGCGCTTGCGTCGCCAGCGGCTATTGGCGGCGCCCGGAGGTGACCGAGCAGACCTTCGGCGCCAGGACGACCGACGGGCAAGGCCCGTTCCTGCGGACCGGCGATCTCGGCATCGTCATCGACGATCAGCTCTATGTCACCGGCCGGATCAAGGAGGTGATGATCGTCCGCGGCCGCAACATCTACCCGCAGGACATCGAGGCCACGGTGCAGCAGTCGCACGATGCCCTGAAGCCGGCGGGCGGGGCGGTGTTCTCGGTCGAGCGCGAGGATGGCGAGGCCATCGTGGTGGTCCAGGAGATCGAGCGGTCATGGCTCGCGACCGCGGATCGGGACGAGCTGGTCTCACGGATCTCCGAGGCCGTGTTCCGCGAGCATGACATCGCGGTGTCGGATGTGGTGCTGACGAAGCCGGAGACCGTGCCGAAGACATCGGCCGGCAAGATCCAGCGCGTTCTGTGCCGGACGCTCTATCAGCGCGGAGAGCTCGAACGGGCCATCCAGGGCCGCTCGTCGAAGGTGGTGCCGATCACGGTCAAGGTGCCTGGCGAAAGGCTGTCCGAGGCTGCGGCGGCGCCCGCGCCGAACCCTGCCTCCGGCGCCGGGACCATCGACGCGATGATGGCCCTGATCACGAACTGGTCGGTTTCGCGCGGACATGGCGGGCCGTCGCATCCGGGTCAGACCTTTGCCGAGATCGGGTTCGACTCCATCAGCTCGGTCGAGCTGACACATTTCCTCGAATCCGAGCTTCGCCTCGATCTCGACCAGACCTTGCTCTGGACGTACACGACGTTCGGCGCGCTTGCGCGCCACCTCGCAGGCAGAGTCGGTTCCCGAGAGACCGGTGCCGCCGCCGGCCGGGAAGCGCCGATCGCGGAGGCGGCCAACTGGTAGCGGCATCTGCGCGCAGCGGCGCCGATGTTCGCGGCACTCCCCAGCAGCACCCGACGTCCCTGCATCCCCTTATTTCCGGCTGGACCGCCTCGCGCGGCCGCACCAGGAGGTTCAATCCACGATGTCCGAGAGTGATGCGACCGGCCCCGCTGTTGTCCAGGCGGATAGCAAGCGAGGGCCAACGCACTCCCGCTGGGACGCCGGCATCGCCACGATCAAGGCGGTCGGCGGCGACGACTACGACCGAATGGTGCGGCCGCTTCTCCGGCTTTCGCCGGAGTTCCATCGGCTGCTGATCGAGCACGGCTATGGCGAGCTCGTGGGGCGGCCGGGACTGTCGCTGAAGATCCGCGAACTCGTCACCGTTGGCGTTCTTTGTGTGCTGGGCGACGCGCCGTCGGCCCTGAAATTCCATTGCGCGGGAATGCTGAACACCGGGTGGACGCCCCGTCAGCTGATCGAAACCGTCATCCAGTCCTCCGCCCATGGCGGCTTCCAGGCGGCATTCGGCGGCCTCGGGCTGGTTCGAGAGGTGCTGCGCGAGCGAGCGGTCGATCTCGAGGCTGCGAACTGCGATCCGGCATCTCCCGCCCCCGACGCCGGCGGCCCGGCCCCTCGCCTGCGGAAGCCGAACCAGGACGCCGACATCTCTCCGGACTCGACCCGCCTGATCGCCGAATTCGCGAACAGCGAGTTGTGGGCCCGGCCGGGATTGGAGCCGAGAGATCGACAGCTGGTGACCCTCGGGATGGTCATCGCGCGGGGCACCAGCGCCGGCGATGTGCGCGACCATCTCGAATCCTGCCTGCAGTGCGGATGGACAAGGATCGAGCTGACCGAGATCCTCATCCAGATGACGGGCTACATCGGCTGGCCGCGCGTTCTGGCATTGGTCGGCACGTTCCTGGACGTCTTCGAACGCTGCGAGGTCGAGCCGCCCGCCCAAAGCGGTCAGGAGGAGGATGGCCCCGGCAGCGCCGCTCCGGCCCTGATCGAGGAAGGCTCGCGCTTCGAGAAGTGGCCCCGGGTCTGGCAGGCGAGGGAATACCCGCCCGACCAGTCATTTCTCTCCGAAATCGCGGACATCGCCCCAGCCCTGGTCCGCCACTACACGAGCTTCGCCACGCGCGGCATCTTCGTGCGCCCCGGGCTCGACGCCAAGACGCGAGAGCTCGTCACGGTCGCCGCGCTCGCGATGGCCGGCCGGGTTGTCGATGCGGAACCCTTCAAGCGCCACGTCAACGCCGCCTTGCAGGCAGGGGCGGAGCGGGAGGAGGTCATCGAGGCCGTCCTTCAGCTCCTGCCCTATGCCGGCGCCGGCGCCACGCGGCAAGCGATGGCGTGGCTCGACGAGGCCCTCCGCGATCGGCAGCCGCGCGTTTTTCCCGAGCCGCTTGCTCAACTAGGGGAGCAGGTCTGATGCAAGGTCAGTTCCAGGGCGGCCCGGTCGACCCGGTCGCGATCATCGGCATGTCGTTCCGGCTGCCGGGCGACAACGACACGCCCTCCGCCTTCTGGCGGTTCATCACCTCCGCGAAGGTGGCCATCCGCGAGACGCCCGCGGATCGATTCGACATCGCGGCCTGGCATTCGCCCGATCCCGACCGCTCCGGGACGACCTATTCGCGGCGGGCCGGCTATGTCGGCGATCCCTACGGCTTCGATGCCGACTTCTTCCGCATCTCCCTGGCCGAGGCGCTGGAGATGGACCCGCAGCAGCGCTGGATGCTGCAGCTGTGCTGGAGCGCGCTGGAGCATGCCGGAATCGTGCCGTCGAGCCTGCGCGGGCGGCGCGTCGGCCTGTTCCTGACCGCCGGCGACGTTGACTACGCACGCCGGACCGTCGCCTCCGGCGACCCGCACCGCATCACCGCCTGGGGCAAGCTCGGGGCCAACCGCGCCGTCGGCGTCGGCCGCGTCGCCTTCACGCTCGGGCTGCAAGGCCCGGCGATCTTCCTGGATTCGACCTGCTCCTCCTCGCTGGTGGCGGTGCATCTGGCGGCGCAGAGCCTGCGCTGCGGCGACTGCGACCTGGCGATCGCCGGCGGCACCAACCTGATCCTCGGGCCCGAGGAGACGATCGGCTTCGCCCGGCTGCAGGCGATGTCGCGGACGGACACCTGCCGCACCTTCGACGCCCGGGCCGACGGCTACATCCGCGGCGAGGGCGGCGCCGTGGTCGTGCTGAAGCGAACCGTCGAGGCGACGGCCGACAAGGACCGGATCGAGGCGCTGCTGGTCGGATCCGCCGTGAACAATGACGGCGCCAGCAACGGCCTGACGGCCCCGAACGGGGCGGCGCAGGAGGCGGTGATCCGGCAGGCGCTGGCCCAGGCCGGCGCCGGCCCGGAGGACGTCGCCTATGTCGAGGCGCACGGCACCGGCACGCCGCTCGGCGACCCGATCGAGCTCACGGCCCTGCGCAACGCCTATACGCGCGACGTGGCGCGACAGTCGCCGTTGCTGCTGGGCGGGCTGAAGTCCCAGCTCGGCCATCTCGAAGGGGCGGCTGGCATCGCCGGGCTGGTCAAGGCGATCCTGGTGCTGCGCCACCGGCATGCGCCGGCCCAGGCCGGGTTCGACACCCCCAATCCGCGGTTCCGCTGGGACGGGGCCGGGATGGAGGTGCCACGGACCGGCCGCGACCTGCCGGCCGAGGGCGGCCTGGTGGCGGTGAGTTCCTTCGGCATCAGCGGCACCAACGCCCATGCCGTGCTGGCGCCGCCGCCGGCGGCCCGGCCGGCGCAGCAGCCCGACCGGATGCGGGTCCTGACCATCTCGGCACGATCGCAACAGGCCCTGGGGAGGCTCGCGGCCGCCTATGAGGAGCCGCTGGGGTCGTCCGGACCGGGTTTGCGCGACCTGTGCTACACGGCAAGCGTCCGGCGCGAGCATTGGGACCGCCGGCTGGCCGTGGTCGGCGCTTCGCCCGACGAGATGGCCGCGGCGCTGCGCGAGCATGCGGCCGGCGTGCCGTCCGGCCGATGGCATGCCGGCAAGGCGGCGCCGAAGAGCCGGCTGGTGTTCCTGTTCCCCGGCCAGGGCGGCTGGCGGCCCGGCGTGGGCGGCGGCCTGTACCGCGACAACCCGATCTTCCGGTCCGCGGTCGACGATTGCCTCGCGCGCCTGGCGCCGGGCGTGGCGGCCGAGGTGCAGCGGGCCATTCTCGACCGCGATCCCGCCCGCGCCCGCCACGATCCCGGGCAGCTGGCGCACTTCGTCGTGCTGCATTCGCTGGCCCGCAGCTGGATCAGGCTCGGCGTCAGCCCCGATGTGGTGATCGGGCATTCGCTGGGCGAGCACGTGGCGGCGGTCATCGCCGGCGTGATGTCGCTCGATGACGGACTCAAGGCCGTGGAAGCCCGCGGCCGGCTGTTCGAAACGCTGCGGCCGCATGGCGCGATGCTGGCCGTGGCCGCCGGCGCCGAATGGCTCGAGACGGCGTTCCGGTTCGGCACGGAGCTGTTCATCGCCGCGATCAACGGGCCGGAGCAGACGGTGCTCAGCGGCACGGCCGCGGCCGTCGCCGGTGCCGAGCGGGCATTGCTGGAGCAGGGCATCCGGGTGTCGCGGGTGGCGACCTACGACACCCCCGGCCATTCGCCGCTGCTGGCGCCGATCCTGGCGCCGTTCCGCGACGCCCTGGCCCCGATCCGGCTCCAGGCGCCCGAGATCGAGATGATCTCGACGGTCACCGGGCGACGCACCGGCGACGAGATCGCCACGCTCGATTACTGGGTCGACATGGTCGAACGGCCGGTGCGGTTCCGGGCGGCGCTCGACACCATCGCCAAGGACGGCGTCGCCTTCCTCGAGGTCGGGCCCGGCAAGGCCCTGTCCAACCTGGCGAAGGCGGCCTCCGGCGACTGGAGTCGGGCGATCTCCTCGCTCTGCGACGGCCCCGGCGGCGACGAGGATCCGGAGCCCGACGGCCTGGCCCATGCCTGCGCCCGCCTCTACTGCGCCGGCCATTCGCCGGACTGGCGCCGCCTTTACGGGACCCCGCCATCCCCCGTCGAGGCGCCGACCTACGCCTTCGACCTGAAGCACATCGAGCTGCCGGCCGTGGGGCTGCAGCCGCGCGCCCAAGGCCTGCATTCGGTGCCGGGCGTCGAGACCTCGGGCGGGCCGCCCGAAGAGGAGGCAGCTGCCACATCGGCGAACACGCCAGCGGCTGACATCGTGGCCTCGGTTGTCGAGATCGTCCGTCCCGTCGTCGGCGACGCGGTCGACGAGGATGCCGACGCGGCCTTGATGACCCTTGGCCTTGACTCGCTGGCGCTGACGGCGATCCGCGGCCGCCTGCAGCAGGCCTTCGGGCGAGCCGTCCCGATGGCCTGGTTCACCGCCGGTGCCTCGCTGCGCAGCATCGCCGCCTTCTATTCGGACGGGGTGGTCCCGAGCCGGGGGGACACACCGGCGGTGCCCGCGCCGGTGGCCGCCGCCATCATGCCGATGCCATCGGTCCGGGAGCCCTCCGGCCACGTGCTCACCCTGCGGGACGGTTCCGGCCCGCTGGTGGCGCTGATCCATCCGGTCGGAGGCGATGTCCTGTGCTACGGCGAGCTGGCGGCCGCGTGGCCCGGCGATGCCCGAATTCTCGGTGTCCGGCACCCGGAGGCCGAGACGGGCGGCGTCCGGTATCGCACCCACAGCGAATTGGCGAAGCTGTACCGGCGGGCGGTCCTCGAGGCAGCCGGCAGGGTTCCGGACATCGTCGGCGGCTGGTCCTTCGGCGGGGCGGTCGCCCAGGAGATGACCGCACAATGGGAGGAGGAGGGTGCGCGCATCGCCGGGCTGGTGGCCATCGACAGTCCGTTGCCGGACGGCGTCTATGCCCGCCGGATCCGCCGGCTGGTCGACAGCGTCGGGAGAGCGGAAAACGACGGCGTCCTCGACCTGATGATCGCCCATCCGGACTTCCAGGCGGTCTTCAGCGAGCAGCACGGCCTCGGCCGCCTTCGCGCCATCGCCGATCCTGCCACCGTGGAGCGCGTGTTCCGGATTCACGCCGCGAACGCCGCAGCGCTGGCCGGGCACCGGCCGAGGCCCGTCCGGGCGCCGCTATCCTATGCCCTGGCCCTCCACGCCGAGAACGCCGGCAGCTCCGAAGCGGCTGCCCGCCCGCTGGAAGCGCTGTCCGGCGGGCTGCTGCGGATCCTCGGCTTCGACAGCGATCACTTCTCGATCATGCAGCCTCCCGCGGTCGAGGGCGTGGCCGGCTTCCTCGGAGCGGCGGCGAAGCAGATCGTGCAGCCAGTGCCCCTGGTGGCCGAGTGAGTGGACGGAGATGATGGACGAGCTCGACACCCTGGTTCGCAACCGCACCGACGGGCAAAGCGCTCCGGGGCGGATCACCGGCATCTCCTCGGGCACCGAGGTCCAGCCCGCCCTGGTGCGCCGCGCCCGGGTGATCGGCTGCGGCTCGGCCTTGCCCCACCGCCGCATGACGAATGAAGAGCTGGCGGGGCTGGTCGACACCTCGGATGAATGGATCGTGCAGCGGTCGGGCATCCGGGAGCGCCGGGTCGCCGCGGAAGGCGAGACGACGTCGGATCTCGCTCTGGCGGCCGCCCGCGCCGCCCTGGGCCGGGCGGGGATCGCCGCAGCGGAGCTCGACCTGATCATCCTGGCGACGACCACGCCGGACCGGACCTTCCCGGCCACCGCCGTGCGGGTGCAGGCGGCGCTGGGCATGACCGGGGGCGCCGCCTTCGACGTGCAGGCGGTGTGCTCCGGCTTCGTCTATGCGCTGTCGATCGCGGATGCCATGATCCGCCAGGGCCAGGTGCGGACCGCCCTGGTGATCGGCGCCGAGACGTTCTCACGCCTGCTCGACTGGTCGGACCGCAGCACCTGCGTCCTGTTCGGCGACGGCGCCGGCGCGGTCATCCTGCAGGCCGGGCTCTCCGAGGCCGGTGCGCAGGGTCGCGGCATCCTGTCGACGCATCTCCACTCCGATGGCCGTCACGAGGACAAGCTCTATGTCGATGGCGGCCCGTCCTCGACCCGTACGGTCGGCCATGTCCGCATGGATGGGCGCGAGGTGTTCAAGCACGCCGTGACCAACCTGGCGGCGGTGGCGGACGAGGCCCTGAGGGCGAACGGGCTGACCGCCGCGGACCTCGACTGGCTGGTGCCGCACCAGGCCAACCGGCGGATCATCGAGGCTACGGCGCGCAAGCTGGATCTGCCGCCCGAGAAGATTGTGCTGACGGTCGATCGGCACGCCAACACCGCCGCCGCCTCGATTCCTCTGGCCCTGGACGATGCCGTCTCCGATGGCCGCATCCGCGAGGGCGACCTGGTCCTGATCGAAGCGATGGGCGGCGGCCTGACCTGGGGCGCCGCCCTGGTCCGCTGGTGAAGGGTGGAGGCTCGGAATGGACGATGTGACAACCCGGCGTGACGACGCGGAGGGGTACTTTTTTGAGGACCTCGCCGTCGGCATGTCAGCCAGCTTCGGCAAGACGGTGACCGAAGCCGACATTCTGCTGTTCTCGGGCGTATCCGGCGACACCAATCCGGTGCATCTCAACCAGGTCTACGCCGAAGGCACGCGCTTCCGGGGACGGATCTCTCACGGCCTGCTCAGCGCCGGTTTCATCTCAGCCGTGATCGGCACGCGGCTGCCGGGGCCGGGTTCGATCTACGTCTCGCAGACCCTGCAGTTCAAGGCACCGGTGCGGCCGGGGGATACCGTGACGGCACGCGTCTCGGTGGCCGGAATGATGCCCGAGCGGAACCGGGTCGTGCTACAGACCCGATGCTATGTCGGAGACAGGCTCGTGATCGACGGCGAGGCCGTGATCCTCGTGCCGTCCCGCGCTACCGTCGCGAGCAGCGGCTGATTGGGCTTGACGGAGACTGGGCCAGCCGCCGAAGTCGAGGTTTCGCGGCAAGGAGCCCATGATGCGGAGTGTCGGAAGCGTCGGAGGACCCCGTCTCGAATTCGGTGGGCTCGATGCCGACGTCACCGACGAGGAGCGGCAGCTTCAACGCCGGCTCAGGACCTTCGCGCTGGAGGTGATGCGTCCCGTCGCCGACAGGCTCGACCCGATATCGGCCGCGGATGTGACGGCGCCGTCATCTCCCTTGTGGCGGTATCTCGACGATTTCGAGCGGCTGGGCATCGGCCCTTCGACCCTGGCGACGCTGGGGCCGGACCGGCTGCGGCGGACGCTGCCCCTCCTGTTCGAGGAGCTGGCTTATGGCGATGCCGGGCTGGCCGTCGCGGCGTTCACATCCAGGATGCCGGCGTCCACGGCCCTGGCGACGGGCAATGCGGAGCTGATCGAGCGGTTCGGCGGGCTGCGCGGCTGCTGGATCGCGATCCTGGCGGATCGAGGCTCCGATGCGATCGACCATGAGGGCTTCGAGCTGGCGGCGGGATCACGGCAATCCGAGGGCAGCCTGCAGGCCGTGGTCGGGCCGACCGAGATCGTCCTGACCGGGGTCTCGTCGGATTGGATCTCCTGCGCTCCGATCGCGGAATGCGCCCTGATCCATTGCCCGGCCGATCATGGCGACGGCGTCGGACGGCCCGATGGCGGGGTCAACGGCGTCGCCCTGCTGGTGCCGTTCGACCTGCCGGGCGTCGAGCGGGGGCCGCCGGTCGAGAAGATCGGGCAGCGATCGCTGCCGACCGGCCATGTGCGGTTCAACAACGTCCGGGTGCCCAGGCGCTACATCGTCAAGGGCCGGGAGGATTTCTACGCGTCGATGTTCGCGACCCACACATCCGGGGCGATGAATGTCGCGTCGGTCGCGACGGGGATCGCACGGGCCGCCTTCGACCGGGCGTTCGGCTATGCCAGGGAGCGCGAGCAGGGGGGCGTGCCGCTGATCCGCCACCAGCTCGTCCGGTGGCGCCTGTGGGAGATGTGGCGGAAGCTCGAGATCTGCCGGGCGGCCGTCCGCCGCGCGGCCGCCTATAATTTTTCGGCGCAGGGTCCCCACATCCTGTCGTCGATCGCCGCGAAGACGACCGCGACGCAGACCGCGCATGAGATCGTCCTGGACGCGCAGCAGATCTTCGGGGCGAAGGGGCTGGCGAGGGACGCCGTCGTCGAGAGGCTGCTGCGGGATCTCGACGTCTGCCTGATCCAGGGCGGTGAGAACCACGCTTTGGGACTGCAGGGTGCGAACTGGCTGCTGCGATCCCATGAGGTCGGCGCGGGCCTCGACGCCTGAGGGGTGCGGAGCACGACCAGGCGCCGGCTGGCCGCCCGGCCAGGCCTCAGAGGGCTTGGCGCAAGCATCGCGCCGTCTCCGGCAAGCAGACTGAGCCGCCGGTTCACCACCCGGCGTCGAGGCCGAGCAGCCGCAGCGCCTCGTGCCGCAGCGCCGCCAGATGCGGGTCGCCGCGGTGCCGGGGATAGGGGCGGTCGTTGACGATCTCGGTCAGCACCCGGGCCGGGCGGTCGCTCAGCACGATCACCCGGCTGGCCAGAATCAGCGCCTCCTCGACGTCATGCGTGACCAGGAGGGCGCTGAAGCCGCGGCGGCGCCACAGATCGACCAGTTCGCCCTGCATGGTCAGGCGGGTCAGGGAGTCCAGCTTGCCCAGCGGTTCGTCCAGGATCAGCAGGCTGGGGTCGTTGACCAGGGCGCGGGCCAGGGCCACGCGCTGCGCCATGCCGCCGGAGAGCTGGCGCGGCCACGCCCGGTCGAAGCCCGCCAGCCCGACCAGCCGCAGCGCCTCGTCCACCCGGCTGCGCCGGCTGCGCAGCAACCCTTGGGCCTGCGGCCCCAGCGCGACATTGTCCCAGACCGTGCGCCAGGGGAACAGCGTGGGGTCCTGGAACACCACGACGCGCGAGGGCGAGGTCGAGCGGATCTCGATGCCGTCGGCGAGGATAACGCCGGATGTCGGCGGCTCCAGCCCCGCCACCAGCCGCAGCAGGGTGGACTTGCCGCAGCCCGAGGGGCCGAGCAGGGCGACGAGCTCGCCCGGCTCGATGGTCAGGCTGATCCGGTCCAGCACCGGCAGGGCCGCCCCCTCCAGCTCGAACTGGTGGCTGACGTCGCGGATCTCGATCCGCGCGCCTGCCGTTTGAGGCTGCACCGCCTCCCGGATCGCCGCGGCTACCATCGCACCACCCCCTTCTGCCAGGCCAGCAGCCGGTCGCGCAGCCGGAACAGCAGCGTGATCAGGCCGGAGAACACCAGCGCCATCACGATCAGCGCCGCATACATGTTGGAGTAGGAGGCCCAGCCCTGGGCCCATTGCAGGTACCAGCCCAGGCCCGACTTCACGCCCATCATCTCGGCCGCGACCAGCACCGAGAAGGAGGCGCCGAGGCCCATGAACAGGCCGACGAAGACGTGGGGCAGGGCGGCCGGGATGGCGACGCGCAGCACCAGGAAGCGCTCGCCGGCGCCGAGGGTGCGGGCGACGTCGTAATAGGCGCGGTCGACGCCGGCGACGCCGGACCAGGTCAGGACCGTGACCGGGAACCAGGTCGCCATTGCGATCAGGAACACCGCCGCCGCCCAGCTGGATGGAAAGAAGAAGAAGGCCAGCGGCAGCAGCGCGGTCGACGGAATCGGGCCCAGGAGCCGCAGCACCGGATGCACCCAGTAGCCCAAGGCTCGCGACCAGCCGACCGCGACGCCGGTCAGGAAGCCGGAGACGGCGCCGAGGACATAGCCGTTGGCGAGCAGCCACAGCGAGTTGACCAGGCTGTCCCCGAGCCGCGGCCAGTCATCGGCGTAGACCTCGATCAGCGCCTGCGGCGGGGCGAAGAACGGGACCGGGAGAAGGGCCAGCTTGGCCGTCACCACCTCCCACACCGCGAACAGCAGTGGCAGCGCCACCAGCCAGGGCCCGGCCGGCCTGATCCAGGCGAAGACCGGCCCCAGCCGCCGGCCCAGCACCGCGGCGGCGGCCAGCAGGGCGGCGAGGATGGCGACGCCGATCGCGAATTCGGCGGTGTAGGCCCAGTCGGCGAAGCCCACCTTGCGGTTCGGCCATTGCCAGGTCAGCGCCGCCAGGTTCAGCCAGGCCAGGGCGGCGACGAGCCCGACGGTCCAGAGGCGATCCGGCTGGGCCGGCCGCGCGGCAGCGGCCGGCGGAGCGCCGGCCAGGCTGTGATCAAGCAAGGACATCGATCACCTTGGCGAATTCGGTGGCGTGGCCGGTCATGAGAGAACGTCCTCGGTCACGGTTTCGGAGAACAGCGTCGGGTCGGTGCTGGAGCGCAGCACCTTCACCAGCTTCAGATCCTCGGCATAGGCCTTGATCTCGGCTCTAAGCTCCAGCCCGGCCGGGTGGTGGCCATGGGTCAGGGTGCGCAGCACCGCGCTCAGGTCGGCCGCGCTGGCGGTCGACATAGAGGTGCAGATCTCGGCCGTCGCCTCCGGGTGCTGCACCACCCAGTCCGAAGCCTCCAGGATGGCCCGGCTCAGCGCCGCCGCGGTCGGCCTGTCGTCCTGGATCAGGCTGCCGCGGATGCCCAGCACGCAGCACACCTTCTCGCGATACTCGCCGGACAGGTTGGTGGCGATCTCGACCAGGTCGGGCTGGGTCTTCTGCAGCAGGTAGAGGTTCGGGTCGCCGTCGGCGATCGCCTGGATCTCGCCCTTCTGCACCGCCAGCCCCAGCAGGTTGGCCGGGTATTGCCGCCAGGTGATCTCCTGCTCCGGGTTGATGCCGTGCTTGGTCAGGTAGATGGCGAAGAAGTTCTTGCCCGGGCTGGCCAGGTCGCTGACCCCGACGGTCTTGCCGCGCAGGCTCTCCAGCGTCGTCACCCCGGCGGCCTGCGAGCCGACCAGGCGCGAGCACCCGCCATGCGAGCTGGCGGTCAGCTTGACGTCGAAGCCCTGCTCCAGCGCCTTCAGCCAGCGATGCACCATGCCGATGCCGGCATCGGCCTTGCCGGTGGCGATCGCCTCCAGCAGCTGGTCGGTCGAGCCGGCGAAGTTGATCAGCTCGACGTCCAGATTGTGCTTCTGGAAGATGCCCTGGGTCACCGCGACCGGGATCGGCGACAGGCAGATCGCGGTGGCGTTCCAGGCCAGCTTGACCGGCACCGGCTGGGCCGGGGTGTCGGTTTGGGCCCAGACCCTGGTGCCGAGCGCCGCGACCGGTGCGGCGGCTGCGGCGAGGCCGCCGGCGCGCAGCAGGTCGCGGCGGGACAGGTCGATTCGTGCCATGGGATGTCCTCCTCGTCGCGACGTCATTCCGCCGCCAGGCCGGTGGCCTGGATCTGGGTCAGCCGGATCTCGCCGGCGATGTCCTGCGGCTGGCGCAGCAGGTTCAGGATCGGGCAATTGCGCTCCACCGCCTCCCGCAGCGCTTCGATCTCGGAGGACGCGGCAGGGGAGGCGATCGACACCGCATAGCGGATGCCGTGCGGGTAGATCGGCACCGCCTCGAAGCCGGGGGAACCGGCGCGCGGGTCGATCGTGCCGGTGACCTCGAGCTCCAGCGAGTCGAGCGGCACGCCCAGCGCCGCCGCCTGGATCAGGAAGGTGTGGGTCAGGCAGCTGCCGAGCACGCCGAGCTGCAGCTCGGGCGAGCTCGGCCCCAGGTCGTAGCCGGCGAAATCCGCCTCGCTGTCGCTGATCACCTGGAAGTCACGGATGCGGATGCGGCGGACGCCGCTGCGCCCCTCGGCCCGCACCCGCGCCGTCAGCGTCTTCGGGCCGGATTCTCCGGCGGCGACATGGGCCTTGCGGACGGCGATCGCCTCGCGCTTCTGGCCGAGATACTCGTCGAGCGTGGTCATCCTCTGGTCCTTACGGCAAGGGGCCTCTCGGCGGCGTCAGGGCGGGGCGTCAGCGTCTCGGGAGAGCGTCCTTCGAGATATATGCTGGTAATATTTGTAAATTAACTTTCAACTCAGTATGAATTGGTAATTCTGATTTAGACAACATGAATCTTCCGATTTTATGGCTCGCGGAGTGTTCGCCGATCCTATTAATCATATAAAATTTGTAATTTTTTGCGAAAAAGACGCAGTGTACGGTGAATTATACCAGACAAGCGGGACGGTCTGAGAACCCGGCTGTACGGGATTTCTGCGTGCTGAAAGTACGTTAGAAAATCGAAAATCATGGCGATCATGCATATGCGGAAGGGGTAATCTTGTCGATCAACACTCATCTGGGCCGCGTGCTGGCCCTGGCGGTCGCGGCGCTGGCCGCAAGCCCTTCCCTGGCGGCTGACGAGGCGCCGGTCACCGGCGGCACGCTGATCTATCTGGAGCAGCAGTCGCACACCAACCTGTACCCCCCGGCCGGCGGCTTCTATCCGAATGGCGGGATCCTGAACCAGATCACCGACAAGCTGACCTGGCAGGACCCCAAGACGCTCGAGATCAAGCCCTGGATCGCCGAATCCTGGACCGTCAACGCCGACGCCACGGAGTACACCTTCACGCTCCGCGAGGGCGTCACCTTCTCCGACGGCACGCCGCTCGACGCCGCCGCGGTGGCGAAGAACTACGACACCTATGGCAAGGGCAACCCGGCGCTGAAGCTGCCGGTGTCCGAGGTCATCAACAACTACGACCGCAGCGAGGTGGTCGACGCCCAGACGGTGCGCTTCTTCTTCAAGAAGCCGTCGCCCGGCTTCCTGCAGGGCACCTCGGTGATCGGGTCGGGCCTGGTCTCGCTGGCCACCCTGGCACGGCCCTTCGATGAGCTGGGCGATGCCACCAAGATCATCGGCTCCGGCCCGTTCACGGTCGAGAGCGAGACCCTGGGCAAGGAGCTGGTGCTGAAGGCGCGCGCCGACTACGCCTGGGGCCCGGCGCCGCTGGCCCATCAGGGCCGCGCCTATCTCGACGGCATCAAATACATCGTGACGCCGGAGGACAGCGTCCGCATCGGCGCGCTGCTGGCCGGCCAGGCCGACTTCATCCGCCAGGTCCAGGCCTATGACGAGCCACAGGTGAAGGACCAGGGCTACACCGTCTACGCCGCGCCGACCCGCGGCGTGAACAACAGCGTCGTGTTCCGGCCGGACAATCCGCTGGTGGCCGACATCCGGGTGCGGCAGGCGCTGCTGCATGCGACCGACGCGGACGAGATCGTCGGCACCCTGTTCTCCGACAACTACCCGAAGGCGACCTCGATCATCGCATCGACCGCGCTGGGCTATGTCGACCTGTCGGCCAAGCTGACCCATGACGAGGCGCTGGCGAAGCGGCTGCTCGACGAGGCCGGCTGGACGCTCGGGCCGGATGGGCTGCGCCACAAGGACGGCAAGGCGCTGGAGCTGACCGCCTATGAATCCCTGCCGCAGCCGCAGAACAAGGAGACGCTGCAGCTGGTGGCCCAGCAATGGGCCCGTGTTGGCGTCAAGCTGAACGTGCTGGCCGGCGATTCCGGCAGCGCCACGGTCGACAACCTCGATCCGGAGAAGACGCCGGTGTCGCCGGCCATGGTCGGCCGCGCCGACCCGGACGTGATCAAGAGCCAGTACTACCCGTCGAACCGCGACGTGCTGCGCCAGAAGGGTGGCGCCAGCAGCAAGGTGAAGAGCTTCGTCGACGACAAGCTCAACGGCCTGCTGGTGGCGCTGTCGTCCGAGCCGGACACCGCCAAGCGGCTGCAGATCGCCGGCGAGGTCCAGGCCTATGTGCTGGACCAGGCCTACGCCATCCCGATCTTCGAGGAGCCGCAGGCCTTCGCCGGCGCGCCCTACCTCAAGGGCATCGCCTTCGAGGCGGTCGGGCGGCCGTATTTCTACAACACCTGGCTGGCCGAGCACTGAGGCAACGGATGAGCAACGGCGCCGCCCGATTCCCCCTCACCCTCCCGGTCCAAGCGGGCCGGGCCCCTCCCTCTCCCTCGGGGAGAGGTCGGAATCGCGTAGCGATTCCGGGTGAGGGGGCGGCACCGGCTTCGATGGCCCGCACATCATGACCCGCTATCTCCTCGGCCGGATCGGGCAGGCGGTGCTGGTGCTATGGGCGGCGTTCACGGCGGCCTTCATTCTGCTGCAGGCCCTGCCGGGCGACGCGATCCTGATCAAGTTCCAGAACCCGGAACTGGGGCTGAGCCCGGACCAGATCGCCGAGATCCGGCAGTCCTACGGCGCCGACAGCCCGCTCTGGACCCAGTACCTGCACACGCTGGGCAACACCCTGACCGGCGATTTCGGCACCTCGGTCCAGGCCGGCGTGCCGGTCGGGCAGGCGCTGGTCGCCAACCTGCCGCCGACCGTCTGGCTGGCCGGCTTCGGCTTCGCCCTTGCCGTGCTGCTGGCGGTGGCGATCGCCGCCCTGTCCAGCCTCGCCGCCTTCGCCTGGCTGCGCTCCGCGGTGCAGTCGCTGCCGTCGCTGTTCGTCTCGGTGCCGACCTTCTGGCTCGGCATCATGCTGATCCAGATCTTCTCTTTCCGGCTGAAGCTGATCCCGGTGATCAACCCCGGCCCATGGGAGGGGCTGATCCTGCCGGTGCTGACTCTGGCGGTGCCGATCTCGGCGCCGCTGGCGCAGATCCTGGTGCGCAGCATCGACGAGATCTCGACCCATCCCTTCGTCGCCGTGGCCCGGGCCAAGGGCGCCTCGCGCGCCGGGGTGCTGTGGCGGCACGTGGCCCGCAACGCGCTGCTGCCGACCCTGACCATCGCCGGCGTGCTGTTCGGCGAGATCCTCGCCGGCGCCGTGATCACCGAGACCGTGTTCGGGCTGAACGGCCTGGGCACTCTGACCGAACGGGCGGTGCGCAACCAGGACACGGCGGTGATCCAGGCCGTCGTCGTGCTCTCCGCCGCCGGCTTCGTCCTGGTCAACCTCGTCGTCGACCTGCTGGCCCCGGTGCTGGACCCGCGCCTCAGATCCCGGGGAGCCGCCGCATGACCTCGCTGCAGACCACCGATCGCGTTCTGCCGCCGCGCCGTCCCTTCTTCGTCTGGCTCGGCCGGGTGCAGCCCAGCCTGCTGCTGTCCTGGGCGGTGATCGCCATCGTCACCGCCTGGGCCGTCGCCCCCGGCCTGTTCACCAGCTACAGCGGCATCGCCGGCGTGCCGCGGGAGAAGCTGCGGGCGCCCAGCGCCGAGCACATCCTCGGCACCGACGCGCTGGGCCGCGACCTGTTCGCCCGCATCGTCCATGGCGCGGTGAACTCGCTGTCCGGCGCCTTCGTCGCCGTCGCCGTCGGCCTCTTGGTCGGCACCGCGATCGGCCTGATCGCCGGGTCGACCGGCCGCCGGACCGACGCGATGCTGATGCGCATCGTCGACGTGCTGCTGTCGGTGCCGTCGCTGCTGCTGTCGCTGGCGATCATCATCCTGCTCGGCTTCGGCACGGTGAATGCCGCGATCGCCGTCGGCGTCACCTCGATCGGCCGCTTCGCCCGGGTGGCCCGGTCCGAGGTGATCCTGGTGCGCCGGTCCGACTATGTCGAAGCCGCCTTCGGCAGCGGCGGCCGCTTCGGCGCCGTGCTGTGGCGGCACATCCTGCCGAACTCCGTGACCTCGGTGATCGCCCTGGCCGCGGTGCAGTTCGGCACCGCGATCCTGCAGATCTCGACCCTCGGCTTCCTCGGTTACGGCGCGCCGCCGCCAACGCCGGAATGGGGCCTGCTGATCGCCGAAGGCCGCAACTACATCGCCACGTCGTGGTGGCTGACCACCGTGCCCGGCCTGGTCGTGGTGCTGGTGGTGCTGGCCGCCAACCGCATCGGCCGGTCGATCGGGCGGAGGACGATATGACCGTGCCGGTGCTGGAGGTCGAGAACCTCAGCGTCTCCTATACGGGCGACCGCGCCGGTGCGCATTGCGTCGCCGACGGCATTTCCTTCCGTATCCAGCCGGGCGAGGTGGTGGCGCTGGTCGGCGAATCCGGCTCCGGCAAGACCACCACGGCCCAGGCGGTGATCGGCCTCTTGCCCGAGAATGGCCGGGTCGATGGCGGCGCCATCCGGCTGGCCGGCACCGACATTTCCGGCTGGTCGCAGAAGCGGCTCGACGCCATCCGCGGCGCCCGCATCAGCCTGATCCCGCAGGACCCCGGCAGCTCGCTGAACCCGGTGAAGACCATCGGCGCCCAAGTCGAGGAGATCCTGGCGATCCACCGCCGCGGCGACCGGGCAGCGAACCGGGCGCGGGTGATCGAGCTGCTGGCCCGGGTCGGCCTGTCGCGGCCGGAGCTGCGGGCGCAGCAATACCCGCATGAGCTGTCGGGCGGCATGAAGCAGCGCGTACTGATCGCCATCGCCATCGCGCTGCAGCCGTCGCTGATCATCGCCGACGAGCCGACCAGCGCCCTCGACGTCACGGTGCAGCGCCGGATCCTCGACCTGATCGACGAGCTGCGGCGGGAGTTCGGCACCGCCGTGCTGCTGGTGACGCACGATCTCGGAATCGCCGCCGACCGCGCCGACCGGTTGATCGTGCTGCAGGGCGGCCGGATCCAGGAGCAGGGGCCGGCCGCCGAGATCCTGGCGGCGCCCAGGAGCGCCTACACAAGGCAGCTGCTGGCCGACGCGCCGTCCCTGGCGAAGGCCGAGCGCCGGGCCCCGCGGCCGGTGGGCGAGGGCGACGACGCCATCGTGGTCGACGGGCTGGTGCAGGATTTCGATCTGCCCGGCCGCGGCGGCACGTTCCGGGCCGTCGACGGCCTGTCCTTCGCCGTGCGGCGCGGCACCACCCACGCTTTGGTCGGCGAATCCGGCTCGGGCAAGACCACCACCGTCCGCGCCGTGGTCGGCTTCCAGCAGCCGACCGCCGGCCGCATCCTGATCGGCGGTGCCGACCCGACGGCCTTGAAGGGCGAGGCGCTGCGCCAGTTCCGCCGCACCATCCAGCTGGTCTACCAGAACCCGTTCGGGTCGCTGGACCCGCGGCAGAGCATCTTCGAGATCATCGAGGAGCCGCTGTTGAACTTCGAGCGCCTGCCGAAGCCGGACCGCGCCCGCAAGGTGCGCGACATGCTCGACCGGGTCGGCCTGCCGCAGGCGGTGCTGGACCGGCGGCCCCGCGCCCTGTCGGGCGGGCAGCGGCAGCGCGTCGCCATCGCCCGGGCCCTGGTGCTGGACCCGCAGGTGCTGGTGCTGGACGAGGCGGTGTCGGCGCTCGACGTCACCGTCCAGGCCCAGATCCTCGGCCTGCTCGACACGCTGCAGCGCGACCTCGGCCTGACCTACCTGTTCGTGTCGCACGACCTCGCCGTGGTCCGGCAGATCGCCGACACCGTCTCGGTGCTGCACAATGGCCGCCAGGTCGATGCCGGGCCGGTGGAGGCGGTGTTCCGAAACCCGAGCAGCGACTACACGCGCGAGCTGATCGACGCCATCCCCGGGCGCCGGCTCGCCGTCTCCGCATGAAAGGCGTCTTCCCGTGACCATCCAGCGGCTCGGCTTCTTCACCCGGCTTCTCGACGAGGCGAGCGCGCAGGAGCGCTACCGCCTGGCGACGGAGCAGATCACGACGGCGGAGCGGCACGGCTTCGACAGTGCCTGGGTCGCCCAGCATCATTTCCACGAGCCCGAGGGCGGCCTGCCGGCGCCGTTGGTGTTCCTGGCCCAGGTCGCGGCCCGCACCTCGCGCATCCGCCTCGGCACCGGCATCATCACCCTGCCGCTGGAGAACCCGGTGCGGGTGGCGGAGGATGCGGCGGTGCTCGACCTCCTGTCCGACGGCCGGCTCGAGCTCGGGCTCGGCACCGGCGGCACGCCCTCGGCCTTCGCCGCCTTCGGCCTCGACAGCGCCGAGCGGTCGCAGATCTTCGCGAAGCACCTGCAGGTGCTGCTCGACGCCTGGGGCGGCCGGCCGCTCGATGGCGCCGACACCCGGCTGTACCCGGCGGCGCCGCAGCTCTTGGACCGGATCTGGCAGGCCACCTTCTCGGTCGCCGGTGGCGCCCGGGCCGGGGCGGCTGGCGACGGGCTGATGCTGTCGCGCACCCAGCCGCGCCCGGCCGACGCGCCCGACGCGACCTTGGCCGAGATCCAGGACCCGATCGTCGATGCCTATCTGGCGGCGTTGCCGAAGGGGAAGGCGCCGCGCATCCTGGCCTCGCGCAGCGTCTTCGTCGCCGACGACCGCGAGACGGCGCGGCGCTTCGCCGAGCCCGGCCTGCGCCGCCAGGCCGACCGCTTCGCCGCCGCCGGCCGCGGCGCGCCAGGCGACACGCTGGACCAGCTGATCGCCGCCTTCGACGTGCATCTCGGCACGCCGGACGAGGTGATCGCCTCGCTGCGCGCCGACGACACGCTGCGCCGCGCCACCGACCTGGTGGTGCAGGTGCATTCCGTGGACCCGCCGCACCCCTTCATCCTGCGCTCGATCGAGCTGGTGGCGCAGGAGGTGGCGCCCGCCTTCGGCTGGGCCCGCCGGGACATCCGCCTCGCCGCCGCGTCCTGCTGACGCCGCCGGACCATTCGTGAGAAGGACCAGACGATGAGTGAACCGACGGCCGATGTCATCGACCTGCTGGCCGGGGTCGAGCGCGGCTCCGCCCTCGACCGGATCCGGGACCAGCGCCCGGTGGCCCGCGAGAACGCGCAGAAGAGCTGGGTGGCGCTGTTCGAGCCCGAGGAGCCGGGGACCGTCTCGGCCCAGGAGCGCTATGCTGTCGCCGCCTTCGTCGCGACGCTGCATCGCGAGCCGGAGACCGCCCGCTTCTATGCCGAGGCGCTGGCCGGGCGCGATTCCGGCCTCGCCGCCGCGGTGGCGGCCGAGGCGGAGCGGGCGGGGGCGGAAGGGCCCTATGGCCACTACCCGGCCGGGCCGCTCAGCGCCGAGGACAAGCGCGGGCCGGTCTATCACGTCTCGGGCGAAGGCCGCCCGGAGCTCGGCCCGCGTCTTGCGGCGGCGCTGGCGCACACGCACCTGCTGGTGTTCCGCCCGCGCGATGCCAGCGCCGCGGCGCTGCAGGCGCTGCTCGATGCCGGCTGGTCGACCACCGACATCGTCACCCTGTCGCAGCTCGTCGCCTTCCTATCCTTCCAGATCCGCGTCGTCGCCGGGCTGCGCGCCCTGGCCGCCGCCTGAGGCCCGCCATGACCGAGACCGTGATCACCCACCCCGACAACCACGAGCCGACCGTCTTCACCCAGGACGAGCTGAACTGGCTGCCCTGGCTGGAGCCGTATCCCGCCGACCAGCTGACCGAACGGCACCTCGCCGGCCTGGTCGACGCGGCCCGCGCCAAATCCGACTATTTCCGGCTGCTGGTGCGCGACCCGGACGTGCTGCAGGCCCGGACCAAGACCGACAAGGACATCTTCTACAACCCCGAGGGCGGCCTGCCGCGGGCGGAGCGCGAGCTGGCGGCCACCACCACCTCGCGTTTAAACGGCTGTATCTACTGCGCCTCGGTCCATTCCCGCTTCGCCACCGTCCATTCCAAGCGCGGCGACGACGTGCAGCGGCTGCTGGACGAAGGCGTCGGCGCGGATCTCGGCGAGCGCTGGAACGCCATCGTTGCCGCTTCGGTGGCGCTGACGGAGACGCCGGGGTCGTTCGGGGCGGAGCATGTCCGGCGGCTGCGCGCGGCCGGGCTGGACGATGCGGCGGTCGCCGACGTGATCCAGGGCGCCGCCTTCTTCAACTGGGCCAACCGGCTGATGCTGTCGCTGGGCGAGCCGCAGGCGAAGGCCTGACCGCGACCCACCGAAACAGGAGACGACCATGAGCCTGTCGCTCGACCATGTGGTGATCGCTGTCCGTGACCTGGAGCGGACCGTCGCCGATTACCAGGCGCTCGGCTTCACCGTGCTGCCGGGCGGGGAGCACACCCACGGCGCCAGCCACAACGCGCTGATCGTTTTCGCCGACGGCGCCTATATCGAGCTGATCGCCTTCCGGCGCCCGAACCCGGAGTTCCGCTGGTGGCGGGTGCTCAGCGAGGCCGGCGACGGGCTGGTCGATTTCGTCCTGCTGCCCGGCGACATCGCGGCCGATGTGGCGGCGGCCAGGGCGCGCGGCCTCGAGTTCGAGGGCCCGACCGATGGCGGCCGGCTGCGGCCGGACGGGCAGCGGCTGGAATGGCGCACGGCGCGGGCGGCAACCTCGGACCTGCCTTTCTTCTGCGGCGACGTCACGCCGCGGCACCTGCGGGTGCCCGAGGGCGACGTACGCCGCCATGCCAACGGCGCGCTCGGCGTCGCCGGCATCGAGATCGCTGTTGAGAACACCGGGGTCAGCGCCTGGCGCTACGCCGCCCTTCTCGGCATCGCGGCCGTGCCCGGCGCGCCGATCGATCTGGGCAACGGCCAGTCCGTCAGCCTGCTCGGCCCGGACCGCACCAAGGCGGCGCTGGCGGCGCGTGGGGAGGGGCCGGTGTCGCTGATGCTGCGCGTCGCCCCCGGCAGTGCCGTGGGCGATCTCGACCCGGTGCGCACCCAAGGCGTCCGCATCGGCCGGGTCACCTGATCCCGGCCGGATCAGAGGAAGCTGTTGGCGATCAGCTCCTGCGTGTAGGGCGCGGCGACGGTCCGGGCGCGCAGCGCGTCGGAGGACAGCTCCTCGACGCAGGCCCCGTCCTTCATCACCAGAACCCGGTCGCACATCTGGCCGACCACCGCGAGGTCGTGGCTGACGAAGACATAGGTCAGCCGGTGCTCCTCGCGCAGGGCCATCAGCAGGTTCAGGATCTCCGCCTGGATCGAGACGTCGAGGGCGGAGGTCGGCTCGTCCAGCAGCACGATCGACGGCCGCAGGGCCAAGGCCCGGGCGATGGCGACGCGCTGGCGCTGGCCGCCCGACAGCTCGTGCGGATAGCGGTCGGCGAAGCGCGCCGGCAGGCCGACGCGCGCCAGCGCCCCGGGCACATGGTCCCACGGGTCCGGCAGGCCCATGGCGATCAGCGGCTCGGCCAGGGCGCGGCCGATGCGGTGGCGCGGATGCAGCGACCCGTAGGGGTCCTGGAACACCATCTGCACCCGGGCCAGCTCGTCGCGGCCGCGCCTCGGGCCGACCGGATAGCCCGCCAGCTCGATCCGGCCGGTCCAGCGCTGTTCCAGCCCGGCGAGGGAGCGCAGCACCGTCGACTTGCCGCAGCCGGATTCGCCGACGATGCCCAGCGCGCCGCCGGGCTCGACCGCGAAGGACACGCTCTTCACCGCATGCGCCGTGCCGCGGCGGGACTGGAAGCGCACGTCGAGATCCGCGACCCGGACCATGGCGTCGGCGTAGGGCGCGGTCATCGGGCGGCCTCCTCGAAGGCGGCGAGGCTGGCCCGGTCGATCACCGGCAGCCGGTGCGGCCGCGGGCCGTCGAAGCCCGGCATCGAGGCGATCAGGCCCCGCGTGTAGGGATGCGCCGCCTCGTCGAGCGAGTGCAACTCCTCGACCACCCTTCCGGCATACATGACGAGGATGCGGTCGCAGAAGCGGGCGACCATGCGGATGTCGTGGCTGATCAGGATCAGGCCGGAGCCGTTCTCGCGCACCAGCCCGTCCAAGAGGGTCAGCACGTCCTGGCGGACGCTGACGTCCAGCGCCGAGGTCGGCTCGTCGGCGATCACCAGCTTCGGCTTGTTCAGCAGCATCATGGCGATCATGGCGCGCTGGCCCATGCCGCCGGAGATCTCGTGCGGGTACAGCGCCATGGTCCGCTCCGGATCGCGGATCCGGACATGGGCGAGCATCTCCAGCGCCGCCTTGCGCGCAGCCCGGCTGCCCAGCTTCAGATGCACCCGAGCCGATTCCGCGATCTGCACCCCGATCGGCTTCACCGGGTTCAGCGAATAGCGCGGGTCCTGCAGGATCAGGGCCATGTCGCGGCCGCGGATCCGGGTCAGCTCGCGCTCGCGCAGGGCCAGCAGGTCGCGACCGGCGAAGCGCAGGGCGTCGGCGTGGACCTGCGCGCCCTTGGGCTGCAGCCGCATGATGGCGCGGCCGGCGGTCGACTTGCCGGAGCCGGATTCGCCGACGATCCCCAGCCGCTCGCGGCCCAGCGCGAAGCTGACGTCGCGCACCGCCCGGGTGGCGTACGCCCCGTGGCCGAAGGTCACCGACAGGTTGTCGACCTGCAGCATGGGCCCATTGTTCAGGACTTCAGCGGGCATGGCGGGGATCCAGCACGTCGCGCAGGGCGTCACCCAGCAGGTTGAAGGCCAGGCTGGTCGCCAGGATCGCCAGGCCGGGCATCACCGAGACCCACCAGGCGTCGAGCATGAATTTGCGGCCGCTGGAGATCATCGCCCCCCATTCCGGCGCCGGCGGCTGGGCGCCGAGGCCGAGGAAGCCGAGGCCCGCCGCGGTCAGGATCACCCCGGCCATCGACAGGGTCAGGCGCACGATCACCGACGGGATGCACATCGGCATGACATAGAGGCCGATCAGGCGCAGATGCGAGGCGCCGTACAGGCGTGCCGCGGCGATGTATTCCGCCTGCCGCACCACCAGCGTCTCGGCCCGCGCCAGCCGGGCGATCGACGGCCAGGCGGTCAGCGAGATGGCGACGATCGCGGTGCCGAGGCCGGCGCCGAGCGCCGCGGCGAAGGCCAGCGCCAGCACCAGCGAGGGGAAGGACAGGACGATGTCGGTCGCGCGCATCAGCACGGCGTCGACGCGCCCGCCGCAATAGCCGGCGACGACGCCGATCAGGAGGCCGATCGGGCCGATGATCAGGGTGACCGTGCCGACGATCTGCAGCGTGATCCGGCTACCCCACACCAAGCGGCTGAAGATGTCGCGACCCAGCTCGTCGGTGCCGGCGAGATGGGCCCAGCCGGGCGGCTGCAGCACGTTGTTCAGGTTCTGCACGGCCGGGTCGTAGGGCGCGATCCAAGGGGCCAGCAGGGCGATCACGACCAGGACGCCGATGACGGCCAGCCCGGCCATGCCCAGCTTCTCGCGCCGGAAGCGGCGGATCTGGGCGGACCAGGCACCGCCGGCCGCCGGTTCCGCCGCGGCCGGCGCCATCGGCTGCTGTGCCTGCATCGACGACATCAGCGGGCCTCCCGGGTGCGGGGGTCGAGCGCCAGATAGGCGGCGTCGGCGAGGACGTTGAGGATCATGAAGATCAGGCCGATCAGCAGGGTGCAGGCCAGGATGGCGTTCATGTCGCCGATCATCAGCGCATTGGTCATGTACTGGCCGATGCCGGGCCAGGAGAACACGATCTCCACCAGCACCGCCCCCTCCAGCAGATGGCCGTAGGAGATCGCCAGGATGGTGACCAGCTGCACCGCGATGTTCGGCAGGATGTGGCCCCAGACCACGGCCGGCAGCCGCAGGCCCTTGGCCCGGGCGGCGATGATGTAGTCCTGGCCCAGCTGCTCCAGCGTGAAGCTGCGGGTCATGCGGACGATATAGGCCATCGCGGCATAGGCCAGGATGCAGGCCGGCAGGATCAGGTGGCCGAGCGCGTTCCAGAAGATCTCGTGCTCGCCGGCCAGCAGGCTGTCGATCAGGATGGCGCCGGTGCGCGGCTCGACGATGCCTTCGTAGAACACGTCGATCCGGCCCGGCCCGTCGACCCATTGCAGCCCGGCATAGAACACGATCAGCCCGACGATGCCGAACCAGAACACCGGCAGGGAATGGCCCAGCAGGGCCAGCACCCGGGCGATCTGGTCCAAGAGCGTGTCGCGGTACAGCGCCGCCAGGAGGCCCAGCGGCACGCCGACGGCGACGCTGAGGATGATGGCCAGCGTCGCCAGCTCCAGCGTCGCCGGGAAGGCGGCTGCGAGGTCCGACACCACCGGGTTGCCGGTCAGCACCGCGGTGCCCAGGTCGCCATGCAGCATGTTGGTCAGATAGACCCAGAACTGCTCCGGGATCGGCAGGTCGAGGCCCATCTTGGCCCGCATCGCCGCATAGGCTGCCGGGTCCGCCAGCTCGCCGACGATGGCGCCCACCGGATCGGACGGCATCAGCCGCCCGATCACGAAGGTGAGGCACAGGAGGACGAGCAGGCTGAGAGCCAGGCTGAAGAGGCGGCGCAGCAGCTTGAGCGGCAGGTCGCGGGTCATGTCAGCCCTCGTCGCCTGGAAGCATGGGTCACTCGGCCTTCTTCTTGACGATGTCCAGCCGGACGCCGCGGAAGCCCTGGCCGATGAAGTTCTCGACATCGGCCGACACCACCACCGGCGAGAACCGCTCGAACATCGGCAGGATCGCCGGGCCGCTGGCCAGGAACTGCTTCTGGATCTCGGTGTAGAGAGCCTCGCGCTTGGCGCGGTCTTCCTCGCCGCGGGCCTCGACCGTCAGCTTGGTCAGCTCCGGGATGTCCCAGGCGGACCGCCAGGTGAAGTAGCCGGAATTGCCGGTCGGGCTGTTGTCCGGATTGTAGGTGAAGTTCTGCAGCGACCCGATCGGATCGGCCATGTTGCCGCCGCCGGTCAGCGGCATCAGCAGGTCGAATTCGCGGGCTCGGTGGGCGGCGATGATCTGGCTGCCGTTGCCCTGCTCGATCGAGACCTTGATGCCGATCTGGGCCAGCGAGGCCTGGATCGCGGTGGCCAGGTCGACGCGCGGGGTCTCGGCGATCGTCTTCAGCACCAGCGGGAAGCCGTCCGGGAACCCGGCCTTGGCCAGCAGCTCCTTGGCCTTGGCGACGTCCAGCGTGTAGCCGGGGTCGGGGAGGGCGGTCGGGTAGTTCTCCGGCACAGGCACCTGGCGCACCCGGCCGTACGGCCCCATGATCGTCTTCTGCATGCCGGCATAGTCCAGGCCCCAGGCGATGGCGCGGCGCACATCCGGGTTGGCCAGGTACTTGTTCTGGGTGTTCATCGCCAGCACGTAGAAGCCGCCGGTCGGCACGCGCTGGGTGACGAAGCCGGCCTTGCCGTCGAAGGCGGCGATGTCCGAGGCCGCCAGGGCGGTCGCGACGTCGATGTCGCCGCGCTCCAGCAGCAGGCGCTGCACCTGGCTCTCCGCGACGTGGCGCATCACCACCCGCTTCATCGCCGGCGCGCCGCCCCAGAAGGCGTCGTTGCGGTCCATCAGGATGATCTCGTTCGGCGACCAGCGCTTCAGCACGAACGGGCCGGACCCGGCCGAATTGGCGCGCAGCCAGGCATTGCCGAAATCGCTGTTGGCCTCGTGCTTGGTGGCCTCGGCCTTGTCGATCACGGCGCCGTTGTTGCCCGACAGGGCGAACAGCACGAACTCGGCGATCGTGCCCTCCGGCAGCTTCAGGCGGAAGGTCTTCGGGTCGACCACCTCGAGGAAGTCGTCGATGTTCTTTTCGTCATAGCCGTAGGGCTTCCACAGCGATGCGGCGGCCTGGTTCAGCTTCAGCATCCGCCGCAGCGACCACGCCGCATCCTCGGCCGTGACCGGGTTGCCGGAGGCGAATTTGGCGTCGCGCAGATGGAAGACGATCGACCGACCGTCGACCTCCCAGCTCTCGGCCAGCTGCGGCACCAGCTTGGTGGCGTCGTTCGGATCGGTCGAGACCAGCCGGTCATAGATGTTGGAGGTGATCAGCCAGGATCCGGATTCGGTGGCCTGGCCGGGGTCCAGCGACAGCACCTGCGCCAGCGACGCGCCGATCACCAGCTGGTCGGCCGGCGTCTTGGCCGCTGCCGGGCCGCAGATCGGCACCAGCGCGACGGCCATGGCCAGCAGCCTCTTTCTCCAGGATCCCATGCGGTCCTCCCTGTTTTTGATATGATGTCTGTTGTCTGACGACTATCATCGTCGAACTTGACTTCGCAAGAGTCAAATGTGTGACTGCCGATGACGGATACGGGCGGAGGGCACGCCCCCACGACGAAGCGATCAGGAGGAGCGGTGCCGAACCCAATCGGAATTGACTCGGGGCCGCCGCGACGCCGCGAGAAGCTGGCCGTTGCGGTTGCCGACGCCCTGCGCCACCGGATCGCCAACGGCGTGCTGCCGGTCGGCGCCCGGCTGCCGACCGAGCAGCGTCTGATCGAGGAATTCAACGTCAGTCGCACCGTGGTTCGCGAAGCGATCGCCGAGCTGCGGGCCAGGGGGCTGGTCGAGCCGCGCCAGGGGGTCGGGGTGTTCGTGACGCCGGGGACGGAGGCCGAGCCGGGCCTCCTGTCCGGCGACTTCACCCGGCTGTCGGAGGTGCTGGAACTGCTCGAGTTCCGCATGGGCGTGGAGATCGAGGCGGCAGGCCTGGCGGCGCTGCGTCGATCGTCGCGGCAGGAGGCCGAGATCCTGCTGGCGCATGACCGCATGATCGCCGCCGTCGACATCGGCGGCAGCGCCGTCGACGCCGATTTCGGGCTGCATCTGGCGATCGCCGCGGCCACCAACAATCACTTCTACAGCGACGTCCTGACCTATCTCGGCAAGCGCACCATCCCGCGCAGCCGGCTGGGCGAGTCGGCCGAGGCGACGACCGGCTATCTGCGCAAGGTGATCGTCGAGCATGCCCGGATCATCGAGGCGATCGAGCGCCAGGACCCGGACGGCGCCCGCCTGGCGATGCGCCATCACCTGACCGAAAGCCAGCGCCGTTATCGCGCCCTGGGCGGGCTGACCGGCGACGCCGAATCCTGATCGGGCGCCGCGTTCCGGCTTGTCATCAGTCATATGATGTCATATTAGCTCAGCCAACAAAGCTGATCTGAGGGAGGGTGCGGGCATGTATCTCGGAACGCAGAACGGGATTCGGGACGACGACGATTACCGGGTCATGGCCCAGCTCGGCGTCCGCCACCTCAACGACAATCCGCCCGGCAATCCGCATGACTGGTCGCAGGACGTGCTGCTGCGCCATCGCGAGAAGGTCGAGGGCTTCGGCCTGGTGCTCGACATGGTGCAACTGCCGCTCGGCTCGCGCCCGATCGAGCAGTCGGACAGCCCCGACATCCTGTCGGCCGGCCCGAACCGCGACCGCCAGATCGACTCGATCTGCCGGCTGATCGAGAACCTGGCCAAGGCCGGGATCCCGGCCGCCAAGTACAACCTCAACATCATCGGCATCCCGCGCACGCCGGACGAGCCGGGCCGCGGCGGGTCGATGAACGCCTCCTTCCGCTGGGACAAGGCCGACCACGATGCGCCGCCGACCCTGGTCGGCACCCTGTCCGAGGACGAGAACTGGGAGCGCATCGACTATTTCCTCGAGCGCGTGATCCCGGTCGCCGAGTCGAACCGGATCCGGCTGGCCTGCCACCCGCACGACCCCTACACCCCGCCCGGCTATCGCGGCGTCACCCGGGTGCTGGGTACGGTCGAGGGGCTGAAGAAGTTCGTGCAGATGCGCGAGAGCCCGTATCACGGCCTCAATTTCTGCCAGGGCACGGTCGGCGAGATGCTGGACGACCCGAGGAACGAGATCGACGACGTGATCCGCTGGTTCGGCAGCCGCGGCAAGATCTTCAACGTCCATTTCCGCAACATCCGCGGCCGCAAGCTGTCCTTCATGGAGGCGTTCCCGGAAGAGGGCGACATGGACATGTGGCGGTCGATCAAGCTCTACGCCGAGCTCGGCTACCCCTACATGGTGATGCCGGACCATGTGCCGACCATCAGCGGCCGCGATCCGGAAGCCGTCGCCTTCGCCTTCTGCTACGGCTACATCGCCGCCCAGCTCGAAGCGGTTGGCCAGCTGTATCCGGGGTCCGTGACCCGCTGATCCGACCGAACGAGGCCTTCATGGATCCCCAGACGCTGAAGGGTGCCCTGTCCGCAGGGCTCCTGTCCTTCCCCGTGACCCATTTCGATGCCGATTTCCGCTTCGACCGCGCCGGCTACGAGGCGCATGTCGGCTGGCTCGGCGGTTTCGACGCCGCGGTGCTGTTCGCCGCCGGCGGCACCGGTGAGTTCTTCTCGCTGACCCCGGCCGAAGTGCCGCAGGTGGTGCGCGCGGCGAAGGCCGCTGCCGGGGCGACGCCGATCGTTTCGGGCTGCGGCTACGGCACCCATATCGCGGTCGGGATCGCGCGGGATGCCGAGGCGGCGGGGGCCGACGGCATCCTGCTGCTGCCGCCCTATCTGATGACGGCGGAGCAGGCGGGGCTCTATGCCCATGTCAAGGCGGTGTGCGACGCCGTCGGCATCGGCGTCATCGTCTACAATCGCGACAATGCGGTGCTGTCGGCCGACACCATCGCCCGGCTGTGCGATTCTTGCCCGAACCTGGTCGGCTTCAAGGACGGCCATGGCCAAGTCGATTTGGTGCTGGAGATCACCCGCCGGATGGGCAACCGCCTGGCCTATATCGGCGGCATGCCGACGCATGAGGTCTTCGCCGCGCCTTATTTCAGCGCTGGCGTGACCACCTATTCCTCCGCCGTGTTCAACTTCGTGCCGGAACTGGCGCAGCGCTTCTACCGCGCCCTGCGCGACGGCGACACGGCGACGACCGATGCGCTGCTGCGCGACTTCTACTATCCGCTGCTGGCGATCCGGAACCGCGGCAAGGGCTATGCCGTGTCGATCATCAAGGCCGGCCTGGCCGTGATGGGCCGCCCAGCCGGCCCGGTGCGCCCGCCGCTGACCGACCTGAAGCCGGAGGAGATGGCGCAGCTGCGCGACCTGCTGGCCCAGCACGACGAGATCCTGGCGCCGGCCTGACCGGCCGCGCCCAGACCCCTTCACGACTGCGGCGGCGATAGCGCTTTTCCTGTTATGTAAACCGATCTACACTTTCCCCGTGACCCATCCAAAGAGGGGGGCATGGAAGACGGGAGGACGAGGTCGGGCGCAACGCCGTGCGACCTCAGACGATACGACGCCGGACGCCTCGGCCCTCCCTTCTGACGCCCCTCTCGGACCGGATCAGAAGGGAGAGAACGCCATGAGCATCCTCCGGCCGCTCCTGCTCGCCGCGGTCTCCGCCGGCCTCGCGTTTGCTGCGCCCGCCCGGGCCGACTCCGTCAGCCTCACCTTTCTCGTCGACAACGCCCCGTCCACGGTGAAGATCGCCGAGACCCTGGCGGCGGAGTTCACGGCCAGGAATCCCGACATCGAGATCGAGGTCGAGACTCGGCCGGGCGGTGCCGAGGGCGACAACCTGATCAAGACCCGGCTTGCGACCGGCGACATGACCGATGTGTTCCTCTACAACGCCGGGTCGCTGTTCCACGCCATCAATCCGGAACAGACCCTCGTCGATCTCACCGACGAGCCGTTCCAGGCCGATGTCCTCGACATCTTCAAGGGCGTGGTCAGCGCCAGCGGCCGGGTCTACGGGGCGCCGATCCAGGGCGCGATGGGCGGCGGCATCCTCTACAACAAGAAGGTCTACGCCGCCCTCGGCCTGTCGGTGCCCCGGACCTGGGCCGAGTTCATGAAGAACAACGCGGCGATCAAGGCCAAGGGCGGCATCGCGCCGGTGATCCAGACCTTCAAGGACACCTGGACCTCGCAGCTCTTCGTGCTCGGCGACTTCTACAACGTGCTGAAGGCCGAGCCCGACTTCCCGGAGCGCTACACCGCCAACCAGGCGAAATTCGCCACCAGCCCCGCCGCCCTGAAGGGCTTCCAGCACCAGGAGGAGGTGTTCAAGGCGGGCTACCTCAACCCCGACTTCGCCTCCGCCACTTATGACGACGGGCTGCGCATGGTCGCCAAGGGCGAGGGCGCGCACTACCCGATGCTCACCAACGCGGTCGGCAACATCCGCGAGAACTACGGCGAGTTCATCGACGATGTCGGCTTCTTCGCCATGCCGGGGGACGACCCGAACGCGAACGGCCTGACCACCTGGATGCTCGCGGGCATCTACATCCCGAATAGCACCGAGCATCTCGACGAGGCGAAGAAGTTCGTCAACTTCATCGCCTCGAAGGAGGGATGCGAGGCGCAGACCAGGGCCATCGGCGCCACCGGCCCCTATTTCCTGAAGAGCTGTGCCCTGCCGGCGGACATCCCGCCGATCGTCTCCGATCTGCTGGGCTATTTCAGCAAGGACGGCGCCACCGCGCCGGCGCTGGAGTTCCTGTCGCCGATCAAGGGGCCGGCGCTGGAGCAGATCACGGTCGAGGTCGGCTCGGGCATCCGCCCTGCCGCCGACGGCGCGGCGCTCTATGACGAGGACGTCCGCAAGCAGGCGCTGCAGCTCGGCCTGTCCGGCTGGGAGTGATGCTGCCCGAAACCAGCCCGCCCGGTCCCGTCTCGCCGGCGGCCATGGCGCGGCGCGCCCGCCCCGCCGCATCCCGGCGACGCCGCAGCGATGCCTATCCGTTGTGGTTCCACCTGCCCGCCGCGATCGTCTTCGGGACGCTGTTCCTGCTGCCGACCCTGGCGTCGCTGTTCTTCAGCCTGACCCGATGGACGCTGTTCAGCTATTCCTTCATCGGGCTCGACAATTTCCGCCAGTTCTTCCGCGAGCCCTTCCTGTTCCAGGGCATCACCAACACCCTGATCTATGCCGCGGTCACCTCCGGCTTGAAGGTGGTGCTGGGGCTGCTGCTCGGGCTGCTGCTGACGGCGCCGATCTTCGGCCGCGACCTGCTGCGGGCGATCGTCTTCTTCCCCGTCCTGGTCTCGACCATCGGGGTCGGCATCAACTTCTCGGTGATGATGCATCCCACCCGGGGGCTGATCAATGTCGGCCTGTCGCTGCTCGGGCTGCAGGGGCCGGCCTGGCTCACCGACCCCGACCTGGCGCTGCTGTCGGTGGCCCTGGTCGATGTGTGGAAGGGCGTCGGCCTGGCCACGGTGATCTATATCGCCGGCCTGGTCTCGATCCCGCGGGACTACCACGAGGCGGCGAAGATCGACGGTGCCGGCCCGTTCGACCGCTTCCGCCACATCACCCTGCCGCTGATCCGCCCGGCGACGGCCACCGTGATCATCCTGTCCTTCATCGGCGGCCTGCGGTCCTTCGACCTGATCTGGGCGATGACCCGCGGCGGCCCGGGCTTCACCTCCGACGTGATCGCCTCGGTCATCTACAAGCAATACCAGGCCGGCTTCTACGGCCTCTCCACCGCCGGCAACGTGGTGCTGTTCCTGCTGGTGGCGCTGCTGGTCGTGCCGCTGTCGCTGTACCTCGACCGCCGGGAGGTCGAGGCATGAGCCGGGCCCGCTACTACGGCTGGGGCATCGCGGCGCTGCTGGTCTCGGCCGTCGTCTTCCTGGTGCCCTTCGCCTTCGTCGTGGTGACGGCGCTGAAGGACAAGCAGGAGGCCGCGCTGCTGCAGTTCGCCTGGCCGGAGACGATCCGGCTCTGGGACAACATCCGCGAGGTGGTGTCGGCGCGGAACCACATGCTGCTGACCGCCTTCGCCAACAGCACCATCCTGACGGTCGCCAGCGTGACGCTGCTGGTGGTCTTCGCCGCCATGGTCGGCTTCGTGCTGCAGCGGCGGCGGTCGCGCTGGAACGGGCTGATCAGGCTGCTCGTCCTGACCGGGCTGATCATGCCGCCGGCGGTGGTGCCGACGATCTGGGTGATGCAGTCGCTCGGGCTCTTCAAGACGCTGCCGGGCCTGATCCTGATCGAGGTCGCCTACGGGCTGTCCTTCTCGATCCTGCTGTTCCGCGCCTTCATCGCCACGATCCCGCGCGACCTGGACGAGGCGGCGATCATCGACGGCGCCGGGCCGCTGCAGCTGTTCTTCCGGGTGATCCTGCCGCTGCTCAAGCCGGTCGTCGTCACCACCATCGTCGTGCAGTCGGTGGCGATCTTCAACGACTTCACCAACCCGCTCTACTACCTGCCGGGGGCGCAGAACGCGACGGTGCAGCTGACGCTCTACAATTTCCAAAGCCAGTTCAACACCTCGTTCAACCTGCTGTTCATGAACATCCTGATCATCACCATCCCGCCTTTGGTGATGTTCCTGTTCTTCAACCGGCAGATCGTCGCCGGCATGACGGCAGGCGCCGTCAAAGGCTGACCAGTTGTCCGGAGGCGCGCGGCGGAATAGACCGACAGGGCGAGCCGCCGTGCGGGGATTGTCGATTGAGCAAGCGTGCCACCATCCAGGATGTCGCCGACCGGGCCGGGGTCTCGCGCGCGGCCGTGTCGAAGGTGCTGCGCAACGCCTACGGCCTGTCCGACGAGATGCGCCGGCGGGTCGAGGCGGCGATGCGCGAGCTGTCCTACCGGCCGCAGATGGCGGCGCGGGGGCTGCGCGGGTCGACCGACACGCTCGGCGTCCTGATGTCGGACATGCGCAACCCGTTCTTCCCGGACATCTTCGACGGCATCGTCGCCCGGCTGAAGCAGACCAAGTATCAGCCGCTGCTCGGCGTCCGCCCCTCGGCCGACGCGACCGAGCGCAGCCTGATCGAGACCATGCTCGACCGCAATCTCGACGGGCTGGTGATGATCGGGCCGCATCTCGAGCGCGACGATCTGGTCGAGATCGCGCGGGACGTGCCGGTCGTGGTGATCGGGTGGCACGAAAGCGGCGGCGGCTTCGATACGGTCAACAACGACGACCGCGCCGGCGCCGCCGCCGTGGTCGACCATCTGGTCGCGGCGGGCCATCGCCGCATCGGCTTCCTCGGCCTCGAGGAAAGCAGCGCCCGCGAGACCAACTCCGCGACCGTGCGCCGCGAGAGCTATATCGAGGCCATGGCGCGCCACGGCCTGGAGGCTGCCATCGTCGACAGCCGGTGGAGCCCGGATTCCCTGCAGGAACGCGGCCTCGCCGCCGAATGGCTGGCGCGGCCCGACCGGCCGACCGCGATCTTCGCCTGGACCGACAAGGTCGCCATCGCCGTGTTGGCGGCGGCGGACCAGCTGGGCCTGCGCGTGCCGGCCGACCTCGCCGTCGTCGGCTACGACAATTCCTGGGTCGCGGGCCTGCTGCAGATCGCGCTGACATCGGTCGACCAGGACGCGGTCACGCTGGGGCGGAAGGCGACGGACCTGCTGATCGACCGTATCAACGGCCGTAGAAACGAGCACCACGCCGTCACGCCGCCGCAGCTGATCATCCGTCGCTCCTCCGATCCCGGCCGGTAGCGGGCGCGACTGATACCTTCCCCGTCATGGCGAGCCCCGAAGGGGCGTGGCCATCCAGGGCCGCTCGCATCGGTCCCTGGATGGCCACGGCGCTGCGCGCCTCGTCATGACGGGAAAGGGACCGCAGGGTCGATCTCAAAGGCCACTGGTATCGGCCGTTCCATCGATTTCCGGTTGCGCCGGCCGGGGGAATGGTGAAGCATGTGTAGATCGGTCTACAACAATGCATGACCGGCTCAGGGGAGGAGCGCGAGATGACGACAGAGGCAACAGCCCTTCGGCGTCGGCGCTGGAACGCCGAGATGATCGCGCCCCGGGCGGACCAGGGAGAGGGCGGACCGGCGAGCTTCGTGGCGCGCGGCTTCGACCTCGCCGCCGTCCCGGCCGAGGCCACGCTGTTCATCTCGGCGCTCGGCCTCTACCGCTGCTTCGTCAACGGCACGCTCGTGGGGCAGGACCTGCTGACGCCGGGCTGGACCTGCTATGACGACCGCATCGCCTACCAGACCTACGAGGTGGCGCCGCTGCTGCGGCCCGGCGCGAACCGGATCGAGATCTGGCTCGCCGACGGCTGGTATCGCTCGCCGATCATGTGGGGCGAGAAGCCGATCCGGAACTGCTGGGGCGACCGGATCGCGGCGATCGCCGAGCTGGCCGGGCCGGCGGGGACCCTTCTGTGCACCGATGCGGCCTGGGCTAGCGGCGAGTTGCCGATCCGGAAATCTGGAATCTATTTCGGCGAGATCTACGACGCCCGCCGCGAGAGATTGGCCGACAGCCACGGCGTCGAGGTGCTGACCTTCGACAAGACCCTTCTCGTCGCCCATGAGACGGCCCCGGTGTGCGAGCTGCCGCCGCTGGCGCCGGTGGCCTCATGGACCGATGCCGAGGGCCGTACGGTCTATGATTTCGGGCAGAACATCGCCGGCTATGTGCGCACCACCGTCCGCGGACGTGCCGGGGCGGAACTGCGCGTGGAGCATTCCGAGGTGCTCGGCCCGGCCCGGTATTTCGACAACCGCAACTATCGCCGGGCCGAAGCCGAGACCCGCTACACGCTCAGGGGCGGCGAGGCCGAGACCTATGCGCCGCACTTCACCTTCCACGGCTTCCGCTATGCGCGGGTGACGGTCACGGGAGAGGCGGAGGTCGAGGCGATCCGGTCGATCCCGATCTCCTCGGTGCCCGACCCCGCGGGCGGCTTCACCTCGGGCCACCCGCTGGTCGCCCGGCTGGTGCAGAACACGATCTGGTCGCAGCGCGCGAACTTCATCGAGGTCCCGACCGACTGCCCGCAGCGCGACGAGCGGCTGGGCTGGACCGGAGACGCCCAGGTCTTCGCCGGCACGGCCTGCTGGCTCGCCGACAGCCATGCCTTCCTGCGCAAATACCTGCGCGATGTCATGGCCGACCAGCGCGAGGACGGCGCGGTGCCGCATGTCTCGCCCGACCCGACGCGGCTGCATCCGGATCACTTCCCCGGCTACTTCGGGTCGACCGGCTGGGGCGACGCCATCGTCGTCATCCCCTGGGTGCTCTACACCCACTACGCCGACCGCGACGTGCTGGCCGAATGCCTGCCGGCGATGGTGAAATGGGTCGACTTCGTATGGTCGATCTCCGACGGCCCGGTCGTGCGCCCGCCGGCGCATTGGGGCGAGCGCGGCTTCACCTTCGGCGACTGGCTGCAGCCCATCGGCGACAACCGCAAGCCGCGGCCGACCATCGCCGACGATTGCGCGGCGACGATCTACCACTTCATCTCGACCGACCTGCTCGCCCGCATCGCCGGCGTCCTGGGCGAACCGGACCTCGCGGCTCGGATGCGGCGGCGGGCGGAGGCGATCCGGGCCGCCTTCGCGCATGAATTCGTCGCGCCGTCCGGCCGGCTGGCGCACAACGACCAGACCTCCTATGCGCTCGCCTTCCTGTACGACCTGCTGCCGGAGGGGCAGCGCGAGGCGGCGAAGGGCCATTTCCGGCAGGTCGTCATCGACGCCGATTGCAAGATCGGCACCGGCTTCATCGGCACGCCGGCGCTGCTGCCGGCCCTGACCAAGCTGGGGCTCGACGAGCTGGCGGCGAAGGTGTTCCTGCAGCAGGAGGTGCCGGGCTGGCTGTACCAGGTGGCGCAGGGGGCGACGACGATCTGGGAGCGCTGGGACGCCATGGCGCCCGACGGCTCGATCTACGAGCCCAGCATGAACAGCTACAACCACTACGCCTATGGCGCCGTGTGCCAATGGCTGTTCGAGAGTGTCGCCGGACTGGCGCCCGACCCCGAGGCGCCGGGCTTCGCCCGCGTGATCGTCGATCCGGCGCCGATCCCGGCCCTGTCGCCGGTCTCGGCCTTCCACGACGTGCGGCAGGGCCGGATCGAGGCCCGCTGGTCCTGCGACGGCCGGCAGATGGTCTACACGATCACGCTGCCCGAGGGTTGCGAGGGACGCTTCCGCCCCGGACCGCGCCATGGCGATCCGCGGCTCGGCGACACGCCGGTCCGGGGCGAGGCGATCCTGCCGCCCGGCACGCACACGCTGACCTTCGTGCTGCCGGACCGCAGCGCGCCCGGCTGACTACGAGGCCGGCGCGATCGCGATACCGTTTTCCGCCATTCCGGTGATGATCCGCTCGACCTCCTCGACGCTGGTGTGCCGGGGGTCGATGTCGTCCGCCACCACGCGGCCGCGGCGCATTACCACGATGCGGTCGACCACCTGGAAGACGTGGTGGATGTTGTGCGCGATGAAGATGCAGGAATGCCCGGAATCCCGGGCGTTGCGCACGAAGCGCAGCACCCCTTGCGTCTCCGCCACGCCGAGGTTGTTGGTCGGCTCGTCGAGGATGATCAGGTCGCTGTCGAAATGCATGGCGCGGGCGATCGCCACGGCTTGGCGCTCGCCGCCGGACAGCGAGCCGATCGGCGTGTCGGGCGGGATGTCCTTGCTGATGCCGACCTTCTTCAGAAGGTCGCGCGCGACCGCGTCCATGGCCGCGTGGTCCATGCGGTTCAGCAGCCGCGGACCGCGGATCGGCTCGCGGCCGAGGAACAGGTTGCGGGCGATCGACAGCTGCGTCACCAGCGCCGAATCCTGGTAGATCGTCTCGATGCCGAGGGCGATGGCGTCGGTGGTGCTGCCGATCTCCACCTTGCGGCCGCGCATGAAGATGTCGCCGCCGCTGGGCGGCACTGCGCCCGACAGGATCTTGATCAGCGTCGACTTGCCGGCGCCGTTGTCGCCGAGCAGGCCGACGATCTCCCGCTCGCCGACCGTGACGCTGACATCCTCCAGCGCCCGGACCCGGCCGTAGAACTTGCTGATATGCGCCATGCGGATCAGGGGTTCGGGCATGGCGTCAGTTCCCTGCCTGATGCCGGCGGTCGAGCCAGGAGTGCAGCGCCATCATCCCGAGGATGATCGCGCCGATGAAGATGTTGTAGGCGAGGCCGGGCACGCCGATCAGGACGATGCCGTTGCGCATCACCCGCAGGATGAAGATGCCCAGCACGGTGCCGAGGATGGTGCCGCGACCGCCGCTCAGCGCCGTGCCGCCGATCACCACCATGGCGATGACCTCGAGCTCGTAGCCGGTGCCGCTGTTCGGGTTGGCGGACGAAGTGCGGATCGAGCTGATCACCCCGGCGAGGGCGGCCATCATCGACGACAGCACGAACAGCGCGATCTTGGTGCGGCCGACGCGCACGCCGCGGGCCCGCGCCGCGCCGGGATTGCCGCCCGAGGCCTGGATCCAGTTGCCGGCCTTGGTCTGGTTCAGGACATAGCCCATCGCCAGCGCGGCGGCGATGAACCAGAACAGCGACATGTAGATGCGGAAGCCGCCGACGAAGAAGTCGCCGGCCAGGAGCCAGGCCAGCCAGCTGCCGCCGGTGTTCCAGGTCCGCTGCGGGAAGCCGTCGGTGATGAACAGCGCGGTGCCGCGCACCACCAGCAGCATGCCGAGCGTCACCAGGAAGGACGGGATCCGCAGCCGGGTTACGAACCAGCCATTGACCAGCCCGATCAGGGCGGCGACGGCGAGTGCGGCGACGAAGCCGGCCTCCAGCGGTGCCGCGCCGCTGTTGAACAGGGTCCACATCAGCACCGGGGCGAAGCCGAAGACCGATCCGACCGAGAGGTCGAACTCGCCGGAGGTCATCAGCAGCGTCATCGCCAGCGCGATCAGGCCGAGCTCGACGGTGAAGGCCAGAGTGTTGCTGATGTTCTGGGGTGACAGGAATTCGGGGTTGATCGCCCAGAAGGCGGCGAGCTCGACCACGAGCAGGACAAGGGGCCCGAATTCGGGCTTGGCCACCAGGCGATGGATCATCGGCCGGTGGTGGAGGGACGGGCGGCCCGGGAGCGCCACATCCGCGGCGGCACGGGCCGCCGCGGATGCCTCCGGCGCAGTGTCACTTGCCGGAGAGGATCTTGTCATAGATCTCGGCCTTGTCCTTCTCGTACAGCGCGCCGGTGATGACGTTGAACCCCGGCGGGACGCCGCCGGACGCCATCGCCGCCAGCGACAGGGCGACGTAGCTGGTCGCCTGCGGGTCCTGCCACTGTGCCGCGTTGACGTAGCCGGTCAGCACCTCCTGGGTGGTGTCGAGCGAATTGCCCCAGCCGACCACCGGGATCTCGCCGGGCTTGACGCCGACCTGGTCGAAGACGCGCTTGATGCTGCCGGTCACCAGGTCGCCCAGGCCGATGATCGCCTTGATCTTGGTCCGGTTGGCGGTGAGGTAGTCGACCATGCGGCTGATCACCTCGGCCTGGTCCAGCGTGTTGTCGGTGACCTCCCAGGTGACGCCGAGCGGCTTGAGCACGCTGGAGATGCCTTCCTCCTCCTGCACGCCATAGGTCGCGCCGGGAATCTCCACTGGCAGCCAGACGAAGTCGCCGGACTTCACCAGCCCCTTGTCGACCAGGTACTGCGCCCAGTTCCGGCCGAAGGTGACGTTGTCGCCGCCGACATAGGCGTCGAAGCCGGCCGTCGGGTCGGGGGTGTTGAAGTTGATGATCGGGATGCCGGCGGCCTTGGCCTCCTTCACCACCGCGACCAGGCTGCCCGGGTCGGGGCTGGTGGTGACGATGCCGTCGGCCTTGGCCGCGATCGCGGCGCGCACGGCTTCCTGATGGGACGGCACATCGCCGTTGTGGAACGAGGTGTTGACCGTCTGGCCGGTATCGGCGGCCCATTGCTTGGCGCCGGCCAGGAAATAGGTCCAGACCGGATCGGCCGGCGATCCGTGCGAGATCCAGTAGAAGGTCTTGGCCTGGGCCGCAGCCGGCGCGGCCAGCGCCAGCAGGACACCGCAAAGCAGCAGCGACAATCGCCTGAACATGCGTTTCCTCCCCTGTGATCGCCGCCTTCACTGTCGATGGGCGGCATGCATTGAGACTGACACAGCGCGAGCGGCCGGGCGATGCAGATCGCCCGGCCTCAGCGCATAGCGGTGCCGTCCGGCTGGGTCTTGGCCTCGACGGTCTCGTCGCGCTCCGGGTCGAAGAAGGCGCGATGGCCGGCGTCTAGCGTCAGGCCCAGCCCCTTGATCCGCTCGTCCGGCACCTTCTCCAGCCTGGTGTAGCCGGGGTGGTGATGCGCCTTGTACGGGTCGTTCCAGGCGGCGTTGTAGCAGCACAGCATGACGTTGCGCGAATGCTCGGACTTGTTCTGCTCCGACGCGTGCAGCGTGTTGGCGTGGAAGAAGCAGACGTCGCCCGGCGCCATCTCCATGTAGTCGCGCGGCATCCGCTCCAGCGCCTGGTTCACCCGTTCGATGTCGGCGCCGGTCTGGCCGCCGACCCGGCCATGGTCGATCCGGCCCAGCTTGTGGCTGCCGCGGATCATCTGCAGGCAGCCGTTTTCCTGGGTCGCGCGATCGACCGCGATGGCGACCGACAGCATGTCGGGGTACAGGCAGCCATTGTTGTACCAGTAGCCGTAATCCTGGTGCCAATCCCAGGCGCCGCCGGCGCGCGGCCGTTTCATCGTCAGCTTCGAATGATAGTGGTAGACCTCGCCGCCCAGCAGCTTTTCGGCGCCGCCGACCATGCGCTCGCAGCGGGCGAAGGCGCCGAACAGGTCGTCGCCGGGGTGGTTCCACAGCGCCAGCTCGGTCGACCCGCCCAGGCTGTCCTTCAGCGCCACGACATGGCTGCGGATGCCCTCGTCCTGCGCGATCGCCTGCTGCAGCAGGCCGATCTCCTCGGGGTCGAAGAAGGCGCGCTTGACCACATAGCCGTCGCGCCAGAAGGCGGCGTGGTCGGCCTCGGTCAGCTGGGGAAAGGGCATGGTGTCCTCCTGGTCTTCAAGGCAGGTTCTCGCGGGTGAAGATCTCGATCCGCACTGGGGCGGCGGGTTCGTCCGGGCCAGGGCGGGTGTGGTGGCCCAGCAGCAGCCGCAGCGTCTCCGCCGCCTCGGCCCGCGGGTTCTGGTTGATCGCGGCGTCCATCACGCCGTCGATCAGGAAGCGGCGGGTGTGCGGCGTCAGCTCATGGCCGATATAGACCAGGTGCGGCGCGTCGGCCGGCCGGCGGCGCAGCACCTCGGCGACGCCGCGGTTGCCGCCGCCGATGTTGTAGAGGCCGATCAGCCCGGGATGGGTGGCCAGCAGCCGCGCCGTCACCGCGGCGCTCTGCTCGACGCTGTCATGGCCCTCGACCAGGGCCGGGACGGTCAGGTTCGGGAAGCGCTCGCGCAGCACGCTGCGGAAGCCGGCCTCGCGCTCCTCATGGCCGCGATAGGCCAGGCTGCCGGCGATCAGCCCGACCTCGCCCACGTGCCCGGCCAGGAAGCGGCCCATCAGGTCGCCCGCGGTGCGGCCGGCGGCGCGGTTGTCGACGCCGACATAGCCGATGCGGGCGGATTGCGGCAGGTCCGACACCATGGTCGCCACCGGCACGCCGGCCGCCGCCAGCTCCGCCACCGCCTCGCGCACCGCCGGGTGGTCGAGGGCGATGACGCCGACGCCGTCGCTGCCCCGGCCGACCCGGCGCAGCGCCTCGGCCAGGGCGTCGGGGTCGAAGCCCTCGATCAGGTGCAGCCGCGGCTTCACCCCGAAGGCGGTGAAGTCGCGCTCCGCCGCCAGCACCGCCTCGCCCAGGTCGCGGATGAAGGTGTTGCTGCCGGCCGGCAGCACGATGTCGAACTGCAGGATCCTGCCGCGGGACAGCAGGCTGGCGGCCAGGTTGGGGGCATAGTTCAGCCGCTGCACCACCGCCTGGACCCGGCTCGCGGTCTCGGCGTTGACGCCGTCGCGGCCGTTCAGCACCCGGTCGACCGTGGCCAGGCTGACCCCGGCCTCGCGGGCGATGTCGACCATGCGGGCCTTGCGCGCGCCGGCGTCCGTGGCGGTGGTGTCGTGCCTCATGCCGTGCCTAGACCCCCAGCGCCCGCAGCTTGCCGTCGATGAAGGCCTTGGCGCGGGGGACGTCGGCTTCCTCCAGATGCTCGATGATCAGCGGGATGTTCGGGTGGCGGCGCGACAGGCGCTGCAGGTACAAATCGTAGTTCAGCGACCCCAGCCCCGGCGCCGGCAGCTCGATCTCGCCGACGCCGCGGAAGCTGTGCGCTTCCGACGCGTCGATGTCGGCATGTTTCTCCGACTTGTCGGTGCCGGACCGCTTCACGTCCTTGGCGTGGGAGATCCGGATGCGGTCGTCGAGCGCGTCGAAGATCCGGTTCAGCTCGCGGTCCATGCGGTCGATGTTGTGGGATTCGAAGTAGTTGGTCGGGTCCATCAGCAGGCCGAGGCCGGGGCTGGGCACGTCGGCGAACAGGCGCAGCGTCTCGTCGACCGAGCCGATGACGTTGTTGACATAGGTCTCGAGCAGGAAGACGGCGCCGTGATCATAGGCGGTGCGGGCCAGGTCCTCGACCACCGCGCGGCACTCCTCGTAGCCTTCCTCGGTCTTGTTCTTCGGGTGGTGCACCCAGTCGCTGTCGGTGGCGAAGGTGCCGGTCTCGCTGATGACATAGGGGCTGCCCAGGTCGCGGGCGTGGCGGATCAGCGTCCGCAGATGCTCCAGCTTAGCCTGCCGCGCCGCCGGGTCGGGGTGGACGATGTTGGTGTAGCCGCTGACGGCGCAGACCGGCAGGTCGTGGTCGCGGAAGGTCTCCCGAATCGTCCTGCACTTGTCGCGCGTGATCGCGCTCGTCGACAGGTCCATGTCCTTGAAGGCGAGGTCGAGCTGGACGGTGTTGAAGCCCAGCGAGCGGATCTTCTTCGCCGTCTCCGGCAGCGAATAGGGGAAGTATCCGGTGAAGATGCCGACCTGGATCATGACGCGTTCCTCCGTGCTTGTTGTTGTCAGGCGCCGAATTCCGCCAGGCGGACGGCGCGCTTTTCGGTGAGCGAGCGATAGGCGGCCTCGACCAGGGCCATGGTGCGGACGTTGTCGGCGCCGCTCAGCAGCGGCGGCTCGCCGGTCTGCACCGCGTATTGCAGCTGCTCCATCACGCCCTTGAAGGCGTGCGGGAACCACATCGTGTCCCAGCGCGGCTGCACCCATTTGCCGCCGGTCTCCGGCGCGCAATAGGCCAGGGTGCTGGGGCTGCCCTTCGGATAGTCCGGCCAGCCGATGGTGCCCTGGGCCAGCCCCTCCGTCCCCTCGACACGCCACTTGATGTAGATGTCGCTCTCGAAGCCCTCGGCGCGCGGGCCGGACCAGACATCCTCCAGGCTCACCGCCATCAGCCCGCCCGGGAAGGACAGGGTGGAGCAGCAGATGCCGTCGCGATGCGGGAAGCCGGTGCGCGGGTCGGTCCGCGCCGCAGTGTAGATCTCGACCGGATCGCCGAACAGGAAGCGCAGCACGTCGAGATGGTGGATGCTCATATTGAGCAGGGTCAGCCGGCCATAGGCCTCGAGGAAGGGCTGCCAGTGCGGGATCGCCCGCATCTCGATCGTCGCCAGCACCGGCGTGCCCAGCGCGTTGCGGTCGAGCAGCTGCTTCAGCACCCGCATCGACTGGTCGAAGCGCATGTTCTGGTTGACCGACAGGATCTTGCCGGCGGCCGCGGCCTCCGCGGCCAGGCGCTGCGCCTCGGCATGGTCCATCGCCAGCGGCTTCTGCGCCAGGATCGCCCGGATATGCGGCTGGCGCAGCGCGTGCCGGATCAGGGCCGGCTGCTGGTCGGGCGGGAAGGCGATGTCCAGGATCTCGACCTCGCGGTCCTCGATCAGCGCCGCCGGCGTGTCGTGCACGCGGGGGATGTTCCAGCGCTCCGCCACCGCGCGCGCCTTGTCCGGGCTGCGGCTGGCGATGGCGACCACCGGGAAGCCGGCCTCGCGATACGCCGCCAGATGCACATCCGCCATGATGAACCCGGCCCCGATCGCGCCGATGCGATGGTCACGGCAACGGATCTCGGGATCGGGCGCGAAACCCGACGGCACGGACATGGCGGCCTCCCTGGCGTGTTTTGAGGTACGTTACCGATTCGCTTTTTCGGCTTCAATGGTGAATTCGGATAAGGCTTGTTTTCGATTGAGGATGAATGAATGAGGTGCGTTACCGGATGCCGGCCAGCCAATCTCCGATCTAGGACATTATGCCTGATCGATTGTTCAGGCACGGATTGTCCAGAATATCGGACATCAATCCGCGCCGCTGCGTTGACGCCGGCGGCGGGCGAACCTCATCCTTCGGAAAAACAGATCCAGGGCACGGGCGATGGCCACGGGCTCGGAATTGGGAGAAACGCTTGCAAATCGGCTTCAATCTCCTGGTGGTGGGAGGGGCGATCACGCCCGCCGACCGCCCGGTGCTCGAATCCCTGAAGCGACACGGCTATGACGGCGTCGAGCTGCCGGTCATGGGCGGGACGGAAGCCGATTGCGCCGCCCTGGGCCGCGTGCTGGACGATCTCGGCCTGGCCCGGACCTACACCACCATCATCCCCGACCCCGATCACAGCCCGCTGAGCGCGGATCCCGCGATCCGCCGCCGCGCCCGCGACCGGCTGGCCTGGGCGATCGATTGCGGCCATGCCCTGGGCGCCACGGTGATGGGTGGCCCGTATCATTCGCCGCTCGGCGTGTTCTCCGGTTCGGGGCCGACCGAGGACGAACTGGCCAACCTGGCGGAGGCGCTGCACTGGGCCGCCGGCCGGGCGCAGGAGGCGGGGATCCACCTGTCGATCGAGGCGGTGAACCGCTTCGAATGCTACGCCCTGAACACGATGGAGCAGGCGGAAGCCCTGCGCGGCCGGGTCGGGCACCCGAATTTCGGGTTCATGTACGACACCTTCCACGCCAATATCGAGGAGCGCGACCCGGTCGGGGTGATCGCCCCCCATGCCGCCGGCATCACCCATGTCCATCTGTCGGAGAACGACCGCGGCATCCCCGGGCGCGGCCATGTGCCGTTCGCGGCGACGATGCGGGCCCTGCGCGGCATCGTCTATGACGGCTGGCTGACGGTCGAGGCCTTCGGCCGGGCGCTGCCGGACCTCGCCGCCGCCACCAGGGTGTGGCGCGACCTGTTCCCCGACCTCGACACGCTGTTCGGCGAAGCCATCGCCCTGATCCGGCGGGAGTGGGAGGCCGCGGCATGACCGGCGCCGCGCCGCGCTTCGAGATGCGGGGGATCCGCAAGGCCTTCCCGGGCGTGGTCGCGCTTGACGGCGTGTCCTTCGCCTGCCGGGCCGGCGAGATCCATGCGCTGTGCGGCGAGAACGGCGCCGGCAAGTCGACCCTGATGAAGGTGCTGGGCGGCGTCTATGCGCCGGATGCCGGCGAGATCCTGGTCGACGGCGCGGCGGTGCGCTTCGCCCATCCCGCCGCCGCTCGTGCCGCCGGCATCAGCATCATCCACCAGGAGCTGAGCCTGCTGCCCGACCGCACGGTGGCGGAGAACATCCATCTCGGCATCGAGCCGGTGCGCCGCTTCCGGCTCGACCGCGCGGCGATGCGGGCCGGCGCCCGGTCGCTGCTGGCCCGCCTGTCCGTGGACATCGATCCCGACACCCCGGCGCGCGACCTGAGCATCGCCGAGCAGCAGACGGTGGAGATCGCCAAGGCGCTGGCCATCGACGCCCGCATCCTGGTGATGGACGAGCCGACCGCGGCGCTGGACGACGTCGAGGCGGCGCGGCTGCTGCAGCTGGTGCGCGGCCTCAGGGCGGCCGGCGTCGCCGTGGTCTACATCTCGCACCGGATGCCGGAGGTGTTCGCCATCGCCGACACCGTCACCGTGCTGAAGGACGGGCGCCATGTCGCCACCCGGACGCGGGCGGAGATCGGGGCGGACGAGGTGGTGCGGCTGATGGTCGGCCGGCCGCTCAGCGACTATTACCCGGCGCGGCCGGCGGACCCGCCGGGCGAGCCGGTGCTGCGGGTCGAGGGCGGCGGCAATGCGCTGCTGGCGGATATCGACCTGGGGGTGCGCCGCGGCGAGATCGTCGCCGTCGCCGGACTGGAGGGTTCCGGCAAGACCGCGCTGGCCCGCGCCGTGGTCGGGGCCGAGCCGTTCCTCAGCGGCCGGATGTGGATCGGGGCGAAAGAGACGCGGCCGGGCTCGGTGCGGGCGGCCCTGTCGCAGGGGCTCGGCCTGGTGCCCGAGGACCGCAAGCGCGATGGGCTGGCACTGATGCAGTCGGTGCGCGACAACGGCCTGCTGGCCCGACGCGGCCTCGCCGGGCTGTTCGCCCGGCCGAACGGCAAGGCGGTGGGGGCTGACGCGATCGACGGCATCCTCGTGTCGGTCGATGTTCGGGCGGTGAGCTGGGAGCAGGAGATCCGGCTGCTGTCCGGCGGCAACCAGCAGAAGGCGATCCTGGCGCGCTGGCTGGCCTGCGACCCGCAGCTGCTGGTGTTCGCCGAGCCGACTCGCGGCGTCGACGTCGCCGCCAAGGCCGCGATCTACCGGCTGATGCGCGACTTCGCCGGCCGCGGCCGGGGCATCCTGGTCGCCACCTCCGACCTGCCCGAGGCGCTGGGCCTGGCCGACCGCATCCTGGTGATGCGCGCCGGCCGCATCGTCGGCGAGCGGCCGGGCGGCGCGACCGAGGAGGAGGTCATGGCGCTGGCCACCGGCCACCGCTCCGACGCCGTCGCGGCGATGGGGGCGGCATGAGTGCGGTCGCCACCGCCGGGCGACCGCGCCGCCGCGCCGAGCTGCCGGTGCCGCTGATCCTGATCGCGGCCTCGGCCATCGGCTTCGCCGCCACCGCGCTGGCCACCGGCCAGTCGGCGCAGCTGTCGGCCGACGGCGTGATCGCGGTGCTGGAGCGGGTGGTGGCGCTGGGCCTGGTGGCGCTGGGCCAGACCTTCGTCATTCTGGCGCGGTCGATCGACCTTTCGGTCGCCAACCTGGTCAGCGTCGCAGCCGTCATGGCGTCGTGGATGATGCAGGGCGACCCGGCGATGATGCTGCCGGCGGTGGCCGCGGTGCTCGCCATCTCGGCCCTGGTCGGGGCGGTCAACGGCCTGCTGGTGACCAAGCTCGAGATCAACCCGCTGATCGCGACGCTCGGCGTCGGGCTGGTGCTGCAGGGGCTGCTCAGCGCCTCATTCCAGAACTTCGCCGGTTCGGTGCCGGAAAGCTTCCAGGTCTTCGCCTACGGCCAGGTCGGACCGGTGCCCTATCCGGTGATCGGCCTGTTCGTGCTGACCGGCTGCGCCGCCTTCGTGCTGCGCTCGACCCGCTTCGGCGCCCATCTCTACGCCACCGGCGGCAACCCGGACGGCGCCCGCCTGGCCGGCATCCACACCCACCGGGTGACGCTGGCGGCGCATGTCGTCTGCAGCCTCGGCGCCGGGCTGACCGGCCTGTACCTCGCCAGCCGCCTGCGCTCCGGCGCGCCCTGGGTCGGGCGCGACGGCCTCTACGACCTCGAATCCATCGCCGTGGTGGTGATCGGCGGCACCATCCTGGCCGGCGGCCGCGGCGGCGTCTGGGGCACGCTGGCCGGGGTGATCCTGTTCGGCACGCTCGACGCCGTCTTCACCATGGTCGGCATCGATGCCTTCGTGAAGCAGGTGCTGCGCGGCGGCATCGTCATCGCCGCGGTCGCGGTCTATGCCTTCCGCACCCGGGGGCATGTGGCATGATCGAGACCACCGAGCCGCGCCCGATGACCCCTGCGAAGACCATGCCGTCGCCGCTGCGTCGCCTGGCCGCGATCCGCCCCGCCTATTGGGTGCTGATCGCGCTGCTGGTCGCGATTGCCGTCGCCAGCCCGGCCTTCCTGGAGCCGCAGGGCTACATGAACTTCCTGCGCCGGGCGGCGCCGCTGGTGATCCTGGCGGCCGGGCAGCTCTTCGTCATCGTCACCGGCGGCTTCGACCTTTCGGTCGGGTCGCTGATCACGCTGGTGGTGATGGCGTCGGCGCTGCTGATCCAGGGCGACCCGGCGCAGACCTGGTGGGTGATCGCGCTGGTCTACGGCATCGGCCTCGCCGTCGGGCTGTTCAACGGGCTGGTCGTGTCCTGGCTCAAGGTGCCGTCGATCATCACCACCTTGGGCATGCTGCTGGCGCTGAAGGGCATCGCCCTGGCCTGGTCCGGCGGGTCGCCGCAGGGCTACCTGCCCGACAATTTCCGCGATTTCGGCCGGCTGACCTGGCGCAGCCTGCCGGGGATCGACCTGCTGCCGCTGGCGGTCGTGGTCGCGGTGGTGGCGGTGGCCCTGCTGTGGTGGCTGATGCACGGCACCGTGCTGGGACGGCTGCTGCTCGCCGTCGGCGACAACCCGCGGGCCGCGGAGCTGGCGGGGACGCGGGTGCGGCTGGTGCGCACCATCGCCTTCGTCGTCTCCGCCCTGTCGGCGGTCACCGCCGGCATCCTGCTCGGCGGCTTCGCGGGAGTTTCGACCAATGTCGGCGACGGCTACGAGCTGCAGGCGATCGCCGCGATCGTGATCGGCGGCGCCCAGCTGCTCGGCGGCCGCGGCACCGTGCCCGGCGCCGTGGCCGGGGCGCTCAGCCTGTCCGCTTTGTTCACCCTGCTCAACCTGATCGGCCTGCCCAAGCCGCTGCGCGACGCGGCCCAGGGGCTGATCCTGATCGGCGCCGTCGGCTGGAGCGTCTGGCGCCGCCGCAGGGGAGGCGCCTAGCTCCGGCACGATTTCCAAGAACGAGAACGATTGAGGGAGGAACGCCAATGCGTATCGGGATGATGATCGGCACTGCCGCCGTGCTGGCCCTGGCGGCCGGCACGGTTCAGGCGCAGAGCTTCGACGACCCCAAGGAGTTCGCGGCCCAGCGGGCGCTGATGGCGGCCAAGGCGGAAGGCCCGGCCGACAAGCCGTGGGAGCAGCATTTCGGCAGCCAGATGGTCGACACCGCCAAGTACAAGAAGGCCGGGCCGTACAAGCTGTGCTTCTCCAACGCGGGGGTCGGCAATCCCTGGCGGGTCGTGGGCTTCACCACGATGCAGGCCGAGGTCGACGTCCACAAGGCGGACATCGCCTCCTTCACCGTGGCCGATGCCGAGGGCAAGGACGACAAGCAGATCTCCGACATCAAGGCGATGCTGGCCAGCGGCAATTGCGACGCGCTGATCGTCTCGCCCAACACCACCGCGGCGCTGACCCCGGCGGTGGAGGAGGCGTGCAAGCAGGTGCCGGTCATCGTCTTCGACCGCGGCGTGCTGACCGACTGCCCTGTCACCGTGGTCAAGCCGATCGGCGGCTACGCCTTCGGCATCGCCGCGGCCGAGTACATCGCCGCCAATGTGCCGAAGGGCGGCAAGGTGCTGGCGCTGCGCATCCTGCCCGGCGTCGACGTGCTGGAGAACCGCTGGGCCGCGGCCAAGCGGATCTTCGACGAGAAGGGCATCGAGGTGGTCGGCGCCGAGTTCACCGACGGCGACCGGGCCAAGACCAAGTCGATCGTCGAGGACACGCTGACCCGGGTCGGCAAGCTCGACGCCGTGTGGATGGACGCCGGCGCCACCAGCGTCGCCGCCATCGAGGCGTTCGAGGACCAGGGCATGGACGTGCCGATCGTCACCGGCGAGGACCAGCAGGACTTCCTGCAGAAGTGGAAGCAGTCGGGCATGAAGGCGGTGGCGCCGACCTATCCGACCTATCAGTGGCGCACCGCGGTGATCGCGGCCGTGCGAGTGCTGAAGGGCGAGCCGGTGCCGGGCCCGGCCTGGTCGTTGCCGCAGCCGACGATCACGGCCGAGACCCTGGATAAATACGTCAACGACAAGATGCCGCCGCTGCACTACGCGATGTGCGGCTGCGAAGGGATGCCGGACTATCCGCAGCGGTGGATCGGCAAATAGGCAACGCGCGTGGGGGCGGGCTCGGCCCGCCCCTCAGCCACCGGAGGATCACATGGGCGACTATCACATCACCGGCGCGATGGTCTGGGACGGCAGCGGCCGCGATCCCTATCCCGGCCAGGTCGTGGTCCGCGGCGACCGCATCCATGCCGTGGCCCCGGCGGCCGAGCGGTTGGACGCCGGCGGCTGCGAGGCGGTCGACGGCGGCGGCGCCACGCTGATGCCGGGGCTGGTCGAGGGCCACGCCCACCTGTCCTTCTGCGGCGCGGCCCGCAACACCGATCTCGGCGACATCCCGACCGAGGAGCATGTGCTGGAGACGATGTGGAACGCCGAGCTGCTGCTCGACCACGGCTTCACCAGCTGCTACTCGGCGGCCAGCGCCAAGACCCGGCTGGACGTGGTGATCCGCGACAAGGTCAATCAGGGCCGGCTGAAGGGCCCGCGGATCAAGGCGGCGAGCCCGGAGATCACCGTGACCGGCGGCCTCGGCGACGAGACTCGGCTGCATCTGGCCCGCGCCAGCTTCGGCATGGTCTGCGACGGGCCGGAGGAGGTCCGCCACGCCGTCCGCATCTGCATCCGCGAGGATGTCGACAACATCAAGATCAACATCTCCGGTGACGATTTCGTCGACCCGGCCAAGGGCGGCATGTCGGTGATGTCGCAGGCCGAGGTCACCGCCGCGGTCGAGGCGGCGCATGATTTCGGCCGGCGCGTGAACTGCCATGCCCGGGCCAGCGAGGCGGTGAAGCGCGCCATCCGGGCCGGGGTCGACGTGATCTACCATTGCGAGCAGGCCGACAGCGAGGCGCTGGACATGCTGGAGGCGAAGAAGGACGAGATCTTCGTCGGCCCCGCCATCGGTCTGATCTACAACACCATCCACGAGGCCGGGCCCTGGGGCATCGACGAGGCCAAGGCGCGCAAGCTCGGCATGCATCTGTGCATGGAAGCCAGCCAGCGCACCTATGCCGAGATGCGGAAGCGCGGCATCCGCGTCGTCATCGGCGGCGACTATGGGTTTGCCTGGACGCCGCAGGGCACCAACGCGCGCGACGTCGAGCATTTCGTCAAGCTGTTCGGCTACACCCCATCCGAGGCGCTGCAATGCGCCACAAGGATCGGCGGCGAGCTGATGGGCATGGGCGACCGGCTGGGCCAAGTGCGCGAGGGCTTCCTGGCCGACCTGATCCTGGTCGATGGCGACCCGCTCAAGGACATCAGCCTGATCCACGACCACGGGGCCATCCGCATGGTGATGAAGGACGGCGCCATGCACCGCCTGTCGCCGCGTCGGGCGATGCGGGCCGCCGCCGAGTGACGCGGTGGCGGGTGTCCACCAGTCGGGCGTCGAGATCCTGCTCGGGGTTATCGACCGGCTGATCGAGGCCCCCGGCGGGGCGGCCGTCGCCGTTCTGGCCGAAGGCCTCGCCGTGCCGCGCTCCAGCCTCTATGCCGTGCTGCGGCCGATGCTGGCCGCCGGCTGGCTGGAGGCGCCGCGGCGCGGCATGGTGAGGCTCGGCGCCGCCTGGTTCGACCTGGCGGTGGCGCTGGAGGCCGAGCCACCGGCCGCGCCGGCGCGGCCGCGGCTGCAGGGCATGACCGGCCCGGCCCGGTCCTTCCTGTGGAATCCGGGCTTCACCGAGCTGGTCGATGCGGCGCCCTTCGCCCGGCCGCCGCCCTATGTCTTCGGCTTCTCCAACGGTTCCCGCGCCAATCTCTGGCGCCAGGGGCTGATCCACGGCGTCCAGTTCGCCGCGGCCGAGCATGCCGACCGCATCGCCGCGCTGCGCATCGCCCATGCCGACGAAGATGCTGCGGCCGAGGCGCGCGACATCGACGCCTTCCTGGCCATGGGGGTCGACGCGCTGATCGTCAGCCCGCTGGAGACCGAGGCGCTGCTGCCGGCTTTGGCCCGAGCCGGCGCCGCCGGTCTGCCGGTGATCATGGTCGACCGGCTGGTGGGCGACGCGTCGCACTCGCTGGTCCAGGTCGTGGGCCCGGACACCGCCATCGGCCGGCTGCCGGCGCAATGGCTGGTCGAGACGCTGGGCGGCCGCGGCGCAGTGGTGATGATGGTCGGCGACCCGGAGATCGGGCCGCTGCTGCGCCGGGCCCGGGCAGCGCGCGAGGTCTTCGCCCTGGCGCCCGGCATCCGCATCCTCGACACCGTGCACACCGAGATGACGGTCGCCGCCGGCCGCCGTGCCATGGCCGGGCTGATCGAGCGCTGGGGCGACGCCATCGACGGCGTCTGGTGCGACAGCGGCCTGCACGGCGCCGGGTCGATCCAGGCCTGGGTCGATGCCGGATATGACGGCCGGATGCCGCCGCACACCGGCGGCGACCAGAACGCGGTCTACCAGCTGGCCATCCTGCATGGCGTCAAGCTGGCGGCGATGGACTTCCCGCCAGCCATGGGCATCCGCGCGGTCGAGGCCGGGCTCGACATCCTGGCCGGCCGCACCCTGCCGCGGCGGATCGAGGTGCACACGCCCTTGGTGATCAGCCGCGGCTGCGAGACCGCCTCGGTCCGCGCCGATATCTTCGTCGAGGACCATGTGCGCTGGGACCGGCCGCCCAGCCTGGTGCTCGGCCACGGCATGGGCGAGGATTACGACCCGACGACCTTTGCGGTCGGGAAGAGGGTGGCGGCCGATGGCGGCGCCCGCTCGATCCTGCGCACGCTCGACATCCTGGTCTGGCTGAAGGCGCATGGCGGCGAGGCCGGCATCGCCGACCTGCTGGAGGCGGTGGCGATGCCGCGCTCCTCATTGCACGATCTGCTCGGGCCGCTGGCCGGGCACGGGCTGCTGCAGCGCGGCGGCCGCGGCCGGATCCGCGCCGGGCCGCGGGCGCGGGCGGCCGGCTTCGCCGCGATCGGCATCGCCGACCTCGCCGCCATGGCCGAGCCGATGCTGGAGCGGCTGGCGCGGGCGGTCGGCGGCGCCGCGGCACTGGCCGTGCTGCACGCGGAGCGCTGCACCATCGCCCTCGGCCGTGCCGCATCAGGGGTGCCGCCGATCGCGGTCGGCGGCCGCACGCCGGTGAACTGGACCCTGGCCGGACGCCTGCTGGTGGCCGAGCTGCCGGAGCGCCGGCTGCGCTGGCTCTTGGCCGCCCATGCCCGGCCGCGGCGCGACGCCTCGCTGACGCTGCCCGAGCTGGTGGCGGCGATCCGGGCCGAAGGCGGCCAGCGCGTCGCCACCCTCATCGGCGAGGCCGGCCCCGATCTTGGCGAGGCGGCGCGACCGATCCGCGGCGCCGACGGTCAGGTCCGCGCCGTGCTGCTGCTGCGCGTGCCGGCCGCCGATCTGCCGGCGGCCCGGGCGACGCTCGAAAGCCTCGATCTGCCGGATACCGTCGCGTCCGTCGTTCCGACCGATTCCCCTCCCGTCACCGAGGCCGTCCTGCCATGACCGACCCATTCATGATCCGCGCCCATGTGCCGGAGTTCGAATCCCATCTCGCCGCCTATCGCCAAGCCAGCGAGCGCACCCGGCAGTCGCTGCGCGGCGTCCGCGACCTTGCCTATGGCGATCATCCGGACGAGAAGCTCGACCTGTACCTGCCGCCGGAGGGGGAGGGACCGTTCCCGGTCCATGTCTTCGTCCATGGCGGCTATTGGCGCGCCTTCTCCAAGCTCGACTTCGCCTTCGTCGCCGATGCGGTCACCGCCCATGGCGCGATCGCAGCGATCATCGACTATTCGCTGATGCCCAAGGCGCGGATGGCGACGCTGGTCGGCCAGGTGCGGCGGGCGACGGCCTGGCTGGCCGCGCAGGCCGGGCGCTGGGGTGGCGACCCGGCGGCGCTCAGCGCCAGCGGCACCTCCGCCGGCGCCCATCTTGCCAGCTTTCTCTCCTGCCGCGGGGCGGGGGAGGGGGCGGCTCCATCGATTCCGGTGCGGGCGCTGCTGCTGGTCAGCGGCATCTACGACCTCGACCCGATCACCCGCAGCTTTCTGCAGCCGGAGATCGCGCTGACGGCGGAGGAGGTGGCAGCCTGGTCGCCGCTGACGGCGGCGCCGATGCCGGGGCCGGCGGTCGATGTCGTGGTCGGCGCCGAGGAGACGCCGCCCTTCCTGGCCCAGGGCCGGGCTTTCGCCGAGCGCCTGACCGGTGCAGGTGTAGCGGCCGGCTTCGCCACCCTCCCGGGCGAGAACCATATGAGCATCGCCACGGCGCTGGGCACCCCGGGCTCGCCCCTGGCGGAGCGGCTCGGGCGTACGATCGCCGCATCGCGACGAGGCGGCTGATCCGGTTCCGGCCTCGAAGGCAGAGATCCGCAGGCGATCCGTGCGGTCCCGGCCGCATCTGGTGGTCACAATCTGACACTTGGCACTCGCCCGGTGAGTTGGTTTGGGCGGAAACCGGCCCCTGAGGATCAGGCGGGTCGCCGCGCCTTCGGACCGCAGCGGTGAGAAGCGGTCCTCAAGGCAGCGTTCCAGATGCATACGGTCTGCGCCATATCCGGCCATAGGTGAGGCGCCCCGATTCCGGGACACGGCCCAAAATGGCCAGATTCCTGCCCCTCGCGGCCGACTCTGGCCTCGACGATGTTTCTCATCACCGCACATCGGGCCACGGTCCCGAAGGCCGGCATTGCCGCATGCCATGGCCGGAACGTTCAGCTGCAGCCGATAATTCTTTCTCGGGCCTCCGCCGGAACAACCCGATCAGAATTCACGCCGCGGCCGGAGCGGTCACAGCACCTCGACGGCCGCGGTAAAAACATATCCTACACCGCGCTCGGTCCGGACGATCCTCGGGTTGCTGGGATCGATTTCGAGCTTGCGCCGGAGCCGGAGCACCTGCACGTCGATGCTGCGGTCGAATACGTCCTCATGGATGCGAGTGGCCTGCAGCAACTGTTCGCGTGAGAGCGTCCGCTGCGGAGCCTCGACGAAGGCAATCAGCAGTGCGTATTCGCTCTTCGATAGCGCCACTGCAGCCCCCAGAGGATCGGTCAGCCGCCGCAAGCGGCGGTCCAGCTGCCAGCCGGCGAAACGACAACGCCAGTACTCGGTCCCGCGTGGCTGCGATACCCGTCGGCGATGCCGCCGCAGGATCGCCCGGATCCGCGCCAGAAGCTCCCGAAGGCCAAATGGCTTCGCCAAATAGTCGTCGGCCCCCAACTCCAGCCCGACGACGCGATCGATCTCATCCCGGCCGCGTCCTGTGCCGATAATCGCCAAACCGGCGGATTTCGACCGGATCTCCGGCAGCAGGGTGAGATCGTTCTCCTTACCGAACTGCAGATCCAGCACCACCAGGTCGTGGCTGCACTCGGCCAGATAGCGGGTCAGCTCCAGCCGACCTGCGGCCGCGACCGCCCGGACGCCGTGGTCCTCCAGGAAATCGACGATCGACGCCCGCATCTGGGGGTCATCGTCGGCGACAAGAACACGGATCGATTGGTTATTCACGGAATTCGGATCCAGCCCCGCCGACCGGGCACAACCCGTCAGATCCCCGCGTACCATTCGTATCCCCGGTCTTCCCAGTAGCCGCCGCTGCCACCCCACAGGCCGGCGAAACTGTCGACGATCTCGATGCGCATGATGTATTTGGCCTGCTTATAGCCGAGCTGCCGTTCGACCCTGAGACGCAGCGGCGCGCCATGACCCACCGAGAGGTCCTGGCCGTTCATCGCGTAAGCGAGAATCGTCTGCGGGTGGAAGGCATCGATGAGGTCGATGCTCTCATAGTACCGGCCGCTGCCGTCGAGCGTCCTCTCCAGCTCGTCGGCACAGTGGAAGACGGCAAATCGCGCTGAGGGCTTGAGCCCGACCGAGCCCAGCAGCACCCCGAGCGGAACGCCCGTCCACTTGCCAATGGCGCTCCACCCTTCAACGCAGTCATGGCGGGTGATCTGGGTGCGCGCCGGGAGCTTCCTGAGATCTGCGAGCGAAAGCTCCTGCGGCCGGTCGACAAGGCCGTCGATCGTCAGCCGCCAGCCTGCGAACCTGTCTTCGAGAAGCCGCACATACTCCTCGCTGTCCGGCGCGCTCGTCCCGTTCACGCGAAACGATGGCGAGATGTCCGTCTCGGCAAATTCGCGAGCGAGCGCCCCGCGACCCAGAAGCAGCCTTTGCGCTGCCATCGTCAGTGTCTCGGCCGAGCGGATGACCGCTCCCAATCCGGCGTTCTGTTCCAGCGCGTCGCAGCCGGTCAGCGCCAGCGCGCCAGACGTGGTGCCGATCAGGAAACGGCGGCGAGTCAGGCTGGTCATGCGTCAGGCCTCTCCTGGCGGATCGCATAGCGGCCCGTGACCATCGAACGCAGGTTGTTCCAGGGTCCCGAGAGGATGACCATGGCGACGTGAACGACGACGAACGCGACGAGCAGCGATGCGGTGATGAAGTGGAGCGTCCGGGCGGACTGACGCCCGCCGAAGATATCGAGAAGCACCGGAAAAGCAGCGTCCACGCCCGGCGACATGGTCAGACCGGTCAGCACCATCAAAGGCAGCAGGGCCGCGATGACGACAATATAGGCGAGCTTCTGAAGTGCGTTGTAGCGCCGGGCCTGCTCCCCCGAGGGGAAGCGCAGGCGGGCATGATCGATGACTTCGCGCCAGAGGTGGCGCGGGGCGAGTTCGCGGCGGCCCGGCACCAGATCACGCCGGAAATGGCGGCTCAGGAGCCCGTATCCGAGGTATGCGAGGCCGTTGACCACAAAGATCCAGGCAAAGAAGAAGTGCCAGCGCCGGCCGGCGGCAAGGTCCTGATAGGAGGGAAGCGTGAGCCAGGCCGGAAACGCCCGCGACGTCCACTCGCCTGCTGTCTTCGAGAGGCCCAGGACGCCCGTTGTGGGAACGGTGACGCTGCCGATTCTGGCGAAACCCTGCGGCGCCCCGTCGCTTTCACTCGCAGCGATCTCGAGGAAGGCAGGATCGGAGTCGGCGCCATACTGCCCCCAGTGGAGTTGCGGATAGGCGTTGAAGATCTGGAGCCCGCTCAAGAGCAGGAAGCTGAGGCACACCACGTTCAGCCAATGCGTCAGGCGGGTCACGGCGGAGTGACGCCGGATGAGTGTGGTCTTCCGGCGGAGCGCTGGCTGCGGGTTTCGCATCACCTGGTTCACGGGTCCGTCCTGATGGGTGACCAATTGATCGGAACTGCTGGGTGGAGATCCACCGGCCGGTTGGGGGAAAAGGCCCGGCCGGTGGTGTCGCGGCTCACATCGGCGGGACGACGCCATTGGTGCCGACGACAATCCGGTGCGCCATGATCGCGCCACCCGCGTCCTTCTCGGCCGGGATGAAGACAACGGCCCCCGGCTTCAGATCGGCCTGGGTCGCCGGGGCGAAGGTCACGACGGGGGTACCTTCGGGAATGGCGATCGTCTTCTCTTGTCCGTGATAGGTGACCGTCACCGTACGGCCCTCCACACCCTTCACGGCATCAGCCACGGTCGCGTTCGTCATGGTGCTGTTGGGCTTGAGGTCCCAGCCGAAGCTGCCTTCTCCGGCCCCTTTGAGGGCAGGCGGGAAGATCAGCACTTCCAGGGCGCCATCGCCGCCGCCCACTTTCGGCAGCGAGGCGATGCCGACATAGTCGCCGGGCTTGATGTCGGCCACCGAAGCGTTGGTCACGCCGGAGACGTTGAAGCCCGGCGCGAGCGTGACATCGACGGTCTGCCCTTCACGGGTCTTCACCTTGAGCATCGTGTCGCTGGATTCGACGATGCTGCCCCGCAGACGCAGCTGTTGGGCGTCCTGGTTCTGAGCCGACGCCGAAGACGCCAAGCCTGTCATCAACGACACGCCGAGTGACGCGGCAATGATGACGGAGCGGAAGGGTTTGAGATGCATGTTATCCTCGTTTACCTACTAGTTGGTAGTCTCGGAACGAAAGGTTCGCGGCGATCGCGAACACTGTGCCCGATCGTTCGGAGGTCGTTCGGAATCGCCGGAATCGGCCTCGCGGATGCTAGGCAGCCGTTGGCTTGGCGGAGCCCAGACGGACTCTCACCGCCGGTTGCAGAGTTGATCGATCAGCCGAGCGGTGACGGTGCCGAAGATCTCGGGATCGCCATAGGCCCGCGCCGACAGCATCGCTCCATGAACCGTCGCCATGAAGGCTTCTGCCTCGATGCGGGGCGCATCGGTCAGCGTAAGCCGACCCTCTCGCTGCCCGCGCTCCAGGACCGAGGTCAGCCAAGCCGAGATCGCGCGGAAATGGGCTCTTACCTCGAGGGCGACTTCCGCCGGGAGAACCGGCAGCTCGCTCGCCAGAAGAGCGCACACGCAGAATGGCGCGCTCGCATCCCTGATGCAGGCTGCCCAATATCCCGTGTAACGCCGAAGCTGTTCGAGCGGATCGGACGTCTGTTCTTCCAGGTATGCAATACCTGCAACCGCCTCCTCCCGATATCGGGATACCAGTGTGCGCACCAAATCCGCTTTGGTCGGGAAATGATGGTGGATGCTCGGCTTGCGGATGCCGACAACCTCAGCGATGTCCGCATAGCTGAAACCGTTATAGCCACCCGCGATGATCAGGGTGCGCGCACAGGCAAGGATGTCATCTGCAGTGGTCGACGGATTGCTCATAAACTTCATCTACCTTCTAGTCGGTAGGAAGTCAATGCCGTTGGCCTCGGTCGAGTGGTGACGGATTCCATGCTTCGATCTCCTGCGTCAGGCGTCCGACCCTGTCCGACACAAGTGGCTTGCGCCTGGTGCCGGTTCGCGCCAACGCCTCGTCGACACGCAGCCTTATGCCGAGGTCGGGATGAGGTCCATCGTCTGGAGTTCGCTTTATTAACAGGAGAGACGGATGGATCGGCTGAAAGCGATGGAGACGTTCGTCCGGGTGGTGGAGACGGGAAGCCTCTCCAGTGCGGCGAGGGCGCTCGGCCTGCCTCGCTCCTCCGTCACCATGACGATGCAGCGCCTGGAGCATCACCTCGGCGTGCGGCTCCTGCATCGCAGCACGCGGCGGCTTAGTCTTACCGAGGAAGGGGAACTCTATGTCGAGCGCTGCCGCGCCATCCTGCTCGATGTCCGGGGTGCGGAAGACAGCCTGCGTCCGGACGGGCGCGTCAGCGGGCGCCTGCGGGTCGACATGCCGCCGGCTATCGGTCGCTCGGTTGTCCTGCCGGCGTTGGGTTCGTTCCGCGAGCGCTATCCCGATGTCGAAATTGCAATCGGCATGAACGACCGGCTGATCGACCTCGTCCAGGAAGGCGTCGACTGCGTCATCCGCACCGGAACTCTTCCCGATTCCAGCCTGATGACCCGGCGCGTCGGCAGCTATCGCTGGGTGGTGTGCGCCTCGCCGGGCTACCTGGAACGCCATGGCGAGCCGCAGGATGTTGTGGCGCTCGCCGGCCACGTGCTGCTGGGTTACTCCTCGGCGCATAATGGCCGTCCCGACAAGTGGGTGATGAACGAAGGTGATGTCTCCCACGCGATCGAACCGCGTGGGAGCCTGGTGGTCGACGAGACCTTCGCGCTGCTGGATCTCGCCGTAAGAGGCTTCGGGCTGGCCCGCCTGTCGGACTTCATCGTAGCCGACGACACCGCCAGCGGGCGTCTGCGCGAGGTGCTCGGCCATTGCCGCTCCGACCACGTGCCGATCTCCCTGCTCTTTCCACCGCCGCGGCAAGCTTCGCCTGCCGTCCGGGCGTTCATCGACTGGGTGACGGCACTGTTTGCCAGCCGCGGCTCATGAGGCACGACCGCTCGTCGCGGCTACGGTGCGGCAGGTATAGAGGCCAGTGTCTTCAGATAGGCGATGACGTCCTCGCGATCGTCAGCCTTCGGCAGGGCGATGGTCATCTTTGTGCCGGGCACGAGCTTGGCCGGCGACTCCAGAAACCGGTCGAGCGTAGCGTCGTCCCAACTGAGACCGCTCGCGGTCAGGGCCGGCGAATATCTGAAGCCAGCGGCCGAGGCGGCCGGTCGCCCGACGACGTCAACGAGGCCAGGCCCGACCCGGTTCTGGCTCGTTGCCGCGTGGCAGGCGGCGCAACGCTTGAACACGGTCTCGCCCCTTGCGGGGTCGCCGTCGGCGCGGGTGGGCTGGACGGTCGAGGCAAGCAGAAAGGTGGCGGCGAGCACGCCGATGATCGATCGCATGGGACACCTGCGGAGTGGGAACGAGGGGCGAGGCGTTATGCGCCGAGCGCTTCCGGCGTGATCGGTAGATGCCGGAGACGCTTTCCGGTCGCCGCGAAGACGGCGTTGGCGACAGCGGGGCCAATGCCGGACGTGCCGGATTCGCCGACGCCGAAGGGAACGGCGCCGCTTTCGACGATGTGCACCGTGATCCGCGGCGCCTCGTCCATCCGCACGGCCGGGTAGCTATCGAAATTGCCCTGCTCGACGCGCCCGTTTGCAAAGGTGACTTCGCCATAGAGGGCGGCAGAGATGCCGAACATGGCACCGCCCTGGATCTGGGCGGCGATGGTATCCGGATTGATGACCTTGCCGCAGTCGACGACGGAGGTGACCTTCGTCACCCGCGTGGAGCCCCGTTTGTCGATGGCCACCTCAGCGACTTGCACCAGGATAGTGCCGCCGAAATCCTGCAGGAGGCTGACGCCGCGGCCCATTCGCTCGCCGGCCTTGCCTTCCGCCAACGGCGTCCCCCAGCCCGATTTCTCCGCCGCCATGTCGAGCACGGCGCGCAGCCGGGGATCGTCGGCCAGGTGCATGCGGCGGAACGCCAGCGGATCGATACGCGCCGTGCCCGCCAACTCGTCCATGAAACTCTCGACTACGAAGGCATTGTGCGTGGTGCCGACGCCGCGCCAGAAGCCGGATCGATAGGCCGGGCTTTCGCGGCGCACATACTCAACCTGCACGTTCTCGAAGGCATAGGGGCCGACCGCGCTGGCGATCGCGTCGGGATCGAGGCCGTCGCTGCGGATGGCGGCCGGCAGCCAGCGCGTCAATGGCGAGGGACCGACGACGCGATGCGCCCAGCTGGTGATCCGCCCGGAGGCATCGAGACCGGCCTTCAGCAGGTTCAGATAAGCCGGGCGATAGAAGTCGTGCTGGGTGTCCTCCTCGCGGCTCCACACGATCTTCAGCGGATGATCGAGCTGCCGGGCGAACAACACCGCCTGGGTGACGTTGTCGGTTTCCGCCCGCCGGCCGAAAGAGCCGCCGAGATACCGGTTGTGGACCTCCACCTTTTCGATCGGCAGGCCCGCGGCCTTGGCGGCGGCTGCCCGCGCGCGCGTCGCTGCCTGGGTGCCGATCCAGACCTCGCACCTGCCGTCGTGGAGACGGACCGTGCAGTTCAGCGGCTCCATCGGGGCATGCGCGATCATCGGCAGGCGATACGAGGCCTCGATGATGTGCGCCGAGCGGGCGAGGCCGGCCGCCACGTCGCCGGCGGATGGGCCGGGCACGGCAACTTCCGACGCGGCCGCTTCCAGATCCGCGAACAGCGCTTTCGTCGAGAAACCGGCGTTCGGACCGTCGTCCCAGGCAATTACCAGGGCATCGAGCCCTTTCTTGGCAGCGGCCCAGTGATCGGCAACGACCGCGACCGCGCCGTCGATGCGCAGGACATTGCGCACGCCGCCGATCTTGCGTGCGGCGATATCGTCCAGCGCGGCGAGGCGCCCCCCGAGCACCGGCGAGGCCATGACAGCCGCGACCTTCATGCCCGGCAGCCGCACATCGATGCCATACTGCGTGGCGCCCTGCACCTTGGCGGCCGCATCCAGCCGCCTGTGCGGCGTGCCGATGAGGCGGAAGCCTCCCGGCTTCAGCGGGACATCATGCGGGACCGGCAGCGTCGCGGCGCGCTCGACGAGATCGCCATAGCCGATCTGCCGTCCGGTCGGCAGGTGGACGACCGCGCCGCCGCGAGCCCGACACAAGGCGGCGTCCACGCCCCACATTGATGCCGCGGCGGCAACCAGCATCTGACGCGCGGTCGCCCCGGCCCGCCGCATCGGTTCCCAGGCCGCCCGCATGGTGAGCGAGCCATCGGTCTCCTGATCGCCCATGATCGGGTTGGCGTAGAGCGCGTCATTGGCCGGAGCGTGCGCCACTGTAACGGCGCCAAGGTCGATCTCGAGTTCCTCCGCGATCAACATCGGGACCGAGGTATAGGTCCCCTGGCCCATCTCCACATAAGGCACGATCAGCGTCACCGCGCCGTCGCGGGCGATGCGCAGAAAGGCATTGGGCGCAAAGACGACAGGCCCATCGGCCTGCACGGCGGCGGAATCCGCTGCGAGCGCTATGCCGATCATCAGCCCGCCCGCGGCGGTCGCTCCGGTGGCCAGAAAGACGCGGCGGGACATTTCCGCGTGCGACATCTGCGTCGTCATTGCCGGCCCTCCCGAACCGGATGACGCCCAGCCGCGACCTGCCGGATCGCATCCTTGATGCGGTTATAGGTGCCGCAGCGGCACAAATTGCCGGACATTGCCGCGTCGATGTCTTCGTCGGTGGGATGGGGATTTTCGGTGAGCAGCGCCGTCGCCGACATGATCTGCCCGGGCTGGCAATAGCCGCACTGGACCACTTCCATATCCAGCCAGGCCTGCTGGACGCGCCGGCCGGTCTCGGACGCCGCGACGCCCTCGATGGTGATGATCCGCGAAGAGCCGAGTGAATCGATCGGCGTTTGGCAGGCGCGCGTTGCCGCGCCGTCGACATGGACGGTGCAGCAGCCGCACAGGCCGGCGCCGCAGCCGAACTTGGTGCCGCTCATTCCCAATATGTCGCGCAGCGCCCAGAGAAGAGACGTGTCCGGATCCGCCTCCACCTGCTGGATCGCGCCATTGATGACGAGGTCGTAGGCCATGTTCCCGTCCCGCATTCGTGAGTGTCGCCGCAAGCTCCACGAATGGACGCGCTAGGTGATCCGTTGCGCGCCCGTTCCGGGGCTTCGGTCCCTATCACTAAATTGTTCGTAGCCTCGCCCGGAAGGAATCCGCCGCGGACAATAATGTTCATATTATGTGAACAATATCTTGATCACCCCGCGCTCCACCACCACAATAGGTCCAGGAACAGTCCGCACCGAGCCGAGCGCGGACCGGCGGAGAGGCGCAGCTCCGCCGCGCCTGCCGTCCGCCCCGGGGGAGCGACGGCAGCCATGGCCGATGGGCACCAGGTGTTCGGATTTCGGCCGCTAGCTGACCTTGGTGAAGCGACCCAGGCTCCGGACGATGTTGTCGAGCAGGCCGCCGCCGACCTCCGCCGTAGCGACCTGCCTTTGGACCGGCTGCCGGGCAAATCTCGGGTCGACCAGGCGCCGGCGATGCTCGCGGATGGCGGCGCTGACCGCGAGGCGGAAGACGTTGGGGCTGAGGGGCTTGATGGCGAAGCGGTAGATCTGCCCCTGGTTGATCAGCTTGACGATGGTGTCGGCGTCGGGGGCGGAGGTCGTCGCCACGACGGTGATCGAGGGATCGATCCTGGCGATCTGCGAGAGCATGTCGGTGACATCGACGCCGTCGACCTCGCTGTTGGTGACGATGACGCCGATCTCCTCCTGCTCCAGGATCTCCAGCGCCTCCTCCACGGTCGAGGCGGTCAGGATGCTGTAGTCGCGGGTGAACATCTCGAGCATTTCCTGGCGATCGCTGGCCAGGCCGTCGATCGCCAGCAGCTTGGTGGCGACGCCGAGCGGCGGCGTCAGCACCGCCTCCGCCTCCTCGGCCGCGGCCGGGGCGGAGCGCGCGATCTCGACCGCCTCGGCGATGACCTGGCGCAGCTCGTCCTGGTTCCACGGCTTGTTGAGGAAGCGGAAGACCTCGCCCTCGTTGACCGCGCCGATAATGGCGACCAGGTCGCTGTAGCCGGTGAGCAGGATGCGCACCGTGTTGGGCCAGCGCTTGCAGACCTGCGACAGCAGCTCGATCCCGACCATCTCCGGCATGCGCTGGTCGGAGACGATCACGTCGATCCGGTTGGCCTCCAGGATCGCCAGGGCCTCCCGCCCACCGGTCGCGGTGTAGACGTCGTAGCTGGACCGGAACATCACCTTGAGCAGCTTCACGATGCGCTCTTCGTCGTCCACGAAGAGCAGGCTGGGCCTGTCAGTCATCTCGCTCTCCTTCATACCTGCGAAGCGTCATGGGAGGGGTGGCAAGCGGTGTCGGGCCGGGCGGCGGCCGGGTGGCGGAAGCGTCTCACGCGGCGGCCTGCTCGAGCCGATGCTCGGTATCGGCCTTGGCGCGATGCGGCAGGATGATGGTGAAGATGGTCCCGACGCCGGGCTGGGACCTGGCGGAGATGGTGCCGCCATGGGTCTGGATGATGCGGTAGCAGATCGACAGCCCCATGCCGGTCCCCTTGCCCACATCCTTGGTGGTGAAGAACGGATCGAAGATCCTGGGCAGGACGTCCGCCGGGATGCCGGTTCCGCTGTCCTCGATCTCGATCCGGATCGAGTCCTCTGACTCGGCCCGCGTGCGCAGGGTCAGCTTGCCGCGGCTGGGCTGATCGGCCATGGCGTGGGCGGCGTTGTTGATCAGGTTCAGGAACACCTGCTTCAGCTGCGTTGCCGACGCATGGATCTTGGGGACCTTGCCGTAGTCCTTGACCGTGTCGGCAATGTACTTGACTTCGGAGCGGGCAATCAGGGCGGCGCCGTCCAGGGCTTCTTCGATGTCGACATATTCGAGGCGTCCTTTATCGAGGCGCGAGAAGTTCTTCATCGTGATGATCAGGTTGGTGATTTCCTCGAGGCCGTGCAGCCCTTCGTCGATCAGCATGTTCAGCTCGCCGATCTGATCGTCGGGCAGCCCGTCGGCCCCCGCCGGCCGCAGCTCGGCGATGATGCCGGACGCGGCGGTCCTGCCCACATGCATCTCGGCCATCTGGTCCCGGATCAGGCAGAACACCGCCTTCACATAGGCCAGCGGCGTGTTGATCTCGTGGGTGATGCCCGCCACCATCTGGCCCATCGCGGACAGCTTCGACGACTGGATCAATTGCGACTGCACATCCTGATTGGCCTGCTGCAGCTCCGACTTGTCCTGGTTGAGCTGCCGGTAGTGGCGGCGCAGGAGATAGGCGGCCCAGGCCGTCGCCAGGACGAGCATGAAGGAGCACACCAGCATCAGGTCGCGCAGCAGCGACCGGTACCGGTTCTGGTCGGCCTCCAGGGCCTGCGCGTCGCGCTGCAGGCGATCGATCGCCTGGGCGGTCGGCACGGCGGTGAGGTCCACGATCAGCTTGGTGCCGAGCTGCTTCTGGCGGAGGATGACCGCCATATGCGCCAGCAGCGTGTCCGCCTTGGACGCCGCTTCGGGCGATGTCCGGCCCGCGGCCTCGCGCAACGCGGCCATCTGGTTGTCGATGACCTGCCGGAGCTGCTCGCTGGGGGTGACGATGTAGCTGGCCACGTCGATGACGATGCGGGTCAGCAGATCGGCGATCGGCGGATTGGGCGAAGGCCGGTCCGCGCCGCCCTCGAGCTCGGCGAACAGATCCGCCGCGGCGATCGGCAGCAGGCGCGAGGAGTTGCTGATGATCGAATACTGCGCCTTGATCCGCTCGACGATGCGGATCTTGTCGTCCATCGCCGAGCGGTACGCGGCGAGCGAGGACGACAGGTCCCCGGCCTCCGCCGGGTCGCCTTCGGCCAGGCCTTCGATCGTCCGATAGCGATCGGCCAGCTTGCCGACGGGCGCGGCCACGGAGTCGTAGTTGGGGTTCAGGCCCAGCTCCAGGCTGAGGACGTCGGCGCTCCACAGCGCGTCGATCTGCTTCATCTCGGCGAGGTTGGCCAGCAGCTCCGACGGCCGGGTGTCCGGCGCGCGCAGCATCGCCAGAAGACTCGCCAGGACTGTGAGAAGAACGGCGACGAGGACACTGCAGACGATCCTGGATCTGACGATCATGACATGATCTCCGTCACCGTCTCTTCAATTGCGGCGGACCGATTCACTGCGAAACGCGCGCGTCGAGAGGGCGCCCCTTGTATTCGCCGGTGAGGGTTCGCAGGAATTCCACGATCAGCGCGTTGTCGCGCGGCGGGATCTGGCGCCCGAGCTGGTATTTCGCCATGGCGTCGACCGCTTCGGTCAGCGTGGCGGCCGAGCCGTCGTTGAAATAGGGCGCCGTGAGCGCGACGTTGCGCAGGCTGGGGACGCGGAAGACGAACTTGTCCTCCTCGACCTTGGTGCTGTTGTAGAGCCCGAAATCAAGGTTGTCGGGCGAACCATGCGACCGGAAGTAGTCCCCTGGCATCCCGAGCACCCCGAACACCTGAAACATGTTGCCGCCGACATTCACGCCCTGGTGGCAGGAGGCGCAGCCATAGGTCTTGAACAGGCGGTAGCCTTCGACCTCGTCGGGGCCGAGCGCCGCCGCGTCGCCGCGCAGGAACTTGTCGAACCGCGCATTGGGCGTGGTCAGCGACCGTTCATAGACGACGATCGCGTCGGTGATGGTCCGCGGCTGCATCCCTTCGGGATAGAGGCCGGCGAAGGCCTGGGTCAGCGCCTGATCCTGCGCCAGCTTGCCGATGATGGCCGGCCAGGTCTCGCCCATCACGGTCGGATCATGGATCGCGGCCTCGACCTGCTGCTCCGGCGATGCGAACCGGCCGTCCCATGTCGGGCGGAAGTTCAGCGTTGCGTTGAAGATCGTCAGCGTGTTCCGCTTCCCGGCCTTGCCGGCGAGCCCCTTCGACTTGGCCAGCCCGTCGTCGCCGCCATTGTCGAGGTCGTGGCAGGACGAGCACGCATTCTCGTTGTTCTTGGACAGCCGGGGGTCGTGGAACAGGGTCTCGCCGAGATCGACCTTGCGCTGGTCCAGCTCAAGCTGGAACGGGATCGGCGCGATCGGTTCGGGCGTCTGCGCCTCGACCAAAGCGGGGCCTAGAAGCGCCAGGGTCAGGGCCGGCAGGGTGGCGAACAGGACCTGACGCCGAACGGCCGGGGCCGAAGTCTGTCTTGTTGCGCGCCAATGCTGAGGGTCGGGATTGCGCTTCATCTTCTGCCTGCCCTGACGGATTAGTGGCCGCGACGGAGATGCGTGGCTGGAATTAGTGTCCGTCGGAAGAAGATCTTCGCAGTATGCGATATCGTTATGGCCGTATTATCGCGGCGACAGGCGGAGACCCTCCGCCTGGCGGCCCTGCTGCGGTACCGTCAAGGACCGCCGGCCTCCGGGAACAGAGTGCTGACACCAGCCCCGAGCGTCGCGCACCACCGGCCGGATTCAGCCGTCCCGGCCGGTCGTTGCCCAGCCGCAACCGCAGGGGAGGCCTGACATGCTCGCGCGGACCGCCGAACGCAAGATGCTCGTCGTACGGGGCGTGCTGCTGACCGGATGGGCCGGTCTCATCGCCTCGCTGTTCTGGGATCCGGTCTCGATGGGCTGGACCCACGCCAGCACCTCGGTCGCGGTCCAGGACGGCGTGCTGGAAAGCGAGCCCTACCAGGTCGGGGCCCGGGTGTTCTGGACGATCGTCGTCCCGATCATCCCGCTGTTCCTGATGGTGTTCGGGCACGAGGCCTGGCGGCGCGTCTGCCCGCTGTCGCTGATGTCCCAGCTGCCGCGCTACCTGGGCTGGCAGCGGCAGCGCACGGTGGTGCGGCGCCGGACCGGCAAGCTCGAGCGGACGCTGGCGCTGATCCCGCGCGGCGGCTGGCTCGACCGCAACGCCTGGTACATCCAGTTCGGCATCCTGTTCGCCGGGCTGAATGCGCGGATCCTGTTCATCAACAGCGATCGCACCGCGCTGGCGGCCGCCCTGCTCGTGGTGCTGGCCGCGGCGTTTCTCGTCGGCTTCATCTGGGGCGGCAAGTCCTGGTGCAACTACTTCTGCCCGGCCAACATCGTCCAGAAGATCTACACCGAGCCGCGCGGCCTGCTGGAAAGCGCGCCGCATCTGCTGCGCCCGGCCGTGCCACAGTCGATGTGCCGCACCAGTTCGCCCGACGGCGACCGCAGCGCCTGCGTCGGCTGCACCGCCAATTGCGGCGACATCGATCTCGAGCAGTCCTATTGGAGCTCGATCCTCGATCCGGCCCGGCGGCGCATCTACTACATGTTCAACGGGCTGATCATCGGCTTCTACTGGTATTTCTATCTCTACGCCGGAAGCTGGGACTATTACCTCTCGGGTGTCTGGAGCCACGAGGCCGGGGCGCTCGGCCGGCTGCTCGATCCGGGCCTGTATCTCGCCGGCCAGGCGATCCCGATCCCCAAGCTGGTTGCCGTGCCGCTGGTCATGGCAACCGCCGTCCTGGCCTCGCTGGCCCTGGGCAACGGGCTGGAGCGGGCCTATCGCTGGCTGCGGAGCCGCGCCGGCAAGCCGATCCCCGAAGTCGAGATCGTCAACCACTGCCTGGGCGTCAGCGCCTATCTGTCGATCAACATCTTCTACCTGTATGGCGGCCGGCCCAGCCTGCTGATGCTGCCGCCGGCCGCGATCCATTTCGTCGACATCCTGATCGTCTCGCTCAGCACGATGTGGCTGTGGCAGACGCTCAATCGCTCGGCGTTCAGGTATGAGCGTGAGAAGATCGCGTCAAGTTTGCTCAATCAATTGAAAAAATTGAAGATCGACCTCAGCCGGTACCTGGATGGCCGGTCGGTCGGCGAGCTCAAGCCTGACGAGATCTACGTCCTGGCCAAGGTGCTGCCGGAGCTGCCGCACGACCAGAAGCTCGAGGCCTACCGCAACCTGCTGGACGACGCCATCACCACCGGCAAGACCGGGGCGGTGTCGTCGGCCGACCTGCTGCACGATGTGCGGCAGCAGATGGAGATCAGCGACGAGGACCATCTGCGGCTGCTGGAGGAGCCGGAGATCTCCGAGGCGGCGGTCCTCGGCACCGTCCGCACCACCACCAAGGAGCGGATGGCCTGCGTCGCCAACTACCACCAGATCATCGGCCGGTATCTCGTCGCCCATGTCGCGTCCGGACGGACGCTCGACACGGTCCGGACCGACCCGGGCATGCAGTCGACGATCAGGACCCTGCGCACCAGCCTGCAGATCACCGATGCCGAGCACCGCGACGTGATGGCGGAATTCACCGCGCCGGGCGGCATGCTGGCCCGGCAGATGGAGTCGATCCTCGACGCTCTGGTGAAGCTGCAGGGGGCCTATTTCTGCCTGCAGAGCTCCAGCCTGCCCGATCGCTTCGCCGGCACCCTGAACGGGCTGCTGCTGGCGGCCGACGAGGACCGGTTCGGGGCGCTGTGCGAGGCCGGCCTGTCCTGCCTGCATGCCTTCGGCGACGGCAAGCTCGGCCGATGGTATGCACAGGATCTGGCCGCCCTGGCCGGCGACGGCGTGATCGACGCGCTGTCCCGCCCGGTCGCCGGGCAGGAGGATCTCAGCTGGGGACAGGCGCTCGGCGACGCGGTCACCGCCACCCTGCAGGGCATGGCGCCCGAGATCGACGGCGGGCGGCCCGCGGAGCTGCCGCGGCGGTCGTTCCGCGAGGTCATCGCCGCCGGCCTCGATCGCGCCGCCAGCCTGGACCTGCTGCTGGAGCACGAGGCGCCGGTCGTCCGCGCCCTGACGCTGACCGCGTTCAGCTATGTCGACGACGCCCTGGCGCGCGGCGCCGCGCGACGGCTCGCGGAGAACGGGCAGGCCGATGGCCACTGGCTGCTGCGGCAGACGGTGGACATCCTGGCCGGCGCCGAGACGCCGGAGTCCGGCGCGGCCGAGCGGGTGATCCACGCCGTGGTCGCGCTGCCCGACGGCACCCTAAGCCGCTCGACGCATGCGCAGCCGGTGATCACGGTGGGCCGCGGCCCCGGCAACGACATCACCATCGCCGGCCCGATGGTGTGGCCGTACCACATGGCGCTGTCCTCAGCTCATGGCGAGGTCCGCATCCTGCGGCTTGACGGTGCCCGGATCTTCGTCGACGGCGTCGCCGGCGACGGCGAATCCTTCGTGCTGCGCCGTGACGCCCTGATGACCTTCGGGCCAGGTGCCGGGCCAAGCCTGCGGATCGACTGGCAAGACGCCGCCGAAAGCCGCTGCCTGCGATCCTTCGATCCGGCGCTGCGACTGGTGGCGCTGGCCCGCAGCCCGGCGCTGCGGCCGCTGGGGCTCTCCGCCCTCGCCGACATCGTCCGCGACTGCCGGGTCGGGCGCTTCCGGGCCGGCGATACGCTGCCGGCGGCGGCCGGGTCGGGCGACATGCGGTTCCTCCAGTTCGGAGCGGTCCGCACGTCCTCGCGCAGCTTCGAGGCCGGCGATCTGATCGATCCAGGCGATGGCGACGGAGCCTTCGAGATCGTCAGCGACTTCGCGATCGTCATGACCATCGGGCGGCCCGGGCCGGCCGCGACGGCGCCGGAAGATCGTCCGCCGCCAGCCACCGCTGAGGCGGCGGATCTCACGCCGTCCCTCCGCTACGCCAGCTGATCGCCGGATCGCACCAGAAAACACGCGAACCAAGACAGGGAAATCACGCGCATGGATACGCTGACCGAAACCATTACAGCTGAAACACAGGGAGTCGATCTGGCGGTTCTCGTGTTCCTGGTCTTTGTCTACGTCTCCGACAGCGAAAAAGACATCACGCCGCAGGAGGTGCAGCGTTTCCAGACGCTGATGAACGACCTGCACTGGACCGACAACGAGGATATGTGCCGGGCGCTGACGACGCTGCGGTTCAACTACACGGCGACCTGGGCCGATTACGAGGCCGGGACGCTGTCGGCGGACCGCGATGCGATCGCCCGCCAGCTGGCCCGGTTCGACCAGGATTTCGGCACCGAGCGCGCGAACGCGCTGAAGGCGTCGCTCGCCGATTTCGTGCAGCGCGTCAGCCGGGGACCGTCACGGACGGGCGTCCGGTTCGCCCTCGGCGAGTCGCGGGGGCGGGCCAACGCCCGGCAGGAGCTCGAGGCGCTGCTGGCGCATCCGATGCCCGCCGCGGCGGACGCGCCGCGCGAGGCCGAGATCGATCCGAAGCCGGTCCCGGCCGCGACCGCCGGGGCCGAGCCCTGGACCGCGGCGCGGATGGCGATCGGCGAGGCGCCGGTCTGGCAGGGCGGCCGGCTCAAGGTTCGCTGCATCGCCAGCATCGACGAGACGCGGGACACCAGGACCTTCACCCTGGCCGCCGACCCGCCCCGCCTGTTCAGCTACAAGCCCGGCCAGTTCGTCACGCTGGAGCTGCCGGTCGACGGCCGGACCCTGCGGCGGAGCTACACGATCTCGTCCTCGCCGTCGCGGCCCTACACCCTGTCGATCACGGTCAAGCGCGTGCCCAAGGGCTGGGTCTCGAACTGGCTGCACGACACCATGGTGCCGGGATTCGAGCTCGAGCTGATCGGCCCGCACGGCCATTTCACCTGCGTCGACCGGCCCGCCGCCAGGCTGCTGTTCATCGCCGGCGGCAGCGGCGTCACGCCGGCGATGTCGATGCTGCGGTGGCTCGCCGACACCGGCTGCGCCGCCGACATCGTGCTGATCAACAATGTCAGGACGCCCGACGACGTGATCTTCGGGCAGGAGCTGCAGCATCTCAGCTCGCGCCTGGGCGATGCGCTGCGTCTCGCCGTCGTGCCGTCGCGGGTGTCCCCGGGACAGTCCTGGAACGGCCCGACCGGCCATTTCAGCGAGGCGCTGCTGCGGCTGCTGGCGCCGGATTTCCTGGAGCGCGAGGTCTTCGTCTGCGGCCCTGCCGGCTACATGGCGATGATCCGGACGCTGCTGCAGGCACGCGGCTTCCCGATGGCCCGCTACCACGAGGAAAGCTTCGGCGGCGCGCCGGCCTCCGCCCCCGCTTTGCCGGCGCCTCAGGCTGCGCCGATGGTCCCGGTTCCGCCGGTCTCGAAGGCGGCGGCCGCGCCGGCCCCGGCCCCTCCCGCTGACGCCAGGCTGGTCTTCCAGGCCAGCGACCGGACGGTCGATTGCCGCGTCGGTGAATCCATCCTCGACGCCGCCGACCGCCACGCGATTCCGGTCCAGAGCTCGTGCCGCTCCGGCGTCTGCGGCACCTGCCGGATGCGGAAGCTGAGCGGCACTGTAAGCATGGATGGCCAGGCCGCCCTGTCCGATCCCGAGATTGCGGACGGCTATTTCCTGGCCTGCATCGGCCAGGCCAAGGGGACCGTCGTCATCGACGCCTGAGGGCGGTGCGGCGGCGGCCGATCGGGCGCCGCCTCACTGGGTCAGGTCGTCGATCAGGCTTTGCGGGTCGGCGGCGCTGTTGTCGCGCATCCGCCGCATGTGCTGGACGAACAGGTCGACATAGGGCAGCAGCGCATCGGAGCCGCGGGCGTGCAGCTCGGCCTTCAGCGCCGGCAGCTGGGCGGCGATGACCTCGTCCGAATAGTCGCTGCCGGTGCTGAGCACGGTGTCGACATAGGTCTCGCGCGAGGTCTTGACGGTGTCATCCAGCCCGTCCCGCTGGGCCTCCATCTCGCCGATCCGGGCGGTGGCGTCGGCGATGGCCTTGCGGATCGGCGGATCCTGGCGCCGGGCCTGCAGCTGCCGCAGCGCCGGCCGGGCCACGCCCTCGATCGCGCGCTGCACCGCCAGCAGCCGCTGATGATCGATGCGCAGCTTGTTGCCGAGCAGGGCGCCGACATTGATCAGCAGCCGGATGGTCCGGTCCCGGGCGTCGTTGCGGTCGACCAGCGCCTCGCGGATCGACCGGCCGGCGTCGCGCAGCTGGGCGCGGACGGTCTCGTCGCCCGCCTGGTCGGCGAGGCGGTCGATGGTGCCGAGCGCGGTATCTTCGCGGCGTGCCGTCGACGGCGCTTCGCCGGAGGACGGCATCGCCTCCCAGGCCTTTTCGATCTCGGTCAGCTTTTCGGGCGAGGTCACCACCGGCGCGGCGACCACCAGGCGGAAGCCGAGCTGCCGGCTTTCCGTCGCCGTGGCGGCGCCGGCGGCGTAGTAGGGCATCTCGACCCGCATCCCCGACCGGATCTGGCTCAGCGGGGTGTTGTAGTCGCCGCCGCGCGCGATGAAACCGCCGGCCTGGCCATGCAGCCGGCCGCGCCGGTTCAGCCTGAAGGATTCCAGCATCATCTCCGCGGCGTTGCCCAGGATGTCGTACAGGCCGAGCGGGTTCGGCTTGAGCAGCCCGATCGGGTGCAGCCGGCCCTCGGCCGACCCTGTGCCCTGGTACCAGACATAATCGGCGGCGCCCTCCGGCATCGGGAACCGGGCTGCCAGGAAGTTCTCGGAGGACACGGCCATGCCGCCCCGGGCCGCATATTCCCATTCGTCCTCGGTCGGCAGGCGCACGAAGCCGGGCGTGCCGGATTCCGACGGCAGGGCGTCTCGGGCATGGGCCAGCAGCCATTGCGAATAGCGGTTGGCGAAGCCGACCACGTCGAACCAGGAGATCTCGGTCTGCGGCACCCGCTGCCGCATCCCGGTGTCCGGGCAGGCCTCGCCGGACAGCGCGGCCCATTGGGCGCGCGTGACCTCGTATTTGCCGATCAGGAAGTAGCGGGTGCCGGGGGCGGCGGGGTCGCCGAAGGCGCCGGCGATCACGTCATAGCGACGATCGCTGAAGAAGCCGAGCTCGGGCTGGGCGTCGCCGAACTGGACCCGGACGTCGTCGAGCACCCCGGTGGAGGGCAGGGCGACGCGGCGGAACGCCATGGCGCCGCCGCAGGGCATCGGCAGCACCACGTCGCCATCCGCCGGGACGGGGTTGTAGGCCTCGACCGGCCAGGGGCTGTCGTCGGCGATGGCCGGAGAGGCCGTCAACAGCGCGGCGCCGATCAGCAGGCCCCGGAGGGACGACCGGCGCTCAGCCATCGCGGAGCTCCTTGGAGGCCTCGATCCGGGCCGCCAGCAGGCCTCCCCAGCTGGCCGACAGCAGTGCCGCCGCCATGGTCGCCGCCGCGGCCACGGCGAGGTGGATCGGCAGCAGCCGGCAGATGCGCTCGCCAGGCAGGAGCCCGGTGGCGAAGGTGGTGTTCAGCACCGTGGCGGCGCCCTGGAAGACCGCGGCGCCGAGGACGAGCCCGAGCAAGGCGATCAGCACGGCCTGGGTGACCGGGAAGGCGACCAGGGCGCGGGTCGGCAGGCCGATCAGCCGCAGCAGGGCGAGGTCGCGCCGCTTGCGCTCGACATGGCTGCGCAGACCGGCCGCCAGCGAGATCAGGTAGCCGAAGCCGCCGCAGCCGGCGATCAGCCAGAAGGCGACGCCGAGATTGCGGTCGAGCGACTGCATCTGGGCGATGTCGGCCGCGGCGGTGCGAACCGCGATGTCCTGGCGCCGGAACGCCTCCTCCAGCCCGGCCACATCGTAGATCGAGCGGGCATAGAGGCGGAACCGGGCGAAGCTGCGTTCGGCCTGCGGCCGCGGCCCCCCGGGCCAGCCGCGGTCGTCGACGGCGTAGCCGTCGCGCCAGTCCTCGGTGGCGACGAGCAGGTCGAGCGGCGCCAGGATCGCCTCGCCCGGCGAGACCGGCTGGTCGGTGATGGCGGAGACGGTGAGCGGGATGCGCTGCGCCTCCAGCGTGCCGTCACGCTGGCGGGTGATCTCGGCGTCCAGCCGGCCGCCCTCGGCGACGCCCAGGGATTCCGCCAGCCGCCGCGTCAGCACTACCGAACTGCCGGACGGGGGCTCGGCCGCGCCGAGCATCGGGTCGCCGTGACCGGTCGGCAGCATCGGCGTGCCGGACAGGGTGCGGCCGCCCGCCTCGCTGCGCAGCCGGGTGATGCCGGCGGCGATCGCGCGGGTCGCCGGCGTGACGAAGGCGACGTCCGGCCGGGCGGCGAGCTCGGCGAAGACCGCGTCGCCGAAGCGGCCGCTGCCGGCGGGGACGATCTCGCGGTTGCGAGGGTCCTCGATCAGGCGCTGGGCCATGGTGTCGATCAGGCCGAAGCGCAGCCCGAACAGGACGAGAAGGGGTGCGAGGACCGCGGCCAGGCCGAGCACCTGGCACAGCGCGATGCGCCAGTCATGGCCGAAATCCCGGGTGGCGAGGCGCGCCGCCATGGTGATGCGTCCGGTCATCGGCTCAGGTCCAGAAATAGGCGCGCACGACGTCGTCCTCGCGGCGCAGGGCATGGCCGATGATCCGCCGCCCGCTGGCCTGGGTGCGCGACCAGTCATGCGAGGCGATGACAGCGGTGGTCCGGAAGCGTTCGACCGTCTCGACCAGCAGGGCGAAGACCCGGTCGGCCGTCGGCGGGTCGAGCGAGGCAGTAGGCTCGTCGGCCAGCAGGACGTCCGGGCGATGGGCCAGGGCGCGGGCGATGGCGACCCGCTGCCGCTCACCCACCGAAAGCCGGTCCGGCTTGAGGCCGAGCAGCCGGCCGAGGCCCAGCCGGTCCGCCAGCTCGCGCACATGGCCGGGATCGTAGCGTCCGGCGATGCGGGCGGTCAGGGCGATGTTCTCGACCACCGAGAGGTAGGGCAGAAGGCCGCCGGTCTGCAGCACATAGCCGATGCTGCGCGCCCGCAGCGCGGCCAGCGCATCCTGCCGCCGCCGGCGCCACAGCGCCGCGAGATCCAGGGGCGGACGGCCGATGGCCGCCAGCTCGAAGGTCTCCGCCCGGTCCGGCGCCAGCGTCCCCGCCAGCAGGTCGAGCAGGGTCGACTTGCCGGATCCCGACTGGCCATTGAGGAACAAAATCTCGCTGCGCGGCACCACCAGGTTGCTGACATGCAGCTCGAACCCGGCCGTGCGGGCGCCGCGCCGCAGCACCACGTTGCGCAGCGTGTAGACGGGGGCCGGGCCGATCATGGCAGCGCATCGAGCGGCATCGGATAGACCGCATCGCCGCCGGTGCGCTGGCCGTCGAGCGCGATCCACAGATCGGTGTTGTCGTAGATCTGCTGGTACAGCGTCACCTTGGCCTGCAGGTCGTCGAGGAACTGGCGCTGCTGGCCGAAGCTCCAGGACAGCCAGTCGTCCTCGGTCAGCTCCATGATCCGGCTGCGATAGGGCAGGCCTTCGAGGTATTCGCCGATCAGGCCGAGCTCGGCCAGGTGCCGCGACTCCTCCTGGCCGACGCCCTCCGGCCGCCGGGCCATGGTCGCGGCGGCGCTGCGCAGCTGGCGGAAGAAGTCGTTCGGCGCCACCCGCGTCGCCTCGCCGGCATCGATGATCGCCGCAAGCGTCGTCTGCAGGTCGGACAGCTGGTTCTTGGTGATCAGGACGCGCACATCGAGCGCCTTGCGGGCCGGGTTGGCGATGTCGCGGTCCGAGATCCAGGACGAGAACAGGCGGGGGACGCGGCCATTCTCCTTCTGGCCGAGATAGGCGAGCTGCATGGCGCGTCCGACCAGGCCGGTGCGGGCCAGCGCCTCCCGGCTCGGATCGTCGGCCTTGGTGTCGGCAGCGGCGGCGGCGGGCGCATCCGTCGCAGGCGCCACCTGACCCTCGGCGGCCGTCTGCATCTGGCCGAGCATGATCCCGGCGATCCGGTCGATCACCGACCCGAAGGTGCGCAGGTCGCCCCCTTCGATCGGGAAATACAGGCTGCCGACATTGGGATAGTCGGACAGCGGCTGATAGGCGTCCTCGGCGGCGGCGTGGTCGTCCTTGCCGGCGGCGGTCTTCAGGTGGATGACCAGCACCGCGGCACCCTTCGACTGGGCCAGCAGCCGCAACTGGTCGGGATCGAGATGGGTGGAGGAATAGGGGTCGTTGGCCCGGCGCGGGCTGGCATCGGTGATCAGGACGATCAGCCGCCCGGCCACGCCGGTCCAGTCGATGTCGTCCAGCGCGGCCTTGACCCCGGCGAAGGAATCCTCGCGGAAGTCGCGGTTGTCGGCATGCGAGACCTTGGCCGCGTCGAAGCGGTCGAGGAAGCCTTTCGGGTCGAGCCCGTCGGACAGCGTGGCGAAGACCTTGGCGATGTACTCGTCGGGCCGGCCGTCTTCGAGCACGTCGCGGAACCCGACCAGACCGAGGCTCAGCTTGTCGCCCTCCTCGGCGTGCAGCTTCTCGATCAGGGTGCGGATGGTCTCGCGCGTCCGCGCCACATAGGGATCCATCGACACCGTGGTATCGACGACGAAGACGACGCCGGCGCGGTAGCCGGCCATCACCTGCGCCGTGTCGGCGGCGTTGGTCGCCTGCGGTGACGGGTCCGCTGGCTCCTGCAGCGAGGTCGCCGCAACCTGCAGCGCCAGGCCGGGGAAGCCCTTGGCGAAATAGCCGTCGGTCCAGTTCAGGATCGGCAGCAGGTAGAATGTCTTGGCCGGATCGATCCAGGTCGAGGGTTCGATCGCCGCGATCGGGCTGTCCGGCGGCAACGTCCCGGACTCGGCGGCCTGGCGCAGCGCGGCGGTCCGGGCCTCTGCATCCGGGGCTTCCATGATCGACAGCAGCGGCGCGGAGTCCTTGAAGAACAGCGAGCGGTCGCGGTTGACCGGGTTGGTGAAGTTGACCACCAGGGTCTGCTTCCAGTCGATCGCCTCCGCTTCGGGAAGCCAGCCCAGCGTCTGGCCGCCGGTGGTGGGTCCGACCTCGAGCCAGTTGCCGCCGTCGCCGGCCGCCCGGGCATAGATGAAGAACATGGTCAGCGGCGGGATCTCGGCCTCGGCCGGCGGCCCGCCCGGGGCCTGGGACGGCCGTGCGCCCGGGCGGGTCAGGACCCGCTGCCACAGGCTCGTCGTGCCGGCCATCAGCAGCGGTTTGCGGGCGCCGGGGGGAGGTGCCGAATCCTGGGCGATCGCCGGGGCGGCGAGTGCCGCCAGCCAAGCCGTGGCCAGGAGGACGGCGAAGCGGAGCCGGAAGGCTGGTGTCGTCATCGCGTGGACTCCGCGTTGTCGAGGGCCTGCAGCCGGGCGCGGGCGATGCCGATGCCGCGTTGCAGGGCCAGGGCGTAGAACTCCCGCGCCCTGGTCGGGTTGGGGGCGCTGAACGGGTTCGGGCCGGTGGTGCGGACATTCGGGTCGTAGAACTGTGCGATGCCGAAGGCCGCGTCGCCGCTGCCGCGCCGCGACGCCTCCTCCCACAGCACCAGCGCCGTGTCGGCGTCGCGCTTTTCGCTCAGGAAGCGCTGGCCGGCGGCGAAGACCTCGGCCGGCGCCAGCGTCAGGATCCGTGGCAACTGCTCGCGGTCGAGTTCCTGCGCCCCTGTGGGTTCCGCCGCGCCCGGCGATGCCGACATCAGCGGTAACGGCGCAGGCGCCGCCGGGGGTGGGTCGGAACCGAGCTGCCACCATCCCGCGCCCACGATGGCCGTCAGGGCGACGAGGAGAGTCGCACCCAGGATTGGCCGCGACCGCAGGCGCTCGCGCCAGCGGAGCCGATCGGGCTCCGCCTCGTCGACCAGGCTGCGCATCGTCTGCGGCCGGTCGCGCGGATCGGGGGCCAGCATGCGGGTGATCTGGGTGGCGAGGCCGGGCGGCACGCCGTCCAGCTCGGGGGTGGTCTTGCGGGCCTCGACCGTGGCCATCATGGTCTTGCCCATCTCCAGTGGCCTGCCGCGCGCGGCTGCGGCGAGGACCAGGCCCAGGCTGTAGATGTCGGACCGGCCGTCGACCTGGGCGCCGAACAGGCCGATCTGCTCCGGCGAGGCCCAGGACAGCTTGCCGGCGAAGCGGCTGCCGACCAGGGTCCGCATGCTGGGGTCGGCGAAGCGGGCGATGCCGAAATCGATCAGCTTCGCCTGCTCCAGCCGGCCGTGCTCCAGGATCACGTTGTCGGGCGACAGGTCGCGGTGATAGATGCCCTTGTCATGGGCCTCGGCCAGCCCGGCGGCCAGGCGGTCGCGCAGCTGCGCGATCTCGTGCGGCGCCAGCGGGCCCTGGCGCAGCCGGTCGCGCAGCGACGGGCCGTCGACATACTCCATGATCAGATGCAGCCGGCCGGTGGAGTCGCGGAACAGGCCGTCATAGGCGACGATCGCCGCGTGCCGGATCTTGCGCAGGGCCTCGGCCTCGCGCAGGAACAGGCTGACGATCGACTCGTCGCCGGCCAGGTCGGGCCGGATGATCTTGATCGCGTGCAGCGTCCGCTGGTCGCGGTGCTCGGCCTGGTAGATCTCGCCCATGCCGCCGCGGCCGATCAGCCGGATGATGCGGTAGGTGTGCAGCACCACCGTGCCCGGCGCCAGCGACGGCCCATCCTCCGCCGGGGCGGCCGGGGACCCCGGCGCGGCCGAGGCTCTCGGTGCGGCCGATGCGTCCGGGGCGGCTGGGGCGACCAGGCGCGTCTCGTCGGCCGGGGGTACCTCGGCGTTGCGGATCGGATCGGCGGTCATGGCCTCGGCTACCAGACCGGCGGCAGCTCGCTGACGACCAGCACCGCCGGCACCGGCCGGTCGGGTGCCTCGACCGACGCGACCCAGACGGCGTAGGAGCCGTTCCCGGGCGCATTGATCGTCATCGCCGGGTTGACGCCCCCCGCCTCGCTGTCGTCGGCGCAGAGCCACTGTCCCCCGGGCGTGTGGACCACCAGGGCCGTGTCGGTGCCCGCCGCCACGTAGAAATTCACGGGGCCGGGGACATCCTCGAGGTCGATGGTCGCATCGGGGCGTTCCGGCGTGATGTTGCCGACGCAGTCGCCGGCCAGGCCTACGACCGACATGCGCCCGCCGGCCAGGACGCCGATCGGCAGCGGATCGGTCCGGAACGCCCCCGTCAGGGTGGCGGCCAGGTAGTACGGCCGGGCCATCGGGTCCGGCGGTGTCGCCGAAACGGCTGCGACCTGCTGCGCGATCGAGGCCGGCGTCGTCAATAACAGGAAGAAAAGAACCGCAAAGGCGCGTTTTGCGATTGGCATAGTTGCCTCCAGGTCGGGGCTGTTTCCAGGAAATATGCGTCGCGATCTCAGGGCGGGCCAGAATTCATCGGCCTTTCGCCCCGGATACGATCATGTCGATTTCGCATGCTCCGCAGCAGTGATGCCGGGACCAGGATGCCGGGCTTCCCGCAATCTTCGAGAAGGCGCTGCCCATGTCTCCGCTCAAGTCGCCGATGATCGTGCTCGGTCTGGGCCTGCTCTGCGCCGCCTGCGCCGACCGGCTGCCGGACCCGAAGCCGTTTCCGCAATTCGGCAAGGGGGCCACTGCCGCCGGCGCGCCGCCCGCGACGCCGGTCGCCAGCACGACGCTGCCGATCGAGGTCATCGCCCGCAAGGCTCAGTCGTCGCGGGTCACGCTGGACCGCGCGATGGACACGGTGCAGCAGCGACTGAGCTTTCTGAAGAAGCTGGTGATCGAGGCCAGGGCCAATCTCGGCCCGAACGGCACACCGGCGCAGTATGCGGCGCTGCGGCAGGCGGAACAGCAGGTCCGCCGCGGCATGACCCGCGCCCGGATCTCAACCGGGGACCAGACCGCCGGCTGGACCGAGCAGGCATCGACGATCAACGACCTCAGCGGCCTAATCGTGTCCGTCTCCGGCCTGGTCAACACTATCGGCGACGGGCAGCCGGTTCCCGGGACGACGGCGCAGACCGGTGGCGTCGCGAAGCCGGCCGAGGTCGGCGGGACCGGCGTGTTCGCGCCGCCGCAGGCCCTTCCCGTCGCCGCACCCGCAGCCCCGGCAGGTCCGGCGGCCGGGGCAAGCTGAGCCTCGGATCGGTTCCGCAGACGGATCGAGGGCGGCCCGGTCTCGGGCCGCCCTTTCAGTTCCCAGCGACGGCGAGGAGCATCGACTTCAGCGTCTGCCCGGCCTGCAGGAAGGGCATCGGGTCGACCGGCTGCTCGGCGCGCCGGATCTCGTAATGCAGATGCGGGCCGGTCGACACGCCGGTCGAGCCGAGCTGGCCGATCACCGTGGCCGCCGTCACCTCCTGCCCCGCCTCGACCGCGATCGACTGCATGTGGCCGTAGCGCGTGACCAGGCCGTCGGCATGCTGGATCTCCACCATGTTGCCGTAACCGCCGGTCGGCCCGGCCCGCAGCACGCGGCCGTCGGCGGTCGCGTAGATCGGGGTTCCCGCCGGCGCCACCAGGTCCAGCCCGGCATGCAGGGTGGGAACGCCGGTCACCGGATGGACCCGCCAGCCGAAGGGGCTGGACAGCCGCAAGGGCACGCGCAGCGGCACCGATAAGGGCCAGCCGGGCAGGCGGGCCGCGAGCGCCCGGGCCTGCGCATCGATCGACCCCGGAGAGAACGGGCGGATCGCGGTGTCGCGATCCGCCGCGGCCGGCGCCAGATCGAGCTGCCGCACCGTGCGGTCGATCGCGGCGATGGCGACGGCCAGCCGCGTGGTCTGGGCAAAGCGGCGGTCGGCCGCGGCCAGGTCGGCCTGATCCGTCGGTACCGGCCCGCTCTCCTCGGACGGCGCCCCCACGACCTGTCGCTGCGGCGCCGGCTCGGGGGCGTCCCGGAGGATGGCGATGCCGAGCACCGCGGTGAAGGACAGGGCCAGGGCCGCTGCGGCGCTGACGGCCACCGGCCGGATGCGGGATGGCGGAGGGGCCGGCGCGGCGATCTCGATGGGCCTCGCCGCCATCGGCAGCCGGTCGGGCAGCGCCAGCACCACCGCTCCGCTGCCGTGCCGGCCGGCCTCCTCGGCGCGCTGCACCAGCAGCCGGGCGGCGGCGTCCGGCGGCAGCCGCTCGAGCAGCAGCGCGGTCCTGTCCACGATCTCGGCGGTGGCCGGTGCGCCGAGGATGATGCGGTCGCCCGCCTCCAGCCGGACGCGGATGGTCCCGGGCTCCGGGGCGAGGGACGCGAGGCCGGCGCCGCCCAGGCGATGGGCGCTGCCGCCGCCCAGCCGAAGGCACAGCAGATGCGGCGGCCGCAGCAGGGCGATCGCCGCCGAGACGCCGATCTTCTGCGCGATGCGCGCCAGCTGCGCTTCGTCAACCGCGCCACCGAGCGTGGCGAGTTCCTCGACCAGGCGGCGGGACCGCGCGTCCCCGGCCGCGACCACGGCCCACAGCCCGAGCTCCGGGCGGCAGAGGCACGCCGCACCGGCGGCGCCGGCGACGATGCCGGAGGCGGCGGCCTCGGCGATGACGTCCCGCGGCATCAGTCGAGAGCCCCGGCCGGCGCCGCGGTGTCGGCGGACATGCTGTCGGCGGACATGCTGTCGGCGGGCATGCTGCCGGCGGTCGCGACGAAGCGGCGGATGGCGTCGTCGAGCAGCGGGGCACCCTGCAGCTCCGCACCGTCGACCCAGGCATAGCGGCGGTCGATGGCGGTCCACAGGCGCAGGCCGCCGAGCTTCCTGGCCAGGGCCGCCAGGGCCGCGTCGTCGCCCTGGGCGTGGTCGAACAGCGTGGCCCGGCGGGCAGCGATGGCAAGGCGCAGCAATGGTCCCCGTGCCGGGGTCAGCGCGGCCAGCAGATGCGTCGCCGTTTCCGGGTCGGCGGCGGGAACCAGCACGAGATCGCCCTGCAGCCCGTCCCAGGCGCGGGCGACGTCGTCGAGATAGAGCGCCAGCACCGACGCGGTCAGGTCGCCGCCGGCCGACGGCGCCGCGCCGAGCACCCAGTCGTCGGATCCCAGCGAGGCGGACAGGTCCGTCAGCGCCGGCACGACCACCCGGTGGAAGCCGTCGGCGGTGAGCAGCCCCGGGATCGGCGTGGCCAGCGAGGCGCCCGACCGGCGCCGCACCGCCCAGCTGTCCGCCCCGAGCACGAGGTCGGCGCGGAAGGGCGGCAGGCTCTGGGCGGCGTCCGAGGTGCGGATCGCGGCATAGGCCCGGGCCGACAGCGGCTCGCCGCGCAGCCGGGCGCGGATCCGCTCCACCACCGCCATGTCCAGCGCAGGGGCGAGGCGCGGCTCGGCGGCGAGGGCACGGTCGAGCTGCACCACCAGGGCCTGGCGCAGCGTGTCCGGCGCGGTCATCGACCAGTCGGTCGAGGCCCAGAGCCGGATCAGCCCATCCTGCCGCGGGCCGGCGCCGCCGATAGCGAGCGCCGCCTTCAGCCCGTCGAAGGCGAGGTCAGAGCCGACATCCGGCTGGTCGATGCGGGCCAGGATCCGCTGCGCCAGGCGGTGCAGGAACGCGTCCCGCAGCAGCTCACGGTCGAGCCCGGCGGTCGCGGCGGCGAGATCCTCCAGCGGCCCGGCGTTCAGGCTCAGCCGCCGCCACCAGGGCAGGGGGGCCAGGTCCGCGAGGGGCGAGGCGGCCAGGGCTTCCAGGGCAGGCAGCGCGGCTGCCGGATCGTCCGGCGCCGCTTCGGGCGCCGGGGTCGCCGCCTGCGCACTCTCGATTGCGGCGCGCGCCCGATCGGCGACGCGATGGTTCGAGACATGGATCGCCGCCAGGCCGGCGAGCAGGGCCAGGATGCAGCCCGCGATGCATGCTCGACGGCGCATGGCGCTCACCCCTTCATGCGATGGGACATGGCGCTACACCGCGCCGAAGACCTTGCTGCCGGGGCTGTCCTCTCCGATCCCGGGCTCGAGGCCCTGTCTCATCTCCATTCCCAGTTCCAGCTTGGCCTTGGTGGCCTCCTTCGGCGGCCGGCCGGGCAGGATCGGCGGAAAGGACTCGGCCTTTTCGGCGGTGATCATCGAGAACCCGTCGGCGAGGATGATGAGGCCGTCCGGGCCGAGCTCCAGGAGTTGCCAGTCCTTGGCGCCCTTGACCAGGAACCTGATCCTGTCCGGCGTGACCTCGATGCGGGAGCTTGCCTGCTGCCCGGGAAGGGCCGGCATCGCCGATGTCTTCTCCTCGGTGGCCGCCCCGGTGGTGAGGACGTATCTCTCCGTGACATCGATGGCGTGCTTCTCGAGGACCTTGACGTTGTACTGCCTCTGCGCCTTGAGATAGACCTCCTCCAACCCCTTCTTGTCCTCGAAGCGCAGCTCGTTATAGGCGTTGACCGCGCCGCGGTCGGTGTGCGTCCGGAAGGTCGAGCGCGTCTGGTCTCTCGGCAAGGTCTCGGGCGGATCGTTGACGGCGTTGTAGACGACGCCGGTCACCAGCGGCCAGTCGGGGTTGCCGTGGATGAAATCCACCACGACCTCCTGGCCGATCCGAGGGTTGACGAGGCCGCCGAAGCCCTTGCCGGCCCAGCTCTGCGCCACCCTGATCCAGCAGGAGCTGTTCTCGTCCTTCTTGCCCTCGCGATCCCAGAAGAACTGGACCTTGATGCGGCCGAGCTTGTCGGTGGTGATGGTCTCGCCCCGGGGGCCGACGACGATCGCGGTCTGCGGCCCCTGGATCACCGGCGCCGGCGTGCGGCGCTGCGGGCGGTACTGGGTGGTCGCCGGGAGGATCTCGACCATGCTGCGGTAGAGGAAGCGGTCGCCCTTGGCGTCGACGGCGTTCTCCCCGGCACCGCCGACTTCTCCGACCTCGCCGACCACCGTGAACTCATTCCCCACCGCCAGAAAGCGCTCGGTGGGCTTGGGACGGGAATCGACATCACCGTAGTAGAACGGGTTCGCCGCGGTGAAGATCGCTCCGGTCGTGATCTGCCGCGCCGTGCTCTCGACCCGCGCCCGATAGGCGTTGCAGGCCAACTCCTCGGCCCGGATCGTGGCGTAGAAATCGCCGTCCTTCTTCTCGATGTAGCGGCCCGGATAGACGAAGGTCTCCTGCGTCGGCGAGGTGCCCGCGGCCGTCGACGTCTTTACCGCCGTCACCGGCGCGACCGGCGCGCCGCCAGGACGCTGGGAGGCGGCGCCGCCCGCCAGGGTCTTGCGCGGTGGGATGCCGCCGACCTTCACGGAGGGGACGCGCGCCACGGCCTCGAGATTCGCGGTCGGCTTCTCATGGTCGTAGTCGTTGAGGACGACCTTGTCCGGCTGGATCGACACCACCTCCTCCCAGCGCAGGATCAGGTCCTCCTGGTGCAGGTTCCGGGCCGGCCGCAGGTTGTGATGGGTCTCCACCACCTGCGGCGTGCAGGGCTTGTGGCTCGAGGCGTTGTCGACCAGCACCAGGTCGTGCCGGTTCTCCGCATGCTCGAAGTAATAGTAGATGCCGTCCTGCTCCATCAGCCGGCTGACGAAGGCCAGGTCGGTCTCGTCATACTGGACGCAGAATGGGCGTCGCGGCAGCCGCCCGGTGGGCCGGCCCTTGAAGGTGCCTTTATGCTCCTGGAAAATCTGGGTGATGATCTCGAGGCTGGTCTTGTTCTGGAAGATCCGGCTGTTGCGGCGGTATTCGAGCAGCGACAGCCAGGGGCGCACCTCCGCCACATAGTTGAGGCGCTCGGTATCGTCGAGGCCGAGATACTGGAACTTGGTGACGATGCCGTGGAAGAAGCGCGTCGCCGTGCCCTTGAGCTTCAGGCCGACGGTCAGGCTCTGGCCGGGCACCTTGGCGAAGGTCTGGATCGGGTCGGGGCTGGCAAGCGTCACCTCGTAGACGAAGGGCTCGCCCAGCCGCTCGACGCCTCTCAGCCGCCGCAGATAGACCTCGTTCAGCTGGAAGGCGGCTGAGGTCACCGCCGCGAAGCGGTTGTCCTTCAGCAGGGTTTCTATCGCCGACAGGGGCATGGTGATGTCGCCTAGTCGCTGGGCTGCAGGGATGCGGCCGGCAGGCCGCCGTCGAACTGGTAGTGGAAGGCGTCGTCCCGCACGCCGATGTGCAGCGCGCCGACCTGCCGGCCGTCCCGCTGCTCGGCCAGGATGTGCCGGCTGATCGCCGGCAGCAGCGTGCTGGTCAGGATGGCGTCGACCATGCGGCCGCCGCTGTCGACCTGGCGGGCTCGCCGGGCAATCAGCTCGGCGACGGCGTCGTCGCAGGTCAGCGGCACCTTGTGGGCCTGCATCATCCGGTCGGCGATCCGCTCCAGCCGCAGGCGCACGATGCGGTCCAGCATGCCGTCGCTCAGCGCGTAGTAGGGGACGAGCGTCATGCGGCCCAGCAGGGCCGGCGGGAACACCTCGCGCAGCGGCCGGTGCAGCGCGCTCTCCAGCACCTCCGGCTCCGGCCGCGCCTCGGCGGCGCACAACCGCGCGATCTGCTCGCCGCCGACATTCGAGGTCAGCAGGATCAGGGTGTTGCGGAAGTCGATCTTGCGGCCCTCGCCATCCTCCATCACGCCCTTGTCGAAGACCTGGAAGAAGATCTCGTGGACGTCCGGATGCGCCTTCTCGATCTCGTCGAGCAGGATCACCGCATGCGGCCGCCGGCGCACCGCCTCGGTCAGCACGCCGCCCTGGCCGTAGCCGACATAGCCGGGCGGGGCGCCCTTGAGCGAGGAGACGGTGTGCGCCTCCTGGAACTCGCTCATGTTGATGGTGATCAGGTTGCTCTCGCCGCCCAGCAGGGTCTCGGCCAGCGCCAGCGCCGTCTCGGTCTTGCCGACGCCGGACGGGCCGCACAGCAGGAAGACGCCGATCGGCTTGGCCGGATCGTCCAGGCCGGCGCGGCTGGTCTGGACCCGCTGGGCGATCGCCTCCATGGCATGGTCCTGGCCGACGACCCGCCGGCCCAGGGCCTCGGCGAGGGACAGCAGGGTGGTGGCCTCGTCCTTCAGCAGCCGGCCGACCGGGATGCCGGTCCAGTCCTGCACCACGGCGGCCACGGCGTTGCGGTCGACCCGGTCGAGCACCAGCGGCGCCTCCTCCTGGATCTCGCGCCACTCGCCGTCGAGCCGCCGCAGCTCGGCCGGATCGGCGGCGTCGCCGTCGGCGCGGAGCGCGGCCCGGGCCCGCTGGATCTCCTCGACCAGGCTGCGCTCGGCCTGCCAGCGGACGTCGAGCCGCGCCGCCTCCTGCCTGGCCTCCTCCAGCGCCTCCTCCACCTCCGCCCGGCGCTCGCCGACATCGCCGCCATCGGCCTCCTCGCGGCCGAGCATCTCCAGCTCCAGCGTCAGGGCGTCGATCCGCTGCCGCTCATGCTCCAGCCGGTCGGGGCGGGCATGGCGGCTGACGGCGACCCGGGCGCAGGCGGTGTCCAGCAGGCTCAGCGACTTGTCCGGCAGCTGGCGGGCGGGGATGTAGCGCCGCGACAGCGCGACCGCGGCCGCCACTGCCTCGTCCAGGATCTCGACGCCGTGATGCTTCTCCAGCGCCTGCACCATGCGGCGCATCATGGTGACCGCCTGCGGCTCGTCCGGCTCGGCCACCGGGATGGCCTGGAAGCGCCGGCTCAGCGCCGGGTCCTTCTCGATGTAGCGCTTGTATTCGGCCCAGGTGGTGGCGCCGATGGTCCGCAGCGTGCCGCGGGCCAGGGCGGGCTTCAGCATGTTGGCGGCGTCGCCGGTGCCCTCCTGGCCGCCGGCGCCGATCAGCGTGTGCGCCTCGTCGATGAACATGATCACCGGATGGGGCGCGGCCTGGACTTCGGCGATGACGTCGCGCAGCCGCTGCTCGAACTCGCCCTTCACCCCGGCGCCGGCCTGCAGCAGGCCGAGGTCGAGTGCGTGCAGGGCGACGTCGCGCAGCGGCGCCGGCACCTCGCCGGCGACGATGCGCAGGGCCAGGCCCTCGACGATCGCGGTCTTGCCGACGCCGGCCTCGCCGGTCAGGATCGGGTTGTTCTGTCGCCGGCGCATCAGCACGTCGATGATCTGGCGGATCTCGGGGTCGCGGCCGATCACCGGGTCGAGCTTGCCGGCCCGGGCGCTCGCGGTCAGGTCGACGGTGTAGCGCGCCAGGGCACCGCCGCGCCCGCCGGGCGCTGCCGGCGACGCCTCGCCTGCCGTCTCCACCGGCGCCTGCGCCGCCGTGGCCTCGGGCGAGCCGCGGGTGATCGCCTCGAAGCCGTCGCGCAGCCGGTCCAGCGTCAGCTTGCCGAATTCGGGAGAGATCGCGAGCAAGGCGTGGCTGAGGGGGCGGCTCGACAGGCAGCCATACAGCAGATGGCCGGAGCGGATGCGATCGTCGCCGAAGGCCAGGGTCGCGACCAGCCAGGCCTCTTGGGTCGCGTCCTCGATATGCTGCGACAGGTCGGAGACCGCGGTGGCGCCCCGCGGCAGCTTGTCGAGCGCCCGGGTCAGGTCGCGCGCCAGGATCCCGGGGTCGACGACGAAGCTGCGCAGGATCCGGCCGAAATCGGAATCGGCGACCTCGTTGAGCTGGTGCAGCCAGTGGACCAGCTCGACATAGGCGTTGCCGCGCAGCTTGCAGAACGCCGTGGCGCTCTCGATCGCGGCGTAGCAGGGCGCGTTCAGCTTGCTGAACAGGTTCCGGCGGCTGATGCCCGTCATCACGGACTCCACGAGGCTGTTTCGGGGGATGCCGCTTCCGTCGGGCCGGGAAGGGGCGGGGTCGTCGTCAGGTCGTCGGCGTGGCGGCGCGACCGGCGCTTGCCCATCCAGCCGGTCCAGCCGAGCCGGCCGCTGCGGCCCAGCCGGACCGCCGGCACCTCGTCGCGGCGCAGCACCAGGTTGACCTCCCAGTCCAGCTCGTCGCCGAGGTAGTTGCGGACGGTCTGGGCCATCTTGTCGAGGCCGGGGGCGCCGGGCAGCAGCCGCTCGTACTGGGCCAGCTCCAGCGGGCCGATGACGATGCGGAAGCGGTGGTGATAGACCCGGATGCGGGCGCCGGCGGTGGCCGTGCTGCCCAGCGTTCCGGTGCCAGGGTCGCGGCCCAGCAGGCACAATGCGTCGCGCGGCAGCTGGACCCATTTCGGCACGAATTCGCGGATCTCGACCGGCGCGGCGAAGAAGCTGGCCAGGATGGCGCCCAGCCCCTCGGCGTTGCGGGTGTGCGAGGCCAGCCGGCCGGTGAAATGGACCTTGGCCAGGTCGGGCATGGCATCCCGGCCCTGCAGCGCTTCCATGCCGAGGCCGGCGAGGGCGCCGAGCTGCAGGGCGAAGCGGTCCTGCTGCGGCCGGTCATGGCTCACCGTCGGCTCGCTCTCCGCCCAGGCGCGGAAGAACAGCGAGGCCATGCGGTGGTGGAAGATGTCGGCGAAGCGGACCAGCGTCTCGTCGGCGGCGTTGTGCTGCCGCAGATGGGCGTATTCGGTCAGGTGCAGCGGCAGCGGGCCGTTCGGCCCGAACAGCCCGAAGACGTAGGTGGCCAGCCGGGCTGGCCCGTCCTCCTCCTCGGCCTTGGTCAGGCCCGCGATCGGCCGGGTGGGAAAGGCCAGGGCCGGCTGCTGCCCGATCCGCACCGGGTCCGAGGCGGGCCGGCTCGATTCCCCCAGCCGCGGGCGGTCCGGGCTCAAGGCATCGATCCGCCGCAGCGCCTGGAAGACGTCGAAATCGTGCGGCTCGGCCGCGACCGCGCCGAGGAAGCTGTCGAGCGTGCCCGGCATCACACCACCGCCCGGCGGCCGATCATCGGCGGCCATCGCATCACCTCCCCGCGCTGCAGGGTCGACAGCACCATCTCGGTGAAGCCGTTGATCGAGACGTATTTGGCGAAGAACTGGTTCAGCACCGAAGCCAGGGGGAAGGTGCCGACGCCTTCGAAGGCCGCCTCGTCCAGGGTGACGCCGATCTCGATGCCGCGCGCCACCGCGGCCTGTCCGCCGCCCGGCAGGCGCCGGACCACGGCCTTGGACCGGACCTCCCGGATGCCGTCGATCTGCCGCGTGGCGGAGGCGTCGTCCGGATGGACATAGAGGCGCAGCAGCTCGCGCAGCGCTTCGGCGCCCTGGTGGTCCGGCCGGTCGGAATTGGTGATCGACAGGTAGTTCAGCGACAGATGGCTGATCAGCTTCCAGGCGACGTCGCCATTGGCGAAGGACGGCCGCGGCCGGCTCGGCAGCGACAGGCAGCGGACGCTGGTCACCGGGGCGCCGATCTCCAGCGTGAAGTCGGTCTCGCCCCGGCCGACCGGCAGCAGCAGCGGCAGGTCCCGGTTCGAGCACAGGCAGCGCAGCGACAGCTGGCGCAGATCGGCCGAATAGGGGGCGGCCTGGCGGTCGACCAGCGAGACGAAGGTCTCGCTGCCGATATAGCCGGTGCGCGTGCCGTGCAGGCGCTGGTGCTCGGACAGCAGGCGCTGCTCGCGCCGCATCGTGTAGTAGCTGGAATGCTGCTCGCGCCGCCCATGCTCGTGGATGCTGTAGAAGGGCAGGAACGGCAGCGGCGCCGCATCGTTGCTCTCGCCCTCGCCGCTCATCTCCAGGATCGAGTGTAGCTCGATGTCGAGCGGCCGGATCCGGTCGACCACGACATGGTGCTCATATTGCTTGTCGCTGACATGGATCCGGTCGGCCTGGCGCTCGAACAGATTGACCGCCGGGGTCGCGAACAGGGCGATGTTCTGCGGGCCGAGATGGCGCTCCAGCCGCGGCTCGGCGCGGCCGAGCGCGAACACGATCTCGAGCTCCTCGGTGGTCGACAGCGCCACCGCGTCGGCCAGCCCGCCGAGCTCGACGAACAGGGTCCGGTCCGCCAGGGCGAAGTATTCCTGCAGCAGCCGGTAGCCGTCGAAGGAGCGGGGGACCTCGGGCAGCAGCGACGACCCCGGTTCCAGCCCGACCTGCCGCAGCGCCTGCCGCGGGATCGTCTCCTGCCAGGGCACCGGCCGGCTCAGCGGCCGGGCGACGATGGCGCGGGTGTCGGCGACCAGCTGTTCGGCCAGGATCGCGCCGATGCCGCCGGGCCCGGTCAGATGCAGCGTCAGCGCCTTCAGCGCCAGCTTGTTGAAGGGCAGCCCGTTGGTGGTCCGCAGCCGCAGCCGCAGCGCCGCCTTCACCGACTGCCGGCCCGGCAGGTGCAAGGCCGAGAGCTGCCCCGGCGTGGCATAGTAGTCGACCGCGCTGACCACGACCGGCCACAGATGAACGTCATGGGCGGTGCGGAACTCGCAATGAGTCACGGCGCCGGGGGCGAGCTGGCTCAAGAGCTTGGTGCCGCGCGGCACCAGGTACCCGTTCTCCAGCCGCCCGGCCTCCGGGTCCGGCTCGAACCGGACGATCGCCATCGACGGCACCGGCGGCAGGAAATGCGGGTAGACCAGCTCGAGCAGGTGCTGGGTGAAATCCGGGAAGCGCGACTGCAGCTTCAACTGCACCCGCGCCGCCATGAAGGCGAAGCCTTCGAGCAGCCGCTCGACATAGGGGTCGGCGACCTCGGTCGTCTCCATGCCGAGCCGGCCGGCGACCTTGGGGAAGGCACGCGCGAACTCGGCGCCCATGTCGCGCATATAGGCGAGCTCGTCGTTGTAGAGTCGCAGCAGCCGGGGATCCATCAGCTGGCCTCCGCGCGCATCTCGACGACGCGGACGACGTCGAGCTCGCGGTCGACCTCGGTGCGCATCACCATCCGCAGCGGCACCGGATGGGCCCAGAGGTCGGCCTCGATCTTGAAATGCAGCGAGCCGATGTCCTGGCCGTCCTCGATCGCCGTCACCCTCAGGCTGTCGGGCAGGAGGCGCGGCTCGAACCGGTGCAGGCTGGCGACGATCTCCTGCCGCAGGGCGCTCGCATCGACGCCTTCGCGGATATGCCCGCCCAGCGGCCAGATGCCGTAGTTCAGCGTGCTGGAGGCGACATGGGGATAGGCCTGCAGGTCCACGGTCGCGGCCAGCTGGTTGGTGTTCAGGAGCCAGGAGATGTCGCGCAGGATCACCTCCCGCAGCTGGCGCACCGAGAAGCTGCGCCGGTCCTGCGCCTCGGTCGCGCTGCGCGGCTGGTCGTCGGTCAGCCGGTCGAGAAGCGACGGCTGGACCAGGTCCCGCTTGACGGCTCGGGCCATGATTCACCTGGGTGGGTATGGTCGGGGGAAGGGCGACCGGCCGGTGCCCCGGCCGGTCGCGACGCCGTCAGGCGACGAGCTTGGTGAAGTCGGTGCTGTTGGCGATCTGGTTCCAGATGCCTTCGCCCTGCTTCGTCAGGGCACCCTTGTCGTTCTGCTTGTAGTAGATGACCTTGCAGGCGCCGAACCGGAAGGTGACCGTCTCCTCCGGCGCCTCCTCGGCGTAGGACCACTCGACCTTCTCCACGGCCAGCATGTTGAAGGTCCAGTGCAGGAACAGGTTGGTGCCGGACGTGCTGGTGCCGGAGCCGGTCGCCTTGAACAGCTTCAGGTCGACATTGCTGAAATGGGCACCGCGGCCGCAGGCCACGTACAGATAGGGCGAGGCGGTATCGACCTGTTTCTTGACGGTGAAGACCTCGAACTCGGCCTTGCCGGAGCCGGCGCCGCTGGTATGCGGGCCGATGTTGAGCTTGTTCTCGAGCGAGAAGCTCCACTCGTCGGCCAGCGTGATGCCGTCCTTCAGGATGAGGGATTCACCCTTGGGCTGGATGCCGTCCTTGGAGGCCTGGGTGAACACCATGACTGCGTCGAACGCCATGTTCGTCTTCCTTCATCTGGTGGTTTGGAATGGGGTTGGAGTCTGTCGGGGGTGATCAGCCGTGCCGCATGCGCCCTCCTTCCGCCGGTGGAGCGGATCGTCAGGCCTTGCGGGCCGACGGCAGGCGCGACACCAGCCGCAGCGAGATGGTCAGGCCCTCGAGCTGGTAGTGCGGCCGCAGGTAGAACCGGGCGGTGTAGTAGCCGGGGTTGTCCGCGACCTCCTCGACCTTGACCTCGGCCGAGGACAGCGGCTGCTGCGCCTTGCTCTCCTCGCTGCCCAGCTCAGGCGACGGGTGGACGTAGCCCTGGATCCACTGGTTCAGCCACTCCTCGACCTCGTGCCGCTCCTTGAAGGTGCCGATCTTGTCGCGGACCATGCATTTCAGGTAATGGGCGAAGCGGCAGGTCGCGAAGATGTAGGGTAGCCGGGCGCTCAGCTCGGCATTGGCCGAGGCGTCAGGATCCTCGTACTTGATCGGCTTGTTGACGGTCTGGGCACCGATGAAGACGCCGAGATCCGTGTTCTTGCGGTGCAGCAGCGGCAGCAGGCCGTTCTTGGACAGCTCGGCCTCGCGCCGGTCGCTGATCGCGATCTCGGTCGGGCATTTCAGGTCCACGCCGCCGTCGTCGCTGGGGAAGGTGTGGACCGGCAGGTCCTCGACCAGGCCGCCGGATTCAACGCCGCGGATCCGCGACAGCCAGCCATACAGCTTGAACGAGCGCGTGATGTTCACGCCCATGGCGTAGGCGGCGTTGGTCCACAGATACTTGGCGCTGTCGCCGCCGTCCGACTCCTCCTCGAAGGCGAATTCGTCGACTGGGTTGGTCTTGGCGCCATAGGGCAGGCGCCCCAGGGTGCGCGGCATGGTCAGCGCCACGTAGCGCGAATTCTCGCCGTCGCGGAACGACCGCCAGGCGGCGTGCTCCGGCGTCAGGAAGATCTTGGTGATGTCGCGCGGATTGGCCAGCTCGCGCCAGGAGTCCATCTGCAGCAGATGCGGCGAGGCGGCGGAGATGAACGGCGCGTGGCTGGCCGCCGCGATCTGCGACACCGCCGACAGCAGCTCGACATCCGGCGGGCTGTGGTCGAAGTAATAGTCGCCGATCAGGCAGCCATAGGGCTCGCCGCCGATCTGGCCGTACTCTTCCTCGTAGATCTTCTTGAACAGCGGGCTCTGGTCCCAGGCGATGCCCTTGTACTTGCGCAGCGTGCGCGACAGCTCCTTCTTCGAGATCGGGAAGACGCGGATCTTCAGCGTCTCGTCGGTCTCGGTGTTGAAGACCAGGTGATGCAGGCCGCGCCAGGCCGATTCCAGCTGCTGGAACTCCTCATGGTGCAGGATCTCGTTGATCTGCGCCGACAGCTTCTGGTCGATCGAGGCGATGATCGACTGGATGGTGTCGACGACGTCGTCGCTGATCACCGAAGTGTCGCGCAGGGCCTGCTCGGCCAGGGTCCGGACGGCGGTCTCCACCGCCTCCTGGGCCTGGTCCGAGCGGGTCCGGAACTCGCGCTGCAGCAGGTTGGCGAAATCGCCGGGATCGACCGTGGTGGCCGGGGCGGCCTGCGCCTCGGCGGACCTGGTGACTGCGGACGACATGGTCAGTTCTCCTCCGTCTCGGGGGCCGGGGACGGAAGCGCGTCCGTCTTCTCCGCGGGGGCTTCGGGCTTCGGGGTGTGGCCGAGGGCGCTGAGCAGCGCGGGGTCGGCCAGCAGCCGGGCGACCAGCTCCTCGGCGCCGTTCTTGCCGTCCATATAGGTCAGGAGGTTGGACAGCTGCGTCCGCGCCTCGAGCAGCCGGTTCAGGCTGTCGACCTTGCGCGCCACCGCCGCCGGCGAGAAATCCTCCATGCTCTCGAAGGTCAGGTCGACCGCCAGCTGGCCTTCGCCGGTGAGCCGGTTCGGCACCCGCAGCGCCACCCGCGGCTTCACGGAGCGGAGCCGATCATCGAAATTGTCGATGTCGATCTCCATCATCTTGCGCTCGGCCACCGGGGGCAGCGGCTCGGTCGGGTTGCCGGCGAGATCCGACATGACGCCGACGATGAAGGGCAGCTGCACCTTCTTGTTCGAGCCGTAGGTCTCGACGTCGTATTCGATCTGGACCCGGGGCGCCCGGTTGCGCGCGATGAACTTTTGACTGCTCGCCTTTGCCATCTCTCATTCTCCTTGTGTGGGCGGCTCCGGTCGTCAGGGGCTCTCGTCGGCCGCCAGGCCGGCGATCGAGCGGTAATGGGCGGCGCCCTCGGGCGCGAGCTCCAGGAGCAGAGCCATGAAGTCCTTGGAAACCAGCCGCTTCGCCCGTTCCAGCAGGGCCGGCACCGGGCTGGCCGGCTCGTTCGCCCGGTACCAGCGGCAGATCCGGTCGAGCGAGCCGATGACGTCGTTGCGGTCGCGGATCTCGCCGGACAAAGCGGATACGGGGGTCGCCGCTTCCGCGGGGGCCGACACCGCCGGCGCAGCGCTTGGCCGATGGGCGTCGACCAGCTCCTTGGCCTGGCGCAGCAGCGCGATCAGCGGATCGAAGCGCACGGCCTCGGTGATGTCGACGCGCTCCTTGATGCCGGCATCCAGGCGGATCGCGGCGGCCAGGGCGGCGTCGAGATCGGCGCCGCCCCGGTCGAGCTGGCCGGGATCGGTGTCGCTGAAGGCGCGCTCGACCGTCGCGGGATCGATCTCGCCGGGCTGGGTGCGCTGCGCCTCGATGCAGTCGCGCAGCGTGAAGTTGCCGAACTGCCGCGACGCGGTCAGGGGAACCAGGCGGATCTCCGCCATCAGCCCGGCCGGGTCGCACAGATTGGCCAGGGTGTTCAGGCGCACCGTCTGGTCGTCGCCGTCCTCCGCATCCGGCCGCGGATGCAGGTCCGGCCAGAACTGCTCGACATAGCCGGCCAGCAGCTCGAGGCCGCCGCGGAGGCCGGAGAAGCCGGATTGGTTGAGGGCCGAGCGCGCCAGCAGCACGCCGATGCGCAGGTCCTTGCTGCGGCCGGCCAGGTCGAGGCCCAGGCGCCAGACCTCGCGCCAGTCGGGCGGCTCCTCGGCCATGACGGCATCGCCGATCTGCTGGCCCGGCTTGCCCTGCGATGCCATCTCGAGCTCGAGGAAGCCCAGATCGTAGTCGAGGGCCTCGCCGCATGCGTCGCTGCCGTCGACCGGCTGCAGCAGATGATCTGCGTCGAGCATCACCATGTCCGTCACTGCATGTCCGTCACTGGGGCTTTCCGGTTCGCGCCACCTTCGGGCCCGGCAGTAAAGGCAAGAAGATCCGGGGGAAGGGGCGGTCGTTCGATTTCAGAAATCTAGCGAAGCCGCGGCGCCGCACTGCATGCGCGATTGATATGCGGGCATGTTGCGGCGGGCGTGCCGCATCCCGATCCCGAATGACCGGATATCAACTGCGCATGCGAGGGGCGCGCCCGAAGCCGTCAGAGTGTCCGCATTCCTGATCGCCGGCCCGTCCCCGGGCGGCCTCGGATGAAGCGGAGCGCAGGATGTCTTGGGACAACAGGGTCGTCTGGTCGGAAGGGCTGTTCCTCCGGCCGCAGCATTTCCAGCAGAGCGACCGCTATGTCGAAAAGCTCGTCCGCAGCCGCACGGCCGCCTTGCGCGGCTATGGCTGGGGCGTCACCGAGCTGCGGCTGAACCGCGAGATGCTGAGCCTCGGCAAGATCGCGATCGAGACGGCCCGCGGCGTGATGGAGGACGGCACGCCGTTCAGCATCCCCGACGACGCCGACCAGCCGACCCCCTATGAGGTGCCGGAGCATCTGCGGGATTCGCTGATCCACCTGGCCATGCCGCTGTATCAGCCCGGGGCGGTCGAGACCGACGGGCGCGCGGCGACCGATGTGCCGATCCGCTTCGCTGTGGCGGACCAGGACCTGGTCGACACCAATGCCGGCGAGCGCGACGGCGCCTCGATCGAGGTGGCGCGGCTGCGCTTCCAGCTGCTGCCGGACGGGGCGGACCGGGCCGGCTTCTCCTGCCTGCCGATCGCCCGGCTGGTCGAGGTCCGGGCCGACCGGCAGGTCGTGCTCGACGAGACCCACATCCCGCCGACGCTGGACTGCGCCGGCTCCCGCATCCTCGCCAACTTCATCACCGAGATCACCGGCCTGCTGCATCACCGCGGCGAGGCCCTGGCCGCCCGGGTGTCGCAGTCCGGCACGCGCGGCGTGGCCGAGATCGCCGATTTCCTGCTGCTGCAGGCGATCAACCGCTACGAACCCTATTTCTCCCATCTCTCCGGCGCCGCGGTGGTGCATCCGGAGTCGCTGTACGGCCTGATGGTCCAGCTCGCCGGCGAGCTCGCCACCTATGCCCGGACCGAGAAGCGGCCGCCGGCCTTCGGCGGCTACAGGCACGAGGACCTCGCCCTCAGCTTCCGGCCGGTGATCCAGTCGATCCGGTCGTCGCTCAGCGCCGTCCTGGAGCAGACGGCGGTGCCGGTGCCGCTCAAGCAGCACAAATACGGCGTCCACATCGCCGAGGTCGCCGACCGCTCGCTGTTCACGACCGCGACCTTCGTCCTGGCCGCCCGCGCCGATGTCGAGGTCGACCGCCTGCGCCGCGAATTCCCGACCCAGATCAAGATCGGCCCGGCCGAGAAGATCAAGGAGCTCGTCAACGTCGCGCTGCCCGGGATCATCATCAACCCGCTTCCGGTGGCGCCGCGCCAGATCCCCTTCCATGTCGGCGTGACCTATTTCGAGGTCGATCAGCAGAGCCCGTTCTGGAAGGACATGCGCCATTCCGGCGGCCTGGCGCTGCACGTCGCCGGCGACTTCCCCAACCTCGAAATGGCGCTCTGGGCCATCCGTGGCCAATAGCAACCCGCAACCGACCTGGTGTCCCCCATGGCCCTCGTCCTACGCGTAGACAGCCCCGACTCCAGCCTGCCCGAGACCGTCGGATCCGACGGCCTGGTCGAGGCGGAGTCCGCGCTGACCATCGGCCGGGCCGACGACAACGGCCTGGTCCTGCGCGACGCGCAGCAGACCATCTCCAAGCACCACTGCTCGATCGAGCCGGCGGAGGGCCGCTTCGTCCTGATCGATCGCAGCCGCAATGGCACCTTCCTGAACGACGAGTCGGAGGCGCTGCCGCGCGAGGTGCCGGTGGCGCTCAAGGCCGGCGACGTCATCCAGATCGGCAGCTACCGCATCGACGTCATCGCGGCGCCGGGCTCGACGCCGGCCGTGGACGAAGCCGACGAGCCGGAGCGCACCGTGCCGCCGCCGGAGGAGCTGAGCTTCCTCGGCACGGTGCAGATGGGCCCGGCGCTGGGCGGCGTCTATGGCCGCGTTCCGGGCGCCACGACCAGCCGGCGCGAGGAGCCGCTGCTCGGCGGCATCGAGGGCGACCTGCTGCCGGCGCCGGGATCGGATTTCGGTGCGCCGCTGGACCCGCCGGAGGACGACTGGGCGGCGGTCCGCAAGCCGAAGGCCTATGCGGATCATGTGCCGGAGCATGCCGTCGTCTTCGTGCAGCCCAAATCCGGCGTCGAGGCGATCCCCGACGACTGGGACCTGATGGCGGAGCTCGGCATCGCCCCGGTCGCGGCCGCCGCGCCGGCCTTCACCAGGGTCGACATCGTCACCCCTCCGGACGACGACTTCCTCGAGGCGCCGCCGCCGCAGCAGCCGGAGGCGCGGCAGGACCCTCCGCCCCCGCGGCCCGTGGCAAACCCGCCGGCCGTCGTTCCCGGCGACGACGCCCATCATGCCGTGGCGGCCTTCCTTGCCGCCTGCGGCCTGTCGCCGGCGGATGTCGCTTCGGCCGACCTCACCACCCTGATGGATCGGGCGGGGCGGATGCTGCTGCATTCCGTCGCCGGTCTGCACGGCATCCTCTCGGCCCGCCAGCTGGCGAAGCAGGAATTCGGCCTCGAGCGCACGATGATCGAGCGCTCCGGCAACAACCCGCTGAAGTTCACGCTGGACGCGAAGGAGGCGATGCACACGCTCCTCTGCGTCGAGATCCCGGGCTTCATCCGCGGCGACGCGGCGGTCGAGCAGGCCTTCTCCGACATCCGGGCGCATGAGGTCGCGATGCTCGCGGCGCTGCAGGAGGCGCTGCGCAGCGTCTGCGACCGCCTGTCGCCGGCCTCGGTCGAGCGCACGGTCGGACAGGCCGGCTGGCACTGGCCCGGCACCAGGAAGGCCCGGGGCTGGGACGAATACCGGCGGACCTTCGACGACGTGGTCTCCGGCCTCGAGAACGACGCGCTCCGCATCTTCGGCGCCGATTTCGCGCGCGCCTATCGCGCCGAGACCGCTCGCCCGCGAGGGCCGGAACGCAGGGACACGGATGGCAGCGCCCGTCCGGAAGGAGAAGGGCAGGATGGCGATGACGACTGAGGAAACCGTCCTGATCCCGCGTGCCCCGCGGCCCAATCCGGGCGGGCGGCTGACGCTGGTGCCCTCGCCGCCGCCCCCGGCCTCGCCGGTCGAGCGGTTCTGGGAGGCGCTGGCGCTCGACCGGCTCAGCCCGCTGGTCGCGGCCGCGGCGGCGCTGCTTGGCCTCTGCGCCCAGCTCAAGAACAGCGGCAGCCATCCCGATGTCGAGGGGCTGCGCCTGAGGGTGCTGCGCGAGATCGATGCCTTCGAGCGACGGATCACCCCGCTGGGCCTGGCGCCGCGGGCGATCAAGGCCAGCAAATACGCGCTCTGCGCCACGATCGACGACATCGTCCTGAACACGCCATGGGGCAGCCGCAGCGTCTGGACCACGCGCAGCATGGTCGGGTCGCTGTTCAGCGAGACCTGGGGCGGCGACCGGTTCTTCGACCTGCTGACGCAGCTGAAGAAGGACCCGGGCGTCAATGTCGACCTGCTGGAGCTGCTCTACTACTGCATGAGCCTGGGCTTCGAGGGCCGGTTCCGGATTGCGTCCCGCGGCGCCTCCGAGCTCAGCGTGCTGCGCGAGGACGTCTACCGCCTGATCCGTGCGGCCCGCGGCGAGTTCGAACGCGACATCTCCCCCCACTGGCGGGGCGTGGCCGCGGCCCGCAAGCTGCTGCGCAGCATCGTCCCGGCCTGGGTCGTCGGGGCGGCCGGCGTGGCGCTGCTCCTGGCGCTTTATGCCGGGCTGCTGTTCGCGCTGAACGGCCGCTCCGACCTGGTGTTCGACGACCTCGCCGCGCTGCCGCCGACCGGTCCGGTCAGCCTGGCGCGGGTGGCGCCGCCGCCGGCGGTGATCGTGATGCGCGGCGACAAGCTGCGCCGCTTCCTCGAGCCCGAGATCCGCGAAGGGCTGGTCACGGTGGCCGAGGACGCCCAGCAGATCGTCGTCACCATCCGCGGCGCCGGCATGTTCGACTCCGCCAGCCCGACGGTGAAGAGCCAGTTCGAGCCGCTGCTGCGGCGGATCGGCGAGGCGCTGAACGATCAGCCGGGGGCGGTGCTGCTGACCGGCCACACGGATTCGACGCCGATCCGGTCTCTGGCCTTCCCGTCGAATTATCACCTGTCGGTCGCCCGGGCCAAATCGGTCGGCGAGATCATCAAGTCGAAGATGAACGAGCCCGATCGCGTGCAGGAAGAGGGCCGGGGCAGCACCGAGCCGGTGGCGTCGAACGACACGCCGGAGGGGCGCCAGCAGAACCGCCGGACCGAAATCATCATCAGCAAGACGACGAATAGTTGAGGGGACGGACGGCCATGCAGTCCATCAAGAGCGCACTCCGGTCGAAATGGCTCTATGTCGGCCTCGGCACCGGGATCGTCTGTGCCCTGATCTTCACGCTCGGGCCGCTGATCTCGATCGCGGGGTTCGCCCCGCTCGACACCATCAGCAGCCAGATCGTGGCGTCGATGCTGATCCCGCTCGGGTACACCGTGACCTACATGATCCAGTCGCATTTCCAGAGCCTCGTGCAGTCGCGGGTCTCGAATGCACTCACTGGATTGGGGTCCGGTCAGTCGGATGACGCCGGCGCCGCGGACTCCGCGCGGACCGGCGGGCGGGACGGCACCGCTGCCGCCGGCCGCGAGCTGGAGACGATCTCCGGCCGCTTCCGCGAGGCCCTGGGCACGCTGAAGGGGCGCCGCTTCGCCGGGGCCAGCGGCCGGCGCTGGATGTACCAGCTGCCCTGGTACGTCATGATCGGCCCGCCGGGGTCGGGCAAGACCACCGCCATCGTCAATTCCGGCCTCAGCTTCCCGCTGGCGGAGAAGTTCGGCCGCAAGGCGGTCGGCGGGGTCGGCGGCACGCGCAACTGCGACTGGTGGTTCACCGACGACGCGGTGCTGATCGACACCGCCGGCCGCTACATGACCCAGGACAGCGACGCCGAGCAGGACAAGGCGGCGTGGCTGGGCTTCCTGCGCCTGCTCCGGCGCCACCGCCGGCGCCAGCCGCTGAACGGCGTGCTGGTGGCGATCGGCATCAGCGAGCTGACCTCGACCTCCGAGGAGGCTCGCCTCGACCACGCCGCCCGCATCCGCCAGCGCGTGCTCGAGTTGTACAAGGAGCTCGGTCTGCGGCTGCCGGTCTATGTGATGCTGACCAAGAGCGACCTCCTGGCCGGCTTCGTCGAGTTCTTCGACGACCTCGGCCGCGAGGGGCGGGAGTCGGTCTGGGGCTTCACCTTCGCGCATGAGCCGGAGCGCGAGGGCGGCGCGATGGAGGGCTATGAGGCGGAGTACGACGCGCTGGTCGGCCGCCTCGGCGAGCGGCTGCTGGAGCGGATGCAGCAGGAGAGCGACATCCAGCGCCGCGCCCTGGTGTTCGGCTTCCCGCAGCAGGTCGCCAGCCTGAAGCACCTGACACATCAGTTCATGCAGGAGGCCTTCGCCCCGAATTCCTTCGAGGAGCCGATCATGCTCCGCGGCGTCTATTTCGTCAGCGGGACGCAGGTCGGCACGCCGCTGGACCGTGTGGTCGAGGCGATGTCGCGGACCTTCGACGTCCCGCGGCCGCCGCGTCCCGCGCTCGGCGGGCAGAAGCGCAGCTACTTCATCAGCCGGCTGCTGCGCGAGGTCGTCTTCGCCGAGGCCGGGCTGGTCAATGCCGATCCCCGGGCCGAGCGGCGCCGGCGGCGGATCCAATACGGGCTCTATGCCGGGATCGCGGCGGTGGTGGCGGCGGCCGGCATCCTCTGGACGGTCAGCTATGGCCGCAACGTCGACCTGATCGAGAGCGTCCGGCTGTCCGCCAGCAGCTATGCCGCCGAGGCCAACACGCTGAAGCTCGACCGGATCGACAGCGCCGATCTGCGGCCCGTCGTGCCGCTGCTGCAGAAGCTGCGCGAGATCCCGACCGGCTATGCGTCGGGCGATGCCGCGCCCGACCGCCTCGCCGGCTTCGGCCTGGACCAGAGCGACAAGCTCGGGGTGCAGACGCGGGCGGCCTATCGCCACGCCCTTAACACCCTGCTGCTGCCGCGCCTGGTCCTGCGGCTGGAGACCGTGCTGGCCGAGCGGCAGGACGACCCGGCGTTCCTCTACGAGGCGCTGAAGGTCTATCTGATGCTGGGCCAGCAGGGGCCGCTGCAGCGCGACGTGATCCGCAACTGGATGGCGCTCGACTGGGGCGTGCAGTTTCCCGGCGACGCCGATGCCGGCACGCGCCGCGCGCTGGCCGGCCATCTCGACGCCCTGTTGGAAACCCCGCTGTCCAACATCGGGTTGAATGGCGAGCTGATCGAGAAGAGCCGCGCCAAGCTGCAGGGCGTGTCGCTCGCCCGCCGCGTGCTCGACGCCGTCGTCGCCAGCCCCGAGGCGGCGCGGGAGCCGAGCTGGCGCCTGGCCGACCACGCCGGGCCGGTGGCCGAGGGCGTGCTGACCCGCCGGTCGGGGCAGCCGCTCAGCGCCGGCATCCCCGGCATCTACACCAGCGCCGGTTTCTACGACGCCTTCCTGCCGCTGCTGCCGCAGGTGGCCGATGCCGTCGCCGCCGATGGTTGGGTGCTGGACTCGCAGGCGGCCGCGGCCCCGGTCGGCAGCGACGCCGGCCTGAAGCTGCAGCGCGAGGCGTCGGCGCTCTACGCCCAGGAATTCGCGCTGCGCTGGGACCAGCTGATCGGCGACATCGCCATCCGGCCGATGCGGACGGTCGATGATTCGCTGCGCACCCTGAACACGCTGGCCGCGCCGACCTCGCCGATCCGCCTGCTGCTGGTTGCGGCGGCGCAGGAGACCAAGCTGGAGCGGCCGCCGGCGCCCGCCGACGCCGCGCCGGCCGCCGACGGCGCCGCCCAGCCGGGCAAGGTGCCGCCGAGCAAGCTCGAGGCGCTGTTCCGGTCGCAGACGGCGGCGGACACGCCCGAGGCCATCGCCCGGCGCTATCTGAACGACCATTTCCAGTCGCTGCACCAGCTGGTCGATGTGCCGCCGAACAGCCAGGCCGACGCCCAGGCGCCGATCGACAGCGCCATCCGCGACCTCGGCGGGCTGTACCGTTCGCTCAGCGAGATGCAGGGGCTGGGCGGCGGCGGCTCGCTGCAGAAGGGCGACCAGGCGGCGGTCGCGATCCGCCAGATCGAGGCCGGGGCGTCCGGCCTGCCGGAGCCGATCCGGCAATGGATCCTCGGTGTCAGCCGCACCAGCTCGGACCTGTCGATCACCGGCGCCAAGCGCCAGCTGAGCAGCGCCTGGTCCAGTGGCCCCGGCGCGCTGTGCCAGCGGGCCACCGAGGGGCGCTACCCCTTCACCGCCAGCTCCGGCCAGGACGTCCCGCTCAGCGATTTCGCCCGGCTGTTCGGCCGCAACGGCGCGATCGACAGCTTCTTCGCCGAGAATCTGGCTCCCTTCGTCGACATGTCCGAAGGGTCGTGGAAGGTGCGGCCGACGGGGAATGTCGACTTCCGGCTCGACCGCGGCACCCTGGCCCAGTTCCAGCGGGCGGCGGCGATCCGCGACAGCATGTTCCAGGATGCCGGGGCGCAGCCTTCGGTCGGCTTCGTGCTGACCGTCGCCGAGACCGACCCGTCGACCGAAACGGTGGTGGTCGACATCGACGGCCAGCGGCTGGAAAGCCGGCGGGGCCAGTCCGGGGCGATGCATTTCCGCTGGCCGGCGACCGGCGGCGTCGGCGGCGCCTCGGTCACCTTCACCGGCAACGGGGACGCGACCCTGTCCCGGACCGGGGCCTGGGGCCTGTTCCGCCTGCTGGACCAGGCGGATTCGCAGCGCCTCGGCGGCTCCGACCGGCTGCAGCTGCGGCTGTCGGCCGGCACGCATTGGGCGACCTTCATCCTCCAGGCCGACAGCGTGATGAATCCGCTGTCCGGCAAGCTGCTGTCGCAGTTCCGATGCCCGCAGGATCTGTGAGCGCCCGCATCCCGGCCGCGATCGCGGCCGGGCGGCCCTGCGGCTTCTACGGCAAGCTGCCGGCCCGCGCCGATTTCGTCGGGGGCGGGCTGCGGCCCGAGACCGTCGGCCGCTGGGATGCCTGGCTGCAGCAGTCGCTCGCCGCCGGCGAGGCCGCGATCGGCGCCGACTGGGCCGAGCTGTTCTTCGTCGCGCCGCTGTGGCGCTTCATCCTGCCGGCCGGGACCTGCGGCCGGTCCACCCTGATCGGCGTGCTGATGCCCAGCGTCGACGCGGTCGGCCGCTGCTTCCCGCTGATGCTGGGGCAGGAGATCGAGCGGCCGGTCGACCCGGTCGGGCTGATGGCGGGCAGCGGCCCCTGGTTCGCCGCCGCCGAGGCCCTGGCGCTCGACGCCCTGGCCGACGGCTTCGACCTGGCCGAGCTCGGCCGCGACCTGCCGCCCTGGTCGGTCGTCCGCGGCGCGGTGGCCCCTCCGTCTCAGGCCCGCGAGGACGGGGTCGGCACCTGGGTCGAGCTGCCGATCGCCTCGGCGGCGCCGGCCGCGGTCGTGGCGCTGACCGGCCACGGCGCGCTGTGGTGGACGACCGGCGCCCGGCATGTGCCGCCGGGGGTGGCGATCAGCGCCGGCCTGGTCGCGCCCGGCGGCTTCGCGGCCCTGATCGACGGCCGCTGGTCACGGCACGGCTGGTCCGTCCGGCCGCCAGCCCGCGGCGGCGCCGAAGACGACGAATGGGACCGGGAGGGATGACCGACCGGCCCCGCAGCACTGCCCTCTAACTTTCCATCAAGACGACTGGAGAAAGATCATGCCGAAGCCACACAAGGAAGCGCAGGCCCGGAAGTTCCTGAATCTGATCAAGGCGACCCTCGGCAAGACGAACGACGCAGGCACGGATCTTCGCTGCTGCTTTGCCGCCGGCGCCTTCAAGTTGGGGAAGCCGGATGAGACCTCGGTCATCATCGTCAGACCGGTCGGCCTCGAGAGTTTGGAATCGACTCTTAAGAAGATGGCCTATGACAATAAAAAGAATGGCAAGAAATTCAAATCGAGCGATCCCGTCAAGGGCGAGGTCGTCGGCTGGGTGAGATATGACGGCACCAACATCCGGGTGGATCTGAAGGAAGGCAACGACAGCAAGGCGAAGAAACGGATCCAGGGATATTTCGACGACTTCGGGATCGGCTATCCGAAGGTCAGGATCGATGATCCGTTGAGCGAAGAGCAGAAGAACGGTCTTGCGGCGATACAGGAAGACAATCGTAACTACTTCAACATGGCCGATGACGACGTCGAGGGCGAGGAAGGCGGGGCCGATCCGCAGACCGCGGCGGCCGAACCGCTGATCGCCGACCCGCCGGTCGACGAGGATTCGGACACGGAAGCCTCGCCGATCCCTGAGCCTGAGGCCAGCGCGGCCGGAGACGGGGACGTCCCCGAGGAGAATCCGACGGAGGGCGTGGAGGACCCGGCCCGTGAGGACGTGAAGCACGGCAACGCTCTCTCGGACGAGCTGATGTCGGGCATCGCCGCCGAGTCTGCGAAGATCGCCGCGCACGCCTTGAGCCTGAGCCGGCAGATCGGCGCCGAGCAGAAGACCGAGCAGGATCCGCTGATGGGAAAGATTGCGGATTGGCTCGCGGACATGCTGGCCGCCACGCCTGAGAGCGAGCGGGAGACGGCGCTGCACAACTTCACCAGCAGGCTGCTGCTGATGCTGGCCTATCCCGAAAACTTGCGGAACCTCCAGTATGTCGACGAGTCGCAGACGGCCGACCGCTGGAAGAAGTACGGGGCTGACGCGAAGACCGATGCCGGCCGCGAGAAGGTCCTGGTGAATGGGATCGATCTCGACAGCGTTCCGACCGACGATCTCGACCAGACGGAGGTTACGGAGGTTTTGGTCAACCTGGCCAAAGCACAAGCCAAGGAGCGCCTCCTGCCCTATCCCGTGAGCCAGGTCCGGCCGGAGGCGACTCCGATCGCGACCATCGTGGCGTCCGGGTGGCCGACGCAGGAGGGTCAGGCGGCCGCCAGGCGCCAGATCATCGAACGCCTGATCGCCGCGATGAAGCAGAAGTTCGCCAACGACGACCAACTCATCGGCCTGCTCGGCTTCAAGAAGGCGAACGCGGCACAGGGGGACGAGCTCGTTGCAAGCCTGGTCGACAGCATCAAGGATGTCTGGGAGGCGCGCCGCGACACCGCCATCAAGCAGACGGACGAGTTGAAGCGGAAGGTCAACGAGATCGTCAAGGTGGAAGCCCTCGGCGGCACCTGGCGCCATGTTGACGAGCTCTTTCTGCGGATCGACGGGGAGATCTCCGCCCAGCTCGGCGCCATCAGCGCGCAGGATGGCGAGGCGAGGACGAAGGCGATCGAGCTCGTGGCGGGCACGGTCCAGTCGACGCTCGGCTATTTGGACAGCAACCCTATCGTTGGCCTGCTCGACAACCCTCCCTTCGACGCCGGCCAGGGCGCCGTCGGCGAGACGCTGCGGGCGGGGCTCGACGGTGTCAGCAAGGGTCTGAAGCGCATCGGATCCTCGGGCACCGCGGCCGGGGCATAGACCCTCGCCGGGCCGGTCTCCACAATCTGGAGACCGGCCCGTTCGGGCGAAACAGCGGAAGATGCCGCGGTATGTCCTGAACGGCCGCGGCCGTTCAGGACATACCGAGATGCGCCAGGACGACCAGGGTGACGTTGTCGGGCGCGCCGCGCGCGAGCGCCAGGTCCAGCAGAGCCGCCGAGGCCGCCTCGCAGGGCAGGGCGGCCAGGCGGTCGGCGATCTCGGCATCGGCGACGACATTGGTCAGGCCGTCGCTGCACAGCAGGAAGACGTCGCCGGGCCGGCTGTCGCCCTGCACCAGATCGAGCTCGAGCGGCCCCGCGGCGCCGACGGCGCGGGTGATCACATTGGCGCCGGGATGGCGGCGTCCCTGCTCGGGCGTCAGGCTGCCGCTGTCGATCAGGCGCTGGACATAGGAGTGATCGCGGGTGATCTGCCGCAGCACCCCGTCGCGCAGCAGATAGAGCCGGCTGTCCCCCGCCCACAGGCAGGTGTAGCGGCCGTCCCGGAGCAGCAGGACGACGACGGTCGCGCCGATGACGGCGCCGTCGCCGAGGCCGGCGGCGTCGGTCAGCAGCGATCGGTGGGCCGCGGCGAGACGCGCGCGGATTTCCTCGATGGCGGCCGGCTCGGCCTCCGGATGATTGCCCTGCGCCAGGGCGTCAACGACCGTGCGGCTGGCGTGGTCGCCCCGCAGATGGCCGCCCATGCCGTCGGCGATGGCCCAGAGCCCCTGCTCGGGCCGCTGCAGGAACGCGTCCTCATTGTGCTTGCGCACTGCGCCGGCGTCGGTTTTTGCCGCCCCGTCGTATCGATGGTGGATCATGCGGCTACCGGGCCGGACGGGCCTTGCCTCGATTTCTCCGCAACCACTCCTCCCGCTTCGCATGTGCGCTCGCCATGGGCCATCCTAGGCGATCGCCGGCCGGTTTCGCTTCATCCGAAAGTGGTATGGTGGTATGTCTCCGGACGGCGTGGCGCCCTGGCGGATGAGGCTGTATTTCCTATGTTTTTACCGCTCACCGCCATGGTCGATCGCGTGGAGACAGATCTGGGCGGGCTCGCGGGCGAGGTTACGCGGTGAAACGTATTCTCGTGGTCGATGACGATCCGGCGATGCGCGACGTGATCTGCGAATACCTCGAACGCCACGATTTCGAGGTCCGCTCGGCCGCATCCGGCGCGGCGATGACGCGGATCCTGGCCACGGAGGAGATCGACCTCGTCATCCTCGATCTGAAGCTGGGTCAGGAAGACGGGATGGATCTGATGCGGGGCCTGCGCACGAACTCGGACGCGCCGGTGATCCTGATCACCGGCCATCGCCTGGAAGAGATCGACCGGGTCATCGGGCTCGAGCTGGGCGCCGACGATTATCTGACCAAGCCGCTGGCCCTGCGCGAGATGGTGGCCCGCGTCCGCACCGTCCTCCGGCGCGTGGAGTCGGCGGGGGAGCGGGCACGGCGGAAGGAGGGCCGGGCCCGCTACCGCTTCGCCGGATGGGAGCTCGATGTCGCCAGGCGGCGGCTGACGTCCCCGGCCGGCGCCGAGGTGGGCCTGACCTCCGGCGAGTTCAACCTGCTGACCGCCTTCGTCCGGTCGCCGCAGCGGGTGATGACCCGGGAGCAGCTGCTGGTCACCAGCCGGATGCACGATGCCGAGGTGTTCGACCGCAGCGTCGACGTGCTGGTCCTGCGCCTGCGCCGCAAGCTCGAGGCCAATCCCAGCGATCCGGCCCTGATCCGGACGGAGCGTGGCATCGGCTACGTCTTCGCCCCCGCCGTGGAGTCGCTGTGATGGCCGCCTTTGGCCGGTGCCTGCCATGGGCCGCTGCCGCCGGCCTCGCGGTCCTGGTCTTCGGCGCGGCGCTGGGGCAGGGACTCGACGCCGCCCGCGAGGAGCCGATCACGCCGATCGAGCCGGACCGGACCCTGGACCCGGCGAAGGTCGCGCTCGGCAAGGTGCTGTTCTCGGATGTCCGGCTGTCCGGAGGCGACGTCCGCTCCTGCGCCTCCTGCCACGAATTCAATCGCGGCGGGGCCGACGGCCTCGCCCATTCCAAGGGCGCCAACGGGCAGCTGGAGCCCTTCAACACGCCGACGGTCTTCAACCTCGCCGGCGATTTCCGCCTGAACTGGCGCGGCAACTTCCGGTCGCTGGAGGTCCATAACGAGGCGGTGCTGCTCGAACCGCGGCTGATGAATGCGCGCTGGCCCGACCTGCTGTCGAAGCTGAACAAGGATTCCGGCATCCGCAGCGCCTTCGAATCGGCCTATGGCGACGGGCCGAGCCGCGAATCGGTGCTGGACGCGCTCGCCACCTTCCAGCGGTCGCTGTCGACGCCCGATTCCCGCTTCGACCGCTACCTGCGCGGCGACGCCACCGCCATCACCGCCGACGAGAAGCGCGGCTACGAGCTGTTCAAGGCCTATGGCTGCATCGCCTGCCACCAGGGCCGGAACGTCGGCGGCAACCTGTTCCAGAGGTTCGGCATCTTCTCCGACCCCTTCTCGGGCCGGGCGGATGACGATGTCGCGGATCAGGGCCGGTTCGCCATCACCGGCCGCGAGGCGGACCGCCGGGTGTTCCGCGTCCCCAGCCTGCGCAACGTCGCGCTGACCGCGCCCTATTTCCACGACGGCAGCGCCGACACGCTCGACGCGGCGGTGGCGATCATGGCCCAGGCCCAGCTCGGCCGGGACCTGCCGCAGGCGGATCGCGGCCTGATCATCGAATTCCTGGGCACGCTGACCGGCGAATACGAAGGCAGGCCGCTGTCGCAGATCACCGCCGCCGAGGCCCGATGAGAACGCTGGGCGTCGCGCTGCTGGCCCTGCTGCTGGCGCTGACCTATCTGGTGGTCCAGGGCGCCACGCCCGATGCCGCGCAGCACGAGCGCACGCTGGACGCGCTGCGCGCCCTCGACCTCAACAATGCGGCGCTGCAGCGCGACGTGCTGCGGGCCCGCACCGGGCTGCTGCGGAGCTACGACCCCCTGGTGCGCTCCGTAGCGGCGCTGCGGCAGGCGGCGGCCAGCCTGAAGACCGCCGGCGACATCGCCGACGGCGACACCCGCTCCGTCCTCGACCAGGACGTGGCGCAGCTGATCGCGGCGGTTGACGATCAGGAAGGGCTGGTCGACGACTTCAAATCCAGCAACGCGCTGCTGCAGAACTCGCTCAGCTTCTTCAACCACACCGCCCGGCAGCTCGACCAGGCGGAGGGCGTGCGGCAGACCGCCCTGGCGTCGGAGATCGGCAGCCTGGCCAGCGCCATGCTGCTGTTCGCGGCCGATCCCCGAAGCGAGATGGCGGCCGAGCTGTCGGCCGCGCTCGACCGGCTGCGCAGCCTGGACGTCCCGGCCGGGGCGGCCCAGGGCGTGGACGCGCTGGTCACGCACGGTCACCTGATCCTCGCCACCCTGCCGACCGTGGACGGCCTGGTCGTCCGCCTGCAGGCCGCGCCGATCGCGACCCAGGCGCAGACGATCAAGCAGGCCTATTTCGCCGCCTATGGGACGGCGGCGACGCGGGCCCTGTATTTCCGCCTCCTGCTCTATGCCGCGGCGGTCGGCCTGGCGGCCTATGTCTGCTACCTGTTCCTGCGGCTCAGGGCGAATGCGCGGGCGCTGGAGAAGCGCCTGGCCCTGGAAAACCTGATCGCCGGCATCTCGACCGACTTCATCAACCTGCCCCGGACCAGCCTCGATGACGGCATCGAACAGGGCCTGGCCCGGCTGGCCGGGCAGATGCTGTTCGATCGCGCCCATATCTTCGTCTGGGGCCTGGACACGGAGCCTCGCGAATACTCCTGGTCGCAGCCCCAGGTGCCGAACACCGCCGACACCGGCCGGATGCTGCTCGACCTGGCGAATGACTGGCCGCTCTCGGCCGCGGTCGATGACGGCACGATCCACGTTCCCTCCGTCATCGCGCTGCCCGACGGCCCGGTCAAGGACCGCCTGACCCTGCTCGGTCTCCGCTCCTGGCTGTCTATCCCGCTGGGCAAGGCGGGCGGCCGCTCGGGCGTGCTGATGTTCGAGGGCGTGACGGCCGAGAAGCGCTGGTCCACCGGCGACGTCGCCCTGCTGCGCACCGCGGCCGAGAGCTTCGCCAACGCGATCGAGCGCGAGCGCAGCGAGGTCCAGCGCGAGGCGCTGCAGACCCAGCTGGCCCAGTCGCAGCGGCTGGAATCGCTCGGCGCCCTGGCCGGGGGCATCGCCCACGAGTTCAACAACATCCTGGGCGCGATTCTCGGTTACGGCGAGCTGGCGCTGTCGACGCTGACGCGCACCGGCTCGACCCAGCAATATGTCAAGCAGATCATGACCGCGGGGACGCGGGCGCAGTCGGTGATCGACCAGATCCTGGCCTTCAGCCGCCGCCGCGAACGCCGCACCCGCGCGATCCGCCCGGAACCCGTGGTCGCCGAGGCGCTGGAGCTGCTGCGCGCCTCGCTGCCCCCGTCGATCGCGCTGCACCGGCGCTTCGCGGCCGGGGACGCGGCGATCCTCGGGGACGTGACCGAGCTGCAGCAGATCGTCATGAATCTGTGCACCAATGCGGCGCATGCCATGTCCGGGCAGGGCCGGGTCGAGATCGGCCTCGATCTGGCCCGCATCCCCTCGGACACGGTGCTGTCGCATGGGCCCCTCGGGGCCGGCGACTATGTCCGCCTCAGCGTGTCGGATTCCGGCCACGGCATCGACGCCGCCGTGATGAAGCGGATCTTCGAGCCCTTCTTCACCACCAAGGCGGTGGGCAGCGGCACCGGCCTCGGCCTGCCGACGGTGTACGGCATCGTCACCGGGCAGGGGGGCGCCATGAACGTCCACAGCCTGCCCGGCGTCGGCAGCACCTTCGAGGCCTATCTGCCCCTGACCGAGGATCCGGTGGTGGATGAGGAGGAGCTCGCCGAGGCGTCGTCCCTGTGGGGGGGCGGCGAGACGATCCTGGTGGTCGACGACGAGAAGCCGCTGGTGCTGGTGCTGGAGGAGATGCTGGCCGCCCTGCGCTACGAGCCTGTCGGCTTCGACAGCAGCGCGGCGGCCCTGGCAGCCTTCCGTGCCGATCCCGATCGCTTCGACCTGGTCCTGACCGACGCGCTGATGGCCGAGGTGACGGGGATCGAGCTGGCCAGGGAGGTGCATCGCCTGCGTCCCGGCCTGCCGATCCTGCTGATGACCGGCCATTTCGGCGGCCTCGATGCCGCCGAGATCGAGGACGCCGGGATCCTCAAGGTTCTCAGGAAGCCGCTGCGGTCGCGGCTGCTGGCGGAAGGCCTGTCCTCGTGCCTGGCGCCCGCGGCGCCGCCGGCGGACAGCGAGCGGGTCTGAGGCAGCCGGACCACCGGTCCGGTCACCTCCGGAAGGGTGGTCAGGACGCCACGGCGTCGCACGAAGCCATCGCCTCGGCGGCCTGGTGGCTGCCCTGCACCGTCGCCAACGCCGCCGCCGCGATCTCGCTGCGCAGCCAGCTGTGGTCCGGGTCGCGATGGCGCCGCTCGTGCCAGATCAGCGCCACCTCATAGGGCGGCAGCTCCAGCGGCGGCTCGACCACCGCCAGCGGCATCATGGCGGCGACGCGGGTGGCGACGCGGTGCGGCACGGTCAGCACCAGGTCGGTCTCGGCGATCATCGCTGGCGCCGTCAGCATGTTCGGGACCAGCATCGGGTCGCGGTCCGGCAGGTCCAGCTTGGCCAGCCCGTCATATACCTGGCCGAAGCCGTCCTCGGAGCCCGAGGCGATCACGGCGTGGCGCAGGGTCGAGAAGCTCTCGATCGTCCACTCCTTCGCCAAAGCGGGGTGGTCCTGCCGCAGCAGGCAGGCGAAGCGGTCGGAATAGAGGCTGCGCCGCAGATAGCCGGGCGGGGTGTCGCTGATCTGGCCGACGGCGAGGTCGATCTCGCCCAGCTCCAGCCGCCGCAGCGCGCCGGCCAGCAGCGGGTCGGTGACGACGTCGAGATGGGGCGCGCGCTCGCGCAGCCGCGGCAGCAACCGCGGCAGCAGCACCAGCGCCTGGTGGTCGGGCATCGCCAGCGTCGCCTTCGACCGCCATTCCCCCGGCGCGAAGCTGCGGCTGGTCACCATCTCGCGGATCGACTCCAGCACCGACGGCAGCATCGCGGCCAGGCGCTCGCCCCGCGGCGTCGGGGCCAGGCCGGTCGAGGTGCGGACCAGGATGTCGTCGTTGAACATGCCGCGCAGCCTGGACAGCGCCCGGCTCATCGCCGGCTGGCTCTGGCCGACATGCTGGGCGGCATGGGTGACGTTGCGGTGCTCCAGCAGCGCATCGAGCGCCACCAGGAGATTCAGGTCGACCGAGGCCAGGTTCGGCATCGTCCGTTGCGGCGCGGCCTGGCGGCCGCCGACGATCAGGGCCGGCTGCGGCCGTTCGATCGAGGTCTTCCGGGTGAAAGCGAGCTCGGACATGGTTTTCCCCTCTTCGCAGGAGCGGCCCGCCGGGACGGGGGCTCCTGTGACGGAAAGACGGATCGTGATGGTGCCTGTCCGGCGGTGGCCGCCGGTTCGGCTCGGACTGGTTGTTTCGGACCGGGATTAGGATCCGGTCCCCAGGAGCCAAGTGTCGTCAGCCGCGTTAATTGCGGATTTCAGAACCAGCCGAAATCGTTACAGATGAAATCCGGCGCCCTCGGCTGTTCCCGCGGGAACCAATGCGCCTTCGGGGCGGCCCGGCGCCGGGCCTAAACTGCGCTTGCCAGGCCCGGGCTGTGAACATCCGTCAGGCGCATGACGGCATCCGGTTTGTGTCAGCTCCGGTTCCGCCAGACGCGGCGGCGGCGGATGGTCCCGTCATGGCCCTGGGCGCTGAACCAGCCGCCCTGGAAATGGTCGGTCACCTGCGGCAGGTCCGAAGGCTTGGTCTGGAAGGCCTCCGGCGCGGCGAAGTCGACCGTGCGGTCCTGCGGCCGGTAGCCCAGCGCGGTCGCGACCGAGTTGTCCCACCAGGCCGCGTCGGTGGCCGACATGCCGTAGACGGTGGTGCAGTCGATCTCCGGATGCTCCAGGCCGATCAGCACCAGCTGGGCCAGGTCGCGCGGGCTGATCCACACCGCCAGGCCGCGAGCGTCAAACGGCCGCTCGCCGGCATTGCCGATGCGGATCGCCAGGGTACGGATGCCGGCCTTCTCGAAATAGACCCCGGCCTCCAGTTCGCCCCAGCATTTGCTGAGGCCGTACAGGCCGTCCGGGCGCATCTGGTCCTCGACCCCGACCCGGGCGTCGCGCGGGTAGAAGCCGGTGACGTGATTGCTCGACGCCTGCACCACGCGGTCGATGCCGGTGCGCAGCGCCGCCTCATAGACATTGTGGGTGCCCAGCACATTGACCCGCAGCATGTCCTCGACCGCGCGCTCATTCGGATAGCCGGCGAAATGGACGATGGCGTCGGCGCCCTCGACCGCCGCGGTCAGCGCCGCCAGGTCGGTGATGTCGACGGATGTCCAGCTCTCATGCTCCGCCAGCGGGCCGGGATCGACGATGTCGAGGATGCGCACCGCCTTGATGCGGCCGGCCAGCGCCTTGCGCAGCACCCGGCCGACATTGCCGGCGCCGCCGGTCAGCACGATCGACTTGGCGGACACGGCGCTTTCGGCGCCGGTGGCGCTGCCGCCGGGCGGGACGGGTGAGGTCAAGATTCAGACTCCTTCGAACATCCGCTGCCGGGCATTGAGGACATGCCGGCGCATGGCTTCGGCCGCGGCCCCGGCGTCGCGCCGGCGGATCGCGTCGACGATCGCGACATGCTCGTCCTGCACCGCCCGGATCCGCTCCGGCGTTCGCATCCGGCTGAGATGCCGGGTGATGTTCATGCCGACGGCGATGTGCGACGCTAGCGAGGACTGCACGGCGACGTGATACGGGTTGCGCGTCGCCCGGGCGATCGCCTCGTGAAAGCGCCGGTCCTCGTCGGCCCCGAGCTCGCCATTGCCGAGGCAGGCTTCGAGGGCCTCGAGCGCATCCTCGATCTCGCGGAGGTCCGCCGCCTCCCAGCGCTCGGCCGCCAGCGCCGCGGCGACGCCTTCGAGCCCGGCACGGAACTCGAAGCAGCGCTGCACATCGGCCAGCGAGCGGACCTGGGCGAAGCGCAGCACTTCGAGATCCGGCTGCCGCCGGACATAGGAGCCGGAGCCCTGGCGCGAGACCACCAGCCCGTCCTGCCGCAGCCGCCCCAACGCCTCGCGCACCACCGGCCGCGACGCGCCGAACCGGGCCGACAGCTCCGATTCCGACGGCAACCGGCTGTTCACCGCGAAGTCGCCATGGGCGATCAGGGACACGATGCCGTCATAGACCACCTCGCTCAGCCGGGCCGGCGGCGCGCCGTCCCGCGGCAATAGGCCGGCATCGCCGTCCGTGCCACTCATGCCCGCCATCCCCCCGCCGGCAAGTTGTCAAGATTGATCACGGCTGAGACCCGCCTGGCTTCATGCCGAAATTGGCCCGCCACCGCGGTCTTTCCGCTGTTTGCGCTGCAGCAGAGCCCGGCGACAGAAAACGTCCCGAACAAGGCCATTCCGGTTGTGATTTGTCAATATTTGTAATATGACCGGAACGGCAAAGGAAGCGGGTCGGCACGCATGGCGAAGCCGGACTCGATGCAGCACACAGGGGAGGGTCCCAGGATGGACGACAAGCTCAGCGCCTCGCCGCACGTGTTCGCCCGACGCATGGTCCTGAAGGGGCTCGCCGGGGTGGCGGCGCTGCCGCTGGCCGTGCGCCTCGCCCATGCGCAGGCCGCCAAGGGAGAGGCGCCCGACCTGGCGCAGCTGGCGAAGGACGGCAAGCTGCCGGCGCTGGCCGAACGCCTGCCGGCCAACCCGCTGGTGGTGCAGCCGCTGACCAAGGTCGGCACCTATGGCGGCACGCTGCATCGCGGCCTGCGCGGCTCGGCCGACCACAACGGCATCCTGCGCGTGGTCGGCAACCAGGGCCTGGTGCGCTGGGATCTCGGCTTCACCAAGGCCCTGCCGAACGTGGCGGAAAGCTGGGACGTCAACCCCGACGGCACCGAGTTCGTGTTCCATCTGCGCAAGGGCATGAAATGGTCGGACGGCCATCCGTTCACCGCGGACGACGTCGTCTTCTCGATCGAGGACTGCGCCAAGAACAGCGAGCTCTACGGCTCGGTCCCGTCGCAGCTGACCATCGCCGGCAAGCCGGTGGTTGTCAGCAAGGTCGATGATGCGACGGTGAAGTTCACCTTCGCCGCGCCCTACGCCACCTATCTGGAGACGCTGGCGACCCCGCTGGGCCAGCACCCGACGCTGTTCGCCAAGCACTACGCCAGCCAGTTCCACCCGAAATACAACGACAAGGTCGACGACCTGGTGAAGCAGGCCAACCTGCAGAAATGGAGCGACCTGTTCCGCGCCAAGAACGGCGACATCGAGATCCCGCAGCGCTGGGGCAATCCGGAGAAGCCGACCCTCGACCCCTGGGTGGTCACCGAGCCTTATGTCGGCGGCACCACCCGCGTGGTGATGAAGCGCAACCCGTATTTCTGGCAGGTCGACACCGAGGGCAACCAGCTGCCCTATATCGACGAGCTGTATTTCGGCATCTCGCAGGACGTCGAATCGCTGCTGCTCGACGCCATCTCCGGCAAGCTCGACATCCAGGAGCGGCACGTCAACCTGCTGCAGAACAAGCCGACCCTGTCGCAGAACCGGGAGAAGGGCGGCTACCGGCTGATCGAGCTCGAGCCCTCCGCGGCGCAGCAGTGTCAGATCTACCTGAACATCTGCCACAAGGACCCGAAGCTGAAGGCCTTCTTCGGCAAGAAGGAGGTCCGCCAGGCGCTGTCCCTCGGCATCGACCGGCAGGAGATCATCGAGCTGGTCTATTTCGGCCAGTCCGAGCCATACCAGGCCGGGCCGCGGCCGAGCCATCCCTGGTACCACGAGACTCTGGCGCGGCAGTTCACCGAGCTCGACGCCGACAAGGCCGGCGCGATGCTGGACCAGGCCGGCTACGACAAGAAAGACGGCGACGGCTTCCGCCAGCATCCCGACGGCAGCAAGATCTTCTTCGCCATCGATGTGATCCCGACCCTCTATGCCGACCTGGTCGACGTGCTGGAGCTGGTGAAGCGGCACTGGGCGGCGATCGGCATCGACATCAAGGTCAACACCATCGAGCGCGCCCTCTATTACACCCGCGGCGACAGCAACGACCATGACGCCCAGGTCTGGCCGGGCCCCGGCGGCCTCGACCCGATGTTCGATCCGCGCGACTTCTTCGCCCAGCATCCGCAGGGCTCGCGCTACGCCATTCCCTGGACCCAATGGTACGTCTCGAACGGCCAGTCGGGCGAGGAGCCGCCAGAAAGCCAGAAGCAGCGCATGAAGCTGTTCGACGAGGCGCGCAGCACCGCCGACCTCGACAAGCGCGGCGCGACGATGAAGCAGCTGTTCGACCTCGCCGCCGAGGCCTTCGAGACGGTCGGCATCTGCCTCGCCGTCAACTCCTTCGGCGTGGTGAAGAACAATCTCGTCAACGCGCCGGAGAAGGAGCCGGATTCCTGGACCTGGCCGAATCCCGGCCCGGCGATGCCGCAGCAGTTCTTCTTCACCAGCTGACGCCCGGCACCACCGGACTTCCTCCGCCGCTCAGCGACCGTTCCGAGGAGAGCCCCGGATGCTCCGCTTCATCGCCAAGCGCCTGCTGTGGATGGTGCCCGCGCTCTTCGCGGTCAGCTTCCTCGCCTTCGTGCTGATCCAGCTGCCGCCCGGCGATTTCGTGACCAGCTACGTCGCGACGCTCGCCGCCTCGAACGAGATCGTCGACCAGAACGCGGCGGCGGCGCTGCGCGAGCGCTTCGGCCTGAACGACCCGATGCTGGTGCAATACGCCAAATGGATCGGCGGCATCATCACCCGGGGCGATTTCGGGCTCTCCTTCGAATGGCAGCAGCCGGTCAGCGACCTGATCTGGGAACGCATGGCGCTGACCCTGGTGCTGACCCTGGCCACGCTGATCGCGACCTGGGCGATCGCGCTGCCGATCGGGGTCTATTCCGCGGTCCGCAAATACTCGATCGGCGACTACATCGTCACCACCATCAGCTTCGCCGGGCTGGCCATCCCGTCCTTCCTGCTGGCGCTGGTGCTGATGTATGTCGCCGCCATCGAGTTCGGCCAGGATGTCAGCGGCCTGTTCTCGCCGGCCTATGAGAAGGCGCCCTGGAGCATCGCCAAGATGGTCGACCTGCTGCAGCATTTGTGGATCCCGGTGCTGATCCTGGCGGTCTCCGGCACCGCCAGCCTGATCCGGGTGATGCGGGCGAACATGCTGGACGAGATCCACAAGCCCTATGTCACCACGGCCCGCGCCAAGGGCCTGTCGGAGTTCCGGCTGCTGCTGAAATACCCGGTGCGGGTCGCCCTCAACCCGTTCATCTCCACCCTGGCTTGGCTGCTGCCGAACCTGGTCTCGGGCTCGATCGTGGTGGCGATCGTGCTGAACCTGCCAACGGCGGCGCCGCTCTTGCTGCAGTCGCTGATGGCGCAGGACATGTATCTCGCCGGGGCCTTCGTGCTCCTGATCTGCGCCCTGACGCTGATCGGGTCGCTGATCAGCGACATCCTGCTGGCGCTGGTCGACCCGCGCATCCGCCTCGAATAGCCGGGAGAGGCCCATGACCGACCTCGCGACCGTCGCCCCCGCCGGCCAGCTCGCCGTCGCCTCGCAATGGCAGCTGATCTGGTGGGCCTTCCGCCGGCATAAGCTGGCCATGGCCTCGCTGGTGATCGTGATCATCCTCTACGTGATCGCGGCCGTGCCCGGGTTCTTCGCCATCAACGACCCCAGCCAGCAGAACGCCCGCGCCGCCTTCCACCCTCCGCAGGGGATCCATCTGTTCGACCGGTCCGAGGATGGCAGCCTGCAGGTCGGCCTCTATTTCCACCCGCACAAGCTCACCCGCGACCCGGAGACGCTGGCGGCCGTCTACAAGGAGGATCCGGCGCGCAAGGTCGCGGTCTCGCTGTTCGGCCGGGGCTACGAATATTCGGTGCTGGGCCTGTTCACCACGAACATCCACCTGCTCGCCTCGGCCGATCCGAAGCAGCCGCTGTTCCTGTTCGGCACCGACCGTCTCGGCCGCTGCGTCTGGAGCCGGATCATGCAGGGCGCCCAGATCTCGCTGTCGGTCGGCCTGGTCGGGGTGTTCCTGTCGCTCGCCATCGGCCTCGTCCTCGGCGGCATCTCCGGCTATTACGGCGGCAAGCCGGACTTCGTGATCCAGCGGGTGATCGAATTCGTGCTGGCCCTGCCGACGATCCCGATCTGGCTGGCCATGGCCGCGGCCCTGCCGCAGGACTGGCCGGCGATCACCCAGTACTTCATGATCACGGTGATCCTGTCGCTGACCGGCTGGGCCCAGCTGGCCCGTGTCGTCCGCGGCCGCTTCCTGTCGCTCAGGACCGAGGAGTTCGTCACCGCCGCCCGGCTCGACGGCTGCAGCGAGGGGCGGATCATCTTCCGGCACATGATGCCGAGCTTCCTCAGCCACATCATCGCCTCGGTGACGCTGGCGATCCCGGCCATGATCCTGGCCGAGACGGCGCTGTCCTTCCTCGGACTCGGGCTGCAGCCGCCGACCATCTCCTGGGGCGTGCTGCTGCGCGAGGCGCAGAACATCCGCTCGATCGCCACGGCCCCCTGGCTGTTCGCGCCCGGCGCCTTCGTCGTCGTCGCGGTGATGGCGCTCAACCTGCTCGGCGACGGCCTGCGCGACGCAGCCGACCCCTACAACAAGTGATGGCCGCGATGTCGACACCCCCGGTGCCGTTCCCCGGCCGCCCCAAGCCCGTCCTGGCGGTGCGCGACCTGGTGACCCATTTCCCGACCCGTGCCGGTCTGGTCAAGGCGGTCGACGGCGTGTCCTTCACGGTCGAGCGCGGCAAGACCCTCTGCGTCGTCGGCGAAAGCGGCTCGGGCAAGAGCGTCACCGCCCGCTCGATCCTGCAGATCGTCGACGCGCCGGGCCGCATCGTCTCCGGCGAGATGGTGCTGAACCGTGCCGATGGCAGCAGCGTCGACCTGGCGAAGCTGCATCCGCGCAGCCGGGCGATCCGCCGGGTGCGCGGCCGCGAGATCGCGATGATCTTCCAGGAGCCGATGTCGTCGCTGTCGCCGATCCACACGGTCGGCGACCAGATCATCGAGGTGCTGCGCCTGCATCTCGGGATGAGCAAGGCCGCGGCCCGGACGCGCACGATCGAGCTCTTGAAGCAGGTCGAGATCCCGCGGCCGGAGCGGGCGATCGACCGCTACACCTTCGAGTTCTCCGGCGGCATGCGCCAGCGCGCCATGATCGCCATGGCGCTGGCCTGCAACCCGCAGCTGCTGATCGCCGACGAGCCGACGACGGCGCTGGACGTCACCACCCAGGCCGAGATCCTCGACCTGATCAAGCGGCTGCAGGCCGAATACGGCATGGCGGTGCTGTTCATCACCCATGACATGGGCGTGGTGGCCGAGATCGCCGACGATGTGCTGGTGATGTATCACGGCAAGGTGGTCGAGCACGGCCCGGCCGACCGTATCTTCCACGCGCCGCAGGAGCCTTACACCAAGATGCTGATCGGGTCGGTCCTCAAGCTCGAGGACAAGGCCGAGATCCGGCTGAAGCGCCCCCCGTTGCCGGCCGACCGTCCGCCGGTGGTCGAGGTCGAGGGCTTGCGGATGCAGTTCGGCACCGGCAGCGCCGCCTTCGCCGCCGTCGACGGCGTGTCGCTGCAGGTGCGGGCGGGGGAGACGCTCGGCATCGTCGGCGAATCCGGCTCCGGCAAGACCACCATGGGGCGCTGCCTGCTGCGGGTCTACGACCCGACCGGCGGTGCCATCCGCTATCGCCGCGCCGACGGCTCGGTGGTTGACCTGGCCAAGGCCGACAAGCCGACGCTGTCGGCGTGCCGGCGCGAGATCCGGATGATCTTCCAGGACCCGGTCTCCTCGCTCAACCCGCGCATGACTGTGGCCCAGGTGATCGGCGAGCCGCTGCTGGTCAACGGCATCGCCAAGGGCAAGGACCTGGACGAGCGCGTCGCCGGGCTGATGCGCCAGGTCGGTCTCGACCCTGCCTGGCGGGAACGCTACCCGCACGCCTTCTCCGGCGGCCAGCGCCAGCGCATCGGCATCGCCCGGGCCATCGCGCTGAACCCCCGGGTGATGGTCGCCGACGAGGCGACCTCGGCGCTCGACGTCTCGCTGCGCTTCCAGGTGCTGGACCTGCTGCTGAAGCTGCAGGACGAGCTCGACCTGGCCATCATCTTCATCAGCCACGACATCGGCGTGATCCGCTACATGTGCGACCGGGTCGGCGTGATGTATCGCGGCCGGCTGGTCGAGATCGGGCAGGCCGACGCGGTCTGCGAGGCGCCGAGCCACGACTACACGCGGGCGCTGATCTCCGCGGTGCCGCGGCCCGATCCGCGCCGCCGCAGCATCCACAACCGCACCCGCTACACCGAACCCTCCGAGCGGAGCCTGGCGCTATGAAGATCACCGATATCCGGACCTTCCTGATGCAGGCCGGCCCGCCGGACCCCGACAAATGGGCGACCGACGGCCGGCTCGGCGACGTGGCGATCGCGGAGGGCAAGCTCGGCGGCTTCCGCAACTGGCTGTTCGTCAAGGTCTATACCGATGCCGGCATCGTCGGCATCGGCGAATGTTCCGGCTGGCCGCGGGTGATCGAGACCGCGGTGCAGGACCTGAAGTCCCTGCTGATCGGCGAGGACCCGACGCATATCGAGCGGCTGTGGCAGAAGATGCAGACAGCTATGATGGGGCACGGCATGCTCGGCACCGTCGGCGCCGGCGCCATGACCGGCATCGACGTCGCGCTGTGGGACATCAAGGGCAAGGCGCTGGGCGTGCCGGTGTGGAACCTGCTCGGCGGCAAGATGCGCGACCGGGTGCCGATCTACTCCCATGCCAACACGGCCGAGGCGGCGCTGGCGGTGAAGAGCCATGGCATCCGCACCATCAAATGCGGCGGCGTCGCCGACCCGGTGCGCAAGGTGGCGACCTTGCGCGAGGCGGTGGGCGACGAAGTCGACATCGCCATCGACCTGCACGGCCCGCCCTGGCTGACCCCGGCCGACGCGGCGCGGCTGGCGCGGGCGCTCGAACCCTACAACCTGCTGTGGATCGAGGACCCGATCGCGCCGGACAACCTGGACGGCTACAAGCGCATCCGCGACGCCGCCCATGTGCCGCTGGCGGCGGGCGAGCGCATGGCGACGATCTTCGGCGAGCGCGAGCTGATCGAGCGCGAGCTGGTCGACGTGATCCAGCCCGACACCGGCCGGGCAGGGGGCCTGACCCAGATGCGGAAGATCGCGGCGATGGCGGAGGCGCATCACATCATGATGGCGCCGCATTCCGGCTCGCTCGGCCCGGTCGCCGAATACGCGGCCATCCACCTGCTGGCCGCGATCCCGAACGGGCTGATCCTGGAGCGGCTCGACGCCGACTGGCCGGGCCGGGCCCGGACCGTGGTGCCGCACCCGGTGCAGCAGGACGGCTCGATCGCCGTGCCCGACGCGCCGGGCCTGGGCTGCGACATCGACGAGGATTTCGTCGCGCGCTTCCCCAGCGAGCGCAACGTCGCCGTACCCGGCTCCGACCGTTCCTACGCGCCGGGCACCCACCAGGAGCACGTCTATGTCCAGACGCGGCTCCGGCGGGCGCCCTATTTCAACGGGCGTTGATACGACGGGTCGTGGGCCGGTCGGCTCTCATACCGGTGAGCCCTTCATCGGACTCTTCACCACCCGTCATCCCGGGCGCGGCGCAGCACGAAGTGGTGCGCCGCAGAACCGGGATCTCCTCGATGACGCGCCGAGATCCCGTGTCTGCGCTGCAGTGCTCCGCACCACAGCGCGCACGGGATGACGACCATTCATAGACACGCTGGTATCAGTCGTCTCGAAGAGCTCCCGGGAGCGGCTGAAGATCTTGTGCGAAGCCGCCGACATGGCGGCAGGTGAGGGCGGCGGCCTGCCGCGCAGCCTCCAGGCAGGCGCCCAGGCTGCCCCCCGCCAGATGCGCATCGATGAAGGCGGCGATGAAGGTGTCGCCGGCGCCGGTGGTGTCCACCACCTCGACCGGCGCCGCATCGGCCTCGACCATCGCCGCACCGTCCGCAGCGACGCTGCCGCGGGCGCCGCAGGTCACCACCGCGATCCGGGCGCCCTGGTCCAGGAAGTCCCGGGCCAGCTGCCGGGCGCGCCCGCGGTCCTCGCCCGCCGAGCCGAAGGCGATGGCGAGGCCCTCGGCGCCGGGATTGACGGCGAGGTCCTGCGAGATCGAGACGCCCGCGGCGGCAAGCTCGCGCCGCAGCGCGCCGCCATCGTCCAGCCAGCCGAGATGGACATGCCGCATGCGGCGCAGCCGCGTCCGGTCGGCGTCCGGCGGCCGGTACCCGGCGCAGGCGCCGAAATCCTCGAAGGCGATCACCCGGTCGCCGGTCGCGTCGATGTCGAGATCGGTGACGGCGGTGCGGCCCGGCCGGACCAGGACCGGGCCGGTGTCGACGCCCCTGGCAGCCAGGCAGCCCAGCACGCGGCGGCCATCCTCGTCATCCCCGACGGCGCCGAAATACCCGACCCGGCGACCCAGCCCGCACAGATGCACGGCCACGTTGACCGCATTGCCGCCGACCGCGGACTGCCCCACCGGCAGGTACCGGTCGATGCAGTTGTCTCCCACGGTCGCGATCTCGAATGGGCTCATGCCGCTCACCGATCTGCTCTTCGCGGCGGAGATCATGCCGTCAATAGGCCACCCGCTTGTAGTAGCGCCGGGTGGTCAGCGGATGGTCCGTCAGCACCTCGAGATGGGCGCTCACGCGTTCCAGGGCGGCGGCCAGCAGGATCGGCGAGATCAGCGCCCGCACCTCGGCGGACAGGCCCGGCAAGGCGAACCGGGCGGCGTCCAGCACCAGCAGCCTGTCGGTGTACTGCCTGGCGAAGCGCTCGACCCGCTCGGCCAGCGGGCGAAGCTCGTCCTCGCCCTTCAGCAGGACGATGCTGACGCCGGGCTCGACCAGCTCTAGCGTGCCGTGGAAGAAGTCGGACGCATGCACCGGCCGCGTCCGGATCCATTGCATTTCTTCCAGGATGCACATGCCGTAATAGAAGGCCTGGGGCCAGGCCGAACCCGCGGCCGTGACGATGTGGTAGGGCGCCTCCGCCAGGGCGCGGGCGAAGGCGCCCGCCTCCGGCTCGAAGTCCCGCTTCAGCCCGGCCAGCGCCTCGGGCAGGCGGACGAGCTCCGCGACGATCGCGGGCCGGTCGGGGCCTTCGCCCCGATGCTCCAGGACCGACAGGGCGATGAACAGGGACTGCAGGTAGAAGGATTCGCAGGAGGTGTCGTCCTCCGCGAAGTTGATGATCACATGGTCGGCCTGCTCGGCCAGGGGCGTGCCGCCATGCCCAACCAGCGCCAGCACCGTCGCCCCGCGCGCCTTGCAGAAGGCCAGCGCTTCCACGCTCTCCGCCGTGGTGCCCGACAGGGAGGGGATGACGACGATCGATTTCGGTCCGAGATGCTTCGACCCGGCCAGCACCAGCTCGGCCGTCGGCGGCGCGAAGACCGGAAAGGTCGAGCGGCGCTGCAGCAGCTGCAGCGCCGGCTGCATCAGGATGGCGGCCCCGCCGGTGCCCAGGAAGAACAGGCTCTCGGCCCCGTCCCGGAGGCAGGCCTGGATGGCCGCATGGATTTGCCCCGCGGTCGCCGCCGCGCCCGACTGGATCCGGATGTATCGCTGCTCGTCGAAATTCAGCATCGGCGCCTGGCCCCCCGGCTGGATGGTCACGAGGCTTCGTAGCAGCAAAGCCATTGTCAGACAACATCATCGCACTTGCACGCCACAGGCAGGGCTTGACTGCACAAGGGTTGCTCGGGATGTTGTCTGACGGCCGGCTTCGCTGGCCGCGCCGCGATCCGGTCGAGGAGGGGGACGTTCATGGCCACCGCGCTTCGGGACGAGCGGGCGCTGAGCGTCCGGCTCCGGGACGAGATCACCGCGCTGATCGATCGCGGGCGGCTGAAGCCCGGCGACAGGCTGCCGACGGAGGCGGCGCTGACCGAGCGCTTCCGGATCTCCCGGCCGGCCTTGCGCGAGGCGCTGAAATTGCTCGAACAGGAAGGGATGGTCGAGGTCGTCCACGGCAAGGGCCGCTACGTCTCCGCCGCCGCCGCGGTGCGGGTGAAGCGCCCGATCACCTGCTTCGAGAGCGTGACCGACATGGTCCGGCACTTCGGCTACACGCCGGAGAACAAGGTGCTGGACCTGTCCGAAGCCGGGGCGGACCAGGAGACCGCCGGAGCCCTCGGCATCCCCAAGGGCGCCCCTGTTGTCAGACTGGAGCGGTTGCGGCTGCAGGGCGGCACGGCGATCATCTACTCGGTCGATCTGGTGCCGCGGCCGATTCTTCCGGCCGATCTCTCGGCGCTCGACTGGGGCGGGTCGCTGTGCGAGCTCCTCGACCGGTGCGGCCACCGGCCGCGCGCCTCGGCCGCCACCGCTTCAGCCGGCCTCCTACCGCAGGATGTTGTTGATTCGCATGGCCTTGCAGAGTTCGGGCCAGCCTTCCTGATCTCGGAGATCTGCTATTCGGCAACCGGCCGGCCGGTCCTCTACGCGCATGACTATCACCGCGGCAGCGCCTTCTCGTTCAGCTTCGCGCGCCGGTAGCCGTCCGCCCGTTTCGTGGCACGTGGCTTGTCAGTCGTCAGACAGTGTGCCTATGCTCGGCCAACCACATAATCAATCTATGGGAGGGAACATGTTCGGGAAGATTCTGTCGGGCGTCGCCGTCGTGGCGATGCTGGCCCTGGCCGGATCGCCGGCGCAGGCGGGCCAGACGCTGGACCGGGTGATGTCGACCAAGGTGCTGAACGTCGCCACCAATGCGAACTGGCCGCCGCAGGGATTTCTCAACGACGCCAACGAGCTCGACGGCTTCGACATCGACATGGCGAAGGAGATCGCCAAGCGCCTGGGCGTCGAGGTCAAGTTCGACACGCCGGAATGGCAGGTGATGACGGGCGGCCGTTGGCAGGGCCGCTGGGACGTCGCGGTGGGTTCGATCACGCCGACCAAGCCACGGTCCCAGGTGCTCGATTTTCCGGCGATCTACTACTACAGCCCATACGTCTTCGTAGTGCACAAGGACTCGAAGGCCGCCAAGCGGTCGGACCTGAACGGCAAGGTGATCGGGGTCGAGACCTCGACCACGTCGGAGGACTACATCAACCGGCGGCTGCAGATCGACGCGCCCGACGTGCCGGCCTTCACCTATGACGTCGAGCCGGGCGAGGTCCGCACCTATCCGGGGTCGATCGAGCCCTTCGACGATCTGCGCCTCGGCGACGGCGTGCGGATCGACGCGATCGTGGCGCCGGAGCAGACGGCGCTCGGCGCCATCAAGAACGGCTATCCCGTCAAGGTGCTGGAGGGCGACTACGCCTTCTTCGAGCCGCTGGTGGTGGTCGCCGACAAGGGCGATGCCGAATGGAATGCCAAGCTCAAGGAGGTCATCGGCGCGATGCGTGCGGACGGCACCATCTCGAAATTCTCCGAGAAATGGTACGGCCGCGACTACAGCCAGATGGACTGACATCCGGTCACCCGTCGCCGGCGCGGCCGTTCGGCGGCCGCGCCCCGTGGCAGCCGTCCCCGGAGACTCCATGCCGGCCTCCTACATCGACACCCATTACAGCCGCACCCTGGCCACCGACGAGCGCTTCCCGGCCCTGTCGGGCAGCGGCAGCACCGACGTCTGCGTCGTCGGCGGCGGCCTCGCCGGCATCACCGCGGCGCTGGAACTGGCACGGCGCGGCCGGCAAGTCGTGCTGCTGGAGGGGCGCCGCGTCGCCTGGGGCGCGTCGGGCCGCAACGGCGGCTTCGTGTCGCCCGGCTACGCTACCGGCCTCGGCGCGATCGAGACGCTGGCCGGCCGCGACGCCGCCGCGGCGCTGTACCGCCTGTCGATGGAAGGCGTGCGCATCGTCGCCGACAACATCCGCGACCTCGGCATCGCCGAGGCGGGCCCCGTTCCCGGCATTATCGCCGCGATCCGCTATGACGGCGCAGCGGCGCTGCAGTCCTATCGCGACCGGATGGAGCGCGACTTCGGCCGCCCGCTGCGCTTCATGCCGCGCGACGAGGTCCGGTCGCTCCTCCTGTCCGCGAAATACCATCAGGCGCTCTACGACGCCGATTCTTTCCACTTCCACCCGCTGAACTACGCCCGCGCCCTGGTGCGCGAGCTCCGGCGCCTGGGCGGGCAGGTCCATGAGGAAAGCCTGGTCACCGGGGCGGCGCTGGACGGGCCGCGCAAGGTGGTGACCACGGCGGGCGGGCAGGTCGAATGCGGCGACGTCGTCTTTGCCGGCGGCGGCTACACCGATGCCGTCTGCCCGGCGCTGCGACGGGCCTTTCTGCCCATCGCCACCTACATCCTCCTGACCGACCCGATCCGCGACCGCATCGCTGATGCGATCCGGACGACCGCGGCGATCGGCGACGACCGGCGGGCCGGCGACTATTACCGGGTGGTCGGGGGCGAGCGGATCCTGTGGGGCGGGCGCATCACCACCCGCACCAGCGACCCGCGCGACCTGGCAGGAAGGCTGCGGCGCGAGATGGTGACGACCTATCCGCAGCTCGCCGATGTGCGCGTCGAGATCGCGTGGTCGGGGCTCATGTCCTATGCCCGCCACCTGATGCCGCAGATCGGCCGGCTGCAGCCTGGTGTCTGGTACTGCACCGCCTTCGGCGGCCACGGCATGAACACCACGGCGATCGGCGGCAAGGTGGTCGCCGAGGCGATCGCGGGCGAGAGCGACCGCGTCCGGCTGTTCGAGCCCTTCGGGCTGGCCTGGAACGGCGGCCCCTTCGGCCGGGCGGCCGCCCAGCTGACCTATTGGACCTACCAGGCGATGGATTCCTGGCGCGAGCGCAAGGCTGCCTGAACGCCGGCCTCTCGAGAACGGAGCGGGGAGACGATGTACGCGGACAAGGTCGAATATCCCCGCATTTCCACCAGGCCGGCCGTCTTCCTGGCGCTGGCGCTGGTCCTTTTTCTGGTGTTCTGGGCCTGCGGGCTGAAGGACACCTGGCTCGGCCAGATCGGCGTCGCCTTGATCGGCGAGCACGCGGCCGAAAGCCGGGCCGGCAATGCCGCCGCCGCGGCGGTCGTCACCCTGGCGATGCTGGCGAATTTCTACGCCATCGTGTTCCTGCCGCGGCTCTGGCAGATCGTTGTGATCTGGGCCGAGCTCCTGTTCTGGATCGTGATCTTCTTCCGCTCGTTCAACCTCAGCCTCGAATTCGTCCAGCGCAAGATCGGTTTCCTGATCACCCAGGGCGTGACGACGACGCTCTACGTCTCGGCGGCCTCGATCGCGATCGCCTTCGTGCTGGCCATGGTCGGGGCGATCGCGAAGCTGTCGCGCAACGGCATCGCCTATGCGCTCGCCACCTTCTACACCTCGATCTTCCGCGGCCTGCCGCTGCTGATGCAGGTCTACATCATCTATATGGGCCTGCCGCAGCTGGGCTATGTCGTGCAGGCCGTGCCGGCCGGCATCGCCGCCCTGTCGCTCTGCTACGGCGCCTATATGACCGAGATCTTCCGCGCCGGCATCGAGAGCATCCCGCGCGGCCAGTGGGAGGCGGCGCGGGCGCTGGGACTGCCGCCGCATCTGGTGCTGCGCAAGGTGATCCTGCCGCAGGCGATGCGGGTCATCATCCCGCCGACCGGCAACCAGTTCATCGCCATGCTCAAGGACAGCACCCTGGTCTCCGTCATCGGGGTGTGGGAGTTGATGTATCTCGCCCGCACCCAGGGCCAGACCGAGTTCCGGCATGTCGAGATGCTGATCACCGCCTCGGCGATCTACTGGCTGCTGTCGATCGTCCTCGAGCTCGGCCAGGCCAAGCTCGAGCGCAGCTTCAATCGCGTCCGGTTCCGCGGGTAGGCCGGCGGGCCGCCGGCGCCGTGCGGCGGGTCAGCGGCCGCCGACGCCCCAGCGCGCGATCTCCTGCACCAGCGTTTCCCGGTCCGCCGGGTCGAGGGACGGCAGGCCCGGCAGCCGCACCGCCCCGGCCGGGAAGCCGAGCAGGCCCAGCGCCTCCTTGACCACAGTGACATTGGCGCCGTTGCCGTAGCGGGTGCGCAAAGTCTCGAAGCGGGCGATCTCGCCGACCAATGCGCGGGCCTTGGGGTAGTCGCCCGCTTCCAGCGCCGCATGGATGGCCAGCGACCGGGCGGGGTCGACATTGACCAGGCCGGAGGTGAAGCCGCGGGCGCCCAGGGCGTAGAACGGCGCCGCCCAGCCCTCGGCCAGGCCGCAGACCCAGACCGCGGTGCCGGCATCGCTCGACCGCACGCATTCGGCCAGCAGCATCAGGTTGGTGGTGGCGAATTTCACGCCGACGACATTCGGGTGGTTGGCCACCGAGAGCAGGTCGTTGATGCCCATCGCGTCGGACCGCACATAGGCGACCAGCGGCAGGTCGACCGCATCCGCGATCGCCCGGAAATAGGCGGCCTGCGCCTGCGGCGCGGCGAAGGGGTCCAGCGGCTGGTGCGACATGATCGCGTTCGCCCCGGCCTCCTTGGCCCGGCGACCCAGCGCGATCGCCTCGGTCAGCGACCGGCCGACGGCGGCGACGACATTGCTGCGGCCCCCGGCGGCAGACACCGCGGTATCGTGCACCAGCCGGACCTCGTCGGGCGACAGGGCGTAGAACTCGCCGGTGTTGCCGGCGGCAACGACATTGTGGATGCCGCCGGCAACGATGCGCTCGACGATGCGGCCGGTCAGGGCCGCGTCGACGCCGCCCTCGGCCGTATAGGCGGTCGCGTGCACGCCGGAGATGCCGCACAGCGCGCGCCGCAGGTTCTGGTTGTCCATTCGTTACTCCTTCCGGCGCGCGAACGCCGTCTGCACATGTTGCCGGCCCGACCGCACGATGTGGTCGCGCATCGCCCGTTCGGCCGCGTCGGGATCTCGCGCCTCGAGGGCGGCGAGAATGCTCAGATGCTCGCCCAGGGCGCGCTCGCGCTCCTCCTGGTCGCCGAGCAGGAATTTGCGGGCCGCCTTGTCGTAGACCAGTTGCCCGGCCAGCAGGCGCTGCAGGTAGCGGCAGCCCGAGGCGGCGTGGATGGTCTCGTGGAAGGTCTCGTTCAGTGCGATCAGCCGGCGCACCACGCCCGCCGCCGTCGCCTGGCGCATGCTCTCGCCGACCGTGCGCAGCTCCGCGATCGCCTCATCCGTGATCCGCGCCGCCGCCAGCCGAGCGATCATGCTTTCCAGCGCCGCGCGGGCCAGTGCCATCTCCTCCGCCTGGGCCGCGTCGAAGGTGATGCGGATGCCGCGGCGCGGCTCGGTCCGCACCAGCCCTTCCAGCTCCAGCCGGCGCAGCGCCTCCTTCAGCGGCGTGGTGCTGACACCCAGCTCCGCCGCCGCCTGGCGTTCGTTGAGGAGAGAGCCGCTCGGCAGCTGGCCGGAGATGATCGCCTGGCGCAGCTGCTCGTGAACATGCTCGCGCAGCCCCTTCAGCATGTTCGGGTCGATCGATGGCAGGGGGCGGTGCACGCTGTCCTCTCGTCGCATCCGGCGGCTTCCGGCGCCGGCAATTTCTTGAGACTTGATATATCAGGTCCCATGAGGTTAAGTCTAGCCGCCGAGGCAAGGGAGGAGTGGCGGCGTGAAGATCGACCGTCTGCGGACCTATATGACGCGCGACAAGGACCGTCCGCGCCTGCTCGTCGCCATCGACACCGATGACGGCCTCACCGGTTGGGGCGAGTGCTACAACCACGGGCCCGACCGGGCGCTGGCGCCGCTGCTGGACTACCTGTTCACCTTTTTGCAGGGGCAGGACCCGCGGCGGATCGAGTACATCGTCCAGTATCTGATGCAGCAGACCCGCTTCCCGCCCGGCGCGCTGACCCTCGCAGCGATCTCGGCGATCGACCACTGCCTGTGGGACATCTCGGCCAAGGCGCTCGGCGTCCCGGTCTACATGCTGCTCGGCGGCAACGCCCGCGACCGCGTGCGCGTCTATGCCGGCGTCTACACCGCCCCCGACGCGCCGGCCGCGCGGGAGGAGTTCGACCGCCTCAACGAGAATTGGGGCCTGACCGCCTTCAAGCTCAGCCCCTATCGCATCAACATCTACGAGAACCGCTGGGGCGAGGTGGTGCGCACCAGCGCGGAGTATTTCCGCTCGCTGCGAGAGACGGTGCGCAACGACTACGAGATCGCCTTCGACGCCCATGCCCGCATCTTCGAGCCGCACCAGGCGGTGCAGCTCGGCAATGCGCTGGCCCCTTACGACCCGCTGTTCTTCGAGGAGCCGATCCGGCCCGAGAATGTCGAGGTCTGGGGCGACATCAAGCGGCAGATGGCCTGCACCCTGGCGACGGGCGAGTCGCTGTACAACCGCTTCGAGTTCCTGCGCCTCTTGTCCCATCGTGGGGCGGACATCATCCAGCCCGACATCTGCGTCGTCGGCGGTCTCCTGGAGATGCGCAAGATCGCGGCGATCGCCGAGGCGCATTACGTCACGGTCGCGCCGCACAACCCGATGGGCCCGCTGGCCACCGCGGTGAACCTGCATTTCTCCGCCGCCCAGCCGAACTTCCGGATCCTCGAATACCGGCTGCCGCACGGCCCGAACTACACCTTCGAAGCCGGCGGCGGCGGGGCGAAGGCCGACCCCTCGGCCGGCGCCTGGTATGTGAAGGACCCGTATCTCCCGCGCGACGGCTATCTCGAGCTGCGGCCCGACCGGCCGGGCTGGGGCGTCGAGATCGACGAGGAGGTGCTGAAGACCGACGGCTACATCCATTGGGAGCGCCGCGTCGGCCGCCGCCCCGACGGATCGTCGGCGTTTCCGTAACAACCAAGAAGGCGGGCATCCGCCGCAACAGGGAGGACGATAATGAGACTGTCCCTACTGGCCGCGACCGCGGCCCTGGCGCTCGCCTTCGGTGCCCCCGGCGCCCAGGCGGCGTCGCCGGCGAATGCGCTGGTCATCGGCACCCAGCTCAGCGCCGTGCCCTCGCTCGACCCGGCGGCGATCAACGCCCGCACGGTCTCCGAGATCGTCTCGAACCTCTACGACAACCTCGTGATGGTGACGCCGGACGATCTCCAGACGATCCGGCCGATGCTGGCCGAAAGCTGGACCGTCGCCGACGACAAGCGCAGCATCACCATGACGCTGCGCCAGGGCGCCACCTTCTCCTCCGGCAATCCGGTGACGGCGGAGGATGCGGCCTGGACCATCCAGCGCGTGATCAAGATGGGGCAGGTCGGGTCGACCGATATCGCCCTCTGGGGCTTCACCAAGGACAATGTCGACCAGCTGGTCCAGGCCAAGGACGAGCGGACCCTGGTGATCAGCCTGCCGCAGCCGGTGTCGACCGACCTGGTTCTGTATTCCCTGGCCGGCGCCTCGCTCGGCATCATCGACAAGAAGACGGCGCTGGAGCATGAGCAGAACGGCGATCTGGCGCAGAACTGGCTGAAGGCCAACAGTGCCGGCAGCGGCCCCTACAAGCTCACCACCTGGCGGCCGAACGACATCCTGCTGTGCGACGCGCGGGCGGATTACTGGGGCGGCGCGCCGGCGATGAAGCGCGTGGTCATGCGCCACGTTCCGGAATCCGGCAACCTGCGGCTGCAGGTCGAGGCCGGCGACATCGATATCGGCCAGTACATGGCAAACAGCGACATCGAGGCGCTGAAGGCCAAGGGCGCCGCGATCGACCCCGGGCCGGGCCTGGGCTTCTACTACATGGCCATGAACACGCAGGATCCGGACCTGGCCAAGCCCAAGGTGCGCGAGGCCTTCCAGCATATCATCGACTGGAAGCCGCTGGCCGAGACCACGATGAACTTCAACGGCTTCCCCTGGCAGTCGATCATCCCGAAGGGCATGCCCGGCGCCCCGACAGGCGAGCCGACCGGCTACCAATACGACCCCGAGCTGGCCAAGAAGCTGCTGGCCGAGGCCGGCTATCCGGACGGGCTGAAGAAGACGCTGTACCCCTCGGGTGACGCGCTCCTGAAGATGGCGGTGGCGCTGCAGGCCAGCGCCAAGAAGGCCGGCGTCGAGTTCGAGGTCGTCCCGGGCGAGCACACGCCGGATTTCCGCGCCCGGAAGTACCAGGTGCTGGTCGGCAATTCCGGCACGCGGCTGCCCGACCCGTTCGGCACGCTGGTGCAATACGCCTACAACCCGGACAACCGCGACGAGGCGAAGCTCGGCGGCTACTACCTGTGGCGCACGGCGCTTGATGCGCCGGAGCTGACCCAGCTGGTCACCCAGTCGAAGAGCGAGACCGACCCGGCCAAGCGGGCGCAGCTGTTCACCGAGATCGACCAGAAGTTCAAGGCGATGGTGCCTTCGCTGGTGATCGTGCTGCAGCGCACCGACCCCTATGTCATCCGCCAGGGGATCAGCGGCTATGTCGGCAACCCGACCTGGTCGACCCGCTGGCACGACGTGAAGAAGAACTGAGGCGTCGATGACGACGGTCGACACGTTCAACCGGCCGGCGCGCTTCCTGCGCATGCGGCGCCTGTCGGGCCGCACCCTGTCGGTCGTCGTCACCCTGGTCGGGCTGATGCTGCTGACCTTCTCGATGGGCCGGCTGCTGCCGGCCGACCCGGTGCTGGCGGTGACCGGGTCGGAGGTCGACAAGGCCACCTATGACCGCGTGTACCAGGAGCTCGGCCTCGACCAGCCGGTGTGGCAGCAGTTCCTGTCCTATGTCGGCCGGGTCGCGACCGGCGACATGGGCCGATCGCTGACCACCGGCCAGCCGGTCTCGGCCGACCTGATGTCCGTCTTTCCGGCCACGATCGAGCTCGCCCTCGTCGCCATCCTGTGCGGCACGTTGGTCGGGGTGCCGCTCGGCGTCGCCGCCGCGGTCAACCGCGGCAGGCCGATCGACCATGTCGCCCGCGTGATCGGCCTGGCCGGCCATTCGGTGCCGATCTTCTGGCTCGGCCTGATCGCGCTGATCCTGTTCTACGCCAAGCTGCAATGGGTCGCCGCCTCGGGCCGGATCGACATCCTGAACGAGGGGATGGTCCCGCCGATCACCGGGCTCCTGCTGCTCGACACGGCGCTGCAGGGCGAATGGGACGTGTTCCGCGACGCGCTCGGCCACATCATCCTGCCGGGCGCGATCCTCGGCTACTACTCGGTCGCCTATATCAGCCGCATGACCCGCAGCTTCATGCTGGAGCAGCTGGGCCAGGAATACATCGTTTCCGCCCGGGCCAAGGGCGTCTCGCGCCGGCGCATGATCTGGGCCCATGCCTTCAAGAACATCCGCGTCCAGCTGCTCACCGTCCTGGCGCTGACCTTCGGCGGGCTGCTCGACGGCGCGGTGCTGATCGAGACCGTGTTCGGCTGGCCCGGCCTCGGCCAGTACCTCACCCGGGGGCTGAAGATGAACGACATGAATGTGGTGATGGGCGCGGTGCTGCTGATCGGCATCACCTTCCTGGTCATCAACATCATCTCCGACCGCCTGTACCGCATCCTGGACCCGCGCACCCGATGACCGCCACCTTCAGCGCCCCCCAGGGCGGGCTGCGCGCCTGGCTCAAGACGGACGCGCCGCGCACCGTCTTCCAGTCGGCGATGCAGCAGCTCTATCGCGGCTGGCGGCGCTTCGCCACGCATCCGCTCGGCCTCGCCGGGCTCGCCGTCATCCTGCTGCTGATCGTGGCCGCGGTCGCGGCGCCGTGGCTGACCGCCCACGACCCGATCGCGCAGGACATGGTCAACCGGCTGCAGCCGCCCTCGGCGGCGCACTGGTTCGGCACCGACGAGTTCGGGCGCGACGTCTTCGCCCGCGTCGTCTACGGCGCGCGGACGACGATCTACATCATCCTGCTCGTCACCGTCATCGTCGCCCCGATCGGCCTACTGATCGGCGCCTGCGCCGGCTATCTCGGTGGCTGGGTGGACGAGGTGCTCATGCGGGTCACCGACATCTTCCTGTCCTTCCCCGGCCTGGTGCTGGCGCTGGGCTTCGCCGCGGCGCTGGGCCCCGGCATCACCAATGCCATCATCGCCATCGCCCTGACCGCCTGGCCGCCGATGGCGCGGCTGGCGCGGGCCGAGGCGCTGAGCCTGCGGAAGGCCGACTTCATCGCCGCGGTGCGGCTGCAGGGCGCGTCGAAGACCCGGATCATCACCCGTCACATCCTGCCGATGTGCCTGCCGTCGCTGGTGGTGCGCCTGACCCTGAACATGGCCGGCATCATCCTGACCGCCGCCGGCCTCGGCTTCCTCGGCCTCGGTGCGCAGCCGCCGCTGCCGGAATGGGGCGCCATGGTCTCGACCGGGCGCGAATTCATGATCGACTGCCCCTGGGTGATCACCGCGCCCGGCATCGCCATCGCGGTGGTCAGCCTGGCCTTCAACCTGGCCGGCGACGCGCTGCGCGACGTGCTCGACCCGAGGTCCGGCGAATGAGCAACCCCCTGATCGAGGTCCGCAACCTCGGCATCGCTTTCGGCCGCGGCGCCGCCGCCGTGCCGGTGGTGCGCGGCGTGTCCTTCGCCCTCGGGCGCGAGAAGCTCGGCATCGTCGGCGAATCCGGCGCCGGCAAGTCCACTGTCGGCCGTGCGCTGATGCGGCTGCTGCCGGCGGCGGCCCGGGTCACCGCTGACCGCATGGCCTTCCGCGACACCGACCTGCTGGCGGCGAGCGAGCGCCAGATGATGGAGCTGCGCGGCCGGCGCATGGGGCTGATCCTGCAGGATCCGAAATACTCGCTGAACCCGGTCGTGCCGGTCGGCGAGCAGATCGCCGAGGCCTGGCGGCTGCACCACAAGGGACCGGCCCGCGAGGCGCGCGAGCGCACCCTGGCGATCCTCGAGGCGGTGAAGATCCGCGACCCTGCCCGGGTGGCGCGCCTGTACCCGCACGAGATCTCGGGCGGCATGGGCCAGCGCGTGATGATCGCGATGATGCTGATCGCCGGCCCGGACGTGGTCATCGCCGACGAGCCGACCTCGGCGCTGGATGTCACCGTGCGGCTCGAGGTGCTGCATCTGCTGGACGAGCTGATCGAGAGCCGCGGCCTCGGCCTGATCCTGATCAGCCACGACCTCAACCTGGTCCGCCGCTTCTGCGACCGGGTGGTGATCATGTATGCCGGACGGGTGATGGAGATCCTGCCGGCCGCCGATCTCGACCGGGCCGAGCATCCCTACACCCGCGGGCTGCTGGCCTCGCTGCCGTCGATCCATCGCAGCCAGGACCGGCTGCCGGTGCTGCGCCGGGACCCGGCTTGGCTGGCGGGGGGCGCGGCATGATCGAGGTCCGCGATCTCGTCGTGCGCTTCGCCGCCGACGCCCCGCCGGCGGTGGCCGGAATCTCCTTCGCCGTCGCGGCGGGCGAGACCTTCGGCCTGGTCGGCGAATCCGGCTGCGGCAAGTCGACGGTGCTGCGGGCCCTGGCCGGGCTGAACACCGACTATGGCGGGGAGGTTCGGCTCGACGGCACGGTGCTGCCGCCGCACCGCCCGCGGGGCTTCTTCAAGCGGGTGCAGATGGTGTTCCAGGACCCCTACGGGTCGCTGCATCCGCGCCAGACCATCCAGGCCCAGCTGCTGGAGCCGCTGCGCAACCAGGGGATGGCCCCGCCCGCGGATGCGGTCGGCGCGGCGCTGGATTCGGTCGGGCTGCCCCGTACGGCGGCCTTCCGCTACCCGCACCAGCTCTCCGGCGGCCAGCGCCAGCGGGTGGCCATCGCCCGCGCCCTGATGCTGCAGCCGGAGGTGCTGCTGCTGGACGAGCCGACCTCCGCCCTCGACGTCTCGGTGCAGGCAGAGATCCTGAACCTGCTGATGGACCTGCGGGCGCAGCGGGGGCTGACCTATATCCTGGTCAGCCACGACCTCGCCGTGGTCGCCCACATGTGCCACCGCATCGCGGTGATGCAGGGCGGCCGCATCGTCGACGGCTTCGACGCGGCCACGCTGCGCGCCGGCACGCCCGCGCATCCCTATACGCAGGAGCTGCTCGCCGCCAGCGAGGCCTATGGCGAGGCGCCGGCCGCCTAAGGTCTCGGAGCGGAGCTTGCGGTGCCGGCCCGCAATGATATCTATTATCTAGTGATCCAGGAGAGGCCGATGCCCCGCAGCTTCGCCCTTGGTGAGCGCTTCGAGGCGTTCATCGACCAGCAGGTCAAGAGCGGCCGCTACAACAACGCCAGCGAGGTCGTGCGCGACGGCCTGCGCATTCTGGAAGATCTCGAGCTCGTGCGGCAGAAGCGCGTCGAGGAGGTCCGCCAGCTGCTCGCCGAGGCCGAGGGCGACGACCTGATTCCCGCCGACCAGGTTTTCGACGAGCTGCGTCGCCGGTACAAGGGGGTGGCCGCCGGCGATGCCGGTGAGTCGTGACCGCCGCTCTGTTCTTCACTCGAACGGCAAAACTTGACCTCGAGAGGATCGGCGACTTCATCGCCCGGGACAATCCCGGGCGGGCAGTGACGTTCGTGGATGAACTCGAGGCGCGGTGCCGGCGGATCACCGACTTTCCCGAGGCGGCGCCGCTCCGCACCGAGTATCGCGACGGGATCCGAAGCGTCGTCTATCGGGCCTACGTGATCTTCTACTCGGTGCGGGCAGGTGACGTCGTGGTGGTAGAGCGCATCGTTCAGGGCACCCGGGACCTATCTGAGCTCCGGGACCTGCTGTGATGGCACACTCACCGCCGTGAGGGGGGGCGGACGACCCGATCTGGCCGAAAGCGTCTCGCTCTAAGCGGCCAGGATCACCCGCAGGGTGCGGCCGGCCGCGCCGGCGGGCAGGTCCAGGGTGACGCCGTCTCCCGCCTGCCGGGCGATAGACTCGTCGCCGATCCGCAAGTCCAGCACCCGGTCCCACGCCAGCGACGGGAGGCGCAGCCAGGCGCCGGACGGCAGCTCCGCCGGCAAAGTGACGGCGATGTCGCTCTCGCCGAAGCGCAGCTTCGACAGCCGGCCGACCAGGTTCGTCTCCAGCAGGGTCCGGCTGCCGCGGCGCAGCGCCAGCACGCCGTTCTCGACCGCAACCGTCACCGCGCCGGCCGGGCTGGCGATGGGCCCGAGCGTGGCGTCGGCGCCGTCATTCACCAGCTCCCAGCCGCCCCAGGGGTTGATGTCCATCACCCGGGCCACGCCGAGCGCCGGCATCAGGGCGCCCCAGCTGTAGAAGCCCTCGGTGTCCGGCTGGTCCATCGGCTCGCCGGTCTCGGCGTTGAAGTTCTCCGGGCACAGCCGGCGCTCGTCCCAGGCGCCGCGGAACAGGCGGACGCTGTCCTCGGCCAGGCGCGCGGCCTCCCGGTCGAAGCCGTTGCGGCGCAGACCGTGCCAGACCATCCAGTTCAATGGCGGCCAGATCCGGCCGCGCCAATAGGAATTGTCCTTCGCCGCCGGGTCGTCCCGCGTGGTGCCGGGGATGACGAAGTCGCCGCCAAAGGTGGCGGGATCGTCGAGATGGGTCAGCAGACGCTGCGCCTGCTCCGGCGAGGCGGCGCCGCAGATCAGCGGGTAGAAGCTGGTCGGCCCCAGGCTGCGCACGAAGTCGCCGGACCACAGCCGGTTGGCGAAGATGCCGCGGGTCTCATCCCACAGCTCGGCGCCGATCTTGGCCCGGGTCCGGGCGGCGGTCTCGGCATGGGCGGCCGCGGCCGCGTCGTCGCCCAGCTCGGCGGCGATCCAGGACAGCACCTCGGCGTCGAAGGCCAAGAGGCTGTTCAGCCCGACATCGCAGGACTGCAGCGTCCGCGTCTCCGGGTCATAGGCCGCCTGGTCATGGATCGGCGAATTGTCCATGCTGGATTCGTTGCGGGCGCCGAAGGAGGTGCCCTTGTACAGCCCCTCGCCGACATCCGAGGTGCCGTAGGAGACCAGGCCGCGGCCGCGCGGGTCGCGCTCGCGCCACCACCAGGCATGGTTGCGCGCCAGCGTGCCATAGGCCAGCTCCAGCATCGGCCGCGAGCGGGAGCGGAGATAGATCAGCCACAGCAGGAACGACCCGATCGGCAGCTGGGTGCGGTCGACCCAGGCATCGTTGGCGGTCAGCAGGCAGGCGAGGTTGCCCTCCGGCGTGGCGCTGGCCAGCGACGCCGCCAGGTTCTCCCGCGCCATCTCCTGGTCGAGATATCCCGTCAGCAGCGCGTTGTAGAGCTGGTCGTTCAGCCAGACGCCGAAGCCGCCGAACTTCGACAGGTTCCAGTTCCGGCTGATCGAGGTGTAGGGCCGGTGGTTGACCTCGTCCCACACCGTGTTCCAGGCCATGACGTCGCGCAGCGCGTCCAGCGACCCGGCCTGGGCTCCGGTCTGGCCGGGCAGCGCGGGAGCCTCGCCGGGCTCGGCTGCCAGCGCCTTGGCGCGCTCGACCGCCAGATCCGCCCGGTCGGCCACGGCGACACCGATGCCGCCGTCACGCATCATCTCCAGGTTGAAGCGCAGCACCAGCACCGGCGCGGCTTCGGACCGCGAGGCGAGATGGAAATAGCCGTTCGTCTCGAAATCCTCGGCCACCGCCTCGACCGTGGCATGGCCGGTGACCTGCACCGGCGGCTCGGCGCTGGCCAGGGCGACGAAGCGGTGGCCGACCTTGACCACGGCCGCACCAGCCGGGTCCCAGCGCACCACCTGCCCTTCCTCTGCCGACAGGCAGAGATTGAACCAGAACCGCAGGCCCCATTCGCCGGTCTTCACCGTGCGCCAGGTGCCGGACAGCTCGAACGGCCCGCGCTTGGCCCAGCGCCAGGCCAGGCCGGTGCCGGCATGGTCCAGGTCCAGCTCCACCAGGCTGCCGTCCAGGGCGTGGCGGCCGTAGCGCACCGACTTCGCCGGGAACAGGGTGGCGCTGCGGCTGCTGTCGGCATAGGCCAGCGGCGTCACCCGCACGCCCAGCGGCAGGAACACCATCTCGGCCGGGCGGCTGGACCAGGTGTTCCAGGCCCGGGCGAGCGGGACGGTGGTATCGCGCAGCATCTCAGCTCCAGGCCCGCAGGGCCGCTTCGGTCGTGACGATCTCCACCTGCTGGTCGAAGCGCGGCAGGATCAGGTCGAGCGTGGCGTGGTGGCCCGGCAGCGACGAGCTGGTCATCGCGTCGGACACGGCGACGATGCGGAAGCCGCGGTCGATGCCGTCGAGGATGGTGCCGAGGACGCAGACATCCGTCTCCACCCCGGTGACGATCAGCGTGTCGGCGCCGAGCGCCGCCAGCCGGTCGACGAATTCCGGCGCGGCGAAGGCCGAATGGGTCGGCTTGTCGATGATGCTGCCTGGCGCGGCCAGCGCCGCCAGCTCGGCCACCAGATCCAGCATGCCGGGCGCCAGCTTCGGCCGGGTCACGGCGGCCCAATGGGTGTAGTAGCGGCGCCAGGTGCCGGGCGCGTCCTCGGCCTTTTCCGGCGTCACGAAACGCGGGAACAGAGCGGGGCCCGCCTTGGCCAGCGCGGCGACGTTGGGGACGATGCCCATCAGCGCCGGGGTCGACCACACCGTGTCCTCGGCGAACAGGCGTTGCAGGTCGATGGCGATGTGGATCGTGTTCGGCGACAGCGGCCCGAAGCGCAGCATCAATCCTCCAGCGCGATGGTGTGGGCGGCGGACCAGCCCAGGGTCACGGCGGATCCGGGCGAAGGGGCCGCAGCGTCCTGCGACCGGTTCTGGGCGAAGACCTTCAGCTCGCGCCCGTCCGGCCCGGCCAGGAGGTAGGTCGAAACCGCGCCGGCATAGATCACCTCGCGCAGCGTCGCCGGCAGGTGGTTGTCGAACGGGCTGGCGGTGTTGGGCGCCAGGATCGTCATCTTCTCCGGCCGCACCGCCAGGGTGACCTTAGACCCAGCCGCCGGCAGTGTCCCCGCCACCCGCACGGTGCCGCCCGGCACCTCGACGGCCCCGGCGGTGACCGTGCCCTCGAGGAAGTTGGCGTCGCCCAGGAAGCCGGCGGCGAAGCGGGTGCGCGGCTGCTCGTAGATCTCGCCCGGCGCCCCGTCCTGCACGATCCGGCCGCGGTCCAGGATGGCGATGCGGTCGGACAGGGTCAGCGCCTCTTCCTGGTCATGGGTGACGAAGATGGTGGTCAGGCCGCTCTCGCGCTGGATCCGCTTCAGCTCGACCTGCATCTCCTGCCGCAGCCGCCGGTCCAGCGCCGACAGGGGCTCGTCGAGCAGCAGCACGGTCGGCTTGGTGACGATGGCGCGCGCCAGGGCGACGCGCTGCTGCTGCCCGCCCGACAGCTGCTTCGGGCTGCGGCCCTCGAAGCCGGACAGGCGCACCATCTCCAGCGCCTCGCGCGCCTCGCGGGCGGCAGAGGGGCCGCGCACGCCGCGCCGGTTCAGCCCGAACATCACGTTCTGCAGCACGGTCATATGCGGGAACAGCGCGTAGGACTGGAACACCATGCCGATCCGGCGCTTCCACACCGGCACCCGCGTCACCTCCTCGATCCCGATGCGCAGCTCGCCCTCATCCGGCACCACGAAACCGGCGACGATGCGCAAGAGCGTGGTCTTGCCGGAGCCGGAGGGGCCGAGCAGGCTGGTGAAGCGTCCGGCCTCGAAGGTCGCGCTGATCCGATCGAGCACGGTGGCGGGGCCGTAGCGCTTGCTGACGCCCGTGACTTCAACGCCCGGGTTGACTTCAACGCCGCTCACGGGCGCCTCCCATGTTCGACAGCAGGGCGAAAGCCAGGACCAGGACCATCGAGGCGCCCAAGAGGATGGTGGAGATGGCGTTGATCTCCGGCGTGAAGCCCTTGCGAATGGCGGAGTAGATCTCCACCGGCAGGGTGGTGACGCCGGGCGTGGCCAGGAAGTAGGAGACCACGAACTGGTCCAGCGATACGGCGAAGGCGAACAGCGCCGCGGCGATGATGCTGGGCAGCAGCAGCGGCAGGGTGACGCTGAAGAAGGCGTGCAGCGGGGTCGACCCCAGGCTCATCGCCGCCTCCTCCAGGTCGGCGCGCTGCGACTGCAGCCCGGTGCCGACCACCAGCACGACATAGGGAATGGCCAGGGCGACATGGCCGATGGTCATGGCGAACAGGCCGCGGCCGATGCCGGTGGAGAAGAAGAACACCAGCATGGCGGTGCCGGTGATCAGCCAGGGGATGGCGATCGGCGGCAGGAGGAGCAACTGCAGCAGCGAGCGGCCGCGGAACTTGCGCCGCGACAGGGCCAGCGACGCCGGGGTGCCGATCGCGGTGGCCAGGATGGCGGTGACCACGGCCAGGATCAGGCTGTTGCCGCTGGCCGACAGCAGCCGCTCGTTGTCCGGCAGCTTCGCGAACCAGTCGAGCGAGAACTCGAAGGGCAGCTGGTACAGCGGCGAGGCGTTGAACGCCATCACCACCATCACCGCGATCGGCAGGTACAGGAAGGCGATGACGATCCAGAGATGGGCGAGGCCGAGCTTCTTCATGCCCGCGCCCCCTGCTGGCGCTTCAGCACCGGCGCGGCGAGGGCGAAGATCGCCAGCACGATCGCCAGCATGGTGAAGGACAAAGCGGCGCCCAGCGGCCAGTTGAAGGCCTGGGTGAACTGGTCCTCGATCACCGTGCCCATGGTGACGCCGACCCGGCCGCCGAGGATGCGCGGCTCCATGAAGCTGCCGATCACCGGCACGAAGATCAGGACCGAGCCGGAGATCAGCCCCGGCGTCGCCAGCGGCAGGATGATCTTCCAGAACACCACCGGGGCGCGGGCGCCCAGGCTGCGCGCCGCCTCCAGGATCTGGTCGTCGATCGCCACCAGCGACAGGTAGCAGGTCAGGATCATGTAGGGCAGGTAGGCATGCACCAGCCCGACCACGATGGCGGGGTAGGTGTACAGGAGCCCGAGCGGCGCCGCGTCCGGCAGGATCCAGTGGTACAGGCCGTCGATGATGCCGCCGTCGCGCAGCACCATGGTCCAGGAGAAGACGCGGACCAGGCCGTTGGTCCAGAACGGCAGGATGATCAGCAGGAACAGCACCTGCCGGGTGCGGCCGAAGGTGGAGCGGGCCAGGGCCAGCGCCGCCGGCAGGCCGATGACAGCGCAGATCAGCGTGGTCCAGATGCCGATCGACAGCGAGGTCCAGGCGACGTCGCGCAGATAGGGCCGCTTGAGGAAGGCCAGGTAGTTGTCGAGGGTCCAGACGATCGCCCGGCCGCCGAACGGCGCCACCTTCAGGAAGGAGAAGCAGAGCATCATCAGCAGCGGCAGGAAGATCGCCAGCGTCAGCCAGCCATAGGCCGGCAGCAGCAGCCCCGCCGTGGCCAGCCAGCCGCGCTTCTCGGCCCCGCCGGCGGCTGGCGCGGTGATGGCGGAAGCGGTGGTCGGCGCCGCCAGCTCGGTCATTGGATGCCGCCTCGGATCACGATCACGTCCAACTCTCGCATCTTACAGGCCCGGGCACCGCGCCCGTCCCTCTTTCATCCTCCCCCTCCCCCTGTGGGAGGGGGAGGGGGCTCGTACTGTCAGAACGGACGACCCAGGACCGACCCCGGCCTCGACATACCCCTCCCCCTATCCCCTCCCGCAAGGGGAGGGGGAGGAAAAAGGGCAGGCCAGGGTGGCTTGGGGTGATCGTTCGCGAATGCGCTGGTGTGAGTCGGCTGGCGGTGGTTTCGAGAACCGGAGCGCAGCGCACATTGGTGCGTGAGCACCGGAAGCGGAGACACCGCCGTCAGACGGCCGCACCAGTAGCATTCGCGAGCGGTCACCCCGCGTAGAACGCCTTCGTCTCCTGCCACAGATCCGAGAACGCCGTCCTCTGGTCGTCGCTCAGCGGCGACATGAACTGCAGTTGGGACAGATACTCGGCCTTGTGGATCTGCTTGTTCAGGTCGTCGGCCGGCAGCGCCGCCATGGCCTTGGCGTTGGCCGAGGCCGGGGCGCCGATATTGGTGGCCCAATAGTCGTAGAAGCCGGGGTCGATCATGTAGTTGATGAAGGCCAGCCCCGATTCCTTGCGGGTGCTGGTGGCCGGCACCGACAGCCCGTCTATCCAGCCGATCCCGCCTTCCTTCGGCACCACGAAATCGACCGCCAGCTTGAAGTTGCGCTGCGACCGCACGGCCGCGCCCGACCAGTAGATCGAGACGTCGAACTCGCCGGCGGCGAAGGCCTTGTTCCACTGGTCCTCGCTGGACCACAGCAGCTTCACGCCGGGCTTCAGCTCCTTCAGCTTGGCGGCGACGGCCTCCATGTCCTTGGGCGCGTTGATGTCCTGCCCGGTCATCAGCGCGCCGATGCCGATCGCGGTGACGGCGTCGTCGAACAGGGCGACGCGGCCGGCATAGGCCGGGTCGGCCAGCACCGCAAGGCTGTCGGCCTTCACCTTGTCGCGGCGCAGGCCCAGCGCGTTGATGCCCCACAGCCAGGACACGCCATAGGTCTTTCCGTCCTTGTGGAAATTGGCGTGGTCGCGCAGCTGCGGCGCCAGGTCGGCGGCGTTCGGCACCTTGGCCAGGTCCAGGGGCTCCAGCAGGTCCTCGGCCTGGGCCTGCAGCGTGCGGGCGCTGTTGATCAGCACCACGTCATAGGTGCCGGGATTGGTGCGCAGCTTGGTCAGCATCTCCTCTTCGGAGTTGAAATAGTCGTGCTTGACCTCGATGCCGGTCTTCTCGGTGAAGGCCTTCAGGGCCCAGGCCTCGTCGGTGCCGTAGCCCTGCCAGTTCAGCACATAGATGGTCTCGGCCGCCCGCGCCCGGCGCAGCGGCATGGTCCCGGCCAGCGCGCCGGCTCCGAGCAGCGCGCCGAACCGGCGCCGATTGAGGGTGATGGACATGAAACGCTCCCCGGTGGTTATTGTTTGTACACAAACGATGCTAGCGCGGGGTGGCGGGGGTTGTCAAATTACCTGCGAGGGCGTTGCGGCCGTACAGCCGGCAGAGCTGTGCGGGAGGCTCGGCCGGGCCAAGGTCACATTCGTATGATATTTTATTCAAAATCAATGAAGATTCGCAGGCGGGTTTCCAGGCCGGCTGGGTCAAGTCGCTCAGCGCGATGGAGCAGGCCTGGGAACGCGATCAGCAACAGCCAGGAACGGCGTTCTCTCGACCTGCCACTTGGCGCTGCTCGCAATGGCACATGCGAGCCACTCTGCTGCATCCGTAACCGGAAAGGGCTCGGCCGAAACGATGCGAGCACACAAGTCTGAGCATCGTTCGATCTCCCGGCGGCTGTGCCGCCGCCAGTTCATGTCCCCAGATCTCATGGAAACGGATTCGATGTCCGACCGGAAGCCATCCCCCGCTGAAAGCCTCTCGCAGACCGGCCTCGATACGTTTGAGAGCTGGGTGGGCGAGTTATGCAGCATTCCCCGGAACGCGCGGCCGGCGATCAGGCCGCTGCCATTGTTGCCGGACGGCAGCGGACGGATGTTCCATTCGGAGGAAGAGCTGGCCGCGTTCAGTCGTTCATCCGCATTGCCCCGGCGGGTAGGACCGTCGGATGGCGGTCGGGGCCGGCGGAGCGACCATCCCGCAGCTCCAGCTTCGACAGGACTGTCGGCCCAAGGCGCTCGGCTGTCCGCCGCAAACGCGATCAAGCCATCATTCGAGAAGACTGCGGGCGTCGATCCACAGGAGAAGGCTCTGCCCCCCTTGCCGCCCGAGGCAACGGCAAGCCAGCCGGCGCGGTTCGGGAGGGTTGATGAGATAATGTCGGGGCCGGAGACCGGTTTCGACCGGCGGCACCAGGAGGCCGCCAATACGGCGGCGATCGCGAGCCAGCCCGTCTCCGGGACCCCTCCGCTTGCTGAGGCCCTGACAAGCCAGCATTGGGCACGGAACAGAGGTCGCTTGGCCAAGACCCGCAGAACCGGCATGGGCCAGGCCCTGAGGGAGCTGGAGACGCTATACGCCGCTGTGCAATGGGATCAGCTCTCCCTGATGAGCCCGAAGCCGTTCTCCCTTGCCGAATGGGAAAGACGGTACGAAGCCGCGAAAGCGGCGTGCATGGAGGCGGGCAAGTTCTACGCCCAGGCCGATCACGTTCGCAGGCTGGCTCTGGAGGTCCGGAACAGCTGGCGCACCCTCGATGCCGAGAAGGCCTTGTGCGACGGGATCATCAGCCGAATCGACGAGGTCACGGCTTCCTCGTTCAGGAATGTCACGGAAGCCACGCTCGCCGCGCGGTACGACAGAGCGATCGCGGCTCGGCGTCAGACACTGGACAGCCTTCACACGAAGGTGCCGTCGCTGGTCCACAGATGCCTTGCGGCGCTGAAGGCGGTGGCATCAGAAGAAGATTGGACAAGAGGCGTCGGGATACTGACGCTCTCCCGGAACATCACTCAGATCATCGGCAATGCGCAATCTCTCGCCGATGCCGGGTTTGAAGTGCGGGTTGATATCTCGAGATGCTCCGACTTCTTCCGCCGGCTCACACCCTATGCCAATGTCGGAGCGCCGAGGCTGATCGATGGGCGTGGCTTTGAATTCCATCATAGAACTCTGATGGATATTTTGCTCGAGATGGAGCGTGACCCGGTCATCGCTTCCTGAATTGGCGGCTGGTGGCCGGTCTCATCGCGTGAGCGCCGCATGGCGCCCTGCGCCTCGGGCGCGAAGATCGGCGTCGGAAGCGCGACCTACTCCGAAAGACGAACTTGGGTCATCTTCATAGCATGTTATTATTACTGTGCTTCGACCGAGGAAATGAATGTGTTCGGGCCGTCACCCGGCACACGGTCTCGCGGATACAATATTCTTGCCCGTGTTGACGAATCGGGAAGGAACGCTTGGAGCTGGAAAGGCCGCCATCACATGGCGGCCTTTTCCATGTCAGGCGGCACGAGTTCTTGCTGCATGCAGCATGAAGGCGACCTCGGTGCGATTCCGGGCCTTCAGCTTCTTCATGATGGTCCGGAGGTGCACCTTCACCGTGCTCTCGCTCAGCTCCAGCTCATAGGCGATGATCTTGTTCGGCTTTCCCTGGGCGACGGCATCGGCGACAGTCGCCTGGCGTTCCGAGAGGCCGAGCCTGCCGTGAACCGACTGCTCGCGCTCCGGCCGCTCGCTGCCCGCGTTCTGGAGGGCGCTGGCAGGGACGAAGATGCCTCCGGCCAAGGCGAGGTGCAGTGCCCCGATGGCGACATTCAGGCTGACGCTGGTCGGGATATAGCCGCGGGCGCCTCGCGCCAGGATCTCGGCGATATAGCGGGAATCCTCACTTTCACCCATCACGACCACGGGTATGTCGGGATGCGCGGCGACCAGGGACTGGAACTCGTCTCCAGGCAGCAAGGGGTCGTTGCTGACCGCGCCGCACTCCAGCAGGATCGCCGATGTTCCGTTCCGATCCGGGCTCCGCTCCCATTCACCGATGTCGACGAACGTCCGGCCTCGAAACTGGCTTTTGGCCGATGCGAGCGCCTGCATCAGGATTTCCCGGCCCAGGGCTCGTCTGTCAATGATCGCGACCGTTCTCAGGCCCGGAACTGGATGGTCCGCTGCCCGATCGCTAGCAGGATGGTCGATTTCAGATTCGACCGCCCCGATGGTGGCGGGAAGCTCCTCCGCTTCGTTGCCGACGAAATGCATCATCGCCTCTTGTCTATTTCAAGGGTGTTGGTCCCCCTTTCCGCTTCACACGATCGAAGGCGCCTTATGGCTGCTTCTCATTCTCGCTCGCACAGCCGGTGAGGGCTGGCGCGAACCAAGGTCCGAAAGCTAATTTCAACTATATTTGTATCATATTTTATGCAAAATCAATAAAGGCCGACATACGCCCTTTGGCCGATGGCCGCGCGAAGGGCGTAGCCGCCCGAAGGGGGCATTGCAGACAGGATGGCTGGACCCGGAACCGGACGCGGGTGAGGGACCCATACTCCTGGGTGCCGAGCGTCACGGCTTCACCGCCAAGTGCCTCGGGCGCGAAGATCGGCGTCGGAAGCGCGGCGTACTCCGAAAGACGTACTTGGGTCATTTTCATAGCATGTTATTATTACTGTGCTTCGACCGAGGAAATGAATGTGTTCGGGCCGTTACCCGGCACACGGTATTGCGGATAAAATATTCTTGCCCGTGTTGACGGATCGGGAAGGAACGCTGGGAGCTGGAAAGGCCGCCGTCAGGCGGCCTTTTCCATATCAGGCGGCGCGGGTTCTGGCGGCGTGCAGCTTGAAGGCGACCTCGGTGCGGTTCCGGGCCTGCAGCTTCTTCATGATGGTGCGGAGGTGGACCTTCACCGTGCTCTCGCACAGGTCCAGCTCATAGGCGATGATCTTGTTCGGCTTTCCCAGGGCGACGGCATCGGCGACAGCCGCCTGCCGTTCCGAGAGGCCGAGCCTGCCGTGAACCGATTGCTGGGGCTCCGGCCGCTCGAGGCCCGCGTTCTGAAGCGCACAGGCAGGAACGAAGACGCCTCCGGCCAAGGCGAAGCCAAGCGCGCCGATCGCGACGCTCAGGCTGACGCTGGTCGGGATGTAGCCATGGGCTCCCTGCCCCAGGATTCCGGCGATGTGACGGGGGTCCTCGCTTTCGCCCATCACGACCACAGGGATGCCGGGATGGTCGGCAACCAGGGCCCGGAGCTCGTCTCCGGCCGGCGGACGGTCATTTCCGGCCGCGCCGGATCCGAGCAGGATCACCGAGGTGTCCTCGCGATCAGGGCTCCGTTCCCATTCGCCGATGTCGACGAATGCCCGGGCGCGAAACTGGCATTTGGCCGATTTGAGCGCCTGCATCAGGGTCTCCCGACCGAGGGCGCGTCGGTCGATGATCGCGACGGTGCTGAGGCCGGCGGCGGGCTGGTCTGCCGCCCGAATTCCGGCGGGATGATCGATGTCGGGGTCTGCCGCCCCTGCGGTGGCGGGAAACCCAGCCGTTTCGTCTCTGTCAAATTGCATCATCGCCTCTTGTCCGTTTGAGGGTAATGGTCCCCCCTTCGCTTCACTCGATGAAGGCGCCTTATGGCTGCTTCTCATTCTCGCTCGCAAAGCCGCTGAGGGCTGACGCGAACGGAGGTTTGTACGAGTAGATTGCAAATATATTTGTATGATATTTTATGCAAAATCAATGAAGACCGGCCTACCCCTTTGGTCGATGGCTGCGCGAAAGGCGTAGCCGCCCCCGGAGGTATCCCGCGGCTGGAACCATCGGGCAGGTCGCCAGGCGTGAGTGATCGAATGCGTTGATGAAGTACGGCTATCGGCCAGCCCTGGAGCGCCTGAAGCGTGAGTAGCTACCACGACTCTTCAGAGTGTTGCAGCGACTAGCCCGCAGTTGCCGTCGTCTACGTCACCACCATCGCCATCTAGCCACACGGAATTGTACTTCCGCAAAGGGGTCGAAAGCGTGACTGCACATTGGACAAGTCAGCTTTCGTCTCTACCCCACCTCCCCCAACAGCCCCTTCAAATATCCGACATCCTCCCTCAGGAACGGCAGCACCTCGTCGCCCATCCGCTGGCCCTTGCCGCTCGGGTGGCTGTATTCCGCCGGCAGGCAATACGCGCCGTCATAGCCGACCTTGCGCAGCGCCTGCACGAAGCCGCGCCAGGAATAGGCGGCGTGCTGGTGCGTGGTCCAGTGCACCTTGTAGACCGCGTCCTCCTCCGGCGCCGTCAGCCGGCGCTGATAGGCGCTCTTGAAGTTCACCAGGCGCAGCCGGTCCGACAGGATGTCGACCGCCAGCTCCGTCGGCTCGCCCGCCACGCCGCAATGCGCCATGTCCAGGACGGCGCAGACATGCTTCGGGTCGTAGCGCTCGATCAGGTACAGCACGCCCGCGGCGCTGCCGATCTGGGCGCCGGAATGGTTCTGGATGCCGATGGCAACGCCGTGCCGCTCCAGCGCCGGCAGCAACGCGTCGAACTGGCGGCGGTAATCGTCGACCGTGGCGCGGAAGCCGACTGCCGGGTCGACCGCGACGCAGATGCGGATCATCGGCACCCCGGCCTCGCCGCAGGCGGCGACCGTGGCCTCGTCGATCGACCCGGCGATGCTGCGGATCTGCAACCCACGCGCCGCCAAAGTGCGGGCGGCGGCCGGCAGGCCGCTCGCCGCCGTCTCCGGCGTCACCTGGTAGCCGGGGCGCACCGGCAGCTCCACCCCCTGGAGGCCCAGCCCGGCCACCGTGTCGGCCAACTCCGGCAGCGGGCCCGTCCAGGGCTTGGTGAACACGGTCAGAATGGGCTCGGACAATCGTTCCTCCAGAGGGCAGGGGCCGGCAGCGTTACGCCGTCGGCAGGGTTTGGTAGCGGGCGATGTCGAGGCCGCCGGCCCGGGCGGTCTCGCCCAGGCTGCGCCAGACCTCGTCGGTCAGCGTGACGCCGCTGGCGATGCGCTCGGCCCGGCGCCGCGCCTCGGGCTCGCCGGGCAGCAGCACCTCGCCGCCGGTCTCGGCCGGGCGGCAGGCCTTGAAATAGTCGATGTAGCGTGTGGTCTCGGCCGCCAGATCCTCGGCGGAGCCGAACTGGCCGGGCGCCATGTAGATCGACAGCATGCCGTTGCAGAAGCGGCGCGGCCCCGGCCCGGCGCAGCCCGACCCGGTCAGGGCGCCGGCCACCAGCTCGCAGATCAGGGCCAGGCCCGAGCCCTTGTGCTCGCCGAAGGCGCGGATGGCGCCGAGCCCGTTCTGGGCGTTGCGCGCGCTGCCGGCGACGGCCGGGCCGTAGAGCGTGTCGGGGTCCTGGCTCAGCGTGCCGTCCGGCTCGATCAGCGCGCCCTCGGGCAGGGGCTTGCCGCCATTGGCCGCCACCAGCACCTTGCCCTCGGCCACCAGCGAGGTGGCGAAGTCCAGGATCACCGGCGCCCGGCCGGGCACCAGGAAGCCGGCGGCGAAGGGGGCGGTGGAGAAGCGCCGCTCGACCCCGCCGAAGGGCGCCACCAGCTCGCTGCCGGCGACGTTGACGAAGTGCAGCGAGCACAGCCCGGCCTCGGCCGCCATCTCCGCCCATTCGCCGATGCGGCCGAGATGGCCGGCATGGCGCAGCCCGACCACCGCGACGCCTCCCGCCAGCGCCTTGTCGATGCCCAACTGCACCGCCTGCGGCCCCACCGTCTGGCCGAAGCCGTAGCCGCCATCGACCAGGGCGAAGGCCGGGGTGTCGGTGACGATCTCGGCGGTGACGTCGCGCCGCACCTCGTCCTTGGCCAGCATGGCGACATAGCGCGGCACGCGGATGACGCCGTGGCTGTCATGCCCGGTCAGGTTGGCGGCGACGAGATAGCGGGCGATGCGCTCGCTCTCGGCGGCGCTGCAGCCCTGGGCGGCGAAGATGTCCCCGACCAGCTGGGTCAGGGTGTCGTGGCGGATCAGCATCGATGGTCCCATCGGTTCATTTGAGGCCTGTCGTCGCGATGCCTTCGATCAGCCGGCGCTGAAACACGAAGAACAGGACGAACAGGGGGACCAGCGACAGCAGCGACATCGCCAGCATCGGGCCCCAGGCCGAGACGCCGGTCGAGGCCATGAACAGCCGCAGCCCCTGCGGCACCGTATAGGAGGCCATGTCGGTCAGATAGACCAAGGGCGTCAGGAAATCCTCATAGGTCCAGATGAAGGAGAAGACGGCGGTGGTGACCAGGGCCGGGGTCAGGAGCGGCAGGATGATCGAGCGGTAGATCCGGAACGGTCCGGCGCCGTCCATCATCGCCGCCTCGTCCAGCTCGCGCGGGATGCCGCGGATGAACTGCACCATCAGGAAGACGAAGAAGGCGTCCGCCGCCAGGAACTTCGGCACCACCAGCGGCAGGATCGTGTTCACCCAGCCCAGGCTGTGGAACAGGATGTATTGCGGGATCAGCGTCGCGTGCAGCGGCAGCATGATGGTGGCCAGCATCAGCGCGAACAGGGTGCGCTTGAACCGGAAGTTCAGCCGCGCGAAGGCGTAGGCCACCAGGCTGCAGGCCATGACGTTGCCGATCACCGCCAGGGCCGAGATCAGGAAGGAGTTGCCGAAGAACACGCTGAAGGGCAGGGCGGCGCCGCGCCAGCCATCGGTGTAGTTCTGCAGCCGCAGCCGCGACGGCCACAGCCCGGGGTCGGAGAAGATCTGGTTCGACGGCTTGACCGAGCTGCTGGCCAGCCACAGCAGCGGGTAGATCATCACCACCGCGCCGGCGATCAGCGCCAGGTGGATCAGGATCCGCTTCGGCCGCACATCGGCCATCCAGAACGGCAGGCCCTGGCTGCCGGCGCGCATCCTGCCGCTGTCTTGCGCCGGGGCCGTCATCGCTCATCCCCGTAATGCACCCAGAAGCGGGCCGACAGGAAGGCGACCGCGGTGGCCGTGGCGATGATGCCGACCAGGATCCAGGCCATGGCCGAGGCATAGCCCATCTGGAAATTGGTGAAGCCCTGCTCGTAGAGATACAGGGTGTAGAACAGCGTCGAATCCGCAGGTCCCCCGGTGCCGTTGCTGATGATGAAGGACGGCGTGAAGGCCTGGAACGCGCCGATCATCTGCATCACGAAGTTGAAGAAGATGATCGGGGTCAGCAGGGGCAGGGTGATGCGCAGGAACTTGGTCACCGGCCCGGCGCCGTCGACCGCGGCGGCGTCGTACAGGTCCTGCGGGATCTGCTTCAGCCCGGCCAGGAAGATGATCATCGGCGACCCGAACTGCCACACCGCCAGGCTGACCAGGGTGTAGAGCGCGGTGTCCGGGTTCGAGATCCAGCTCGGCCCGTCGATGTCGAACCACAGCAGCACGTGGTTGATCAGCCCGTCATAGCTGAAGATCTGCCGCCACATGATGGCGACAGCGACGCTGCCGCCCAGCAGCGACGGCAGGTAGTACAGGCCGCGATAGATCCCGAGGAACGCGATGCCGCGGTTCAGCATCACCGCCACCGCCAGGGCGAAGGCCAGCTTCAGCGGCACCGACAGGAACACGTAGTGGAAGGTGACCTTCACCGCCTGGACATAGCGGGGGTCCTCGAACAGCAGCCGCTCGTAATTGTGCAGCCCGGCCCAGACCGGCGGGTTGAACAGGTCGTAGCTGGTGAAGGACAGGTACAGCGACGCCAGGATCGGCCCCAGCGTCAGGCACAGGGCGCCGACGATCCACGGCGCCAGGAACAGATAGGCGGCGCCGTTCTGCTCCGCCGTGCTGCCGACGCCCTTGCGCTTCACAGCCGGGCCTTGGCTTCGCCGATGAACTGGTCGGCGGCCTCCTGCGGCTTCATCTTGCCGAAGGCCACCGCCTCATTGGCCCGGCGCAGCATGCCGGACATCCCGGTGATGCCGGGATAGCGCGGCGGCGCCGGGTTCTGCTGCAAGAGGTCGATATAGGCGATGATCTTGCGGTCGGCGTCGGTGCCCTCCTTGCCCAGGGCGGCGCGGCCGGCCTTGGACGCCGGCACCATGCCGCTGCCGCGGTAGTACAGCTCGATCCCCGCCGGCTCGAAATGCATGAACCGGATGATGTCGATGATCCGGTCCTTGTGCGGCGACTTGGTCCACAGCCCGGTGGAGTTGCCGGCATAGGTGTAGTGGTGCTGGGCCAGCGTGCCGCCTTTGAACCCGTTCGGCAGCATGTGCAGCACCAGGTCGTCCTCGGTCAGCGCCTGCAGCCCGACGAAGCTGTCGGTCAGCGACGCGAACATCGCCGCGCGGCCGGAGATGATGCCGGTCAGGGCCGGGTCGTCGCCATTGGCCAGGGCCTGCACGTCGCCGGGCGGGATGCCGCCGGCGTCCCGCAGCCTGCCCCAATAGGCGAACCATTCGGCCAGATCCTCGCGGCTGAAGTTGAACTGCCGCTCCGGCGTGAACATCGACTTGCCCATGCCGCGCAGGAAGACGTCGCAGGGGATGTAGTTCGACCCCGCATCCTCCAGCCCCCAGAAGCGCTTGCCCTTGGCCTTGCTGATCGCGACCGCGGTCTCGGCCAGCTGCTCCCAGGTCCACATCTGGTCGGGCATCGGCACGCCCGTCTCCTCGAACACCGCCGTTTTCACGGTGATCGCCGGGGCGATGCAGTCGTTCGGGATGGCATAGAGCTGGCCGTTCAGCGTTCCGGCCTTGATCGCCCCGTCGACATAGTCGGACAGGTCCAGCGGCTTCGGGATATAGCCGTTCAGCGGCGCCAGCACGCCGCGCCGGGCGTATTCGCCCAAGAGGTCGACATTGACGCTGAACATGTCGGGCGCGTTGCCGCCCGCGGCCTCGGTCGCCAGCTTGTCGGTGAAAGCGCTGAAGCTGGTGAATTCCGGGACGATCTCGACCCCCGGATGGCTGTCGGTATAGGCCTTCAGCGTCGCCAGCGTCTGCTTCAGCTGCTCCTGCGATTCGACATAGCCGCCGAAGCGGATGCGGGCCGTTTCCTGGGCGAAGGCGCGCGGCGCCACGCCGGCCAGCGTCATCCCGCCCAGCAGCGCAGCGCCGTGCCGCAGGGCATCGCGTCGATTCAGTCTCCTGGACATGTCGGGTCCTCCCCCTTTGGGCGGTGGTGCGCTTGCCGCGCCCTTCACCATGACCGGCTCGTTGGTGCTCGGTTGGTGCAACGTAACACCAACATCGCCGGGCAAGTCAACACGGAGGATTTTCACAGCAGTGGCCCGCCTATGCGATCTGCCATTTGACAGCGAAGCCGGGCCAGCGCTATTCGTGATAAAACGTTGTACTGAACGGATGGTCCGGGGGATCGTGGCGAGCATTCTCGACGTGGCGCGGGCGGCGGGCGTCTCGGCCAGCACGGTGTCGAACGTGCTGAACGGCCGGCACGGGCGCATGCAGGCCGAGACCAGGGCGCGGGTGCTGCGGGCGATCGAGCAGCTCGGCTACACCCCGAACGCGCTGGCCCAGCAGTTCAAATCCGGCCGCAACCGCACCATCGGGCTGATCGTGCCTTCGGTCGCCAACCCGTTCTGGGGGGCGCTGGCGCACAAGGTCGAGCGTGCGGCCACCGCGCTCGGCTACAAGGTGCTGATCTGCAACGCCGAGCGCGACCCCCAGCAGGAGGCGCGCTATGCCGAGACGCTGCTGTCCTCCGGCGTGCGCGGGGTGATCTTCAGCTCCTCGCCGCTGTCCTTCGACCACATCGCCCATCTGACGAAGCGCGGCCTGGTGGTCGCGGCCTTCGACCGCAAGGGCCAGGGGGCGGAGGCGGTGGTGGCCTGCAGCGTCAGTGTCGACAACGAGCTCGGCGCCCGGCTGGCCGGTCAGCACCTGGTCGGTCTCGGCCACCGCCGCATCGGCTTCTTGTCGGGACCGATCAAGACCTCCAGCCGCGCCGGCCGCCTTGACGGGCTCAAGGCCGCGATGGCCAAGGCGGGGTTGGCGCTCGATCCCGGCCTGGTCTGGCAGGGCGCCGGCATCGGCGGCTATGGCGACACCGAGGGGCCGGAGCTCGGCCGCATCGGAATCCGCGAGCTGCTCAGCCGCGACGACCCCCCGACCGCGGTCGTGGCGGTGAACGACATGTACGCGATGGGCGCCTATGCCGGCGCCCGCGACCTCGGCGCCGCGATCCCTGGCGACCTCTCGATCGTCGGCTTCGACGATGTCGACCTCGCCGCCGTGGTGCATCCGGCGCTGACCACGGTGCGCCAGCCGCTGGCGGTCATGGCGGAGGCCTCGGTCGGGGCGCTGATCCGGGTGCTCGAGGGCACCGATGCGGGGCAGGAGGCGCATGTCAGCGCCATGCCCCAGCTGATCGTGCGGGCCTCCACGGCACCGCCGAAACAAGGGAGTTGATCATGGCGAGTGTGCTTTCCGGCCGGACGATCCTGGTCGCCGGCGCCGGCAGCGGCATGGGCCGGGCGACGGCGCTGGCCGCCGCGCGGGAAGGGGGCTCGCTGTTGCTCCTCGGCCGCGACCGGGGGCGGCTGGATGCGGTCGCGGCCGAAATCCGCGGCATCGCCCCGGACCGGCCGGCCGCGGTGATCGCAGCCGACGTCGCCGATGCGGCGGCGCTGGATTCCGCGCTGGCGCCGCATGCCGATGCGATCGACATCGCCGTCAACTCGGTCGGCATCAACATCCCGCGCCGGGCTTTCGGCGAGCTGACGCCGGACAGCTGGGCCGGCATGGTCGACGCCAACCTCACTGCCGCCTTCAACCTGACCCGCGCCGTGGTTCCCGGCATGCGCGGCCGCGGCCAGGGGCTGATCATCCACATCGCCTCGGTCGCGGCGCGCAGGCCCGACCGCTCCGGCGCCGCCTACCAGGCGACCAAGGCCGGGGTCATGGCCCTGTCCCATGCGGTGATGGAGGAGGAGCGCGACAACGGCCTGCGCCTGACCGTGATCCTGCCCGGCATGACCGACACGCCGCTGCTCGACAAGCGCCCCGTGCCGGTTCCGGCGGAGGCGCGCCGCAAGGCGCTGCAGCCGGAGGATGTCGCCGCCGCCTGCCTGTTCGTCATGGCGCTGCCGCCGCGCGCCCATGTTGCCGAGATCATGCTGCAGCCGAGCCGGAGCTGACCGGCCGAGAACCCATCGAACCAATGATCGAAACCATTGCCTCGTCATCCTGTGCGCGCTGCGGCGCGAAGTGCCGTTGCGCAGACACGGGATGACGGGCCGTTCTTCACGATGCTGGGTATGAGAGGGAGCGGATCGTCATGTCGACAGGATCGAGGCCGGTGGTGGCGCTGCTGCTGACGCCGGAGATGCGGGCGCAGATGATCCCGCCCGCGGCGGAGGAGGCGCTGGCCGCCGCCGCCACGGTGCGGGCGCCGGGGCCGGGCGAGCTGACGGAGGACAACCTGCCTCGGCTGCTCGACGGCGCCGTCGCGGCGCTGACCGGCTGGGGCACGCCGCCGCTCGGCGACGCGGTGCTGGCCGCCCGGCCGGACCTCGCCCTGGTGGCCCATTCCGCCGGCAGCGTCCGCCGTCTGGTGCCCGCTGCGGCGATCGAGAGCGGCCGCCTCCAGGTCTCCCACGCCGCGGTCAACATCGCGGAATCGGTCGCCGAGTTCGTGATCGCCCAGACCCTGTCGATCCTGCGCGAGCCGCACCGGCACGATGCCGGGATGAAGGCCGGGGAGGGCTGGCTCGACCTGCGCCAGCGCCATCTCGGCCGGCTGCTCGGGGCGCAGACCGTTGGCATCGTCGGCGCCGGCTATGTCGGCCGGCTGGTGATCGGGCTGTTCCGGGCCTTCGGCTGCCGCGTGCTGGTCTCCGATCCCTATCTCACCACCGAGAAGGCGGCCGAGCTCGGGGTCGAGCGCGCCAGCCTGGACGAGGTGCTGGCCGGCAGCGACATCGTCTCGCTGCACGCCCCGGCGCTGGCCGAGACGCGGCATATGATCGGCGCGGCGCAGCTGGCGCGGCTGCGCGACGGCTGCCTGTTCATCAACACCGCCCGCCCGTCGCTGGTCGACGAGGCGGCGTTGCTGGCCGGCCTGCGCACCGGCCGGTTCACCGCCGCGCTCGACGTCTTCGACCAGGAGCCGCTGCCGGCTGACAGCCCGTTCCGCAGCCTGCCGAATGTGGTGCTGTCGCCGCACGCCGCCGGCCACAGCGCGGATTCGCACAAGCGCCAGGGCGCGACCACGGTCGATGAGATCCGCCGCTTCCTGGCCGGCGAACCCCTGCGCCACCGGGTGACCCCGGCGATGCTCGCCACCATGGCTTGAGGGAGGAACCCGATCATGAGCTTCCAGGACAAGGTCGTGCTCGTCACCGGCGGCGCCTCGGGCATCGGTGCCGCCGCCACCCGCGCCTTCGCCAAGGCCGGCGCCAGGGTCGCCTTCACCTACGCCACCAGCCGGGACGAGGCCGCCGCCCTGTCGGCCGAGCTGGGCGCGAAGACCCTGGCTCTCCCGGCCGATCTGACCCGGCCGGAGGCGGTGACCGAGGTCTTCGCCCGCACCGAACGGGAGTTCGGCCCCCTCGACGTGCTGTTCGCGAATGCCGGCGGCCTGCTGCAGCGCAGCCGCTGCGTCGACACCACCCTCGAGTTGTGGCACCAGGCGATCGCGGTCAACCTCACCAGCACCTTCCTGTGCTGCCAGGCGGCGCTGCGGTCGATGGAGCCGCGCCGCAGCGGCGCCATCGTCACCATGGCGTCGCTGGCCGCCTTCGACGGCGGCGGCCCCGGCGCCTCGCACTACGCCGCCACCAAGGGCGCGGTCGCCACCTTCACCCGCAGCCTGGCCAAGGAGGTCGGGCCGCTCGGCATCCGCGTGAACGGTGTCGCCCCTGGGCTGATCGGCACGCGCTTCCACGACGTCTTCAACACGCCGCAGGGCCGCGCCGCCGTGGTGGAGCGCACGCCGCTGCGCCGCGAGGGCACGCCGGAGAACGTGGCCGAGACGGTGCTGTACCTGGCCTCCGATCGCGCCTCCTTCCTGGCTGGCGAGATCATCCAGATCAACGGCGGCATGGGCTTCTGATACGGCGGGCGGGGTTCGCCCCGCCTTGGACCAAAGGCCAAGGCCGGTGCTTCTTGCTTGACCCGCCGAGTCCCGCGGCGTTCAATTCCACACTTGCCGCCGAGACAAGGATGTCGCCGATGCGCACGGTCCTGGTCGCTGACGATCACCCGATGTTCCGCGAGGCCCTGGTCGGCACGCTGAAGTCGCTCGACGACCAGGTCGATGTGCTCGAGAGCGGCACCTTCGGCGAGGCGGTCGATCGCATCGCCTCGGTGATGGACATCGATCTGATCCTGCTCGACCTCCGCATGCCGGGGATGAACGGGGTCAAGGGGGTGCGCTCGCTGCGAACCCGGCGGCCGGACGTGCCGGTTGCGGTGATCTCGGCCCTGGCCGACAGCTTCGTCATGCGCGAATGCTTCGACGCCGGCGCCGTCGGCTACATCCCGAAGTCGCTGTCGCGCGACGCCATCGTCTCCGCCATCTCCACCATCCTCGACGGCGGCAGCTACACCCCGTCGGAAGGGCTCGACGCGATCGGGCCGGGCGAGCTGGAGGAGGACGAGCCGCTGGATGAGGCGGTGCGCTGCCGGTTCGAGCTGCTGACCAACCAGCAGCGCAAGGTGCTGGAGCTGATGGCCGAGGGCCTGCTGAACAAGCAGATCGCCTACGCCATCGACGTCCAGATCACCACGGTCAAGGCGCATGTCTCCAGCCTGCTGCAGAAGCTCGGCGTCTCCAGCCGCACCCAGGCGGTGATCCTGTTCCAGAAATACCGCCGCGCCCTCTGAGCCGGGCTCCCAGTCGCAGGTTGGCTTCGCGGTTCGCGAGCCCCAACGTCGTGGCGTGATGGCGAGACCCGTTACTGTTGCAAGGGACCGCCACGGCATCGCTCGCAGAGATTATATTCCTTAATCCATAGGATTTAAATTCTGTAGATTGCCCGGAATGGGATTTATTTAGATTACGAGATTAAATGCTTGTAAGTTCTCCGCCCAGCAACGTTCGGTTACAAATCTCGCGTGCCTGGTTGCAATCAGAAATGGTAGGACAAATATCTGCAATCATTTGGCGCAATCTTCTTGAAATTCAGAGCATAATTGTTGCGAGGCGTTGATCGTGCTGTCGAACCCCGAAGCCCCCGAGCATCCCGTCATGGTTCCCGTCGCCCATGCGATCGCGCAGGCAGCGGTTGCCAGGGGTGTCGATCGAAGGCCGGGCCGGGCCTGGGGCTCGACCGGGGTGAAGGACGGCCCGACTCCCGGCCGGTCAGCGGAAGCTCCGCCCGATGATCCGGCGCGAAGCGGCGACGAGTCCGGCCAAGTCGCGATCGAGCCGATGGCCGCGCTCCGGTCCACGGCGGAGCGGGGCGAGGGCAATGCCGTCTCCTGGACGGTCGACATCGTCCTGGCCTATCTCGCCCGCAACTCGGTGGACAGCCGGGCGCTGCCGAAGCTGATCGCCGACCTGCACGGCGTGCTGGAGCAGATCTCGACGACCGACCGGGAACCGGAGCAGCCGCCGGAGGCCGGTCGGCGTCCCGCGGTGCCGATCGGCCTGTCGGTCACGCCCGACTACATCGTCTGCCTGGAGGACGGCCGGCGGTTCCGATCGATGAAGCGGTACCTCAAGACGGCGTACAACTTGACGCCGGACGAATACCGGGACCGGTGGGGGCTGCCGGCGAGCTATCCGATGACCGCGCCCGGCTACACCGAGATGTGCTCGGCCCGCGCCAAGGCCCGCAAGCTGGGACGGCGGCGGAGCGTCTAGTACCAGCGGCCTTTGAGATCGACTGTCTGACCTTTCCTCGTCATGGCGAGGAGGCGAAGCCGACGTGGCCATCCAGGGCCGGTGCGAGCGGCCCCTGGATGGCCACGCCCCTTCGGGGCTCGCCATGACGGGTCAATATTTCACACCGCTGGTATAGGGACTCACCACAGATCCTTTCGGCTCGGCGGGAAATGCGCTGGTGTGAGTCGGCTGGCGGTGGTTTCGAGAACCGGAGCGCAGCGGACATCAGTCCGTGAGCACCGGCAGCGGAGAAACTGCCGTCAGACGGCCGCACCAGTAGCATTCACCGCCGGGCCGACGCGATCAGCGCGCGCAGCCTGGCGGGCTTGATCGGCTTGGTCAGCAGGCTGACCCCGGACAGCGCCTGCACCATCGACTGCACCTCGGCGCTGCGGTCGGCGGTGATCACCGCGGCCGGGATCTCCTCGTCCAAAGCGTGGCGCAGGGCGATGATCAGCTCGGTGCCGCGCTGCCCGGCATCGAGATGGTAGTCGGCCAGGACGATGTCCGGCCGGAAGCCCTCCGCCCCGATCCGCTCCTCCGCCCCGGCCCGGCCGCTGGCGGCGGCAACGCGGCAGCCCCAGCTGCGCAGCAGCCGGGTCATGCCGTCCAGGATGGCGGGGTCGTTGTCGATCACCAGCACCCGCACCCGGTCGACCGCGCCCGGCACCACCGCGACCGGGACCGACTGCGGACCCGTGCAAACCTGCGCCGGGTCGGCGAGCGGGACCACGACCGAGAAGGCCGAACCGCGGCCCACGGTCGAGCGCACCTTGACCGCGGTGCCGAGCAGCCGGCTGATGCGGCGCACGATCGACAGTCCCAGCCCGTAGCCCTTCTGGCCGGGCTCGACCTTGCCCTCCGGCCCATCCAGCCGGCGAAACTCTTCGAAGATCTCGTCCAGCCGCTCCTGCGGGATGCCGATGCCGGTGTCGATCACCTGCAGCTCGACCTTGCCGCCGCGGCGCCGGGCGCCGAACAGGATCCGCCCGGCAGGGGTGTAGCGCACCGCATTGGTCAGGAAGTTCTGCAGCAGGCGGCGCAGCAACTGCGGGTCGGAGCAGACGGTCAGCGAGCAGGGCAGCAGGGTGAAACTCAGGCCCTTGCGCTGGGCCAGCGGCGCGACCTCGTCGTGCAGCGCCTCCATCAGCGGCGGCAGCGGCACACTCTGCAGGTTGGCGCCGACCCGGCCGGCATCGAGCTTGGAGATGTCGAGCAGGATGTTCAGCAGCTCCTCCACATTCTCCAGCGCATGGTCGATCTTGCCCAGGAGCGCCTCGCCCTCGGCCGGCAGCGTCGTGTCCTCCAGCGTCGCCACGAACAGCCGGGCGGCGTTCAGCGGCTGCAGCAGGTCGTGGCTGGCATCGGCCAGGAACTTGGTCTTGCTGATGTTGGCCCGCTCCGCCTCGGTCTTGGCGACGCGCAGCTCGCGGGCGATGCGGCGGCGCTTCTCCACCTCCGCCGACAGCGCCTCGTTCAGCCGCGACAGGGTGGCGGTGCGCTCATGCACCCGCCGCTCCAGCTCTTCATTCGCCGCCTCCAGGATGCGTTCGGCCCGCCGGCGCTCGGTGATGTCCTGGATCAGGGTGAAGAAGCCGACCACCTCGTCGCGATGGCTGCGATGCGGCACATAGGTGGCGAAGCCGAACCGCGGCTCGGTGTCCGACCCAGGCAGCGGCAGGTCGAACGTCACGGTGGCCCCGGCCAGCGCCCGCTCGATGAAGGGCTGGCGCGGGGCGTATTCGGCCTCGCCCAGAACGGCGCGCAGGGTCTGGCCCAGGATCGGGGTGCCGTTCGGCGCATAGGTGGCGCGGTAGGCCCGGTTGACGAAGCGATAGCGCTGGTCGCGGTCGACATAGGAGATCATGGTCGGCACCGCATTGGCGAACAGCCGGATGCGCTGCTCGCTGTCCAGGAGGGCCTCCTCGGCCATCTTGCGCTCGGTGATCTCGACATAGGAGGTGACGAAGCCGCCATCCGGCATCGGGTCGCCCTTGACCTCGAACCAGCGGCCGTTCAGCGCCACCTCGGACGGCGGGCCTGAACCCCGGGTGACGCCGCGGGCCGACCCCGGGCCGATCGGCGAGGCGATGCCGAGCGCCGGGGCGCCGCGGGCATCGTTGAACTCCTGGAACCGGCGGTAGGAGGCGCCGGCCCGGCGCAGCTCCGCCGGCAGCTCCAGCAGCTCGCCATAGCGCCGGTTGGCGGTGACCAAGCGCTGGTCGCGGTCGAAGACGGCGACGCCGATCGACATGCTCTCCAGCGTCGCCTGCAGATGGGCCGACCGCTCGGCCAGCGCCTTCTCGCGCTCCTGCCGCTCGGCGTCCTTGACGTCGGTGATGTCGGTGTAGATCGACGCGATGCCGCCCTCGGTCGATCGCCGATCGTTGACCTGCACCCAGCGGCCGTCGGCCAGGGCATAGACCCAACGCTGGGCGCCGCCGTCGCGGGTGGTGGCGCGCTGCAGCCGGCGCTCGGCCATCCAGGCCTCCGGCGTCAGCCCGTCCGACTGGATGATGCCGGCGTCGAGGCCGAGGCGGATCAGCGCGCCCAGCGACAGGCCAGGCCGGATGCTGTCGGTCAGCCGTGGCCAGAAGTCGAGGAAGCGGCGGTTGAACAGCACCAGCCGGTCGTCCGGGTCGAAGATGGCGAAGCCTTCGGAGATGCTGTCGATCGCGTCCTGCAGCCGGTTCTGCGCCGTGCGGCTGGCGACGATCGCCTCGCTCAGCTCCAGGTTCGACTGCTCGACCGCCTTCAGCGCGTGCTCCAGCTCGCGCGTCCGGTCGCGCACCTTCTGGTCCAGCAGGATCGCGGTCTGGAACAGCTGGTAGGCGTTGCCCTGCATGTCGAGGCTGTGCTCGACCCGCTGCATCAGGGCGCGGTTGATCTCCGACAGCTTGGCGATGTGGCGCCGCAGCTCGGCCTCCTGGCCGACCTCCGTCCGATCCTGCTGCGCGACGTCCCGCCCCATCGCTCAGCCCGGCCCGAAGGCGATCCCGGTGAAGGTCTGGCTGACATGCATCATGCCGAACTGCTCGCCATAGGTGTTGAAGCCGACGACGTTGTTCTGGGCCATGATCTTCGAGGCTTCGGTCAGCATCTGGCGCTGTTCCATCTCGACATAGCGCAGCACGCAGTCGAAGCCGATCACGGCGTCGATGCTGCCCAATTCGACGCGCAACTCGTCGAACAGCGAGGCCAGATTCGCGACCAGATCGCCGCTCTTTGCGACGCTGAGAATGATTCCCTCGTCGATGGCGCAGAAGAAATGCAGGCAGCCACCCGTGTCGACCCGCTGGATGGCGCGGACATAGTGGCGGCCGCCGGCCTTGACCACCAGCGGGTGCGAGGCGAAGACCAGCGGCGTCAGCTCGTCCGGGTTCAGCCCGATCATCCGGGCGTATTCCTCGGCCGCCGGCTCGGCGTTGATCTCCATCACCACGCGCCGCGCCGGGTCGGCTCGGGTCACCACCATCTTCTGCTCGAGTGCCTGGAAATGCTGCCGCTCGAACACCCGGAAGGCCAGGTCGGTCGACACCAGCACCAGCAGCGAGGCGCTGGAATGCACCTCGCCGTCGAGGAAGATCGCGGTCTCGCGGAAGGCCAGGTTGTCGCCGGCCGAGCCGCCGACCAGCGGGATCTCGCCCAGGGCGTCACCCAGCGCGCTGACGATGATCTCCTCCTGCATCGACAGCCCGTCATTGATCAGCAGGGCGAAGCTGCGCGACGGGTCGAAGCGGTGCCGGTGCCGGGCCTCGTGCTCGGCCAGCAGGGTCTTGGTGATGGCGGCGCCGTCGGCGATCTCGAAGCTCGTCGGCTCGATCAGCTGGACCGAGGTGGCAAAATGGTCGGCGGACAGGCTCAGGCCGGTGATCGTGCCCTGGCGATAGCCGGCCGGGGTGATCTCGCCGGCGGTGGTGCAGCCCAGCACCCGCACCTCCGGCGCGCGCCGGCCGATCTCGGCCAGCACCGCGGGCAGGTCGTAGGTCGGCGAGCAGAACAGCAGGACCATCTCCATCCGGTCCTGGGCGATCGCCGCCAGCAGCTCCTCGACCGCGTCCTCCGTCGACGCCTTCATGCTCATTCCCCGACGGATGCCGCTCGGACCGACGACGGCCGTCCTCTCCTTGGCTTGGCTGGCTTGGGACATTGCTTCCTCCCCGAAACCTTATCGGGCCCCTCTGGCGGGGGCCACTGATCCAAGGTCCAATTATCGGCCTGGAATCCCTTTGTGCCAAAGTCCTATTCCGGCCGGTGTTTCTTTGCCGGTACCGTTTTCCCGAGGTTCAGGCGCCGGTACGAACGGCCGTGGCGCGACCCGGGCACGCGCCCGCACCGGACGGCGCGACAGACAGGAGGAAGCCGATGAAGACGCGTGCCGCCGTAGCCGTGGCTGCAGGGAAGCCTCTGGAGATCCTGGAGGTGGATCTGGAGGGTCCGAAGTTCGGCGAGGTCTTGGTCGAGATCAAGGCGACGGGGATCTGCCACACCGACGAGTTCACGCTGTCGGGTGCGGATCCGGAAGGGCTGTTCCCGTCGATCCTGGGGCATGAGGGCGCGGGCGTGGTGGTCGATGTGGGCCTGGGCGTGACCGGCCTGCAGAAGGGCGACCATGTGATCCCGCTGTACACGCCGGAATGCCGGCAGTGCCCGTCCTGCCTGTCGCGCAAGACCAATCTGTGCACGGCGATCCGGTCGACCCAGGGCCAGGGGCTGATGCCGGACGGCACCAGCCGGTTCTCGCTCGGCAAGGAGAAGATCTTCCACTACATGGGCTGCTCGACCTTCTCGAACTTCACGGTGCTGCCGGAGATCGCGCTGGCCAAGGTCAACCCGGACGCGCCCTTCGACAAGATCTGCTACATCGGCTGCGGCGTGACCACCGGCATCGGTGCGGTGATCAACACGGCGAAGGTCGAGGAGGGCGCGACCGCGATCGTGTTCGGGCTCGGCGGCATTGGCCTCAATGTGATCCAGGGGCTGCGGCTGGCCGGGGCCGACATGATCATCGGCGTCGACCTGAACAATGGGAAGAAGGAATGGGGCGAGCGCTTCGGCATGACCCATTTCGTGAACCCGAGCGAGGTCGAGGGCGACCTGGTGCCGTACCTGGTGAACCTGACCAAGCGGGGCGCTGACCAGATCGGCGGCGCCGACTACACCTTCGACTGCACCGGCAACACCAAGGTGATGCGGGCGGCGCTGGAGAGCAGCCACCGCGGCTGGGGCCAGAGCATCGTGATCGGCGTGGCCGGGGCGGGGCAGGAGATCTCGACCCGTCCGTTCCAGCTGGTGACGGGGCGGGTGTGGAAGGGCACGGCCTTCGGCGGGGCGCGGGGCCGGACCGATGTGCCGAAGATCGTCGACTGGTACATGTCGGGCAAGATCGAGATCGACCCGATGATCACGCACAAGCTGCCCCTGGAGCGGATCAATGAGGGCTTCGACCTGATGCATGAGGGCAAGTCGATCCGCACGGTCGTGGAGTTCTGATGTCGGATCTGGTCACACGCAGCAAGCACCGGGCCTTCGCGGGCGAGGTCGGGTTCTACAGCCACGCTTCGGCCGAGATCGGCGGCGAGATGCGCTTCGCCGTCTATGTGCCGCCGCAGGCCGCCGAACGGCCGGTGCCGGTGCTGACCTACCTCGCCGGTCTGACCTGCACCGAGGAGACCTTCATCATCAAGGCCGGGGCGCTGCAGCATGCGGCGGAGTTCGGGCTGATGCTGGTGGCGCCGGACACGTCTCCGCGCGACCGTCGGCATCCGGGCGACGACGAGAGCTGGGATTTCGGGCTCGGGGCCGGGTTCTACCTCGACGCGACCGAGGCGCCCTGGCGCGACGGCTACCGGATGCACGCCTATGTGACGAAGGAGCTGCCGGAGGTGATCGGCAAGCGCTTCCCGGCGCGGCGCAGCGCGATGGGGATCTTCGGCCATTCGATGGGCGGGCACGGGGCGCTGGTGGCCGCCTTGCGCAACCCCGGGCTCTACCGCTCGGTGTCGGCCTTCGCGCCGATCGCGGCGCCATCGCAGTGTCCGTGGGGGCAGAAGGCGTTCGGCAACTATCTCGGGCCGGACCAGTCAACATGGGCGCAGTGGGACGCGACGGCGCTGGTCGAAGGCGGGGCGCGCTGCCCCGACCTGCTGATCGACCAGGGCGAGGCGGACCCGTTCCTGGAGCGCGAGCTGCACCCGCATCTGCTCGAGGCGGCGTGCCGCAAGGCCGGCCAGTCCCTGACCCTGCGCCGCCATGCCGGCTACGACCACGGCTACTACTTCATCTCGACCTTCATCGCCGACCACATCCGCCACCACGCCGGGGTGCTGAACGGGTAGTTGGGGGAACGGCTTCCCCTCCCTGTCATTGCCGGGCTTGACCCGGCAATCCAGAGGGTGTCGACAGTCTCTGGATGCCCGTCCTGGGGCTTGACCCGAGGACCCGACCGGGCATGACAGCTTTGGGAATGGGCCTCAGTCATGGTGTCTCGCATGCCGCCCCTCATCGGCCGCCGCGGTCTCCTCATCGGGGGCGCGCTGCTGGCCGCGCCGGCCGTTCTCCGCGCCCAGGACCTGCCGCGGGTGCGGGTCGGCACGCTGCAGTTCGGCACCGTGAACTGGGAGCTGGCGGTGATCGGCGACGGGCTCGACCGCCGCCATGGCTTCGTGCTCGAGCCGCTGGTGCTGGCCGACAAGGACGCCACCGCCGTCGCCTTCCAGTCCGGCGCGGTCGACCTGATCGTCACCGACTGGATCTGGGTGGCACGGCAGCGCCAGGCCGGGCGCGACGTCACCTTCGTGCCGTTCTCGCTGACCGTCGGCGCGCTGATGGCCGATCCCGCGACCGGCATCCGCACCATCCAGCATCTGCCCGGCAAGCGCCTGGGCGTCGCCGGCGGCGAGGACGACAAGAGCTGGGTGCTGATCCAGGCCTATGCCCGCAAGGCCGGCATCGACCTGCCGCGCGCCGCCACCGTCAACTTCGCCGCCCCGCCGCTGCTGAACCAGCTGGCGCTGCGCGGCGACCTCGACGCCGTGCTCACCTTCTGGCAGTTCGCCGCCCGGCTGGCGGTCAAGGGCTTCCGGCCGGTGGTGGAGATCGCCAAGATCCTGCCGGAGCTCGGGCTCGACCGTCCGCCGCCGCTGCTCGGCTGGGTGTTCCGCGAAGGCTGGGCGGCGCAGAACCCGGACCTCGCCCGCGGCTTCCTCGACGCCTCCTTCGCCGCCAAGGCCGCGATGAAGTCGGACGACGCGCTGTGGCAGAAACTGCGCCCCGAGATGAAGGCCGAGGACGACGCCGTCTTCGCCGCCCTGCGCGACGGCTACCGCGCCGGCATCCCGGGTCCCCCCAGCCCGGCGGATGAGGCGGCCGCCGCCGCGGCGCTGCGGCTGATGGCCGGCATCACCCCGGCCGCGGTCGGCGGGTTGACGGCGCTGCCGCCCGGCACCTTCTGGTCCGGCTATGGCGGTTGACGCCGCACCGGCGGCCGCGCCGAGCCTGCGGCGCTGGCGCTGGCTGCTCTCCCTCGCGATCCTGGCGGCGATCTGGCAGGTCGCCGCCCTTCTGGCCGACAGCGCCGTGCTGCCCCCGCCGGCCGAGGTCGCGGCCTCCGCCTGGCAGCACATGGTCGATGGCGATCTCCCTTACAACGTCGCCATCACCCTGGCCCGGGTGCTGGCCGCCTTCGCCGCCGCGATGGTGATCGGCACCGCCATCGGCATCGCCCTCGGCCGCAGCAAGCTGCTGGACGAGCTGTTCGACGGCTGGCTGGTGATCGCGCTGAACATGCCGGCGCTGGTCACGATCGTGCTCTGCTATGTCTGGTTCGGGCTGAACGAATGGGCGGCGGTGATCGCGGTCGCGGTCAACAAGGCGCCGCTGGTTGTGGCGATCACCCGCGAGGGCGCCCGCGCGCTCGACCGGCCGCTGATGGAGATGGCGCAGCTGTTCGAGATCCCGCGCGGCCGGGTGCTGCGCCGGATCGTGCTGCCGCAGTTGGCGCCGAGCCTGATGGCTGCCGCTCGCTCGGGCCTCGCCTTGACCTGGAAGATCGTGCTGGTGGTCGAGCTCCTGGGCCGGCCGGACGGCGTCGGCTTCCAGATCCGCAGTTTCTTCAACTTCTTCGACATTGCCGGGATCCTCGCCTACACGCTGGTGTTCATCGCCGTGATCCTGGCGATCGAGGCCTTCCTGCTGCAGCCGCTGGACCGCGCCGCCGGCCGCTGGCGGTCGCCGTGATCGGCCTGGCGCTGCAGGGCATCCGCCGCCGCTTCGCCGCTCCGGTGCCGCGCGACGTGCTGGACGGCGTCGACCTGTCGATCGGGGCCGGCGAGTTCGTCGCCCTGGTCGGCCCCTCCGGCCGCGGCAAGACCACGCTCTTGCGCATCATCGGCGGGCTCGATCCCGGCTATCAGGGCCGCATCGACTGGCCCGACGGGCCGCCGCGCCGCCGTGCCGCCGTGTTCCAGGACCCGCGGCTGGTGCCCTGGCTCGGCCTGCTCGACAACCTGCTGCTGGTCGCCGGCCGCGCCGCCGAGCCCGAGGCCCGTGCGCTGCTGGCGGCGGTCGAGCTGGAGGGCCGTGAGGATGCTTATCCCGGCCAGCTCTCCGGCGGCATGCAGCGCCGCGCCGCCTTGGCTCGGGCGTTGCTGGTCGAGCCCGACCTGCTGCTGCTGGACGAGCCGCTGGTCTCGCTCGACCACGCTTTGGCCGGCCGGATGCGGGCGCTGCTGGCGGAATACTGGCGCCGGCACCGGCCGACCGTGCTGCTGGTCACCCACGATTTGCGTGAGGCGGTGACCCTGGCCGACCGGGTGGTGGTGCTGGCCGAGGGCGCCGGCCGGGTGTCGCTGCAGCGGGGCATCGAGCTGCCGCATCCGCGCGATCCGGCCGACCCCCGCATCGACGCCATCGTCGACGCCCTGCTGCGCTTCGACCCGGGGCTGGCTGTGGTGGCGGGGGAAGATGAGGCGACGGATCGCGCCTGACTGCGTCGTCGTCGGATCTGTGATAGTGTTCCATCCTATCCAGCAGGATCGGAGGCGCAGTTGCGCACCACCCAGCAATTCAGTGTCACTCTTCCGAACGAGATGGCGGACATGGTCCGGGCCAAGGTTGCCTCGGGCGAATACGCCAGCGAGAGCGAGGTGATCCGCGACGGGTTGCGCGCCCTCCAGGCCCGAGACCAGGCGCTCGAGAAATGGCTGCGCACCGAAGTCGCGGCCGCTTATGACGAGATGAAGGCCGACCCCTCGAAGGGGCTCAACTCGGAAGAGGTATTGGAAGCGCTGAAATTGGAGACGAGGCGCCAGACCAAGGCTGGATAAGGACGTGGCGTATCGCGTCATTTTCACGCCGCAGGCGAAGGCACAGCTTCTATCGCTGCATCATCGTATTTCCGAAGCCGCATCGCCTCTGGTCGCAGAGCGCTACACAACAGCCATCGTCCAATATTGCCGGGCGCTCTCAACCTTTCCGCATCGTGGCACGCGGCGGGACGACATCCGACCGGGACTCAGGTTGCTCGGGTTCCGGCGCCGCGTGACGATCGGTCTGACCGTCAACGATAGGGTCGTCACCATCCTCGGCGTGTTCTATGGCGGCCAGGACGTCGAGGTGGCGATGCAGGCCGACGAGCCCTTAGCCTACTTCACCGGCAGCGGCGCGTTCGGCAAGGTGGGACGGCCTGCGGCTGTCCAGTCCTTCACCCCGCCGGGGAACCAGTGCACCCCGGTGTAGCCCTCGGCCACCGCGCGCCGGGCGGCGTTCCAGGACATCCAGCATTCGGCGTCGCAATAGAACACGAGCGGCCGGGCCCGGTCGCCCAGCGTCAGCGCCGCCAGCGCATCGCGGAAATAGGCCTCCATCTCCGCCGACAGGGCGCCGTAGCCGGTGTTGGCCAGCCAGACGCTGCCCGGGATGTCGCGCCGCTCCGGCGGTCGCCACAGCGTCTCCGGCGGCAGCTTGTCCGGCCGCGGCGGCTGTGGCAGCACGTCGATCACCACCACCGGGCCGCCGCGGATCAGCGTCTCCACCGCCGCGGCGTCGACCACCGTGGCGCCCTGCAGCGTCGCCGGCACCGGCGCCCGGTAGTTCTCCATCCGGTAGCCGTCGGGCTCCGCCACCTGCGCCAGAACCGGGCCGGCGGCCAAGCAAGCCGCCAGCACGGCGAGGCGGAGCAGGGGACGGATCATGCGGCCGTCACAGCATCGGCTGGCCGCGGGCGTCGAGCAACGGCACGCCGTAGTCCTTCAGGATCGCGGAGATCGCGTCCTGGTTGTCCCGGATCAGCCCGTTGATCCGGTTCTTCCAGTCGCTCTCGCCCGGCCGCATGCCCATGGTGATGTAGAAGTCGAGCCGGGTGTCCTTGGGCTCGTTCACCAGCGGCGCCACCACCAGCGCGTCGCCATGCTGCTTGGCGTAGTAGCCGGCGATCGGCCCCCACAGCACCGCGACGTCGATCTGCTTGGCCGCGAGGTCGTCGATCATCTGCTTGCCGGGCGCGTCGTAGCGGCTGTCGACCACCAGCGGATAGGGCCGGGCCTGCGGCATCAGCCCGTCGCGCGCCGCCAGGTTGGCGGGCGGCGTGCCTGCGGTGATGCCCAGGCGCAGCGACTTCAGCCGCGGGTCGGCCAGGCTGCTCAGCCCGTCGAGCTTGTCGTCGCGCCGCGTCACCAGCACGTAGCCGGAGCGGTAATAGGGGTTGCTGTTCTGCACCAGATCGGCCCCGGCGACGATGCCCATCACCAGGTCGCAGCGCCGGGCGCGCAGCGTCATGCGCAGGAAGCCGGTCGAGTTCGGATACCAGGTGTAGCGCACCGGCACGCCCAGCTTCTCGGCCAGGAGCTCGGCGATCTTGTTCTCGAAGCCCTCGCCCTTGTCGTTCGAGAAGGGCAGGTTGGCCGGGTCGGCGCAGACCCTGAGCGCCGAGCGGTCGATCGCCTCCGGCCGCGGCGGCTCGGCCCGGCTCGGCCCGGACAGCAGAACGGCGCCGGCCAGCAAGGCCAGCGCCGCGATGCGCCGTGTCAGGAGTGTCATGCCGGGCGCCCTAGCCGGGCGTCCCCATGCAGGAGTTTTCCGCGTCGGCATAGTCCTTGGACTTCTTCTCGAACTTGGCCGGCCGGCCGCGCCCCACGACGCCGTCGGACCGGGCCTTGAGATAGGCGTAGATGTCGTTGATGTAGCACATCACGTTCGGATCGGTGCCCAGCGCCGGCATCTTCTTGTCGCTGGCCGTGTTCACCGTCTCCTTGCCGTTCACCACCGTGTTCATGAACTGGTCGAAGGACAGGGTCTTCAGCGAATCGACCAGGCTGGGGGCGAAGCTGCTGCCCTCGCCGTCCGGGCCGTGGCAGACGTAGCAGATGCCGTTGTAGCGGCGGAACCCGTTATAGACCGGCCAGTCGACCGTGCCGTCCGCGGCGATGTGATAGGGCTTCTCCTCCTCTCCCGCCGCCGGGGTGGCCGGCGCCGCGGGTGCATTCGCCGCGGGCTGCTGCCCCGCCGGGTCGCTGCTCTTGTCCTGGGCGAAGCTCGCTGCGGCGAAGCCGCCGATCGCGATCAGGCCGCCGGCCAGGAGGGCGGTGCGGAACAGGAAGGCACGGAAAGGCATCCTCTATCCTCTCGGATGGTATGGCATGTCGATGTGGCAGGGCCGAAGAAGAAGGAGGCGGGCCGAAGCCCGCCTCCGAGGCACAGGGAGGCTTCAGTCGGGAAGGGCGAACACGGTCAGCGTTCCGCCCAGCTGGGTGTATTGCGACAGCGACTGATAGGCGCCGACCGCACCGAGGCCTTCCTGCGGATTGGTCAGTCCAGCCGCCATCCCGATGCCGGCCCAGCCGCCGACGCCGGAGAGCACCGCAACATACTGCTTGCCCTTGCTGGTATAGGTGTTGACGTTGCCGATGATGCCGGAGGGGGTCTTGAACTTGTACAGTTCCTTGCCGGTCTTGGCGTCGACCGCCTTCAGATAGCCCTCCAGCGTGCCGTAGAAGACGACGCCGCCGGCGGTGGCCAGCGCGCCGCTCCACACCGAGAACGGTTCCGGGATCGACCAGACGATCTTGCCCTTCTCCGCATCCCAGGCGATGAAGTTGCCGAGATGGTCGCCGCCCGGCGCCGGGTACATGCTCAAGGTCGCGCCGACATAGGGCTGGCCGGCGGTGTAGGCCACCTTGTACGGCTCGTAATCCATGCAGACATGGTTGGTCGGCACGTAGAACAGGCCGGTCTCAGGCGAGAAGGCGGCCGGCTGCTGGTCCTTCGACCCCAGCGCCGCCGGGCAGATGCCCTGCGAGTTGACGTCCTCGCCATTGGCCTCGGTCGAGAACTTCTTGTCGCGCTCCGGCAGGCCGGTCTTCAGGTCGACCTTCGTCGCCCAGTTGACCGCCGGATCGTACTTCTCGGCCACCAGCAGCTCGCCGGTGACGCGATCCAGCGTGTAGCCGAAGCCGTTGCGGTCGAAATGCACCAGCAGCTTGCGGTCCTTCCCGCCGAACTTCTGGTCGGTCAGGATCATCTCGTTGACGCCGTCATAGTCCCATTCGTCATGGGGCGTCATCTGATAGACCCATTTCGCCATGCCGGTGTCGGCGTCGCGGGCGAAGATGGTCATCGACCACTTGTTGTCGCCGGGCCGCTGCACCGGGTTCCAGGTGCTGGGATTGCCGGTGCCGTAATAGATCAGGTTGGTCTCCGGATCGTAGGAGATCCAGCCCCAGGTGGTGCCGCCGCCGATCTTCCACTGGTCGCCCTGCCATGTGGAGATGCCGGAATCCTTGCCCACCGGCTTGCCCAGCGCGGTGGTCTTCTCCGGGTCCATCAGCGTGTCGGCGTCGGGTCCCATCGAATGGGCCTGCCAGGCCAGCTTGCCGGTCTTGATGTCGTAGGCCGAGATGTGGCCGCGGACGCCGAACTCGCCGCCGGAATTGCCGATCAGGACCAGGTTCTTGACCACCAGCGGGGCCGAGGTGCCGGTCTCGCCCTTGGTCGCATCGCCGTCCTTGGCGCTCCACGCCACCTTGCCGGTCTTGGCGTCCAGCGCCACCAGCGTGGTGTCGGCCTGGTGCAGGAAGATCATCCCGTCACCATAGGCAACGCCGCGGTTGACGGTGTCGCAGCACATCACCGGGATGACGTTCGGGTCCTGCTTCGGCTCGTATTTCCAGACGATCTTGCCGTTGTTCGCCAGGTCCAGGGCGTAGACGGTGTTCGGGAACGGCGCATGGATGTACATCATGTCGCCGATCACCAGCGGCCCGCCTTCATGGCCGCGCAGCACGCCGGTGGAGAAGGTCCAGGCGGGTTGCAGGTTCTTGACGTTCTCGGCGGTGATCTGCTTCAGCGCGCTGTAGCGGGTGTTGGCGTAGTCGCCCGCCGGCTGGGTCCACTGGTTGGGATCCTTCTGCAGCTTCAGCAGCTCGTCATTGGCCGACGCAATCGTCGGCGCAGCCGCCAGCGCGAGCACAAGCGCCAAGGCGGTCCCGGAAACGCGCAGCAATCTGGGCATTCGCTATCCTCCCATTGATCGCGATGCGTGACCCGCGGCGATGCCGTCGGCATGCCGGAGGTCCGCCTCGACGGTCGTTCAGCCATCGGGCCCGGTCGTCATGGCCTCGTCCCGGGCCGGTTTGGTGCTTCATTCGGAAGACGACCGCCATCACTTTGCGAAGACATCCAAATCCCAGTCAATTGCAATCACACAAAATCGTATTGTTCTTTGGTAGGAAATTGGAATTTCGCGACTGCGAACAAAATACTTGGATTAGACCAAGGTACAATGCGTAAATATTAATTTCGGTCGTTGGCCGACAGTGTGAGGGCGGGCAGGGCCGTGGCGGGTGACACGGCAGTGGAGCAGGGGCGTCAATCGGATTTTTGCGGTGCGAAACAAAGGGGCCGATCCCACCTGTTCAGGCGCCGAAGCAATACTTTCACGAATTTGGCCCAGTCATGCCGCGGCGCCGCTCACGGCATCGGCTGCCCCGGCCGGCACGGCGGGATCAGCGGGTGCGGGCCGAGGCGGACGAGACGGATCGAGAACTCGCGCATGGTCGGTGCCGTGTCGCGCAGCCAGCGGTACTGCACGTCATAGGCCTCGCGCTCGCGCTCGACCCAGGCGTCGCAGTCGGCGGCCGGCGCCCCGCCGGCGGCCCCGAGCTGCAGGAAATGGGTCAGCTCATGCACCAGGATGCTGGTGTCGGCCGGGTCAGTGCCGATTCGCAGCCGATCGTCGAGCGCGATGGTGCCGTCCGGCTCGGCATAGCCCATCACGGCGCAGGGGTGGTTGCAGGCCATCGCCTCCAGGGCCGCATGCGGCACCATCAGCACCACCGGCGGATTGCCCGGCACGGCATAGCCGGTATAGCCGGCGACCGCGGTCAGCAAGCTCGCCACCAGCGCCGCCGGGACCGCGCCGGTCATCGGGTCTCGTTCCTTGGAACGAATTGACCGGCCATCGCCGCTTTGCTCTGCTGGCCACCCGACGCGACTGCGGAGCGAACGCCATGAAGGGCTGTGCGGTACTCGCCCTCCTTGCCCCGGCGCTGCTCGCCACGCCCGGTCCGGCGCGGGCGAACGACTATCCGACTCCGGTGGTGGCCGACTATGTGATCGGCTGCATGGCCAGCAATGGCGAGACGCAGGAGATGCTGCGGCGCTGCTCCTGCAGCATCGACGCGGTGTCCTCGATCATGCCTTACGACTCCTACGAGAAGGCCGAGACCGTCTTGCGCATGCAGCTCGCCACCGGCGACCAGGCCGGCATCTTCCGCGAGATGACGATGCTGAAGACCATGGTCGACACCCTGCGCCTGGCGCAGATCGAAGCCGACTTCCGCTGCTTCTGAGTCTCGCGCTGAGCGGGTCATGACCATCTGAAACCGTCATGGCGAGCGTAGCGACGTGGCCATCCAGAGGGCGGCGCCGCTGGATGGCCGCGCCCCTGCGGGGCTCGCCATGACGAGGATGGACAGGAGGGCCGATCCGGCATGAACCGCCCTCACATCGTCGCCGGCACCGGCCAGGCGCCGGTGAACACGGCGCCATCGGAATCCTTGGCCGTGGCGCTCAGCCGGCCGGTCTCGGTCGGGGTGAAGCTGAACTCCACCACCGGGTTCTCGCTCAGCGAGATGTTGCCCTCGACCTGCAGCAGCTTGGTGCCGTCATAGCTGACCTCGATGGTCTCGATGAAGCGCGCCGGGACGTAGGTGCGCTTGATCTGGTCCATCTGCATGCCGGAATAGTTCGGGTGCCGGATCAAGAGCTCGACCCGGCTCGGCTCGCCGATCTGCGCCGCATCCAGGTTCTTGGTCCGCATCTCGCCGAGATGGGCCTCGGCCTGGTCCGGCGTCTTGCTCGCGGGGGCGGAGCAGCCGCCGGCCGCCTTGACGAAGACGGCGGCCATGAACAGCGACCCGTCCTCGGTCTCGGCCACGGCGTGGATGTTGGTGTATTCGTTCACCCGCACCCGGGTGCCGATGGTCGGGTCGGCGATGCCGTCGCCCAGCCGGAACACGGCGGCGACCGGGGCCGGGTTCTTGTCCACCACCAGGGTGACGGCGCGGATCCGCCCGGGCACGTGCCCGCCGTCGAAGCGGATGGTCACCGGCACCACCGCCGCGTCATAGGCGCGCTGCGGTGCCTCGACCCGCATGAAGGCGCTGCCGTCGGCGACCGCCTTGTCGCCGAAGATCGCAGCCTTCAGGTCGGGCCAGGGATCGTCATCCGCCCGCGCGGGACCGCCCAGGGCCAGCAAGGCGACCAGGATCAGGGCTGCGGCGTGCTTCGTCATCGTGTCCTCCCCTCGTCGTCCTTGGAGCCTGTCCCGAAACTACTCCCATTCCAGCTCGGTATACGCCGTGGCGACGTTGCGGTCGTTGTAATCGTCGAACAGCAGCCAACGGCCGCGCTCGGAACGGCCGACCGTGGCCACCGCCTGCTCGAGGCTGCGCCCGGCGGCCAGGGCCGCGCGGGTCTCGGTCAGGATCAGGGCAAGATAGCGCTCCTCGTCGTCCAGCGCATCCGGCCAGCGTGCCGAAGCGGGGCCGTGGCCGGGAACCACCCGTCGGATTCCGGTTTCGCGCCGCAGCCCGGCGATGGCGTCGACCCAGCCGCGCAGCGATCCGTCGATCGCCGGCATCCGCTCCAGGAACACCAGGTCGCCGGCGAACAGGGTGCCGGTCGCGGTGTCCAGCACGGTCAGGTCTGCATCGGTGTGGGCCGGCGGCCAGGCCTTCAGCTCCAGCGCCCGGCCGCCGAGGTCGAGCGACAGCCGGTCGCGCACCAAGAGGGTCGGCGCCACGATCTCGGTGCCGGCGGCGGCGTCGCCCAGGGCCCGGCGCAGGGAGGCGAGATAGGTGTCGGCCCGCGCGGCCAGGCCGCGCGGCAGGTTGGCATGGCCGACCAGGATGGTGTCCGGCCCGGCGAAGGCGGCGTTGCCCAGCGCGTGGTCGGGGTGGAAATGGGTGTCGATCGCCCAGCGGACGGGCAGCGCGGTGTGCTGCCGCACCGCCGCCAGCAGGCGGCGGCCTTCGGCGGCGCTGCCGCCGGTGTCGATCACGGCCACGGCGTCGGTGCCGACGATGAAGCCGAGATTGGCGATGCCGCCGAGATTGGAAGCCGTCGCCTCCTCATGCGCGCCGTGGAACACGAAGACCCCGGGCGCGACCTCGGTCACCGGCAGCGGAGTGTCCGCCGCCGCGGCCGCGCCGCCCAGCAGGCCCAGCGCCAGGGCGCCGCCGAGCACGCGCCGGCGGCTCGGCAGTCCCGGCCGGCCCAGGTCCTGCATGCGGCGAGACGAGGGCAATCGAATTCTCCCCGTTGAAGATCCGATCCCGGCTCCCTTCCGTCATCCCCGCGAAAGCGGGGATCTCGTCCCAGCCCAACGGCAAGAGATTCCCGCTTTCGCGGGAATGACATCCGCGGGGAGGAGTAGGGCCGGGTTGGCGTCGCACGTGCTGCCTCATCAGGCCGGGCTTTCGGTCCGAGCTGAATTGGACTTTGGTCTCAGACCCCGCTTCTCGCCTTGTCGGCGCCCGGGGCGGTTCATACAGTCGGGCCAATCCCCGCCGTCGAGCGGGCAGGTGCGGCAGGGCCCAGGCCCGCATCGCGCCGAAGCGGAACGCCGGCCCGTCCGGCCCAGCAGGAGGACGTCCGAGATGCGAGGTTTTGCGCTGGTCGCGGCAGTTGCCGCGCTCGCCCTGCCGATGGCAGCCCAGGCCCAGGATGCGGCCGGAGATGCCGCGAAGGGCAAGCAGGTCTTCGCCAAATGCCAGGCCTGCCATTCGGTCGAAGCCGGCACCAACAAGCTCGGCCCGTCGCTGCATGGCGTGGTCGGCCGGACCTCCGGCACGCTCGACGGCTTCAAATACTCCGACGCCATGAAGAACGCCCATCTGACCTGGGACGACGCGACGCTCGACAAGTATCTCGCCAACCCCAAGACCCTGGTGCCCGGCACCAAGATGGTCTTCCCCGGCCTGCCGAAGGAAGAGGACCGGCTCGCCGTCATCGCCTATCTGAAGGAGGCGGGCGCGAGCTGACGATGCTTCGAGCCCTCGCCGCGCTCGGCCTCGCCGCGGCGCTGCTGGCCGTCCCGGCCACGGCGCAGCAGCTGGCACCCAAGCTGTCGGTGACCATCGGCTGGCTCGGCGAGGCGATCCCGGAGCCGGAGCCGCTGTCGCTGGTCGAGCCGGTGGCCAAGGACAAGGGCGTCGCCGGCGCCCGCCTCGCCATCACCGACAACCAGACCACCGGCCGATTCCTCGGCCAGGACTACACGCTCGACGAGATCGTGGTCCCGGCCGGCGGCGACCTGGCCGGCGCCGCCGCTGCCATGGCCGGCAAGGGCGTCAAGCTGATCGTCGCCGACCTGTCGGCCGATCGGCTGCTGCAGCTGGCCGACCTGCCGGAGATGAAGGATGCGGTGATCCTCGACGCCCGGGCCCAGGACGACCGGCTGCGCGTCGCCGATTGCCGCGCCAATGTCTTCCACACCATCCCCAGCCGGGCGATGAAGGCCGATGCGCTGGCGCAGTACCTGGCGTTCAAGCGCTGGACCCGCTGGGTCCTGGTCTCCGGCACGCTGGAGGGCGACAAGGCCTTCGCCGACGCCGTCCGCCGCGCCGCCAAACGCTACGGTGCCGAGATCGTCGAGGAGCGTACCTACGAGTTCCAGGCCGGCTCCCGCCGCTCCGACACCGGCGAGCAGCAGGTGCAGAAGCAGATGACCCAGCTGACCCAGCGCCTGCCGGACTACGACGTGATGGTCGTGGCCGATGAGAGCGAGGTGTTCGGCGAGTACCTGCCCTACCGCACCTGGGACGCGCGGCCGGTGGTCGGCACCCAGGGGCTGATGCCGACCGCCTGGCACCGCAGCCAGGAGCAGTGGGGCGGCACCCAGATCCAGCGCCGCTTCCAGAAGGCCGCCGGCCGCTGGATGCTGGAGCGCGACTACGCCGCCTGGGTTGCGATTCGCGCCCTGGGCGAGGCGGTGACCCGCACCGGCGGGGCCGACCCCAAGGCGGTCCACGACTATCTGGTATCCGACGCCTTCCAGCTCGGCGCCTTCAAGGGCGTGCCGCTGACCTTCCGCCGCTGGGACCAGCAGCTGCGCCAGCCGATCCTGCTGGCCTCGCCGATGATGCTGGTCTCGGTGTCGCCGCAGGAGGGCTTCCTGCATCAGCGCACGCCGCTCGACACGCTCGGCTATGATGAGCCGGAGTCGCAGTGCCGTCTCAACCCCGACCCATAGGAGGCCGCGCATGGACAGGCTCGTGCTCTTGGCTGTAGCGGCGGCGGCCTTCGGTGCCGGGCCGGCGCAGGCCTTCACCGCCTATGTCTCGAACGAGAAGGGCAACACCGTCAGCGTGGTCGACCTCGACACCATGGCGGTAACCCAGACCATCCAGGTCGGCCAGCGGCCGCGCGGCATCACCCTCAGCAACGACGGCAAGGTGCTGTACGTCTGCACCAGCGACGACGATCACATCGAGATGATCGACACGGACACGCTGAAGCCGCTCGGCACCCTGCCCAGCGGCCCGGATCCGGAGCTGTTCGTGCTGGCGCCGGACGGCAAGCGCCTCTACGTCGCCAATGAGGACGACAACATGGTCACGGTCCTCGACCTCGAGCAGAAGGCGATGGAGACCGAGATCCCGGTGGGGGTGGAGCCGGAGGGGATGGGGGTCAGCCCGGACGGCAAATGGCTGGTCAACACCTCCGAGACCACCAACATGGCGCATTTCATCGATACCGAGACGCTGCAGGTGACCGACAACGTGCTGGTCGACACCCGGCCGCGCTTCGCCCAGTTCACGCCGGACGGCAAGCAGGTGTGGGTTTCGGCCGAGATCGGCGGCACGGTCAGCGTCATCGACACGGCGTCGCGCCAGGTGCTGAAGAAGATCGGCTTCGCGGTCCAGGGCGTGCGCAAGGAGACGATCCAGCCGGTCGGCGTGCGCGTCACCGCCGACGGCAAGACCGCCTTCGTCGCCCTCGGCCCGGCCAACCGCGTCGCCGTGATCGACACCGCGACCTATGAGGTGACAGACTATCTCCTGGTCGGCCAGCGTGTCTGGCAGCTGGCCTTCACCCCGGACGGGAAGTACCTGGTGTCGACCAACGGCGCCTCGAACGACATCTCGGTGATCGACGTGGCGGCGCGCAAGGTGATCAAGTCGATCCCCGTGGGCGAACTGCCCTGGGGCGTGGCGATCCGCTGATCCAACCGACATGAAGATGCTGCACGCTCTCTTCGTCCATTCAAAGTCCCCTTTCCCCTCGCGGGAGGGGGGTAGGGGGAGGGGGCTCGTGCCGCTGGAGCCGACTTGGCGAGGCGGATTCCGTTTCCTGCATCGGCAACCCCCTCCCCCTCGCCCCCTCCCGCGAGGGGAGGGGGGACAAAGTTTTTTCCGCCACCAGGCTTTTTCCCATGCCTCCCGCCGCTGACGCCCTCTCCGTCTCCGGCCTCTCCCACCGGATCGCCGGGCGGGAGATCCTGGCGGAGATCGAGATCGCGGTGCAACCCGGCACCTTCACCGTCCTGCTCGGCCAGAACGGCGCCGGCAAGACCACGCTGTTCTCGCTGGTCACCCGGCTCTACGGCGCCCAGTCGGGCCACATCAGGGTGTTCGGCCATGACCTGGCGCGCGAGCCCGGCCGGGCGCTGGCGCTGATGGGCGTGGTGTTTCAGCAGCGCGCGCTCGACCCCGACCTGTCGGCCCGGCAGAACCTGCGCTACCACGCGGCGCTGCACGGCATGCCGGGATCGGTCGCCCGGTCCCGCATCGCGGCGGAGCTGGAGCGGGTCGGGCTGGCCAAGGAGGCCGACCGCAAGATCCGCAGCTTCTCCGGCGGCGAGGCGCGGCGGATCGAGATCGCCCGCGCATTGCTGCACGAGCCGCGCCTGCTGCTGTGCGACGAGGCGACGGTCGGGCTCGACATCCGCAGCCGCGCCGCGATCCTGGCCGATGTCCGCGGCCTGGTGCGGGATCGCGGCCTGACCGTGGTCTGGGCCAGCCATCTGATCGACGAGGTCGAAGCGGCCGACCCTACCATCATCCTGCATCGCGGCCACATCCTGCGGCAGGGCCCGGCGGCTTCGATCATCTCCGATCTCGGCGCCGGCGGCCTGCAGGACGCCTTCCGCCGGCTGACGGAGGCGGCATGAGCACGGTCCGGATCGACGCCGAGCGCCGGCCTCTCGGCACCGTCACCCCGGCCGGCGCCTGGCGCTGCCTGCTCGGCATCCTGTGGCGCGAGGCGCTGCGCTTCGTGCACCAGCGCACCCGCTTCCTCTCGGCCCTGGTGCGGCCGCTGGTCTGGCTGTTCATCTTCGCCGCCGGCTTCCGCTCGGTGCTCGGCGTCTCGATCATCCCGCCCTATGAGACCTACATCCTCTATGACGAGTACATCGTCCCCGGGCTGATCGCGATGATCCAGCTGTTCAACGGGATGCAGAGCTCGCTGTCCATGGTCTATGACCGCGAGATGGGCAGCATGCGGGTGCTGCTGACCAGCCCGATGCCGCGCTGGTACCTGCTGACCGCGCGGCTCCTGGCCGGCACCCTGCTGTCGCTGCCGCAGGTCTATGTCTTCCTGCTGATCGCGCGGTTCTGGGGCATCGAGCCGCCGCCGATGGGCTACCTCGCCGTGCTGCCGGCGCTGGTCCTGTCCGGGCTGATGCTGGGCGCGCTCGGCCTGCTGCTGTCCTCGGCGATCCGCCAGCTCGAGAACTTCGCCGGGGTGATGAACTTCGTGATCTTCCCGATGTTCTTCGCCTCCTCGGCCCTCTACCCGCTGTGGAAGGTCGAGGAGGCGAGCCCGCTCTTGCGCGACGTCTGCGGCCTGAACCCCTTCACCTATGCCGTGGAGCTGGTGCGCTTCGCTCTCTACGGCCAGGTCGACACCCAGTCGCTGCTGCTCGTCCTAGCCTTCGCCGTGGTGTTCCTCGGCGGGGCGATCTTGGCCTACGACCCGGCGCGCGGCCTCGTCGCCCGCGTCCGCGGCCCCGGCGCCGGCTGAAAGGAGGCCGTCATGGTCCGTTGGCTACTCCCCGCCCTCCTGGCCCTGGCGCCCGCCATGGCCTGGGGGCAGGACGCTCCCAAGCCCGACAATCCGCCCAAGGACGACTGGCCCTGCGTCCAGGTGCTGCAGCCGGAGCTGTCGATCGGCGCGATGTGGCCGGGCGACGACCCCACGGCCACCGGCCCGTCCTGGCGCGACGACGCGGTGGTGGCGGCGCTGGTCGAGCGGGTGGCGCCGCGTCGCGTCCCGGTCGATGAGGCGACGGCCGAGATCCACCGCTTCGCCGCCGGCTATGAGGGCGACCGCAAGGTCGCGCTGTCCGCGCTGTTCGCCGGGCTGTTCGAGAGCATCAACGGCGAGCGCGCCACCATCATCCGCGGCATCCGCCGCTACAACGCCCGCCAGGCGGCGCTGGCCCAGCGGATGGAGGACACGACCCAGGCACTGGACGGCGTCGACTCGACCTCGACCGACATGGCGGTGGCGCAGAAGCGGCAGCAGCTGGAGACGCAGCTGTCCTGGGACCAGCGCGTCTTCGACGAGCGCGAACGCCTGCTGCCGGCGATCTGCGACCAGCCCTTCATCCTGGAACGCCGCCTGTTCGCCCTGTCGCGGACGATCCAGGAGGAGATCGGAAAGTAGGGGCGGCTGCCAGGGATAGAGGAGTGAAGCTCAATTCATATTGTCATCGCCGGGCTTGACCCGGCGATCCAGGGGCCACCCGGAGCGGCTTCGACATCCTCTGGATTGCCGGGTCAAGCCCGGCAATGACAGTTGGGGGTGAAGGCACTCTTGGATCGCGAACCCAACATCCCGCCGCCCTCCCGCACCCACCGCCCCAGCGCCTCGACCGTCACCCAGCCTTCGCCGGCCCCGGCGCCGCCGAGATGGCGGTAGGGCGCGTCCGGCTCGCCCAGGTCGGACAGCACCGCCAGTGCGTGGCGCAGGTCGTCGTCACCGGTGTACAGGCCCGGCGTCGCCAGCACCGCCAGGCCGGCGCGGCGGGCGGACAGGACGCCGTTGCGCGAATCCTCGATGGCGATGCAGCCGGCCGGGTCCAGCCCCATCGCCTCCAGCACCGCCTGATACACATCCGGCGCCGGCTTCTTGCGCGGCACCGCGTCGCCGGCGACCATCACCTCGAACAGGGCCGGCCCCTCGGGCCCCAGCGCCGCCGCCAGCAGCGCCGCGACATTGGCCGGCGTCGTGGTGGTGGCGATCGCCAGGCGCACCCCTGCCGCCCGCGCCTCGGCCAGCAGGCGGGCGACGCCCGGGCGCAGGGCCACGGCGCCGCCCGCCACCAGCGCGGTGTAGCGCTCGGTCTTGGCCCGGTGCAGCGCCGGCACGTCGCAGCCGGGCGGGTCGGCCAGACCGGCCAGGAACCGCCCGATCCGCTCCTTGCCGCCGGTCACGGCCAGCAGCTCGCGATACAGGTCGCGACTCCAGTGCCAGTCGAGGCCGGCGGCGCGGAAGGCGGCGTTGAAGGACCGGCGGTGCACCTCCTCGGTCTCGGCCAGGGTGCCGTCGACATCGAACAGGATCGCCTCGAGCGCCACGGCTATCCGGCCTCGACCAGGCCGAGCATCTCGGGCAGCGCGGCATAGTCGGCGAGGATGCCGTCCGGCTCCAGCGTGGCGACGTCGCCATAGCCGAACGGCACCGCCAGCACCCGCACCCCCGCGGCCCGCGCGGTGGCGACGTCGACATGGTGGTCGCCGAGATAGACCGTGTCCTCCGGCGTGGCGCCGAGCGCCGCGATGCAGGCCAGCAGCGGCTCCGGGTCCGGCTTCATGCCGTGGCCGCTGTCGCCGCCGACCAGCGCCCCGACATGCGGCGCGAAGCCCAGCGCCCGCAGCACCGCCCGCGCGGTCCAGGCCGCCTTGTTGGTGCAGATGCCGACCGGGATGCCGGCGGCGGCCAGCGCCGCCACCGCCTCGACCGCGCCGGGATAGGCCGTGCTGCGCACCGCCGGCGCCGCGGCGTAGCGGTCGAGGAAGCGCCGGGTCATCCAGTCCGCCTCGCCGGGGGCGCACTGCCGCAGCCGCAGCGCCCCGCGCAGCAGCCCGGGCGCGCCGTGGCCCATCAGGCCGCGCACCTCGTCCTCGGACAGCGGGTGGATCCCGGCCTCGCGCAGCACCGCGGCCAGGGCAGTGGCGACATCGGCGACGCTGTCGACCAGGGTGCCGTCGAGGTCGAACACGACGGCGCGGGGGAGGGAGGGGAGGGCCGGGCTCATGGCCGGCCCTCCCTGCAGTTCTGCCCCGGACCGGATCCGGCAGGCCGGACCCGGCCGCCGGCGTGGCTTAGGGGGTCGTGAAGGTGAACCGGTCGTTGCAGTGTGTGTAAAGTTGATTCGGAACGACCGCCGAGGTGCCGAAGTTGTTGGTCACCCGGACGTCGACCGTGCCGTAACCACCGTCGGGCACCGTCACCACAAGCATGGTCTTGGTGGATTTGCTCTTGTCGATTTCCGCCGGAAGGACACCGAAATCCACCCTGCAGTCCTCGGTGAAGTGGCCCGCGTGCGCCGTGATCGTCACGGTCTCGCCCCAAGCAGCGCTGGCCGATTCGACCTTGGCGATGACCGGGACGGGGGGGGCGAGGGGATCGGGCACGATGACCGGGGCGCCCATCAGCTTCAGATAGGTATCGCTCTGGTGCTGGTGCGCGACCTGAAGCATGAACTTGTCCATCTCCGTGGCGCCGGCGGGATAGGGCTGGAACTGAGGCCGCGGACCGTCGTTCAGGATCGAACCCGGCCGACCCGGCTGGACATAGGGGTTGGGGTTGGGAACCTTGTTCGCGATTGCCGCGATCAACTTGACCACATCGGGGGTTTCTGCGGCGGTGGGGCCTGGCGGGTTGGGATAGAAGGGATAGTAGTTGGCGCTTGTCGGGTCGATGACGGTAGTCAGGGCGTCCCAGGCGTGCGGTATCAGGTCGTATTTGTTGTAGGTGCTGACGGTGTCGTCGAGCCGAAAGGCGAAGGTGTCGTTGCCGGCGGTCGGGGCGGCGAAGGTGTAGGGCCGGATGCTGTTGATCGACAGCGCCTTGTCCTGGATCTGCTTTCGCAGGAACAGCGCGACCGTGGTCGCCATCGCCCCGCCCAAGCTGTGGCCAACGACATAGAGCGTATTGGGAGACAGGCGCTTCAGCTGGTCCAGCAACTGATCGCCGGTGTCCATGCCCATGACGAGGTTGGTGAACGCCTCCATCGCGCCCTGGGAAATCCGGGGCATCCACGCCAGCCCCCTGCGCGTGTTGCCGGCGGTGAAGTCCAGCAGCTCCCCGACATCCATGTCCTCCGCCTGGTCGATGGGGTCGCCCATCACCGTGCCGCGCAGCACCAGCGCGTAGACGGAGCCGCCGTCGTCCGGCCCCTTCGCGATATAGGCCAGGTTGGCGCGGTTCTTGGTCAGTCCGACCCAGATCAGGCTCCATTTGGTCCCGGTGGCTAGGCGTTCCTCTGCCAGCCGGGCGGTGATGCCCGCTTTGATCCGGTCCCTCTGCTCCTTCAGCGTCTCGCCGGAAGGCCGTTGCGTGGCCCCGGTCGCAGCCAGCGCCGCCAGGGTCATCATGATCTTCTGCGTGTCGGTATAGTCCGTCATCCCCAAAATCCTTTTGCGTCAATGCGCCAATAAAAAAGATAAAATACTTCCGAATTCTGCACTGTATCTGGGCGAGTACTGGCGCAAATACCGCCGACGCCAGTAGGATACGATTCTCAAACGAATGCAACCGGGTCGTCGGGACCATGGACGGTTGGAGGGCCAGGGCGTTCATGCGGCCCCCTCCCGGATGGCGGCGATGTTCGCCTCATAGGCCTCCGGCCCGCCGCGGAACACGGCGGAGCCGGCGACCAGCGTGTCGGCCCCGGCCTCGGCCACCACCGCCGCGGTCTCCGGCGTCACCCCGCCATCGACCTCCAGCCGGATCGGCCGGTCGCCGATCATGGCCCGGATCCGGCGGATCTTCTCGGCCATCGCCGGGATGAAGGCCTGGCCGCCGAAGCCGGGATTGACCGTCATCACCAGGATCAGGTCCAGCCGGTCCAGCACATGCGCCACCGCCTCCGCCGGCGTCGCCGGGCACAGCGCCACCCCGGCCTGCTTGCCCAGGCTGCGGATGTGCTGCAGCGACCGGTCGAGATGCGGCCCGGCCTCGGCATGCACGGTGATGACGTCGGCGCCGGCCTTGGCGAAGGCGTCGAGATAGGGGTCGGCCGGGGCGATCATCAGATGCACGTCGAACACCCGGTCGCTGTGCGGCCGCAGCGCCTTCACCACATCCGGCCCGATCGTCAGGTTGGGCACGAAATGCCCGTCCATGACGTCGATATGGATCCAGTCGGCGCCGGCGGCCACGACCGCGCGCACCTCCTCGCCCAGCCGGGCGAAATCGGCGGAGAGGATGGAGGGGGCGATGACGAGTTTAGAGTTTGGGGGGCTCACAGCTTGGCCTCCTGGTCCGGCGGCTCGGCCGAGAACACGCGGCTGGCGCGGATGTCGGCCTCGGCCAGGGTGACGAAATCCTCGACCGACAGGTCGGGCGGCATGTCCCGCACCAGCCGGTTGGCCTGGCGCAGCCGGGCGCGATCCAGCGCGTTGCGGATCGATCGGCCATTGGCGAAATGCGGCAGCCGGATGCGGCGGGCGACATAGTCGCGGAACGCGGCCAGCGCCTCCGGGCTGAAGCGGTAGTTCTGCCGCGCCAGCATGCCCTCGCCGATGGTGATCAGCTCGGCCTCGGAGAAATCCGGGAACTCGACGTGATGGGCGATGCGCGAGCGGAAGCCGGGGTTGCTGGTGAAGAACTTCTCCATCCGGTCGCCATAGCCGGCGACGATCACCACCAGGTCCTCGCGCTGGTTCTCCATCACCTGCAGCAGGATCTCGATCGCCTCCTGGCCGTAGTCGCGCTCGTTCTCCGGCCGGTACAGGTAATAGGCCTCGTCGATGAACAGCACCCCGCCCATCGCCCGCTTCAGGATCTCCTTGGTCTTCGGCGCGGTGTGGCCGATGTACTGGCCGACCAGGTCGTCGCGGGTGACCGACACCAGGTGCCCGCGCCGGACATAGCCGAGCCGGTGCAGGATGTCGGCCATGCGCATGGCGACGGTGGTCTTGCCGGTGCCGGGGTTGCCGGTGAAGCTCATATGCAGGGTCGGCGCCTCGGCGCCGAGGCCGAGCCGGCGGCGGATGCGCTCGACCAGCAGCAGGGCGGCGATCTCGCGGATCCGGGTCTTCACCGGCACGAGGCCGACCAGCTCGCGGTCCAGCGCCTCGAACACCTCGTCGATCCGGGTCTCGGCGAATTCCTGGGCGAGGTCGATGCGGGTATCCGCCGGCGGCGTGGCGAGGGCGGCTTCGGTCATGGCGGGCCTCTTGGACAGAAGGACGGCTTTGGTTTTGCCTCTCCCGCTTGCGGGAGAGGTCGGAGACGCGAAGCGGCTCCGGGTGAGGGGATTTCGTCGAGGCCTGGGCCAGCCCTCACCCGGTCTCGCTGCGCGAGCCCGACCTCTCCCGCCAGGCGGGAGAGGCAATCCGAGCGGGCTGGTTCAGCCGGCAGACGACGGCAGCAGCTTCGTCGTATACCGGATGCTCCGCCCGCCGATCTCCTGGCGCTCCAGGGCGAAGCGGGCCTCCTCCGGCGGGCGGTTCACCAGGAAGGAGATCCTGAGCGACTCCCACCCCGCCGTGGCGTCGAAGCCGGAGATGCGGATGTAGCGGTCGCCATAGGCCTTGCGGCACGAATTCAGCTCGGTCATCACCGCGGCGGCGTCGCGGATGTCGAACATCGGCAGGTCCCACATCTCCCAATAGGTGTTGCGGGGGTGCGGGTCGTCGGTGAACTCGATGTTCACCGCCCAGCCATTGTCGATGCAGTACTGCACCTGGGCGGTGATCTGCCGGTCGGTCAGGTCGGGCAGGAACGAGAAGCATCCCTGGGTCACGCGCATGATGGCGGCCTCCTCAGCTGGCGGCGGTGACGGCCGGGACGAAGTCCGGCGTGTCGGTCGAGGCGTAGTCGAAGGTGACGTCCTTCCAGACGTCCAGGGCCTGGCGCAGCGGCTGGCAGTGCCGCGCGGCGTCGGCCAGGATCTGCGGCCCCTCCACCTTGGTGTCGCGGCCCTCGTTGCGGGCCAGGATCATGGCCTCCAGCGCGACGCGGTTGGCCTGGGCGCCGGCCTGGATGCCCATCGGGTGGCCGATGGTGCCGCCGCCGAACTGCAGCACAACATCCTCGCCCAGATACTCCAGCAGCTGGTGCATCTGCCCGGCATGGATGCCGCCGGACGCCACCGGCATCACCTTGCGCAGGGACGCCCACTCCTGCTCGAAGAACACGCCGTTCTCCAGCTTCGCCGGCAGATGGTCCTCGCGCAGGATGTCGTAGAAGCCGCGCGTCGTGTTCGGGTCGCCCTCCAGCTTGCCGACCACGGTGCCGGCATGGATGTGGTCGACGCCCGCCAGGCGCATCCACTTCGCGATCACCCGGAACGACACGCCATGCGTCTTCTGCCGCGTATAGGTGCCGTGGCCGGCGCGGTGCAAATGCAGGATCATGTCGTTGCGCCGCGCCCATTTCGACATCGACTGGATCGCGGTGTAGCCGATCACCAGGTCGATCATGACGATGACGCTGCCGAGCGACTTGGCGAACTCCGCCCGCTCATACATGTCCTCCATGGTCGCGGCGGTGACGTTCAGATAGGTGCCCTTGACCTCGCCGGTCAGCGCCTGGGCCCGGTTCACCGCCTCCATGCAGTACAGGTACCGGTCGCGCCAGTGCATGAAGGGCTGCGAGTTGATGTTCTCGTCATCCTTGGTGAAGTCGAGCCCGCCCTTCAGCGCCTCGTACACCACCCGGCCGTAGTTGCGCCCCGAGAGGCCCAGCTTCGGCTTCACCGTGGCGCCGAGCAGAGGCCGGCCGAACTTGTCCAGCCGCTCGCGCTCGACCACGATCCCGGTCGGCGGCCCCTCGAAGGTCTTCACATAGGCGACCGGCAGCCGCATGTCCTCCAGCCGCAGCGCCTTCAGCGGCTTGAAGCCGAAGACGTTGCCGATGATCGACGCGGTCAGGTTGGCGATCGACCCCGGCTCGAACAAATCGAGGTCATAGGCGATATAGGCGAAGTACTGGCCCGGCTGGTTCGGCACCGGGTCGACCCGGTAGGCCTTGGCCCGGTACTTTTCGCAGGCGGTCAGCCGGTCGGTCCAGACCACGGTCCAGGTGGCCGTGGAGCTCTCGCCCGCCACCGCCGCCGCCGCCTCGACCGGGTCGACCCCGTCCTGCGGCGTGATCCGGAACAGCGCCAGGACGTCGGTGTCCTTCGGCACGTAGTCGGGCTCCCAATAGCCCATCTTCCGGTATTGCAGCACGCCGGCCTTGTACCGCTCCTTGCCGGTGACGGTTGCGGCCTTGGTGTCGAGGGTCGTGACATTCGTGCTCATGGAGCTCTCCTCTCAGGCTGCGGCGCCGATCGCGATGCGGGGGTCGAGCGCGCCGGACCGGTAGCGTTTCGCCATTTCGGGCAGGGGCAGGGGGGTGATCTTCGAGGCCTGGCCGGCGGTGCCGAACTGCTCGTATCGCTCGCGGCACAGCGCCTGCAGCGCGGCCATCGACGGCTGCAGGAACTTGCGCGGGTCGAACTCGCCGCGCTTCTCCACCGCGACGCGGCGGATCTCGGCGGCCATGGCCAGGCGGCAATCGGTGTCGATGTTGACCTTGCGCACGCCGTGCCGGATGCCGCGCTGGATCTCCTCGACCGGCACGCCCCAGGTTTTCGGCATCTCGCCGCCGAAGCGGTTGAACTGCTCCTGCAGCGCCTCGGGGACGGAGGAGGAGCCGTGCATCACCAGGTGGATCTCGGGCAGCCGCTCGTGGATTGCCTGGACCACATGCATGGCCAGGATCTCGCCATCCGGCCGGCGCGAGAATTTGTAGGCGCCGTGCGAGGTGCCCATGGCGATGGCCAGCGCGTCGACCCTTGTCTCGCGCACGAACTGCACCGCCTGGTCCGGGTCGGTCAGCAGCTGGTCGTGACCGAGGGCACCCTCGGCGCCATGCCCGTCCTCGGCCTCGCCCTGCCCGGTCTCCAGGCTGCCGAGCACGCCGAGCTCGCCCTCCACCGACACGCCGACGGCATGGGCCGCGGCGGTGATGCGGCCGGTGATGCCGGTATTGTACTCATAGCTGGCCGGGGTCTTGGCGTCGGCCTCCAGCGACCCGTCCATCATCACGCTGGTGAAGCCGTGCTGGATGGCGGACAGGCAGGTGCCGTCGTCATTGCCATGGTCCTGGTGCAGGCAGATCGGGATGGCGGGATGCATCGCCTCCGCCGCCTCCACCATCTTCGCCAGCATCAGGTCGCCGGCATAGGACCGGGCGCCGCGGCTGGCCTGCAGGATCACCGGCGCGTCGACCGCCTTGGCCGCGGCCATGATCGCCAGGATCTGCTCCATGTTGTTGATGTTGAAGGCGGGCACGCCGTAGCCATGCTCGGCGGCGTGGTCCAGAAGCTGTCTGAGCGTGATGCGGGCCATCGGGTGCTCCTCAGGGACGGTCGGTGAAGCTCGGTCGTCGGGGCCACCCCCTCACCCGAAATCGCGGTGCGATTTCGACCTCTCCCCAAGGAGAGGTGAAGGGAGTGCGGCCCCCTGTTCCCCTCTCCTTGGGGAGAGGGAGGGGCCCGCCGCGTTGGCGGCGGGAGGGTGAGGGGGAGAGCCGCCCCTCACACCGCGTGCACGCCCTGGGCGGCCTTGACCATGTGGAAGGCGACCAGCAGCTGGGTGAGGGCGAGGGGGTGGCTGACCGCCCTGCCGGCGGCGCCGTCATAGCGGCCGAGGTCGTCGCGCAGGTGGCTGGCCTCGGGGATGTGCTCCCAGAGATACTCCTCCACCCGCTCGGCCCGGCGGTCGGAGATCGAGCCGCGGATCTCCAGCACGTCGACCGGCTTGCCCTCGTCGCGGGTCAGCTCGAAGCCGACGCTGCCGTCGCCCACCGCCTCGATCAGCCGGGAGAAATTCGGGTGCGGCAGGGTCGGGCGCAGGATATGGGCGACGTCCAGCCGGTGGTCGGTCTCCGGCGCCCCGGCCGAGGAATTGGCGCCGGGCGGCCGCTGGAAGCGGATGACGATGTCGGCGAACAGCCGCTGCGGCCGGATGAAGGTCGGGCTGTCATATTCCCGCTTCTTCAGCGATTCCAGCACCTGCTCGGCGGTGTAGCCGCGCTTGGTGGTGTCGCGATGCACCTTCCAGCGCACCCGCAGCTCCTCCTCGGGGTCGAGGTAGATCTTGACGTCGTAGCAGTCGCGCATCGCCCTGGTGGCGTAGCCCAGCAGCCCTTCCGCGACCACGAACTCCTTCGGCTCGATATATTCCGGCCGGTCCAGCGTGCCCTGGTCGTGGTTGTAGATCGGCTTCAGGATCGGCTGGCCCTGGCGCAGCAGGTGCAGATGCTGCTCCAGGATGTCGACATAGTTGCCGGCCGGGTCCAGCGCCGAGACCCCGTTGCTCGCCCGCTCGCGCCGGTCGTAGCGGTGATAGTCGTCGGTGCAGATCAGGGTGCAGCGCTGCGGCCCCAGGATCTCGGCGATGCCGCGCGACAGCGTGGTCTTGCCGGCCGCGCTGTCACCGACGATCCCGAGGATGATGGGCCGGTCGAAGAAGGGCTTGGACATTCTGGTCTCCCGTCTCGGGTCGTGATCGGCGAGCCTCGGGCGCGGCTCGGAAGGGTTGGGCCAGCTCCGGCCTGCGATCCGCGGCTCGCCCCCTCCCCCAGGGGGAGGAGAAGGGGAGGGGGCTGCCTCCGCCCTGGGTGTCGCTGCGGCAAGGGGCGGAGGGATCGGGTTGGGTGGAGGGGCGGGGATGGACACAAAGGCAGCGCCGGCCTCGCCGTCCTGAGTCCCCCCTCCCCTCGCGGGAGGGGGGTAGGGGGAGGGGGTTGGCTCCGCTTGCTCGGGCATCGTGCTCATGTGCGACCCCGGCGCCGTCTGTTGCCTCTCCCGCTTGCGGGAGAGGTCGGAGACGCGAAGCGGCTCCGGGTGAGGGGATTTTGTCGAGGCCGGGACCAGCCCTCACCCGGTCTCGCTGCGCGAGCCCGACCTCTCCCGCGTCCGGCGGGAGAGGCAACCCGAGCCCGACCGGCCAGGTGCGCCCTCATCGCCGCACCTCCGCCGGGGTCCCGTTCGGCACCTCGACATAGGTCGTCAGCACCTGCCAGCGCCGGTCCGGCGCGGTCAGCATCAGCGACTGGGTGCGGGTGCTGGCCCCCCGCCGCGACACGCCCTCGAACAAGAGGCCGGTGGTGATGCCGGTGGCGGCGAACCACACCTTGTCGCTGCGCACCAGCTCCTCCACCCCCCACCAGCGGCTGGTGTCGATGCCGGCCCGGTCCACGGCGGCGCGCTCATGCTCCAGCTGCGGGTCGATGCGGCCCAGGAACTCTCCCCCCAGCGCCCGGATGGCGCAGGCCGCCAGCACCCCTTCGGGCGTGCCGCCGGTGCCCATCAGCGCGTCCACCCCGCCGCCCGGCATGGCGGCGACGATGGCGCCGGCCACGTCGCCGGCGGGGTACAGGGCGACGCGGGCCCCGGCGGCGTGGATCTCCTCCACCAGCCGGCGGTGGCGCGGCTTCTCCAGCACATAGATCGACAGCTCGGAGACGGGCTTGCCCAGCGCCTCGGCCAGCACCTTCAGCTTGTCGCGGGTCGGGGCCAGCGGGTCGATCCGGCCCTTCACCGCCGGGGGCCCGGCGAACTTCTCCATGTAGAAGGCGGGGCCGGGGTCGAACATGGCGCCCTGCGGCGTCATGGCGACCGCCGCCAGGGCGTTGGTCTGGCCGTTGGCCAGGTGGCTGGTGCCGTCGACGGGGTCGACCGCGATGTCGACCGCCATGCCGCCGCCATGGCCCAGGCGCTCGCCCTTGAACAGCTGCGGCGCCTCGTCCTTCTCGCCCTCGCCGATGACGATGCGGCCGTCTATGTCGAGATGGTTGAGGACGGTGCGCATGGCGTCGACCGCGGCGGCGTCGCCCTCGTCCTTGCGGCCGCGTCCGATCCAGTCGAAGGCGGCACGGGCTGCGGCTTCGGTGACGCGGCGCAGCGCGTAGATGAAGCCGTCCTCGGCGATGGCGGCACCGGTCATGCGCATCTCCACCCGATATCCGCACCTCGGCCGGGGCCGGGTGCGGGGCAGGGAGTCTGGCGCTCCCCAGGACGGCCAGGATCGGGGAGGGGGCGGCGGACCGGAACGCCCGCCCGGGTGGGCGGGCGCGATCTTACGGGTGGGACGGGACCTGCCCGGATGGGTGGGGCGACGGGGCCGTGGTAAGCTCCAGGGTCCGTGTCTGCGCCGGGAGCGTCGTGGCAGGCGAGCAGATCTCCGAAGCGGCTGTCGATCCGGGGTCGCGCCGCTATCCGTTGCCCGAGGCGAAGCCCGGCCTGCCGGAGGCGTTGATCCTCGCCGGGCTCTATCTCCGTGGCTTCTGGGAACGGGCAGGCCCCAGGATCGCGGCGTGGCTGCCCGGCCTGCTCGTGGCGGCCGCCCTGGCCTGGATGCTCTCCAGCGGCCCGTCGCTGGAGGGCCTGGGCGTGGTGGCCGGCGTCGCGGCGATCGCGATCGGCCTGCGGTCGGCGTTCCGGCCGGGCGCGGTCCTGTCCCCCATCGTGATGCCGGAAGAACTTGCGAAGGCCGGCTGGACCGGCGAGCTGGCGGCCGCGCGCATCCTCGACGCCGCCGCGGAGATGGCCCGGGGCGCGGCGGCGCACGATCCGAAGGAGCCCTATCTGCAGCCGCCCGGCGACCCGCTGCCGAAGATCGAGGTCCCCGGCTTCAACCTGTCGCCCGGCGCCTTCGGCGACCTGCTGCGCGAGCTGGTCGGCGCCCGCCGCCCGCAACTGGGCGGAGAGGTTACGCCGGCCGCGGACGGGCGGTTCAGGCTGCGCCTCCGCGGCTTGCCGCGCGGCCGCTGGGTGGAGGTCGGGCCTGCCGCGCCCGAGGATCTGGTCGCCCAGGCGGGCGAGATGCTGCTAGCCGAGCTGGTTCCCTACATGCTCGCCTATGCCCTCTACACCCGTGGCGACTACGCCGGCGCGATGCGGGTGGCGGCGCGGGGCGCCAGCCGGGAGGACCTGCCGGCGGCGGAGAACGCCCGCTGCGGGGTCCTGCGCTGGCTACTGCTGCGCCGGGTGGACAAGCCGGAGGAGGCGCACGAGGCTCTCGCGCGGGCGGCGTGGCGGGACTGGACCCATCCCATGGTCGCTTTCGCCGTCGGGGCGCATGTGGAGCAGGGCGCCCCGGTGACGAAGGAGGAGAGCGCCTTCTGGCAGCGCATGTCGCGCGTGGCCGGCCGCTGGCGGACGGGTACGCGCGGGCTGGACCGCCGGGCGATCAGCGATGCCGACCAGGAGGCCCGTTGGCACAGGCAGAAGAAGGAGGAGGCTCGATACTGGATGCCGGTCGTCCGAAGCAACCTGGCGAGAGCCGACGAGCACGGGGGGAAGCTGGAGAACTTGCTCCTGCACCCATACGGCGATGCGAAGGCCATCGCCCAGGGGTGGCTCGACATGGGCGAGGCGCTGGATTCCGCGGCGGAATATCTCGCAAAGGCCGCGGAGCTCGACCCGGAACTGGCCGACAGCCAGGAGTTCAAGACGCTGAAGGACCGGGGGCTATGGCAGAAGGCCTGGCGCGACGCGCAGGCCGACCCGCGGATCGCGCAAGGCGCAGAGGGAATTGCCGCCATCGATCAAGCGCATCGGATCCTGTTCGAAGGGTTGGCAAAAATAGGGGAGGAGTCTTGGGCGGGCGTTGCCTATTCGGCCTGGTCGGATGCCGAGGCCGCCCTGCGGCGGGCGCGGGAGATCTGGCCGCGCGGGACGCGGCGCGTGATGGGGCTCTCTCGGACTCTCGACGGGAGGGCGTTGGTCGAGAAGCTGATGCGGGACCGCCTGCAGGCCGAACGGCTCGCCGAGAACATGCGCCTGCTTCCCGCTGCAGATCGGCTCCATCTGCGCCGGGCGATCCGGCTCAACAATCGGCTGGTGAAATGGCTGGCCAAGAAGGTTCCGGCCGAAGCAGAGCGTGCGCGGGAGCGCGAATAGAAGGCGGCGCGGGCGGCGGCTTCGGTGACGCGGCGCAGCGCGTAGATGAAGCCGTCCTCGGCGATGGCGGCACCGGTCATGCGCATCTCCACCCGATATCCGCACTCCGGCCGGGGCCGGGTGCGGGGCCGGGAGTCTGGCGCTCCCCAGGACGGTCGGGATCGGGGAGAGGCAGCGGACCGGAACGCCCACCCGGGTGGGCGCGATCTTACGGGAGGGGCAGGACCTGCCCGGATAGGTGGGGTGGATCTTACGGGAGGGGCAGGACCCGCCCGGATAGGTGGGGTGGATCTGAACTATGTTCAGATAACCTCATTCAAAGTAATGACTAATTTGCTTTGTGTTGGCTACGGGGGCGGCCACGCTTAGGCGTTACGCGGTCGAAGATGACCGCGGCCTCTATTTGCTCTGTCGTTAAATCGTACTCATCTCGAAGCTCATCGGGGCTTGCTCCTTGTCTCACCCAGTCGGCGACAAGGCGAGCGGAGAGGCGGGTGCCGCGCAAAACAGGCTCGCCGCCAAGGACGTCGTCTCGCGTCTCGATAAGGCTGTGCTTGACACGAACAAGTGCCTCAAAGCCATTACGGACCTCGTCTTCCAATGTCGACAACGAAAGCATGAACGCTTCGAACCGTACCGTCGCCTCATTCTTTTCCGAGGAGTGGACAATTGCGTTGCGGACAAGTCGGCGCAACTCGGGCGCCATCTGCCGATACACCTGTCGAACCGCGATGAGATAGAGGACGTCCACGCCCGAGATGCTGCGTCGTCCGTTGCATGTCCGCGACGATACGATCCGCTCATCTATCTCATGCTGCACCATGCGCGAACTAACACCCGCCACGAAAGCGGCCTCGGGCACCGTCAGATATGATTGGCGTAGAGTGCTCGCAGTCATCTTGGCCTAATCCATCCGCCGATACGAATGAATTTAGATGGCGGTGGGTCTGATGGCAACCCCCCTTTGTACCCCCCGGCGAGGACCGTTAGGACCGCCGAGGACGCCCCGAGTACCGGATTAGGACATTAGATGAGGACTGTGCCCCCCGACCCAACCCTTGGAAATCCCTCTATAATTCACTGCGTTCGCGCATGGTCCGGTCATTTCTAAATGTGAGTTGACACGATCATGGCAAAATAGCACTATGAGATTGACAAAAAATGCAGACTCAATCGTTGCTAGGCGATGATTAAGTCATTGGTTTTGCTAAATATTTTCCTGTATCTTGGTGGTCGATCGTAAATCGATCGATGCCGGACGCATTTAGGCGTCGCCCCTCGTAGGAGATGTCATGCCTGCCAGTGCCCGTAAGAGCATCGCTGATAGCGAACTCGATTTGCGCAATTCGATGTGGCCTGACGCCGACAAGCGGCTTTGGCATCGTAAAGAGTACGGAGGGTTTACCACAATTCCGAAGACGATGCCGCTGCTCGGCCGGATGATGGATGAGATGACGAAGAATTATCCGGTTTCTCAAACCTACAACGCTCTATGGGCATGGACTTGGGACAACAGCTTCGTTCGGTTGGGTAAGCTGGATGAGATCGCGTTTGCGGCAGGCTTCACCGGTCAGCGTGGGGTGCGGACGCTGCAGGATCGGCTGAAGCGGCTAGAGGCTCTGGGTTTCGTCGAGTTGAAGGCCGCAGGCATGAGCAAGATGGCCTTCGCATTCCTGCCCAACCCCCACAGCGTGATCTTCGAACTCCACGACGCTCTGTCGGACGCGGCCGCACCGGCGGAGAAGAAGCAACTGGCGAGTGGGTTACAGGAGGCGACATTTAATGCCTTCCTCGCTCGGGCGCAAGAATTGGGTTGTAAAGATGTCAAAGCGATGATCGTGGCCCGATCCGCTAAAACAACAGCGAACAGTTCATCTGTGACAACATCGGTCGCGACTAAGCGCCCACGTCGTGTGACTGTCAGACGAAAGTCCAAACCCTAATCGCCGAGTGAGATCTGATGTACCTGTTGATCGACGAGTGCTGCGGTAAGGGTCTGGTGGTGGTAGCCTCAGAAGAGGGGCACGTTGCCCAGCGGACTATCGAGACTGCTGAACTCGGTCGCGGGGCGACCGACGCAGCTATCTTCGCGTTTTCTCGGACACACCGAGCTACCCTAGTGACGATCAATCAGGGTGATTTCATTGATTTGGCAAATACTGTCGAGGAATGCCCCGGTATCATTCTGTTGCCGGCCGCACACGGAATGGAAGTTGCTAGGCTGTTTCGAATGGTGCTTCGCGCCACCTCAAAAATGATTTCCTCTGACTCAAATTTTATTTTGAGAATCGATATTGACGGCGAAATCACATTGGATCGGCCTACCCCCTCTCATACTCCGGCACATCCACCTCCCCGAGGCTGATCGCCCGAAAGCCCTCCCGCCGGCTCCAGTCGAGATGTCCGCCCAGGCGCTCGACCAGAGCGGCGGCGTCTGTCTGCGGCAGGTTGACGGCGGCCAGCGCCTGGAGCGTCGCCCGGAGCCAGAGCACCGGCTCGGCGCCGATATGGCCCGAGCCGCGGTCCAGCAGGTCGGCCTGCATCACCACCTCGATCTCCTCGACCGGCAGGGCGGCCAGGCATTCCGCCGCCGCCCGCACCGCGGCCGAGCAGATCGTGTCGCGGTGCAGCTCCAGCACCCGGCTCTGCGACAGCGGCTTGACCGAGGCCTTGCCCGATTGCAGCAGCGTCACCGACCGGTCCGGCAAATCCTCCAGGTCCAGCCCGTCGATCATGGCGACGATCCGCCCGCCCGCGACGAAGACGAGGTCCAGCCCCTCGACCGAGAAGGGCAGGTCGCCCAGCCGGGTGAAGCGGCCCAGCGCCTCCGCCACCGCCGCCGGGTCGCGCGCCACCAGCCGCCGGGCGAAGTCGATCTCGGCCCGGCGCGCCTCGGCCTCCTGGAGGCGAGCCTCGAACGCCGCCTCGTCGCGAACCCGCGCATCCTCCACCGCCGCGGTCAGCTCGACCTGGCGGCGCTTGGCCCCGCCGAAGGTGCGGGCGAACCAGCCGGGCCGGTACGCCTCCTGCTGCCGCCGCGCCGCCTCCTCCTGCGCCGAGCCGCGCTCGGGCGGCAGCGGCGGCGGGGCGGCGGCGAGGGCGTGCCAGTCGCGGCGCTCGAGCACGACCCGGTGGGCTCCGGTCAGGGCCTCGATCAGCCGGTCGTATTCCCCGGCGGCGGAGGAAGCGGCCTCCAGCGCCGCCTGCTTCTGCGCCGCCTTCTCATAGGCCAAGCGTCGGCGCTCCGCGCGCTCCTGCTCGCGGCGCACCGCCCGGATGCTGCTCGCCATTCCCCCTCCCGAACGGATACCGCCCCACCCTTGCGGCGGATTGTGGAGAATGCAAGGCGCAGCAGGCGCCGCCCCCGGGGCCACGTGCGGGCCGGCCCGTGCTATCCTTCGGACCGGGCAGACGACAGGAGGCGACATGACCGAGCTGACCGGCACGATCTCGGGCAAGGTGACGGATGCCGCCACCGGCCAGGCGATTCCGAACTGCCCCGTCTCCGTCCGGGCGGGCGTCACCGCGATGGCGATCGAGACCGACCAGCGCGGCGCGTACCGGATCGCGCAGCTGCCCGCGGCCTCCTACACCGTGGACGCCGCGACCTGGGGCTACCTGCCCCGATCCACGGCCGGCGTGGCGGTGGAGATCGGCCGGACCGTCCTCTGCGATCTCCAGCTGGACCCGAAGCCGCATGGCTGACCGCCCCGACCCGGCGGCGCCGGCCGCACCGGCCGCCGACCTCGCCACCCGCTACCGCGCCTATATCGACTGCCTGAACCGGCAGGACTGGGCGCGGCTGGGCGATTTCGTCGACGAGTCTGCGCGCCACAACGGCCGCCCCTTCGGCCTGGCCGGCTATCGCGCCATGCTGGAGCAGGATTTCCGCGACATCCCGGACCTGCGCTTCGTCATCGGGCTGCTGGCCTGCGACCCGCCTCTGGTGGCCGCCCGGCTGGATTTCACCTGCTCGCCCCGGGGCCGGTTCCTCGGCCTCGACGTCAACGGCCGCACGGTCTCCTTCAGCGAGAACGTGTTCTACGAGTTCCGAGGCAGCCGTATCGTCCAGGTCTGGTCGGTGCTCGACAAGACCGCGATCGAGACCCAGCTCTGACGGTCCTGGGAGGCCTGGGCCACCCCCTCACCCGAAATCGCGGTGCGATTTCGACCTCTCCCCAAGGAGAGGTGAGGAGGCGGCTCTGACTCCCTCTCCTCGGGGAGAGGGAGGGGCCCGGCCCGCTTGGGCCGGGAGGGTGAGGGGGAGAACCGGCCGAGCCTGTCCATTGCGGGTTCCATAGGATCGCTTGTCACGTATACTGACCGCCTTCCTATCATCGCAGCAACACAGCCGACACCACGGAGGGCAGGCATGGAACCGTTCGAAGGCACTCCGGGCGACGACCATCTGATCGTGCAGGGCGACGAGGAGTTCTACTACGTCCAGGCCTATACCGGCGCGGATGTGATCGACATCCGCCTGCCGGCGACGGCCGGGTCCGCCATCCACCTGGAGGATGGCGGAGATACGGTCAATGGCGGCGACAGCATCGACCTGATCGCCTTCGCCGGCGGCGGCAACCGCCTCCATGGCGGCGGCGGGCGCGACGATTTCAGCACGGTGAGCGTCGGCGCCGGCAACCTGATCGACGGCGGCAGCGGGGCCGACCGGTTCAACCCTGAAGGCAACGGCGCCCTCATCACCCTGGCCGAGCACCGGGCGGCCGTGCGCTCCGAGCATTCCGGGCTGATCTATCAGTATGACCTGCGCGACATCGAGAATCTGAGCGACACGGCCGGAAACGACATCCTCGTCGGCGACGACGGGCCCAATCAGTTCGAGACGGCCTTCGGCGACGACCTGCTGTCCGGGCGTGGCGGCGACGACGTCTTCTGGAGCTACGACGAGATCGAGCCCGGCTCCGGCAACGACACCTTCGTCGGCGGGCTAGGGGCGGACCGGATCAGCACCGCCAACGGGGTCGACACCATCCGCATCGACCGGCTGGTGGAGAGCCTGCCGGGGCATGAGGACGTGGTCACCGATTTCAGCGTCCGCGACATCCTCGACGTGTCGCGGATCGATGCCGACCAGACGGCGCCGGGCGATCAGGCCTTCACCTTCATCGGCGATGCCGCCTTCAGCGGCACGGCCGGCGAGCTGCGCTACCAGCGGCTGGGCGACGGGCTGGTCGTCTCCGCCGACGCCGATGGCGACCGGGAGGCCGACATGGCGGTGGTGCTCGAACCGCAGCCCTATCTGCACCTGACCCGGATCACCGCGGAGGACGTGTTGCTCTGAGGCGGAGAGGGCGGGGCCGCCCCCTCACCCGAAATCGCGGTGCGATTTCGACCTCTCCCCAAGGAGAGGTGCGGAGAGCGCCACCCATATTCCCCTCTCCTCGGGGCTACGGCATTCACACATCGATCGTCGGCACCGACGGCGGGCTTGTGAGCCTATTGCCTCTCCCGCTTGCGGGAGAGGTCGGACATCCGAAGGATGTCCGGGTGAGGGGATAGCGGCCTCGCCGAGAGTGCCGCTTTGCCAAGAGCGAGCGTATGATCCGCCCGGTCCTGAAACAGCGATTCCGGTGTCGCGGCCGAGCTGCCCTCACCCGGTCTCGCTGCGCGAGCCCGACCTCTCCCGCAAGCGGGAGAGGCAACGAACAGGGCCCGGCGAGCGTGCGGATGAGATGTGTGAACCCGACAGCTCCTCGGGGAGAGGGAGGGACCCATTCGCGTTGGCGAATGGGAGGGTGAGGGGGAGAGCGCACGCCCGCCTGGCGTGCCGCCCGCGGCCCCCTCACGCCGCCGCGCCTCCGGTGTCCGGGTGGCGCGGGAACAGGCGGCTCACGGCCTGGGTCCAGATGTCGGCCGGCCGGGGCCGCGGCGGCGGGACGAAGGAGCGGTAGCTGCGGAATGCCAGCCGCCCGTCTGCGCCGCCGTCCACGCGCCGGGCCGGGGCCTCGCGGCACATCACCCAGCTGGTCAGCTCGACCGCGCCGTGCTGGCGCAGGCTCTCGCCGCGGACCAGCAGCATCCAGCAGCCGGTATCGTCGAAATAGCCATGGTCGATGGCGTCGATCTCGGCGGCCCCGGCCCCGCGCAGCGCCGCGGTCGAGGAATGCTTGAACGGCGGCGGCGACATCGGGTCGAAGCCGGCCAGGATGAAGTTGGTCCGCACGGCGAAGGTCCCGTCGGTCGCCGCCGCGCCGGCGGGCAGGGTGCCGCGCACCAGCACCAGCGCGTTGAACGGCTCGGGCCCCGGGACGGCGCTGCGCACGACCGGCTGCAGCTCGGCCTCCAGCCCATGGTCGTCATCGGCCGGCAGGGCGGCGAGGCGGATCGGATCTCTGGCGTCGAGCATCTGCATGGTTGGCATCTCGCCATTGAGAGGAAGCCCTTCCAATGCCAGCGAACCACGCCCCGCCCACCGGCGTCGTCCTACGTTCGTAGGACGCCGGGCGGAAAATTTGCGGGGGTAGGCCTTGCCCGAAGGCTGAGATTGCCTCTCCCGCTTGCGGGAGAGGTCGACAGCGCGAAGCGCTGGCGGGTGAGGGGATTTTGTCGAGGCCGGGACCCGCCCTCACCCGGTCGTCCTGCGGACGCCCGACCTCTCCCGTAAACGGGAGAGGCAATGCGAGAGGGCGTCGACAGACGGAAAGCGCCCCGCCCCTACCCCCGGTCGCGCCCCAGCAGCACCGCCACGGCCTGCGCCCGGTTGGCGGCGCCCAGCTTCTCGTACAGGTTGCGCAGGTGGAACTTGACCGTGTTCGGCGACAGGCCGAAGCGGCGGGCCAGCCCCTCATTGCTCAGGCCCTCGGCCAGCCGCTCCAGAAGCTCGCGCTCGCGGCCGGTCAGGCAGGCCAGCGGGTCGGCCGCCGCGGCCCGGCCGAGGTCGAGGAAGGGGAACATCATCCGGCCGCGCGCCACCTCGGCGACCACGTCCAGCAGGCGCTCCGGCGGCTCGGATTTCGACAGGAAGCCGGCGGCGCCCAGCTGCATCGCGGTGCGCGCCACGCCCAGATCGGCGCCGGTGTAGACGACGATGCGGGGGGCGCCGGCGCCCGCCCGGGCCGGGGCGGCCTCCCGGGCCGGGGCGGCCTCCCAGGCCTTCAGCGCCTCCAGCACGGCGCGGCCGTCGCCATTGGCCATCACCCAGCCGATGATGCCGACATCGAATTCGAACCGCGCCACGGCGTCGAGGAAGCGCTCGCCGTCGCTGGCCGAGACCACCAGCTCGAACCGCCGGTCCTCGCCGAACAGCGACTGCAGCCCGCGCAGCACCAGCGGGTTCTTGTCGGCGAAACCGATGCGGATCGGGTTCGCCTCGGCCCCGCCCAAAGCGGGGGTCAGGTCGGCGAGGGGCGGGGACAGGGTCCTGGTCATCCGGGCGGGGGCGTGAGGTGTTCCGCCGGATGCTATCGCGTCCGGGGCCCCGCTGTCCGTCGTCCTTGCGACCAAGATGCCGGGGCAAAGCGGCGCGCCGGCGCGTAAACATCATGTGCACTGGACATCATGCGCGATTCTCGTTCATGATATGTTCCATGGATCAGGCGCAATCCGACTCCGACGAGATCAGGCCGACCGACCCCGACATGAAATGGACGGGGTGGGCGCTGGACACGCTGCGCGAGCTGGTCGCGATCGACATGCTCAGCAAGCGGATGATCTCGACGCGGCAGCAGGCGACGCCGGCGGGGTCGGAGTCGGACGCCGATTTCGACCTGAAGCAGTCTCGGCTGTCGCGGTCGGTGCGGCTGTCGATCGCCATGACCGAGCGGATCCGCGCCCAGTACCTGATGCGCCGGGGAAAGCGCAAGGAGTCGGGCGAGCAGGAGCGCCGCCGGCAGCGGCGGCAGCAGGCCGCCGACACCGTCGCCAAGGCGATCGCGCAGCCCGAGGACGTCGAATACATGCGGAACTGGGTGTGGGAGCATCTGGTCGAGGACGAGGTCCTGGACGAGCAGCTCGACACCCTGTCGCCCGAGGATTTCATGCGCGAGGTCTGCCGCAAGATCGGCCGTTCGCCGCCGCACCCGATCCGGGTGCCGCAAGGCTGGGACGATGGCGCCGAGGCGACGGACGCCGAGCCGCCGGCAACCGCCCGCGCCGATCGCGAGCCTGCCGAGGCCCGGCCCCAGGCACCGGACGACCCCGCCGCCGGCCGGCGTCCGCCGAAGCCGCCGAAACCGGACAGCAGTTGAGCGCTGCGCTTTGCCCAACGCTCCCTCACGACAGCTCGGATATTTTTGCCTCTCCCGTTTACGGGAGAGGTCGGAGGCGCTTGCGCCTCCGGGTGAGGGGGTTTTGTCGAGGCCGGGGCCCGCCCTCACCCGGTCTCGCTGCGCGAGCCCGACCTCTCCCGCCAGGCGGGAGAGGCACCGCGTTGTTCCGATCGCGCCGGCTTGCCCGCTACTCCTCCACGCCCTACTTCACCACGAACGTCCCGCGCATGCCCTCGGCCTCGGTGCCCGGGGCGTGGAAGGTGAAGGTGCCGGGGCGGATCGGCACGAAGGAGATGGTGGCCGAACCCTCGTCGTCGAACTCGATCGAATCCAGCCCCAGCGGCCGCACCTCGATCTTGTTGATCACCACCTCGTTGATCCAGATGTTGCGGAAGAACTCCGGCGCCGCGACCGCCAGCTCGGCGGTGCCGTCGGCCTCGATCGTCCAGCGGTAGTATTTGCCGGCCTCCAGCTGGTAGGGCTTCTCCGGGAAGGGCACGCCGGAGGACAGCTTCAGCGGCTCCAGATTGGTGGCCCGCGTGGTCAGCCCCGCCTGGGCCGCGGCAGGGCCCGCGAGGCCGAGCGCCAACAGCAAAGCGGCCGCCGCCGCGATCATCGGTGCGCGCATCTCAAGCTCCCTCCGTGTCCGGCGGTCCGCCCCGCCCGTTCGGGTGAGTATGGCGGGCTGTGCGCGATGGGTCCGTTGTCCTTTGGTCCAAGCCGGGCCCGGCCGGTGTATGCTCGATGGCAGCGATCACGACCGGCGGGGGAGACGGCATGCGGCGCAGCGGACCAGGGCCTGGCTGAGATGGGGCGCAGCCTCGACCGCCTCGCCGCCTCGGTCGTCGACGGCATCCTCGACGACATCGCCGCCGGCCGGCTGAACCCGGGCGAGCCGCTGGCGCCCGAGGCGGCGCTGGCCGAGCGCTTCGCCGTGTCCAAGCCGGTGGTGCGCGAGGCCATGGCCCGCCTCGCGGTGCAGGGCGTCGTCGCGATCCGCCACGGCCGGACGACCGTGGTGCAGCCGCTGTCGGGCGGCGCCATCGCCGGCCTGTTCGCCACGCTGGCCCGCGCCTACGGCATCGCGCCGGGCGAGTTCTCCGCCCTGCGCCGGGCGGTCGAGATCGAGCTCGCCGGCCTGGCCGCCGCCCGCGCCAGCGCCGATGAGGTCGAAGGTCTGATCGAGGCGGTCGAGCTGATGGCGTCGGAGATCCGCACCATCGACCCCTGGGTCGAGGCCGACCTCCTGTTCCACCGCCGCCTCGCCGCCATCGCCGGCCAGCGCCTGCTGGCCCATCTGCTGGAGGCGCTCGAGCCCTCGACCCGCGAGACCATGCGCAACGCCAAGCTGAAGCGCGACCTCGCCACCACCCAGCGCGCCTTGCGCTGCCACATCGAGCTGGCCGAGGCGGTGCGCGCCCGCGACCCGGATCGCGCCCGCGCCTTGATGGTCGCCCATTTCGACATCGTCGCCGACCTGGACGGGCCGTGAGCGGATCAGCCTCCCACCATCAGCCGCACCACCTCGTCGGCATCGGTCTCGGCGGTGCGGCGCTCCCCGGCCTTGACCCCGCGGCGCAGCACGACGATGCGGTCCGCCACCGCGAAGATGTCGCCGAGATTGTGCGAGATGAAGACCACGCCCTTGCCCTGCGCCTTCAGCGTCTGGACCAGGGCCAGCACCTTGCGCTGCTCCGGCACGCCCAGCGCCGCGGTCGGCTCGTCCATGATCAGGATCCGGGCGTTCCAGTAGATCGCCCGGCCGATCGCCACCGCTTGGCGCTGGCCGCCGGAGAAGGTCGCGACCGGCGCCTCCAGCCGGTCGACATGGAAGTCCAGCCGCGCCATGGTCTGCCGCGCCGCCTCGGCCATGTGCCTGCGGTCCAGCACCGGCAGCAGCCCGAACAGCCGCCGCTTCGGCTCGCGGCCGAGGAAGATGTTGGCGCCGATCGACAGGTTGTCGGCCAGCGCCAGGTCCTGGTAGATCGTCTCGATGCCGCGGTCGCGCGCGTCATGCGGCGTGGCGAAGGAGACCTGCTCTCCCGCCAGGCGGATCTCGCCCTCGTCATGGCGGTGGACGCCGGAGATCGCCTTGATCAGCGTCGACTTGCCGGCGCCGTTGTCCCCCGCCAGCGCCAGCACCTCGCCCTCGGCGAGATCGAGCGACACCCCGCTCAGCGCCTGGACCCCGCCGAAGCGCTTCGACAGGCCGCGGACCGACAGCAGCGGTTCAGTCATCCTGGCGTCCCCGCGCGAGCCGGCGCTGGCTCTGGTCGACCAGCACCGAGATGATGATGACGACGCCCACCGCGACGAATTGCCAGAACGGCTCGACATCGATGAACACCAGCCCGTACTGGATCACGGCGATGACCAGGGCGCCGGCGATGGTGCCGCCGATCGTGCCCGACCCGCCGAACAGGCTGGCGCCGCCGATCACCACCGCGGCGATCGAATCCAGCAGCAGCGGCTCCCCCGCCTGGGCCGCGCCGGCGTTGAAGCGGGCGGCGTAGAGCGATCCGGCCAGCCCGGCGCAGACCGCGGCCAGCAGGTACAGCCGGATGGCGTGGCGCTTCACGTCGATGCCGGCCCGCAGCGCCGCGTTGCGGTTGGCGCCGATGGCGTAGGTGTGCTGGCCGAAGCGGGTCTGCGACAGCAGGTAGTGCATCGCCAGGGCCGCGATCACGGTGATCAGCACCACCGTCGGGATGCCGGCGACGCGGCCGTTGCCGATGGTGGCGAACCAGCTGTTGACCACCGGCACCGTGGTGCCGCCGGCGATCAGGAAGGCGGCGCCGCGGGCGACGCCGTACATGCCGAGCGTGCCGATGAAGGGCGGCACCCTCAGATGCGCGATCAGCCAGCCATTGACCAGCCCCGGCACGAAGGCGACGGCGACGCCGGCGAGGAGGCCCAGCAGCATCGCCGGCACCGGGCCGAGGCCGATCACCGGCCCGAGATTGGCGGCATGGGCCGCGACCACCGAGGCCAGCCCCATGGTGAAGCCGACCGACAGGTCGATGCCGGCCGAGATGATGATGAAGGTCTGTCCCAGCGCCAGCAGCAGCGGCGCCACCGCGAAGATGCCGATCGACTGCAGGTTGTACGGGTTCAGGATGAAGGTCGTGTCGTAGACGATCCGGGCCCAGACCTCGAAGAACACGACCAGCAGGATCAGGAACAGCCAGGCCCGCAGCTCCGCCACCCGGAGGAGGAAGGCCCGGCCGTTGCTGGTCGTGGAAGGGATCGAGGAGATCGACATGGGCGCAGCGGCTCCTGGTCGGAGAAGGGCCAGGCCGCCGAGCGGCCTGGCGTTCGTCACGCGGCGGCTCAGCCGGTGTAGAGGAACCGCGACACCTTCGGGTCGTCGATGTTGGTCTTGTCCATCACGGTGAAGCCGGTGCCGATCGCGGTCGGCACCGACTGCTCGGTCAGATGGGCGAAGGCGCTGATCACGCCGAACCAGCCGATCTCGGCCGGGTGCTGGGCGATGGCGATGTCGACCGTGCCGTTCTTCAGGTCCTCGACGATCGATTGCGGCGCGTCGAAGGCCGCGACCTTGACCGCGCCGGCCTTGCCCGCCTGCTTGACGCCGTTGGCGGCGCCGAGGGCGGAGAACAGGTTGGCGCCGAACACCCCGGCCAGGTCCGGGTTGCGGGCCAGCACCGCCTGCAGCTGCGACGCCGCCTTGTTGGCGTCGTCGTCGTTGAACTGCGTCTCCAGCACCTCGATGCCGGAATGGGCCTTGATCTCGTCCTTGAACCCCTCCTCGCGCTGGTCGGTGGTGGAGATGCCGGGCTTGACGTTGGAGACGTAGACCTTGCCCTTGCCGCCGATCGACTTGGCCAGCGCCCGCGCCGCGATGCGGCCGCCCAGGATGTTGTCCGAGGCGATGTAGGACAGCGGGAAGTCGGCATTGCCCTCGCCGGCCTGGTACACGCCGGTGCCGATGAAGGTGTCGACGGTGAAGACCGGGACGCCGGCATCCACCGCCTTGCGCAGCGGCTCGATCAGCTGGGTCTTGTCGGTCGGGGCGACCAGCAGCGCGTCGGGCTTGCGCGCGATCACCGCGTCCAGCACCGGCACCTGCAGCACGGCGTTGAACTCGGGCGCGCCCTGGAACACCAGCTCGGCCCCGACCGCCTTGCAGGCGGCCTCGGCGCCGCGCCGCATGGTGATGTAGAAGGCGTCCGTCGTCAGGCCGGGGACGAGGGCGATCCTGAAGCTCTTGCCTTGGGCCTTGGCCGGGGTGACCGCCGCGGCGGTGCCGGCAAGCGCGGCCGAGGCGCCCAGCAGGGACATGAACAAGCGCCGTTCCATCGTTTCCTCCATCTGTCTGGTTGGTCGCTCTTTCTTGGTCTTGGCGCGGGGTCAGGCCGGAACCAGCTCGGCCTTGCGGTCGAAGCCGGCCAGGGCGCGGTTAAGTGGGGTCAGCGTAGAGTGCAACTGCTCGAACACCGAGCGGTGCAACGACTCGTAGCGTTCGGCGAGGCTCGGATCCGGCGTCACCGTATGATGCCGCTGGTCGATCGTGGTGAGGGCGGCGTCGAGATCGGGCCACAGCCCGGCGGCGACGCCGCCGAGCAGGGCGGCGCCCAGCGCCGTGGCCTCGGGCTCGTCCACCACCGTGACCGGGCGGCCATAGACATTGGCCTTGATCTCGAGGAACAGGGCGTTGCGCGAGCTGCCGCCGATCGCCCGGATCTCGCTCGGCGGGGTGATCCCCGGCAGCGCCGCCATGGCGTCGACCATCAGCCGTGCCTGCATCGCCAGCCCCTCCAGCACCGCCCGGAACATGGCGCCGCGATCGGCATGGGCGGTCAGGCCGATGAAGGCCCCGCGCGCGCTGGTGTCCGGGTCGGGCGGCGGGCTGTAGACCAGATGCGGCAGGAACACCACGCCCTGGCTGCCCGGCTCGATGGCGCGGGCCTCGGCGATCAGCGCCTCGTGCTCGGCCTGGCCGGTCAGCGAGCGGAACCACTCGACCGCCCCGCCGGAGCTGTTGATGCCGCCGCCGAGATAGGACAGCGGGCGGTGGGTCTCGATCGCGCCCTGGATGAAGCCGCGCCGCATCACCGCCGGGTCGAGCAGCGGGAAGGCCGTCACCAGCAGCACCGCCTCGGCCGTGCCCAGGCTGTCCAGCAGCATGCCCGGCCGGGTGATCCCGGCGGCGTAGGAGCCGCAGAGATGGTCGTGGCCGCCGGTGGCGACCACCGGCCGTCCGGCCAGGCCGGTCTCGGCCAGCACCTCCGGCCGCACCGCGCCGATCGCGGCGCCCGAGGCCAGGACCGGCGGCAGCAGGGCAGCGTCGAGCCCTGCGAGGCCCAGCAGCTCCTCCGACCACCGGCGCTCATGGATGTCGAAGCACAGGGTGCGCGAGGCCAGGGTCGGCTCGGTGGCGGCCACGCCGGTCAGGCGGAAGGCGATCCAGTCGGCGATGTTGAGCACCCGGCGGGCGCGGCCCATCGCCTCCGGCCAATGCGCCCGCATCCAGGCCAGCTTGCACAGGGTCAGGGTCGGGTCGAGGGCAAGGCCGGTGATCTGGAAGATGCGGTCCGGGCCGATCGTCTCGGCCAGCTCCTGCGCCGCCGCCTCGGTGCGCCGGTCGAACCAGACCAGCGACGGCGCCAGCGACCGGCCGCTGTCGTCGACCAGCACGCAGCTCTCGCCGACGCTGCCGACCGCGAGCCCGGCGACCGGCTTTCCGGCCAGCGACCGGGCGACCTCGGCCAGGCAGTCCATGACCGCGTCAAACAGCTTGTCGGGGTCGTATTCGCCGCGGCCGCCCGCCTGCATCCGCGCCGGGGTCGGCCGCGCCGCCTGCGCCGCCCGGCGGCCGCGCGCATCGAAGGCGATGGCGCGGACCGACCGGGTGCCGACATCGATGCCGATCAGGAAGGGCGGTTCGAAGCGCGTCGCCATCTCTGGCCCCGCAGTGCTTGGTGTCAGCCGGACAGGCCGCCGGCGGCCATCGCCTCGTCGACGCCCTGGCCGCGATGGATGATCGCCGCCAGCGCGCGCACCACCGCCGCCGGGTCCGGCGCCTGCCAGATGTTGCGGCCGAAGACGACGCCGCGCCCGCCGGCCTGGACCGATCCGTGCACCACCGCCAGCGCGTCCCGCACCGTCTCCATCTTCACCCCGCCGGCGATCAGCACCGGGGCGGGGCAGGTCGAGGTCACCCGGCGGAAGCTGTCGGCCGAGCCGGTGTAGTAGGTCTTGACGATGTCGGCGCCGAGCTCGAAGGCGATGCGCGAGGCCGAGGCCATGGCCTGGGCGTCGAGCGGGTTCGGGATGCGCTCGGCCGGGCAGGGCAGCGCCTCGACCATCACCGGCAGCCCGTCGGCGGCGCAGTCGCCGACCACTCGGGCGACGATGTCGTAGGTCCGCATCTCGACGTCGCCGCCCATGAAGCCCATGACGCAGACGCCGTCGACGCCCAGCCGGCGGGCATCCTCCACCGTGTGCAGCAGGCTCCACTCGGTGTAGCGCAGCCAATCCTCGCGATAGCTGCTGGGGCCGCCATCCAGCCGCAGATAGACCGGCAGACGGCCCAGCAGCTTGTCGCGGTAATGCTTGATCACGCCGTAGGAAGTCATGATCGCGTCGGCGCCGGCCGCGATGACGCGGTCCAGCACCGCGCCGGGGTCCTCGAGCCCCGGCACCACGCCGAGCGTGCGGGCGTGGTCCATGGCGATGACGATGCCGCGATCACCGAACGAGAGTCTGGCCATGCTGCTCACCGGTTGGTTGCGGGAGGACTGGCTGACGGGATGTGCGCTGACAGGTCGGATGTTAGTTATCTGATAAGTGGTGTCAACGAATGATTGTTTCGCATATGCGATATAGCGGGGCCGTTTATGTCGGGTGGAAAGGCCGAACATGGCCGCGATCCTGAGAGAGCATCTGCTCTGGCGGCGCAGCATTCACTCTTGTCGAGAAGGAAGAGCCACCTGTCTCAGGCCGCCGAGACCACCCGAGCGCGCTCGTCCAGCCAGCCGGGGCGCAACTCGGGCACCGAGGCCAGCAACAGCTTCGTATAAGCGGCCTGCGGCGCCCGCAGCACCTGCTCGGTCGGCCCGGCCTCCACGGTCCGGCCCTGGCGCAACACCAGCACCTCGTGGCTGATCGAGCGGACCACGCCGAGGTCGTGGCTGATGAACATGAGCGCCACGCCGAGCTCGCGCTGCAGCTCGGTCAGCAGGTCCAGCACCGCCTCGCCGACCACGGTGTCGAGGGCGGAGGTGACCTCGTCGCACAGGATCAGCTCGGGGGCGGCCGCCAGCGCCCGGGCCAGGTTGACGCGCTGCTTCTGCCCGCCCGACAGCTCGCCCGGCAGCCGGTCGGCCACGGCCGCGGGCAGGCGCACCAGGTCGAGCAGCTGGTGCAGCCGCTGCCGTCGCTGCCGGTCGCCCTGGGCGTGGTAGAAGGCCAGCGGCCGGGCGATGATCTGCTCGACGGTGCGAGCCGGGTTCAGCGCCGTGTCGGCGTTCTGGAACACGATCTGGATGCGGCGCAGCTGGTCGCGGCTACGGCCGCCGAGCGTCGCCGGCAGCGCCTGGCCGTCCAGCAGGATGCGGCCGCGCGCCGCCGGCAGCAGCCCGGCGATCACCCGGGCCAGCGTGCTCTTGCCGCTGCCGGATTCGCCGATCACGCCGAGGGTGCGGCCGCGCCGGATCGACAGGTCGATGTCCTGCAGCGCCGTGACCGGCGGCAGCGCGCCGGGCCGGGCCGCGCCGAAGCCGGCGAGCAGCCCTTCGACCCGCAGCAGCGGGGCCGTGTCGGCCGGCGCCGGATCGTCGCCAGCGGCGCGCCGAACCGGGGTGGCAGCGGCGATCAGCTGGCGGGTGTAGCCGTCCTCCGGCGCGGTCACCAAGCGCTCGGTCGGCCCGGTCTCCTGCAGCCGGCCATGGCGCAGCACCGCGATCCGGTCGGCGATCTGGGCGACCACGGCGAGGTCGTGCGAGACATAGATGCCGGTCGTCTTGCGGGTCCGCACCACCGCCTTGAAGGCGCGCAGCACCTCGATCTGGGTGGTGACGTCCAGCGCCGTGGTCGGCTCGTCGAAGATCACCAGCTCGGGGTCGTTGATCAGCGCCATCGCCG
>Ga0207426_1000102_pt1 | contig 255303 bp, 233 predicted proteins | sample AraplaMF_Cvi_mMS_FD_184265 | JGI IMG/M metagenome (GOLD analysis project Ga0207426, IMG submission 184265) | Arabidopsis root microbial communities from the University of North Carolina, USA - plate scrape MF_Cvi_mMS (SPAdes) (version 2) | ecosystem: Host-associated > Plants > Roots >...
GGGGACGATCATCGGTGATCGGGTGGCCGCTCGACCTCCCTGGGCGCGCCCAGGGAGGTCGAGCCTGTGGCGCCCGCTGGGGAATTTTCAATCGGCACTTCCGGGGAGGATCGCTCCGGCATCAACATACGACCGGCAGGCGACGCTGCTGCGGCGGGGGTTCACGACCCGGGCACTCTACGATGAGGCCACCTTCGCGTGGCAGACCGCCCAGGCAGAAGCGGATGCCGCTCAGGCCCAGGCAGAGACTGCCGAAAACCAGCTGCGCTTCACCGAGCTCACCGCCGACTCTGCTGGTGTGGTCGTTGCGCGCGGCGCTGAACCGGGCGAAGTCGTCGGTTCGGGCCAGATGATCGTCCAGATCGCACGGCAGGGCGGCCGCGATGCGGTTTTCGACGTGCCGGCATCGCTGATCCGCAGGGTTCCCGGCAATCCGGAGATTGAGGTCAGCCTCACCGCGGAGCCCGAAATCAAGGCCATCGGCCGGGTACGCGAGGTGGCTCCTCAAGCCGATCCAGTGACCGGTACGTTCCAGGTGCGGGTCGGGCTGAGCGATCCGCCCGAGCCGATGAGGCTCGGCGCGACCCTCACCGGAAGAGTACAACTCGGCGCCGCAGGGGGGTTCAGCATCCCGGCCTCGGCGCTGACGCGGGCCGATCGACAACCGGCCGTGTGGATCGTCGATCCGGCAAGCGGACGCGTGTCGCTGCGCAACGTCGAGTTGGCCAGGCACGACATCGCCACAGCGTTGGTGACACAGGGGCTGGAAAGCGGCGATGTCGTCGTCACCGCTGGAGTGCAGGCTTTGCGCCCGGACCAGAAGGTCCGCTTGCTCGAAGCCCCGTGATGCCAGGGTTCAATCTCTCGGCGTGGGCGCTCAGGCACCGGCCGCTCGTGATCTACCTGATGCTCGCACTGACGGTCGGCGGCATCCTGTCCTACCTTCGGCTGGGCCGGAACGAGGACCCCGCTTTCGTCATCAAGACGATGATCGTTCAGACCAATTGGCCTGGAGCAACCCTCGACGAGACTCTGAAGCAGGTGACGGAACGTCTCGAGCGTAAGCTGCAGGAGACCCCCGGCCTGGATTTCCTGCGCAGCTATACCAGCGCCGGCGCGAGCACCATCTTCGTGTCGCTAAGGGGCGAGGTCCGCGGGCCGGAGGTGCCGGACATCTGGTATGAGGTCCGCAAGAAGGTCGGCGACATCCGCACCACCCTGCCCCAGGGCATCGTCGGCCCCAGCTTCAATGACGAGTTCGGCGACACATTCGGGATCGTCTACGGCTTCACGGCCGACGGCTTCACCCACCGCGAACTGCGTGACTATGTCGAGGACGCGCGATCGAGACTCCTGCAAGTGCCCGACGTGTCGAAGATCGAAATCGTCGGCGCGCAGGATGAGCGTGTCCATTTGGAATTCTCGCCGGCGAGGCTCGCCGGTCTCGGCATCGATCGGACCGCGCTGATCGCGGCGCTGCAATCCCAGAACCTGGTGCAGCCCGCCGGCATCTTGGAGACGGCCGATGATCGCATCGCGCTACGGGTGTCGGGATCGTTCGGATCGGAGCAAGACCTTCTGGCCGTGACCTTTCCTGTCGGCCAGCGGATGCTGCGGATCGGCGACGTGGCGGAGATCCGCCGCGGCTATGCCGATCCGCCGCAGCCGCTGTTCCGCGTGAACGGCGAACCTGCGATCGGCCTTGCGATCGTGATGCGCGACGGCGGTGATATCCTGACACTGGGCCGCAATATCGAGCGCGAGATGCGGGCGATCACGGCCGATCTGCCGATCGGCATCGAGCCTGTCCGCGTGGCGGACCAGCCGGTCACCGTCGAGACCGCGATCGGCGACTTCATGGCCTCGCTGTGGCAATCGATCGCGATCATCCTGGCGGTGAGCTTCATCAGCCTGGGGATGCGGGCCGGAGCTGTCGTGGCCATCTCGATTCCCTTGACCCTCGCCGTGGTCTTCCCGGCGATGGAGTTCCTGGGCATCGACCTGCAGCGGGTGTCGCTCGGGGCGCTCATCATTGCTCTCGCCCTGCTGGTCGACGACGCAATGTCGACGACCGATGCCATGGTCCGCCGCCTCGCCGCAGGTGACGATAAATCGAGCGCTGCGAGCTACGCCTACAGGACCTTGGCGTTCCCGATGCTTACGGGCACCTTCGTGACGATGGCGGGCTTCCTCCCGATCGGTTTTGCCCGAAGCTCGGCAGGCGAATATACCTTTTCGCTCTTCGCCGTGGTCAGCATCGCGCTGGTCGCGTCCTGGTTCGTCGCGGTCCTCTTTTCGCCGTTGTTCGGGGTCTGGCTTCTGCGTGCCCCGGCCGGAACCGCGAAGGATCGACGGCCAAACCGGGTGCTTGACCTGTACCGGCGATGCCTGGCCGGCGCGATGCGCGCCAAGTGGCTGACGATCCTGTCGACGCTGATATTGTTCGCCGCCTCGGTGGTTGGTGTCCGGTTCGTACCGCAACAGTTCTTCCCGGCATCGGACCGGCCCGAGCTCCTGGTCGACCTCGAGCTGCCTCAGAACGCCTCGATCTATGCGAGCGAAGCCGCGGGCCTGCAGCTCGACGAGTTGTTGAAAGGAAATGACGACGTCGGTCACTGGAGTACCTATATCGGATCCGGTGCGATCCGGTTCTATCTTCCGCTCGATGTGCAATTGCGGAACAACTTCATCGTCCAGGCGGTGGTTGTCGCGAAAGACATCGGGGCGCGTGATCGGCTTCAGACCATGCTGGAAACGGCGCTCGCGGAAAGACTTCCGAACGCGGTGAGCCGGGTCTCGCCGCTCGGCCTCGGGCCGCCGGTGGGCTCGCCGGTGCAGTATCGCGTGAGCGGCCCCGACCCGGAGTCGGTACGGGACATCGCCTTCAGGCTCGCAAGGGTTGTCGGCTCAAATCCCGCGACACGCGACGTCAGCTTCGACTGGATACAGCCAGGGCGGGAGGTGCGGCTGCGCATCAATCAGGATGAAGCGCGCCAGCTGGGTCTGAGTTCGGCCTCGATCGCCGCCGAGGTCAACGCGGTGGTGTCGGGGACGACAATCACCCAGCTCCGGGACGACATATACCTGATCGATGTCGTGACCCGGGCGACCGACGATCAGCGGGCCTCAGTTTCCGCCCTCCGCAACCTGCAGGTGCCGATTGCCGGCGGACGCACAGTTCCGCTGAGCCAATTCGCGACATTCGAATACGGCCAGGAAATGCCGGTGATCTGGCGGCGCGACCGAGTGCCGACCCTGACGGTGATGGCGGATGTGACACCGGACACCCTTCCGGCGACTGTTGTGAATGCGCTCGAGCACGACGTCGCGGCGCTGAGTGCGAGCCTGCCGCCCTCCTACAGGATCGCCGTGGGCGGGACGGTCGAGGAGAGCGCCAAATCGCGGGACTCGGTTCTGGCCGTCGTGCCGTTGATGCTGTTCGTCATGCTGACCGTGCTGATGGTCCAGTTGCAGAGCTTCCAAAGGCTGCTGATCGTGCTGAGCGTCGTGCCCTTCGGGCTCATCGGCATCGTTGCGGCATTGCTGATTGCCAGCAAACCGCTGGGGTTCGTGGCATTTCTCGGCATCCTGTCGCTGCTTGGGATGATTGCCCGGAACGCGGTGATCCTGATCGACCAGATCGATGTGGAGCGGGCGGAGGGACGCAACGTCTTTGACGCGGTGATGGAGGCCAGCTGCTCACGCTTCCGACCGATCATGCTCACCGCCATTTCGACAGTGCTTGCCATGATTCCGATCGCGCCGTCAGTCTTCTGGGGGCCGATGGCCTATGCGCTGATGGGAGGGCTGCTTGTGGCGACGATCCTCACGCTGATCTTCCTGCCGACCCTTTATCTGGCTTGGTTCGGGCAGCGCGGTGCAAAACATGCGCTGCACCGGCAAGGCGCGGGTGCGGATGGACCTCGTGATCCACCGCAGTGAATCTGGCCCATGGGGCACGATGCATCTGCAAGGGCCACTATCGAACGCAGGGTCTCTGGGTCCCTGGAGATGTGGTCACTGCCCCCGGGATTTGGATGGCGCGGTTGGTGCCGGACCATCCGGCGGGTTCAGCGCGTCGGCCGCCTTGAAGGAGCCATCGAGCCCATGCAGTACGACGTGAAAGACGATGTCGTTGGCGACCGACCAGATCGGAAAGCACCCTCCCGCGATCTAAGCTCCGAGCGCCCGAAGCGCATCACCGAGCGGACTGCCGGCGGGTGAGTGGCGCCCATGGCCGCTGAGTGGTGGAGACGGCGATCGAGGAAACCCGGCGAGCCCAGCATCGCGAGCTTCGGTCGGTCTGTAGCCAAATGCCTTTTTGAAGGCTCTGCTGAAACCGGATGGATCCAGAAACCCGAATGTCTCGCCCACTCTGTTGACAGGCAGCGTGTTTCGGGGGTCCGAGAGGATAGCGTGAGCATGCAGCAATCGTTGGCGTCGAATGTAATGATTCACGCCGCCGAGCGGTTCGAACAGCCGATACAGTTGCGACCGCGAGACCGCCACAATCCGACAGAGCTGGTCCGGCCCAAAATCGGGCGATTGCAGGTTACTGAGAATAACCTGACGAATGCGTTCAAGCATGGTTGCATTGATGACCTTTTGCGCCTCGGCCACCCGATCTGATGTCGGCGCCAGGCACGCCGCCAGCAATGCCCGGGTTGCATCGGCGACACGGCCGAGCTCGGCGATATCGATCTGAGGCATGCGCCGTTCCAGACTCAAGAGATGGTCCGCCAGCAGCCCGCCGATCCCCGCGTCATCGATCTTGCCGGCAACGGTGTCGAGCGCGCCTGCCCCGCCACCAAAGAGGTCACGAGGGATGAATAATGAGAGAACGCGGCTATCCTCCGTGATCATCTCGAAAGGCGCTGCCAGCGAGCGGAGATGGAGACGCCCCTCCCGGCGATCCTCCGAGTCTGGCCGGCCATTGCTCGCCGGCTGGCGTTGGGAGTTGCGTAGTTCCAGGCACCAGTGATCCAGCGGGTTCCGCGTGAGGTTGCGGACTCTTCTCGGATGGCTGCGGCCAGGCAGCATCGCTGCTGCTAATGTGAGGCTGCCGAGGCCCCAGACGGTATGCTCGGCAGCGAAGCCTGCCTTCGTGCTGCCGAGCAGATCCACATTCCCGGCCGGCGCGACGAAGCTGCGCCACGCATCGAATTGTTCGGCTTTCGGTAGCTCACGCGTACAAAAGACGAGAGACGATCCCATGACCATGCCACCCTTCTCCCATGGCGGATGATCTCTATCGGCGCAGGTATTCCGAACCGGATTATTCCCGAGGGTCAAGTCGCCTGCAATCATAAATAGAAGCTCACTTCACCACCGATTTGCTGTCTGCGACGCCCACCCTTTCCATCGCGGAGACGCAGACAACCTGTCTCCTGCATCCATTTGAGGCTCGCGAGCGATGGACACCATACCCTTGAGCTGCACTAGAGGCGCGGGAAGCTCGAAGCTCAGCGTCCAGTTTCGCCAATTTCGGGCGGCCTGACTCATCGCGACGGGGCGATTCGAGACGGACGGCCAAGTGATGGGACGTACAGCCCTTTCAAATGCATCTCGCGGTCCTATTATTTCCGATCAGCTTGTAAAGTTGACCGTCCGGCTAAACCGGGCAGCGCATAATAAAATATGATCCGAAAACTGCGGCCCGACCGCTGACTTCGGGCACCGAACGGACAGGAGCAGACGACATGTCCGACCTCGTCGTTATTGCTTATCATTCGGAGCAGCAGGCAGAGGAGGTCAGGAAGCGCCTTCTCGACCTGCAGAAGGAGTATGTCATCAGCATCGCGGACGCGGTGATCGCGACGAAGACACCGTCCGGCGAGATTAAGCTGAATCAGCTTGTGAACCTGAAAGTCAGCGGAGCGCTTTCTGGAAGCTTCTGGGGCTTGCTGATTGGGCTGGTGTTCCTGAATCCGCTTGTGGGCGTGGCGATTGGCGCGGCATCGGGTGCACTCAGCGGGGCGCTCAGCGACTACGGAATCAACGATCAATTCATGAAGGATGTTGCGACCAGCATCGAGCCGGGAGATGCAGCACTCTTCATTCTGGTCCGTCAAATGACCGAGACCAAGGTCTTGGCTGCGATCGAGGGCTTTGGCGGCAAGGTGCTGAAAACCTCGCTTGACGACTCCAAGGAGCAAGCGCTCAGAGCCGCGTTGGCGAGAGCAGTCACATCCGATACGCTAGCCGACGATGGACCCACAAAGTAGATAGATACATTCTCTCATTGAGAATCCGAACAGCCCCATCATTTAGTTCATATTTGATATGAACATCAATATACATATATAAATTTGCGATTCAGATATCATTTTATTGAAATTAACTAACAAATTTGAGAATTAATTGTCCATGAATTTATGGCCTTCATTGCGATATCTATAAATATATGATAATATATTTTGTCATTCTGCTCAATCCAAGCAAGGAGACACACGATGACGCCGCGAGTTCAAATGATCGGTGCGATTATCGGAGTTGGCGCAACCTTGTTTGTAGCAGGCTGCGGCTCGACGCCGGAGCCGGCGGAGAGCGCCAGTCCGGCACAGATGTCCACGACTCTGCCGGAAGGCGTGCCGCCAGGATCCACACTGAAGGGCTCGACAACCACGGTGGAAAATGGCCAGACCGTAAACCGTCAGTTCTTCCGGGCTCCTCACCAGGTGGTATTTAATCGCCCAATCTGTAGCAAAGGGGACCCTCAGTACCCGGCCTGTCTGAATGCTCCTGCAACGCAATGATCCCCTGGCATCGTCTCAAAATCCTAAATTATCATATTCTGCTTGATCTGTTAATTTTCGCACCATAATCATGACGATACTTATCTGTTGAATTCGCAGCCGACAGTAGCGAAAGCCTGTCGGCTGTTTTTTATCATGCACGACAATATCAGTATCCATGACGATTTCTGTACGATAGAGTGATTTTTCGCAGATGGTGTTTGGGATTTTTCATGGAGGTCTCTCATGGGAACATCCGCTTCGCCCAAGGGCTTCGACGATGCCTATGTATCGACCGGACATCTTCCATCGCCCGAGCTGGTGGAAAGACTGGTCAACGAAGCCTACACCCGCTTCAGGTCGAACACCGATGGCCAGAACTCGCAGGTCTATCCCGCGCTCGCACGTGTGCCTTCCGGTCTGTTCGGGATCTGCGTCGTCGGAACAAACGGCAGCACCTACTCCGTCGGCGACGCCGAGCATGAATTCTCGATCATGAGCGTGTCGAAGCCCTTCCTGTTCGCGCTGGTCTGCGAGCGGATCGGTCCGGACGCTGCGCGCGCCAAGCTCGGGGTGAACAGCACCGGCCTGCCGTTCAACTCGCTTGCAGCCATCGAATGGAGTCCGGACGGGAGGACGAATCCCATGGTCAATTCGGGCGCCATCGCGACGACGAGCCTGGTCCCGGGGGCGGATGCCGACGGGAAGTGGACCTTCATCCATGACGGGCTGTCGCGTTTCGCCGGCCGGCGGCTGTCGCTGAACGAAGAGGTGTATGCCTCCGCCTCGGAAACCAACTTCCGCAACCGCAGCATCGCCGCCGCGTTGCAGAGCCTCGGCCGGATCCATTCGGATCCGGTCGAGGCGACGGACCTCTACACGAGGCAGTGCTCGCTCAATGTCAGCGCGAAGGATCTCGCGGTCATGGGCGCGACGCTGGCCGATGGCGGCGTCAATCCCATCACCAAGGAGCGGATCGTCAGCCCTCTTGTGTGCCACTACGCCCTGGCGGTGATGGCGACCGCCGGGCTGTACGAGACATCGGGCGATTGGCTCTACGAGATCGGCCTGCCGGGGAAAAGCGGCATTGGCGGCGGGATCGTCACCGTATCTCCCGGCAAAGGCGGGCTTGGCACCTTCGCGCCGCCGCTGGACGCCGCCGGCAACAGCGTCAGGGGGCAGCTCGTGGCCAAGTTCCTGTCGCAGCGTTTGGGAATGGATCTGTTCGTCTCGCAGCCGGAGACCTGAGCTTCGTATCCGGCGCCCCTGGATCTCCGTGACACTACGCTTTGGAGGATGCCATGACGGACGCGCTCTCCCTCAACCGGGCCGAGGCGGAGCCCCGGACAACCTGGCTCCCGATGATCGCCATCGCGTTCGGCCAGGTGATCATGTCGTTCAACGTCGCCTCCCTGCCCGTTGCCTTGGGCGGCATGGTGGAGAGCTTCGGTGTCCCGCCCACGACCGTCGCGACCGGCATCGTCGCCTATTCGATGCTCGTGGCCGGCTTCGTCATGCTCGGCGCAAAGCTCAACCAGCGCTTCGGCGCATTGCAGGTGTTCCGCGCGGCCGTCGTCGTGTTTGGGTGCGCCCAGGTGGTGATGACGTTCAGCCCCAACGCGACGTTCATGATCGCGGCCCAGGCGCTCAGCGGCGCGGCCGGCGCGGTGATCGTGCCGGCGCTCGTGGCGCTGATCGCCGAGAACTACCGGGGCAAGCAGCAGGCGACGGCGCTGGGCGCCCTGGGGTCGGCCCGCGCCGGCGCGGGTGTGGCAGCCTTCCTGATCGGCGGCATCCTCGGAACCTATATCGGCTGGCGGCCGGCCTTCGGGATCCTGATCGTCCTGTCGGCCCTGGTCTTCCTGTTGAGCTTCCGCCTCAGGCCCGACAAAGGGCGGCCCGACGTGCAGATCGACCTCGTGGGCGTCGTCCTTGCAGCCGCGGCCATCATCCTGATCAGCTTCGGGTTCAACAATCTGAACCGGTGGGGTCTCGGATTGGCGCGGCCCGGTGCCCCGTTCGACCTTCTCGGCCTGTCACCCGCGCCGGTGATGATCGTCGTCGGCATCCTGCTGGGCCAGGCCTTTCTCTCCTGGACTCATCGGCGGCAGGCTCGCGGCAAGACGCCGCTTCTGGCATTGCAGGTAGTAGCCTCGGCGGAGGAGCGGGCCGCGGTCTACGCCATGTTCTCCGTCGTCGCCCTGGAGGCGGCGCTCAATTTCTCGGTCCCGCTCTATATCCAGATCGTGCAGGGGCGCTCTCCGCTGGCGACGGCGATCGCCATGCTGCCGTTCAACCTGACCGTGTTCTTCGCGGCGATGCTCATCGTCAGATTCTATGGCCGGCTCACCCCCCGGCAGATCGGACGTTATGGCTTTGCCCTCTGCACGATCGCGCTGCTATGGCTCAGCTTCGTCGTGCGCAATGATTGGAGCACGGTTCCCGTCCTCATCGGTCTCGTGCTGTTCGGCATCGGCCAGGGGGCCCTGGTGACTTTGCTGTTCAATGTGTTGGTCACCGCATCGCCAAAGGAACTCGCGGGAGATGTGGGGTCACTGAGGGGAACCACGAACAATCTCGCCGCCGCCGTCGGAACGGCCGTTGCCGGCGCTCTCCTCGTCGGGCTGCTGAGTGCTTCGGTGCTGCGAAGCATAGCCGATAACCCGATATTGCCGGCCGAGCTTCAGGCCCAGGTTGATCTCGAGAACATCACCTTCGTTAACAACGACCGACTGCAGAGTGTGCTGGCCGGCACGACCGCGACGCCCGAGCAGGTTGCGGAAGCCGTGCGTGTCAACACCGAGGCGCGCTTGCGGGCGCTGAAAATAGGTCTCTTGATCATGGCGGGATTGGCGCTGCTGACGATCTTTCCCGCGGGGCGGCTGCCGAACTATCGGCCGGGAGAACTGCCCGACGATCAGCAGCAATCAAGAGCGGGAGAGCCTGAGCGGAACCCGATGCCAGATCGGGCAACTGCGTAGCGGCGTGAGAGCAGCCCTCGTTCCCGGTCGCCGGTCGCTGTCGATCGGCGCGCGACGTCTTCATCGTCCCGAGGTGTTCCTCTCGCCCTTCGTGGCCGACCAGGAGCGCTAGATCCGCTATCGGGCGAGTAGATGCCGCCGGGGATCGTCCCATTCGGAGGAGTTCGGAAGGCATCCGACCTCACCAAACGGGATAATCGGGCCTCGGTGCGCCAAGTCCGCTACCGGGCACGGATCGAGCGCGGAGAATGTCCGGTTCGGAGGAGCGATGTTGGTCTCCGAATGTCAGAAATGGGGACCGAGCAGACACCCGACGGCTTCGCGGAAAGCGTCCTCCACTGGCAGATGTGCCGTCAGTCTGGACGGCCTGCCGCTACAGCACGAAATCGCCCGCCACGAGGCCAACAGCGCCGGTGAGCTGGATATGGAAATCCGAAACGCCGTCGCCGTTCACATCGCCGGCGATGGTGGTGACGCCGGGGCTGGTGACGGCGGCGCGCAACTGGCCGGCGTGGTGGGTGAACGCCCCGCTGCCGATGAAGGTGAAGGCCTGGTTGCCGGCGGCGGCCGGATTGGCGTCGATCGCCGACAGGTCGATCCGATCGCCCTGGGCCCGGCTGAAATCGGCGATCCGGTCGGCGTTGGCGCCCGTGACGCTATCGCCCATCGCTGCGAAGGCGAAGCGGTCGCCGCCGGTGCCGCCGGTCAGCGCGTCCTGGCCGGCGCCGCCGCGGAGCACGTCATTGCCCTCGTAGCCGTTCAGCGCGTTGGCGCCGCTGCCGCCGATCAGGGTGTCCCCGGCCTTGCCGCCGTTGACATTCTCGATCCCGACCAGGATGTCGCCCTGGGCATTGCCGCCGGCGCCCGTGCCGGTGGCCAGATTGACCGTCACGCCGGTCGTCTCGCCCCAATAGCTCGCCGTGTCGATGCCGGCACCGCCGTCGAGCCGGTCGGCCCCGGCGCCGCCGCGAAGCACGTCGTTGCCGGTCCAGCCCTGCAGCGTGTTGGCGCCGGCATTACCGGCGAGGGTGTCGCCGGCCTGGCTGCCCGAGACGGTTTCGATCGAGGCCAGCGTGTCGCCCTGGGCCTCGCCGCCGGTGCCCTTGCCGGTGGCGAGATCCACCGAGACCCCGACCGTGCCGGCATAATAGCTGGCCGTGTCGATGCCGGCGCCGCCGTCGAGCCGGTCGGCTCCGGCGCCGCCGCGGAGCACGTCGTTGCCGGTCCAGCCCTGCAGCGTGTTGGCGCCGGCGTTGCCGCCGAGGGTGTCGTTGGCCTGGCTGCCCGAGATGGTCTCGATCGAGACCATGCGGTCGCCCTGGGCCTCGCCGCCGGTGCCCTTGCCGGTGGCGAGATCCACCGCCACGCCGACCGTGCCGGTGTAGTAGCTGACGGTGTCGATGCCGGCGCCGCCGTCGAGCCAGTCGGCCCCGGCGCCGCCGCGGAGCAAATCGTCGCCGCCGTCGCCCGTGATGATGTCGTCGCCGCCATTCCCGACCAGCTGGTCGTTCCCGGCGAGGCCCAGGATGCGCTCGCCGCCGGCGCCGCCCTGCAGCAGATCGGCGGCGGCGGAGCCGGTCAGCGTCGCGACCGTGAGGCCGGAGAACAGGCGGCCGCCGATCGCGTCGTCCTCGCCGTCGAGGCCTTCGCTCTCATAGGCCACGAAGAACCCTCCGGTCTCCAGCGCCGTGACCGACGGCCATTCCTGGGTGTCGACGAAGGTCTGGTTGACCAGGAAGTTGGCGCCGACCTTGCGCCCGTCCTCGAAGAAATACTGGCCGAACACCTCCTCGAAGTGCCGGTCCGGCAGCGGCCATGCGTCCGGGGGCCACTGGTCCCAGACCACGACGAAGCCGCCGCCCGCCAGGCCGACCACGCTGGAATGGTCCGGGATCTCGCTGTCGAAGGTGTTGATCTGGAATGTCGGCGCCTCGGGCCGGCCGTCCGCCCCGAAGATCCGGCCGTAGAGGCGAAAGGCGGTGTCGCCGTTCGGCTGCGCGTCGAGAACGGTCTCCACCCAGGTCGCGACGAAGCGGCCGCCGGTGAGCGCCGCGACGGAAATATCCGTGTTCGTCAGCGCGAAGCCGCCGTTGGGGCCGTTGGTCTCGGGGGCCAGGCCGAACTCCGTCGTGACCGGCCGGCCGTCGACGCCGAGGATGCGCGCGCGCAGGTCCGAGGGGGTGGCATAGGGGCTCTGCCCGGGATACTCGCTTTCCCAGACTGTGACGACATTGCCGTTGGAGAGCTGCACCGCGCGGACGTTGTGCTGGTCGCCGAAGGCCCGCTGGTTGAGCTGGAACACGGTGTCGACCGGCAATCCCGCCGCCGAAAAGCTCCTGGCGAAGGAATTGTCGCCATAGAACGCCGCTTCGCCGTCGGCCGTCCCTTCCCGCGACCAGATGACGGTGTAGCCGCCATTGGCGCGGGAGACGATCTCGGGGGCGAAGTAATAGTCGTCGGTGGGCTGGTTGACCTTCTGGATCGCGCTGACGCGGTTGCCGCTGTCGTCATAGACGGCGGTGTAGATGTCAGCCCGTTCCAGGACCGAGTCGGGGCTGCCCTCCCACACCGCCGCGAAGCCGCCGCCCGCGAGCGCCTCGATCCGGGCATGGTTGGCGACGAGGGCGAGGTCCGACAGGATCTTCTCGTTGCCGACCGGCGTGCCGTCGGGGCGGAAGATCTGGACGGCGGCGTATTGCACGTCCAGGTCGTCTTCCAGATACAGCGAGTCCCAGACGACGGCGATGTTGCCGTTCGCCAGCGTCGTGACGTCCGGGTTGTCCTGCCACGCGCCGTTCCAGGTGTTGACGACGAATTCGGGCCCGACGGGTCCTGGCATGGGCTCAGCCCTCCTCTCGATCCGCCGCCACCCGGGGCGGCCCCCTTCCCGGCCGGTTCGTCGAGCGCTCGCGACGCGCTCCGGCTCTTCAGATCGATATGTCGCTTGCAGGCAATCTACGGGCGTCCGGTGTCGCTTTCATGACATTGGCGGGTCGTCATAGGGGCGTCAGCCTTCAGCCCGGCGTCAGCGAGACCCAGTAGCCGGGGCGGTACTCCACCGGCAGGAAGCGCTCGTGGAAGGTGCGGAAGGTGGCGTCCGGGTCGAGGTCGGCGAACAGCTCCGGATGCAGCCATTTCGCCAGGGCCTGGATCGCCACGAACTGGTAGGGGCTGTCGTAGAACTGGTGCCAGATGGCGTGCACCCGGCCGGTCCCGGTCGCCGGGATGGCGGTGAAGGCCGGCCGCTGCATCAGCGCCTGCAGCCGGGCGCGGCTGGCGTCGCGGTCGGCGCCGGGCCCGACGCCGACCCAGGCGCCGGCGGTCTCGTACAGCGTCCAGTTGCTGCCGGTGACGATCACCACATCCGGCTTCGACGCCACGATCTGCTCCGGGTTCAGCGTGCCGAAGGTGCCGGGGATCAGGTCGCGGGCGATGTTGTCGCCGCCGGCCACCGAGACCATACGGCCGAAATTCTCGTCGCCGAAGGACATGCAGCATTCGTCGCTGTAGCCGCCGGCGCGGTCGATCATCACCTGCGGCCGCGGCCCGGCATGGGCGGCGAGCCGGGCGGTGACCTTCTCGATCTCGGCGCGGCGGAAGGCGACCAGTTCCTCCGCCCTCTCCTCGCGCCCGATCACCTGGCCGAGGATGCGGATGCTCTTCTCGGCGTTCTCGAAGGGCCGCTCGCGGAAATCGATGAACACCACCGGGATGCCGACGGCGGCGAGCTTGTCGATCAGCCCGCCCTCGTCGGTCGCCAGCTTCGATTCCAGGTTCATCACGACGAGGTCGGGATGCAGCGTCAGCGCCTGCTCGACATCGAAGGTCCCCTCCTTGGCGCCGCCGAAGCGCGGCAGGTCGGCGATGAAGGGATACTTCTGGCGATAGATCTCGTAGCCGTCGCGGTCGGCCTTCTCGAGATCGTCGCGCCAGCCGACGACGCGCTGGAACGGCGCCTCGGTGTCGAGCGCCGCCAGCAGGTAGATCTGCCGCCCCTCGCCCAGGATGATCCGCTTCGCCTCGGCCGGGACCTGCACGCTGCGGCCGGCGACATCCTCCACCGTCCGGGTCTCGGCCGCCGGCGCCGCGCCGGCGGCGAACAGAAGGGCGGCGGCGATGCCGAGGGAGCGTCGGGACATCATGGAGGCTGGTCCGGGCTGATGCATCAGGTCAGGCGAATTCCATGACAGATATGCGAGTGATTATCAATCTCCATTGAAATTGGTTTTTGGGTCGCCTGGCCGAAACCGAGGCGCCGCTCTCAGCGAAACGATGGCGGATTCGTGGGATAAGGGAGCGGAGCCACCCGGCGGAACGATCGTCTGCCGGCAGCTTCGGGAGGGTGCGTCGATGGTGGCTCGTCTCAGCGTGCCGGTGATCCCGGCCTCCTTCTTCGGCATGGTGCTGGGCCTCTCCGGCCTCGCCGGCGCATGGCGCGCGGCCGCCCTGGCCTGGCAGCTGCCGACCGTAATCGGCGAGATCCTGGTCGCATTGGCCACGACGGTTTGGGCGGCGCTGCTCCTGCTCTATGCACTCAAATGGCTGGTGGCCCGGGAGGACGCGCTCAGCGAGCTGACCCATCCGGTGGCCTGCTGCTTCATCGGCCTGGCCGGGGTCGCGACGCTGCTGGTCGCCGGCGGCCTCGTCCCCTACTCCCGGCTTGTCGCGACGGTGCTGTTCGCGGCGGGCGCCGCCTTCACCCTGCTGTTCGCGGTCTGGCGCACCGGCGGGCTGTGGCAGGGGGAGCGAGACCCGGCCACGACCACGCCGGTGCTGTACCTGCCAACCGTCGCCGGCAGCTTCGTGACCGCGGCGGTAGCCTCGGCGCTCGGCCATCCGGACTGGGCCCAGCTCGCCTTTGGCGCCGGCGTCTTGTCGTGGTTCGCAATCGAATCGGTGCTCATCCACCGGCTGCTGACCGCGGGCGCCCTGCCGCCGGCGCTGCGGCCGACACTGGGCATCCAGCTGGCCCCGCCGGTGGTCGGGCTGCTCGCCTATCTCAGCATCACCCAGGGCCCGCCCGACCTGGTGGCGCATGCGTTGCTCGGCTACGGACTATTGCAGGCGCTGGTGCTGGTCCGACTGCTGCCCTGGATCCGGCAGGAGCCCTTCGCCCCCTCTTATTGGGCCTTCACCTTCGGCGCCACCGCCCTGGCTGCAGCCCCGCTGCGGATGGTGGCTCGCGGCGACACCGGGCCGGTCGCACTGCTGGCGCCAGTGCTGTTCACCGCGGCGAACCTGGTGATCGTGCTGGTCGCGATCGGCACCATCCGTCTGGCGCTGCGGCGCAAGCTCGTCGCCAAGGCCGTGGCCATACCGCTCGGCCGGGCGAACCCGACCGGCCCGGCCTAGTTCGGCGGCTTGCCGAGGTTTCTCTCGGCCTCGCGGATGAGAGCGTCGATCTTTCCCAGATTGCTGTGTTGTTCGACCAGGCCGACCTTGTCCGACCCATGCATCAGGCCGCCCGGATCGGCAATCACGAAGCGGCCATCCTTGTCGATCAGGAACTGCAGGTCGGTGACCGCCACATCCTTGCTGAGCAGCAGGCTGCGGATCGTCTTCAGGCTCGAGATGCTGTTCTGGTTCAACAGGGTGCGCCTGAGCCGCTGGCCGCTGGCATCCGCACGGTCGAGATCCCGGTGGTTGGCGACATAGCGGTCCTGCAGGAACGCCTTCTGCCCATTGAAGTCGAACTCGGCCTGAATCTTCGCGATCGGGAAGCCGAGGTTGCCGAGCTCGGCGAGAGTGGCCTGCTGATGCCCGGGGTCGGAGTAGACTTCGTTCGAGCTGGGCTCCCGGGGATCCAGATCCTTGTAGACGACGATCACATGATCGTCGCCGAAGGCGAAGGCCGTCTTCTCGACTCCGGCCCCGAGGATCTCGCCGAGATTGTCCTCGGGATCGATCGCCCGGCGCCGGCCCTGGTCGTCGATCAGGAATGTCTGTCCGTTCTCGACCTCGATCCTGCCGTCCGGCCCCTGGGGCGTCGTCTTTCGCTGGACGATGGTCCACAAACCGCGGTCTCGGGAGCCGGTCACATAGACATCGACGCCGCTGTAATCGGCCACGCGTTGCGCGAAGGCGTCCGCCTCGGCGCTCGGCCGCTTGAAGTTCAGGACGATCGGCTCATGCGCGGTTCGACGCTCGACCAGCGATTTCGTGAACAGCTCCGGAACGGTGAACCGGTTGCCATAGGCGTCCACCGCATGGCCGGCGTCATCGACGGCGGAGAGGTGGGCAACGTTGACGGATTCGATGTTCTGCTTCGCGAGAAGCCCATCGAGCGACCGGAGCCGGGCGCGGCCGACGCCGCCATCAAGCGCAGGCAGGCGGCCGCCGACCCAGATCCGGGCTCTATCCGGCCGGGGAGCCGGCATCTTCTGCGTTCGCGGAGAGCTCAGGTCCCCGCCGGGACGCAGGTCGAGCGTCCGGGACGGATTCCGGTCGACCGGGGGCGCCTCGCGCGGCGGGCTGGGCGGCGTCGCCTCTTCCTCCGGACGCGGGGCCGATGCGGACGGGTCGGGCGGCGTCGTCTCGCCGTCGGGACGCGAGGTCGATGCGGGTGGATCGGCCGGCGCGCCGTCGGCAGGGGCGCCGGTGCGCGGCTGAAAGGCCTGCCGCGCCATGGCACCGGCCGAGACGGTCCAGAACGCCATGCCCAGGCCCATCTCGAAGCGCTGGGCCGGGTCGAGATCGCTCCAGTCCTTGACCAGGGTGTATCCGCTGTTGCCGGCGGCCGCCGTATCCGCCCCGATCGCCGTGCCGTTGGCGACGGCCCAGGCCCCGGGCATGGTCACGTCCTGGCCGGTCCGGGCCAGGAAGGCGGCGCGGCCGAGCGGGAGACCGCTCAGCACACCCGCCGCGATGTTGAAATAGGCGGCCCTCGCCTGCGGATCACCGAGATCGTTCGACAGGCCGATGTCGTCGCGCTCGGCCAGGGTCTGCGCACCGCGGCCCGAGACCCAAGCCCCGGCGGCGATCATCACCACCGGGGCCGCGGTGCCGCCGCTGCCGATCATCATCGCCCCGCCGGCCAGCAGGCCGCCGACCAGGGCGACCATGTCGCCGGCCTCCAGCAGCTGTTCGCCGATCGTGTCCGGCGTCTTCGGGGTGTTGCGGCTGTCCAGCGCCACCTTGCCGTCGGGGCCCGGCTTCAGCTCACCGCCCTTGGGGTAGGTGACGTTTCCGGGCGGCAACTGGTTCTTGTCGGTCCATTTGCCGAAGCTGTCGTACCGCGCGCCCAGATTGTCGACGAACCAGGTCTTGCCGTCCTTGCCCTCGACCCGGAAGAGCGGCAGCTGCACCGGCCCGGTCTGGCGGCTGGAATACTGGATCGGCAGCACCGTCACCCGGGCCGTGTCGCCACCCAGATCCCGGATCGTGGCGGTGATCTTTCCCACCGTCCCGGCATTGTCGCCGGTGGCGTAGAAGGATCGCTCGCCCCGGGCGGCCTCGTCCTTCAGCTGCTTCAGCTTGTCCGGCGGCGTGTCGGCGGAGATGCCTTCGGGTGGCAGGTTCATCGCCTGGCCGACCCGGTTGTCGAGCTGGGCGCCGTGCAGCTCCTCCGGGATGCCGACACCGCTGCCGCCGCCGAGGCGGTCGGCGGTCGCCTCGGGCGTCTGCCGGCTGGCCGCAAGCGCCCGATCGGCGCTGTCCTGGGCGATCGGGACGGCGATCAGCGGGCTGGCCCAGGGATCGAAGCCGTCGCGCGACAGGCGGGCGACCGTGATCTCCGGGTTCTGCAGCACCACGGCCAAGGCCTGGGCCCGGCCTCCGGCCCCACCTTGTCCTCGCCGAGAACGGCGTTGGGCGGCGTCAGCAGCAACCGGCCGACCGGCGTCGACAGCAGGTCGCCGATCCGCTGCGCCTCCTGCTGCTGCCGCCGCGGGCCCTGCGGGAACAGCCCGCGGGCGAGGGCCTTGGCCATCGGCATCGACAGGTCCGTGCCCTGGCCGTAGCGCTGCTCCTGGGTCGTGGAGAAGGCGCTGGTGGTGAAGGCCCAGCCGCTGTCGGTGAACGGCCCGGCATTGAGGGCCTCGAGCGTCGCCGAGGCGTATTCGGTCTCGAGGCCGGGCGAGGACAGCGCTTCGGCGAGGCCCGCCGCCTTGGAAGGCCCCAACTGCTCGACCAGCCGCCGCAGCGCCGCCTGCTGCGCCGCATCGGTCTTGCGGCCCGGCTCGACATGCAGCGCGACGATGGCGGCGCCGCCGATATCGACCGCATCCCCGTTGCGCTCGGACGCTGGCTTGCCGCGCTGTTCCGCCTCCAGGGCGGCAGCCTTCACGGCGCAACGCTCGGCCACCAGCGGCCCCAGGGTTCCGTCGCCGCGGACGTCCCGCGCCAGGTCCCGCGGCGAGGAATAGGTCTCGCCCTCGCGGACCCATTTGTCGAGCGCCCTGTCGACCAGATAGCGCCGCTCATCCTGCGTCAGCCCGCCCAGCTCGGAGTTTCCGCGCAGCGCATGCGCGACCTTGTCGTGGGAATCGTCGTTCCAGGGCAGGAAGCTGTCATCGGCCCCGCCGACCCAGTCGTCGATGCTGCGGCGCCGGTCGTCGGCAATCGTCTTGGCCGGATCCGTCAGCCCTGACGGCGGCTGCGGCGGATCCTCGGGGCGAGCTTGCGCCGGGGCGTCCTGGGTTCCCGAGACGGGGCCGCCTTCCTTTCGGACGGCATCGACCACATCCACGAAACGGACCGGGCTGTCCGGCTTCCCGCGGTCCACGCGCGGCGAGTAAGGCGGCAGGCCGCTGGAGCGATCGGCTGGAAAGACCATGACTGCGCCCCTCCCCAATAAGGACGAGCCGGACCCGAGATGCGCGCTTCAGGCCAACGGCCCGAGGCCGGAGGTCATGGCCGCCCGAGTTTCGCCTCCGCCGCCGCGAGCAGCAGGTCGATCAGCGCGACCTGATCCTGCGGCGGCTGGCCTTCCCACACCGCGCCGGGGTCCGACAGCACGAACGCCCCGTCCGAGCGGATCAGAAGGTTGAGCCGGCCCACGGCGACCGGCGTCTCCAGCATGACGGCCCGGATGCGCGACAGGCTGGCCACGCTGGCCTCGCTCAGCAGCCGGTCGTCGACGACCGACCGGTTCCGCACAATGTCGGCGCTGCTGCCGGAATACCGCTCGAAGATGATGGCCGGCTGGCCGTGCACCGTTGTCTTGCCGACGACCGTGGCGGTCGGCAGCCCCTTGGCCGCAAGGGTCTCCAGCATGGCGATCTCACGGTCCGCCCGATCCATGTCCCCCCTCGACATCAGACCACCCGGCAGCGCCGGTCGCGTGTCCAACAGTAGGAACGGATGACCGCTCCAGGATGTTCCAGGGACCGGCGTTTCACAAGACCGGCCAGGGATGCTGCGGCCCGCGGCGGTCCTCATAGGCCTGGGCCAGGCGCAGCACGCCGAGATCGTCGAAGCGCCGGCCGACGATCTGCAGCCCGATCGGCGCCCCGGCCGTCGTGTACCCGCAGTTGATCGAGACCGCCGGCTGCTCCGACATGTTCCAGGCCACGGTGTAGCCGATATGCTCGAACGGCTTCTCCGGGTCGTTCAGCGGCGAGGCCCAGTCCGCCGGAAAGCGGGCGACCGGCGCAGTCGGCGACAGCACGAAATCCAACGAGCCGAACAGCCTGGCTGCCGCCTTGCGGATCGCCATGGTCTGGTTGAAGCCGCGCATCACGGCCAGGCCGGAGCGCTGCGCCCCCGATTCCGCCCAGGCGCGGATATAGGGCAGGATCTTCGCCCGCCCCTCCTCCGGCAGCTTCTCGACATCGTCCCAGGCCCGGGCCCGCCAGAAATCGTCGAGCCCGTCCAGCATCTCCCGGGTCAGGATCGCCGGCACCGGCTCGACCACGGCGCCGGCGGCCTCGAGCAGCCGGGCCGCGGCGGTCACCGCCTCGGCCACCTCCGGGTCCAGCGCCATGCCGGCGCCGATCTCCATCATCAGGCCGATGCGCAGCCCCTTCGGGTCGATGGCGAGGTCGGACCAGTCGATCTCCGCCGGCGGCAGGTTCATGCCGTCGCGCCCGTCCGGCCGCGACAGCACCGACATGGCCAGCGCCGCGTCGGCCACCGTCCGGGTCATCGGCCCGGCGACGCGGCCGACATAGGGCGGGTCGATCGGGATCCGCCCCAGGCTGGGCTTCAGCCCGACGATGCCGCACCAGCCGGCCGGCAGCCGGATCGACCCGCCGATGTCGGTGCCTACATGGATCGGCCCGTAGCCCGCGGCGGCCGCCGCCCCGGCCCCGGCGCTGGAACCGCCCGGATTGGTCGACAGGTCCCAGGGGTTGCGGGCCAGCTTGTGGAAGCTGGAGAGGCCGGAGGACAACATGCCGTAATCCGGCATGGTGGACTTCGCCAGGATCACGGCGCCGGACTCGCGCAGCCGCGCGGCCGGCGGCGCGTCCTCGGCGGCCGGCACCAGCGGCGTCGCGGCGGTGCCGACCGGCACCGGCACGCCCTGGGTCGCGATGTTATCCTTGATCGTCACCGGCACGCCGTCGACCGGGCCGAGCGGCCGCCCCTCGGCCCAGCGCGCGGCCGAGGCCGCGGCGGCGGCGCGGGCGGCGGCCGGATCCAGCGCCCACAGCGCCTGCAGCTTCGGCTCCCAGGCCTCGATCCGCTGCAGCACCGCGTCGGTCACCTCGACCGGCGACAGGCTGCGGTCGCGGTAGCGGGCGACGAGGTCGACGGCGGAGAGATCGGCAAGCGAGGTCATGCGTCACCGCTGAGCAAGAAGACGGGAGCCCAGATAAGCGGAAATCCGGCGACCGACCAAGCCGAATGGCCGGACATTTTTGTGTCCAGTCTCGCTTTGGGCGCTGCTACCCCGCTTCTTCCTGGAACGCCTCCTCGCGCTTGCGGCGGATCGCCGGGCTGAGCATCACCGCCAGCACGCCCACCGTCATCAGCAGCAGCACGGCACTGATCGGCCGGGTCGCGAACACCGTGACGTCGCCGCGCGCCAGCAGCATGGCGCGGCGCAGATTCTCCTCCATCATCGGCCCCAGGATGAAGCCGAGCAGCAGCGGCGCCGGCTCGCAGTCCAGCTTCACCAGGATGTAGCCCACCAGGCCGAAGACGACGGTCAGATAGACGTCGAAGACGTTGTTGTTGAGGCTGTAGACGCCGATGCAGCAGAACGCCAGGATCGCCGGGAACATCAGGTGGTACGGCACCTTCAGGAGCCGCACCCAGATGCCGATCAACGGCAGGTTCAGCACGATCAGGAAGAAGTTGCCGATCCACATCGAGACGATCAGGCCCCAGAACAGGTCCGGCTGCTCGGTCATCACCAGCGGGCCTGGCTGAATGCCCTTGATGATCATGGCGCCGACCATCAGCGCCATCACCGGCGTCGGCGGGATGCCGAGCGTCAGCATCGGGATGAAGGAGGTCTGGGCGCCGGCATTGTTGGCCGATTCCGGCCCGGCCACACCCTCGATCGCGCCCTTGCCGAACTCCTGCGGCCGGCGCGAGAGCTTCTTCTCCAGCGAATAGGCGGCGAAGGAGGACAGGATCGAGCCGCCGCCCGGCAGGATGCCGAGGATCGAGCCCAGAGTGGTGCCGCGCAGGATCGCCGGAGCCATGCGGCGAAGCTCCTGCCGCGTCGGCATCAGGCCCGAGACCTTGCGCACCATCACGTCGCGCAGGTGTTCGGCCTCGAGGTTGCGGATGATCTCGGCGATGCCGAACAGGCCCATCGAGATGGCGACGAAGTTGATGCCCTGCGACAGCTCGGGGATGCCGAAGGTGTAGCGCGGCGTGCCGGTCTCGACATCCTGGCCGACCATGCCGAGCAGCAGGCCGAGCGCGATCATGCCGAGCGCCTTCAGCACCGAACCGTGGGCCAAGGCGACCGAGGCGACGAGGCCGAGCACCATCAGCGAGAAGTATTCGGCCGGCCCGAACTTCAGCGCGATGGCGGCCAGCGGCGGCGCGAACAGCGCGATCAGCAGCGTGGCGACGGTGCCGGCGAAGAACGAGCCGATGCCGGCGGCGGCCAGGGCGGCGCCCGCCCTGCCCTGCTTGGCCATCTGGTAGCCGTCGATCGCCGTCACCACCGAGGCCGATTCGCCCGGCAGGTTGATCAGGATCGCCGTGGTCGAGCCGCCATATTGCGAGCCGTAATAGATGCCGGCCAGCATGATCAGGGCCGCAATCGGCGGCAGCACGAAGGTGGCCGGCAGCAGCATGGCGATGGTCGCGGTCGGGCCGAGGCCCGGCAGCACCCCGACCAGCGTGCCGAGCAGCACCCCGACGAAGCAGTAGGCGAGGTTGGTCGGCGTGAAGGCGACGCCGAAGCCGAGGATCAGGTCGTGCAACAGGTCCATAGTCGTCTCAGTTCCCGAACCAGCGGCCGAGGATGGGGATCGGCAGCCCGAGCCCCCAGACGAAGACGGCGACGCAGAAGGCGGCGAGGACGACCGCCGCCGCGGCCGCGACCGGCACCCGGAACTTGACGCTGGCGGCGGCGCCGACGAAGACCACCGCCAGCAGCGCGACCACCAGCCCGCCGCCGCGCAGCAGCAGGCCGAACAGCAGCATCGCCCCCAGCACGATCGCTCCGCCGCGCCAGGCCCATTGCCCGACGCCCTCCCCCTCCAGCACGAAGGATCGCACCAGGGTGATCAGCCCGATCAGGGCCAGGATCCCGGCCAGCACGGTCGGGAAATAGCCCGGCCCCATCTTGATGGCGCGGCCCATGGAATAGCCCTGGGCAATCCAGCCGAAGCCGATCGCCAGGGCCAGGAAGATCAGCCCGGACCAGAAGTCCTTGGGATGACGGATGGAGAGGCGCATCGCGGCTCCTGGATCCGGTGCTGGGACGAGAGGTGCGAGCTCAGTCGGCGTAGACGCCGGCCGCCTTGATCACCGGCTCCCACTTGGCGATCTCGGCCTTGAGATAGGCGTCGAGCGCGGCCGGGGTGGCCCGGTCGAGCGCCACGGGCTCGGTGCCGAGATCGGCGAAGCGGGCGACCACATTCGGGTCCTTGAGCGCGGCCTGCAACGCGGCCTCGAGCTTGTCGACCACCGGCTGCGGCGTACCCTTGGGGGCGTAGAGCCCGTGCCAGATGCCGATCTGGAAATTGGGCAGCCCGGCCTCGGCGGTGGTCGGCACGTCCGGCAGCGACGGCACGCGCTTCTCGCTGGTGACGGCATAGACCTTGATCTTGCCGCCCTTGATCTGGCTGGTGGTGTTGGTGGTCTGGTCGCACATGAAGTCGAACACGCCGCCCAGCAGGTCGTTCATCGCCGGGCCGGTGCCCTTGTAGGCGACGGTGGTCAGCGGCGTGCCGATCGCATCCATGAACAGCATGCCGCAGAGATGCGAGGCCGAGCCGACGCCGGCATTGGCGATCGTCACGTCGTCCTTGTGCCCTTTGGCATACTCCACCAGCTCCTGCATCGACTTCGCCTCGAAGTCGCCGCGGGCGACGAAGGTCATCGGCACGTCGGTGACCAGGCCGATGCCGGCGAAGGCTTCGCCCGGCTTGTAGTCGAGGTTGCGGTACAGCGTGGCGCTGGTGGCCTGGCCGATATGGTGCAGCAGCACGGTGTAGCCGTCGGGGTCAGCCTTGGCGACACGCCCGGCGCCGATGGTGCCGCCGGCGCCGCCGACATTCTCGACGATCACCTGCTGGCCGAGCGTCTTGCTCATCGGCTCGGCGATCAGCCGCGCCACCGTGTCGGTCGGCCCGCCGGCGGCGAAGGGCACGATCATGGTGATGACGCGATTCGGATAATCCTGGGCTGCGGTCGGCAGGGCAAAGGCGATGGCCGTGGCGGCAACAATGCCGAGGCCGATCCGGCGGCTGAGCTTCATAGACGTGACCCCCTTCATGTTCATCGAGCCCGGCCGATTCCCGTCGGCCGTCATTTTTAGGCAATCTAGCCTGTCCTTACCGGATGGCACAGTTGCTTTTCCAGGCCTTGGCGTGGGGATCGAGGTCGTGCCAGTGTCCCGTCATGCTGCGCCCCAACTTCTACGTCCATCCGTCGCTCGACCGCGCCGGCCGCTTCCGCCGCGACACCGAGTGGATCGCCCGCGTCACCGTCAGCGAGCACACCCGGATCCTGCCGGTGTGGCAGGGCCGCAACCTGATCGCCGGGCCGCCGGAGGCGCCGCATGTCGCCATCGTGCCGGCGACCGAGGCGTGGTGGCGCAGCGCCGCGGCCGAGGTGGTGATGCTGGGCGTCAACGGCGACGTCACCTATCTCGCGGTCGATGTCAGCGGCCTGGCCGACCCGGCCGCGGACCCGGTGCTGGCCGGGCTCGGCAGCTTCCTCGACCTGCGCGCCGTCGGCCCGCTGCTGCCGCATGACGAGGGCGCCCTGCTGGCCTATGCCCGCGGCATGGTGTGGTGGCATTCGCGCCACCGCTTCTGCGGCGTCTGCGGCCACCCCACCGCCAGCAGCGACGCCGGCCACCGCCGCGATTGCACCAATCCGGACTGCCGCACCCAGCATTTCCCGCGCACCGACCCGGCGGTGATCATGCTGATCCATGACGGCGACCGGGTCCTGCTGGGCCGCCAGAAGGCGTGGCCGCCGGGCATGCATTCGGTGCTGGCCGGCTTCCTCGAGCCGGGCGAGAGCCTGGAGGACACGGTGAAGCGCGAGGTGCTGGAGGAGGCCGGCATCGTCGTCGACGACGTCCGCTACCATTCCAGCCAGCCCTGGCCGTTCCCGCAGTCGCTGATGGTGGGCTTCACCGGCCGCGCCGTGACCGCCGATCTCCAGGTCGACCAGGACGAGCTGGAATCGGCCGCCTGGTTCGAGCGCGACTGGCTGCGCCGCCATGTCGACGACGAATCGTTCCGCCTGCCCCGCCGCGACAGCATCGCCCGGCGTCTGCTGGAGGACTGGCTGGCGGAGGGGTGAAGGTCACCCCCATCTGTCATGCCCGGGCTTGACCCGGGCATCCAGGGATTGTCGATGCCGCTCCCGGTGGCCCCTGGATTGCCGGGTCAAGCCCGGCAATGACATAAGATTGAGTCAACTGGTGTGGCTGGTCGCTTCAGCCAATCGCCCTGGGCGAGCCGCCACGCAGCGAAGCGTCGATCATCGAGGGCGTCATGCACATACCCGTCAGCAGAGCCAGATCCCGGCTCTCTGCGCTGGTGCACCGCGCGGAGGCCGGTGAGGAGATCGTCCTGACCCGGTTCGGCCAGCCCGTGGTTCGCCTGGTGCCGGAAGCCAGGAAGCCGACATTGGCCGAACGCAGGGCCATCATCGCGGAAATCAGGGCAGCGGCGGCTGGTCGGGCTAGTCCCGGCCCTTCTGCCGCCCGCAGCCAGGACTTCCTCTACGATGAGTTCGGCCTGCCCAAATGAAGGCGACGTCGCCCCTCACTCGTCCGCGGCGATCTGGCTCGGGTCGCGGCGGAAAGGGTGGGCCGGGTAGACGCCGAGCAGATGGAAGTTGCGGGTGAAGAACTGCAGCTCCTCCAGCGCGAAGCGCAGCGCCTGGTCGTCCGGATGGCCCTCGACATCGGCGTAGAACTGGGTCTGGCTGAACCGACCGCCCAGCATGTAGCTCTCGAGCTTGGTGATGTTGATGCCGTTGGTGGCGAAGCCGCCCATGGCCTTGTACAGCGCGGCGGGAACCGACCGGACCTCGAACACGAAGCTGGTCATCACCGGGCCGTTGTTCGGCTTCGGCCGCACCGGGTCGCGCGACAGCACGACGAAGCGCGTGGTGTTGTGCTCCGCATCCTCGATGTCGCCGGCCAGGATCTGCAGCTTGTAGATCTCGGCCGCCAGCCGGCTGGAGATGGCGGCGATGCCGGGGTCGCCCCGCTCCGCCACCATGCGCGCGGCGCCGGCGGTGTCGGCATGCACCACCGGCTTCAGCCCGCGGGCGCGCAGCCATTGCCGGCACTGGCCCAGCGCCTGGACATGGCTGTGCACCTCGCGGATATCGGCCAGCTTGGCGCCGGGCAGCGCCACCAGCTGGTGGTTCACCCGCAGGAAGTGCTCGCCGATGATGTGCAGGCCCGAGTCAGGCAGCAGGTGGTGCATGTCGGCGACGCGGCCGGCGATCGAGTTCTCGATCGGGATCATGCCGAGATCGGCCCGGCCGTCATGGATCGCCGCCAGCGCCTCCTCGAAGGACGGGCACGGCACCGTCTCCGCATCCGGGAAGACCTGGCGCGACGCCATGTCGGAATTGGCCCCGGGCCAGCCCTGGAACGAGATCCGCTTGGTGCTGGTCATCGCGCGGCTCCGTCGGTCGGTAGAGGGGCTGCGAGCAGGCGCCGGGCGCGCTCCAGCTCCTCCTGGGTGTCGACGCCGAGCGGCACGGTGTCGACGATGGCGACGTCGATCCGCATGCCGGCGGTCAGCGCCCGCAGCTGCTCCAGCTTCTCGCGCCGCTCCAGCGCCGAAGGCGGCAGCGTCACATAGCGCTCCAGCGCCGCCCGGCGGTAGGCGTAGAGGCCGATATGGTGCAGCAGAGGCCCCTCGCCCGACGGCGCGGTGGTGCGGGTGAAGTAGAAGGCCCGGCCGGTCCGCGCCCCCTCCGCCCGCTCGACGATCGCCTTGACGATGGCGGGGTTGGTCTTCTCCTCGTCGCGCACGATCACCGCCGCGAGTGTGCCGATGTCGACCGCAGGATCGTCCAGCAACGCCATCGCCGCCCGCGGCAGAGCCGGGTCCAGGGTCGGCAGGTCGCCCTGGACGTTGACCACGATGTCGTGCCGCCCGTCCGGGTCGACGCTGCGCAGCGCCTGGGCGATGCGGTCGGAGCCGGACGGCAGGTCCGGGTCGGTCAGCACGGCGGTGCCGCCGGCCGCCTCGATCGCCTCGGCGATCGGCCGGTCGCCGCAGGCAACGACCACGGGGCCGAGCCCAGCGGCGACGGAGCGGCGCCAGACATGGACGATCATCGGCTCGCCATGGATGTCGGCCAGCGGCTTGTTTGGCAGGCGGGTCGCGGCCAGGCGTGCGGGGATGACGACGATGGGGTTGGAGACGGCGAGGTTGGACGAAGTCATGATGCGGCGTCATCCACCGTTGCCGCGACGGCGTCAAGACCGGGCCGATTCCCGGATTGCCGGAGGATTGTCAGGACAAGCCGCGCGGCCGTCCGCCGCGCCCCCTGCAAAGGGTGTCGCAGCCGGACATCGGCCCTTGCCAGACCGATTGCAACGCCTCTACAAGACCCGCGGGCCCGCACGGTCGAATCGAGTCGTGCGTCCGGGGAGGTTGCCGTCGCGCTTCGAGGTGAGATCCGGCATGGAATTCAATAAAATATTCGCTGCTGTCCTGCTGGCCGGCATCATCGGAATGGCGACCGGCATCGTGGCCGATATCCTGGTGTCGCCGGAGCCGCTGCACGAGAACGCGTTCAAGGTCGATACCAGCGCGGTTGCCGCTGCGCCGGCCGCCGGCGCCGAGCAGGCCGGGCCGTCGATCGCGCCGATCGCGCCGCTGATGGCCGCTGCCGATCCGGCCAAGGGCCAGGCCCTGTCCAAGGCCTGCACCGCCTGCCACACCTTCGAGAAGGGCGGCGCCAACAAGGTCGGTCCGAACCAGTGGAATCTGGTCGACGCGCCGATGGGCCACAAGGAAGACTTCAACTACTCGGCCGCCATCAAGAAGAAGCACGAGGAAGGCGCGCACTGGACCTATGAGGAGCTGAACGAGTTCCTGGCCGGTCCGAAGGCGCATATCCCGGGCACGACCATGACCTATGCCGGCATGAAGAGCGAGAAGGACCGCGCCGACCTGATCGCCTGGCTGCGCACCAACGCCGACACGCCCGCGCCGCTGCCGAGCCCGGATGCCGCCCCCGCGGGCGGTGCCGCTCCGGCCGGGGGCGAGGCGCCGGCAGGGGGAGCCGCGCCGGCCGAGACCGCGCCGAAGAGCGGCGGCTGATCGCCGCAGCCATCCAGTTCCCGGGACGGGACCGCCAAAAGCGGTCCCGTTTTCGTTTATGTCTGGCTTTGTCTCGCGCCGTGGGATTCCCTAGACTCCGCTTATCCGCCGGTGCCGCTGCGGCGCCGGACTGCCGGCCCGGGACTTTCATGCGCGTCATTGCCGCCCTGTTGATCGCCCTCACCCTCGCAGCCCCGGCCGCTGTCCGGGCGGAGGAGCCCGCGGCGAGCCATGCCCTGGCCCTGTTCGGCGAGCCGAAATACCCGGCCGGCTTCACCCATTTCGACTATGCCGACCCGGACGCGCCGAAGGGCGGCAGCCTGGTGCTGAGCACGGTCGGCACCTTCGACACGCTGAACGTCATCCCGATCGGCACGCCGCCGCGCTCGCTCGGGCTGCTCAACGATTCGCTGATGACCGAGAGCCAGGACGAATCCGGGGTCTATTACGGCGTGCTGGCGGAAAGCGTGACGGTCCCGGACGACTTCTCCTGGGCGATCTTCGCCCTCCGGCCGGAGGCGCGCTGGCACGACGGCGTGCCGGTGACGGCCGCGGATGTGGTCTGGAGCTGGGAGACGGTGCGCGACAAGGCCAAGCCGTTCCTGAAGTCCTTCTTCCGCGACGTGACCGGCGCCGAGGCGCTGGACGACCACCGGGTGCGCTTCACCTTCGCCAGCCGCAACACCCGCAAGCCGGTCGGCCAGGTGGCGAACGCGCTGCCGATCCTGCCGAAGCACTGGTGGACCGCGAACGGCCGCGACGCCGGCGAGAACACGGTCGAGCCGCCGCTCGGCAGCGGCCCCTACCGCATCGCCTCGGTCGATCCCGGCCGGACGCTGGCCTGGGAGCGGGTGCCGGACTATTGGGGCCGCGACCTGCCGGTGAACCGTGGCCAGTGGAACGTCGACCGCATCCGCTACGACTACTACCGCGACCGCGACGCCGAGTTCGAGGCCTTCAAGGGCGGCAACTCCGACTTCCGGCAGGAGTTCACCTCGCTGTTCTGGGCCACCGGCTACGACATCCCGGCGGTGCGCGATGGCCGCCTCATCCGCGCCGAAATCGCCAGTGAAGATCCCCGCGGCATGCAGGGATACTTCTTCAACCTCCGCCGTGCCCCGTTCTCCGACCCCAAGGTCCGCGAGGCGCTGGGCTGGCTGTACGATTTCGAATGGGTCAACAAGACCCTGTTCTCCGGCCTGTACGACCGGCTGACCAGCTACTTCAACGCCGAGGGCTTCCGCTCCTCCGGCGTGCCCGAGGGCGAGGAACGGGCGCTGCTGGAGCCGTTCCGCGGCCAGGTGCCGGACGCGCTGTTCGACACCCCCTTTTCGATGCCGACGACCGACGGCAGCGGCAACATGCGCGACAACATCCGCACCGCCCTGCGCCTGCTGAAGGAGGCCGGTTGGGAGCAACGCGATGGAGTGATGACCAACATCGCCACCGGCGAGCCGATGCGGTTCGAGATCCTGATCGACCAGGCGATCTACGAACGCGTGACCCAGCCCTTCGTCGAAAGGCTGCGGCAGGTCGGCATCCAGGCATCACTGCGCCGGGTGGATGCGGCGCAGATGCAGAAGCGCCAGCAGACTTTCGACTACGACGTCATGCCCGTCGCACTCGCCTTCTACCCCCCGCCGGGCAGCGAGCTGCGCAACTATTTCGGCTCCGGGGAAGCGGGGATCGAAGACTCGGCCAATCTCATGGGCATCCGCAACCCGGTGGTGGACGCGCTGATCGACAAGGTGGTGGCCGCCCGCGACCTGTCGTCGCTGCAGGTTGCGACCCGGGCGCTGGATCGTGTGCTGTTGTGGAACCGCTACCTGATCCCGCAATGGGGCAAGAATGACGCCTGGGTGGCCTATTGGAACCGCTTCGGCCAGCCGAGGACGCAGCCGTCGCACCGGTTCGGCGACCCCAATGGGATCGCGTTCCCCTCGACCTGGTGGATCGATCCGGCGAAAGATGCGGCGTTGAAGCGCGGCGGAGGATAGTGAGAGACGCATGATCACACGGCGCCAATTCTCGATCGGCTCGATGCTCTCAGTTGCGGGAGCATCGATCCCCCTGCCCCGGGCCTTCGCCCAGGGGGCGGCCGCCACGCCCGGCTATGGGGCACCGACCTACTACCTGCCGATGCTGGACTTGAAGGCGGAATACCCGAAGGACTTCCCGCACTGGAACTATGTCCGCCCGGACGCGCCCAAGGGCGGCAAGCTGGTGCTGGGCGTCTTCGGCAGCTTCGACACGCTGAACAATATGACAACCGACGGCACCGACGCGGCGGGCGTGGGCGCCATCAATGATGCGTTGATCACCGGCAATCTGGACGAACTCGACACCTACTACGCCGATGTCGCGGAGTCGTTCGTGATCTCGGACGACAAGCTGTCGATCATCTTCACGATGCGCGACGGCCTGCGCTTCCATGACGGCCATCCGATGACTGCCGAGGACGTTGCCTATACCCACCAACTCCTGCGTGAAAAGGGTGCGCTGCGCTTCCGCGCCCGCTTCTACGACGACATGGAAAGCATCGAAGCGCTGGATGAGCGGCGTGTCCGGTTCACGGCCAAGAACTTGAACAACCCGCAGCTCCTCAAGGCGATGGCGAGCTTCCCGATCCTGCCCAAGCATTGGTGGGAAAGCCGGGACTTCGGCGGCCTCACGATGGAGCCGCCGCTCGGCAGCGGCGCCTACAAGATCAAGTCGGTCGATCCGGGGCGGTCCATCACGCTGCAGCGGGTCGAGGATTATTGGGGCGCGGGTCTGCCGCAGAATATCGGTTCGGCGAATTTCGACGAGATCACCTATCAGTACTATCGTGACCAGGACGTGCTGTATGAGGCGCTCAAGTCGGGTGAGTTCGACTTCATGGCCATCGGCTCTCCCCAGCAATGGACGACCGGCTTTAAATCCGTATCGGCGGCGCAGACCGGCGCACTCAAGCTAGAAGAAATCCCAGACGCTTCGCCGCAATTCTATCTCGGCATGATGTTCAACGTGAGACGACCATATTTCTCCGACGTACGGGTTCGCCGCGCCCTTAACTATTTATATGACTTTGAGACCACCCAGAAAACCAACTATTACGGTCTCTATAGTCGGATCCACAGCTATTTTCCGAACACGCCGTTCTCTTTCAGCGGATTGCCGGAGGGCCGCGAACTGGAGATTCTCGAGCGCTATCGCGGCAAGATCGCCGACGAGATCTTCACCACCGAGTTCAAGCAGCCGACCACTGACGGGAACGGCAACATCCGCGCCAATCTTCGGGCCGCGCTGGATCTTCTGAAGCAGGCCGGCTGGGAATCGCGCGGCGGCAAGCTGACCGACGCCAAGGGTCAGGTGATGGCCTTTGAAATCGTCTACACCAGCCCGGAGACCGAGAAGACGATCCTGCCCTTCGTCGAGAACCTGCGACGCGCCGGTATCCAGGCTTCGCCGCGCATCATGGACGTGCCGCAGTTCCGGAACCGGATCAACAATTTCGAGTTCGATCTGATGCCGGCGCGGTTCGTGCCGTTCTTCCCGCCGGGAGAGGCCCTGCGCGGCGGCTGGAACTCCCGTTACGCCGACAGGCCCGGCGACGAGAATTCGCAAGGGATCAAGGACCCGATCATCGACGAGCTGGTCGAGATGATCATAGCCGCCGACACCTATGACGAGAAGGCAGCGACCTGCAAAGCCTTCGACCGCTATGCCACCTGGCAGTTCTTCTCGATCGGCCTGTACGAGGACCCGGTCAACCGGATTGCGTACTGGGACATGTTCGGCCATCCGGAGACGCGCCCGAAAAACGATGTCGGCTTCCCCAGCACCTGGTGGTTCGACGGCAAGAATCCGAAGGCCCTGAGGGGACAGCGCCGGTGATCCATTCGCGGAACGAGGTCCGTCGCAATCCCTTCGGTCTTTTCCCGACGGACACCTGACCGATGCTCGCCTACATCATCCGGCGCCTCCTGCTGATCATCCCGACCCTGTTCGGGATCATGGTGGTCAATTTCGTCATCGTGCAGTTCGCCCCCGGCGGGCCGGTCGAGCAGATGATCGCGCAGCTGCAGGGCACCGCCACCGACGCGACCAGTCGGATCAGCGGCGGCGGGGGCGGTGATTTCGGCCGCCCGGTCGACAACTCCCAGCTCGGCGGCAGCAATGCCGCGTCCAGCAAGTATCGCGGCGCCCAGGGGCTGGATCCGAAATTCATCGCCGAGATCGAGAAGAAATTCGGCTTCGACAAGCCGCCGCTCGAGCGCTTCTGGCTGATGATCCACGACTATCTGAACTTCGATTTCGGCCGCAGCTACTTCAAGAGCGCCGGCGTCGTCGACCTCATCATCTCCAAGCTGCCGGTGTCGATCTCGCTCGGGGTGTGGACCACGCTGCTGGTCTATCTGATCTCGATCCCGCTCGGCATCCGCAAGGCCGTGCGCGACGGGTCGCGCTTCGACATCTGGACCTCCGGCGTCGTCGTCGTCGGCTATGCGATCCCCAGCTTCCTGTTCGCCATGCTGCTGATCGTGACCTTCGCCGGCGGCCGCTACTTCGCCTGGTTCCCGCTGCGCGGCCTGGTCTCCGACGGCTGGTCGTCGCTGCCGTGGTACCAGCAGATCCTGGACTATCTCTGGCACATGGTGCTGCCGATCTCCGCCATGGTGATCAGCGGCTTCGCCACCCTGACCATGCTGACCAAGAACTCCTTCATCGACGAGCTCGGCAAGATGTATGTGCTGACCGCGCGGGCCAAGGGGCTGACTGAGCGGCGCGTGCTGTACGGCCACATCTTCCGCAACGCCATGCTGATCGTCATCGCCGGCTTCCCCGCCGCCTTCATCGGCGTGCTGTTCACCGGGTCGCTGTTCATCGAGGTGATCTTCTCGCTCGACGGCCTCGGCCTGCTCGGCTACGAGGCCGCGATCCAGCGCGACTACCCGGTGGTGTTTGCCACGCTCTATGTCTTCACCCTGCTCGGCCTGGTGATGAAGCTGGTGCAGGATGTGACCTACACGCTGATCGACCCGCGGATCGACTTCGAGGCCCGCAATGTCTGAGGCAACATTGTCTCAGGGCCGGGACTTCGCCCATCCGCGCTTCCTCGGCTTCCGCATCCGGCCGATCACCGCCCGCCGCATCGCCAATTTCCGCGCCAACCGGCGCGGGCTGATCGCGCTGTACCTGTTCCTGGTCGTGTTCCTGGTCACGCTGTTCGCCGAGTTCATCGCCAACGACCGGCCGCTGCTGGTCAAGTATGACGGCCACTACTATGTGCCCGTCCTGCAGACCTATCCGGAGACGGCGTTCGGCGGCGAGTTCGAGACCGAGGCGGATTACCGCGACCCCTTCGTGCGCGAGCTGATCAGCGCCAAGGGCTGGGCGGTCTGGCCGCTGATCCCCTTCTCCTACCGCACCATCAACTACGACCTGGACCAGCCCGCCCCCTCCCCGCCATCGGCGGTGAACTGGCTGGGCACCGACGACCAGGGCCGCGACGTGCTGGCCCGGCTGATCTACGGCCTGCGCATCTCGATCCTGTTCGGCCTGACGCTGACCGCGATCGCCTCCGTCATCGGCGTCTTCGCCGGCGCGATCCAGGGCTACTTCGCCGGCTGGACCGACCTGGTGTTCCAGCGGGTGATCGAGATCTGGTCCGGCATGCCGCAGCTGTACCTGCTGATCATCATGTCGTCCTTCTTCGTGCCGGGCTTCTGGACGCTGCTGTTCATCATGCTGCTGTTCGAGTGGATGAGCCTGGTGGGGGTGGTGCGGGCGGAGTTCCTGCGCGCCCGCAACCTGGACTATGTCCGCGCCGCCCGGGCGCTGGGCCAGCCGGACCGGGTGATCATGTGGAAGCATGTGCTGCCCAACGCCGTGGTCGCCACCATCACCTTCCTGCCCTTCAACCTGACCGGCAGCATCAGCCTGCTGACCGGCCTGGACTTCCTCGGCCTGGGCCTGCCGCCCGGGTCGCCCTCGCTGGGCGAGCTGGTCAGCCAGGGCAAGGCCAACCTGCAGGCGCCGTGGCTGGGCTTCACCGCCTTCTTCTCGCTGGCCATCCTGCTCAGCCTCCTCGTCTTCATGGGCGAGGCGCTGCGCGATGCCTTCGATCCGCGCAAGACCGTGGCGGCCGGCCCCGTCGCCGCCGCCGATCCCGTGACCGATCCCAAGGCCCAGACGCCATGACCGACGCTCCGACCTCCGGCGAAAGGCTGCTCGAGATCCGCGACCTGGCGGTGGAGTTCCGCGTGCCCGGCGGCGCGGTGCCGGCGGTGAAGGGCGTGTCGCTGCATCTCGACCGCGGCGAGACCCTGGCGCTGGTCGGCGAGAGCGGCTCCGGCAAGTCGGTCACCGCGCTGTCGGTGCTGCAGCTGCTGCCCTATCCCAGCGCCCGGCACCCCAAGGGCAGCATCCGCTATCGCGGGAAGGAACTGCTGGGCGCGACCGAGACGGTGCTGCGCCAGGTCCGCGGCAACAAGATCGCCATGGTGTTCCAGGAGCCGATGACCTCCCTGAACCCACTGCACACCATCGAGAAGCAGGTCGGCGAGGTGCTGTCGGTGCACAAGGGCATGGGCAAGGCCCAGTCGCGCGCCCGGGTGCTGGAGCTGCTGCGCCTGGTCGGCCTGCCGAACCCGGAGCAGCGGCTGAACGCCTACCCGCATGAGCTGTCGGGCGGCCAGCGCCAGCGGGTGATGATCGCCATGGCCCTGGCGAACGAGCCGGATATCCTGATCGCCGACGAGCCGACCACCGCGCTGGACGTCACCATCCAGGCCCAGATCCTGGAGCTGATGCAGAGCCTGCAGCGCCGCTTCGGCATGGCGCTGCTGCTGATCACCCACGACCTCGGCGTGGTCCGCAAGATGGCGGACCGGGTCTGCGTCATGAACAAGGGCGAGATCGTCGAGGCCGGCGAGACCGAGGCGGTGTTCACCGCGCCGCAGCACCCCTACACCCAGCGCCTGCTGGCCTCCGAGCCCAAGGGCGACCCGGCGCCACCCCCGGCCGATGCCCGCACCGTGGTCTCGGCCAGCGAGATCAAGGTCTGGTTCCCGATCAAGGCCGGCGTGCTGCGCCGCACGGTCGACCATGTCAAGGCGGTGGACGGCATCGACGTCACCGTGCGCGAGGGCCACACGGTCGGCGTGGTCGGCGAGAGCGGGTCGGGCAAGACCACGCTCGGCCTCGCTTTGCTGCGCCTGATCTCGAGCAAGGGGTCGATCCGCTACGGCGAAAAGGAGCTGCAGGGCCTGCAGTTCCGCGACATGCGGCCGCTGCGGCGGGAGATGCAGATCGTCTTCCAGGACCCCTACGGCTCGCTCAGCCCGCGCATGTCGATCGCGGAGATCATCGAGGAAGGGCTGCAGGTGCACCGCATCGGCGGCACCTCGGCCGAGCGAGAGCGCATGATCGTGGCGGCGCTGGAGGAGGTCGGGCTCGACCCCGCCAGCCGGCACCGCTATCCGCATGAGTTCTCCGGCGGCCAGCGCCAGCGCATCGCCATCGCCCGGGCGATGGTGCTGAAGCCGAAATTCGTGGTGCTGGACGAGCCGACCTCGGCGCTCGACATGTCGGTGCAGGCCCAGATCGTCGACCTGCTGCGCGGGCTGCAGGAGAAGCACCGCCTGGCCTATCTGTTCATCAGCCACGACCTGAAGGTGGTCCGCGCCCTGTCGGACGAGGTGATCGTGATGAAGAACGGCAAGGTGGTCGAGCACGGCTCGGCGGTGCAGATCTTCGAGGCGCCGCAGCACCCCTACACCCAGGCGCTGCTGAAGGCCGCGCTGGAGCTCAAGGCGGCGGACACGCCGGAGGTTGCGGTCTGATACTGACGAACCGGTGAATGACCGTCATCCCGTGCGCGCTGCGGCGCGAAGTGCTGCAGCGCAGACACGGGATCTCGGCACAGTCCTGAGACAGATCCCGGGTCTGCAGCGCACCACTTCGTGCCGCGCCGCGCCCGGGATGACGGGATGGTGAAACGTCCGATCGTGATCAGTTCTTGCGCGGCGGCAGCTTGATGCCGGGATTGGGCATGCCGACATCGTCTTGCCTGATGCCGTCGATCCAGTCGCTCAGCTGCGCGATCGTGCTCGGCGTCGCGTTGAAGCCGGTGACCTTGCTGTCGACCAGGTAGCTGTCGTCGTCGAGATCCACGAGCATCGAGCCCGTGACCCGTTCCGAGAACTCCCGCAGCTTGTCGTTGGGCAGCGCATCCTTGTTGTAGAGGATGTAGTCGAAGAACTCCTTCTTCTCCGCCGGCGTGTCGTAGCCGCGATACTCGGCCAGCTGCTCGAGCAGCGGGAACAGCGGCCGCCCCTTGGCCTTGTCGGAGGCGCCGAAATCGTCGCGGCCCTTGGCCAGGATCTCGGCGCGCTCGGGATCCACCGGCGGGTCCAGATTCGCCAGGATCGCCTTCGTGTCCCCTTCGAAATAAGTCCGCTGCTTCTCGCTGGACTGCCAGTGCAGGATGCCGGCTCCGATCAGCCATACGCCCGCGGTGATCCACCCCACCGGTCCGGCCCAGGACGACCCCGCCAGCACGAGGCCGGCCTGGACGCCGGACGCGACGCTGATCGACGTCCAGACGGTGCCTCCGAGCACGTTTCCGTTGGAGAACTCGATGCCGGCGGTCCAGGCCGCGACCGGCGCGGTCAGAACCCAGGACGCCTTGCCGAGGGTGCGAAACGCCCCCGGCCGGTCGACGAAGCCGAACCGGGTCATGCGATCCAGCCGCCCACCCTGGTTGAACAGGCTGGGCAGGCCGGTGGCCGGCAGGGCACGTGCCCCCTGCGGGATCAGGAAGCTCTGGATTCCGGCGGCGGCCCCGCGCGACACGTCCATGCCCGCCAGCATGCCGAAGATCGCCGCCCAGGCCTTGTCGTCCGGACGGTCGGACGCCAGGAACTCCCGGGCGCCCCAGATGTTCAGCGCGCCGCTGATCCCTGCCATGGGGATCGCCGCGGCCCGGCTGCCCAGCAGCCCCTCCCGCGGCGCCGCCTCGCTGCCGCCGGCGGCCGCATTGGCGCGGTTGGCGATGGCCTGGGTGATCGGCGACGACGGCGCCAGCACGGTGGACAGCAGCAGGCCGGAATTCTTGATCTCGCGCGAGATGAAGCCGCCGCTGGGGCCGTTGGGCTGGCTGTTCTCCAGCGCCTCCAGCGTCATCAGCAGCGCCGCCCCCTGGGCCGGCTTGTCGCGCAGCGCATCCAGCGCCGCCGCCCGGTCCTTGCCCTTCAGCCCGTCCAGCACCTCCTTCACCGTGGGCGGCAGCGAGGTCATCCCGGGCGGCAGATCGATGATCTTCGCCTTCGGATCGGCGAGCTGCCGCTGGATCTTGTCGTAAGTGTCCAGCGCACCCCCGAACGCCGCGTCGAATTCGGGGTCGGAGATATTGCGGTACAGCGTCTCGTATTGCTTGAACTCGGGCGAATCCTTCAGCTGCCGCTCCACCTCCGCCAGCGTCAGGGCCTTCGGCGGCGCAGACTGCCCCGCCATGGCGACCTGGACCATCGGCGGCGGCGCATCGTCGCCATCGTCCTTGTTGCCGACCAGCAGGTGGCGCAGGTCGCCCTGGGCGCCCTTCAGGCGGTCATAGCCGCCCAGGTCGTCGCCCTTCAGGTTGCGCAAGGATGCGGGCAGCGCTTCCAGGACCGCGTCGGTGGACATGGCGCCGGCGAACAGGCGCTCGAACGTCGCCACCTGCTCCGGATTGTCCTCCAGCTTGCCGTCCTGGACCTTGCGGACGGCGCCGGCGAGCTCCTTGTCGTCGCGCAGCCCTTCCAGATAGCCGCCGGCCCATTGCGGGTCGCCGATCAGGCGTCCGTATTCATCGGTGGCTTTCCGCGCTTCCGGGGTCAACCGCTCCACGCCGAAGGCCACGGTGTGGAGCATGGTGTCGGCGGCCTTGCCCCAGCCCTCGTCGGCATAATGCGCCGCCATGGCGACCGCCAGGGTCGCGCCGTCGCCATGGGCGATGCTGTCGGTGATGGCGGTGCGCAGCGTCAGGTCGCCGGTATGGGCATAGGGCTTGTTGCGATCGACGCCGCCGGTGTTCGCCTCGGCCATCAGCGCGGCGAGCTGCGAGACACCCTCGCTGATCTGCATCCGTCCCTTGTCGTCGCGCGGCGCCGAGGCGCCCGCCTGGGTGGCGACGACATTCAGGTTGCCGATCAGCGCCTTCGCCTCGTCCGAGATATCTCCCTGAGTCCTCAGATTGCGCAGCGGATAGACGATCTCGGCCAGCCGCGACGTCGGCGGCTTCTCCTCGTCGCGATATTTTCCGGTCGGCGGCAGCTTCGACAGCTCGACCAGGATCTGGTCGGCGCGCTCGGCCGGAACGCCGGTGAGGGTCAGCTCCAGCGAGGCGCCGTCGGTCACCTGCTTGGCCGGATCGGTCACCATCACTTGGTGCTGCGCCGCCTGCAGCGCTTTCAGATAGCCGGGATCGACCTTGAGCGTCTTGGCGTCCATCGGGCCGTAGAAGGACAGCTCGGCGATGAAGTCGGCGGCCTCCTGATCGGCGTCGAAATCCGGGGTCTGGGCCGGCGGGGGCGGGTTGATCCGGCGCCGCAACGCCTCCGCCACGTCGGTCTGGAACGCGCTCCAGTCGCCGGTCTTCTGGCCCTGGGCCGCACTCTCGCGCAGGCCGGAGAACAGCGTGTCCATGTGCAGGCCGAAATCCTCGGTCCGGGACTCGACCAGCTCCCCGAGCCCCTTCGTCTGCGGCAGGACGGCGCGCAGATACGCTGCACGCTCCTTGAGCGCCGCGTCGAAATCCTTCTGGTCCATCGTCCCGGCGATCGGGACGAGATCCGTGTCGATCAGGTCCTGCAGCTCGTTCTGCTTGGCCTTGGGCAGGTCCGCGACCGATGTCGCGCCGTCCGCGATCGTCGAGATCTTCTGCAGCCGCTCGACCCGCTCGTCGCTGAGCACGGTGATGATATGGGTCTCGGGCAGTCCGTCCGGGTTGTCGCCCAGCTCGGGGTTGAACTTCGTCAGCAGCGCCGCGTACTGCTCGGCATTGTCCCGCTTCGGGTCGAAGCCCAGGCGCTTTGCGACGGCGGGGTCCAGGTCCTTGTCGTAGCCCAGCTTCCGCGCGACCTCGGTCAGGGTGTCGCCCTGCTGCGCCTGATAGGTGACCTGGCCGTCGACGCTCCTGTTCGCCGGATTGCTGCCGTCGAGCTGTTCCAGCGGCTCTTCCCTCGGCGTCGCGTTGGTGGCCGGGAGGATTGTTCCAGGGCCCTGCTTCGCCTGGTTCAGGGCCTGGTTCCAGAGGGTGACGGATGTGTTCTGCTTGTACCGGTCCGACAGCAAAGGCCAGCGCCCCGGGAGTCCGGAAATACCAGTCATCAGCCTCTCCTGAATACGAGTCTGACCGGCGACCGAATAGCCATCGATCGTGGACAGAGCAGCGCTCGCCAGAGTTCTGGAGTGCTAGAATTCGCAATGGCTCAATTTGTCTATGGCAAGAGGATTACAATCTCAAGAAGAAAATTGTAATGATTATGTCACGGTTTCACGAAATCTGGCTCTAACGGCCTGGATTTTGGCCTTATATCAGCAACGCGAAATATTGACTGTCATGGCGAGGAAGGGCTGGAGAGCCGATCATCGGGAGAGGACGGCGAGCGATATCGCTCCGCCGTCCGCATCGAGACCCGATCACTCCGCCGCGGTGGCGCCCTGGGGCAACGGGGCCGGCTTGGTGTGCGCCCGGGCCGCGGCGGCGCGGGCGCCCTGGGTCACCGAGAACATTTCCAGCGTGTCGAGCTCTTCTTCGCTGACCGGCGTCAGCGCCAGGTCGTGATAGGCCTTGCGGTTCGGGTCGGCCTTGATCCGGCGGCGGACCTGGTTGAAGCGCCACCACAGCCGCCCCATGGCCCAGTGCTTGGCCACGGTCTCGCCGGCATAGCGGAGATAGAACGGAATGGCCGCCTCGTGTGGCAGGCCGGGGCGGCGGTCAGTCCGCACCTTGCGGCGCAGATAGCCGCCTTCCAGCGGGTGCAGCCCCTCGACATTGATGCAGGTGGTGAACCACAGCAGCAGGAACAGGATCTTGCCGACGCTGATCCCGGTTGCCGCCGCCCGGCGCATCACCGTCTCCATATGCTCGGGCGAGTAGTAGGTCTGCCAGGCCAGCTTGTAGGCCCGCTGCCACTCCTCGCGCGACATCAGCGCATGACCGGTGGTGACGTGGTTCAGGTCGTAGCGGTTCAGGTCCGGATCCATCGGGATGCCGGCGTGGAACAGGTTCTTGTGGTCCTCCGACCCCGGCAGCGGCGTCAGGAAGAAGAACTCCAGCAGGTCGACCGGCAGCTCGCGCTGGATGATGCCGATGTCGCGGACGATCGATTCCGGCGTGTCGGTCGGGAAGCCCAGGATGTAGCCGGCATAGGTCATGGCGCCGACCGCCTTCCAGGCCAGCAGCATCTTGCGGTACTCGGTGATCTTGTTCTGGCGCTTCTTGGCGCCGACCAAGCTGTCCGGGTTGATGTTCTCCAGCCCGATGAACACCCGGGTCACCCCTGCCCTGCCTGCCTTCTCGATGAAGTGCGGGATACGGTGGCACATGGTGTCGACCTGGATGATCATGCGGAAGGACAGCTTCTCCCGCTCGCGCAGCTCGATCAGCCGGTCGAAGATCGGCTCCCAGTCCTTGTTTCGCGCGAAATTGTCGTCGGTGATGAAGAAGCGGCTGATGCCGCTCTTCACATTCTCGCGGATGATCTGCTCGACATCGTCGGGCGAGCGGCGGCGCGACTTGCGGCCCTGGACGTTGATGATGGTGCAGAACGAGCATTGGAACGGACAGCCGCGGCCGGCGTCGAAGCTGGTGTGCTGGCCGGCGGTGCGGCGCACCCGCGCGATCGGCAGCACCGGCATCGGCACGCCTTCGATGTTCGGCAGGTCGTCCATGAAGTTGTAGAGCGGCCTGAGCCGGTTGTTGAAGGCGTCGACCAGCACCTCGTCGAGCCGCCCCTCGGCCTCGCCGGCGAACAGCGAGATGCCCAGCGCCTGCGCTTCCGCCACCTCCGGCTGCAGGCCGGGCAGCATGGCGATGGTGCCGGAGACGTGGAAGCCGCCGATGCCGACCTGGATCCCCGCCGCCCGCAGCGGCCGGGCGATGTCGACCGCCCGCGGGAACTGGTTCGACTGGACCCCGACCAGCGCCACCATCCCCGATCCGGAACGCCGGATCCGCCGGATGATCGCGTCGGGGCGAACCCGGGTGTTGGTCTCGTCGATCGCGGTGATGGCGATCTCGACATCCGGGCCGAGGATCCGGCGCTCGGAGCAGTCGCTGGCCAGGCCGTACAGCACCGCCAGCGTGTTCGACGGAATCGCCGACCGCAGCCATTGGATGACGTAACCGTCATCGTCGTAATGCGACGGCTTGATCAAGACGAGCTCAAACACCCGCCGCCCGTTCGTCCCCACCGCCATATCGGCGTCCCCTTTTGGGTCCTGTTGGCGTCTGAATAGCATGAATGCGGGGCGCGGGGCGACGATTGCCGTCACCGGCGGCGAGGTTCATACAGGAGGCACCAAGGCACGGGCCGTTCCGGGGAAAAGATCATGGCGAGCGTCGATCTGAACTGCGACATGGGCGAAGGCTTCGGCGCCTGGGAGATGGGCGACGACGCGGCGATGCTGGAGATCGTCACCTCGGCCAATGTCGCCTGCGGCTTCCATGCCGGCGACCCGATCGTGATGCGGCGGACCCTGACCCTGGCGCGCGACCGCGGCATCGGCATCGGTGCCCATCCCGGCTTCCTCGACCTCTGGGGCTTCGGCCGCCGGGTGATCAAGGGCGAGACGCCGGAGGAGCTGGAGGCCCAGGTGGTCTACCAGATCGGCGCCATCCAGGGCATGGCCAAGGCGGTCGGCCACAAGGTCACCCACGTCAAGGCGCATGGCGCGCTGAGCAATGTCGCGATGGTCGAGGATGCGGTGGCGCTGGCGATCGGCCGCGCCATCAAGTCGGTCGACCCGACCCTGGCCTATATGGTGCTGCCCGGCACGGCGCTGGAGCGCGCGGCGGTGGAGTTGGGCCTGCCGGTGGTGCGCGAGGTCTTCGCCGACCGCACCTATGAGGACGACGCCACCCTGACCTCGCGCAAGATCGCTGGATCGGTGATCCACGATCCCGAGATCGCGGCCGAGCGGGTGCTGCGCATGGTCGAGGAGCAGGCGGTCACCAGCCGCAACGGCAAGCGCATCCCGGTGCCGGTCGACACCGTCTGCGTCCATGGCGACACGCCGGGCGCGGTCGGCATCGCCCGCCGCATCCGCGAGCGGCTGGAGCAGGCCGGCATCGGCCTGGTGGCGCTGAAGGACCGATGATCCGGCGGAATCGGCGGAAATTCGCGGCAAGGCATGGCAGAGGAGCGCTGCGGAACGCGCTCTTGTAACCGAAGCTTAACACGTCCATCTCCCGGGCCACGGGTCAGCAGGACCCACGCCGCCCCTGCCGTCCGGAGACGGAACCAATGATTCTCGATCGTCGTCGTCTTCTCGCCGGCATCGGCCTGGCCGTGGCCGGCCTGTCCGTGATGGCCGCCGCCGATCCCGACGGGATGATGCGCAGCGCCGACGGGGAGGTGCCGGTCAAGCCCGGCGTCATCTATGCACTCGGCGACAAGCGCGACGGCGGCTTCAACGAAGGTGCGCTGCATGCGCTGGAGTTCTTCCGCAACGAAACCGGCGAGGCCTTTCTCGAGGCCGAGCTGCAGTCGGTCGACGGGTTCGCCGCGGCAACGGACGACCTGGTGCGGCAGGGTGCCAATCTGATCATCGCCGTCGGCTTCTACTATGCCGATGCGGTGAAGGCCGCCGCCGCGGCCCATCCGGACATCCGATTCGTCCTGGTCGACGGCGTCGCCGACGGCCCGAACATCCGCTCGATCGTGTTCCGCGAGCAGGAGGGCGCCTATCTGGTCGGGGTGCTGGCCGCCCTGGCCTCGAAGACCGGCACGATCGGCTTCGTCGGCGCCGCCGACGTGCCCCTGATGCAGAAATTCGCCAATGGCTATGCCGCCGGCGCCCGGGCGACGCGGCCCGGGGTCACCACCCTGGTCGACTATGTCGGCACCGACCCCGCCGCCTTCCGCGACCGGGACCGGGCGGCCGAGGTCGCGCGCGACGAGATCGGGCGCGGCGCCGACGTCGTCTTCGCCGTCGCCGGCGAGGCCAATCTCGGCGTGTTCCAGGCGGCGCGCGAGGGGGAAAAGCTGGCGATCGGCGTCGACAGCAACCAGAACGGGGTGGTGCCCGGCACCATCCTGACCTCGATGCTGAAGCGGGTCGACATCGCCGTGCTGCGCTCGCTGGACGACATGCGAGCCGGCACCTGGAGGGCCGGCCTGGTCACGTTGGGCGTGCGCGAGCACGCGGTCGGCTGGGCGATCGACGACAACAACCGGCCCTTGGTGACGCCGGAGATGGAGGAAGCGGTCGAGACCGCCCGCCGCGCCATCGCCGACGGCAACATCACGGTGCCCGACCCGACGGGGCCCTGACGTCCTCCCCGTCATCCGAATGCAACCGAAGCCCCGTACAGGTGTTTCGGGAGCGGCAAGGGATTCGGTCCTTGCCGGATGAAGAAGGGGGAACTTCGTCATGGCCGATCCATTGCTCAATGAATTCGTTGCCAACCATGTCGGCACCGACAGCTCGGAATATCTCGAGATCAAGGGCGACGCCCTGACCGACTACAGCGGCTGGACGCTGGTGCAGATCGAGGGCGATGCCGGCGGCACCGGCCGCATCATTTCCGCCACCGATATCGGCACCACCGACGCCGACGGCTATTGGAGCAGCGGCTTCCAGTCGAACCTGCTGCAGAACGGCAGCGGCACCCTGCTGCTGGTCGAGAACTACAGCGGCAGCACCGGCCAGGACCTCGACACCAACGATGACGGCGTGCTCGACGCCACGCCCTGGGGCCGGATCGGCGACGGCGTCGCGATCGACGACGGCGGCAGCGGCGACCGCTTCTACAGCAGCACCGTGCTGGCCCCGGATTTCGACGGCGGCAGCATCACCGTCGGCGGTGCCTCCCGCCTGCCGGACGGCGTCGACACCGGCAGCCCGGCCGACTGGACCCGCAACGATTTCGACCTGGCCGGCCTGCCGGGCCAGGCGGGCACCCCCGTCCCCGGCGAGGCGCTGAACACGCCGGGCGCCGCCAACGCCCCGGTGCCCGAGACCGAGCCGGATTTCCACGCGATCTACGAGATCCAGGGTGCCGGCCACAGCTCCGAATTCGCAGGCGACCGGGTGGCGACCTGGGGCGTGGTCACCGCCATCGCCGCCAATGGCTTCTACATCCAGGACGCCCAGGGCGACGGCAACACCGACACCTCCGATGCCGTGTTCGTCTTCACCGGCGCCGGCGCCGTGCCGGCCGAGGTGCAGCTCGGCGTCACCCTCGACGTCACCGGCTCGGTCACCGAGTTCCAGCCGGGCGGCGCCTCATCGCACAACCTGACGATCACCGAGATCACCGGCGCCAGCGTCGAGGTCTCGGCGGTGCAGCAGACCGTGCCGGTCGCGGTCAGCGTCGGCGCCGGCGGCTATGCCCCGCCGACCGAGACGATCGACGATGACGGCCGCACCGTCTTCGACCCCGCGCATGACGGCGTCGACTACTGGGAGAGCCTGGAGGGCATGCTGGTCGACATCCCGGCCCCGGTGGTGGTCGGCCCGACCAACAATTTCGGCGAGGCCTATGTGCTGGCCGATAATGGAGACCACGCGACGGGCACCCGCACCGGCGCCGGCGGCCTCATGATCTCCGAGACCGACCAGCAGCCGGAGCGGATCCAGATCGACGACGACCTGCTGGGCAGCTTCATGCCGAAGCTGAATGTCGGGGCCGAGCTTGGCACCGTCCAGGGCGTGGTGAACTACAATTTCGGCTGGTATGAGGTGCAGGCGACCAAGCCGGTCACGGTCGACTCCCCCGGCACGCTGGCGCCGGAGACGACGACGCTGGCCGGCGACCGCGACCACCTGACCGTCGGCTCGATCAACCTGGAGAACCTCGACCCCAAGGTCGAGGATGTGAACCTGGTCCAGGACAAGAACCCGAACAACGTCGACGACGATATCGGCAGCGGCAAGTTCGACCGGCTGGCGCAGCAGATCGTCGGCAACATGGGGTCGCCCGACATCGTCGCGCTGCAGGAGGTGCAGGACAGCGACGGCGCCGAGATCACCGGCGTCACCTCGGCCGCCGAGACCGCGCGGGTGCTGATCGAGTCGATCGTCGCCCATGGCGGGCCGCGCTACGAATATGTCGATGTGGCGCCGGCCAGCGGCACCTCGGGCGGCCAGCCCGGCGGCAACATCCGGACCGGCTACCTGTACAACCCGGACCGGGTCGACCTGGTCGAAAGCTCGGTCAAGGCGCTGACCGACACCGACCTGTCGGATGGCGACGCCTTCGCCGCCAGCCGCCTGCCGCTGGCCGCCGATTTCGTGTTCAACGGCGAGACGGTGACGCTGGTGAACAACCACTTCACCTCGAAGGGCGGCAGCTCGCCGACCTATGGCGACACCTACCCGCCGGTGAATGGCGGCGAGGACCAGCGCGAGGCCCAGGCGGCGATCGTCAACGCCTATGTCGACGGCCGGCTGGCGGCCGACCCGGACGCCAAGGTGATGGTGGTCGGCGACCTCAACGAGTTCTCGTGGAACGACCCGCTCAAGGTGCTGCGCGGCGACACCGACGGCAGCCATGTGCTGAAGGACCTGGCCGACGAACTGCTGACGCCGCAGGAGCGCTGGAGCTACGTGTTCGAGGGCGCGAGCCAGGAGCTCGACCACATGCTGGCGACCGACGGCGTGTACCGGTCGGGGCTGGAGTTCGACATCGTCCACACCAATGCCGGCTTCGCCGACCAGGTCAGCGACCACGACCCGTCGGTGGCGCGGCTGCACATCCCGGCGCCGGGCACGCCGGAGAACCCGAACATCATCACCGCCGACAGGCCGACCTTCCTGTTCAACTTCGCCGTGGTGAAGGGTACCGACGACTTCGACGAAGTCCGCGCCTCGGTCAACGTCAAGGCGAATGATGCGGTCGAGCGCATCGTGCTGCAGGGCGACCGCGACCTGATCGTCTGGGCCGGCAACACCGACACCCAGATCACCGGCGACTCGGGGAACAACACGCTTTATGGCGGCGCCGGCAACGACCGGATCGAGGGCAGCGGCGGGAACGACCTGCTGATCGGGGGCCGCGGCGCCGACGTCTTCGCCTTCGGCCATGGCGACGGCCGCGACGTGATCACCGATTTCGACGTCCGCCAGGACAAGCTGGCCATCGCCGACGGCGCCGAGGTGACGGTGCGGTGGGGCCTGCTGAGCACGGTGGTCGAGCTCGACGACGGCACCCGGGTGACCCTGCTGGGTGTGCGCCCGGACCAGATCGAGCATGCGGACTGGATGGTGTGAGCGGCTGGTTCGATCGTTGAGCAGGGGATTGAAAATCCCCGTGTCTTAGGTTGGGTTCGCATCGCGAACCCAACGGCGGCCATGGTGTTGGATGGTGTGAAGCGGGCCGGACCATACCCCACCTGTCATTGCCGGGCTTGACCCGGCAATCCAGGGGCCACCCAGAGCGGCATCGACATTCCTGGATGCCCGGGTCAAGCCCGGGCATGACAGTTTAGGGAGCGTTTGTGGGCTGGGTCAGCCTCGGCGAAGCCAGCCTACGCCCCCAACTCCTCCAACCGCCTCTGCAGAAACCTCCGCTCCGACTCCTGCTGCGTCAGGTCGAGCGCCCGCCCGTAAGCGGCGCGGGCTTCTGCCGTCCGGCCCAGCCGCCGCAGCAAATCCGCGCGGGCGGCGTGGGCCAGGCGGTAGCCGCCGAGATGGCCATGCGCCAGGATCGCGTCGATCAGGGCCAGACCCGCCGCCGGGCCGTCGCGCATCGCCACCGCCACCGCCCGGTTCAGCGCCACCACCGGCGACAGGTCGGCCCGCAGCAGCAGGTCGTAGAGGCCGACGATCTCGGCCCAGTCGGTCGCGGCAGGGTCCGGCGCCTCGGAATGCACCGCCGCGATCGCCGCCTGCAGCGCATAGGCCCCGACCTCCCGCCCCGCCAACGCCCGACGCACCAGCGCGGTGCCCTCCGCGATCTGGCCGCGGTGCCACAGGCTGCGGTCCTGGTCGGCCAGCAGCACCAGGTCGCCGGTCGCCGAGCTGCGGGCGGCGCGGCGGGATTCCTGCAGCAGCATCAACGCCAGCAGGCCGATCGCCTCCGGCTCCGGCAGCAGCTCGACCAGGAGGCGGCCCAGGCGGATCGCCTCGCCCGACAGGTCGGGCCGGGTCAGGTCGGCGCCGGAGGAGGCCAGGTAGCCCTCGTTGAAGACGAGGTAGATGACCTGCAGCACGCTGTCCAACCGGTCCGGCAGCTCGGCCTTCGGTGGCACCTGGTAGGGGATGCCGGCGTCGCGGATCTTCGCCTTGGCCCGGACGATGCGCTGCGCCACCGTGGTCGGCGCGGCCAGGAAGGCGTGGGCGATCTCCTCGGTGGTCAGGCCGCACATCTCGCGCAGGGTCAGCGCCAGCCGGGCCTCGGGCGCCAAAGCCGGATGGCAGCAGGTGAAGACCAGCCGCAGCCGGTCGTCCTCGATCTCCTCGGCGTCTTGTTCGTGGGGATCCTCCGCCTCCTCCAGATGCTTCGCCAGCTCGGCCCGCGCCGCGTCGAGGCGGGTGCGGCGGCGCAGCCCGTCGATCGCCTTGAACCGGCCGGAGGACACCAGCCAGGCCCGGGGATTGGCCGGCATGCCGTCACGCGGCCACTGCTCCGCCGCCGCCCGGAAGGCGTCGTGCAGCGCCTCCTCGGCCAGGGTGAAGTCGCCGAGAAGGCGGATCAGCGTGGCGAGCACCCGGCGCGATTCCGTCCGGTAGACGGACTCGATCGTCCGCTGCATCGCCCGGGCGGGATCCGCGGTCATCGGTCGCCGCAGAACTCCCGCACCGGCCGGACCTCGATGCTGCCCATCCGCGCCATCGGGATGTCGGCGGCGAGCTGCAGCGCCTCGTTCAGGTCCCGCGCCTCGATCATGATGAAGCCGGACAGAAACTCCTTGGTCTCGGCGAAGGGGCCGTCGGTGGTAGAGAGCCGGCCACCCCGGATCCGCAGGGTGGTGGCGGCGCTGGCCGGCTGCAGCGCCTGGGCGGCGACGAACTGGCCGCGGCGGCGCAGATTCTCGTCATTGGCCAGGGATTCGCTGATCAGCGCGTTGAACTCCTCGGGCGACATCGCGTCCAGGGTGCGCTGCTCCATATAGACCAGGCAGAGATACTTCATCGCGGGCTCCTTCCGGCTGCAAGTGTGGATGCAGGCTGGTCGTTCCGGGAAGGGCGGAATCGACATTGACCAACAGGGTTGCGGCCGCGGCGGTTTACGCCGGGCCGCCGACGGCCTAGATAAGCGCCATGCTCGAAGCCCTGACCATCGGTTCCGTTGCGGTGCCCGGACGGGTCTGGATCGCCCCGATGACCGGGGTGTCCGACCTGCCGTTCCGCCGCGCCGCGTCGCGGCTGGGCGCCGCCTATGTCGCGACCGAGATGGTGGCCTGCGCCGAATTCGCCCGCGGCCGACCCGACGTGGTGCGGCGCGCCGCGGTCGGCGACGGACTGCCGCTGATGGTGGTGCAGCTGATCGGGCACGAGCCCGGCGCGGTGGCCGAGGGCGCCCGCCTGGCCGCGGCGGCCGGGGCGCAGATCATCGACCTGAACTTCGGCTGCCCGGCGCGCGAGGTCACCGGGGTGCAGTCCGGCTCCGCCATGATGCGCGACCCGGACCGGGCCGAGCGGCTGGTGGCGGCCGCGGCCGATGCGGTCGACGTGCCGGTCACGGTCAAGATCCGGCTGGGCTGGGACGATCTCAGCCGCAACGCGCCGGACTTCGCCCGCCGCTGCGTCGCCGCCGGAGCCCGGGCCGTGACGGTGCATGGCCGCACCCGCTGCCAGTTCTACAAGGGCACCGCCGACTGGACCGCGGTGCGCGCGGTGAAGCAGGCGGTCGACGTGCCGGTCATCGTCAACGGCGACATCGTCGATGGCGCCAGCGCGCGCGAGGCCCTGGAGCGATCCGGCGCCGATGGCGTGATGGTCGGCCGCGGCGTCACCGGCAAGCCCTGGATCGCCGCCGCGATCGAGGCGGCGCTGGACCGGCCGGGGGCCGACGGCGTCGCCGGCCCGGACGGCGAAGAGCGTCTGGCCGTCGCCCTGCAGCATTTCCGCGAGACGCTGGCCTTCTACGGCGATCACCACGGGCTGCGCGTGTTCCGCAAGCATCTGGCCGCCTATATCGAGGCCGCGCCCTGGCCGGCCGCCGCCGAGGACCGGCGCGAGGCCCGCCGGGTGCTGTGCCAGAGCGACTCCCCGGCCGCGGTCGAGGCCGGCCTGGCCACGCTGTGGACCGGCCGGGCGCAGCGTCTGGCGGCCTGATCCCTTCAATCTGTCGCCGCGACCTCGGCGCCGTGCCGTGGTCCGAGCACCGTCGCGGCCAACAGCGCGGCGACGGCCGCGATCGCGGCGCTGACCAGGGCAGCCCAGCCGAAGGCATGGGTGAAGGCGCCGCGCGCCGCATCGGCCAGGGCCCGGCCGGTGTCGCCCGGCAACTCCTGCGCCGCCGCCAGCGCGCCGCCCAGCGTCGCCCGGGCCGCCTCGGCGGCTTCGGGCGGCACCCCGGCCGGGACACCGTCGATCATGACGCCGCGATAGAGCGCGGTGGCGATGCAGCCGAGCACGGCGATGCCCAGGGCGCCGCCGAACTCGGCCCCGGTCTCGGAGATCGCGGCGGCCGACCCGGCCCGCTCCGGCGGCGCGGCGCCGACGATCAGGTCGGTGGTCAGGGTGAACACCGGCGACAGCCCGGTGGCGAAGACCACGGCGGCGACGGCCAGCAGCGCCGGGCCCGAGACATGATCGACCAGGGTCAGCGCCAGGAAGCCGAGCGCCGCCACCACCAGCCCGCCGGCCATCAGCACCACCGGCCGGGTCCGGCGCAGCGCCATCGGGGTCAGCATCGACCCGGCGACGAAGGCCAGCGACGAGGGCAGCGTCCACAGCCCGACCTCCAGCGGCGACAGCCCCAGCACCAGCTGCAGATACTGCGCCACGAACAGGAAGGTGCCGAAGACGGCGAACAGGCCCAGCACATTCACCGCCAGCGCCGCGCCGAAGCCCGGCGACCGGAACAGGCGCAGGTCGATCAGCGGGTCGTCCAGCCGGGCCTGCCGGCGGATGAACGCGGTGCCGATGGCGAGGCCGGCCAGGATCCACAGCAGCGGCGCCCAGCCCAGCCCGTGCTCGGCCAGCATCTTGATGCCGTAGATCGCAGCCAGCACCGCCGCCAGCGACAGCACGGCGCTGGCCAGGTCCAGCCGCCCGGCCTGCGGGTCGCGGTATTCCGGCAGCAGGATCGGGGCGACGATCAGCACCAGCACCATCACCGGCACCGCCAGCAGGAACACCGAGCCCCACCAGAAATGCTGCAGCATCAGGCCGCCGAGCAGCGGCCCGATGGCGCCGCCGACCGAATAGCCGGTGATCCAGACGCTGATGGCGAAGGTGCGCTGCTGCGGGTCGTGGAACATGTTGCGGATCAGCGACAGGGTCGATGGCGCCACCGTGGCCCCGGCGATGCCCAGCAGCGCCCGGGCCGCGATCAGCGTCTCGGCGGTGTTGGCGAAGGCGGCCAGCAGCGAGGCGAGGCCGAACACCGCGGCGCCGATCATCAGCAGCTTGCGGCGGCCGATGCGGTCGCCCAGCGTGCCCATGGTGATCAGCGACCCCGCCACCAGGAAGCCGTAGATGTCGACGATCCACAGCAGCTGCGAGGCGCTGGGCCGGAGGTCCTCGGTCAGTGTCGGCACCGCCAGGTTCAGCACCGTCAGGTCCATCGAATAGAGCAGGCAGGGCAGCGCAATCACCGCCAGGCCGATCCATTCGCGGCGCGTCGCCCTCGGCCCGGAGGCCTGGGTGTCGGGCGTTTCCTCCGGCATAGTGAATAAACCTGTTGGTTAACTAATTGTCACCTGGATACGAGCCGCCATCGCGAGCTGTCAAGCGCATGGCGCGCAGAGCGGTTCCCCCGCTTGACGTCATGTTCCCTCTATGTTCGTATCGATGCCTCAACCCTTCCGCGTTCCGCTTCGCCGGCGGCCCTTCCCCTCCGCCCTTGCCGGACCGATAGTGTCGACATGAGCTCAGCCCCTCTCCTCTCCCCCACCCCGGCCTCGCCGCGCGGCGAGACCTCCCCGGTCGTCGTCCATCGCCCGGCCCTGCCGGAGAAGGACCGCTCGACCCCGTTCAAGCTGGTCTCGGACTACAAGCCGGCTGGCGACCAGCCCGAGGCGATAACCGAGCTGATGGCCGGGATCGAGAAGGGTGAGCGCGACCAGGTGCTGCTCGGCGTCACCGGCTCGGGCAAGACCTTCACCATGGCGCATGTGATCCAGAAGCTGCAGCGCCCGACCCTGGTGCTGGCGCCGAACAAGACCCTGGCCGCCCAGCTGTATGGCGAGTTCAAGAGCTTCTTCCCGGAGAATGCGGTCGAGTTTTTCGTCAGCTACTACGACTATTACCAGCCGGAAGCCTACGTCGCCCGGACCGACACCTATATCGAGAAGGAAAGCCAGATCAACGAGCAGATCGACCGGATGCGCCACGCGGCCACCCGGGCGCTGCTGGAGCGGCACGATTGCATCATCGTCGCCTCGGTGTCCTGCATCTACGGCATCGGCGACGTCGAATCCTACAGCGAGATGACGATCCCGTTGGAGGCCGGGCAGAAGCTGAACCGGCAGGTGCTGCTGAAGCATCTGGTCGACATCCAGTACCGTCGCAACGACACCGCCTTCGCCCGCGGCACCTTCCGGGTGCGCGGCGACACGGTCGAGATCTTCCCCGCCCACCTTGAGGATCGCGCCTGGCGGATCTCCTTCTTCGGCGACGAGATCGACTCGATCCACGAGTTCGACCCGCTGACCGGCGAGAAATTCGCGGCCCTGAAGATGGTCCGCATCTACGCCAACAGCCACTACGTCACGCCGAAGCCGACGCTGCTGCAGGCGATCAAGGGCATCCGGGTGGAGCTGAAGGAACGGCTGGAGGAGTACAACGCCACCGGCAAGCTCTTGGAAGCGCAGCGGCTGGAGCAGCGCACCCAGTTCGACCTGGAGATGATGGAGGCGACCGGCAGCTGCGCCGGCATCGAGAACTACTCCCGCTACCTGACCGGGCGGGCGCCGGGCGAGCCGCCGCCGACGCTGTTCGAATACCTGCCCGAGGACGCCCTGCTGGTCGTCGACGAGAGCCATGTGATGGTGCCGCAGGTCGGCGGCATGTATCGCGGCGACCGGGCGCGCAAGGACATCCTGGCCGAGTACGGCTTCCGCCTGCCGTCCTGCCGCGACAACCGGCCGTTGAAGTTCGAGGAATGGGACGCGATGCGGCCGCAGAGCGTCTTCGTCTCAGCGACGCCGGGGCCTTGGGAGATGGAGCGGACCGGCGGCGTCTTCGCCGAGCAGGTGGTGCGCCCGACGGGGCTGATCGACCCCATCGTCCTGGTCCGGCCGACCGCCACCCAGGTCGACGATGTCATGGCCGAATGCCGCGAGGTCATCGCCCGGGGCATGCGGGTCCTGGTCACCACCCTGACCAAGAAGATGGCCGAGGCGCTGACCGAGTACATGACCGAGGCGGGCATCAAGGTCCGCTACCTGCATTCCGACGTCGAGACGCTGGAGCGGATCGAGATCATCCGCGACCTGCGGCTGGGCGTGTTCGACGTGCTGGTCGGCATCAACCTGCTGCGCGAGGGGCTGGACCTGCCCGAGGTCGGGCTGGTCGCCATCCTCGACGCCGACAAGGAAGGCTTCCTACGCAGCCGCACCTCGCTGATCCAGACCATCGGCCGCGCCGCCCGCAACATCGAAGGCCGCGCCATCCTCTATGCCGACACCATGACCGGCAGCCTGGAGGCGGCGCTGGGCGAGACCAACCGGCGGCGCGAGAAGCAGCAGGCCTATAACGCCGCCCACGGCATCACGCCGGAGAGCGTGAAGAAGCAGATCGGCGACATCCTGGACAGCGTCTATGAGCGCGGCGACCGGGTCACCGTGTCGACCGGCGACAGCGGCGCCAAGCACCTGACCGGCAAGTCGCTGAAGGAGCATATCGGCGACCTGGAGAAGCGGATGCGCGAGGCCGCCGCCAATCTGGAGTTCGAGGAGGCGGCCCGCATTCGAGACGAGCTGCGCCGGCTCGAAGCGGCCGATATGGGCCTCAAGGCGGACGGTGGAGGCGCGGGCCTGATCGTCCATGCCCGCGTCGGGTCGCACGGCCATGCCGCGGCGCTGGAGGGCGTGCCGCTCTCGATCGCCAAGCCGACCGAGAGGCCGCGCAAGGGCGGCCGCCGCCGCAAGGGACCGTGAGCCGATGAGCCCTGCCGAACGTCCCCTGCCGCCCACCGGCAAGGCCGAGCCGCGAATCGCCGTCGTCACCGGCGCCGCCAAGCGGATCGGCCGGGCGATCGCGCTCGACCTCGCCCAGCATGGCTGGCGGGTCGCGATCACCTATCACAGCTCCGTCGCCGAGGCGGCGCAGACGGTGGGAGATATCGAGGCCGCCGGCTCTCGGGGGCTCGCGATCCGGGCCGACCTGACCGACGAGGCCCAGGTCGAGGCCGTCGTCCCGCAGGCGGCCGAGGCGCTCGGCGGCCCGGTGTCTCTGCTGGTCAACAACGCCTCGGCCTTCCGCATGGACACGGTGGCGACGGCGACGCGAGCGAGCTGGGACGAGCATATCGAGACCAATCTGCGAGCACCGCTGGTGCTGACCCAGGCGCTGGCGCGGCAACTGCCGGCGGACTGGCCGGGCCATGTGATCAACATGCTCGACCAGCGGGTGTGGAACCCGACCCCCTATTTCCTGTCCTACACCGTGGCCAAGATCGGGCTGTGGACCCTGACCCGCACTTTGGCCCAGGCGCTGGCGCCGAAGATCCGGGTCAACGGTATCGGCCCCGGCCCGACGCTGAAGAGCGACCGCCAGAGCGAGGAGCATTTCGCCAAACAGTGGGATGCCGTGCCGCTGCGCCGCCCGACCGCGCCGCAGGAGATCTGCGACGCCATCCGCTTCATCCTGTCGGCGCCGGCCATGACCGGGCAGATGATCGCGCTGGACGGCGGCGAGCATCTCGGCTGGGCCCAGCCCAGTCGCGGCATCGTGCCGATGGAATGAGCAGCGGTTCGGACCATGCCGGCATTCGCATCGAAATTATCCCAAACTTGCGAGCAATTCGCCTTGACCGGACGCTTCCGGTCAGGGCAGTGACGCGGTCCCTCCTCACTGCGCCCGGACGCCGCAGGCGACCGCTCTGCGGTAGCCGCTATCGCCTTGGATTTCCTGGCCTCGCCGCTTCGCCACGACCGCTAGTTGTGCACAGGCGAAATCCGAATCGGAGACGTCCGCAATTTTCCGGCTCTCACGTCATGTGTGATGCTTGTGTTTCACCTTGACTTAGAATTTATCTATATTTTTCAGAGACTTGGCGTTTTTGCCTATTTTTTGAGCAACAACGATGACACTTAGGCGGCGCCTCGGTTGCCGCATCCTCAGGGCCGGTTCCCCACACAGTTATCCACAGATTCGGTGGATATCACCGAAGCGTCATCCGGCCGTTTCGCCGACTCACCTGGGCGTTCACGATCCGGTCTTGAAGACGCGCCCGGACCGGCCGACATTGCCGCCATGAGCGACACCGTCACCGACCTCCCGCCCGGCGATCCGCCGCCCGAGCTGCCCAAGCCCGCGGGCCGCGCCAGGGCCCGGGCGCACAGCATCGCCGACGGGGTCGCCGTGATCCAGGCGCATCTGCGCACCCTGCCCAGCTCGCCCGGCGTCTACCGGATGCTCGACGAGGCCGGCAACGCCCTCTATGTCGGCAAGGCGCGCAACCTGAAGAAGCGGGTCTTCGCCTATACCCAGACCGGCAAGCAGCCGGCGCGCCTGCTGCGCATGATCGCCGACACCGTCGCCATGGAATTCGTGGTGACCCGGTCCGAGGTCGAGGCGCTGCTGCTCGAAGCCAACCTGATCAAGCGGCTGAAGCCCCGCTACAATGTGGTGATGCGGGACGACAAGACCTTCCCGCACATCATGATCTCGGGCGACCACGCCTTCCCGCGCATCGCCAAGCACCGCGGCGCCACCGGGCCGAGCGGCCAGTTCTTCGGCCCCTTCGCCTCGGCCGGGTCGGTCAACCGCACCATCACCGCACTGCAGCGCGCCTTCCTACTGCGCAACTGCTCGGATTCGATCTTCGCCACCCGCAGCCGGCCCTGCCTGCAGTACCAGATCAAGCGCTGCACCGCGCCCTGCGTCGGCTATGTCACCGAGGCGCAATATGCCGAGCAGGTGGCGAGCGCGGTCGACTTCCTGAGCGGCCGCAGCCAAGGGGTGCAGGCCCGCTTCGGCGAGCAGATGATGGCGGCCAGCGAAAGGCTGGACTTCGAGCAGGCGGCGCGTTGGCGCGACCGCATCCGGGCCCTGACCAATGTCCAGTCGCACCAGGACATCAATGTCGAGGGCATCGGCGACGCCGACGCGCTGGCGATCCACGAGGCCGGCGGCCACAGCTGCGTCCAGGTCTATTTCTTCCGCGGCGGCCGCAACTACGGCACCCGGGCCTATTTCCCGAGCCATGACAAGACCGCGGAACGGCCGGAGATCCTGGCCGCCTTCCTGAGCCAGTTCTACGACAGCCACCCGCCGCCGCCCCTGGTTTTGCTCAGCGACGAGGTCGCCGAGGTGGAGCTCCTGTCGGAGGCCCTGACCCTGAAGGCCGACCGCAAGGTCGAGATCGCGGTGCCGAAGCGCGGCGACAAGCGGCGGCTGATCGAGCATGCGCTGAACAACGCCCGTGAGGCGCTGGGCCGCCGCATGGCCGAGAGCGCGTCCCAGGCGGTGCTGCTGGAGGGCGTCGCCCGGGTGTTCGGCCTGGACGCGCCGCCGCGCCGGATCGAGGTCTACGACAACAGCCATCTCGGCGGCACCAACGCGCTCGGCGCCATGATCGTCGCCGGGCCGGACGGCTTCATCAAATCCGCCTACCGCAAGTTCAACATCAAGGGCCCGGTCACCCCCGGCGACGACTACGCGATGATGCGCGAGGTGCTGACCCGCCGCTTCGCCCGGGCGCTGAAGGAGGACCCGGACCGCGAGCAGGAAGGCTGGCCCGATCTGGTGCTGATCGACGGCGGCCAGGGTCAGCTGACCGTCGTCCGCGAGGTCTTCGCCGAGTTCGGCCTGACCGACATCTGCCTGGTCTCGATCGCCAAGGGACCCGACCGCGACGCCGGCCGGGAACGCTTCTTCATGGCCGACAAGCCACCCTTCGGCCTGGAGATGAAGGACCCGGTGCTGTATTTCCTGCAGCGGTTGCGCGACGAGGCCCACCGCTTCGTCATCGGCGGCCAGCGCACCCGGCGCGCCGGCGACATCACCCGTTCGCCGATCGACGAGATCCCGGGCATCGGCCCGCGCCGCAAGAAGGCGCTGCTGCTGCATTTCGGTTCGGCCCGCGCGGTCAGCCGCGCCAGCCTGCAGGACCTCGAGGCGGTCGACGGCATCAGCGAGGCCGTCGCCGGGCTGATATACCGACATTTCCACCCCGACGCGTAAAGCGCCATGTGCTAGCGTCCCGAAGCCCCTGAAGTCAGTGCCGTCGCCATGGTTACCAGCCTGCCGAACCTCCTGACCTACTCGCGCATCGCGGCCATTCCCGTGCTGATCGCGCTGTTCTACGTGCCCGCCTCCTGGGCTGCCTGGACCTGTCTCGCGATCTACGCCGCCGCCGCCATCACCGATTATCTCGACGGCAAGCTGGCGCGCGCCTGGAACGAGACTTCGCCGATCGGCCGGCTGCTCGACCCGATCGCCGACAAGATGCTGGTCACCGCCGTGCTGTTCATGCTGGCCGCCTTCGGCCGGCTGCAAGGCTGGACGATCATCCCGGCCGTGATCATCCTGCTGCGCGAGGTGCTGATCTCCGGCCTGCGCGAGTTCCTGGCCGGGATGAATGCCCGTGGCCTGCCGGTCACCGCTTTGGCCAAGTGGAAGACCACGATCCAGATGCTGGCGATCGGCTTCCTGATCGTCGGCGACGCCGGCACCCGCGCCTTCGACGGCCAGGTGCCGGTGACCCAGATCGGCATCGCCGGGATCTGGGTCGCCGCGGTGCTGACCCTGGTGACCGGCTGGAGCTATCTGCGCGAAGGCGTGCGCCAGGCCATCACCGAGGACCCGCGCAGCCCGCCTCCGGCCAAGGCTGCCAGGACGGCTGGTTGACCCCAATGCGCGTGCTGGGCATCGCCGGCTGGAGCGGCAGCGGCAAGACGACCCTGCTGGCGAAGCTGATCCCGGCGCTGATCGGCCGCGGCCTGACCGTCTCCACCGTCAAGCACGCGCATCACGACTTCGATATCGACCAGCCGGGCAAGGACAGCTGGCGCCACCGCGAGGCCGGGGCGACGGAGGTGCTGGTGTCGTCCGGCCGGCGCTGGGCTTTGACGCATGAGCATCGCGGCGCGGCCGAGCCGCCCCTGGCCGAGCTGCTGGCGAAGCTGCAGCCGGTCGACCTGGTGCTGGTCGAGGGCTTCAAACGCGAATCCTACCCCAAGCTGGAAGTCTGGCGCACCGAAACCGGCAAGCCGCCGCTGCATCCCGAGGACCAGAGCATCGTCGCGGTGGCCAGCGACGGGCCGATCGCCGATCCCGCCCGGCGCCGGCTGGATATCGACGACATCGATGCGATCGCCGATTTCGTCGCCGACTTCGCCCGCGAGGCCGGCTGAGTCATGGGCCGCCTGTCGGACGACTGCTTCGCCCTGGGCGACCGGCTGCTGTCGGTCGAGGAGGCGGTGGCCGAGTTCCGCTCCCGTCTGGCCGCGGTCACCGCGGCCGAGACCGTGCCTCTCGCCCAGGCGGAGGACCGGTTCCTGGCCGAGGATCTGGTGGCGGACCGGTCGGTGCCGCCGCATGCCAATGCCGCGGTCGACGGCTTTGCCTTTCACTTCGACGACCTGACGCCCGGCGCCCCGACCGTGCTGCCGGTGGCCGGCCGCGCCGCCGCCGGGCATCCGTTGGCCGGCCCCGTGACGCGGGGAACGGCGATCCGCATCTTCACCGGCGCGCCGCTGCCCGCCGGGCCTGACACGGTTGTGATGCAGGAGGATTGCGCGGTCGTGGGCGACCGGGTCACCCTTCCGCCCGGGCTGCGGCGCGGCGCCCATGTGCGGCAGGCCGGCGACGACATCCGTGCCGGCGACACCGTGCTGACCGCCGGCCGCCGGCTGGGACCGGCCGAGATCGGTGTGGCCGCCTCGCTGGGCCGCGCCGCCCTGCCCGTCCGCCGGCCCCTGCGGGTGGCGGTGCTGTCGACCGGCGACGAGCTGCGCGACCCGGGCATGCCGGTGGCCGGGGGTCAGATCACCGATGCCAACCGCTATCTGCTGGCGGCACTGCTGCGCCGCCTGGGCTGCGACGTCGCCGACCGCGGCATCGTGCCGGACCGGGCCGATGCGGTGCGATCCGCGCTCACAGCGGCTACAGCGGAGGCCGATGCGGTCGTCACCTCCGGCGGTGTCTCGGTCGGCGACGAGGACCACGTCAAGGCGGCGCTGGAGGCGGCCGGCGGCCGGCTGTACCACTGGCGCCTGGCGATCAAGCCGGGCAAGCCGGTGGCGCTGGGCCAGATCCGCGGCGTGCCGCTGCTGGCCCTGCCGGGCAACCCGGTCGCGGCGATGGTCACCTTCCTGCTGGTGGCCCGGCCGCTGCTGCTGCATCTGGCCGGCGCCGAGCCGCTGCCGCTGCGCCGCTTTCCGGTCGCCGCCGGCTTCGCCCACGGCAAGAAGCCGGGTCGCCGGGAATTCCTGCGCGCGGTGCTGGAGACCGACCCGTCCGGCGCCCTGGTCGCCCACCGCCATGGCCGCGACGGGGCCGGCACGCTGAGCTCCCTGGCCGGCGCCGAAGGGCTGGTCGAGTTGACGGAAGACTCGGTCGGCGTGGCGCCGGGCGATCCGGTTGCCTATATCCCGTTGAGCGCCCTGATCTGAGAACCGGCATGAAGCTCCTGTATTTCGCCTGGGTCCGCAGCAAGATCGGCACCGCCGCCGAGACGGTGTCGCCGCCGGAATCGGTGCGCGACGTCGCCGGGCTGCTGGACTGGCTGCGCGCCCGCGGCGCCGGCTATGCCGACGCCCTGGCCAACCCGGCGGTGGTGCGGGTCGCGGTCAACCAGCGCTTCGCCAGGCCGGGCGATCCGGTGGCGCCGGGCGACGAGATCGGCATCTTCCCGCCGGTCACGGGAGGCTGAGATGGCGGTTCGCGTCCAGGAGGCCGATTTCGACGTGGGAGCCGAAATGGCGGCGCTGTCGGACGGCCGCAGCGATGTCGGCGGCGTCGCCAGCTTCGTCGGGCTGGTGCGAGACATCGCCGGCGGCACCGCGGTCACGGCGATGACGCTGGAGCACTATCCCGGCATGACCGAGCGGCAGCTCGAGGAGATCGAGGCCGAGGCGCGCAGCCGCTGGCCGCTCCTGGAGGTACGCATCGTCCATCGCGTCGGCCGGCTGCAGCCGGGCGACCGGATCATGTTCTGCGGCGCCGCCTCGGCCCATCGCGGCGCCGCCCTCGAGGCCTGCGCCTTCCTGATGGACTGGCTGAAGACCAAGGCCCCCTTCTGGAAGAAGGAGGAGACGCCGGCCGGCGAGCGCTGGGTCGAGGCCCGGGCCGAGGATGACGAGGCCGCTTCGCGCTGGCGCTGATTCCTGTCCTGTGGACTCCGCGCTTCTCATCGTGACGCCGGCGGTGTAGCCCGGCTGGAACGAAGGGGAAACGCAACATGGTGCAGGCAGCGGTGCAACCGCCGGCGGGCTGGGCGGATCTGCTCGCCGAAGGGCGGCTGCCGCGATTCGCGATGGTCTGCCTCGGCATCTGGCTGAACGCGGCCGACGCCCTGGTCACCGCCACCATCATGCCCAGCGTCGGCGCCGATCTCGGCGGCTACGCCTATTTCAGCTGGGCCACCGCCGGCTTCCTGATCGGCGCCATCCTGGCCGGCGCCAGCGCCGGTCGGCTGTCGGAACGCTTCGGGCTGCGCTGGGCGTCGGCCATCGCCGGCCTGGCCTTCGCGCTCGGCTGCGTGGCCAGCGCCGCCGCCCCGGATATCGGCGTGTTCCTGGCCGGCCGCGTGCTGCAGGGCGTCGGCAGCGGCTGGGTCGCCGGCTTCTCGATGGTCGCGATCGCCCTCTTGTTCCCCGAACGCCACCTGGCCCGGATGTTCGCTGTCGCCTCCGGTATCTGGGGCATCGCCACCGTCCTGGGACCGCTGGTCGGCGGCCTGGCCGCCCAGGCCGGCGACTGGCGCCTGGTGTTCTGGCTGTTCACCGCCCAGTCACTGGTCTTCGCCGCCGCCTCGCCCTGGCTGCTGAAGGGCACGGTCCGCAGCGGCGGCCAGCCCGGCGTGCCCTGGGCACAGATCGGCGGGCTGGCGCTCGGCGTCGGCGCCATCGCCATGGCGGATGTCATCCCGAACCCGGCCGTCGCGCTGGCGCTGGTCGCCGCCGGCCTCGGCATCCTCGTGCTGGTGCTGCGCATCGATGCCGGCGCCCGGGTACGGCTGCTGCCGCGCCAGGCGGGAAACCTGCGCACGGTCTGCGGCACCGCCTATGCCGCCCTCTTCGCCATGATGGCGACCTCGATGGCGCTGAACGTCTACGGCCCCGCCATACTGCAGACGCTGCACGGCCTGTCGCCGCTGTGGGCCGGCTATGTCGTGGCCGCAATGGCCTTGGCCTGGACCTTCGCCGCCTTCGTCGTCGCCGGCGCCACCGGGGCCGGGGAGTTGCGCTGGCTGCTGCGCGGCGCCGGCTGCATCCTGGCCGGCGCAGTGCTGCTGGTGCTGGTGATGCCCGACGCGCCGCTCGTCTGGATCGTCATCGCATCCCTGCTGATGGGCACGGGCTGCGGCTTCTCCTCCCCTCTCCTGAACCGGCGGCTGATCGGCGTCCTGGCCGAGGACGACAGGGCGATCGGCAGCTCGGCCCTGATCGCGGTGCGCCAGACCGGTGGGGCGGTGGGCGCCGCCATCGCCGGCGCCACCGCCAACCTGGTCGGTTTCGGCGCGGGCCTGACGGTCGCGACCGCCCAGGCGGCGGCATTCTGGGTGTTCGTCACCGCGCTGCCACTGGCCCTGTTCGGCGCCTGGGCGGCCTGGCGGCTGACCGTAGCGGCCAGCCGCTAGCGCGACCCGCCATCGGCCGGGTCGAGGCTGACCCACAGCGAGCCCTCGAACGGCATGGCGGCGAACCGGCTGTTGATCTCGGCCAGGGTGGCGCCGGGGTCGAGGTCGCCGAAGATCTCCGGCCGCACCCAGCGCGCCACTGCCTCCACCGCCACGATGTTCAGCGGCACCGCGTTGAAGAAATTCCACAGGCCATGCACCCGGCCGTTGCGCGCCGCCGCAATGCCGGACAAGCCGGGTGTCGCCAGCACCGCCGCGAGGCTCCGCCGGGCAACATCGGCAGGAACGCCAGGGCCCACGGCGAAGCCCGACGCCTCCGCCGCCTGTGGCAGGCCGGTGGCGATATAGACCTGCGGGTCCTGCCCGATCGCATATTCGAGGCTCAACACCCCGCCGCCCGCATCCGAGAACCGGTCGGCGGCGATGTTGCGGCCGCCGACCAGCGACACCAGCTCGCCCAGCCCGGTCCCGCCGATCGCCCAGCAGCAGTCGTCCGGCTGCGGATAGGCGTGCATCAGCACGGTCGGCCCTGCTTCCGGATGCACCGCCATGCGCCGGCGGATGCGGTCCAGCCGCGCCTCCCAGAAATCGGCGAAGACGTTGGCCCGGTCCTCGCGGCCGAGGACACGGCCCAGCAGCCGCATGCCCGGCGCCGTATTCGCCAGCGGCCGATGGTTGAAGTCGACCACCACCGCCGGCACCCCGGCCGCGGTCAGCCGGTCCAGGATCAGCCTCCCCTGCTCGGTCTCGGCCTGCCAGGCGCCGAAGATCGCCAGATCCGCCCTGACCGTCAGCGCCTTCTCCAGCGAGAAGCTCTCGTCGGTGCCGCCGCCCACCACCGGGACCTCGGCCAGGCGCGGGAATCTCGCCAGGAAGGCGGCATAGAGGCCGGGATCGTATTGCCGGGTGTCGTCGGCCCAGCCGGCCAGCAGCGACACCGGGTCGGGATCGATCAGCGCCAGCGCGACCAGGTTGATGCCCGCCCCCAACAGCACGGCCCGCGGCTGGTGCGGCACCGTCACCTGCCGGCCGGCGGCGTCGGTCACGGTCACGGGCCATTCCGCCCGGACCGGCAGAGCCAGCAGGCAAGTCAACAGCAGAAGCGCGCGGGCCAGCGCCTTGGATCGGTTCACGAATTTGTCCTGGTCACGTTCCCACAAGGTCTAGACGAGAATGATAATCAATGTCAATTAACTGGCCGCTTGCCGCCGGCAATCCTGCCGGCCTCTTCCGCGACCGGAGCCGACCTTACCGATGCGACATCGACCAAGCCCCCGTGCCTGCCTCCTCCTCGGGCTGCTCGCCACCACGGCGCTCGCGCCGGCGCCGATTCTGGCCCAGACGGAAACAGGAACACCGGTCCCGGCCGATGAGTCCAGCCTGACCCTCGCCCCGATCGTGGTGCAGGGCGGCGCGGAGACGCCGACGAGCGAGGTGCGAGGCTTCACCGCCACGACCAGCGCCAGCGCCACCAAGACCGACACGCCGCTGGTCGAGACGCCGCAGTCGATCTCGGTCGTCACCCGCGGCCAGATGGATGCGCGCAACGTGCAGAGCCTGCAGGAGGCGCTGACCTACACCCCCGGCATCCTGACAGGCCTCTACGGCTTCGCGCCGCGGCTCGACGCCTTCTGGATCCGCGGCTTCGACGCCGCCTATTTCGGCATCTTCCGCGACGGGCTGCGGCAGCCGACCGGCCAGGTCTTCGCCGGCATCCGCACCGAGCCCTACGGCCTGGCGGCGATCAACGTGCTGCGCGGCCCGGCCTCGGCGAATTACGGCCTGTCCTCGCCGGCCGGGCTGGTCGACCTGGTCACCAAGCGCCCGCCGGACCAGCCGCTGCGCGAGGCCGAGCTGCAATTCGGCAACCATGACCGCTACCAGGGCCAGTTCGACCTGGGTGGCCCCATGGACGAGGGGAACCGATTCTCCTGGCGGTTCACCGGGCTGTTCCGCGACAGCGACACCCAGATGCCGGCGGTGCCGGACGACCGCGCCTATATCGCGCCGGCCTTCACCTGGCGGCCGAACGAGGACACCACGGTGACCTTCCTCGGCGCCTATCAGAAGGACAAGACCGGCGGCAGCCTGTTCAACTACTACTCGCCGGCCACCGGCCTGCTCGACATCCGCACCGCGGATCCGGCCTGGAACGACCTCGACATCGAGAGCTTGCGCGCCGGCTACCAGATCGAGCACCGAGTCGACAGCGCGCTGACGCTGCGGCAAAGCTTCCGCTATGCCCATGTCGACGCCAACACCCGCTACGTCTACATCACCGGCCTGTCGGACGACGGCACCACCGCCTACCGGCGCGCCGGGCAGGATCGCGAGAGCCTGGACACGCTGTCGGTCGACAACCAGGCGCTGCTGCGCTTCGACACCGGGCCGCTGCAGCACACCGTGTTGGCAGGCCTCGACTACACCTTCGTCGACACCACCAACATCGCCGGCGACGGCGCGGCACCGGACCTCGACCTGGTCACCCGGAACTACGGCAAGCAGCACATCGACATGCCGGCGGTCTATGCCCGCACCTTCCAGAGGCAGGACCAGCTCGGCGCTTATCTGCAGGACCAGATCCGCCTCGGCGGCTGGCTGCTGACGCTGAGCGGCCGGCACGACTGGGTCGACACCACGACCAAAGAACGGATCGCCGGCACCGAACAGGACGTCTCCGACAGCGCCTTCAGCGGCCGCGTCGGCCTGACCTATGTCACCGATTTCGGCCTCGCCCCCTATGTCGCCTACGCCACCTCCTTCAACCCGAACCTGGGCACGGACTGGCAGGGGCGCGCCTTCGAGCCGACCACGGCGGAGCAGATCGAGGCCGGCGTGAAATACCAGCCCGAGGGGCTGAACAGCCTGGTCACCGCCTCGGTGTTCCAGATCACCCAGGACAAGGGCCTGATCTCGGACTCGGCCCATGTCAACTTCAAGGCCCAGCGCGGCGAGATCCGGGTCCGCGGCATCGAGCTGGAGGCCCTGGCCGATCTCGGCGACGGCTTGAGCCTGCAGCTCGCCTATACCTATCTCGACCCGGAGGTCACCGAAGGCACCGCGGCGACCGAGGGCAAGGACCCGTCGGGCATCCCGAACCACGTCGTCTCCGCCTGGGCCGACTACCGGGTGCCGGACCGGGTCGTGGCAGGGCTGAGCCTGGGCGCCGGCCTGCGCTATATCGGGTCGAGCTACCGCGACGACGACAACACCACCGGCCGCAACGACGCCGTAACCCTGTTCGACGCCGCGATCCGCTACGATCTCGGCGCGGTCGAGCCACGGCTGGACGGGGTGCAGCTGGCGGTCAACGCCACCAACCTGTTCGACCGCGACTACGATACCTGCGCCCAGGGCTACTGCTACCAGGGCCAGGGCCAGACGGTGATCGGCAGCATCAAGTATCGGTGGTGAGCAGATACCCCCACTTGTCATTGCCGGGCTTGACCCGGCAATCCAGAGAGCGTCGAGACCTTCTGGATACCCGGGTCAAGCCCGGGCATGACAGGAAAAGCGGAAAGCAAAAGGGCGCGGCCATTCTCGCCGCGCCCCTCGTCATTCCGTCGACTTTAAGCCGCGGCCGCCTTCGGCTCCTTCCGGACCTCGGCGCTGTAGGCGTCCATCATGGTCTTGCAGATCTGGCCCGGGGTGAAGCGGTGCGGGCCGATCTCGCCGACCGGGGTGATCTCGGCCGCCGTGCCGGTCAGGAACACCTCGGTGCCCTTGGTCAGCTCTTCCGGCTGGATGTGGCGCTCGATCACCTCGATGCCGTTGCGGCGCGCCAGCTCGATCGCGGTCTGGCGGGTGAGGCCGTTCAGGAAGCAGTCGGCGGTCGGCGTGTGCAGCTTGCCGTCGATGGCGATGAAGACATTGGCGCCGGTCGCCTCCGCGACATAGCCGCGATAGTCATACATCAGCGCGTCCTGGTAGCCCGCCGCCTCGGCCTTGTGCTTGGCCAAGGTGCAGATCATGTACAGCCCGGCCGCCTTGGCGTGGACCGGGGCCGAGTCCGGCGACGGCCGGCGCCAGTCGGACAGGGTCAGGCGGATGCCCTTCATCTTGGCCTCGGCCGAGAAGTAGCTCGGCCATTCCCACACAGCGATGGCGACATGGATGGTGTTGGCCTGGGCCGAGACGCCCATCATCTCCGATCCGCGCCAGGCCACCGGGCGGAGATAGGCGTCGGTCAGGCCGTTCTTCTCCAGCGTCAGCTGCTTCGCCGCGTCGAGCTCCGCCGTGCTGTAGGGCAGCTTCATGCCGAGCGTGGTGGCCGAGAACTCCAGTCGCTTCGAGTGCTCCGTGCCCTTGAAGATGCGGCCGTTGTAAGCCCGCTCCCCTTCGAACACGGAACTGGCATAGTGTAGGCCGTGAGTCAGGACGTGGATGTTGGCGCTACGCCATTCGACCAGCTTGCCGTCCATCCATATCCAGCCGTCACGGTCATGGAAGGGAGTCGTCGACATGATGGGCCTTTCCCGCATTGTCATTTGTGTCGCCGTCGGATCTTGAGCGGTAACATTCGGGGTCAAAACAAGTCAACATGGCTGACATAAAATCGCCCGTGAACCCGCTCTTCCTCCGTGAGGAGGAGATCCGCCAAGGCATCGAATTGCTATTCTACGCCTATCGCGGCTTCACTGCCGAGCCCGATGCGCTGCTCGCAACCCTGGGTCTCGGACGGGCCCATCACCGTGCGCTTTATTTCATCGGGCGGCATCCGGAGATCACGGTCAGTGCGCTGCTGGCGATCCTGCGCATCACCAAGCAGAGCCTGGGCCGAGTCCTGAACGACCTGGTCGAGCGCGGCTATGTCGAGCAGCAGCAGGGCCAGCGTGACCGGCGCCAGCGCCTGCTGACCTTGACCGACACGGGCGCCGTGCTGGAGCGCCAGCTGTTCGAGAGCCAGCGCCGGCTGATCGGCCAGGCCTATCGCAGCGCCGGGGCCGAGGCGGTGGACGGCTTCCGCAAGGTGCTGGAGGGGCTGATCGCGCTGAGCGAACCGGCGGCGATGGAGGAGGAGCCGGAGGCCCCGGTCCCCGCCCCCCGCGTCGCCAGCCGGTAGAAGCCCATGACCATGACCGCCGACGAACCCGCCCACATCCTGGTCGTCGAGGACGACCGCCGCGTCCGCGAGCTGCTGCGCAAATACCTGGTGGAGAACGGCTTCCTGGTGACCGCCGCGGTCGATGCCGCGGATGCGCGGGAGAAGCTGGCGGCGATCGCCTTCGACCTCCTGGTCCTGGACGTGATGATGCCGGGCGAGACCGGGCTGCAGCTGACCGCCGACCTGCGCCAGCGCATGAGCACGCCGATCCTGCTGCTGACTGCCCGCGGCGAGCCGGAGGACCGCATCGCCGGGCTGGAGAGCGGCGCCGACGACTATCTGCCGAAGCCGTTCGAACCGCGGGAGCTGGTACTGCGCATCAACAGCATCCTGCGCCGCCTGGCGCCGGCGCCGCCGCGCGCCGCCGGGACCATCCGGCTCGGCGCCTTCAGCTTCGACATCGAGCGCGGCGAGTTGCTGCAGGACGGCGAGCGCGTGCGCCTGACCACCGGCGAGGAGAACCTGCTGCGCATCCTGGCCCAGCATGCCGGCGAGACCGTGTCGCGTGAGGCCCTGACCGAATCCGGCACCATCGACGGCGGTGTCCGGGCGGTCGACGTGCAGGTGACGCGGCTTCGGCGTAAGATCGAACCCGACCCGCGCCTGCCCCGCTACCTCCACACCGTGCGCGGCGAAGGCTATGTGCTGAGACCCGACGGATGATGCCCTCCCCAGCCCTGCCCCGGCTCTCCACACCCCTGCGGCTGCGGGCGCGGATCAAGCGCTTCCTGCCGCGGACCCTGTTCGGGCGGGCGCTGGTGATCATCGTCACCCCGATGATCCTGGCCCAGGCGATCTCCACCTACGTCTTCTTCGGCCGCCACATCGACGTGATCACCACGACGATGGCCCGCACCGTCTCCGGCGAGATCGGCCTGACCATCGACGAGATCTCAGGCGGCATGACACCCGTCGCCCGCGGCGCCGTGTTCCTGCGGGCGCAGCGCAACACCGGGCTGATCTACGGCTTCGATCCCGGCGTCGAGCTGGGGCCGACCGGCAGCGGCGCGCTGGACGAGGGCCAGCGCGCGCTCGCCCGGGCCATGCGCGCGTCACAGCCCTATGACTTCACCATCCTCGCCGATACGGACAACGACACCGATGTCGTCCGCATGCAGCTGCCGGAGGGCGTGCTGACGGTGGAGGTACCGTCGAAGCGGCTGTCCAGCTTCACCACCAACCTGTTCTATCTCTCGATGATCGGGTCGACGGTGATCCTGTCCGCCGTCGCCATCATCTTCATGCGCAACCAGCTGCGCCCCATCCGGCGGCTGGCGATCGCCGCCGACCGCTTCGGCAAGGGCCGCGACATGCCTGGGTTCCGGCCGCACGGGGCCGAGGAGATCCGCCAGGCCTCCGAGGCCTTCATCGAGATGCGCGACCGCATCCGCCGCCAGATCCAGCAGCGCACCGAGATGCTGGCCGGCGTCAGCCACGACCTGCGCACGCCGCTGACCCGGATGAAGCTGCAGCTCGCCATGCTGGGCGACGGGCCGGACATCGACGAGTTGCGCAACGATGTCGACGAGATGCGGCAGATGATCGACGCCTATCTCGCCTTCGCCCGGGGCGAGGGCACCGAGGAGGCGACGCCGACCGACCTCGCCGCCTTCCTCGAGGAGGTGGTGGTGGCGGCCCGCCGGGAGGGCGCCGACATCGCCTTCGACGCCCCGGAAAGCCACATCCTGCCGCTGCGGCGCGAGGCGCTGCGGCGCTGCCTGGCCAACCTCCTGTCCAATGCGCGGCGCCATGCCCAGCACGTCTGGCTGTCCGTGGTCCAGGACGACAACGCCGTCGCCCTGGTGGTGGACGATGACGGCCCCGGCATTCCGCCGAACCAGCGCGAGGAGGCGATGAAGCCCTTCGTCCGGCTGGACGAATCGCGCAACCAGGAGACCGGCGGCACCGGCCTGGGCCTCGCCATCGCCCGCGACGTGGCGCGCCGGCATGGCGGCGACCTGATGCTGTCGACCTCGCCGATGGGCGGGCTGCGCTGCACGGTGCGCCTGCCGCTCTGAATCGCCGGGAGGGAGACCGATGGGCCGATTGCGGGAAATCGTGTTCGAAAGTCGGTCGGCGCCGACCCTGGCCCGGTTCTGGGCCGCGGCGCTCGACGGCTATGCCGTGCGCGCCTATGACCAGGCCGAGATCGACCGGCTGGCCGCGCTGGGCCTGACGCCGGAGACCGACCCCATCGTCCTGGTCGACGGGCCGGGGCCGAGCCTGTGCTTCCATCAGGTGCCGGGGCGGGACTACAGCAACAACCGCGTCCATCTCGACATCGCCGCCGCCGACCGGGCCGCGGAGGTGCAGCGGCTGCTGGCCCTCGGCGCCAGGATCCAGCGCGAGGGCGACGGCTACACGGTGCTGCTCGACCCGGAAGGCAATCAGTTCTGCGTCGCCGGTCCATCGCACCCGGGGCCCTCGACGTGACCGGAACGGACCGGTTCGAGGACCAGCTCGTCGCGCTCCTACCCAATCTCCGCCGTTTCGCGATCTCCCTGTGCCGGACCCGCGACGGTGCGGACGACCTGGTGCAGGCGGCCTGCGAGCGGGCGCTGGCCAATGCCGACCGCTTCGAGCCCGGGACCAGCTTTCCCGCGTGGATGTTCCGAATCCTGCGCAACCTGTGGATCGACCAGGTCCGGAAGCGCAGCACGGCCGGGCCGCAGGAGGATATCGATCAGCGCCAGGACATCGTCGGCGCATCCGGCGAGCGCGACGTCGAGGCCCGGCTGACGCTGAACGCCGTCGGCCAGGCGATCATGGGCCTGTCCGACGAGCAGCGCGAGGTCCTGCTCCTCGTCTGCGTCGAGGACCTGTCCTACAAGGAGGCCGCCGATGTCCTCGGCATCCCGATCGGAACGGTGATGAGCCGGCTGGCGCGGGCCCGGAAGAATCTCGCCGATGCCGCTGGAATGAATCCCGGCCCGTCACGTTCAGAGATCACGAAGGCGGGGAACAGATGACCGCGCGCGACTTTGACGACCGGACCCTGATGGCCTTCGCCGACGGCGAACTCGACGACGAGACGGCCGCCGCGGTCGAGACGGCCATGGCGACCGACGACGATCTCGCCGGCCGCGTCGCGCTGTTCCTCGACACCAGGATCCAGGCCAAGGATGCGCTGAGGCCGCTCCTCGAGGAACCGGTTCCCGAGGCGCTCAGCGGCTCGGTGCGGCGGATGGTCGACGAGGCGAGGTCGAAATCGGAAACGGCGCCGGCCGCAACGATCGTGACGGCCGCCCGCACAAGGCTCCCGGTCGCGCGGCGGCCGTGGCTGATGCCGCTGGCCGCATCGCTGGCGGCGATCGTCTTCGGCCTCGGCGGCTATCTGATCGGGACGGGCGGCGGGAGCGCGCCGCAGGGCTTCGCGGTGGCGGGGCTGGGCAGCCCGGCGCTGTCCGAGGCGCTCGGGCGAGTCCCCTCCGGCCAGGAGGCCGTCCTGGCGAACTCCGGCGGCCGCCTTCGCGCCGTCGCTTCGTTCCGCGACGCGAACGGCGTGCTGTGCCGCGAATTCGAGGTCGACACCGCGGCCGAGTCCTCCGTGGTCTCGGTGGCCTGCCGAGAGGACGGCGCCTGGTCGGTGCGCTTCGCCGTGGTCGCCCCCGTGCGCGACGGCGGGTATGCCCCTGCATCGTCGATGGAGGCGCTCGACGCCTATCTCGCATCGGCCGGGGTGCATGAACCGCTGTCGCCGGCGGACGAGGCCGCGGCGCTGGCCGGGGGTCGATAAGCACGACGGGACGGAATAATCCCTCCAGCCTCCCGTTATCGGGGCAGTGAACCCGGAGGTTTCCGATGCTGTCGCTCATCCGCCGGCCCGCGCCGGTCATCAAATTCGTCTGCCAGCCGCAGGACCATGGCGTGATCGCCGAGCCGCGGCCGGCGAAATCCGTCCTGCCCGACTGGTTCCGCAAGCTGCCGCCGGTCGACAAGGACCATCTAAACGTCACCAGCAACGGGCTGACGGTGAAGCGCTGCATGCCGTTCTTCGACGCCATGGCGACGGGCTGGATCCTGCCGCTGGCGGCGACGGTGCGCCTCGACATCCGGGAGGACGGCCGCGCCGTCGAGGCGGGGTGGGAGTTCGACCGGGTGATGGTCAGCAATCATGGCGCCCATCAGGTCACGGGCAACCCCAAGGAACCCCGCCCACCGTGCAAGTTCCACAATCACTGGTCGGTCCGGACGCCGCCGGGCTGGAGCTGCCTGTTCGTGCCGCCGCTCAACCGCCCGCCGCAGCCCTTCGAATGCGTCGCCGGGATCGTCGACACCGACACCTATGCGGCGCACATCCATTTTCCATTCTTCGCCACCGCGCCCGACGGCCTCTATGTGATCGAGAAGGGCACTCCGCTGGTCCAGGTCATCCCGTTCCGCCGCGAAGAGGCGGCGATCCGGGCGGAGATTCGGGCCGAGACGGCCGCTCATGCGAGGCAGCGCGAGACGATCCATCGCAACACCATCGCCGGCGAAGGCTGGTACCGCCGCTGGGCCCGCGCCGCCCGATAATACCAGGCATCATAAGCAATGACCTGTCATCCCGTGCGCAGCGCAGCATGCAATGATCCGCTGCAGACACGGGATCTCCAGGGTCGCGCCAAGATCCCGTGTCTGCGCATCGGCACTTCGCGCCGCAGCGCGCACGGGATGACGAGTCAATATTTTCGACCGTTGGTGTAGAGCTTCCGTTCCGACCAGATGATACGGGGGCCCTGAGGGCCCCCGTACTTTTGCAGGATCAGCGCCGCCGCCAGCGGCCTTCGCCGCCGCTGGAATTGGAGGAGCTGTTCGAGGACGAGTTGGAGTTCGAATTGCTGTTGGAGTTCGAGCTCGAATTCGACGAACTGTTGGACGAGGAGTTCGAATTCGAGTTGCTGTTGGAGTTCGAGCTCGAATTCGACGATGAGTTCGAGCTCGAATTCGACGAGCTGTTGCCGGCGACGATGATCGTCCCGTCGCTGCGGCCCGCCAGCACGGTCGACGCGCGGTCGACATCCACCGCAGCCGGATGCTCCTTCGCCTGCGCCGAGGCACCCGCGATCGCGGCCACGCCGGCGATCAGGGCCGACATCAGCTTCCCGTATCTCGTCATGGTGTATGCTCCTGTGAGACTGGACCGGGCTTTGGTCCGCAGGGGGAACGGGCCGGTCCGCCGAATATTCCAGGAGACTTTCGGGCCATCCGCGAAGGTGACCGGCCGCGGGAATAAGACCGCACGCCGCTCGTTTCATCCGTCGACCGCAGCCTTGCCGTGCGGCGCCGACCGGCGTCATGCTGGGATCCGCGCGGCCCGCCGATCTGGAGAGACACCGACTTGTCCACCGTCCTACGCCGCTTCGCCCTGGGCATGCTGTTCCTGGCAGGCGCCGGCACCGTCCCGGATCCCGGGCCCTTCGCCGGCGGCGCATTCCCGTTCGCGTCGCCGGCCCTGGCCGATGACGATGATGGCGGAGACGATGACGGTGGAGGCGATGACGGCGGGGGCGGACGCTCGGGCGGCGGGCGCGACGGTGGAAGGGGCGATGACGATCGCGACGCCCTTCCCCTCTTCCGCGAACTCTTCGATCCCGTCCCTCCGGCGTCGGCACCCCGGCGGGCAGGACGCGCCGTTCCGCCGCCGAGACCCGCCTACGCCCCAGCCGAGCTGGTCGCCATCGGCAGCGCTGCGGATCTCGCTGTCGCCGAAGGCCTCGGCTTCATCATCATCGCCGACGAGGAGATCGGTCTGGTCGGCAGCCGTCTGGCGCGGCTGCGCGTCCCGGCCGGTTTGACCCTGGCGCAGGCGCGGCAGCGCCTCGTGGCGGCCAGGCCGGCGGTCGCGGCCGACCTCAACCACTACTATCGTCCCGAAGAGGAGCCGGGCTGCGCCGACGATCCCTGCCTGGCGCGGTCGCTGATCGGCTGGCCGCGGGACGGCGTGCTCTCCGCCGCCACCCCTCGCATCGGCCTGATCGACACGGGGATCAACCTGGAGCATGAGGCGCTGAAGGACCGGAAGATCGACCTAACCGCCCTGTCCGACGTGCCCCGAGACCCCTCATCAAAGGTCCATGGCACGGCGATCGCAGCGCTCCTCGTCGGCGCGAACGGAAGCCGGACGCCCGGGCTGCTGCCGGCCGCGGAGCTGGTTGCCGTCGATGCGTTCCATCACGAGCGCGGCGACGATCGCAGCGATGCCTACGACCTCGTCCGCGCCCTGGACATCATCGCGGCGAAGGATGTCGACGTCATCAATCTGAGCCTCGCCGGTCCCGACAACGAGGTCCTCCGGCGGGCGGTCGCGGCGATCGCCGCCCAGGACCTGATGATGGTGGCCGCCGCCGGCAATGACGGGCCCAACGCCGATCCGATCTATCCGGCCGCCTATCCCGACGTCACCGTGGCGACGGCCGTCGACCGCCGGTACCGGCCCTATCGGCGCGCCGGCCGCGGCGAGCATATCGACTTCGCCGCCCCCGGCGTCGATGTGTGGACCGCCGCCTCGGTCAGCGGCGCGCGACCGAGAACCGGTACATCCTTCGCCGCCCCCTTCGTCACCGCCGCCATCGCCCATCTCCGGGCGGGGTCGCCCGACTTGAAGCGCGCCGAGGTCAAGCAGGCGCTGACCGCCGCGGTCGAGGACCTGGGCGAGCCCGGCCGCGACCCGGTCTTCGGCTGGGGGCTGCTGCGGCTCGACCGGCTCGATCCTGCGGCGGGCGCGACTCCTTCGCCGGCTCTGGGGCACCCGATCGAGGGCGGCCGCATCCAGCCCATCGGCGTGCCGCTGAACTGATCAGCCCGCAGGCACCTCGTGGTCAGCCTGGAGGTCCCGCGAGGATCTCCATCGTCATGACCTTGACGCCCCCGTCAGCGAGCTCGGGAAGCTTGGCGAACCAGTCCTTCACATAGGGCATGGCGTTGTGGGCTTCGAAATCAGCCCGATCGGCGAAGATCTCGTAGAAGATGAAGTGGCCGGGCGCCGCGCGATCTGCTCGATGAGGGGATCCCTGAATCCCGCATCGTATCTCACCGAGGCCGCATCGAAGCTTGCCGACGTGTGTTTGGCGAGAGCTGCGAACGGGGCTTGGCGAGAGATAGATGTGCAGCATCTCGTCGATGTCTGTTTCTACACGTTTATAGCCTTCGCGAACGCTGGAGGGCGACAGCCCGATCGTGCCGGAAGACGTGACGATGTGTTGCCGAACGCCTTCTGCCTGTCGGGTCACGACCGCCGCGCCGCGGACCATGACGGCGATCTCGGTGACCGAAAGGACAGTCGCCGGCCTTTCACCGGCAGGGTGAGACCGCAGTTCGGCGGAGATGCCGCGCCAGCGCCGCCCCGCAGACGACAGGAGAATGCGGCCCTTTGCGTAGGTCTTGGACCCCTGATCGGTTATCCGCACGGCAGCGCCCCCCGAACGGAACGTGCGCCCTTGCATATCTGCCGCCAGCATGAGGGAAAGCAGCCGCCCCGGCAACTTGCGCGGCCAAGGCGTATCTTCGCTTTCCGCCTTTGCGAATGCACGATAACTGACTTGTTCGAGCCGCCGCGAGACGGGTCCGCGTCCCTGCACTTTCCAATCCGCGACAGCGGCTGGCATGGTCTGCGGCTCGACGTTATCTCTGGCAGCAAGCGACGGCGACGAGGACTTCCATGCAGCAAATCGGCCCGCCCCCTGCTGTCGCCAGCAGTGCGATCATGTCCGATGGTGTCGCGCGAGCGGCGCTCTTCGCCGCGGCATTCGCGGGGATGGCGCTCGAGATCGTGGCGGCGCGACGCTATGCGCCCGCCATAGGCTCCGGCATCGACGCATGGGCCGCCGTCATAGCAACCGCCCTGGGCGGCTTCGCGCTGGGTCATGTGCTGTCCGGACGCCTGATGTCGACCGGTCGGGAGTCACAGCGCATCGTTTCAAGCGGCCTGCTGGCGATCGCGACCATCGTTTCAGCCGAAACCGCGTCGGTCCCGCTTCTTCTGCTGGGACCTGACGGGATGCGGCTAGGGCTCGGCTACCCGCTGATGATCCTGTTCCTCGGGGGTGCGTGCATCGCCACGGGAATGGTGGGTCCCGCCGCGGCCCGAATCGTGATCGAACGACCGGGAGGACAAGGGGGACGGATCGCGGCAGTCTTCACCCTGGGGGCCGTGGGATCGATCGCTGGGACATTGTCCGCCGGGTTCTTTCTCGTTCCCTGGCTGGGGCTGACCGTGGGACCGCTGATCGTCGCGCTGCTCGCCGTCGCTGTTTGCGTGGCGGCACGTCGCTGGCGGGTTGCTGTTTTCGGAATGGCGATGATCGGGTCAGGCCTGGTGGTGGCCGCTTTCGGACAACCCAGATTGTGCGAGGTGGTGACGCCGTTCCAGTGCCTCTCCTCGGTGGTTGTGCCCGAGGGGGCCGCCCAGGTCAGGTGGCTCGTGGCCGACGGCACCCGGCAGTCGACGATCCCGGATGGTCTCAACGGCCCCTTCTCACCCTACATTGCAGAAGCGCTCGAGCAGACGCTTGCCACGGTCAGCAAGGTTGCTCGGCCGCGAATCCTCGAGATCGGCGGCGCCGGCATGGCCTATTCGACCACGATTGCCCGGGCCCAGCCCTTCAGCGACGTCCTCACTGCCGAAATCGACGACGGGGTCACTGCCTTCGCGCGCCGCCTGGGGATGCGCCAGAGCTCGAACCACAGAGTCGAAGAAGTCGATGGGCGGGTCCTGCTGGAGGAACCGGGACCGCCCTTCGACGCCGTGCTGGTCGATGCGTTCCGAGCGCGATTCGTGCCCGCCCAGATGGCCACGCTCCAGTTCTTCGTTGCACTGAAGCGGCGGCTCAATCCGTCCGGTTTCGTCATGATCAACATGATCGATGGTGGCGACTTGCGGCTGGCAAAAGCCGTTGCGGCGACGGCTTCATCGGTGTTTTCGGACGTTGCGCTATGGCGGCGGCTCGACCCCGGCAAGCTCGACAACGTCGTGATCCTGATCAATGCGCCGCACGAGCCTCGCTTTTTCCCAGTCCCGGTGCGTTGGACAGACGCCGACCTGGTGCTGACCGATGATCGTGCGCCGGTCGAGCTTCTCGCGCCGTAATTCAACCGTTCGGCTGAGAATCGGACTTGCGAATCACGTCATCCAATTTGGTGATCCTGGTACAGCGTTGGCCTCGCGCCATCCTGTCCGACATTCGATAGACATTTGTGCGGCATTACACCCAACAAGGCTGCCTATGCTGGACAACAATCCAAGTTTATCTTTTGTTATTGGCAAATAGCGGGGTAAAATCCCAGATATCGGTTTTCATTCCCGACAATTATTGATATAAGGCAAAGAAATAGCGTAAGGGGACACAGGTAATGCAGATCAAGGCCGTGGCTGCTGCGGGCGCGCTTGCAGCAATGATTTCGCCGGCCCTGCAAGCGGCCACCGCTACGGGCAATTTGACTGTTCGGATCACCATCAACCAGGAATGCGCCGTCTCCTCCGGTCTGCCGAACTCGCTTGGGTCGGCGGTCCTCGACTTCGGCGCCCAAGGTGCGCTGACGTCGCCGGTCGACGCCCAGACGCCGGCCACCGGCGATGGTGCGATCCGCGTGCAATGCACATCTGGAACTGCCTACAACATCGGGTTGAACGCCGGGTCGAACCCGGCCACGCCGGGCGACATCACCACCCGGCGCATGGCGAACGGCAGCAACTACGTCAGCTACCAGCTCTATCTGGATGCCGGCCGGACCTCGGTGTGGGGCAACACGGTCGGCACGAACACCGTCTCCGGGACAGCCGACGGCACGGTGCAGAACTATCAGGTGTTCGGCCGTGTGCCGGCTCAGACGACGCCGCCCGCGGGCGGCTACACCGACGTGGTAACCATCAACGTGACGTTTTAGGCCGGCCGATGCGGACGTGGCTGGCGCTTGCAGCGCTGCTGGCAGGCTCACTGGTCGTCGGATCGGGGCAGGCTGCAAGCCTGCAGCTGTCCCCGGTGTCGATCGACCTCGCGGCTCCGGCACAAGCTGCTTCGATCAACCTGCACAACACCGGCGACCAGCCGGTCAACGTGCAGGTCCGGGCGTACCGCTGGTCTCAGCCGGCGGCTGAGGGAGAGGACGCTCTGGCGCCGACGCAGGATGTCGTCGCCAGCCCGCCGGCGGCGACGGTTCCGGCCGGCGCGACCTATACGATCCGGGTGGCGCGCCTCGCCGGCCGGCCGGTGAAGGGGGAGGAAAGCTACCGCCTGCTGATCGACGAGTTGCCACCCGTGAACATCAGGCGACCGAACAACGCCGTCTCACTCGTCGTGCGGTATTCCGTGCCGGTCTTCTTCAACGAGAGCGCCGCGGGGTCCGAGCTGACCTGGGCCGTCTCTCGCGGCGGCGGCGGTCTCGTGGTGCAGGCCACCAACAAGGGAGACCGCCACGCACGGATCGCTGACCTGGTCGTCGCAGCGCCATCCGGTCAGGTGACCGTTGCGAAGGGGCTGGCGGGCTACGTCCTGCCGGGAGCCACCAAACGATGGATCGTGCGCAGTGGCGCCGGCCGGATCCAGCAGGGCGCGACGGTCACGATCACCGCGACGGGGGGTGACTATGCCATCAACCAGAGGGCAACCGTCGCCAGCAACTAAGCGACGGATCGCCCTCTGGTGTCTGCTTGCCGCCCTGGCTGGTCCGGCCACCGCCGGTGCTGCCCGGGCGCAGTCCGAGAATGGCGACGATCTGCTGCTGGCAATCATGATCAACGGCCGCCAGACCGACATCCTGTCGACCTTCAAGCGCCTCCCGGACGGCGATCTCGCGGCGACGCCTGCCGATCTGCAGACGGCGGGGATCAAGCCGGACGGCGGGCAGCTTCGCGAGGACGGCCTGATACCCCTGAGCACGCTGCCCGGCGTGACGGTGCGTTATGACGAAGCCCGGCAGCTGGTGGAGTTCACGGCCAGCGACGACGCCCGCACGGCGCATGAGATCAATGTCGGCGGCGGCGGCCCGGCGATCGATCTGGACCGGGTGCGGTCGGATTACGGCTTCGTGACCAATTACACGCTTTACGGCGGCGCTCAATATGACTGGAGCAGCGACACGCCGACCTACTTCCTGAGCGGCAGCTTCGACGCCCGGCTGATGTCGCCATACGGTGTACTGTCGAGCAGCGCGCTGGGCCGAGTCAACGCCTTCGACGATTTCGACGACGCCTCGAACGAGATCGTCCGGCTCGAGAGCAGTTACCGATACACCGACCCGTCGAATCTCTTCGTCTACCAGGCCGGCGACACTATTTCGGGGTCCCTGCCTTGGTCGAGCGCCGTCCGGATCGGCGGCCTGCAGTTCCAGCGGAACTTCAACATCCGGCCGGACCTGATCACCTCCCCGGTGCCGAACCTTGCCGGCACCGCCGGCGTGCCGTCCTCGCTGGACCTCTACCTCAACAACATTCGCGTCTTCTCGGGCCAGGTGCCGGCCGGACCGTTCGACTTCACCGGGCTCCCCTTCCTCGGCGGCGGCGGCAATGCGCGCATCGTCATGAAGGACGAGCTGGGCCGCGAAGTCGTCCGGGAGGTCCCTTATTACTTCACGCCCGACCTGCTGCAGGAGGGGTTGTTCGACTTCTCCGTCGAGGCCGGCTTTCCCAGGCTCGGCTACGGCTCGGATTCCTTCAAATATGAGAGCACCCTCGTCGCATCCGGCAGCGCGCGCTACGGCTTCTCGAACTGGTTCACAGGCGAAGCGCATCTCGAGGGCACGCGCGGCCTGATCAATGGCGGCGTCGGCTTCGTCAGCAGCCTGGGGCCTTATGGCGGCGTGAACGCAGCGGTCGCCGCCAGCAGCCACGAGGGCAAGATCGGCGGCAAGGTCTATGGGCTGTACCAGGTCGCGCGTGAAGGCATCAGCTTCTATGCCAGCACGGAACGCCTGCTGGGTGACTATGAGGATCTGCCGTCGGTCATCGCCAGGTGGACCGACGATGACACGCCGCTGTCGAGCCGCGCGCGGGAGATCGACCGGCTCGGCATCACCATGCCGCTCTATTTCGACGAATCCTCGATCGGCCTGGGCTACACGCGGATCGCCGGAACCGATGACGGCGATTCCGACCTGCTGACCGCGTCCTGGTCGCGGACCATCTTCGACGACGTCTCGATCTATGTCAGCGCCTATGGCGACCTGCGGAGCTCGGACGATTACGGCGTGTTCGCCGGCCTCACCGTCCCGCTGGGCGGCGACATGACAGCCACCGCCAATGTCTCTCGCTCCGGGGACCAGACCACCTTCGGCGCAGATGTCACGAAGTCGGCGCGGCTCGAGGAGGGTGCCTATGGCTGGTCGGTGCGTGATCGCGAATCGATCGGCGGCGACGCGCTGCGCTCGGCCAGCGTCAACTACCGCGCCGCGGTCGCCTATCTCGAGGGGTCGGTGGAGCAAGCCGGCGACTCCGGGCGGGTCACGGGCACGATCGACGGATCGATCGTCGCCGCCGGCGGTGGAGTGTTCATGGCCAATCGCGTCGACGACGCCTTTGCCGTGGTCAAGGCCGGCGGTCCGGACATCGACGTGACCTTGAACGGTCGTCGTGTCGCGACCACCAACAGCGGCGGCCGTGCCTTCGTCCCATATCTGCAGTCCTATCAGAACAACACCGTGGCGATCGATCCCGCCAATCTGCAGGTCGATCTGCAGCCCCAGACCACCCAGGACAATCTGATTCCCGCCGATCGTTCCGGCGTCGTCGTCGATTTCGGCGTTCGCAAGGTCGAGGCCGCGGTCGTCACTCTGTTCGGCGCTGATCGTCAGCCGCTGCCGGTCGGCGCGGAGGTGACGCTGGACGGGACCGATCAGCAGGCCGTGGTCGGCTATGACGGCCGCGTGTATCTCACCGAGCTGAGCCCGACCAATGCCGTCACGGTCGCGTTGCCCGAGGCAAAGGGCACGTGCCGAGCCAGCTTCGAATACCGGTCCGTCCCCGGCACCCAGCCGGAGATCGGGCCGGTCATGTGCCAATAGAGGAGGATGCGATGGAAGGACGTCGCCATCCTGCGCGCTCATGGCGGAAAGGCGTCTGCGCCTGTCTGGTCTGCCTCATGCATGCCGCCCTGGCGCCTGCCCAGCCGATCCGTCCGCAGGGTCAGCCGCCGCCGCTGGTGCTGAAGAAGCCTCCCGAGAACGAGATGCCCGAGGCCGGTACCCTGGGCGCCATTCGGATCGATCGGACCGGCGCCCTTCTCGTTCGCATCGCGATACTGGGGTCGTGCGGGGTCGAACCGCTCGGCGACATCACCATGGCACCGATGCCCGGCCAGGCGGACCGGTTGGCCGGCATCGGCGGGGTCGATGTGACCTGCAGCGACGGCCAGGCCTATCTCCTGGCCATTCGCGATACTCACGACAGAACGCCGGTCAGCTTCTTTGCCGATGCCGGGCACACGATCCCGTGGAATCAGGGCCTGGCCGAACCGACGGTGTCGTCGGTCGGAACCGGTGTTCCCGAGCGCTTCCCGATCTATGCCGAGATGTCCGCCCAGGCCCTGAGCGCCGGGCTCTCCGACGGCGGCCGGTTCTTCCAGCTGACGGTCGCTTATTGAGGAAAGCCGAGGAGCTGCGGTGTGGCGATGACCTGGATCGTGCGGTTGGGGCTGGTGCTGGCAGCGGTCGTCCTGCTTCCGATGGCAGGGGCGAGCGCCCAGACCTGCTCGGTCACCAGCATGTCGGATTTCGGCAGCACCACGGTGAATATCGTGCCGAACGCGACGGCAACGGCATCGGGACAGGTCACCTACCGCTGCACCTCGCTGGTCCCGTTCAGCTCGGTCCGGATCTGCGCCTATATCCGCACCACATCGGTCAACCAGGTTCGTGACGCCTATTCCTACTATCAGACCAAGGACATCGACTCGCGGCTCGCCTGGGAGGCCCGGGAGAACTATGGGCGCCTTTACGCCCGTGATGGCGGCGGCAGCGTGTCCACCGGCGGCATTCGGATGTTCTTCTCCGGCGGCACGGGCCTCGGGACGGACGTCTCGGGCCAGAACACGATCACGCTGACCTACCTGACACGCCAGTTGCAGGACCGCGTCCGATCCGGGATTTACTCGGGCAGCAGCTACCAGCTCGTCTCCCAGTACAAGTTTAATACGACCCAGGCCTGCGAAACCGGCCTGACCGGGCTTACGGGCACGATCGTCACGCCCTTCACCGTCACCGCCAACGTTCCCGTGGCCTGCCAGTTCGAGAACTTCACGGACGTGGATTTCGGGTCTCGGGGGTCGGTCACGCTGGCGAACAGCTCTTCGACGGTGCGCGCCTTCGGCAATGTCGGCGTCCGCTGCACCTACCAGACGCCATACAGCATCACCATCGCCAACGGCCTCAACTATGCCGGGGGGACACGGCGGGTGCGCAGCGGATCGAACTACATTGGATACACCCTGTTCCAGCCCGGCTGCAGCGTGCCCTGGACCACGACCTCCGCCGTGACCGGGACGGGCGCGACTGTCAACCTGCTCACCAACCACCAGGTCTGTGGCCAAGTCACGACGCCCGTGAGCGTCGCCCCAGCCGCGGGTACCTATGTCGACACCGTCGTCGTGACCGTGACGTTCTGAATTTTGGAAGGCATTCGGCCGCGGTGCCGAGGCGCCGCGGCCGAGCCGGGCCGTCGCGGCTAGGGAAGAAGGAAGGCGAAGTCGCCGGCCGTGATCGACGGTGTTCCAAGCACCGTGATGGTCATGTCCGCCGTGGCGTCGCCATCGAGATCCAGCTCGACGGTGGAATTGACCCCGTCGTCCATCGCTCGGATTTCGGGACCGGCACCGCTGAAGCCGGCATCGCCGATGAAGGTGGGTTCCTGCAATATCCACAGCAGGATCTGATCCTGTCCGGCGACGAAGTCCGTGATCGTGTCGCCGGATTCCGCGTTCCATGGCAAGGCATTGAAGGTGAAGCTGTCGCTGCCGGCACCGCCGGTGAGCGTGTCCGCGCCCGCGCCGCCGATGAGCGTGTCGGCTCCGCCATCGCCGTGGAGATCGTCGTCGCCATCCTGCCCGCTCAGATAATCGTCGCCGTCGAGCCCGGACAGGGTGTTGTGGAGCTCGTTCCCGGAAAGCGCGTTATCGGCAACGTTCCCGGAACCGACGACGGCACTGCCCTGCAGCACGAGGCCTTCCAGGTTGGCTCCGAGCACGTAGCCGTCGAGCGTCGTCAGGATCCAGTCGTACCCGCCGGATGCGTCCTCCACCACCACGTCATCGACATTGTCGAGGACCAAGGTGTCGCCGCCGAGGCCGCCGATCAGGACGTCCGCGCCGGCGCCGCCGTCGAGCCAGTCGTCGTCGACCCCGCCGTCGAGCTGATCCTGGCCGTCACCTCCGGTCAGGTAGTCATTGCCCGCTTCGCCATACAGCTGGTCGTCGCCGCTGGTCCCGTCGAGGAAGTCGTTGCCCGGGCCGCCCCGCAGCGTGTTCCCGGCATCGTTGCCGATGAGGACGTTGTCCAGATCGTTGCCGCTGCCGGTGAGACCGCCGGCCAGAAGCGTCAGCACCTCGAGATTGGCGCCCAGCACGAAGTCCGAGGCGGCACACATGACCTGGTCCCATCCGGCGTCGAGGGCCTCGACGATCACGTCAAGAGTGCTCAGGACAACATAGATGTCGTGGCCGTCTCCGCCGAAGAGGCTGTTGACGCCGAGACCCGCAACGAGAACATCGTCGCCGGTCCCACCCTCGAGGACGTCATTGCCGCCCCCGCCTTCCAGGGTATCGTTCCCATCATACCCGAAGATCGACGCATCGGAGTCGTTGCCAACGACGATCGCGTCATCGCCGGCGGTGCCGTAATAATCCGTCATGATGATCCATCCCGTTCAGCACCGGATCTTTTATGTCCGGGTGGCTGTCATTTTATTCCGCCGACCTGGCTTTGGCTTGGAAAATATTCCGGAAGCGAGATGATGCCGGTTTTCAGCCCGCCGGCGCCTTCAACCCGGCGATCAGCCGGTCGACCGCCTGCGGCTGCAGCCTGGTGTCGACCGCCAGCCGGGCCGCGCCCAGCAGCCCCGCCAGCTCGCCGCCACGGGCGGCGACGATGGTCAGGTCGCGCGTCGCCAGCGGCAGGCAGCGCTGGTAGACGAATTCGCGGACCCCGGCCAGCAGGTGCTCCCCCGCCTCGGACAGGGTGCCGCCGACGACGATGACGCTGGGGTTCAGCACGCTGACCACATCGGCCGCGACCTCGCCCAGCACCCGGCCGGCCCGCCGCACCAGGCTGACCGCCTCCGGCCGGTTGCGCCCGACCAGATCCATCACGTCGCGCGCGTCCCGCGCCGCAAAACCCTGGGCCCGCAGGTCGCGGGCGATCGCCCAGCCGGCGGCATAGGCCTCGACGCAGCCGAGCTTGCCGCAGCGGCACAAAGGCGCCTCGGCGTCGCGCAGCTGTATGTGGCCGATGTCACCCGCCGCGCCCCGGGCGCCGCGATGCATCCGGCCCTCGGTGATGATGCCGCTGCCGATGCCGGTGCCGGCCTTGATGAACACCAGTTGCCGCTCCTCCGGCCAGAACTGCCGGTGCTCGGTCAGGGTGCGCAGCCGGACGTCGTTCTCGGCCAGGACCGGCGCGGCATAGTCGGATGCGAACCAGCCGGGAATGTCGAAATCGTCCCAGCCGGTCATCACCGACGGGCCCATCACCCGCCCGGCGGCATGGTCGACCGGCGCCGGCAGGCACAGGCCGACGCCCAACACGTCGGAGGCCGGCCGGCCGATCTCGGCCAACAGCTCGCGGAACTGCTGCGCGATCCAGGTCAGGATCGGCACCGGCCCCGTGCCGACATCGAGATCCCCGAGCCGTTCGGCGAGCACGGTCGGCCCGAGGTCGGTCGCCGCGACCCGGATCCGGCTTTCGCCGACATCGGCCGCCAGCACAACGCCGAAGCCTTCGTTCAGCTTCAGCACCCGTGCCGGACGGCCGCCGCTGGCCTGGGTCTCCTCCGCTTCCTGCAGCAGCCCGGCCTCGAACAGCATGCCGAGGCGCTGGGCGATGGTGGCGCGGGACAGATCGGAGATGCGGGCGAGGTCGGCCCGCGACCGTGCCTGCCCGGACAGGATCAGCGACAGCACATGGCCGGCGCCGGCGGTGCCGAGGGCGTGGATTTCAGGATCTGACACAGCCATTCCCTAGTAATGCTCTTTTCCAGACAAAAGATCCACAAGATCTGATTGACTCTCGTCAAAAGTCGGATTTATCGTTCCGGTGTCGGACAGTCGTCCGGCCAATGCGCAGGGCCGGCGCCGCAGAAGCGCCCGCCCGCAAACAGGAGGAAACCGCGATGATCCGATCGCAGAGGTCTGCGCTTGCTCCGAAATCCCGCCGCCTCGCCGGCCTGCTCGCCGCCGGCGTGGTCGGGCTCGCCCTGGCCGCCGGCAGCACGGCCGCGCTGGCGCAGGAGGCCATTGTCGGCCTTGTCACCAAGACCGAGGTCAACCCGTTCTTCGTCAAGATGCGCCAGGCCGCCGAAGCGGAGGCCAAGGCCAAGGGCCTGAAGCTGATCGCCCGCGCCGGCAAGTTCGATGGCGACAATGAGGGCCAGGTGGCGGCGATCGAGGATCTGATCAGCGCCGGCGCCAAGGGCATCCTGATCACCCCGAACAACTCGACCGGCGTGCTCGGCGCCGTGAAGAAGGCACGCGACGCCGGCATCCTGGTGATCGCGCTGGACACCGCGACCGACCCGGCGGACGCGGTCGACGCCACCTTCGCCACCGACAATTTCGAGGCCGGTGTGCAGCAGGGCCAGTATGCCCGCAAGGCGCTGGGCGACAAGGCGCCGAAGCTGGCGATGCTGGACGGCACGCCGGGCGGCACGGTCGACACATTCCGCCATGACGGCTTCCTCAAGGGGTTCGGCATCGCCGAGGGCGACGCCGCCATCCTCGGCAAGCAGAACACCAACGGCGCCCAGGACAAGGGCCAGACGGCGATGGAGAACCTGCTGTCGGCCCATCCCGACATCAACGTCGTCTACACCATCAACGAGCCGGCCGCCCAGGGCGCCTATGCCGCGATCCGCGCGGCCGGCAAGGAGAGCGACATCGTCGTCACCTCGATCGATGGCGGCTGCCTGGGCGTCAAATACGTCAAGGACGGGCGCGTCGCGGCGACGGTGATGCAGTTCCCCTACAAGATGGCGCAGATGGGCGTCGACGCCGTGGCGGAATACGCCAAGAGCGGCAAGAAGCCGAGCGGCTTCGTCAACACCGGCTCGTTCCTGATCACCGGCAAGCCGCTGCCGGGGCTGGACTCGAAGGACCTGGAGTTCGGAGAGAAGAACTGCTGGGGCTGATGACCAGCACGACCGGGGCGGGCCGCAGCAGGCCCGCCCATCCCCCGGCCCTCCCGAACGAGAGAGCGATGGCCCCTTCCTCGTCCTGGATCGGGCGGGCGGCGCGGGTTCTGACCACCCCGCCGCTCGGCCCGCTGATCGTGCTGGTGGCCTTCGCCGCCGTGTTCACGGCGATGAGCGACCGCTTCCTGACCCCGGGAAACCTGTCGCTGATCGCGCAGCAATCGGTGATCATCGGCACGCTGGCGATCGGCCAGACGCTGGTGATCCTGACCGCCGGCATCGACCTGGCCACCGGCGCCATCGCCGTGCTGGGCACCATCGTCGCCGGCAAGCTGGTGGACGAAGGCTATGCCGCCCTGCCCTCGCTGCTGCTGGCGATCGGGCTGTGCAGCCTGGTCGGGCTGGTCACCGGCACGCTGGTCAGCCGGCTGAAGCTGCCGCCCTTCATCGTCACGCTCGGCCTGCTCGGCATCGTCACCGCCGCCACCCGGCTGTTCTCAGGCGGCGGCGCCTTCCCGGTGCTGGACGACCTGCTGGGCTGGACCGGCAACACGCTGCGCCTGGGCGGCGCCGTGATCACCTACGGCATCATCATCATGCTCGGCCTCTACGGGCTGGTCTGGTACCTGCTGAACCAGACCGCCTGGGGCAAGCATGTCTACGCCATCGGCAACAGCCCGGAGGCGGCGCGGCTGGTCGGCATCCCGGTGCAGCGGCGCATCCTGTCGGTCTATCTGTTCGCCGCCTTCCTCTACGGCATCGGCGCCTGGCTGGCGCTGGGGCGGATCCCGAATGCCGACCCGAACGCGATGCAGAACGCCAACCTGGACAGCATCACCGCCGTGGTGATCGGCGGCACCAGCCTGTTCGGCGGCCGCGGCAGCCTGATCGGCACGCTGATCGGCGTCCTGATCGTCGGCGTGCTGCGCAACGGCCTGACCCTGATCGGCATCGACCCGCTGTGGCAGGACCTAGTCACCGGCGTCCTGGTGATCGCCGCGGTCGCGCTGGACCAGCTGTCGCGCTGGAGGCGGGTATGAGTGCGCCGATCCTGGAGGCCCGCGGCGTGGTCAAGCGCTACGGCCATGTCACCGCGCTGGGCGGCGTCGATTTCGAGCTGCGCGACGGCGAGGTGCTGGCGGTGATCGGCGACAACGGCGCCGGCAAGTCGACCCTGATCAAGGTGCTGTCCGGCGCGATCACGCCCGACGAGGGCGAGGTGCTGCTGGACGGCCAGCCGGTGCGGTTCCACGGGCCGCTCGACGCCCGCCGCCGCGGCATCGAGACGGTGTACCAGGACCTGGCGGTGGCGCCGGCCCTGGACATCGCCGCCAACCTGTATCTGGGGCGCGAGCTGCGCCGGCCCGGGCCGCTCGGACGCTGGCTGCGGCTGCTCGACAAGCCGCGGATGCGCAGCGAGGCGCAGCGCCACATGGACGAGCTGCGCTTCCGCCTGCCCTCGATCACCCATGCGGTCGAAAGCCTGTCCGGCGGCCAGCGCCAGGGCGTCGCCGTGGCCCGCGCCGCGGTCTTCGCCCGCAAGCTGGTGATCATGGACGAGCCGACGGCGGCGCTGGGCGTGCGCGAGACCGGCCAGGTGCTGGACCTGATCCGCGGCATCCGGGACCGAGGTTTGCCCGTCGTCCTGATCAGCCACAACATGCCGAACGTGTTCGAGGTGGCCGACCGCATCCATGTGATGCGCCTGGGCCGCCGCGTCGCCGTGACCTCGCCGCAGCGCCACAGCATGGCCGAGGTGGTGGCGATCATGACCGGGGCGATGCCGGGCGACCAGCCGGCCCCAAGCGGTGAGACCGCCGCATGACACCCCTTCCCTTCCCAACCGACCGAAAGACGAGAGACCGAGCATGACCCGCCTGGACGAGAAGCTGGCCCGCATTCGCGCCGGACACTACAAGCGCAGCGACTTCATCATCGCCGATGCCAAGGATGGCGACATGGGGCCGAGCCTGACCTCGACCGGCCCGAAGCGCGCGCCGGACGGCAGTTGGACCCGCTACCGCACCCGCGACGAGTTCCTGGACACCATCCGCCAGGTGGTGGAGCAAGACATCGTCGACATCATGCTGGTCTCGGCCTCGAACCTGGAGCGGCTGGTCGAGAGCGGCACCTTCCGCGACAGCAAGGTCAAGCCGGCGATCCGCGCCAACGACACCACCGATGTCTGGGTGGTGCGCGGCTGCAGCTATCCCAAGCAGCCGTCGCGCCCGTTTCGGTCGGCGCTGCTGCCGCGGGTGATGCATGGCGGCCTGACCCCCGACCCGAAGGCGCCGGTGACCGGCACCGATCTCGGCCTCTACTCCGTCACCTTCAACAACGACCTCGATTCCGACATCCGGTCGCTGGAGGCCTTCGCCGAGTTCCGGGCCGACTGCGCTGCCAATGGTTTCAAATACTTCTTCGAGGTCTTTAATCCGAACGTCGCCAGCGGCATCGACCCGGCGCTGCAGCCGCACTATCTGAACGACTGCATCCTGCGCTGCCTGGCCGGGGTGATGAAGGCCGATCGGCCGCAATTCCTGAAGATCCCGTTCAACGGCCCGAAGGCGCTGGAGGAGCTGGCCAGCTTCGATTCCAGCCTGATCGTCGGCGTGCTCGGCGGCGGCGCCGGCACCACCCGCGACTGCTTCGAGCTGCTGCACCAGGCCGAGAAATACGGCGCCCGCGTCGCCCTGTTCGGCCGCAAGATCAACCTGGCGGAATCGCCGCTGGCGATGGTCAGCTTCATGCGCCAGGTAGCGGACGGCACGATCGCGCCGGAGGAGGCGGTGCGCGCCTATCACGGCGAGCTGCAGAAGCAGGGCATCACCCCGCTGCGGCCGCTGGCCGAGGACGTGCAGACCACCGAAGCCGTCCTGAAGCAGGGCTGAGATGGAGCGGTCCGGCATCATCTGCGGCGGCACCATCTGCATCGACGTCAACAAGGTCATCGACCGGTTCCCGCCGCAGGAGCATGTCGCCAAGATCGTGGAGGAGACGCCGGATTCCGGCGGCCCGGGCTTCAACATGGCGATCGATCTCGCCCGCCTGGGCGCCCCCTTCCCGATCGAGGTGGTGGGCGTGGTCGGCGACGATGCGCACGGGCGGATCGCCCTCGACACCTGCCGGGAGCTCGGCATCGGCTCCGGCCGGATCGCGGTGCTGCCGGGCGGCCGCACTTCCTACACCGATGTGATGATCGTCGCCGAGGGCGGGCGGCGGACCTTCTTCTACCAGGAGGGGGTCAACGCCCTGCTCTCGCCCGAGCATTTCGACCTGGCGGGGTCGACTGCGAAGATCTTCCATGTCGGCTCGCCCGGCGTGCATGCCCTCATGGACACGCCGCAGGGCAACGGCAACGGCTTCTCCGAGGTGCTGGCCCGGGCCAAGGCCACCGGCCACCGCACCAATCTGGAGCTGGTCGGCGTGGCGGGAGAGCGGCTGCGCGATCTCGCCTCGCCCTGCCTGCCGTTGCTGGACAGCATCATCATCAACGAATCGGAGGCAACGGCGCTGACCGGGCTGGAGACGCATCGCGACGGCCGGCCCGACTGGGCGCTGGTCGAGGCGGCGGCCACGGCGCTGATCCGCATGGGCGTGTCGACCCTGGCGGTGGTGCATTTCCCGGAGGGGGTGGTCGCCGCCAACCGCGACGGCCGGCTGTGGCGCCAGGGCGCGGCCTGGGTGCCGCCGGAATCGGTCAAGAGCACCAACGGCGCGGGTGACGCCCTGGCCTCCGGCGTCATGCTGGGGCTGCATGAGGGTTGGCCGGTGGAGAAAGGGCTGCGCCTCGGCGTCTGCGTCGCGGCGCTCAGCCTCGGATCGTACAGCACCTCGCGGGCGATCCCGTCGGCGGAAGAGTGCTTCGCCTATGGCGACAAGGCGGGGTTCAAGCCGACGGCGTGAGTCCTGCCGGGTCCTTCCTTGTCATCCTCGGGCTTTACCCGAGGATCCAGGGACCATCCAGGACGGTGCCTGTTGCCCCTGGATGCCCGGGTCAAGCCCGGGCATGACAGAAAAAGGAAGGTCCTCACCCCGGGATCGGGAACCGCCTCGCAAAATCCCGCACCGCATTGGCCAGCGCCGGCTCCGGCCGGGCGCCGGTGACCGCGTCGACGATCAGGTCGGCCAGCGCCGTCATCTGGCCCTCGCGCATCCCTCGCGTGGTGACCGCCGGCGTGCCCAGCCGCAGCCCGGACGGGCGCAGCGGCGGGCGGGTGTCGTCCGGCACCACCTGCTTGTTCGAGACCAAGCCGACCCGGTCCAGCCGCTGCTGGGCCTCGTCGCCGTCGATGCCGAAGCTGGCGGCGACGTCGACCACCATCAGGTGGTTGTCGGTGCCGCCGGTCACCAGCTGCGCACCCCGTCCCTGCAGCGCCACGGCCAGCGCCCGGGCGTTGTCGAGCACGCGGCGGGCGTAGGCCTGGAACTCCTCCTGCGCCGCCAGGTGCAGCGCCGTGGCCAGGGCCGCGACCTGGTCCATATGCGGGCCGCCCTGCAGCCCCGGGAACACGGCCTGGTCGATCGCCTTGCGGAACGGCTCGCGGCACAGGATCAGCCCGCCGCGTGGGCCGCGCAGGGTCTTGTGCGTGGTGGTGGTGACGACGTCGAAGCCGGCCGCCAGCGGGTTCGGCAGCGCCTGGCCGGCAATCAGCCCGCCGATATGCGAGACATCGGCCATGGTGATGGCCCCGACCTCGTCGGCGATCGCCTTGAAGGCGGCGTAGTCGATGTCGCGCGGGTAGGAGGAAAAGCCGGTGATCAGCAGCTTCGGCCGCTCGCGCCGCGCCGTCTCGCGGATCGCGTCGAAGTCGAAGCCGCCGCCGGCGACGGTGCCATAGCGGATGAAGCGGAAGATCCGGCCCATCGCCGAGACCGGGGCGCCATGGGTCAGGTGGCCGCCATGCGACAGATCCATCGCCAGGATAGTGTCGCCAGGCTGCAGCAGGCCGAAATACACCGCCTGGTTCATCGGCGACCCGGACAGCGGCTGGACATTGGCGTGCTCGGCCCCGAACAGCGCCTTGGCCCGGCCCTGGGCCAGCTCCTCGATCTCGTCGGCATGGAGGTTGCCGCCATAGTAGCGGCGGCGCGGCTGCCCCTCGGCGTATTTGTCGGCGAAGACCGAGCCGAGCAGCGGCCGCAGCTCCGGAAAGGCATGGTTCTCCGACGCGATCAGCGTCAGGCCCTGGTGCTGCCGGCGCTCCTCGCGCTCGAGGATGCTGGCCGCCTCCGGATCGGCTTCGGCCAAGCGGCTGCGCAGATCGGGGTCGGCTGGGTCGGGCTGGTGCTGATATTCCATGGGGACTGCTCCGTTGCGATGCCTGGACACGAATCGCCCGACCAGCTTCCAAGGAAGGCTGCCCAGGCGAGCGGCATCGAAACGGTCCTCCACGCTCCCTCGGGGTGCTCCCCCGTCTCGCCAGTCACGTGGAGGGTATGGCTGATCCTGCGATCGCGACGATGATCGGCGGGACGCGGCGCCGCGTCAACCGCGCAGAGTCAGAACAGCCGCCCGCCATTCGGCACCGGCCGCTCGATCGCGGCCAGCACGACGTTGCCGTCGGCATCGGGGAAGCCCAGCACCAGGATCTCGGAGAGGAAGCGGCCGATCTGCTTCGGCGGGAAGTTCACCACCGCCGCCACCTGGCGGCCGAGCAGCGTGTCCGGCGTGTACAGCGCCACCAGCTGGGCCGAGCTGCGCTTCTGCCCGATCTCGGGGCCCAGGTCGACGGTCAGCTTGTAGGCCGGCTTGCGCGCCTCCGGATACGGCTCCACCGCCACGATGGTGCCGACCCGGATATCGACCTTAGCGAAATCGTCGTAGCTAATCGTCATGCTGCCCCCCGCGAGACCGGCGCACCCTGCCGTGTCGGCGCCCGGATGGCAAGAAGGCCGTCCCGGGGCGGCCTTCCTTACGTCGGGATCAGCGTTCAGCGCTTCGTCGTCGGGGCCTTCAGCACGCCCTTCAGCTCGTCGAAGCTGGCGCTGACGCGCTTGCTGACGATCTCGGCGGCCTCGGTGTTCGACTTGGCCAGGAGCTCGGCCAGTTCCTTCATGTCGGCGATCGCCTTCTCGAAGGCGGTCTTCGCCAGCTCGGTCTGCTTGGCCAGCTTCTCCTCCGGCGCCCCGGCGGAGACGGCAGTCGAGAACTGGCTCTGCAGCTCGGCCATGTTCTGGCGCAGGATCTCGCCCTGGCGGCGGGCGAAGGCCTGCAGGCCCTCGGCCGCGGTGCGGTTGGCGGCGGTCAGCGCCTCGATGTTCTTGCGCTGGGCCTGCAGCACAGCGTCGAGGTCGACACCCGGCACCTTGAACTCGCCCAGCATCTTCGTGAAGTCGACGTCCCAGACCGGCGGCACCTTGCTCATGGCCCAACTCCTGGTTGCACAATAAAGCAGCACCTTACACGGGGTCGACCGCACCGCAAAAGAAAATTGTGCACTGCAGCAAAGTTGTCATCCAGCGCAGTCGCGACTCTCATCTAGTGCAGCGTCGGCTCCTGCCCAGCCGAGGCCGGCGGCTGGTCCGGAGATTCCGCCCGGCGTTCGTCACGGCGGCGGCCGAAGGTGTTCTGCCACTGCTCGGCCTGGCGCAGCCGCTGGTCCAGCGCCTTCATGGTGCGGTCGAGATCCGGCGAATCATCCTGCTCCCAGGCCCGCAGCACCAGGCCGTAGATCAGGCACAGCGCCTGCACCCGTGCCCGGCCGATCAGCCCGGTCGTGGAGATGCCAGCGGATTGCAGCGTCCAGCGCATCGACAGCTCGAGCTGCCGCGCCTGCAAGAGGGTGGCGAGCGGGTCGAGCCGCAGGTCGCGCAGGATCGCCTTGACCCCGGCGCGATGGGCCGACAACACGTCGAAGCGGCGCATCACCAGGTCGAACAGCCGGTCGCGTGGGCTTTCATCGGCGCCCGGCAGCCCTTCGGACAGCACCGCCTGGTCGATCATCCGGCTGAATCCGGCCAGCAGCCCCGGCTTGGTCGGGCAGTGGCGGTACAGCGCCGACATCGGCACCCGCGCCGCCTGGGCGACATCAGCCAGGGTCAGGGCACGCCACCCCTTTTCCGCCGCCAGGTCGACCGCGGTGGTGACGACATGGTTCGCAATATCGGCCTTCTTCGCCATGGTCCCGGCCCTCGCGCCATCGGCCTTGCGGCCCCCCACGCCGGCCCGAACGGAACCGACGCCATTGGCCCCAATCTAGCGCAATTCGGCGGGAAGGCGAGCCGGCACCGATTTCAGCGCTTCGCTACGTCCGCGACCACGCCGCCGGTCAGGGTCACCAGTTGCTCCGGCGTCAGGGCGAAGACCGAGTTCGGCGTCCCGGCCGCGGCCCAGATCCGCGGCAGCGCCAGCAGGTCACGATCAATCACCACATGCGGCGGCACGGCGTGGCCGACCGGGGCGACGCCGCCGATGGCGAAGCCGGTCGCGTCGCGCACGAAGCCGGCATCGGCGCGCTCGATCTTCAAGCCATCGATGCGTCCGGCCAGCGCCGCGGCCACCGCCGCCTCGTCGACCCGGTTGACGCCGCTGGCGATCACCAGCACCGGCCGGCTGCTGCCCCGGGCACGGAAGACCAGCGACTTGGCGATCTGGGCCACGTCGCAACCGATCGCCGCTGCGGCATCGGCCGAGGTCCGTGTCGAAGAGTCGAACACCCGGATTTCGGGTTCATGCCCCGCCGCCGCCAGCGCCGCGGCGACGCGCTCGCTGCTGTTAGCCGGCATTTCCCACCCCCCTTGCGTCCTCCGTCGTCTTGCGGTGAGTCGAATGAGGGCGTGGGCCGCGAAGAGCGTATCCAGCCATACGGTCGAGCGGCCCGCGCCCGCAGGCGGCCACCGCAAGGCGACCCTCCGGGCCGGTTGAACATGCCGACCGGGGGCGTCGAACGGCTTGCGCGATGCGCCGCATCGCGCTGCGCCCTTCTCCTGCCCGGTCGGCATGTTGAACCGGCGCAGGACGTAAGGGGGGTGGGAAATGCCGGCTTGCCACTACGCCAGCTCGCGGCCGCGCTGGGTGGCGGCAGCGACCGCCTTGGTCATCAGCGGCTGCAACCCGTCCGGCGCCATCAGCACGTCGAGCGCCGCCTGGGTGGTGCCCTTCGGGCTGGTCACGGCGATGCGGAGGTCCGCCGCGCTCTCGGTCGCCGCCCCGGCCAGGGCGCCGGCGCCGACCACGGTCTGCCGCGCCAGTTGCATGGCGAGATCGGCGGGCAGCCCGGCGGCGCGGCCGGCTTCTGCCAGGGTCTCGATCAGGTAGAAGACATAGGCCGGGCCGCTGCCGGAGACGCCGGTGACCGCGTCCATCAGCGCGTCGTCCTCGATCCAGGCGGTCTGCCCGGCGGCCCGCATCAGGCTCTCGGCGCGGCGGCGCTGGTCCGGCGTCACCGCGGCATTCGCCACCAGGACGGAGATGCCCTGGCCGATGGCCGCGGGCGTGTTCGGCATGGCGCGGACGACCGCGGCTGCGGTCCCAAGCCCCTGCTCGAGATACCCCAGGGTGCGGCCGGCGGCGATCGACAGGAACAGCGTTCCCGGCCCGGCGAAGCGGCGATAGGCCGGCAGCGCCTCGGGCATCATCTGCGGCTTCACCGCCAGGACCACCACCTCGGGCGCGAGGTCGGGCGGCAGGCTGGCGGCGTCGCGGACATGGTGCAGCCGCGGATCGGCGAGGCCGAGATCCGCCGGCTCCACCGCCCAGATCCGGTCGGCGGCGTTGCCCGCCAGCCAGCCCTTGACCAGCGCGCTTCCCATCCGGCCGCAGCCGACCAGCAAGAGATCGGACACCCTGTCGCTCCCCATTCCGTCGAGACGCGCCATCATGGCGCCGTCCCGGGAGGGCGCAAGGCCCTTCGCGACCCGACGCGCACCGGATGCCGGAACATGGACGGATGTTCTGCATTTCTTAAGCTGCGGAGATCCCGGCTTTGCCGGAGATTGAGGCTCACGGTTCCCGTCGCCGGGTCATCGCCGGCGCCGAAGTTGGAGAGCGAAGCCATGGTCACCCTCCCCCGCGCGGCTGCCGCGCTTCTCGCCGGCTTGGTGGCCGCATCGCCCGCCTGGGCCCAGACGACCGTCATCCAGCCCACCGTGCCGGCCCCGACGACCGCGCCCCCGACCACCGTGCCGGAGAAGGCGTTGCCCTTTCCGGTACCGCCCGACACCCGGATCGAAGAGCCGCGCCGGTCGCCGGTCGCGCCCGACCTGCGCCACCCCGCGATCTCGGCCGTCGCAGGCGGGGCGGCCCCGACCGATCCGCGCGAATACGCGACCAGCACGCCGATCACCGTGACCGGCCGGATCGACGGCGTCTCCCGCCGCAACGGCGTGACCTCGTTCCGCCTGCAGACCCCGACCGAGGCCTGGACCGTGGTGGTGCCGCCCGGCCAGCCCGGCCAGGTCGCCAGCGGCCGCCGGGTCACCGTGGTCGGGTACCCGCATGTCGAGATCCGCAACCAACTGCTGGCGCAGAGCGTCACCGCCGGCAAGTAGCGGCTACGCCACACAGATGCCCGGCACCCCGACCGTCTGGAACAGGTGCGGCGACGCGACGGCCGAGTCCGGATAGGCGGACAGTTTCGCCCGGAACTCCGGATTCATGAAGGCGGCCCGGAAATCGGCGGTCGAGTCCCAGACGGCGTAGTTCAGATAGGTCGGGCTGTCGCCAAGCGCGCGGTGCAGCTGGGTCGAGATGAAGCCCGGCTGGCGCTTCATGATCTCGGCATCGCCCTGCCAGGCCTGGAGGAAAGCCCGCTCGTCGGCCGGGTCCATCGTGAAGACGTTGACCAGCACGACCGGCGCAGCCTCGACGGCGATCTGGCGATCGATCGGGAAGGCGGGATCGAGGGGGCGCATCTGCGGCATGACATTCTCCGTCCGATATGGTTGCATGATGTCAAGTTGGAGCGACCGCAACAAACCATATTGACATCATGGTGTCAATATCACCGTATGGTGACGTATGACCGAGCCGACGCGAACGCCGGCGGGGACCGCCTTGACCGATCTCTTCCTCGACCTGTTCAGGCTCAACAACCGGGTGCTCGCCGCGGGAGACCGGCTGATCGCCGGGCTCGGCCTGACCAGCGCCCGCTGGCAGGTCCTCGGCACCATCGTCGCGGCGGTCCGGCCGCAGCCGGTGGCGTGGCTGGCACGCGACATGGGCGCCAACCGCCAGAACGTCCAGCGCATCGTCAACGATCTGGTGGCGGACGGGCTGGTCGCGTTCCAGCCCAACCCGCATCACCGGCGCGCTCAACTGGTGGTGCTGACCGACAAGGGGAGAGAAACCTTCGACGCCGCCATGCGCCTGCAAGCCCCCTGGGTCGACGGGCTGGCCGAAGGGCTGCGGGTCGAGGACATCGCGACGACGCACGGCGTCATGACGGCGCTGCGCCGGACGCTGGAAGCCAGCAGCGACGCCCGCGAACAGGACTGACCTATCCCTAGGTATGGGCCGCCCTGATCGCATGTCCGATAATCCGGGCGGGCTGGTTCCGCTATCGTCTCAATGCACAGCGGCTCTCCCCCCCGACACCGCTGATGTCCAACGCCCGCCACTGTCCCTGCCCCCCCGACAGTGGCGGGCGCCCCCTTTCCCGAAAACGATGTGACAATTCGAACCGAGCCTCATTCGCGCTCTCCTCACCCGATGGAGAGGCGATATCCTCGGATCGAAGCCCCGAGTCCCTGCACAGCGAGGATGGAATGCCGCAACGTTCGCCCGGGCGCTCCGCTCTCGGGTCGCTGGTCCTGATCGCAGCCGTCGTCGGCGTCGGCGGCGCGGCCTTCGCCTATACGGCGGGATGGCTCTCGCCCCAGCGCCTGACCCCGGACAAGCTGGTCGCGGCGCTGGCGCCGCCCGGCGGCGCGGCGCCCGGCCATCGCCGCAACCACGCCAAGGGCATCTGCTTCACTGGCGTGTTCGAGTCCAACGGCGCCGGCGCCACGCTGTCGAAGGCCCAGGTCTTCGCCAAGGGCCAGTACCCGGCCCTCGGGCGCTTCAACCTCGCCACACCCAATCCGAATGCCGCGGACGCCACGGTCCGCGTGCGCGGCATCGGGCTGCGCATCGCGACGCCGGACGGGCAGGAATGGCGCAGCGCCATGATCGACCCGCCGGTCTTCCCGGTGGCGACGCCGCAAGACTTCTATGAGCTGCTGACCGCCTCCGGCAGCAAGGACCCGGAGGCGATGAAGACCTTCGCCGCCGCCCATCCATCATTCGGCGCCTTCGTCGCCTGGGCGCAGAGCGCACCCTGGACCGGCAGCTATGCCGAGGACCGGTTCAACAGCCTCAACAGCTTCGTCTTCACCGATGGCTCCGGCGCCGACCACACGGTGCGCTGGTCGCTGCTGCCCGCGGCGCAGGCCGTGCCGGTGGCCCCGGAGGAGCTGGCGAAGCTCGGCCCCGATTTCCTCGACCAGGACATCGTCAACCGCGTCGCCGCCGGGCCGCAGCGCTGGACCCTGGCGGTCACGGTCGCCAATCCGGGCGACCCGACGGCGGATCCGACCAAGGCCTGGCCGGCGGATCGCCGCGCCGTCGAGGTCGGCGCGCTGGTGGTGCAGAAGATCGAGCCCGAGCTGGACGGGCCCTGCCGCGACATCAACTTCGACCCCACCGTGCTGCCCGCCGGCATCAGGACCTCGGACGACCCGTTCCCGGCCGCGCGGTCGGCCGCCTATGCCCGGTCCTACGATCTCCGCACGGCGGAACACGACGCCTATCCGGGAGCCAAGCCATGACCTCGGGCCGCCGGCACTTCACCGCCTTCCAGCGCCTGCTGCACTGGCTCATGGCCATCTGCATCCTGGCCATGCTGTTCATCGGCGTCGGCATGGTGTCGACCGTCATGCCGAACCACCTGACGCTGGTGGCGATCCACAAGCCGCTCGGCGTCGCCATCCTGGTGCTGGTGCTGATCCGCCTCGGGCTGCGCCTGCGCTACGGCGCGCCGGCGCTGCCGGCCGACCTGCCCGAGCCGATGAAGCTCGCCGCGCATCTGTCGCACCATGCGTTTTATCTGCTGATGATCGGCATGCCCCTGATCGGCTGGGGCATGCTGTCCGCCGCGGCCTATCCGGTGGTGCTTTTCCCGGGCGTGACCCTGCCGCCGATCCTGCCGCAGGATGCCGGGCTGCATGCGCTGCTGTGGAGCGCGCATGTGTACCTGGCCTTCGCCTTCTTCGCCCTGATCCTGCTGCATGTCGCAGCGGCGCTGTTCCACGCCCTGGTGCGGCGCGACGGCGTGTTCGAGGCGATGGCCTCCGGGCCGGCCCGCGACGGCGCTGCCCCGCCCGGACGCCGGGCGGTCTGAACGGGGCGGCGCCGCCCGCGGGTCAGCGCCCCCCTTCGATCTTGCGGCGGCGCTGGTTGATGCCGCCGGTGCCGTAGGGATATTCCGCCATCTCGGGCCGGCTGACCGCGTCCAGCGTGGCGATCTCGTCGCCGGTCAGCGCCAGCTTTGCCGCCCCCAGATTGTCGGCCAGCTGCTGCCGGGTGCGGACGCCCAGGATCACCGAGGTCACCGCCGGCTGCGCCGCGACCCAGGCCAGCGCCACCTGCGCCATGCCGACCCCGCGCGCCTTGGCGATGTCCTCGACCGCCCCGATCACCGCCCAAGTGGTCGATCTGGCGTTGCGGGCGTCATAGGCCTCCATGCCGCGCTGCGGGTTCTCGCCCAGGCGCGTGGCGCCGGTCGGCATCTGGTCGCGCTTGTACTTGCCCGACAGCCAGCCGCCGCCCAGCGGCGACCACGGCAGCAGCCCGATTCCGGCGTCGAGCGCCGCCGGCACGATCTCGTGCTCGATGTCGCGGACCAGCAGGTTGTATTGCGGCTGCAGCGTCACCGGAGGGGCATAGCCGTTGGCCTTGGCCAGCCAGACCGCCTTGGTCAGCTGCCAGCCGAGGAAGTTCGAGAAGCCGTAATAGGCGATCTTGCCGTTGCGGACCGAATCATCGAGGAAGCGCAGCGTCTCCTCCAGCGGCGTCAGGGCGTCCCAGGCGTGCATCTGGTAGAGGTCGACCTGCTCGACGCCCAGGCGCCGCAGCGAGGCGTCGAGCGCCGCGCCCAGATGCTTGCGCGACAGGCCGAGGTCGTTCGGCCCCGCCCCCATGGGGAACCGGCCCTTGGTGGCGATCACCAGGTCCTGGGCGATGCCGGGCCGGCTCTTGAGCCAACGGCCGATGATCTCCTCCGACACGCCGCCGCTGTAGACGTCGGCGGTGTCGAGGAAATTGCCGCCGGCATCGACATAGTCGTTCATCAGCGCGAAGGAGGTGGCCTCGTCGGACTCCTTGCCGAACGTCATGGTGCCGAGGCAGTAGGCCGTGACGACGGCGCCGCTGTTGCCGAGCTTGCGATATTCCATGGTCTTGCTCCCGTCGGGATTTCGGAATCGGGCAAGGCGCCCGGGCCGCGGCCCGGTGCCGGCGTCTGCTGGAGAGGCAAAACGAATGTGGACCCGGCCGGCCGCCTGCCGCGTCGGGGATCGCGGGCAGAATGGAACGCCACTCTAGATGGGACAAATAGATTGTGCAGATCCGATTGATCGGATTCCCAGCACAATCGCTGGCGGGTCAGACGCGATCCAGGAACCCGAGCACCCGCTTGGTGAGCAGCGCGGTCGCCGCGGCGTCATAGGACGGCAGCGAGCTGTCGGCGAAATAATGCTGGTCGCCCGGATACAGGAACAGCTCCGCATCCGCGACCTTGGCGACGATCTCGCGGGCGGCGTCGACATCGCCCTCGCCGACGAAGACCGGGTCGGAATCCATGCCGTGGATCTGGACCGGCACGCCGTCCGGCCAGGGCCCGAAGGCCCAGTCGCCGCTGATCGGGATGCAGGAGTAGAACAGCAGCGCGCCGCGGGCACCCGGCCGGGTCTGGGCCAGCTTCTGCGCCGGCAGCACGCCGAAGGAGAAGCCGGCATAAACCAGCCCAGGCGGCAGGGCGTCGGCGATGCGGACGCCACGCTCCCGCAACTCGTCGAATCCGGCCTGGTGGATGAAGGCCATCCCCTCCTCGATGCTGCCGAAGGTCCGCCCGTCGAACAGGTCCGGCGCGTGCACGGTGTGGCCGCCCGCCCGCAGCGCGTCCGCGAAGGCGCGCAGCCCCGGGGTCAACCCCTGGGCGTGGTGGAACATCAGGACCTCGGTCATCGTCACCTCCGGGTCAGTAGGGCGTGCCGTCCTTGTGCAGGAACCGGCCGTCGGTGCTGGGGCTCATCATATCGACGTCGGAGCAGGTGATCACGTCGTCGGGCGAGCGCGAACCGACTTCGAGATAGACCGCCACAGCGCCCGACCGGTTGATCATGTGGTGGCCGTTGCCGGAGTTCTTCGGAAAGGCCGCGCAGTCGCCGGCGCGCAGCACCGTTTCGCCGCCATCCTCGATCAGCACCACCTCGCCCTCCAGCACATGGACGAACTCGTCCTCGTCCGAATGCCAGTGGCGCTGGCTGGACCAGCCGCCCGGCGGCAGGCGCATCAGGTTGACCCCGAAATCGGCAAGCCCTGCGGCATCGCCCAGCCGCTGCCGGATGCGGTCGGCGCAGGGCGCGTCGAAGGGGGACGGATAGCCGGAGCCCTTGCGTTCCGGCACGGCGGCGATGTCGATCTTGGGCATGCGGCCTCCCCACGATCAGCGCAGTGCCGACCTAGCACGATTCTGCGCGAGAGGGCATGGTCGTCGGCGCGCCGCCGGGATCCGGCCGAGGGGGTCTGCGCGGGACAGGCATGGCAAGGGTGATTCCGCTGGACTATTTGTTCCCGTTATGTTCTAATTCAGGAATGGTCGATGCCATCAAAGCCGGAACTCCCTCCGCCGCCTCACCGTCCCCGGACGAGCGGGACACCGAGGTGCTGTCCGAGCTGAGGGAACTCGGCCTGGAGCTGGCCCGCGCCTTCCAGGCCAAGGCCCTCGTCCCCGTACAGGCCGGCGATCTCGACAACGCCGAACGGGCCGAAGCCGGCTTCAACCGCACCGCCCTGGGCATCCGCCGCGCCATCGCGCTATCTCTCAGCCCCCGCACCACGAAAAAGCCCGGCTTCTCGCGAAGCCGGGCTCATCGTCAGGGCCGCAGCGGCCGAACCGCGTCAGGCTTCGCCGACCGTATCCAGGATCGCGGCAGAGACCGCCTCGCTGGCGCTCTTGCCGCCCCACAGGATGAACTGGAAGGCGGGGTAGAAGCGCTCGCACTCGGTCAGCGCGATGTCGACCAGGTCCTCAAGCTGCTCCTGGCTCGCCGCCTGGGCGCCGCGCAGCAGCGTGGTGTGCCGGAACATCGGCGTCAGCTCCTCGGAGTCGACATCGAAATGGCCGAGCCACATCCGCTCATTGATGATGCCGAGCAGCTCCGCCACGTCGCGGCGCTTCTTCTCCGGCACCTTCAGGTCGAACTGGCAGGAGAACTGCATGGCGCTGATCTCCTCCTGCCAGAAGAAGAACAGGCGATAGCTGCACCACCGGCCGGCGACCTCGGCCAGCATCTCCTCGTTGCTGGCGCGCTCGAAACTCCAATCATTGGCGCCGATGATTTCCTCGAGCGTGTCGAGGGGGTTTTGGGTGAAGGCGGCTTCCTCGAAGGTCTGGGACGCTGTGGTCATGATCCTCCGCTCCCGTACCGCGGCGATACGCACCGGTGGCGCTCGCGCTCGGCCAATACCCAATGTGTAGTGGTGTTAACCATTACAGCCTTTCCAAGACGACGGTCGCACAAGGGCTTGATGGGCGCAATCGATATGCTCCGCCGTCGCGATAAAAGTTGTGGATGATTTGTGACGAAATTCAGTCCGCTACCTTGGCCCGAGGCCTGCGGCCCTTCGGCGCAGGCGCCGCGGCCGGGGCTGCCTTGGCCTTACGGGCAGGCTTGGCGGCCGCGGTTGCAGCTGCCGGGGCCGCCCGCTTCGAAGCCGCAGGCTTGGCCGCAGCTTCCAGCGCCGCCACCCGGGCGGCCAGCAACTCCTGCTCCTCGCGTGCCCGCTGGGCCAGGGCGCGGACGATCTCGAACTCCTCGCGGGTGACCACGTCGAGCCGCGACAGCACGTGCTCGAACTGCTCGCGCAGGCGGGTCCTCGCCTCCTCGCGCACGCCGGCGACGGCACCGAAGGCTCCGGTCGCGACGCGGACCAGATCGTCGATCAGCTTGGTGTCGAAGGGCATGTCGGGCGGTATCCGGAACAAATCATCATCATCAGGCAATATGGCGGCCGGTTCCCCGCGTTGCAACACGCTGGACCGCGCGCCTATAAGGCACGCTCCGCCACCCGGAACGGGAACAGACATGGGTTGGTTCGATCCGGTCGCCCTGCAGATCGGTCCCATCGCGATCCGCTGGTACGCGCTCGCCTACATCGCCGGCTTCATCCTGGGCTGGCGCTATGCGCTGTGGCTGACCCGCCGCACCACGCTGCCGCCCGACCGGATGGCGCTGGACGACTTCCTGACCTGGGCCGTGGTCGGCACCATCCTGGGCGGGCGGCTCGGCTACGTCCTGTTCTACAATCTCGACGAATATCTGGCGAACCCGCTGTCGATCCTGGAGATCTGGCATGGCGGCATGTCCTTCCATGGCGGCTTCCTCGGCGTGACCGCCGCGATCATCCTGTTCGCCCGCAGCCGCGGCTTCTCGCCCCTGCTGCTGGGCGACGTGGTCGGCGCCGCAGCGCCGATCGGGCTGTTCTTCGGCCGCATCGCCAATTTCGTGAACGGCGAGCTGTGGGGCCGCGCGGTGACCGAGCCCTGGGTGACCTGGGGCATGGTGTTCCCGAATGCCGGGCCGGCGCCGCGGCATCCCAGCCAGCTGTACGAGGCGGGGCTGGAAGGGCTGCTGCTGTTCCTGATCCTGCTGCCGCTCGCCGCCAGCCCGCGCATCCGGGCCAAGCCGGGCATCGTGCTGGGCACCTTCATCGCTTGGTACGGGCTGTCGCGCTTCCTGGTCGAGTTCGTGCGCGAGCCGGATGCCCAGCTGGGCTATCTGATGGGCACCGACTGGTTCACCCGGGGCCAGCAGCTGTCGATCCCGATGATCCTGATCGGGATCGCCGTCGTGCTGTGGGCAGCCCGGCGGCCGGCGGTCGAGGCCCCTGCCCCGGCCCCGTCACCGCCCGCCCCGTCGCCGACCGCGTGACCGTGCTGCTCGACCTGCTGCGCCGCCGCATCGCCGTCGACGGCCCGCTGACGGTGGCGCAGTACATGGCCGAGGCGCTGGGCCATCCGCGGCACGGCTACTACATCCGGCAGGACCCGCTGGGCGCGGCCGGCGACTTCACCACCGCGCCGGAGATCAGCCAGGTCTTCGGCGAGCTGATCGGGCTGTGGTGCGCCGACCTGTGGCAGCGGATGGGCGCACCCGACCCGGTGCTGCTGGTCGAGCTCGGCCCCGGCCGCGGCACGCTGATGCAGGATGCGCTGCGCGCCGCCGGCCGCGCCGCCCCCGGCTTCCGCGCCGCGCTGCGGCTGCATCTGGTCGAGACCAGCCCGGCCCTGCGCGCGGCCCAGGCGGCGCGGCTGGCCGAGGCGAATCCGGCCTGGCTGGACCGGCTGGCCGATCTACCGGACGGGCCGGCGCTGGTGGTCGCCAACGAATTCTTCGACGCCCTGCCGATCCGGCAGTGGCAGCGCGGCGCCAAGGGCTGGCACGAGCGCCTGGTCGGCTGGGACGAGGACGCCGGCCGGCTGCGCTGGGAGCTATCCGCCCGCGCCGACCCAGGGTTGGCGCTGATCCCGGAGTCGGTGCGGGGCGCGCCCGAAGGCTCGATCGCCGAGGCCTGCCCGGCCGGGCTGTCGCATGCTGCCCTGCTCGGCCGGCGCCTGGCGCAGCAGGGCGGCGCCGCGCTGATCGTCGACTACGGCCCGGCCCGCAGCGCGCCGGGCGACAGCTTCCAGGCGATCCGGCGCCACGCCTTCGCCGATCCGCTGGAGGCGCCAGGCGAGGCCGACCTGACCGCCCATGTCGATTTCCAGGCCCTGGCCGCCGCCGCGACCCAGGCCGGCGCCGAATCCCACGGCCCGGTGACTCAGGGCGCATTCCTGGAGTCGCTGGGCCTGCACGCCCGCGCGGCGCAGCTGAAGACGGTGTCCCCAGCCCGCGCCGCCGAGATCGACGCCGCGGTCGAGCGGCTGGCCGGCCCGCAGCAGATGGGCACGCTGTTCAAGGCCCTGGCCCTGACGGCCCCCGGCCTCGGCGCGCCGGCGGGATTTCCCTGAGCTGGCCGGCGATGCTATTCCGTCCTTGCCCGAATCCGCCGGAGCCCGCCTCGTGATCACCGTCGACACCCTCGCCCTGCCCGGCATCGGGCATGGCTTCTTCCCGCGCACCGGCGGCGTCAGCGAAGGCATCTTCACCTCGCGCAACTGCGGCTTCGGCTCCGGCGACCGGCGCGAGGCGGTGGCCGAGAATCGCGACCGCTGCCGGCGCGAGCTCGGGCCGGCCGAGACGCTGCTGACCGTCTACCAGGTGCACAGCCCGAACGTCGCGACGGTGACCGGGCCCTGGACGCCGGAGTCGTCGCCCCAGGCCGACGCTATGGTCACCGACCGGCGCGGCGTGGCACTGGGCATCCTGACCGCCGACTGCGCCCCGGTCCTGTTCGCCGATGCCGAGGCCGGGGTGATCGGCGCCGCCCATGCCGGCTGGAAGGGCGCCCTCGGCGGCGTCACCGATGCCACCATCGCGGCGATGCGCGCGCTCGGCGCGGTGCCGGAGCGGATCACGGCGGCCGTCGGCCCCTGCATCGGCCCGGACAGCTACGAGGTCGGCCCCGAGTTCCGCGACCGGTTCCTGGCGGAGGATCCGGAGAGCGCCGGCTTCTTCCACACCCCCGGCACGCGGCCGCATTTCGACCTGCCGGGCTATGTCGCGCATCGCCTGCGCCGCGCCGGGCTGCGCGACGTCACCGTCACCGGGCTCGACACTTTGGCGAGTGAAGACCAATTCTTCAGCTATCGCCGCACCACTCTGCGCAAGGAGCCGGACTATGGCCGGCAGATCTCGGCGATCCTGCTGACGGGCTGAAAAAGATGCCGCACCTGATCACCCTGTTCCTGTTCATCGTCGTGGCGCTGCTCGGCGGCTGCGTGCTGATGATGATGTGACAATTCGGGGTCAGGGTTGCGTGAAGTCCGTTTACACCCCGATGCGCGCGGGATATACGCAGCCGCATCCGGCCCCGGCCACCGCCCGAGACCACCGAGCCGCTCCCCATGAAAATCATCGCCTGCAACAGCAATCGTCCGCTCTGCGAGGCGATCGCCGCCTATTTGCAAATCCCGCTGACCAAGGCCCAGATCCGGCGCTTCGCCGACATGGAGGTCTTCGTCGAGATCCTCGAGAACGTCCGCGGCGAGGATGTCTTCGTGATCCAGCCGACCAGCTTCCCAGCGAATGACAACCTGATGGAGATGCTGGTCGCCATCGACGCGCTGCGCCGCGGCTCGGCCCGCCGGATCACCGCGGTGATGCCCTATTACGGCTATGCCCGGCAGGACCGCAAGACCGGCCCGCGCACGCCGATCTCGGCCAAGCTGGTGGCCAACCTGATCACCCGCGCCGGCGCCGACCGGGTGCTGACCCTCGACCTGCATGCCGGCCAGATCCAGGGCTTCTTCGACATCCCGCTGGACAACCTGGTGGCCGCGCCGGTGTTCGTGAAGGACATCCGCAGCCGCTTCTCCAGCGACAACCTGGTCATCGTCTCGCCCGACGTCGGCGGCGTGGTCCGCGCCCGGCAGGTGGCGCAGCGCCTGGACGCCGACCTCGCCATCATCGACAAGCGGCGCGAGCGCGCCGGCGTGTCCGAGGTGATGAACGTGATCGGCGACATCGACGGCCGCCGTTGCATCCTGATCGACGACATCGCCGACAGCGCCGGCACGCTGTGCAACGCCGCGGTGGCGCTGATGGAGCGCGGCGCGTCCGAGGTCTTCGCCTATATCAGCCACGGCGTGCTGTCGGGCGGCGCCGTCGCCCGCGTCGGCGCCTCGCCGATCAAGGAGATGGTGACGACCGACAGCATCCTCGCCACCGAGGCGGTGCGGCTGAGCCACAATGTCCGCCAGCTGACCATCGCGCCGCTGATGGCCGAGGCGATCCTGCGCATCGCCGAGGAGAAGTCGGTCTCCAGCCTGTTCCAGTAAGCGACGGGCCGCATCGCCCCCGCCGGGGCGATGCCCACCGGCATCCCGGGCCGCATTCGCCGGCCCGGCTTCAAATGAAAGCCGTTTTCCTGTAGAGTGACGGGGTTGTTTTCGACCCCGACGTCACCGGCATTTTGCACCGACATTGCGCAGCCTATAGTCAGAGATGATTTCGCAATGGACCACAGCATGGGGTGGCTCCCGATTGCCACGCTTGCGATCTTTGCGACGACGGCCCTTCTGGGACTGATCTTTCTCTTCATCGCCTATCGCATCGTCCGCGGCTTCGGCCGCATCGTCTTTCGCCAGGTCCGCGCCGGCAGCGACAGGGTCGTCGTCCAGACCGTCGCCTTCGCGATCGCCGTGTTCCTGTTCCCGGAGGTCGCCGCCTATGCGCTGCGAGTGGCGACGGGCGTCATCGAATGCCTGTTCGTGGGGCTGCCCGCGGCCGCCATTCCCGCGGGCATGGCGCTCGGGGAGTGCGACGCCAACTCCGACGGCAGTTGCCTGCAACAGCTCGGCGGCGCCCTGACCTCGGCCTGGATGAGATTGGCCAACCAGCTGATCTCCGCCTTCGACATCGGCGGCATGCCCATCGTCTCAATCATCCTGTGCCTGGCCACATGGGTCGTGCTCAGCTTCGTTCTCGACCGCGCGGCGGCTGCCGCCTCGGGCGCGCCGGAGGCACAGGCGGGATTCATCGGGCGGGGGTTGGTCGCCATCCGGGCAACGCCGTCGCGCATCTGGGCAGGGCTGAGCTTTGTCTTCCTGCTGCTGTTCGCGACCTATCTCGGCATCGTTGCCGTCGCCGCCATCCCCACCCTCAGCAAGGGCGTGACCCAGAAGATCGACATCACGCTGCTGCAGGACAAGCTGCTCAAGATCAAGATCTCGGACGAGCAGTTCGACCGCAGGTTTCCTCCGACCATCCTGGAAAGCCCGCCCGCCGCCCTGGATGGGGACAGGATCGGGCTCTCGCAGGCGTCGCTCTCCCGCCAGAATGCCCTGCGGGCCGAGACCATCGCCAACATGATCGGCATGTGGCAGCGGCTGGTCGACTTCCAGAGAAAGCAGCAAAGCGACCTGCTGGAATATGCGCTGGTCGAATATGAGCTCGGCAACCTCAATCGCCTCGAAAGCAGGCTGCAATCCCAGCACTACATCGCCCTGATCAACTGGTATCAGAACTCGATCCACTCGATCGAGGAAGACCTCAACACCTGCAGGACCGAGATCAATCGATACAACCGCACGACCAACACGCAGCTCGCCGCCTTGACGGAAGCGCTGCAGGCCACCGAACGGCCGAGCCTCGACTACGTCATGCCGATCCTCGCGGGGATCGGCGGCTCGACCGACAACGTTGCGGTGCTCTGCCAGATCCGGGCCAGCGACCATCCTGCGCCGAAGCGGGGTGATCTCGGTTCGGATCTCGGCCCGCTGGGCTGGTCGATGCAGTGGCTGCTCAAGGCGGAATCCCTGCCGCTGGCCCTGATCGTCGGGCTTCTGGGCTTCGGCCTTCTCGGCGCGACGATCTCATCGCTGGTCCGGCAGAGCGTCGCCCGGCCGCTGTCGGAGCCCGCCTATGCCGCGGACATCCCCGGCGTCGTGACCCGCGGGGTCGGCGCCGCCATCGTGGTCTTCCTGGCTGCCTATGGCGGCCTCGCCATCTTCGGCAGCACCGACGCGCAGCCGAACGCCTATGTCGTGCTGTTCATCTGCCTGGTCGGCGCGGTGTTCAGCGACGAGGTGTGGGGCTGGGCGCGCAACCGCCTGCGCCAGAGCCTCGGCGTCGAGGATGGCTCGGCCGGAGCCGGAGGCGCGGCGGACGCGTCCGACGCCGCCCGGCCCGAGACGCCAGCACCCGGCAAGGCGCCCGATGACGGCGGCAACCCCGTGGGGGCCGCGGGGTGAGGATCGCCCGGTTCCGGACGATCCTCGCAGCCCGGCGGCGCGCCGGCCCGGTCAGAGCACGAAATCTCCGGCGACCAGCGTCGGATGGTTGGTCAGAGCGATGTGCAGATCGACCACCTTGTCGCCGTTGACGTCGCCGTCGACATAGGTGATGCCGCCGGAGACGAACGCCCGCAGTTCGCCGGCCACGCCGTGGAACCCCTGGGCGCCGATGAACTTGAAGGCCTGGTCGCCCGCCGTCTTGGTGCTGGCGTCGATCAGGGACAGGTCGATCCGGTCGCCCTGGGCGTGGCTGAAGTCGACGATCCGGTCGGCATTGGCCCCGATCACGCTGTCGCCGAGGGCGGTGTACTGGAAGCGATCCGCCCCGGCGCCGCCAGCGAGCGTGTCCTTGCCGGCCCGGCCGACAAGGAGGTCGTTGCCGTTCCACCCTTGCAGCACATTGACGCCGGCATTGCCGTAGAGGCTGTCGCTGCCCTGGCTGCCGGTCAGGTTCTCGATTCCGGCCAGGATATCGCCCTGCGCCTCGCCGCCGCTGCCGGTGCCGCTGGCGAGGCTGACCAGGACTCCGATGGCGCCGCCGTAGTAGCTGGCGGTGTCGCTGCCGAACTGGCCGTCGAGCCGGTCCGCCCCCGCCCCGCCGCGGAGCACGTCGCTGCCATCTCCGCCAGAGAGCACGTCGTTGCCGGCACCGCCGTCCAGCGTGTTCGCAAAGGTGTTTCCGGTCAGGTGATCGTTGCCCTGGCTGCCGACCAGGTTCTCGATGTTGGTCAGCCGGTCGCCCTCGGCATTGCCGCCATGTCCGATGCCGACGCCATCCACCCCGAACAGGTCGACGGTGACCCCGACCGAGCCTTCGCTGTAATACGCCGTGTCGGTGCCCGCCCCGCCATCCATCTCGTCCGCCCCGGCGCCCCCGCGCAGCGTGTCGGCATCGGCTGTGGTGCTGTGCGTGTTGGCGCGGAGGATGTCGTTGCCGGCGCCGCCATCGAGGATGTCGGTCCCGTCATCGGTCTCCAGGACGTCGTTGCCGTCCCCGCCATAGAGCTGGTTGCTGCCCTGATAGCCTTTGAGCGTGTCGTCGCCGGTGCCGCCATAGAGCTGATCGTTGCCCAGGCTTCCCCACAGCACATCATTGCCGCCGAGGCCAGAGAGGACGTCGTTGCCCCAGCCGTTGCCGCCGTTGAGGAAATTGTCCGCGGCCGAACCCGTCAGCCGGTCGGAATAGTCGGTGCCGATGACGTTCTCGATGTCGCCATGGATGATGTCGCCATTGGCCTCACCGCCGGACGCAGTCAGGGCGGTCAGGTTGATGGTAACGCCGACGCTGCGGTTGTCCCAGTAGCTGAGCGTGTCGACGCCGGCGCCGCCGAACAGCTCGTCCGCCCCGGAGCCGCCGAACAGCTCGTCGTCGCCGGTACCGCCGTTGATGTAGTCATCGCCTTCCAATCCCCAGATCCGATCGTCTCCGGCGTTGCTCTGGCCGGTCCGTGGAAGCTGGTTGTCGTTCTCGTCGCCGCGGATATCCGTCATCGAAGTCTCCTGAACGGGAAGGTTGGGGACGCGGCCCCTGTCGGCATGCCGCATCCCGGGCCGATCTCGACGTCCGCATTTGCCGTTCAAGGTGGCGAAACGAGCACTAGGACAGCAATCCCCGACGATTGGGGGATGGACGGATGGCCTTTTCATCACCCTGCCTCGCTGGCTAGTCTGTCGCGGCAGCACTGGGGCCGGCATGAGCGCGACGCTTCCTCCCTTCTTCGATCCGGCCCGGGCCGGGGACTGGTCGTATCGGCCAGACATCGCCAGGCTGCGCGCCGCGGCCGAGCGCTGGCGTGGGGAGGTCCAGACGGCCGGAGGCGGACGGACGGACCTGCTGCTGGTCGACCTGCAGCGCGATTTCTGCCTGCCGGAGGGCGCGCTCTATGTCGGCGGCCGGTCCGGGTGCGGCGCGGTCGAGGACACGGCGCGGATCGCCGCCTTCATCCACCGCAATCTCGGCGCGATCGACCGGATCGTCCCGACCTTCGACACCCACACGCCGCTGCAGATCTTCCACCGGTCGTTCTGGACGGATGCCGATGGCCGCCCGCCCGAGCCCTTCACCGTGATCACCGAACACATGCTGGCCGGCGGGGCGCTTCGGCCAAGCCCCGGCGTGCTGGCGCTGCTGCCGCCCGACATCGCGGCGGCAGAGGCGGCAGCCTGGGTCCAACGGCAGCTGCTGCACTATGTCCGCAGCCTGGCGCGGCAGGGTCGCAACGCCCTGATCATCTGGCCCGACCACTGCCTGATCGGGTCGGAGGGCCACGCCATGCCGGGGCTGATTCAGGAGGCCTGGCTGTTCCACGCCTTCCTGCGCCGTGCGCCGACTCCGGTCATCCTCAAGGGCGACGCGCCGTGGAGCGAGAGCTATTCCGCCTTCGCGCCCGAGGTGCCGGACCGCTGGGACCGCGGGTGGCTGGTGAAGCCGAGGGACGATGCGGCGTTGCTGGAGCTGGTGCGCGCCGACCGGATCGTGGTCGCCGGCCAAGCCTCCAGCCACTGCGTGCACTGGTCGGTCGACGACCTGCTCAAGCGGATGCGAGCTATCGACCCGGGGCTGCCGGGCCGGATCTATATTCTGCGCGATTGCATGTCGGCGGTGGTCGAGCTGGATGCCGAAGGCCGGCCGATCCCGGCCCTGGACTTCACCCCGCAGGCCGAGGACGCCTTCGCCCGCTGGGCGGAGCTCGGCGTCCACATCGTCGAGTCCGTCCAGCCGATGGCGGAGTGGCCGCGATAAGCCTCAGGCCGGCGCCAGCCCGCCGGTCACCGCCCTGAGCCCGAGCTTGTCCAGCAGCCGGGCATCGCGATCCAGCCCCGGATTGGCCGTGGTCAGCAGCACGTCGCCGAGGAAGATCGAGTTGGCGCCGGCCAGGATGCACAAAGCCTGCAGCTCGTCGCTCATGGTCTGCCGGCCGGCGGAGAGGCGCAGCACGCTGCGCGGCAGCAGGATGCGCGCCACCGCGACCAGCCGGACGAAGCCGATCGGGTCGGGCGCCTCCGCCGTTGCCATCACCGGTGTCCCCGCCACCTCGTTCCACAGATTCAGCGGCACGCTTTCCGGATGCGGCTCCATCCCGGCCAGGAGCAGCAGCATGCCCAGCCGGTCATCGATCGTCTCGCCCATGCCGACGATGCCGCCGCAGCAGACCTTGATGCCGGCGGCACGGACATGCTCCAGCGTCTCCAGCCGGTCCTGCAGCGTCCGGGTGGTGATGATCCGGCCATAGAATTCGGGCGAGGTGTCGACGTTGTGGCTGTAGTAGTCGAGCCCCGCCGCCTTCAGCCGGTCGGCCTGCGGCGGGGTCAGCATGCCGAGGGTGACGCAGGTCGACATCCCGAGCGCCTTGACCCCCGCCACCATCTCGCAGACCCGGTCGAGGTCGCGGTCCTTCGGGCTGCGCCAGGCCGCTCCCATGCAGAAGCGCCCGGCCCCGGCGGACTGAGCTTGCGCCGCCCGATCCACCACCACGCCGGGATCCATCAGCCGCGTGGCCTTGACCCCGGTGTCGTAACGGGCGCTCTGTGAGCAGTAGCCGCAATCCTCCGGGCAGCCGCCGGTCTTGATGCTGAGCAGGCTGGCGGTCTCGACCACGGTCGGGTCGAAGCTGTCGCGATGCACCAGTTGGGCCTGGTGCAGCAACTCCGGGAACGGCAGGCAGTACAGCGCCTCGGCCTCGGCCCGCGTCCAGTCGAACCGGATCGCGGGCCTGGAACCGGAGCTGGCGTCGGCCGCCGTCACGCAGTCCTCCGGATGCGGCGCAGGGCGACGGTCACCGCGGCGGCCAGCAGCACCTTGAGGGCATCGCCCGCCAGGAAGGGCGCGACGCCGGCGGGGATCACGGCCGACCAGCCGGTGAACTGCGCCAGCCAGAGGCAGCCGAGGAGATAGATCACCGCCAGACCGGCCAGCATCGGCACGACCGTCGCGACCATCCCGCCCGGGCGGCGCCGGATCCACTCGCCGGCTACGAAGGCGGCGGCGACGAAGCCGAGCAGATAGCCGCCGGTCGGTCCCACCAGCGGTGCCAGCCCGCCGCTGCCGCCGGCGAGGACCGGCAGGCCGACCGCGGCCTCCGCCAGAAACGCTGCGACCATCGCTGCCGCCAGCCGGCCGCCGGCCAGCCCAGCCAGGAGGAAGGTGGCGCAGACCTGCATGGTCATCGGCACCGGCCAGAACGGGATCTGGATCTGGCCGCTGAGCGCCATCAGCAGGCTGCCGCCGACAATGGCGGCGGGAACGCGCCATCCGGCCAGGGTTGCTGTGGCTGATGCTTCGACGGGAGAATGCATGACTGACTCCTCAAAATCATAGATAATCCTGGAGATTGATCTATGATCGTTGCGACTCAGTCGAGCTTAGAGGCCCGACCCGTGGCTTGCACCGATTTAGTCAGTAGATAATCTATGATCCGGAATGCCGAAGACTGACGTTTCCCAGCAGACCGTTGCCGATCGGATCGCCGAAATCCTGGCCGAGCGGATCGTGACCGGCGAGCTGGCGCCGGATGCGCCGCTGCGCCAGGACCGCATCGCCCATGAGTTCGGATCGAGCCATGTGCCCGTCCGCGAGGCGTTCCAGCGCCTGCAGGCCCAGGGGTTGGCGGTGAGCGAGCCGCGGCGCGGCATGCGCGTGGCGCCGCTGGACGAACGGTCGATGCGCGAGGTGGTGGAGATCCGGGCGGCGCTGGAGGTGCTGGCGCTGCGCCATGCCGCCCGCCGGCTGACGCCGCTGCAGATCGAGCGGATCGACGAGGCCGTCGTGGCAGGCGACCGGGCGCAGTCCTTCACCGAATGGGAGGCGGCGAACCGCAGCTTCCATAGCGAGCTGGTGGCGGCCTGCCACATGCCGCGCCTGCTGGCGATGCTGGCGGAGCTGCAACTGGCCAATTCCCGCTTCACCTTCGCCGCGACCCGGTCGGCCGGCTGGCAGCCGCGCTCGAATCAGGATCACCGGCAGATCCTGGACGCGCTGCGGCGCGGCGCCGTCGACCAGGCCGCCGCGCTGCTGGGCCGGCATATTCAGACCTTGGAGCGGGTCGGCGGCCCTGCCGAAGCGCCGGGAAGCTGAGGATCAGGCCCGGCGGCGCCGGCGGCCCTCGCGCTCGCCGCCGCCTTCGACCGGGCGGCCGGATTGCGTCTTGATCGGGCCGAGCAGCCGCTCGACCGCCTCGACATCCGGCACCGGGCCGCGGGCGGTGCCATTCACCGCCGCGACCATCGCCCGGATGTGCTCCGGCGTCGTGCCGCAGCAGCCGCCGATGATGCGGGCGCCGGCGTCGCGCGCCAGCACGGCGTAATCGGCCATGATCCGCGGCGTGCCGTCATAGACGATGGCGCCCTCGCGGTACTGCGGGATGCCGCAATTGCCCTTGGCGACGATGATGTCGCCGGTCTCCGACGCACGCACCAGGCCGAGGATGCTGTCCAGCAGCTGGGCCGGGCCGATGCCGCAATTGGCGCCGAAGGCGCTGGGCCGACAGGCGCAGTTGCGGCCATGGGTGATCGCCGCCTCCGGCGTCAGCCCCATCATGGTGCGGCCATTGGTGTCGAAGGTCATGGTCGAGACGATCGGCAGGCCGGTGCGCGACGCGCCTTCGATCGCCGCCTGGATCTCCTCCGCCGCCGAGATGGTCTCGATCCACAGCACGTCGACGCCGCCCTCGGCCAACGCCTCGGCCTGCTCGGCGAAGGCCGCGACGCCCTCCTCGTAGCTGAGCGCACCGACCGGCTGGAAGATGTCCCCGGTCGGGCCCATCGAGCCGGCGACGATCACCGGCCGGTCGAACTCCTCGGCCACCGCCCGGGCGATGCGGGCGCCGGCGACGTTCAGCTCGCGCACCCGGCCCTGGGCGCTGTGCAGCGCCAGCCGCCGCGCATTGCCGCCGAAGGTGTTGGTCAGGATGATGTCGGAGCCGGCCCCGGCGAAGCCGCGATGCACGGCCTGCACGCGCTCCGGCCGCTCGATGTTCCACAGCTCGGGGCTGTCCCCGGTTTCCAGCCCCTGAGCGAACAGGCCGGTGCCCATGCCGCCATCGGCGAACAGGATCGGCTTGGCGGCGAGAAGATCATGGAAACGGGTGCTGGACATGGCCGGACCTTCCTGGAAACCACGGCGGGCGCAGAGCGACGGTACCGCCGGGCCGATGCGAACTCCACCTAAATATAAGGACATCGTTATGAATTTATATCTCCCCTGCGACACCGGCTCGCCCGGCCTCGCCGCGCTGCGAGTCGTTCGTCATTGCCTTTGCCCGGCGTCCGGATGAGAAGCGAAAGCGAGCGAGGCGGAGACGGCAATGAAGGACTTTTCCGAGCTGACCGAGCGCGAGCTGCTGGCCCTGGCGATCGCGCTGGAGGAGGAGGATGCGCGGATCTATGGCGATTTCGCCGAGGGCTTGGCCGCCGACTTCCCGTCCTCGGCTGCCGTTTTCCGCGGCATGTCGAGAGAAGAGGACGGACATCGCCACCGGCTGCTCGAGCTCTACCGGGACCGCTTCGGCGACCACATCCCGCTGATCAACCGCCATGTCGTCCGCGGCTTCATCCGCCGCCGGCCGGTCTGGCTGTCCCGGCCGCTGGCGCTGGACACCGTGCGCAAACAGGCCGAGGCGATGGAGGTGGAGACCCGCCGCTTCTACGAGCGCGCCGTAAGCCGCGCCACCGACGTCGCAATGCGCCAGCTGCTGGGCGACCTGGCGGCGGAGGAGCGGCGGCACGAGCATGTCGCCGGGCAGCTGGGGGAGAAGCACGTCCCGGCCAAGGTGCAGGCGCGCGAGGGCGAGGACGAGCGCCGGCTGTTCGTGCTGCAGATCGTGCAGCCGGGGCTGGCCGGGCTGATGGACGGGTCTGTCTCCACCCTCGCCCCGCTATTCGCCGCGGCCTTCGCCACCCATGACAGCTTCGACACCTTCCTGGTCGGCCTCGCCGCCTCGATCGGCGCCGGCATCAGCATGGGCTTCGCCGAGGCGCTGTCCGACGACGGCAGCCTGACCGGCCGCGGCCGGCCCTGGCTGCGCGGCCTGGTCTGCGGCGGCATGACCGCGCTGGGCGGCCTGGGCCACACCCTGCCCTATCTGATCCCCGATTTCCGCGTCGCCACCGGCATCGCCGTCGCCGTGGTGGCGGTGGAGCTGGCGGTGATCTCCTGGATCCGCCACCGCTTCATGGACACGCCGCTCCTGTCCTCCGCCTTCCAGGTCGTGGTCGGCGGCGTGCTGGTGTTCCTGACCGGGATATTGATCGGGAGCGCCTAGTCGCTCGGCACCCCGCCCTCTTCCTTGCGCTTCGCCACGAAGGCGTCGAGCTCCTCGGCGATGGCGAGGTCGAGCGGCGGCGGCTCGAATTCGGCGAGGATGCGCTTGTACAGCTGATGCGCCCGCTGGGTGGCGTCCGGCGCCCCGGCCTCCTGCCAGCTCTCGAAATTGCGCCAGTCGGACAAGAGCGGCGAATAGAAGGCGGTCTCGTAGCGCGCCAGGGTGTGCTGGCAGCCGAAGAAATGGCCGCCCGGGCCGACCTCGCGGATGGCGTCGAGGCCGAGCGTGTCGTCGTCGACCACCAGCGGCTGCAGGAACTCGATCATCGTCTGCACCAGCTCGGCATCGATGATCATCTTCTCGAAGCTGGCGCGCAGCCCGCCTTCAAGCCAGCCGAGGCTGTGCATGACCATGTTGGCGTGGCCCTGCACCGCCGCCCACAACGACACCATGCTCTCATAAGTCGCCTGCGCGTCGACCGCGTTCGAGGCATTGGCGTTGGACGAGCGGTAGGGCAGGCCGTAGCGCCGCGCCAACTGGCCGCCGGCCAGCGCCGCCTTGGCATATTCCGGCGTGCCGAAGGCTGGCGCGCCCGACTTCATGTCGACATTGGAGGTGAAGCCGCCATACATCACCGGCGCGCCGGGCTTGACCAGCTGAATCAGGGCGATGGTCGCCAGTGCCTCGGCGTTCTGCTGCGCCAGCGCCCCCGCCAAAGTCGCCGGGGCCATGGCGCCGGCCAGGGTGAAGGGCGTGACGGTGACGATCTGCCCCGCCTTCGCCATTTCGATCAGGCCCTCGATCATCGGCCCGTCCAGGCGCAGCGGCGACGAGGTGTTGACCACCGTGAACAGGCTGGGCTCGCGCTGCAGTTGCTCGCGGCTGACGCCGCGGGCGATGCGGGCGATCTCGATGCCGTCGCGCATCCGCACCCGGCCCAGCGCATAGGCGTGGAACGGCTTGTCCGACAGGGTGACGAAGGCACGCAGCGCGTCGAGGTGCCGGGTCGAGGGATGCAGGTCCACCGGCTCGACCGGATAGCCGCCGAAGATATGCATCGCGTTCAGCGACTGGCCGAGGCGCAGCAGGTTGCAGTAGTCGCGATAGTTGCCGATCCGGCGCCCGCCCTCGATGTCGGAAACGTTCGGGGCCGAGCCGACCGAGGCGAAGACGATCGAACGACCGCCGATCCGGACGTCACGCTCCGGATTGCGGGCGTGGAAGGTATAGGCGGACGGCGCCTTCGCCACCGCGTCCAGCACCAGGCCGCGGTCGAACCGCACGCGGCGGCTGCCCGGCGTGGTCTCGGCCCCGGCGCGGCGCAGGATCTCGATCGCCTCGTCGTGCAGGAAGTCCATCCCGATCTCTTCCAGGATGGTCAGAGAGGCGCCGTGAATGCGCTCGACCTGGTCCGGGCGCAGCACCTCGACCGGCGGCATCGGATTCTCGACCAGCTGCCAGGGACGCTGGTGGAGGCCGCCCGCACCATCGCGGCGTCGGCGGGGCGTGGTGCGGCTGCGGCTCATGCTGACCTCGTCTCGATCTCGGGCGACTCCCGATGCTCAACCGTGGCACGGCGGGCGCGGAGGCACGCCGCCCGGATTCGCCATGCAGCAACGTCAGCGCGACATGTGACATCGGGCACGACGGCCGCCATAATCCTGCTGTAATATGCGAGCAGCTCTCAACTGGATCGTATTTTCGTGGAGGATTGAATGCCCCGTCTGCTGGAGCCCGGCGATCCCGCTCCGCTCTTCGTGGTCCCGACGCCGCAGCGGCCGGATTTCCGTTTCGACACGGTGGCCGGGCGCTATGTCGTGCTCAGCTTCTTCGGCTCGGCCGGAGACCCGCAGTCGCAGCGGCTGCTGTCGGCGATCGCGGCAGAGGTGGGCCCGTTCAACGACGGCCATGCCGCGTTCTTCGGCGTCAGCCAGGACAAGGACGATGCCCAGCCGGGACGGCTGCCGACCCGCGTCCCCGGGCTGCGTCACTTCTACGATTTCGACCGCAAGATCGCGGCTTCCTACGGGGTCGACCAGCGCAAGGTCAGCTATGTGCTGTCGCCCAACCTGCGCGTGCTGGCCCGCTTCCCGATCGAAGACGGGGTCGAGCATGCCAGACGGCTGGTTGAGTTCGTCAGCAAGCTACCGCCGCTGGGTCGGCTGGGCACGGCCACGCCGGGTGCGCCGGTGCTGGTGGTGCCGTATCTGTTCGAGCCGGAGTTCTGCCGCGCCCTGATCGACTACTACAACAAGGTCGGCGGCGAGGAGAGCGGCTTCATGCAGTCGCTGCCGGACGGCCGCACCGCCGCCGCGGTCGACCATGCGCACAAGAAGCGCAAGGACGCGACGATCGAGGACGAGCCGCTGCGCCTGGGCATGAAGGCCCGGATCGAGCGGCGCCTGGTGCCCGAGATTAAGAAGGCGTTCCAGTTCAACGCCACCCGGATCGAGCGCTACATCGTCGCCTGCTACGATTCCGGCGAGGGCGGCTATTTCCGCGCCCATCGCGACAACACCACCAAGGGCACGGCGCATCGCCGCTTCGCTGTCACCATCAATCTGAACGCCGACGAGTTCGAAGGCGGCGAGTTGCGCTTCCCGGAATACGACCGCCACAGCTACAAGGCGCCGACCGGCGGGGCGGTGGTGTTCTCCTGCTCGCTGCTGCACGAGGCGCTGCCGGTGACGAAAGGCACGCGCTACTGCACCCTGCCCTTCCTGTATGACGAGGAGGGCGCCAAGATCCGCGAGCAGAACCTGTCCTATTTCGCCGATGACGACCTGCGCAGCCAGCTCGAGCGCAACCTGCTGAGCAAGGAGGCGAAGGCCGCCAGTTGATCCGGGGGGCGCGCGGCGACGGCCGTTCGCGGCGTGCCCTTCATCGCTGATCGGCACGGGCCACGTTCGGCCCGGTCTGTATAGACATCCTTGAACGGTCGGGCACGGCTGGGGCCTGGTGATGCTGCGGTTCGACGCGGTGCATCGTGCGGTCGAGGGGCTGATGGAGGGGGCGCTGATCGGCGCCCCCTGGGATGAGCCGCTGCTCGATCTCGCCCTCGCCGCCGAGGCGGCTGGCGCCACCTTGGTCCGGACGCAGCCGGGCGCCAGGGACATCGTGTTGCCGACCCGGTCGATCGCGGCCCCGGTCGCCGAATACAATGCCGGCCTGCATCCACCCGATCCCCGCACCCGGCGCGTGGTCATGACGCTGGATGAGGGTTTCAAGACCGATTTCGACCATTTCGCGACGGAGGAGATCGAGCGGGACCCGTTCTATGCGGAGTTCCTGCGCCCACGTGGCCTGCGCTGGCACGCCTGCGCCCTGATCGCGGGCACCCCGGGCGACGGCGTGTTCCTGAGCCTGAAGCGGTCGCCGATGCGGGACCCGTACCAGGCCGAGGAGATCGCGGCGCTGGACCATGTCCTGCCGCGGCTGCGCGCCGCGGCGTTGATCGCGCCGGCGATGGCCGAGACCCGGGCCGAGGACCAGGCGCAGATTTTCCAGCGTCGCGGCGAGGGCGTCTTCCATCTCGACCGGCAGGGCCGGGTCCTGCGCATGAACGCGGTCGCCGAGGGCATGCTGGGCCGCGCCGTCCGGCTGGCCGGCGGACGCCTGACCGCCTGCTTCGCCGACGAGCAGCCGGGCGTGAACCGGATCGTCGCAGCGGCGGCGACGCTCGGCCAGCCCGGCCTCGTCCGCCTGACCAGCGCGGATCCGGCGTCGCGCCCGCTGCTGCTGGCGACGCCGAATATCGGCGCCGGCCGCGACGTCTTCGCGTCGACCGCCGCCCTTGCCGTCCTGGTCGATGCCCGGCGGCATCCGGTGATGGCGCCGCCGCTGCCGCGGCCGATCCGCGACGCCTTCGGACTGACCCCGACCGAGAGCAGCGTCGCCGCCCTGCTGGCCGTGGGCCTGTCGCCCGGCGATATCGCCGACCATCTCGGCATCGGCCGCGGCACCGTCCGCAATCATCTGAAGGCGGTGCTGCACAAGACCGAGACGACCCGGCAGGCCGAGCTGGTGGCGCTCCTGTCCCGGCTGCAGTGAGGGCCTGCCGGGCGGCTCCCGTCAGAGACCGTTTGGAAATGCTGCTGGCGCGGCTGCCTGCCGGCGGACTCGAAGCTTCCGGTGCTCACGGACTCAAACGTCCGCTGCGCGCCAGTTCTCGAAACCACCGCCATTCGACTCACGCCAGCGCATTTCCAAGCGATCTCTCAGAGCACGAAATCGATCGCGCCCAGGGCGACGGTGCCGCTGACCTCGATATGGAAGTCCGAGACGCCATCGCCGTTCACATCGCCGGCGACCACCGTGGCGCTCCCGGTCTGGCTATAGCGCAGTTGTCCGGCGGCGCCCGTATAGAGGCTGGTGCCGATGAAGGTGAAGGCCTGATCGCCGACGACGGCCGTGCTGGCGTCGATCCGCGACAGGTCGATCCGGTCCCCGTCCACCTGCGAGAAGCCCGTGATCACGTCGCGGTTGGCGGAGGCCGGGCTGTCGCCAATGACGGACAACACGAAGCGATCGCCGCCGCCGCCACCGGTCAGCAGGTCCTTGCCCGCGCCGCCGTCGAGCACGTCGGCGCCAGCGCCGCCGGTGATGGTGTCGTTGCCGGCTGCGCCGTTCACGGTCTGGCCGGTGGCGACGCCGGCCAGGGTGATCACGTCGTTGCCGGCCGAGCCGCGGATCTCGTCGATGCCGGAGATCGAGGCGCCGGTGAGGTCCGCCGTGCCTGCTGCCGACAGGATCAGGATATCCGGCCCGAAGCCGGAGACGATGGTGGCGAAGGCGCCGAGCTGGGCCGCGGTCAGGGTGACGGTGTTGCCGCCGCCGGCGAGATAGAGCTCCTCGATGCTGGTCAGGATCGCCAGGCTGAGATTCACGCTGCCGGACAGGCCGCCGGTGGCAAAATCCAGCCGGTCATCATCGATGCCGCCGTCGAGCTTTTCGGCCAGGCCGCTGATCTCGGACAAGGAGCCGAAGCGGAAGACGTCATAGCCGAGACCGCCGTTCAGGGTATCGGCGCCCTGGCCGCCACAGAGGATGTCGTTGCCGATGCTGCCCCAAAGCGTGTCGGTGCCGTCGCCGCCGTTGAGCACGTCGGCGCCGCTGCCGCCCGAGATCACATCGTTGCCGGCGACGCCGTTCACGGCCTGGCCGTTGGCGACGCTGGTCAGGGTGATCACGTCGTTGGCGCCCGAGCCGCGGATCTCGTCGATGTTGACGATCGAGGCGCCGGTCAGGTCCGCCGTGCCGGACGCCGACAGGATCAGGATATCCGGCCCGAATCCGGAGACGATGGCGGAGAAGGCACCCAGCTGCGCCCCGGTCAGGGTGACGGTGTTGCCGCTGCCGGCGAGATTCAGCTCCTCGATGCCGGCGAGCGTGGCGAGGCTGAGGTTCACGGCCCCGGACAGGTTGCCGGTGGCGAAATCGAGCCGGTCGTCATCGAGACCGCCATCGAGGCTCTCGGCCAGGCCGCTGATCTCGCTCAGCGAGGCAAAGCGGAAGACGTCGTAGCCGACGCCGCCGGTCAGGGAATCGGTGCCCTGACCGCCATAGACGACATCGTTGCCGGCGCCGCCGGCAACGCCGTCCGCGCCGTCGCCGCCATTGAGCTCATCCGCGCCATTGCCGCCGGTGATTGTGTCGTTGCCGGAGACGCCGTTTACAGCCTGGCCGTTGGCGACGCCGGCCAGGCCGATCACGTCATTGCCGGCCGAGCCGCGGATCTCGTCGATGTTGACGATCGAAGCGCCGGTCAGATCGGCCGTGCCCGCCGCCGACAGAACCAGGACGTCCTGGCCGAACCCGGCGGTGATCGTCGAGAAGCCGCCGAGTTGGACCGCGGTCAGGGTGATGGTGTTGTTGCCGGCGCCGGAGACGTTCAGCTCCTCAATGTTGACGATGGTCGCGAGGCTGAGATTGATGACGCCGAACGCGCTGCCGAAATCCAGCCGGTCGTGGTCGGCCCCGCCATCGAAGGACTCGGCCAGGCCGCTGATCTCGGACGCCGCTTCGAACCGGAAGATGTCGTAGCCGACGCCGCCGGTCAGGGCATCGGCTCCCTGGCCGCCATAGAGGATGTCGTCGCCGCTGCCGCCCGAAATCGTATCGTTGCCGTCGTCGCCGTAGATCAGGTCGTTTCCTTCGGCGCCGGAGATGGTATCGGCGCCGGCAGTCACGCCGGTCACCGGATTCCCCCCGCCCGTCCTGCCGTCGCCGGCCCGATGGATGAAATCACCCAGGGACGTTCCCGTCACGTTTGCCATGATCCCTCCTAGATCTCGGATTGCGGCGGGCCATGACATCGCCTTGGGAGGCAGGCCCTGCCATAGGCGCCGATTCTAGGGACGCCTTCCGGCAGGCGTCCCGTCCCAAACGGGATGGATGCCGCGGATCCCGAGACGGTGGCGCCGACAATCCAGGGCCGTCATTGCCGCATGGCTCCGCTCTGGCCTCGCTGACCCCGCCGCCGGTAGCCTCCGCATCGTCCCGCCACGACCATGCCCCGGAGACGGCCATGCAGCGCCTCGACACTCTGATGACAGACGACCTCCGCGCCTTCCGGCGGCAGGCGGGGGACCGGCATGCCGCCTTCAAGGCCCGCGGGCTGAAGCTGGACAGCTCGCGCGGCAAGCCGTCGCCGGAGCAGTTGGACCTGTCGAACGCGCTCTTGTCCCTGCCCGGGGCGGACGGGTTCCGGTCGGCAGATGGCGGCGACTGCCGCAACTATCTCGGCGATGTCCGCGGCCTGCCGGAAGCGCGGGCGCTGTTCGCGCCGATGCTGGGCGCGCCGGCCGATCAGGTGCTGGTCGGCGGCAATTCCAGCCTGACCTTGATGCACGACATCATCGCCTTCGCGCTGCTGCACGGCGTGCCGGACGGCGACAAACCCTGGGCGGCCCAGGGCCCGATCACCTTCCTGTGCCCGGTTCCCGGCTATGACCGCCATTTCGCCATCAGCGAGGGCTTCGGTATCCGCATGGTGCCGGTGCCGCTGACCGGACAGGGCCCTGACATGGATGTGGTCGAGCGGCTGGCGGCCGCGGACCCGTCGGTCAAGGGCCTGTGGTGCGTGCCGAAATACAGCAACCCGACGGCCGAGACCTGTTCGCCGGAGACTGTGGAACGGCTGGCGGCGATGCGCACCGCGGCCCCCGATTTCCGGCTGTTCTGGGACAACGCCTATGCGGTGCATCACCTGACCGACCGGCCGCATGAGCTGGCCAACATCCTGGAGGCCTGCGTCCGGCACGGGCACGGCAACCGGCCCTTCGTCTTCGGCTCGACCTCGAAGATCACCTTCGCCGGCGCCGGACTGGCGGTGTTCGCGGCCTCGACCACCAACATGGATTGGGCCCGGAAGCATCTCTCGCGGCAGTCGATCGGGCCGGACAAGCTGAACCAGCTGCGCCATGTCCGGCTGCTGCGCGACGAGGCCGGCATCGCCGCGCTGATGGAGCGGCACCGGCAGATCATCGTACCGAAGTTCCAGCGCGTGCAGGCGGTGTTCACCGAACATCTCGGCGGCACCGGGGTCGCCCGCTGGACCGAGCCCGAGGGCGGCTACTTCATCAGCCTGGACGTGCGGCGCGGCAGCGCCCGCCGGACCGTGGCCCTGGCGCAGGAGGCCGGGGTGGCGATGGTCGCGGCCGGCGCGACCTTTCCCTATGGCCGCGATCCGGACGACCGCAACATCCGCATCGCCCCCACCTTCCCGGCACTGCCGGAGGTCGGGCTGGCGGCCGAGGGCGTGGCGCTGTCGGTTCTGGTGGCGACCAGCGAATCGATCCTGGCCGAGCGCGAGGCCGGCGGCGGCCACTGACCGGGGCGGCCATCGTCGGAGCGCGGTCCGCCCTCCGTGGGTTCACGGCGGGGCCTTCGATCTGCCCTTCGAGATCAAGCACAGTTGAGGTTCGGGATCAGGCCTTGGCAAATGCGTCGACGACGAAGTCGACGAAGGCCCGGACCTTCGGCACCAGGTATCGCCGGGACGGGTAGACGGCATAGATCGAGGTCTCGACCTTGGACCAGTCGTCCAGCGCGGTCGCGAGAATCCCGCGAGCGAGGTCGTCCGCCACATAGCGGCGGGGCGCAAGGCTGAGGCCGAAGCCGGCGCGCAGCGCGTGCCGCACCGCAAGGCCGGACCCCACCTTGTAGCGGCCTTCGATCGGAACCCGGACGGTCTCGCCGTCCCGCCGGAACTCCCATTCGTCGGCGTGGCCGGACAGGGTGAACTGGACGCAGTCGTGACCGCGGAGATCCTCCGGCCGCTGCGGCCGTCCCCGTCGATGGAAATAATCCGGCGAGGCGCAGACGATATGGTCGAGTGCCAGCAGCTTCCGCGCCACCAGGCTCGATTCCTCCAGCCGGTCGCTGCCTCGGATGGCGACGTCGTAGCCCTCCTTCACGATATCGACGCGGCGGTCGTCCAGGTTGAGGTCCAGCGACAGTTCCGGATGCCGAGCCAGGAAGGCCGGAATCATCGGCGACAGCGTCAGCAGCGTCAGCGAGACCGGCGCCGTCACGCGCAGCAGGCCGCTCGGCGTGTTCTGCAGGGCGCCGAGCGACCGGTCGGCATCCTCGATGTCGTCGAGGATGCGGCGGACCTGCTGGTAGTAGATCGTGCCGGCCTCGGTCAGGCTCATCCGGCGGGTGGTGCGGTTCAGGAGTCGCGCCCGCACGTGCAGCTCCAGCTCGCCGATGTTCTTGCTGATGGCGGCGGGGGACAGCCGCAACGCCTTGGCAGCATGGGCGAAGTTGCCCGCCTCGACGACGGTCCGAAACACCCGCAGCGCGACCATATGGTCCATATCATTCACTTATGGTAGTGAGTGTCGCTACTATACCCCTTATTATCTTCTGCTGGTGAAGACACTACCTGATCGACCGAGAAGAGGCGGTGCGCCTCGGACTTCGCGCGAGGCGCCCGTGACGACCATCCCCGCAGCCCAGGATGCGAAGGCAGGCGCCGGCCAGTTGGCGGCGATCCTGACCACGGCCATCGCGCCGGCCATCTGGGGCACGACCTATTACGTCACCACCGCGTTCCTGCCGCAGGGCTATCCATTGACGGTGGCGATGCTGCGCGCCCTGCCGGCCGGGCTGCTGCTCCTGGCCGTCGTCCAGACGCTGCCGAACGGCATCTGGTGGGGCCGTACCTTCATTCTCGGTGCCCTCAACTTCTCGGTCTTCTGGGCGATGCTGTTCATCTCGGCCTACCGCCTGCCGGGCGGGGTCGCCGCGACGCTCGGTGCGGTCCAGCCGCTGATCGTGATCGCGCTGGCCCGCCTGGTGCTGGGTCGGCCGGTGCGGCCCCTTGCCGTCCTGGCCGGCATCGGCGGCGTGGCGGGCATCGCGCTGATCGTGCTGACACCGAAAGCGGCGCTCGATCCCGTGGGGATCGCCGCCGGCCTCGCCGGCATCGTCTCGCTGGCCTGCGGCACTGTCCTGTCTCGGCATTGGCAGCCGCCCGTGTCCTCCCTGACCTTCGCCGCGTGGCAGCTCACGGCCGGCGGCCTGCTCCTGATTCCGGTCGCGCTGCTGCTGGAGCCGGCGCTGCCGATCCCGACCACGGCCAACCTGATCGGTTTCGCCTGGCTCAGCGTGATCGGCGGCGCCCTCACCTACATCTTCTGGTTCCGAGGATTGGCACGGATCGAACCGAGCGCCATCGCGTCGCTCGGATTGCTCAGCCCCCTGGTCGCGACCGCGGTCGGCTGGCTCCTCCTGAACCAGGACCTGACGCCGCTGCAACTCGGCGGCTTCGTCGTGGCGATCATCAGCCTCTGGCTGAGCCAGCGGGCCGCCATGGCGCGCTAGGGGTCAGGGGCAACGGATGGCCGACAGCCCGCCGCGCCCCTCATCCGCCACCGGTTCGAAGCGGCCGGTGTCCGGGTCGCGCACCAGCAGGCGGCCGGAGGCGACGCCGAAATAGGCGCCGTGCAGTTGCAGCTTGCCGCGCCCGACCAGGATCGAGACGCAGGGGAACGTCATCAGGTTCTGCAGGCTCAGCTCGACCGAGGCAAACTCGAGCCGGCGCAGATACTCGTCGCCGTCCTCAGGCTTGCGCGCTCCGAGGCTCTCCGCCGCCGGGGCGATCTGCGACATCCAGCGGCCGATGAAGTCGCCCGGCGACAGCGGCTCCTGTTCATCGGCGAAGGCGCGGATGCCACCGCAATGGGCGTGGCCCAGCACCACGATGTGCTTGACCCGCAGCGCCTGCACCCCGAACTCGAGCGCGGCACTGGTGCCGTGCTGGGTCTCGCGGTCGGGCTCATAGGGCGGCACCAGATTGGCGACGTTGCGCACCACCAGCAGCTCACCCGGCGCCGCGTCGAAGATCACCTCGGGCGACACCCGCGAATCGACGCAGCCGATGACCATGATCTCCGGCTTCTGCCCGGCCTCAGCCAGCATCTCGTAGCGGTTGCGCTCGGCGGCGAACCGGCCGCTGAGAAAGGCGCGATAGCCCTCGGTAAGCCGTTCGGGAAACATGGCCGCTCTCTCACATCCACCTCGCCGCGACAAGGAATGCGGCAGAAGCGTGGCAATAGCAAACGGTGTCGCCTGCGCCAATACGGACCGCGCCGACGGATCACTGTTGGATCGACGCCAGCTCTCCTCTAAGCAGGGCAGAGGCGGTGTTCAGGGCAAAATCGAGAGTGCGGACCGAATGCTGACACTGGAGCGCATCTGCCGGAGCTTCGGGACCGTCCGGGCGCTGGACGACGTGTCACTGTCGATCGCGCCCGGCGAGATTGTCTGCCTGGTCGGCCGGTCGGGCTGCGGCAAATCCTCGCTGCTGCGCATCATCGCCGGAGTCGATGCCCCCGACAGCGGCCGTATCCTGCTGGACGGCGCCGAGATCGCGGGGCCGAGCGGCTTCGTCGAGCCGGAAGACCGCAACATCGGCTTCATGTTCCAGGACTACGCGCTGTTCCCGCATCTGACGGTCGAGGAGAACGTGGCCTTCGGCCTGAAGCGGCTGCCGCGCGAGCAGGCGCGTGCCCGGGCGGCGGAGGTGATCGGCCGCATCGGCATCACGGCGCTGGCGGGCCGCTATCCGCACACGCTGTCGGGCGGCGAGCAGCAGCGTGTCGCCCTGGCGCGGGCGCTGGCGCCGAAGCCGGTCATCCTGCTGATGGACGAGCCCTTCTCCAATCTCGACCGCGGCCTGCGGGAACAGGTGCGGGAGGAGACCATCGCGACGCTGCGAACCCTCGGCACGACGGCGATCATGGTAACCCATGATCCCGAGGAGGCCCTGTCCGCCGGCGACCGCGTCGTGCTGATGCAGAAGGGCCGAATCGTCCAGGCTGGCACCGGCTATGAGATCTACGACCACCCCAACTCGCTCTATGCCGCCGAGTTCCTGTGTTCCCTCAACCGGTTCGCCGGCACCGTCCGTGACGGCCGGGTGGAGACGCCGCTCGGAGGCTTCCCGGTCCCGCCGGGCCTGTCGGAGGGCAGCGCCGCCGTGGCCTGCATCCGGCCGCAGGCCCTGTCCCTGGCGCGGCCGGGGGAAGGCATGCCGGGGTGCATCGTGAGCTGTTCGTTCCTGGGCGAGATTGAGCAGATTTCGATCCGGCTGGAGGGGATTCCCGACCTGCTCCGCTTGCGCACAACCGAGCGGATCGAAGCGAAGACGGGTGCGCCAGTCGCCGTGGCTGTCGATCCCGCGGGCGTGCTGGTGTTCGCCGCCGAGTGAGGCCGAATGCCGCGACGTAACCAGGCGGCTTGACGGCGCGAATTCATCTATGATCAAGCAAATGCGTCTCGATCGCAGCCAACGAGCCGCATCGGACAACAGAAGGGGGTTTCGCATCATGAAGGACGTTTCCGCGCTCCGGCTCGCGCTCGTGGCAGGCATCGCCGTGGTCGGCTTCGCCGGCACCGCCGTGGCCGACATCAACATCTACACGACGCGGGAGCCGGGGCTGATCCAGCCGCTGCTGGACGCCTACACCGCCAAGAGCGGCGTCAAGGTGAACACCGTGTTCCTCAAGGACGGGCTCGCCGAGCGGGTCGCGGCCGAGGGGCAGAGCTCGCCCGCCGACCTGCTGATGGCGGTCGATGCCGGCAACCTGGCCGATCTGGTGGACAAGGGCGTCACCCAGGTAATCGAGTCCAGCGTCCTGACCGCGGCGGTGCCCTCGCAGCTGCGCGATCCGAACAATCACTGGGTCTCGCTGTCGGTCCGCGCCCGGCTGCTCTACGCCGACAAGGACCTCGACCTGACCGCGTTCACCTATGAGGACCTGTCCGACCCGAAGTGGAAGGGCAAGGTCTGCATCCGGTCGGGCCAGCACCCCTACAACACGGCGCTGTTCGCCGACTACATCGCCCATCACGGCGCCGAGAAGACCGAGGCCTGGCTGACCGGCCTCAAGGCGAACCTGGCCCGCAAGGCCGGCGGCGGCGACCGCGACGTGGCCAAGGACATCCTCGGCGGCATCTGCGACATCGGCATCGCCAATTCCTACTATGTCGGGCTGATGCGCTCCGGCAAAGGTGGCGAGGAGCAGGTCGCCTGGGGCAATGCGATCAAGGTGATCCTGCCGACCTTCAAGGACGGCGGCACCATGGTGAATGTCAGCGGCGCGGCCCTGGCCAAGCATTCGCCGAACAAGGCCGAGGCGGTCAAGCTGCTTGAATACCTGGTGTCCGACGAGGCCCAGAAGATCTATGCCGAGGCCAATTACGAGTATCCGGTGAAGGCCGGCGCGCAGGCCGACCCGATCATCGCCTCCTTCGGCGAGCTGAAGGTCGATTCCGTGCCGCTGACGGAGATCATCAAGCACCGCAAGCAGGCGAGCGAGCTGGCCGAGAAGGTCGGTTTCGACGGCTGATCAAGGATCCGGGCGCGGTGACATCCGCGCCCGGCCCCCCGAGATGGCGCAAATTGCCCTGCAGGCCCCTGCCCTGACCGTTGCCCGGCGCCAGCCGGCTCGGCGCTGGATGTCGGCCGCCGCGATCATCGGCGCCCTGGTGGCCCTGCCGGTCCTGGCCCTGGCCTGGGAGGCGCTGCAGGGGTCGACCGGGCTGTGGCCGCACCTCCTGACCTATGTATTGCCGCCGGCCTTGAGCCAGACGGCCACGCTGCTGCTCGGCGTCGGCATCGTCGTCACTGTGATCGGCACCTCGACTGCCTGGCTGGTCACGGCCTATGACTTCCCGGGCCGCCGGCAGCTGGAATGGGCGCTGCTGCTGCCACTGGCGGTGCCGACCTACATCATCGCCTATGCCTATCTCGACATCCTGCACCCGCTGGGCCCGGTGCAGGGCGCGATCCGGGCGCTGCTGGGCTATTCCAGCCCGCGCGAGTTCCGCCTGCCCGACATCCGGTCGATGACCGGCTGCATCGTGCTGCTGGGCTTCGTGCTGTACCCCTATGTCTACATCACCACCCGGGCGATGTTCCTGACCCAGGCCGCCAATCTGGTCGAGGTGTCGCGCACGCTCGGCACCCGGCGCGGCCAGTTGTTCAGGCGGGTCGCCCTGCCCCTGGCGCGGCCGGCTATTGCCGTCGGCGTCAGCCTGGCGCTGATGGAGGCGCTGAACGACATCGGCGCGTCCGAGTTTCTCGGCGTCCGGTCGCTGACCATATCGGTCTACACCACCTGGGTGACGCGCGCGGATCTGCCCGGCGCGGCGCAGATCGCGCTGGCGATGCTGGTGCTGGTGGTCGCGCTGGTGGTGGTCGAGCGCTGGGCCCGTCGCCGGCAGCGCTACTGGACCGCGGCGCAGCGCTCACGCAGCTTCGCGCCGCACCGGCTGCCCCCCCTCCCCGGCCTCGCGGCGTTGGCCTTGGGCCTGCTCCCGGTCCTGGTCGGCTTCGCCGCGCCGGCGCTGTATCTCGCGGTCGAGGCGTTGAGGCGGTTCCGCTTCAACGGGATTTCCGACCGGCTGCTGTCCGAGGCGGTCAACACTGTCGTCCTGGCGGCCATCGCGACGGGCATCGTGCTGCTGTTCGGCGTGATCATGGCGTATACGGCGCGATCGCGCCCCGGCCGGGTCGCGGCGGCGTTGCAGCGCCTGTCGACCATCGGCTACGCCATGCCGGGCACGGTGATCGCCATCGGCATCCTGGTCCCGATCGCCGCTCTCGACCAGGTGATCGACCGGGCGGCGAGCGCCTGGCTCGGCGTCTCCACCGGGCTGCTGCTGATCGGGTCCGGGGCCGCCCTGGTCTACGCCTATGTCGCCCGTTTCCTGGCGATCTCGACCGGCGCGGTCGAAGCCGGCTTCAGCCGCATCCCGCAATCCTTCGACCAGGCGGCGCGCAGCCTGGGCCAGACCGTGACCGGCACCTTCCGGCACGTGCATCTGCCGCTGTCCAAGGCCGCGCTGGCCGCCGCCGGGCTGCTGGTCTTCGTCGACTGCATGAAGGAGCTGCCGGCGACCCTGCTGCTGCGGCCGCTCAATGTCGAGACGCTGGCGACGCATCTCTACGGCGAGGCGGCGCGCGGCACCTATGAGGAGGCGGCGATCGCCGCCCTCGCGATCGTCCTGGTCGGGATCCTGCCAGTCGTACTGCTGGCCCGGATCGGGCGGCGCAGCGCGTAGGCCTCAGCCCCGCCGCCGGCGGCGGCGCCCTCCCTCGCCATCCCCGCCCTCGAACACCTTCGGCGCCGGCAGATCGACCACCGCCGCCAGGTTCGGGAAGGCGGCCGTCTTGTGCGGCAGCGCCATTGCCTCGACGAAATGCTGCTGGAACATCGGCTCGACCGCGGTCTCGATCTTCTCGACCCGGCGCACCACCTGCTCGATCTCAGCGCGGGCGGCGCGGCTGACCAGGGCGATGCGCGCGCCGGTGCCGGCAGCGTTGCCGCCAGCCACGACCTTGGTCAGGTCGCAGTCGGGGATCAGCCCCAGCACCATCGCGTATTTCACGTCGATATGGCTGCCGAAGGCGCCGGCCAGGGTGATGCGGTCGACATGGTCGACCTCCAGCTTGTCCATCAGCAGGCGGACGCCGGCATAGAGCGCGGCCTTGGCCAGCTGGATGGCGCGGACGTCGTTCTGGGTGACCCGCAGCTCGCGCTCGCCGTCGCGGTGCAGGACATAGCTGAAGGTGCGGCCATCGGCGACGATGCGGTCGCTGCGCGCCGCCATCGACCCGTCGATCACCCCGTCCTGGGTGATGATGCCGGCCAGGAACATCTCGGCCAGCACCTCGATGATGCCGGAGCCGCAGATGCCGGTGACGCCGGTGCGCCGGACCTTCTGGGCGAAGCCCTCCTCGTCCGACCACAGCTCGCTGCCGATGACCCGGAAGCGCGGCTCCAGCGTGTCGCGGTCGATCCGCACCCGCTCGATCGCCCCCGGCGCGGCACGCTGGCCCGACGAGATCTGCGCCCCTTCGAAGGCCGGACCGGTGGGGCTGGAGCAGGCCAGGAGGCGGTCCTTGTTGCCGAGCACGATCTCGGCGTTGGTGCCGACATCGACGATCAGCCGCAGGTCGTCCGACTTGTGCGGCTCCTCCGACAGGATCACCGCGGCGGTGTCGGCGCCGACATGGCCGGCGATGCAAGGCAGCACATAGACCCGGGCGTTGGGGTGGATCCTGAGGTCGATCTCGGTCGCCCAGATGTTGATCGCCTGGTCGGTAGCCAGGGCGAAGGGCGCGCCGCCGAGCTCGATCGGGTCGATGCCCAGCACCAGGTGATGCATGATCGGGTTGCCGACCAATGTCACCTCCAGCACATCCTCGACCTCCAGCCCGGCCTGGGCGGTGACATGCCGGGCGAGATCGTTCAACGCCTCCCGCACCGTCTCGGTCAGCGCCTTGTCGCCGCCGGGGTTCATCATGATGTAGCTGACCCGGCTCATCAGATCCTCGCCGAAGCGGATCTGCGGGTTCATGGCGCCGCCGGAGGCAACGACCTCGCCGGTCTCGATATCGCAGAGATGGCAGGCGATGGTGGTGGAGCCGATGTCGTAGGCCAGGCCGTAGATCTTGTCGCGGAAGCCCGGCCAGACCGCCAGCAGGCGCTTCACCCGCTGCTCGCGCACCGCCACCGTGCAGGTCCAGTTGCCCTCGCGCAGCGCCTTCTGCAGCCGCTGCACCACCCGCAGGTCGCAGTCCAGGCCGGTGATGCCCCACTGCTCCGCCAGAGCCTCCTCCAGCCGGCGCAAATCGCCGGAGGGGTCGTGCATGTCGGGCTCGCGCACCTCGACATAGTAGAGCTTGACCGGCGGGTCCACCTCGATGACCCGGTGCTCGGCATCCTTGCGCACGACCTGCTTGTGCACCTGGCTCTCGGGCGGCACGTCGACGACGAGGTCGCCCTGGATCAGGGTCTGGCAGGACAGCCGGCGGCCCGGCTTCAGGCCGCGCTTCTCGGCATAGCGCAGCTCCGCCGCGCCGGTCTCCGACGCATGCCCGGCGCGGGATTCGATGCCGTGCTTGGCGAACTGCCCGTCGCCGATCTCGACCTGGCAGCGGCCGCAGATCGACCGGCCGCCACAGACGCTGTCGACATCGACGCCCAGGTTGCGCGCCGCCTGCAAGAGCGGCGTTCCCAGCGCGAAGCGGCCGCGCCGGCCGGACGGGGTGAAGACGACCAGCGCCGTCTGCGCCGCCGAGCCTGACGCCCCTGGGCCGGGCGGCTGCCCGGGATCGATCATGTTCATCGCCAACCCGTCATCCTCGCGGCGCCCCGGCCGAGGCCCCGCATCGCCGTAGTCACTGCGCCGCCCGGCGCCGACGCCCTTCGCGGCCGCCGCGCGCCCCCGCTACCTCGGCGCCTTCGGCAGCCGGCTCGCGGTACTGGCGGATCCAGCGGGCGCAGTGCGGATCGTGACCCATCATCGTGTCGGCGCCCAGCACCGCCTGCAGGCTCTCCGCATGCAGCGGATTGGTGATGGCCGAGGTCATGCCGGCGCCGATCGCCATGCTCAGGAAGGCGGCGTTCAGCCCGTGCCGGTTCGGCATGCCGAAGCTGACATTGGACGCGCCGCAGGTGGTGTTGACCTTCAACTCCTCGCGCAGCCGGCGGACCAGGGTGAAGACCTGCCGCCCGGCGGTGTTGATGGCGCCGATCGGCATCACCAGCGGGTCGACCACGATGTCGGCATAGGAGATGCCGTGGTCCCGCGCCCGTTCGACGATCTTCTTGGCAACGGCGAAGCGGACGTCCGGATCCTCGGAAATGCCGGTCTCGTCGTTGGAGATGGCGACGACCGCGGCGCCATACTTCTTCACCAGCGGCAGCACCGTCTCCAGCCGCTCGTCCTCGCCGGTGACCGAATTGACCAGGGCCTTGCCCTTGTAGACCGCCAGCCCGGCCTCCAGCGCCGCGACGATCGAGCTGTCGATCGACAGCGGCACATCGGTGATCGACTGCACCAGCTGGATGCATTCGGCCAGGATGCGCGGCTCGTCCGCCAGCGGGATGCCGGCATTGACGTCCAGCATCCGGGCCCCGGCCGCGACCTGGGCCAGCGCGTCGGACTGGACGCGGCTGTAGTCGCCGTTCTTCATCTCCTCGGCCAGGATCTTGCGGCCGGTCGGGTTGATCCGTTCGCCGATGATGACGAAGGGCCGCTCGAACCCGATGGCGATCTCCTTGGTCGCCGAGCTCACCACTGTGTCCGTCATGCCCTGCCTTCGGATGCTGGAGTTCTGTGGGATCGAGGCTAGGAGGAACGCCCCCGCCGGGATCGTCTTGCAGCGGCATCGCCTGCCGCAGGCGCGTCAGGGCGCCTCGGCTCGCCGCAACACTTTGGCCACCCATACTTTGTCAAAGTTTGGAAACGCCCTATCATGCCGTTCAAGGAGAATCCGGCCATGCATATTTCTTTGACGCCCAAGCTCGAGGAACTGGTTCGGGAGAAGGTTGAATCCGGCCTATACAACAATGCCAGCGAAGTCGTGCGAGAAGCGCTGCGCCTGATGCAGGAGCATGATGAGATTCGTCGGCTGAAGCTGGAGCGCCTGCGCGACGAGTTGGCGAAGGGCGAGGCCGATATTGCCTCGGGGCGCGTCACCGTCCTGGACAGCGACGACGCAATCGAAGACTTCTTCGCCCGTCTGTGAAGCGGCTGGTCGTCTCCACCGCGGCGGAGGCCGACTTGACGGCCATCGGCCGCTACACCGCCGATATCTGGGGCGTCGATCAGAAAGCCCGATATCTCGGCCAGATCCGTTCACGGTTCCTCCAACTCCGGAGTAAACCAGACCTTGGTCGAGCGCGCGACGAGATCCGTCACGGCTATCGAAGCGTCTCCACTGGACGACATGTCATCGTCTATCGAGAGATGGACGACGTGGTCGAGATCCTCCGAATCCTGCACGACCGCATGGACCTGCACCAGCAGTTCACAGACCCCGACCCTGGGTCCGACTGACTGTGCTCAGCCGGCGATGCCGCCGGATTCCACCAGGGCGCGCAACCGGGCGTCGTCGTATTCCGCCTCGATCCGCGCCGCCTCCGCATCGGCCTCGGCCTGCAGGTCGTCGCCGCACTCGACCGGCTCGGACTTCTTCCATTCCTCGAGATAGCTGTCGGCGTCGCGCGCCTTGCCGCGCATGGCGGCGCGGTCGATCGCGTCCTGGAAGCGCTGCGACAGCAGCACCTTGGCCTGGTCGCGCCGGCCGGCCTTGGCGGTGACCTGGCTCGGGATATCGCGCCAGGAGACGATGATGAGCTGCGGCATGAAGTCTCTCGATCGATGAAGGGTCAGGCGGAGGCCGCCACGAACTGCGCGAACTCGCCATATCCGGTATATCGGTACTCATAGGCCAGACCCAGCCGCTCCGCCGCGGCCTTCGCCTGAGCCTGCAGCGCAGGATCCTCGGTCTGGGCCAGATAGACCAGGCGGCGGTAGTTGCCGAAGATCATCTGCAGCAGCTCCGGATGGCGGTCCAGCCCCATGCCTTCGACGATCAGGGCCTGGAAGTGGCGGACCAAGTAGTCGGTCAGGAAGAAGCTGCCCGGCTCCTCCTCCATCAGCCGGTCGAAATCGGCCGCTCCGGCGAAGAAGGCGTAGCAATGCGGGCCGCCGATCCGCTCGGCCCCCTCCTCCGCCAGCACCCGGTCGATGGCGCCGCCGCTGCCGCACTCGGCATAGGCGATGCGGATGCGGTTCCAGCCCATGGCGCGGGCGGTGCGGATGCGCCGGCGCAGCCGGTCGGCGATGCGCTCCGGCCGGTTGTGCAGGATGGCGGGCAGGCAGGTGACGGCGACGCGGTCGGCGATGCCGTTGGCACGGATCACGGCCAGCGTCTCGCGCGCCAGGGCACCGCAGGCGATCAGCAGCGTCCGGTCCGGGCCGGGGGCGACCCCGGCCACACCGAACCGCTCGGGCCTCAGGCCGTCGCGCGACCCGCCTGGTTGTGCTTGCGCCGCATGAAGTCCTTGGCCGTCTCCACCGCCACCGCCGCGTCGCGGCAATAGGCGTCGGCGCCGATTTCCCGTGCGAATTCCTCGTTCAGGGGCGCACCGCCGACGAGCACCACGTAGTCGTCGCGGATCCCCTGCTCCTTCAGAGTGTCGATGACGACCTTCATGTATGGCATGGTGGTCGTCAACAGGGCGGACATGCCGACGATGTCGGGCTGATGCTCCTCGATCGCCTTCAGGTAGTTCTCGACCGGGTTGTTGATGCCGAGGTCGATCACCTCGAAGCCGGCGCCTTCCATCATCATCGACACCAGGTTCTTGCCGATGTCGTGGATGTCGCCCTTGACCGTGCCGATCACCATCTTGCCGACCTTCGGCGCGCCGGTCTCGGCCAGCAGCGGCCGCAGGATGCCCATGCCGCGCTTCATGGCGTTGGCGGCCAGCAGCACCTCGGGCACGAACAGGATGCCGTCACGGAAGTCGATGCCGACGATGCGCATGCCCTCGACCAACGCCTTGGTCAGAACGTCGTAGGGCGTCCACTTGCGCGCCAGCAGGATGTTGACGCCCTCGACGATCTCGTCGGCGAGGCCGTCATAAAGGTCGTCCCACATCTGCTCGACGAGTTCCTCGTCGTTCAGCGCGTTCAGGTCGATATCGTCATCCGCCATGGGAGCCCTCGATCGCCGGCTGCTGACTAGCCACGGCTCGCATTAACCGGGATGCCGGACCTTGCCGCTAGCCTGGAACCGACCCGGACTGCGAAGGCGGCGACACGCCATGCGGTCGGCCGGCGCGGCATCACCGCGCTTGCCAGCCGTGGCCGCCCCCCGGATGATGCCATTCCTTCCGGCCGCGCGGTTGCCATGGATATCCAGGACTCCCTGCTTACCTTCCTCCGCCACTTCCCGCGGACCGACGACGCCACCCTGATCATCCTCAAGGGCCATCTCCTGCTGGAGGAGGAGATCAACAACCTGCTGCAGGAGATGCTGCCGAACCCGGAGGCGCTGGACGGGCTGCAGATCAACTTCTTCACCAAGACCCAGTTCGCCCGCGCCCTGATCAAGAACGAAGCGCTGGACGATATATTGGACGCGGCGGAAAAGCTGAACCGCCTGCGCAACCGGCTGGCGCACAACCTGGAACCATCCGGGGTCGAGGCGGCGATCCGCGACTTCGTCACCGCCGCCGATGGCCGGATCCTGGGCGGCGAGACCGCGCCGGAGCAGCAGTTGAAGCGGCGCATCGCTTTCCTCTGCGGCCAGTTGCTGCGCTTCCGCACCGAGTACCGCGCCGCGCGACAGCTCCTGAAGACCAGGGTCGGGACCGGCAAGGCGAAGCCGAGGCGGTCCTGATATGCCGAACTGGCGCAACCGCGGCGGCGGGCGGCGAGACCCGGAGCGGGTCGGGCGGGCCGTGAAAGCGGACTTGCTGCGGCGCGACCGCCGGGCCAAGTCCGCGCTTGAGGCGCAGGAAGCCGAGCGCAACACGCTGGCGGTCGGCCTTCTGGCCGAGGAGATCGCCGACCGCGACGCCGCCGCGGCCGCACAGGAAGCCGATCCCATTCCCAAACGCCGTCCCCCGCGGGATACTGGGTGAATGCGGATCGACATCTTCTTCGACGTGGTCTGCCCCTGGTGCTACATCGGCAAGCACCGGCTTCAGCGCGCCTTGGCGATGCGGCCCCTGCCGGGGCTGGAAGTCCGCTGGCAGCCCTTCCAGCTGAACCCGGAGATGCCGAAGCAGGGCGTCGACCGGCAGAGCTACATGATCGCCAAATTCGGCGGGCGCGAACGCATGCGGCAGATCAACGCCGTGGTCGCCGAGGCCGCCGGCAAGGAAGGCCTGCCCCTGAACCAGGGCACGATCCGCCGCACCCCGAACACGGTCGAGGCGCACCGGCTGATCCGCCACGCCGGCGAGCTGGGCGAGGCCGACCGCATGGTCGACGCGCTGTTCGCCGCCTATTTCGTCCATGGCCTGGATATCGGCAACCGCGAGATCCTGATCGACATCGCGGAAGAGCTCGGCTTCGATCGCCGCCGCGTTGCCGGCGTCCTGGCCAGCGAGATCGGCATCGCCGAGATCCAGGCGGCCGACCTCCGCGCCCGGCAGCTCGGCATCCAGGCGGTGCCCTGCTTCGTCTTCGACGGCCGCTACGCGGTCTCCGGCGCGCAGGAGCCGAGCGCCTTCCTGCCGCTGCTGGACCTTGCCCGCGAGCACGCCGTCTCCGCTCCGCTGTCGGAGCGGGCGTAGCGGCTCATTCCACTGGGCACCACCTCAGCGGATGGCCGTGGCACGATCTCTCAAAGACGGCCGGATCAGCACCTCGGCCGAAATCCCCAGGCCTTCATGCAGGCGTCGGATCATGTCGATCGAGAGACCCCGCCTGCGGTTCATGACCTCCGCCACTCGAGCGCGGGTTCCGATCAGCGGTTCGAGATCCCGACGGGTCAGCCCCTGCTGCTCCATTCTGAACCTGATGGCCTCGATCGGATCCGGTGGGTCCATCGGATGGTGCTGTGCTTCATAGGCATCGATCAGGGTCGCCAATACATCAAGGCGATCGCCATCAGCCGTGCCGCTTTTGGCTCCCCACAGACGACCCACCTCGCCCAGGGCTTCCTCATAGTCCGCCTCGGTGCGGATCGGCCTCACCTCAGTCACCATGCTGCACCTCCGTCACATCGATTTGGTCATATGCCCTGTGGGTGCCGATCCATTTGATCCAGACGATCGCCTTTTCGAAATCGACAGATACAACCAGGCGATAGTCGTTGCCCTTGATGTTGAGCACGATGCGCTCGGACGTCACGACACTCGCCGTCGCATACAACCGCTTTACGTCGACGGTGCTGGCCCAAGTGGCTTTGCTCACTTCATCGAACCACGCATCCAGCGCCGCCTTGACGGCCGGCTGAGACTTCTGACCGGCGAGACTGGCGACGAATTCTCGCAGTGTCCGCCGCGCGATGATCCGCATTCCGAGACTCTAGCGCGGTCCCAATATGGGAGCAAGAACCAATCCTACCCCGCCAGATCGGCCAGGCGCTGCACCAGCTTGCGGGCGCCGGTCACGCGGTCCTGCGGGGTTTCCCAGCCGCGGGCGTAGACCAGCTTCTGGTCGGGCCGCACCTTGATCGCGCCGGCCATGCGCTGGATGAAGCCGATCAGCTTGTCCGGCTTGGCGAACTGGTTGTCGCGGAAGCCGATCACCGCACCCTTCGGCCCGGCGTCCAGCCGCTCCACCCCGGCGGCGCGGCACAGGCGCTTGATCGCCACCAGCTCGAGCAGGTTCTCGACCTCCTCCGGCAGGGCGCCGAAGCGGTCGATCAGCTCGGCGGCGAAGCCGTCCAGCTCGGCCTGGCCCTCCAGCGCCGAGATCCGTCGGTAGAGGTCGAGCCGCACCTGCAGGTCGGCGACATAGGTCTCCGGGATCAGCACCGGCACGCCGAGATTGATCTGCGGCGTCCAGCTGTCGGCCAGATCCTCCACGGCGCTGACGCCGGCACGGGCGGCACGCACTGCCTCGTCCAGCATCTGCTGGTACAGCTCGGCCCCGACCTCGCGGATATGGCCCGATTGTTCCTCGCCCAAGAGGTTGCCGGCGCCACGGATATCCATGTCGTGGCTGGCCAAGGTGAAGCCGGCGCCCAGCGTGTCCAGCGTCTCGATCACATGCAGCCGCTGCTGCGCCGTCTTGCTCAGCGCCTTGCGTGGCGCATACGTAAGATAGGCGTAGCCGCGCAGCTTCGACCGGCCGATGCGGCCGCGCAGCTGGTACAGCTGGGCCAGTCCGAACAGGTCGGCGCGGTGGATCACCATGGTGTTGGCCGACGGCACGTCGAGGCCGGATTCGACGATCGCGGTGGCCAGCAGCACATCGAACTGGCCGTCGTAGAAGGCGCTCATCACCTCCTCGAGCTGGGTCGCCGGCATCTGGCCGTGGGCGACGGCGATCTTCACCTCCGGCACCAGCTCCAGCAGGGTCTGGTGCAGCTCGGCCAGATCCTCGATCCGCGGGCAGACATAGTAGGTCTGGCCGCCGCGGAAATGCTCGCGCATCACCGCCTCGCGGATGATCACCGGGTCGAAGGGCAGGACGAAGGTGCGCACCGCCAGCCGGTCGATCGGCGGGGTTGTGATCAGTGACAGCTCGCGCACGCCGGACAGCGACATCTGCAGCGTGCGCGGGATCGGCGTCGCCGTCAGCGTCAGCACATGCACGTCCTCGCGCAGCGCCTTCAGCTTCTCCTTCTGCTTGACGCCGAAATGCTGCTCCTCGTCAACGATGACGAGGCCGAGATTCTTGAACGACACCTGCTTCGACAGGATGGCGTGGGTGCCGACGACGATGTCCATCGTGCCGGCCGCCAATTCGTCCCGCACCAGCTTCGCTTCCTTCGGCGTGACCATGCGCGATAGCTGGGCGACGCGCAGCGGCAGGCCCTTGAAGCGCTCGGAGAAGGTGCGGAAGTGCTGCCGGGCCAGGAGCGTGGTCGGCACCACCACAGCCACCTGCACGCCATTGGCGGCGGCGGCGAAGGCGGCGCGCAGCGCCACCTCGGTCTTGCCGAAGCCGACATCGCCGCAGACCAGCCGGTCCATCGGCCGGCCCGCCTGCAGGTCGTCCAGCACCTCGTCGATGGCGCGCTGCTGGTCCTCGGTCTCGGCATAGGGGAAGCGGGCCGCGAACTCCTCGTACAGCCCCTCGGGCGGCGGCAACGCGGCGGTGGTGCGCAGGGCGCGGGCGGCGGCGATCCGCATCAGCTCCTCCGCCATGTCCTTCAGCCGCTTCTTGACCCGCGCCTTCCGCGCCTGCCAGCCGGCGCCACCGAGCTTGTCGAGCTGCACGGCCATGTCGCCGGAGCCGTAGCGCGACAGCACCTCGATGTTCTCGACCGGCACGAACAGCTTGTCGCCGCCTTCGTAGACGATGCGCAGGCAGTCATGCGCCGCGCCGCCGACGGTCAGCGTCTCCAGCCCCTCATAGCGGCCGATGCCATGGTCCTGGTGGACGACGATGTCGCCGGCCGCCAGGGCCGAGACCTCGGCAATGAACTGCTCGGATTTGCGGCGCTTCTTCTGCGGCCGGGTCAGCCGGTCGCCGAGGATATCCTGCTCGGTGACGACGGCGAGGTCCGGTGCCGAGAATCCGTGCTCCAGCGGCAGCACCACCATGACGGCGCTGGCCGGATTGGTTTTCTCCACGCCCGCCCAGCTCTCGGCCACAGCGAAGTCGGCGCGGCCCTGCTCCGACAGCATCGTGCGCAGCCGGTCGCGGGCGCCGGTGGTGTAGCCGGCGATCAGCACGCGCTTGCCCGCCGTCTTCAGCTCGCCGATGTGATTTCGCACCGCGGCGTAGAGATTCACCTCGGGATTGGCCCGGGCCTCGGCGAAATCATGGCCGCGGCGGCCGCCGGCATCGGTGCCGCCCTCCGGCGGGGCGAAGGGCGAGAACGCGGCCACCGGCCGGCCGGCGAGGCCGGCATCCCATTCCGCCACGTCGAGATAGAGGCGATCGGGCGGGATGGGCCGGTAGGGCACCCCTTTGGCCTTCTTCTGCGCCGCCTGATGGGTCAGCCGCGCCTCGTAGAAATCGGCGATCTGGGCCAGGCGCTGGTCGCGCGCCTGCTCCAGCTGATAATCGAGCGTCACTGAGGCGTCGGGCAGATAGTCGAAGACCGTGTCGAGGCGGTCGTGGAACAGCGGCAGCCAGTGCTCCATCCCGGCCTGCTTGCGGCCGGCGGAGACCGCCTCGTACAGCGGGTCGTCGTCGTTGATGGCGCCGAACAGCTCGCGATAGCCGCTGCGGAAGCGGGCGATCGAGGCCGGGTCGAGGAACACCTCGCCCATCGGCTTCAGCGTGATCCGGTCGACCTCTCCGATCGTGCGCTGCGACATCGGGTCGAAGCGGCGGATCTTCTCCAGCTCGTCGCCGAACAGGTCAAGCCGCAGCGGCTCCTCCGTCCCCGGCGGGAACAGGTCGACGATGCCGCCGCGGATGGCGAACTCGCCCGGCTCGCGCACGGTCTGGGCGCGGACATAGCCGTTGCGGGCCAGGAATCCCTGCAGGGCCTCCAGATCGATGCGTTGCCCCGGCGCCACCGACAGGCTGGCCTCGGCGAAGGCGTCCCGCGGCGGCACCCGCTGCATCGCGGCGCCGACCGTCGTCAGCACGACGAAGGGCCGGCCGGGCTCGCGCGGGAGCAGCAGGCGGGTCAGCGCGTCGACGCGCTCCGCCACCGTCTCCGGATTCGGCGAGACGCGGTCATAGGGCAGACAGTCCCACGGCGGCAGCACCACGATCGACAGGTCGGGTGCGAAGAAGGCCAGCGCCGCCTCCAGCGCCGGCAGCCGGGCGTCGTCGCTGGCGACGTGCAGCAAGCCCTTGTCGCCAGCCTTACGCGCCAGCTCGGCAATCAGCCGCGCATCCTGGCCCTGCGGCACGCCGCCGATGGCACGGTGCCGGACGGTTCCGCGGGCGACGGGTTCGGCCAGAGCGCTCATGCGCGCCCCCGCGACCGGGCATAGTCGATCAGCAGCCGCAGCACGTCACTGTCGGACTCGGGCGGCACGGGCAACCGCTCCGTCACCCAGTCCCACAGATCGGGGTCGTTGTTCTCCAGCAACTCGCCGTAGCGGGCGAGCTGATTCGCGTCGAGTCGATCCAGCACGGCGTCGGCGAAGCCGCCGAGCAGCAGGTCGGCTTCACGGGTGCCGCGGTGCCAGCTGCGGAAGCGCAGGCGACGGCGCAGCGGCGCCACGGCATCGCTATCAGTTGGCTCGGTCATTGGCTTAAGGTGCGTGTCCACGTGAGCCCCATATAGACCCGAGCCTTGCGTCCGCAAATCCTCTTCCCGCTCTTTGCTGCCATCGAATCCCTGCACGGCATCGGTCCGAAGATCGCGCGGCTGGTCGAAAGACTAGCCGGGCCGAAGGCGCTGGACCTGCTGTGGCACCTGCCGTCGGGCGTGATCGACCGGCGCCGGGTGGTCAGCCTGCGCGAGGCCCAGACCGGCAGCATCGTCACCCTGACCCTCAGGATCGACGGCCATATCTGGGGCTCGTCCGCCCGCGCGCCGCACCGGGTCCGCGCCTCGGATCCGACCGGGAAGATCGACCTGGTCTTCTTCCACGCTCAGGCGAAATGGCTGGAGACGACCTTCCCGATCGGCCAGACCCGCATCGTCTCCGGCCGGATCGAGCAGTTCCAGGGCAATCTGCAGATGCCGCATCCCGACCGGGTCGGCACGCTGGAGGAGCGCGACGCGATCGCAGTGGTCGAGCCGATCTATCCGCTGACCGCCGGCCTGCAGCCGCGCACCCTGACCAAGGTGATCGCCGACGCCGTCGCCCGGGCGCCGGAGCTGGCGGAATGGCAGGACGCCGCCTGGCTGCAGCGCCGCGGCTGGGCCGGATGGCAGGAGTCGCTGCGCCGGGCCCATGCGCCGGAGGATGCGGCCGACCTGCTGCCGGTCGCGCCAGCCCGGCAGCGCCTGGCCTATGACGAGTTGCTGGCCAACCAGCTGGCGCTGGCGCTGTTCCGCCGCTCCACCCGCCAGCGCCCCGGCCGGCCGACCACCGGCGACGGATCGCTGCGGCAGCAAGTCGAATCCGCCCTGCCCTTCGCCCTGACCAACGCCCAGCGCCTGTCCCTGGCCGAGATCTATGCCGACATGGCGGCGCCGAACCGGATGCTGCGGCTGCTGCAGGGTGATGTCGGCAGCGGCAAGACCGTGGTCGCCCTGCTGGCCATGCTGGCGGCGGTCGAGGACGGCCGCCAAGCGGCGCTGCTGGCCCCGACCGAGATCCTGGCGCGGCAGCACCGCGCGACACTGGCGGCGCTGCTGCGACCGATCGGGCTGGAGCCCGGCCTGCTGACCGGCCGCGACAAGGGCAAGGCGCGCAAGGAGACGCTGGCCGGCCTGGCCGACGGATCGATCCGGATCGTCGTCGGCACCCATGCGCTGTTCCAGGAGAGCGTCGAGTTCGCCGACCTGGCCGTGGCCGTGATCGACGAGCAGCACCGCTTCGGCGTGCATCAGCGGTTGCAGCTTTCGGCCAAGGGCGAAGGCGTCGACGTTCTGGTGATGACCGCGACGCCGATCCCGCGCACGCTGCAGCTGACCGCCTATGGCGACATGGATGTGTCGAAGCTGACCGAGAAGCCGCCGGGGCGCACCCCGGTCGACACCAGGGCCGTCTCGGCCGATCGGATCGACGAGGTGGTGGCCGGCATCGGGCGGCATCTGACGGGTGGCGGCAAGGCCTATTGGGTCTGCCCGCTGGTCGAGGAATCGGAGACCAGCGACCTGGCCGCCGCGACCGACCGCTGCGACGACCTGCGCCGCATGTTCGGCGAGAAGGTCGGGCTGGTGCACGGCAAGATGAAGGCCGCGGAGAAGGATGCGGTGATGGCCGGCTTCGCCGAGGGCGGCATCGACCTCTTGGTCGCCACCACGGTGATCGAGGTCGGCGTCAACGTGCCGGCGGCGACGGTGATGGTGATCGAGCATGCCGAGCGCTTCGGCCTGGCCCAGCTGCACCAGCTGCGCGGCCGGGTCGGGCGCGGCGACACCGCCTCGCGCTGCATCCTGCTGTATTCGCCGCCGCTGTCGGAGACGTCACGGCAGCGGCTGGCGACGATCCGCGAGACCGAGGACGGGTTCCGCATCGCCGAGGAGGATCTGCGGCTGCGCGGCGCCGGCGAGGTGCTGGGCACGCGGCAGAGCGGCCTGCCGGAGTTCCGCGTCGCCGACATCGACTCCCAAGGCGACCTGCTGGCCGTGGCGAAGGACGACGTCGCCCTGATCCTGAACAAGGACCCGGAGCTGGAGGGGCCGCGCGGCCAGGCGCTGCGCACCCTGCTGTATCTGTTCGAGCACGACAGCAGCGCGAAATACCTGCGGGCAGGGTAACCGCCCGCTCGCCGGGTCAGCGATACAGCGTCGGGGCGGCGACCTCCTCGGCCGAGGGCGCTCGGGGTCGGATCTCTCGCGACGCTGCCTCATGCGTGCACCGCACCTTCAGATAGGTCTCTCCCGGCCGGATCGGCAGGGCCGTATCCGCCAGCTGGGCCTGCCCCTGGAAGGCGCAGGTTGCGGCGCTTGCCGTCGCCGGCCCGTGGATGACATCGATCGCGGTTTCGATCTGGCAATCCGCCGGCGACACGCCGGTCGCGCAGATGAGCAATAGCATTTTGAACATGACAATGGGCCTCCGCAGCCCGGAAATGATGCTCACTCCATGGCGGTGGCGGAGAGTGATGGGCGACCTTGGCTCGCCACCGTCGGTCACTACCAATATCCAGATGCTACTAAAGTACCGTTAAGCCACCGTGAATTCAGCCTGTCTAAATTCATTAGATTATTACGATATACCCTCATCTGATCCTGTGCAAAAATTCCAGGAGACCAATTGGCATCTGTCCGTTGCTCAATTCAATTCATGCCGAATGATCATTTCATCCTATTTTCAGATTCCGATCAAACTCTTGCGACCAACGAAATGTCTGGCAATAGAGAGGGCCAATGCCGGCCTGAAAGAGGCCGGGGCGCGGTTCTCCCGCGCCCCGATCCGGGTCAGAAATTGAGGATGGTGCCGACGCTCAGGGACGAGGTCTCGAAGTCCGTGCCCTGGCGGAACTCGTCCCGTTCCCAGCGCAGTTCGCTGAACAGGTCGAGGCCCGGCGCCGCGTTATAGACCAGCGTGCCGATCACGTTGTGGCTGATCTTCAGGTCGTCGCCGTCGGTGAAGCTCGAGTTCAGCCCATTGTTCTTCTCAGCCGTCGTATAGGCATAGCCGACCGAGGCCAGCCACGGACCGGTGGTGTAGGACAGGTCGCCGACGATCGAGTCGATCGCCGCATCGGCACGGAAGGTGCTGGAGAAGTGGGTCCAGCTCGCGCTGGCCCAGATGCCGTTGGCGAAGCCGACCTGGCCGGCCAGGTAGTAGGCCTCAAGGTCGTGGTTGCCGCTGACGCCGTTGCCGTTATAGGCCATGCCGGCGACACGCACCGCGGTGCCGTCGAAGGTCTGCTGATAGTCGACGCCGCCGCCGATCACGTTCTCGTAGAGAGTGCTGCTGTCGTTGAACAGGTCGTTACGGCCGCCATTGCCGGCATGGCCGTTGCCGCCGACGACGGGCGTGAAGTCGACGCCGAAGGACAGGCCCGCGAAGCTCGGCGAGGTGTATTTGACCTTCGTGTCCTTGCTGTTGATCCCGCCGAACTGCTGGTAAGGCGCCACGGCGAAGAACGCGTCGCTGCCGCCGATCCAGGTGCCCGGGCTGCGGAAGCCGTTGCCCCAGTCGGTGTCGAGGCCGAATTTCGTCCCCAGCGTCTGCTGCGCGTAGACGTGGAAGTCCTCCGCGATATAGGGCGCATCGCCGAGGGTCACCGTGCCGAAGCTGCCCTTCAGGTAGACATAGGTGCGGTCGACGGTGACGTCGTTGCGGCGGTCGACATTGTTGAAGCGGATCCGGGCGCCGTATTCCAGGCCGGAATCAGTGACGTTCTTGATGTCGAACTGCAGCCGCGCACCCGACTCGAAGTCGTAGTCGCGAGCCATGTCGCCGTCGCGGTTGTCGTCGAACACCACGCCGGCCAGGAAGCCGATGCGGCCCGAAAGCTTGAGCTGCAGGCCCGAGGTCACATTCGCGTCCTCGGCCTGGGCCGCGCATGCGACCACGAGGACCGCCAGCGCGGCCCCACAGAATAAGCTCTTCCTCATGGAAACCTCTGATCGCAAGCGATCGTTTCGGGGATGACGCGGCGCACCATGCTCCCGGCTATCTACAAAACAAAGCAAAAACAATGATGTAATATAAATGTCATACCATTGCTCTGGACATAGGGAGCCCGTCCTGTCATGGGGCCGATCGAGGATCGCGACTGGTGCCATTGCGCTTTGCCCTGGATCGGGCCAGGAAAGCGGCGATGAAGCCCCTCGATCCCACCGCGATCCGACCCGCCGACGAAGGCCCGGACTTCGTGCCGCGACCGCACCAGCTGGTGGCGCGCGACGCCATCCTGTCGGCCCGCGCCCGAGGCCGCCCCGGCTTCCTGCTGGGCGACCTGACCGGGCTGGGCAAGACCCTGTCGGCCTGGCTGGCCGTCGCAGCGATGCCGGAGGCCGAGGTCCTGGTGATCTGCCCGAAGGGCGCTGTGCCGCAATGGCGCCGGACCATCGCCCGCTCCGGCACTGCGGCGAAACGGGTGACGCTGATCAATTTCGAGAAGACCAAGTCGCTGCTGGCGCCGCCGCCGGTCAGCACCAAGCGGTCGACCCGGGCCAAGAACAACGAGCTGGCGAAGCACGGCACGCCGAAGCGGACCTGGCCGATCGTGGTGATCGACGAGGCGCATCGCATCCGCAACCCGAACTCGCAGCAGGGGCTGGTCTGCCGGCAGATGGCAGCGGCGGCAGCCTTCACGATCTATATGAGCGCCACCGCCGGACAGGCGCCACACGAGCTGTCCTATCTCGGCCGGCTGCTGGCCGAGGCGGCCGGCGGTAGCGGCGACCTCGACGGGTTCCGGGCCCTGATGAAGCGGCTGCGCATCGGTCGTGCCAAGGGCCGCTGGAAGAACTGGAGCTGGGAGCCGAATCCGGAGGATCGCCGGGTGATGGCGGACCTCCTGTACAAGGGCTCAAAGGCGATCGGGCTGCGCCGTCGGCCGGAGGACATCGCCGGCTGGCCGGAGGTGCAGCGCGAGCTGGCGCCGACCGCGCTGGACGCCCCCGCACATCGGCTCTACGAGGCGACCTGGCGCGAGTTCCGGCGCGAGCTCGGCCTGGCCGGCGGCAGCACGCGGCGCGCCACCGGCTGGGCCGCCGATCTGCGCTTCCGCCAGAAGGCCAGCCTGCTGCGCATCGCCGGCACCGCCGATTTCTGCGACGATCTGCTGGCGAACGGACAACAAGTCGCGGTCTCCGCCGCCTTCCTGGAGACCAGCGCCATGCTGGCCGAGACGCTGCGCGGCCGCGGCTGGTTGGTCGGCGAGATCAACGGCACGCAACCGGGCGAGACCAACGAGGCCACCCGCATCGCCTTCCAGACCGGCGGGCTGGACGCGGTGCTGTTCACGGTGACGGAATCGATCTCGCTGCACCGCGGCGAGTTGCCGGGCGGCGAGCGCGACCGGTCGCTGGTGGTGCACGATATGCGCCACAGCGCCATCCAGCTGCAGCAGATCGAGGGGCGCTGCCATCGCGACGGCGAGCGCGCGGTGATCTACTACGCCTATGCCGAGGGCACGGTGGAGGAGACTGTGGCCGCCACGGTGATCGCCCGCATGGCCTCGATGGAGGCGATGGCCGGCGACGATACCGCTCTGCTCGACGCCATCGCCGCCGTGGTCGAAACCGCGCTGCGGCGCGACGCGGCCTGACGCCCCTGTTGTGAGAATGCCCTGATGAACGCCGACGATGTGCTGAAGCGCTACAAGGACGAGGACCTGCCCGATTTTGTCGGGATCGACCTGTCCGACGTGAATCAGGCCGGGATCTTCGGCGATGGCCCGATCCATGTCGCGGCGATCCGCGGCCGGACCGACGAGATCACCGCGCTGCTGGACGGCGGCGCCGATGCGAATGCGTCGGGCGAGCTCGGCAACACCCCGCTGCACGAAGCCGTGATGCAGAACCGGATCGAGGCTGTGAAGCTGCTGCTGGACCGTGGCGCCGATCCGCAGCGGCGGAACCATTTCGGGGGCACGCCGCTGGATACGGCCCGCGCCCGCGAGAACCGGCGCCTGATCCGGCTGCTGGGGGGCGGCGCCCCGGCCCGGCGCCGGTGACTACCAGAGGTTCTTGCCGTCTATCACTTGAACCGGCACCGAATCCAGGTCGAAATCGTCGAGCAGATGGGCGTTGATGCTGACCTTGGGGTTGCCGAAATCCGGCTGGCCGGTGCTGAAGTCCGGCGTCTCGGTATAGGTGCTGCAGCCGCAGATGGCGCAGTGGTGGTGCTGGATGGTGTAGCTGCCCCACTGATAGGTCGACACCCGGTCGCGCGCCGTCGTCAGCTTGAAGTCAGCGGCAGGGTAGTAGCCCCACAGCGCGCCGCGCTTGGAACAGAAGGAGCAGGTGCAGCGCGTCACGCTCTCTGGCGCCACCGGCACCTCGAACTGCGTCGCGCCGCAGTGGCAGCGTCCCTTGACCGTCATGGCGTTTCCCCTCTCGAGCCGGCGATTCCCGGCGCGCCAGTGTGGCCGAGATCGGGTGGGCTATGCCATCGCCGGCCGTGCCTCGGGCGGCGGATCGACCGGCCCCGCACCGATGACGTCGGTCAGCGCGGCGACCGCATCAACCATCCGGTCGGTCGCCTCGAGCAGCGCCATGATCACCGGCAGATCCGCCTCCGGCTGGCGCGCCGGGTCGAGCAGCTCGGTCAGCGCCCGGTGGCGCGCCGGCAGGTCGGACGGGATCGCCGGCGCCCGGTGATCGCGCAGTGCGGAGGCCAGCTCACCCAGCGCGCCGGCGATGGCATGGCCGAACGATCCGATCGCGGCATGCTTCGCCAGTGCCGCCGGGCCATGGTCGTGCAGCGCGCTTTCCAGCGCCATGCCGGCGCGCAGGATGCGGTTGGCATTGGCGAAGATCGCCTCGGCCCGCGCCGGCTGCCCGGGATCGGCCGGTTCGACCCGCAGCCGCTCGACCGAGGCCTGGGCATTGACCCGGGCAGCACGGGCCGCGGTGCGGGCCTCGGCCTGGCCCTTCAGGTCGGTGCCGAGCAGCGCCGCCAGATAGGCGGCGTAGGTGTCGAGCATGGCGGCGATCACCGGCCGCTCGCGCCCCCGCTCCCAGGTCGGCCACAAGAGATAGGCGGCCAGCGCCAACAGGCTGCCCAGCACCGTGGCGGCGCCGCGGTCCAGCAGCGTGTGTCCGGCCGGCTGCCCGGCCAAGCCCAGCAGCAGCACTACCACGGCGGTCAGCAGCGACACCGCCAGGCCGTAATGCACCGGCACCAGGTAGCGGAAGCCGAAATAGAGCGGCGCGATCAGCAGCGCCTGGGCCAAGGGATGGTCGGCCACCAGATAGACGACGGCGGTGGCCACCAGCAGCCCGGCCAGCGTGCCGAACATGCGCAGCAATCCGAAGCTGACCGTGCCGCCGAAATCCGGCTTCAGCACGATCACCACCGTCATCGCGATCCAGTAGAACTGCGGGAGGCCGATGGCTCGGCCCAGCGCCTCCGCCGCCACCACGCAGACGGTCAGGCGCAGTGCGTGGCGGAAGGCGGCGGAGGACAGCGACAGGTTGGCGCGCAGCGTCGCCAGCGGTGCGCCGGGACGCAGCGCCGCCGGCTGCAGGGCGTCGCGCTCGGCCGCCCGCCGGTCGCCGCGGACGCCAGCCTCGGCCGAGTTGCGGATTGCGGCGCGCAAAGCGCCGGCCAGGCCGATCGCCCGCGCCTCCGCCAGATGCAGGCGGGATCGCAGCAGCGGGTCATGGGCCGCATGGCGGGCTGCGCGCAGCCCGGCCAGCGCCGCCTCGAATCCCTTCAACGCCGCCCCGCCCTCCATCGGCCGCCCCTGGCGCAGCGCCATGCTCAGGCCACGCAGCACCACCGCCGCCTGGCGCATCACGGCCGGCAGCGCCGGGTCGGCCACCTGACTGCGCAGGTCGGACATTGCCAGAAGCTCGAGCCGGATGCGCTCGGCCAGGCCCAGCAGCACCCGGAACGCTTCCACCCCACGGATCCGGGCGGCATTGCTGCGGTCCAGCAGTTGCTGCGCCTCGCCCAGGGAATCCGCCAGCGGCATGAACTCGGTGTCCTCCGGCATCGCCCGCGCGATCTCCGACAACATGCGGTACACCGACGCCAGCGCATCGCGCTCCGGCTGGTAGATCCTGAGCGGCCAGGCGGCGACCGAGAACAGCGTTGCCAGCAGGCCGCCGGCGAAGAACAGGCCGGAGGCGGCCCAGGGGTCGAAACCGTGCCCGGCGGTGCCTGCGGTGACCACCAGCACGATCAGGATCGCGGTGCCGCCCTGCATCGCCACCGGGCCGAGCGCCACCAGCATGGCCAGCAGGAAGGCTGAGACCGCCAGCACCGGCAGGAAGGGCAGCCACTGTGTGCCGAGCGAGAAGCCGGCGAGTGCCGCAAGCCCAGTGCCGAGCGAGATCAACAGCATCCGGCGCAGACGCAGCGCATGCGGCCCCGGCGCGTCCGAGGTGACGACGTTGAGCGCGCCGCCGGCGACGGCGAGACCGACATCGGTCTGGCCTGAGAGCAGGCCCAGGATCACGGGCAGCGCCACCGCCAGCGCATTGCGCAGCGCCACAGGCCAGGGGATGGTGGCGCGGTTCCATTGCACCAGCGCCGTGAGAAGCGGGGATCGACGGCGGGGCGCCGCCCCGGTCACCGCCATGCCGCTGCAACCACCTGAACGATCATCCATCCGCCTTCATCGAGTCGTCCCCGAGGCATGATGCCCGCCGAGGCTTCACGGCGTCGACCATCGATCCAGTCCCGGCGGACATCGATTCTTCATCCGGCCGCAACAGATCCGTCATCCCCGCTCCCTATCATCCGCGCGCCGCGAGACGCAGCGGAACCGGATACCGGCCGCGGCACCGAAGCTCGCTTTTCGACACATCCGATTGCCGCCGCTCGTCGGGCCGCCCGATGCGCGGGTGATTTGCCATGACGGCCGGCGCGATCGACAGCAGCAAAGGAGCCGACCGTGCGGGTGGTCCAGATCACCGATACCCATCTCAGCCCCGGCAAGAGCCACTTCGCGTCGAACTGGGCACCGCTGGCGGAGTGGCTGCAGGCCGCGAGGCCGGACCTGGTTGTCCACACCGGCGACCTCAGCGTCGACGGGGCGGATGTCGAGGCCGATCTGGAGCATTGCGCCGAATTGTTGCGCGCCCTGCCCTTCCCGGTGCTGACGGTGCCCGGCAACCACGATGTCGGCGACCTGCCTGGGACCCGCCAGCCGGCGAACCACGAACGGCTGGAGCGCTGGCGCCGCATCGTCGGACCGGACCGCTGGGTGCACGACCAACCCGGCTGGCGCCTGGTCGGGCTGAACAGCCAGGTCATCGGCACCGGCGACGAGGAAGAGGCGGCGCAATTCGCCTGGCTCGAGGGCGTGCTGGAGGCCAGCGAGGGCCGCGGCGTCGTGGTCTTCACCCACAAGCCGATCTTCGTCGACCGGCCGGATGAGGGCGACACCGGCTACTGGAGCATCCGCCCGGCGCCGCGCCGCCGGCTGCTGGAGCTGTTCGAGCGGTACGGCGTGGCCCTGGTCGCCAGCGGCCATCTGCACCGCGCCTGGACCGGCGCCCATCTCGGCACCCGCTATGTCTGGGCCCCGTCCTCCGGCTTCATCGTCGGACCGATGGAGCGCGATATGCCGGGCGACCGGATCCTGGGCGCCGCGATCCACACGCTGGACGAGACGGCCTCGAGCGGGATCGTCGAGCTGCCGGAGCTGCAGCCCTTCGTGATCGACGACGTGATCCATGAGGTCTATCCGCGCCACCAGTCCGCCGAGGCCGCCTCGTGACCGGGCTGGCGCTGCGCCAGATCAGCAAGGCCTTCGGCGGCAACCGCATCCTGCAGGACGTGACCATCGAAGCCGCGCCGGGCGAGTTCATCGCCCTGGTCGGCCCGTCCGGCTGCGGCAAGACCACCCTGCTGCGCATCGCCGCCGGGCTGGAGCATGCCGACACCGGAACCGTGCAACTGGGCGACCGCGGCATCACCGCGCTGCGACCGGCGGCGCGCGACATCGCCATGGTGTTCCAGTCCTACGCCCTGTATCCGCATCTCACCGCCGGCCAGAACATCGCCGTGCCGCTGGCGATGCGGCGGCTGTCGACGGCCCAGCGCCTGCCCTTCATCGGCAACCTGATGCCTGGCCAGCGCGCCCTGCGCGCGGAGATCCAGGCCTCGGTCCGCGAGACGGCGGCGAGCCTGAAGATCGACCATCTGCTGGATCGCAAGCCGGGCCAGATGTCCGGCGGCCAGCGCCAGCGCGTGGCCCTGGCCCGCGCCCTGGTGCGCCGGCCCGCCGCCTTCCTGATGGACGAGCCGCTGTCGAACCTGGACGCCAATCTGCGGGTCCACACCCGCGGCGAGATCGTCGAGCTGCACCGCCGCGCCGGCGTCACCACGCTGTACGTCACCCATGACCAGTCGGAAGCACTGAGCATGGCTGACCGGGTGGCGGTGATGATGGGCGGCCAGTTGCTGCAACTCGACACGCCGTCCCGGATCTATGCCGACCCGGCCCATGTCGAGGTGGCGCAATTCATCGGCAGCCCGCGCATCAACCTGCTGCCGGCGGTGCTGGACGAGACCCGCGCCGCCCGCATCGGCGGCCGGGTGCTGGTCGACGGCGTCGAGGCCGCGCCCGGCACCGCCGTGACGCTGGGTGTCCGGCCGGAGGCGCTGCGCTTCCTGATGCCGGGCCAACCCGGCCTGGCCGTGACGGTACGCCGGCTGGAGTTCCTGGGCTCCGAGCTGCTGGTGTTCCTCACATTGGCCGATGGGGCAGAGCTGGTCGCCAAGACCGCCCCGGCCCTGGCGGCCGAGCTGGCGCCGGGCGCCGCGGCGACCCTGGCGGTCGGTGCCGCCGACATCCTGGTCTTCGGCCCCGAGGGCGGCCGCCTGCCGGTCGCTCCCGCGACGCTGCGGATCGCCGCCCATGGCTGATCTGGCGTTCGACGACGGCACGGCACGGCGAGCCGCCCGGGCCGCGGCGCGGGCGGAGGGCTTCGCCGCCTGGCGCCTGTCCGCCCCGGCGGCGCTGCTCCTGACGGTGCTGATCCTGGCCCCGACCCTGGCGGTGCTGGGCTTCAGCCTGACCGATTACGAGCTCGGCTATGACGGCTTCACCTTCATCGGCCTCGACAACTACGCCGAGCTGTTCGGCGACCGCACCTTCCTGATCTCGCTGAAGAACACCGCAGTCTACACCGCCATCGTCACCCCGGCCTCGGTGCTGCTGGGCCTCGGCGTCGCCCTGCTGATCGAGGCGGAGACGCGCGGCCGGGCGCTGTTCCGCACCGTCTACTTCCTGCCCGTCGCCTCGCTGCTCGTCGCCATGGCCACGGTCTGGCAGTACCTGCTGCACCCCAGCATCGGCCCGGTGAACGAGATGCTGCGGCTGGTCGGCCTCCCCGGCCCGAACTGGCTGGGCGACAGCAAGACCGTGCTGCTGAGCCTGGCGCTGATCGGCGTGTGGCAGTCGGTCGGCTTCAACATGGTGCTGTTCCTGGCCGGGTTGACCGCGATCCCGCGCGAGCTGTACGCCGCCGCCGAGATCGACAGCGCCGCCAGCGCCTGGGAGCGGTTCCGGCTGGTCACCTGGCCGATGCTGGGGCCGACGACGCTGTTCGTCATCACCATCAGCGTGGTCAATGCGGTGAAGGTGTTCGAGACCGTCGGCACCCTGACCCAGGGCGGCCCGAACAAGGCATCGGAGGTCCTGCTCTGGACCATCTACCAGGAGGGCTTCGTCTATCTCCGGGTCGGCTACGCCTCGGCGATGACGGTGGTGTTCCTGGCCGTGCTGGTGGTGCTGATGCTGCTGCAGTACCGGGTGCTCGACCGCCGGGTGCATTACGCATGACCGCCTGGCCGCCCCTGCGGATCATCCGCCTGGCCCTGCTGTCGCTCGGCGCGCTGGTCTTCGTCGCGCCCTATCTGTGGATGCTGTCGGTCGCGCTGAAGCCGCAGGACGAGATCTTCTCCTCCTCCCTGTCGCTGCTGCCGCAGCGCTGGGCGCTGGTCGAGAATTTCACCAAGGCGCTGACCCGGGTGCCGATGGCGCAGATCCTGCTGAACGGCGTGATCGTCTGCGGCCTGATCCTGGTGCTGCAGGTGCTGGTGGCCGTGCCCTGCGCCTATGCCATGGCCAAGCTGCGCTTCCGCGGGTCCCGGGCCATGGTCACGATGATCATGCTGGGCTTGCTCGTTCCGATCCACGCCATCGCCCTGCCGATCTATGTCGCGCTGTCGGCCACCGGCACGCTGAACAGCTATGTCGCGCTGGTGGCGCCCTTCACCATTTCGGTGTTCGGCATCTTCCTGTTCCTGCAGTTCTTCCGGGCAATGCCGGACGACCTGATCGCCGCGGCGCGGCTGGACGGGATGTCGGAGCTGGCGATCGTCTGGCGCGTCATCGTGCCGAACGCCTGGCCGGCGATCACCGCCTTCGCGATCTTCTCGGTCGTCGCCCATTGGAACGACCTGTTCTGGCCGCTGATCGTAGTCAGCGACACGAAGATGGCGACGCCGCCGCTGGGCCTGCTGTTCTTCCGCGCCGCCGAGGCCGGCGACGACTACGGCGCGCTGATGGCGGCGACGGTGATCGTCACCCTGCCGCTGGTCGCCGCCTTCCTGGCCGCTCAGCGCCGCTTCATCGAAGGCATCACCCTGACCGGGCTGAAGGGCTGACCCGGTCGCGTTTCTTCCGAGAGAGGGGCAATCCGTGAAACTGATCCGAACCGCGCTGGCGGGCATGGCTTTGGCGGCGGCCATGGCCGGCGCAGCCCAGGCCGAGACCACCCTGACCGTCCACTACCCGATGCCGGGCTTCTTCAAGGACGTGATGGACACGATCTCGCAGAAGTTCATGGCCGAGCATCCGGACGTGAAGATCGTCTTCGCCAGCCCCTCGCCGACCTATGAGGACGGGCTGCAGCTGATCCTGCGCCAGGCCGGCACTGCGGAGATGCCGGACATCACCTTCATCGGCCTGAACCGGCTGCGGGTGGTGGCGGAGCGCGGCATCTCGGTCGACCTCAAGCCCTTCGTCGAGAAGGACGGCCATATGGCCGAGCAGGGCTTCAGCGACCACATCCTGGGCTTGGCCCAGTTCGGCGGGCAGCAGGCCGGGCTGGCCTTCGCCACCTCGAACCCGATCATGTACTACAACGCCGACCTCGTGCGGAAAGCCGGCGGCAACCCGGACAATCCGCCCAAGACCTGGGACGAGGTGCTGGCGCTTGGCGCCAGGATCAAGGCGCTGGGCGACGGCGTCGACGGCATCGACTTCCGCTGGCAGGGCGACGACTGGATGTTCAGCGCCCTGCTGTTCGGCGCCGGCGGCGAGATCCTGTCGGCCGACGAGAAGAAGGTCGCCTTCGACGGGCAGGAAGGCTTGGCCGCCTTCACTTTGGTCCAGCGCATGGTGACCGAGGGCGGCATGCCGGTCTTCACCAAGTCGGCCGGCGAACAGGCCTTCGTCGCCGGCAAGGTCGGCCTCGCGTTCCAGACCACCGGCGCGCTGCGCAACACCATCAAGAATGTCGGCGACAAGTTCGAGCTGCGGACCGCGCCGATCCCGCTCCTGGACCCGGCCAAGGGCCAGCTGCCGACCGGCGGCAATGCCGCGGTGATGCTGACCCGCGACCCGGCGAAGCAGCAGGCGGCTTGGGAGTTCATCAAGTTCGCCGCCGGCCCTTATGGCGCCTCGGTGGTGGTGCCGGGCACCGGCTACGTCCCGAACAACGAGCTGGCGGCCAAGTCGCCCGAATATCTCGGCGACTTCTACGCCAAGAACCCGCTCTTCCGCGCCGGGCTGGAGCAAATGTCGAAGATGCGGCCCTGGTACGCCTTCCCCGGCAGCAACGGAGTCAAGGTGACCCAGACCATCGTCGACAACCTGTCCCGCGTGGTCGAGCAGAGCGCAACGCCGGAGGAGGCCCTGGCCGACGCCGCCGACGAGGTGCAGAAGCTGCTGCCGCGGCACTGAATCGTCGCTACATAGGGAGAGGGCCGACAGCCGTCCGGCCCTTTCCGTTTCCGGGATCAGTGCCATGTCCGCCGACGATATCGCCTGGAGAGTCGAGGAAGCCTGCCAGAACGCCTGGCCGTCGCCGCGTCAGCTGCTGCTGGGCGGCTGGCTGCTGCGCGCCTCCGGCGGCGCCACGCGCCGGACCAACTCGGTCAATCCGTTGCGCGGCGGCCCGCGCGACCCGGGCGGCATCGTCGCCACGGCGGAAGGGATCTATCGCGGCCTCGGCCAGCCGTCACGGTTCCGGGTGCCGTCGATCGCCGCGGGCATGGACGCGCCGCTGCAGCGCGCTGGCTATGCGGCCGCGGGCGAGACCACCACGCTGCTGGCGGATCTGGCCGACCATCGGCCGCGGGACTGCGTCCATATCGAGATGTCGGACCAGCCGGGCGAGGAGTGGCTCGCGTTGCGATCGGCTCCGGCCGACCCGGTCTTCGGATCGATGGTCGATAGCATCGTGCTGCCGAAGACCTTCGCCGCCTGCCGGATCGACGGCGAAGTGGTGGCGACGGCCTACGGCGTCGTGCACGACCGGCTGCTGGTGGTCGAATCCGTGGTCACCCATCCCGACCATCGCCAGCGCGGCTACGGGGCGCGGACCGTGGGCCATCTGATGGATTGGGCCCTGACCCAGGGCGCCGGCGGCGCCTGCTTGCAGGTGGTGGCCGACAATGCGCCAGCCCTGGCCCTCTATGCGTCGCTCGGCTTCCGGACCGAGCTGTACCGCTACCACTATCGCAGCAAGGACACGGCCGGCTGATCCGCCGGCCGTTCCTCGGTCAGATCCTGGCGGCGAGCTCCGCCAGCTGGTCGGCGCACAGCCCCCAGCCCTCGTGGAAGCCCATCTTCTCATGCGCCTCGCGGTCGGCCACGGTCCAGTGCAGGGCGCGGGCCGTGTAGCGGGTCTTCCCGCCTTCGTCCTCGAAGGTGATGACGCCTGTGAAGAACGGCTTCTCCGACGGCTCCCAGGCCTTGGTGTAGGCGTCGGTGAAGACCAGGCGCTCGTTCTTGACGATCTCGAGATAGACGCCCCGGTTGGGGAACTCGGTGCCGTCCGGGCCGCGCATCACGATCAGGTTGGATCCGCCCGGCCGCAGGTCGACCTCGATCACCGGCGTGGTCCAGGGCCGCGGCGTGAACCACTGCTTCATCAGTTCGGGCTCGGTCCAGGCGCGGAACAGCTTGTCGCGCGGCGCGTCGATCAGGCGGGTCAGGACGAGCTCGCGGTCGGAGGCAGGGGTAGCGGTCACGGGGATCTCCTGAGGTTCGACGTTCGATGCCCCAAGGACGGTCCCCCGCCCGGAGTTCCGACACGGCCCCGAAAAATTATCCGACGGGGGTCAGCTGGCAGCGCGGACCGCCAGGAAGGCCTCGCGCAGCCGTTCGACGACCGTCGGGCCGCTGCGCCGACGCGGCTGTCCGAGATGGGCGCTGCGCAGGTCGTCCATGAACTCCTCCCACAGCGCCGGCCCGCCCTTCTCCAGCAGCTGGGCGCGGATCGACAGGTCAGGGGTGGCCGGCATGTGGCGCCGGCCCCAGGCGCCCATATGGGCCAGCAGCGGCACCAGCTGGATCGATTTCTCGGTCAGGCTGTAGATCGCCTTCTGCTTGTGGCTCTCGTCGTCGGCGCGGGTCAGGAACCCGGATTCGGTCAGCCGCTTCAGCCGGTCGGCCAGGATGTTGGAGGCGATGCCCTCCTCCGACTGGGTCAGCAGCTCGCGAAAATGCCGCCGGTCGCCGAACATGATGTCGCGGATCACCAGCAGGCTCCAGCGGTCGCCCAGGGCTTCGAGGGTCAGATTGATCGGACAGCCGGATCGCGGTTCGCTGCTCATACGGGGTCGCTCCTTTTCCGCTTGCAATATGCAATCGGAAAAGATAGAACGCAACCAGTTGCTATATGCAATCAGAACATCCAATGAGGAGGACACCCATGCGCAAGGCGATCCTGTCGATGTTCATCAGCCTGGATGGCTACATCACCGGGCCGAAGGGGGAGTTCGTGCCGCCGCAATGGTCCGACGACCTGGCGACGCACTGGTCCGGCTATTCCTTGGAACGGGCCGGGCACCTGCTCTATGGCCGGGTCAACTTCCTGTTCAACAAGGGCTTCTGGGAGCCGGCCGCGACCGACCCGAACAGCCCGGCCGCCGGCGTTCCCTGGGCCGCGGTGATGAACCGGCTGCCCAAGACCGTGTTCTCGACCACGCTGACCGGCGATCCCGGCTGGAACGGCACAGTGGTGCGCGACGACCTGGAGGGCGCAGTCGCCCGGCTGAAGGCGGAGGGCGACGGCGACCTATACATGTTCGGCGGCGCCGGCATCGCCCAGAGCTTCGTCGCCCGCGACCTGTTCGACGAATACCGGCTGATGGTGACGCCGACCCTGTTCGGCGACGGCCAGCGGCTGTTCGCGCCGGGCTTCGACCGCATAGACCTGAAGCTGATCGAAAACCGGACGCTCGACACCGGCGCCGTGATCCTGCACTACCGGCGCGAGCGCGGCTGAGCCGTCACGGCACCAGCACGATCTTGCCGGTGCTGCGGCGCTCCTCCAGCACCCGGTGGGCCTCGGCCGCCTGGTCCAGGCGGTAGCGCCTGCCCACGGTCGCCGTCAGCGTGCCGGTCGCGGCCAGGCCGAACAGCTCCGCCAGATCGGCCCGCAGGCTTTCGGGCGTCAGCAGCGGCAGCAGGGCGAAGCCCTTCAGCGACTGGTTGCGGTAGAACATCCCCTCCAGCTCGGCGACCGTGAGCTCGTACCGGCCGAGCGCGCCAAACACCAGCTCGCCGGCCGGCGCCAGGGCGTCGAGGCAGGCCTTGGTCACGGCGCCGCCGACGGTATCGTAGACGATGTCGGCCCCGGTGCCGCCGGTGGCATCGCGGACCCGGGCGGCCCAGCCGGGCTCGCGATAGTCGATGCCGAGATCCGCCCCGAGGCCGCGGGCGGCGTCCAGCTTCTCCGCCCCTCCCGCCAAGGCGATCACGCGCTCGGCACCGGCCCGCCGGACCAGTTGCAGCAGCAGCGACCCGACGCCGCCAGCCGCGGCCGTGACCAGCACCGTCCGGCCCCGTGGCGAGCTGCGTCGCACCAGGTGAAGCGCCGTCAGGCCCGGCACCAGCAGTGCCACGGCATGCTCGAAGGACAGGCAGTCGGGCAGCTTCACGACCGAAGCAGCCGCAACGGCAAGATATTCGGCATAGCCTCCAGCGGGACGGCCGATGGCAAACATCGGCACCGCGACGCGCGCATCTCGAAGGGCGGCGTCGACACCCTCCCCCACCGCCTCGACCTCTCCCGCGACCTCGACGCCCGGCATCATCGGTAGCTCAGGCGTGACCGCGTACAGGTTCCGGCGCATCAGCGTCTCGAAATAGTTCACCCCGGCGGCCCGCACCCGGACCAGCACCTCGCCGGGGCCGGGCTGCGGGGTCGGCCGCTCGACGGTCTCGAGCACCTCGGGCCCACCGAAGCGGCTGAACTGGACGGCCTTCATGATCTCACCTGGCGTTGGACAGCGTGATACGCCATTTGCCAGTGTGCCGCCCTGCGGCTCTACACACCCTTTCGTTCCATACTGACCAGCAGGTGACCATGGCCGAGACGATCAAGCGATTGCCGGAGCTGCCGGTGGAGCGCGCCTTCAAGGTCATCGGCGGCCGCTGGAAGGCAGTCATCCTCTACCACCTGTTCAATGGCCCGCGGCGGCTGTCCGAGCTCAAGCGGGCCCTGCCCAGGATCAGCCAGAAGGTGCTGATCCAGCAGCTGCGCGAGATGGAGGAGCACGGCCTGGTCCACCGCGAGATCTTCCGCCAGGTGCCGCCGCGGGTCGATTACTCGGCCACGCCGCTGGGGTTGAGCCTGGCGCCGGTGCTACGCGCCGTGTGCGACTGGGGCCAGAGCCATGCCGCCGCGCTGGACGAGCTGGACCGCCTGGCGGAATGCCGCCTGCCGCCCATGGCAACGATCGACGCGTCACCTGTCGGCTAATCGGCCGGCAACGCCCCGCGCTCCAGATGCGAGCTGAGCACGATGTAGCTGCGGGTGCCCTGGACGCCGGGGATGTCGTAGATCACCCGCAGCAGGTCCTCCAGCGACTGGGCGTCCTGCGTCCGCACCTTCAGCAGCACGCAGGTGTCGCCGGTAACGGTGTGGATCTCCTCCACATCCGGCAGCTGCGCCAGGTCGAGCATTTCCTGGGATTTGCCCCAGCCGGTGGTGTTGACATGGATGAAGGCCAGGATCGGCTTGCCGAGCTTGCGCCCGTCCAGCGCCGCGACCGTGGCCTTGATCACCCCGTCGCGCTTCAGCCGCTTCACCCGCTCATGCACCGCCGGCGGCGACAGGTTCAGCGCGCGGCCGAGCTCGGCGTAGCTCAGCGTCGCATCGGTGGCGAGCAGCCCTAACAGCCTTCGGTCGACGGCGTCGACGGAGGGGGCCTCGGCGGGCCGGCGCCGAACCGCCTTCGTATTTTCGATGACCATGAGAATCGCCCTTCATGACCGAACCAGGTTCGGCAATTATCGTCTCATGCCCGAACACCATCAACATCAGAGCGCTGTCTCGCTGCAGACCGCGATCCTGACCGCCGGCATCGCCGTGGTCGGCTCGAATTCGCTGGTGCTGAGCCCGATCCTGGGCGACGTCGCCGCGGCGATGGGGGCGACACCGGTGGCCGTGTCACGCGCCATCGCCGCCTATGGCGGAGCGACCGCGCTGTCAGCCTTCCTGCTGGCGCCGCAGATCGACCGCATCGGTCCGCGCCGGGCGCTGCTCGGCGGCATGGTCGGGCTGGCGGCGGCGACGCTGCTCTCCGCCTTCGCCATGCATTGGCTGATGCTCGCGGCCGCCCAGGCGCTGGCCGGGCTCGGCGCCGGGATCATCCTGCCCTCGATCTACACCCTGGCCACCACCATCGCGCCGCCGGGCCGCGAATCGCGCGTCCTGGGCCGGGTACTGACCGGCTGGTCGATCTCCATGGTCGCCGGGGTGCCGGCTGCCGCCCTGGTGGCCGAGACACTGGGCTGGCGGGCCGTCTTCCTAGTGCTAGCCGCCTTAGCCATGCTGGCGCTGTTCGGCATCGCCCGGCTGCCGGCGCCGCCGTCCCGCCCGCGGGCGGGACGGCCGGGGCTGGGGGCGCTGGTCGCCCCCCTCGCCTATCCCGGCGTGCCGGCGCTGCTGGGGATCTGCCTCGGCTTCATGGCCGCCTTTTACGGCGTCTACGCCTTCATCGGCGACCATGTCCGAGCCGAGCTCGGCCTCACCGCCGGCCAGGCCGGGCTGATCGTGCTGACCTATGGCGTCGGCTTCGGCGCCGCCAGCCTGGGCGACGGGCTGGTCGACCGGCTGGGGCCGCGCCGGCTGTTCCCGCTGGTGCTGCTGGCGGTGGCGGTGATCTACGCGTTGATGCTGCCGGCCACGCACAGCTTCGCCGCGATCGCCACGCTGGCCGGGCTGTGGGGCTTCGCCAACCATTTCGGGCTGAACATCCTGGTGCTGCTGCTGTCCCGGGCGAAGCCCGAGGCGCGCGGCGCCGTGCTGGGGCTGAACAGCGCCGTCACCTATCTCGGCACCCTGATCGGCACCGGCCTGGCCGGGATCGGCTATGCCGCCGCCGGCTTCCCGCCGCTGGCGACGGGGGCGGCCATTGCGTGCATCGCCGCCGCCTTGATCGCCGCGACGGCGCTGCGGCCGCGGCGGATCACCGGCCCTGCGGCATCCTGACCTGCCCTCCGCGCGCAACGGGGCGGCCTCTTTCCCGAACAGACTGGAAGGACCAGTTCTGGTCCTTCCCTGAGCGGGATGGCCCCGCGGAGGTTAGAGAATGCCCAGGCTCGCGGGGCTGGCCACGGCCGTTCCCCAACACGTGATCACCCAGGACGAGGCGCGCGAGGGCGCCCGGCGCGTCTTTGCGGCGCGGCCGGAGCTGTTCGACCGCATGGCGCCGATCTACGACTCCGCCGGCATCGATACCCGCCGTTCCGCCGTGCCGCTGGACTGGTACTTCGCCTCGCATGACTGGCACGACCGCAGCACCGTGTTCATGGACACGGCACTCGACCTGCTGGAAGACGCGGCCCGGCGCTGCCTGGACGAGGCCGGCATCGGCGCCGGCGAGGTCGACGCCATCGTCACCATATGCTCGACCGGCATCGCCACGCCCAGCCTGGACGCCCGGCTGATGGAGCGGCTGCCGTTCCGGCCGGACACGGTGCGGCTGCCGGTGTTCGGCCTGGGCTGCGCTGGCGGCGTGCTGGGCCTGGCCCGCGCCACGGCGCTTTCGCGCGCGCTCAACGGCACCGTGCTTCTGCTGGTGGTGGAGCTGTGCGGCCCGACCTTCCGCCGCGGCGACCTGACCAAGAGCAACGTCGTCGCCACCGCATTGTTCGGCGACGGCGCAGCCGCGGTGCTGATCCGGCCGGAGGACGGCATGCCGGCCCTGGGCGCGACCGGCGAGCATCGCTGGCCAGGCACGCTGGACGTGATGGGCTGGTCGGTCGAGGCCGACGGGCTCGGCGTGATCTTCTCGCGCGACATCCCGACCCTGGTGCGCCGCGACCTGCGGCCGGCGGCGGACGCCTTCCTCGAGCGGCACGGGCTCGGCGTCGAAGATCTCTCCGGCTTCGTATTCCACCCTGGCGGCACCAAGGTGGTCGAAGCCCTGCGCGACGCCTTCGAGCTGCCGGATGCGGCGATGGCGGCCGAGCGGGCGGTGCTGCGCCGCTACGGCAACATGTCGGCGGTGACGGTGCTGTTCGTGCTGGCGGAGAAGCGCCGGCAGATGGCCGGGCGCTGGCTGCTCAGCGCGCTGGGCCCCGGTTTCTGCGCCGGCTTCGCCGTGCTGGATTGCGGCTGATGCTGGGCTGGGCACAAGCGGTGGCGCTGCTGGTGGCGGCGCAGCGCCTGGGCGAGCTGCTCTATGCGCGCCGGAACGAGAGCCGGCTGCGGAGCCGCAGTGCCGTCGAGAGCGGCGCGAGCCACTATCCGCTGTTCATCCTGCTGCACGGCGCCTGGCTGCTGGCGGTCTTCCTGCTGATCCCGGCTGACCACGTGCCGTCCTGGCCGTTCCTGGTCGTGTTCCTGCTGCTGCAGGCGGCACGGGTCTGGGTGGTGGCGACGCTGGGGCCGTACTGGACCACGCGGGTGCTGAGCCTGCCCGGCGCACCGCTGGTGCGCCGCGGCCCCTATCGCTGGGTGCGGCACCCCAACTACCTGATCGTGGCGGCGGAAATCGCGGTGTTGCCGCTCGCCTTCGGCGCCTGGTGGATCGCCATCGCCTTCTCACTCGCCAACGCCCTGCTGCTGCGCCATCGCATCGGGGTCGAGGAGCGGGCTCTGGCCGAACGGGGCTGAGGCGGGACGACGCAGCCGGCGGAACGTTCCGCCGGCCCGATGGTTCGGTTCGTCAGGCGCCATCTACAACAGCATTCCGGAGCCATGGCCGAGGCATCCCTCCGCAGCCAGCAGCAATACTTTCCCGCCCTGACCGCGCTGCGTGGCATCGCCGCGCTCTGCGTCGTTCTGTTCCACTATTCGGTCGGGTCGTTCCCGAACCTGCATCTGACCGATACGACCTTCTTCGTCGGCAAGAGCTATCTCTTCGTCGACCTGTTCTTCGCGCTCAGCGGCTTCATCCTGATGCATGTCTACGGGCGCAGCTTTCCCGACGGGCCGTCCAGGGCGACGTTCGGCCCGTTCCTGCGGGCCCGGCTGGCACGGCTGTACCCGCTGCATCTCGTCCTCCTGGGCGGCTTCGTGCTGCTGGAGCTGGTGAAGCTGGCGATCGACGGTGCCGGCCTCGACGCCTTCGGCGGCAGCCACACCCTGGCCACCTTGCCGGGCAGCCTTCTGCTGCTGAACGCGGCCGGCCTCTACGACACCATCACCTGGAACGGGCCATCCTGGTCGATCAGCGCCGAATGGATCGTCGGCCTCGCCTTCCCGCTGCTGGTGCCGGTCGTTGCCCGGCTGCGCCCGACCGGGCTGCTCCTGCTCTATGTCGCGACCCTGGCCGGCTTCGTCCTTCTCTCCGCCGGGCCGCAGCACGACCTCGACCTGACCAGCGACTGGGGTGTGCCGCGCTGCTTCCTCGGCTTCACCGGCGGGATGGTCCTCTACCGCGTCTGGCAGGACGGCACCCCGGGCTGGATGGCGACCGATGCCGCGGCGCTGATCGCCGCAGCCGGCATCGTCCTGGCCATGCACCTGAACATGCGCGGTGTCTTCGTGATGCCACTGTTCGGCCTGCTGATCCTTTGCCTGGCGCAGAACAAGGCGCGGGTGGGCCGGGCGCTCGGCACCCGGCCGATGATCTTCCTCGGCGAGATCTCCTACGCCGTCTACCTCGCGCAGATCCTGCTGCTCGACAGCGTCCATCTGGGCTGGCGCCTGGCCACCGGCCATGAGATCGAGGACGCTGGCTTCTCCGCCCAGCAGTCACTGGGCATCATTGCCCTGATGGTCGCGGCGCTGCTGCCGCTCTCCATCCTGCTGCATCGGCGGGTCGAGGTGCCGGCCCGCGGCTGGCTGCGCCGGATCGGCGCGCCGCGCCCGCTGCGCCCCGCTTTCCAGCGGCCGGGCTGAGGCATACAGATCGGCTCTGGCGGGCGCGGCCCGCCGGCCCTATCCTGGCACGCCTCAAGAACGAGACGCCTCCGTGCCTGTCAACGACGCCCGCCCCCTCGACGGGATCGATCTCCTCGCGGTCGCCCCGGCCGCCCTGCGCGCCGAGCTGCAGAAGCAATGCCGCTGGCAGCGCTTCGCGCCGCATGAGCAGATCATCGACCGCAACGACGATCCCGACCATGTCTACTTCCTGGTCGAAGGCAAGGTCCGGGTGGTGATCTATTCCGCGTCCGGCCGCGAGATCACCTTCGACGACCTGGCGGCCGGGGCCTGCTTCGGCGAACTGTCGGCGCTGGACCGGGAGCCGCGCTCGGCCAACGTCATGGCGCTGACCGACGCGACCGTCGCCGCCCTGCCCACCGCCGTCTTCCGCAGCGCCGTGACCGAGCACCCGGCCCTGGCGCTGGCGATCATGGTGCATCTGGTCGGCGTGCTCCGCCGGGCCAATGAGCGGATCATGGATCTGAGCACGGTCGGCGCCAACAACCGGGTGCATGCCGAGCTGCTGCGCTTGGCGATCCATGGGGCCCAGCCGGACGGCAGCGCGACGATCCGGCCGATCCCGGTGCATTCCGACATCGCCAGCCGGGTCAGCACCACGCGCGAGACCGTGGCGCGGGTGCTGAGCGACCTCGCCAAGTCGGGCATCGTCATCCGCGCCGCCGATCACCTGCAGGTCGCCGACCTGAGCCGGCTGGAGCGGCTGGTGGAGGAAGTCCGTGGCGAGTGGTGACGGCGCCGGCACCGGTGCGGGCGTGAACCGCTGGACCACGCTGAAGGTCAAGCCGGTCTACGAGAACCCCTGGATCAAGGTCGACGAGCACGACGTGCTGACTCCGGCGGGCACGCCCGGGATCTACGGCGTGATCACCTACAAGAACCTGGCGATCGGGGTGGTGCCGATCGACGACCGCGGCCGCGTCACCCTGGTCGGGCAGTACCGCTACGCCCCCGGCCTCTACAGCTGGGAGATCCCGGAGGGCGGCGGCGACCCCCAGCTGCCGCCGGTCCTCTCGGCCCGGCGCGAGCTGCGCGAGGAGACCGGGCTGGAGGCGGCGCATTGGCACGACCTCCTGACCATGCATCTGTCGAACAGCGTCTCGACCGAGATCGCCCATCTGTTCGTCGCCTGGGGCCTGACCCAGGGCGAGGCCGAGCCGGAGGAGACGGAAGACCTCGCCCTGCGCACGGTGCCGCTGGCCGAGGCCTTCGCCATGGTGGCGGACGGCCGGATCACCGATTCGCTGACCGTCGGCGCCCTGCTGCGGCTGCAGGTGATGCTGCTGAGCGGCACCCTGCCGCCGGGCCTCGCCGAGATCCTGCAGCGGGCCGGATGACCGGCCGGCAACCGAAGCATCAAGGAAGCATCATCGTCCTGTCACGACCCGAGGCCTAGGGTCCGCGCCTTCCGTAGACGCGAGGACGATCGATGATCCGCATGACCGCTGTTCCAGCCCTGCTTCTTGCCGTCGGCCTGCTCTCGGCCCCTGCCTGGGCCGACGAGCCAAAGACGCATCCGGTCGAGGCGGTTGCCTCGTTCGCTGTGCCGGAGGCCCGGCAGGCGGTGGCGGTGGATGCCGACTCCTTCTACGCGATCGACAGCCGGGCGATCGCCCGCTACGACAAGAAGACCGGCGCCCGGATCGCCGCCTGGACCGAAGCCAAGGGCGGGCCGGTCATCCATCTCGACAGCGGCGTGGTGGTCGACGGCAAGCTCTACACCGCCCACTCCAACTACCCGGAATGGCCGATGACCAGCTCGGTCGAGATCTGGGACGCGGCGACGCTGAAGCATGTCGGCACGCACAGCTTCGGCATCGATCGCGGCTCGCTGACCTGGGTCGACTACCACGACGGGGCCTGGTGGGGCGGCTTCGCCAACTACAACCGGGTGTTCGACCGCAGCCCGCTCGCCTACGGCAACAAGTACAACACCCAGATCGTCCGCTTCGACGCCGATTGGCGCGTCGCCGAGGCCTGGGTGCTGCCGCCTGAGCTGCTGGAGAAGTTCGGCGACATGAGCAACTCCGGCGCCTCCTGGGGGCCGGACGGACAGCTCTGGATCACTGGCCATGACGACCCGGAGGTCTATGCTCTGGCGCTGCCTGAAGCGGGCTCGGTGCTGCGCTGGGTCGGCACCGCGCCGCTCGACATCGCCGGCCAGGGCGTCGCCTGGGACCGCTCGCAGCAGGGCGTGATCTGGGGCGTGGTGCGCGACAAGGAGAAGGGCGAGAACCGCGTCACCGCCGCGCGGGTACAGCTGCCATAGCGGGACGCGCCGATCCGGCTACCACGCCCGGCGCTGGCCCATCACCTGCGTCGGCGCCACCGGGCGCGGCGCCCGTTCCGCCCGCGGCGAATGGCTGAACAGCGAGCGGTAGCATTTGGCGAAATGCGAGGCCGAGGCGAAGCCGCAGGCCACCGCCACCTCCAGGATCGGCATCGAGGTCTGCGCCAGCAGGATCTGGGCGTGCTTCAGCCGCGCCTCGAGATAATACTGGGACGGGGTGCAGTTCAGGTAGATCCGGAACAGCCGCTCCAGCTGCCGGGTCGACAGCCCGGCGGCCCGGGCCAGCGCCGCCCGCGGCAGCGGCTCCGCCAGATTGGCCTCGATCTCGGCGATCGCGGCCAAGAGCTTCGGATGGCTGACGCCCAGCCGCTCGCGCAGCTCCATCCGCTGCGGCGCATGGCCCTGGCGCGGGCGGGCGTGCAGGAACTGCTCCGCCACCTGGTTGGCCAGCTCGACGCCATGGGCCTGGGCGATCAGGTAGTGCGTCATGTCCAGCGACGCCGTGCCGCCGGCCGAGGTGAAGCGGTCGCGGTCGATCTCGAACAGCCGCCCGGTGACGTCGAGCCGCGGGAAGGTCTCGGTAAAGGCGCTGAGATTCTCCCAATGGATGGTGCAGCGATAGCCGTCGAGCAGGCCGGCCCAGGCCAGGTGATAGGTCCCGGTCGAGACCGCGCCGAGTCGTGAGCCGCGCCGCGCCATCCGCCGCAGCCAGGCGAGGATGCGGTCGTCGCGGCCGTCCTGCGGATCCAGCCCGGCGACCACGACCACCATGGTAAAGGAATCGTCCGGCCCGATTGGGCCCTGCGCCATCAGCACGCCGTCGTTGCTGGCCGTCACCGGCCCGCCGTCGACCGACAGCAGCCGCCACTCGTAGAGCGTGCGCCGCGCCACCCAATTGGCGGCGCGGAACGGCTCCAGCACCGCCGACAAGGCCATCATCGAGAAGTTCGGCACCAGGAGGAACCCCACCCGCTGCGGCGGCTCGGTCATCGGATCGTCGGCCATGCCCTGGTTCTGCTGCGCTTCCCGCGGTTTCCGGCATCCGGCCACAGCGCGGCGGCCGGCGCAACCCCCGTGCCCGCCGGGTCAGCGGCGATTCCGGTCGCGGGACCGTCCCCGCAGGATCAGGACCACGAAGCCGCCGATCAGCAGCATGGCCGCCACCGCCGCGGCGGCGGCGATTCGGACGGCCCGGCCGCCGTCGATCCCGGCCAGGTCGCCGGTGATGGCGAAGCTCCAGGCGCCGATTCCGACGAGGAAGGCGGCGATGGACGCGATCAGCAGGGCGATGCGCATGATGCCGGACGCCGGGTGGGCTCGGAGGGCGAAAGGGCGCGGCTGGCGACGACCACCAGCAAGGCGGCCAGCACCGGCGGCCCGAGCGGGATCCCGAGTTGGAGGGACACGGTGCGGATGACGAGGGGCGCGACAAAGGCCGCGAACAGCACCGTCTTCTCCCACGGACGGAAGCCGGCGCGCTGCGCCGAGGCCATCAGCCAGGCCATCGGCAGCGCCAGCAGCACCAGATCGTAGTCGAGCAGGAAGGGAGAGGCCAGCACCGCCATCGCTGCCATCAGCGCGCCGAGATCGAGCCCGGACGGACGCGCGCGGCGGATGCCCCACAGCACCCCGCACAGCGCCAGCCCGACGGCGACCTGCGCGGCATAGGCGGCGCCGACGCCGCCGCCCAGCAGCCGGACCGCGGCGAAGGGGCTGACCATCTTCGCCGGGCCGACCAGATCCTGCTCCAGGACCGCGCGGGCCAGCGCGGTTTGCGCCAGGAAGCCCCGCCAGACGGCGGTGCCGAAGACCAGCCAGGACAGCAGGCACAGCGCGGAGGCCGTCAGCGCGGCGGCGATCAGCGTCCGCCACTGTCCGGCCGCCGCCAGGGCGAAGGGGACCACGACGGCCAGGTGCGGCTTGAACACCAGCCCGCCGAAGGCCAGTCCGGCCAGCACCGGCCGGCGGTCCAGCACCAGCATCGCCGCGCCGAAGCAGGCTGTGGAGAGAAAGCCGTTCTGGCCATGCCCGGCATTCATCAGCACCGCCGGATAGGCCAGGATCGGCAGCGCCGCCCAGCGTTGCGGCAGCAGCGCGCGCAGGCAGCGCCAATAGGCCAGGCCGGTGATGCCCAGCCAGAGGGTCAGTGACCAGAGATAGGGCAGCGCCGCCAGCGGCAGGCAGGCCAGCAGGAAGACCGGCGGGTAGAGGAAGGCGTAGTAGCTCTCGTCGGTCGCCGGCACCGCGATCCGCTCCACGGCGTAATGCGCGGCCGGGTCGTAGGCGGCTTCGGGCCGCCCGTCCAGCGCGAGCCCGGAGGCCGCCCAGAAGCTGACGAAATCGGACCCGAGCGGAAAGCCGGCGACGGTGACCCCGCCCCGCGACAGGGCGACCCAGCCGGCGGCGACGATGGCCAGCATGACGGCGAGGACCCGGACATAGGCTTGCGCTCGGGCGGTCGACAGCCACGCGGCGTCCCGGAGAAAGACGACGAGCCGGCCCGCCCAGCCTGTGCCTTGCCCTGCCGCCGCCCCCTGCCCGTTCATCCGCCGCCCGTCCCGCCGCCGCCGGAGCCCATCCTGCCCGGGCGGTCCTATGACTGTCGAGAGATGTGGCCTGTGGCCCGAGTGCGGGGTTGGTCGCGGTGGACGGCGGGCTCTCCATCTCGCTCCTGCGATAGGGAACTACGCCTCTGTGCCCAGCCCGTGTCAGCCAGCAAAGCCAAAGGCCGCCGGCACCAATAGCAGAGGCGCCCAAACGGCCAATCTGGTACGCCGCAAATTTACTCCGCTGCGCCGCAGAAGGTGTAGCTGAATCTGAACTGCGAGCAGGAGGGTCGCGGCGAAAACGGAGCTCACGCTGATCAGGCTCAAAAATCCGACAGCATCCAGGATAGCGAGGGAAGCGACCATGAGCGCAACACAGCCCGCCAGCCACACCGTTGCCGACCGCGTGATCAAAGCACGATCGAGCCGCAGGGCAATTTGTGACATCGATACCCACCAGATCGCCTGAATACAGGTAATTGGAAGAATCACCGACAGGTGCGGTATCTGCTCGCGCCAGGACGAGACCAACGTGCCGCCGAACAGATCGAACGTCGATATCAGCACAATAGCAACGGCCAGCATTGCTGCCAAGCACCTTGTGTAAAACCAGTCAAACCACTCAGGATCGCCTTCATACATCTTCTTGAAAAATGCCGTCACAACAATCGAGTGAACGAGAATTATGGACGCCGATAAACGAAAACAAATTGAATACAGCGAAACATCCTCCAGAGACATGAACGTTCCAATCAAGATTCTGGAACTATTCGCCAAGGCAACATAGATAATCGAATTTACCATCATGAAGAAGCCAATTGAGATCGCTTCCCCGTAAGCCCTAAAGAAGCTCGGGCGGACTGCCACCATCAACCCGCCCGCCGCGGCCACCAATACAACTGCGAATACCGCTCCGTATCCAATAGAAATCGAGCGCGTATCGGGCACACCAATTCCCAGCAGAATAACAAATCCTACCAGTATAAACGCGTACAAAGAAAGGTTGTCAGCCAACATGATCGCATATGGCCAACCTTTGGTCCGAAAGTAGATGCTGCCGGTGATCTGAGCGCCAGCTCCCGCCACGGCGATACAAGCGAATGTTCCAGGCCAGCCAGACCCAGCAGCCTGGGCGATAGCCGCGGCCAGAAATGACAAGATCCCGGTCACCAGAGTCTGAAAGAACAGGATATCTAAGACCTGGCGATCCTTTCTAATAAGTACCATTTGAGGAATCGCCCCGGTAACCCCTAGGCTCATAATCTGCGACATCACAACACCGACACTCAATCCAAACTCAACAGCGCCGTAATCCTCGATAGCCATTAACTGCGACAACAGCAAAGGCCCAGCAAACGCTATGCCTTTGCTAAATCCAAAGGCAAAGACAAAGGAAGAGAACCTCAGACCAACTCTGCGTAACTCCGCAATGGTCATTTTAATTTGTCAGATCCATAACATAGAATTACTGAACACCCAATACTCGGCGACCCGGCGCGCTCGCCATTCTGGATCTCGCTGATCCTCAGGTTGAGCTAAGGCCTCCTCAAGCCGATCGAGGAAGGGACGTCTTCCGGTCAGGCTCATCCGAGGTATGGCGCCTGCGTCATCTTCTCTGCGATGATCGTCCATTTGCTGTGCACCCAGCCGTTGAGGGGAGCTATATAGCGGAGCCGGCCATGCGAGACCGGAACAAACGACGGAAGAAAGCCCGTCGCCCGAAGATAGTAGTTGTATTGCTCCTTGAAGTACGCATTCTCGGTCACCCCATCTCGCACCTGCCGAGATCGAAGAATGCGCCGTAGAATCGGCCCATAGGTAAGACGACCAAGATACTGCTCCCTCTGTGCAATAAGCAATCCACCATCATCTAGAACACGATGACACTCACGTAGTGTCGTCCACATATTTCTTGAATGATGAAGTGCGGAGTCAAAAAATATTACATCAAATGACTTATCCGAAAAACTCAGCGGGTCGGTAAAGTCTGCTTCGGAGAACGTCATCCGCTCTGTAGTTCCGCCCACACGCGCAGCAATGCGTTCAGCAAGGACAGACATCCGCGTCGCAGATATATCTGAGCAGTGCATCGAGCGGACCCACGGCTCCCGCGACAACATCAACGACATCGTGCACGTGCCGGCCCCAAGTTCGAGCGTCCGGATGCCTCCTCGCTTCGCGGCATATTGGGCCAACTTGGCCTTAAACGATGCCTGATACTCTCGCATCATGGTTTCGTGACGGTCTAAAAACCCAGGAACCTCGAAGTATTGCACTTCATTATCGTAGTGCCGTTTGTCGAGCGACTGCACTTCTCCTGCAGTGCCTTCATTACCATTGACCATATTCATCAGGGCAACTCTTCGAAAAACTTGTAGCGAATTTTCCACGCATCGGGCGCGCCAGTCTGCCAACGCGAGCGCGGCGGCGCAATGCCCTTATCCGACACAACGATCACTTCCATCCACAGATTTTCGCCCCCGTCTCGTTCTGCGCCAGGATCTGCCGGGCCGTGTCATCGGTCAGCTCATCGGCCTGGCTGGTGTAGATCGGTCGGACCCAGGCGCAGTCAGTCGCGCGACCACCGCTTCCGCAGCTCGTCAGCAGCGATGCCGTCACCAGCGCGGCGAACGCGATCCTCGATCCGGTTCCGCGTGTCGACCGCGTCGCGATAGGCTTCATGATCTTCTGCCTCCTGTTCCCGTTCCTGCGCCTGGCGACCCTGCCGCCGGCCCAGCAACAAGGCGCTTCCGATCGCCAGCACCAGAGCGGCGGCAGCGATGATCCACCGGCCCAGCTTCGAGCCGGCGAACCAGGCCCACGCCGCGGCGATCATTTCCGCCTCAGCGCCAGCCAGACGATGATGGCGATCGTCGCCGCCGCGCCGCCGGCCAGCAGCAGCCACCAGGGCAACGCGGCGATGTCGCGGATGATCGGGATCGCCGGCGCCGCCGTCTGCAGCCCGTCGGTGACGGCACCGACCAGCGCGATGCTGCCGCCGCCGGCGATGGCCGCCGTCTTGGCCACGTTTGCGGCACGGCTGGATACGACCTTGCCGGGCGGCTTCACCCCGGCGCGGAACAGCCCGTCGTCGAGGGTGGCCTGGCTGTAGACGCACCGGCCGTTCTCGTGGGTGACGATGGCGCGCACCAGCGGCGCGAGATGGGCGTAGCCATGCAGATCAAGCACGGTGTCCGGCCCGAAGCCGGTCAGCCGGGCAACCTGGTCGACATAGGCCGAGCTCGCATTCTCGCCCGGGGGCGCCCAGCGGTTGATGATGCTGCTGATCGTCCGCAGGCCGTGCCTGTCCTGGTAGGCGATCAGCAGCACGGCCAGGGCTCGGATGCCCCATTCGACAGCCGAGAACACCTCGAACCGGGCGCCGTTCTGCCGGTACTCGGTGCTGCTGCGGTAGTCGGCATCTGAGACCCTGCCTTGCCATTTGTTGGCCGAGCTCCGCTCGATGTTCCCCGGGTTCAGATTCCGCTCGCCGCGGGTCTGTCCAGCCATGTCGATCTCCTCGAATGGAAGTACCCCGCGCTAGGCGGGGCTGGTCGAAGAAATGTCGCTGCCGCTGTGCCGCGGCAGGCGCTAGGATCCGTACGAATGTCGAGGGGGAGTGGACATGAACACGCTGCCGAAGATCGGGGCCGCGATGCTGCTGGCCGGGCTGTCAGCATGCTCCGGCGAATGGGGCCCGCCTCCCCCGCCGAAGCCCAAGCAGCCCAGCGTGCTGGACCGGGCCGCCGAACCCCTGGTGAAGGATCTCGGCGGCACCGTGGGCCCGCAGGGCGGCATCGTCTTCCAAGGCCAGCCGCCGAAATGAGGCCGACATCGAAGCCGGCGAGCCGATTGCAGGCCGAAGCCGAGCCGGTGCAGGACCTGCACCGCCCTGCCCCGTCGCCCGGCCGCATTCCGCGATCGCCGCCTCGGCCGCGGCATGGCTTTCCTGCAGCGCCGCGATCTGCCCGGCCACCGCGTCCGTAGCCGGATCGGCTTCCACGCCCCGCCGCGTCGGATCGCGATGTCCCCGGCGCCCGGGGGTCGACGGGTGGCATCACAGGGCGTGTGACACCCTCGACCGGATACGCGCTCAACGCTGACAGCAGGATGATGGCCTCATTTCGCCGGCCGAGGCCGTTCGACCGGTGCCACGAGGCTGTTGAGCAGCGGCTCAATGGCGTCGACGCGGCCGGTCAGTTTGTCGACGCGTCCGGTCAGCCCCTGCAAATCGGCCGCGGCGGCATAGCCGGCCCGATCTCTCGCCAACTGATCGACGATGAGCTTCACCTCGGCCTGGTCCTTCGCCAGTTGGTCGACCTTGGCGACCACGCCGAACAGGCCGTCCAGCCGGCTCAGAATCGATTCCGAGATGCGGTAGCCGAGACCGCCCATCACGGCCAGGCCGACGAACAAGCAGATCCGATAGACCCAGGCGGCCGGGCTGTCCTTGCGGATGACGATGTTCTCCGGCGGCAGTACCTCCTGCATCCGCTCCTCCTTTCCGGGCATGAAAAAGCCCGCCGGCGGCGGGCGAAGGTGCTGGCATTCGCCGTCGGGAGCAGCGAAGATCGGCTAGATTCATCCTGGCGAATTGCACATGACCCGGCTTGCCGAATACAGCCTGATCAACCCTCGCGCATTGACGCCTGCCAGCGTGCTGCTGTGGATGTGTCTAGCTTGGCTGGCCATCTACTGGCTCGCGCCGGTCGAGATGTACACGTCGCCTGCCACCTATCCCTACATCCTTCTTGGTGGATGCCTGGTTGGCCTGCTCTTGGGGCTAGTACTATTCGAATCACGTACGCGTACGAGCCGGCCGGCGGATCCGGATGAGTGGGCGCGCCTATACCGAGTCACCTTCGCGCTCGGATTACTAGGCATCGGGCTCAGAATCTTCGACTGGGCGGTGTTGCGCGGCTTGTCCGTCGACGTCGGCTTTTTCGAGAATCGAGAGAAGATCGAGACAGCTGGCGCTAGTGCCTTCTCCATGGCCTCAACGCTGCTGATACCTTTCACGCTGGCACCTTACATGTTCCACGCGGTGGGACGCCGGAACGGCATTAGGGTCGGCCGGGCATGGATGAGCATCGGATTGGCCCTGCTATGGCCTGTTCTTACCATCGTGATTGGCTCCCGATCCAGTATGTTCATGAGCATTGGAATGCTTTTAATCTCTCGCCTCATTATCTTTCCACATACATCAAAGATGATTATCGCGTTCTGCGTCGCCTTTGTTTTAGCTCTTCTTTATCTTGGTGACCTTCTATTTATTGCTAGAATTAGCGAATTTGGATTGAATATAGAAAAATCAATCAAACTATCTGCCTTCACACACATGGTTCCGGTAACTTCTGATTATTTCAGTTTTGTGACAAATCTCTCCGATTGGGAGCGTGACACAGTTTTCATTGGAACAACTTTTGCTCAATATATTCTTCATGGCGTTCCCGAATTCGTTTATCTCACCGAGCACTATCATAACGGCGAACAGTGGGGTGGATATACCTTTTCCATTTTTGTCCGATTAGCCCATGCTCTTTGGGGCTTAGATTACGATGGCAACTTGGTCACGATGTCGACTCCGCGGGTCGGCATCTATACGACGATGTTCGGGCCGTTCTTTGTCGACTTTGGCGCCTTCGCCCCAATCTTTTGTCTTCTGCTCGGGGCTCTCATCTCGTGGATTCGCAGCCAAGTGCTGGCCGGCGAGATAGCAGTACTTCCGCTTTATGTTGCCTTCGTCATGCAGGTGGCATCGGCCATCGTCGTGAACACCTTCATGTCCGCCTATGGCATCTTCTACAATTTGGCGTTCGGAGTTTTCTGGCTTGCCGTCGTGGTGACGCGAAGCAGGCCGCACGCGATCAGGCGCGAGATGGCAGCTTAAGGTCCATCACCTCGACCTCTGCCGCATTGGCTGGCCGGTTACAATCGTGTCCGGCGGGACGTCTTTGCTGACGACTGCGCCCGCGCCGATCACCGCCCGATCACCAATGGTAACGCCACCGAGGACGATTGCGTCCGCGCCGACCCAGACGCCTTGACCAATCACGATCGGCCTGTGCACATGCGGATAGGGCGCCGCAACCGAGAAATCAAGACCGGCGGTCTCCACATAGACGCCTTTCGATAGGTGCACGTGGTCGCCGAGCTGTATCGCCGAGGCGGCACCGATCGTACAGCGCGGACCAATGATTACACCCCGACCAAGAGTGATGTAGCCGGGATTCTTTACCTCCGCAGACCAATGGCAGAAGCAATCCTCCGATCGCGGGAACAGCGTGACCGTCTTGGCTGCGCTCGCCAGGCTTGAGGATGCGCGACCTACCACCATGAGGCAGCGCACCAACAATCTCGCCGGCACTGAGCGGAGCAGGGCCCGAATTACGCGCTTCACTCCGCCCGCCCCTCCCGCCGGCCACCATCGCAACGGGCGGATCGTGCCCGCGCCACAAGGCGAACGCAATCGCCGATCAGGTCCCGTCGAAGGTGTTCGCCACCCAGGCCGCCACCACCTCAGCGTACTGATGCACGCCGGCCTGCGAAGGGTGCAACATGTCGCCGTTGTCCAGCGTTTGCATGCCGGTGTCGGCGTCAGTCGAGACCACCACCTCGTTGCTGGCGAAAGCCGTGACTTGGTTGATGTGCGCCCAGATCGGCAGCACCTTGACCTGCGGGTTGGCCAGCGTCCGTTTGAACTTCAAGATCTTCCGCAGCGCCGGGCCATAGGCATCGTTCCAGCGGGTGTCGCCGGCAGCCATCCGCGGCAGGGTTGGCAGCGCGAGAGCGATCTTAACCCCCGGCACTGCCGCCAGGATTGAGCCCACCATGATGGTGATCCCCTTCTCGATCCACTCCGCTGCCTCGCTCGGCGTATATGAGCCGATGTCATTGGTGCCGAGGCAGATCCAGACGTGTGTCGGCGGCGTGATGCCGGTGCCGGTCAGATAGTAAGAAAAGTCGTAAATGCGGCCATTGTAGATCGAGCCGGCTGGGTCGCCGCCGACCGACGGGCGAGTCCATGGGTCCATCAATTGTTTCTCGGCCGGGGTCGCCGCGAGATAACTGGCGAAGCTGGTGACCGGCGTCAGATAGCTGGTGCGGGCCCGAATATGGTCGGCGATGGTCGAGCCTGGGCGCCCCTCGTTCAGGCCGCATGTGCCGGACATCGTCACCGAATTGCCGCGGTCCGATAGGATCGTCTGAACATATAGGGAAAGCGTCTGCGACATAATGCTGTCGCCGATGCCCATCACGCGAACCGCGCCGACACCAGACATCGCAGCCTTATGAACTGTGATGGCCGCCGATCGATAGGACCGGCCGAGCCCCGCGCCGCCGGCGGCATCGCTGTAGCGATGCGCCCACAGGTTTGCGCTGGCGCCCAGCTCGACCGGGTCGATGATGAAGGAGCCCGCCTCCTTCGTCTGTTCATATGGCTTGGCGGCGAGGTCGTTGATGTTCGGATTGGGGGCGAACAGGGTTGTCAGCACGCCCTTCCGCTCGGTCCGCTTCTCATAGAGGTTATCGATGTGCAGCGACTGTTTTCGGCCCAGGATCAGCCACAGATCTTCGCCGTAGAGGATCGACGGCACCGGATCGGTCACCGTCGCCTGGGCCTCCAGGTTGGAGAGGCGGATGCCGTTCGCCGGGGTCGTCGGAAAGTCGTTCCTCTCGACCCATTGCGCACCCTGGCCGAAGGCGTACTGCACGCCGGCAACGCGAACCTCCGGCGTCCCGCCGGACAGGCCGGTGCCGAGCAGCACATAGCTGTACTCACCGGCGCCCGGGTTGTTGACCTGCCAGTCCGGTACCGTCGAGGCGATGCTGTATATCGCCGCCCGATTCGAGATCGTCTTCTCTAGCACCAGCGGGATGCTCTGCGCAGTCGTTCCGTTGGACTTCAGGAACCTGATGGTCGGAGCACCATAGGTGTTGTCGACAATTGCCTCTAGCCAGATCCGGGCGAAGAATGGCTTGCCGGCTCGATTGTCCGGGATTTTGTCGCCGACGTAGGGCCACGCCAAGGCGGAATCGATCGAGCGGATGGCGCGGCCGAAGCCGGCGGCGATCAGCGCCGCGTCGGCCACGTCGACCATCTCCAGCCGCGATGGCTTGTTCTCCCACACGAAGGGAGATGACAGCAGACGGTCGCCCTTGCCCCAGGCAAAGTCGTTCTTGCCAAGCCCCTGCCCCATGCGGCCGATGTGCGGCCAGGGCGAGAAGAACTCGCCGCCCCAGCTCCAGCCGATCAGGATGCCGGTCGTCGGGTCGACCTGGAATGGCGTGGCGCCGCCGACGGTGGCCTTGTACTGATTCACGCCAGTCCGGAAGTCCCACCAATAGGTGATGATGGCGGTGTTCGACGCCGTCGTGTCGAAGGTCTCGTAGCGGTCGGTCGCCGCCACCGTGTGGCTGAAGATCGCCGTCTCGCTGCGGACCGTGGCGCTGGGGATCAGCACCTTGTTCTCGGCCCGGCTGTGGACCATCGGCGTCAACGGCGCGAAGCCCGTGGTCTGGCTGGCCGGGCTGAGGTCGCGGGCCTGGTATGGCGACAATAGCCGGCGCTCGTGGCCGGAAATGTGATGATCGGGACGATCTGATCCACCCCCGTCGTCGGCAGCGTGAAGTCGCCGCCGGTCGCGCCGCTGATTTTGAAGGTGTTGTCGGCCCGGTCGAGGTAGACGAAGCTCCGTAAGGATGTCGGGGTCGTGGGGATCGTCAGCTTGCACCAGCCGGGCTTTTCGATGCTGTCGGCGTTGGCGGCCGTGATGTTGCTCGCCGTCGCGCCTGGGGTGTCGATAAAGATCGCGCGCGGGATGTAGACCTGCCAGGTGCCGCCGCCGAGCACGTTGAGACGGTCGATGATGATCTCGTTCGACAGCACCACGACCCGACGCATGGTAGCGTGCATCAGGTCGACGAGATCCTTCAGCGACTGAATACGATCGGTGCCGGCGATCCAGCTGTTGGTGGCGTCGTTGTAGACCCAGACGGTCGGGAAGTTGTTGGCCGGGGTCGGATCGGACCACAGCAGCGCCGGCTGGCCATCCGCCTGCGTCAGGTCGGCATCCATCGCCACTTTGTTGGGATAGGTCTCCATGCCGGCGGCAGTGGTGATGGCCTCGAGGAACCGGCCCCAGCGGCGGACATCCACCTTGTTCGGCTCATGAGTCGAGCCGTCGGGGTTGTAGTCCGCCCAGATCTCGTCGACGTTCGGGGTGGCCATAACGGCATCGCTCCATCAGGTTGTCATGTAATTCCGCCAGGGCGGCGAAATGTCAGGCGGCGCCGACGGCGACTAGGTAGGCGTGCTTGGCATTGTAGAGGGCGGTTTCTTCCGCCGGCGTCAGCGCGCCGCCGATAGACGCCGCCGAGATCTGAGCGTCGCTGTAAGTTGTCGTGCCGCGGCGCAGCAGATAGAAGAGGTCGTTGAAGATGGATGTGCTGGCCTGCGACAGGTCGCCGAGCAACATGGCGTTGTGGTAGCGCGAATAGGCGCCTGATCCGGCCCGCGACAGGCAGAAGAACTCGGTGGAGTTCGGCGTGCCGGCCGCGACGCCAGTTGAGACATTGTCGTTTAGTCGGGTGACGATCTGGCCGGCGGTGGCGTTCTTGCTGCTGATGAAGGCTTGGCCGTTGCCGATCTCCGACATGGCGCCGTTGGTGGTTGAGCTCGACGCGGTGCGGACCCAGACCGCGAGGTGAGCGTCGTTGAGCCCGTAGTGGCCGCCGGCGGTTGAAGGGTTGAATCCGGTTGAGAGATAGCCGCCCGGCGTGACCCCAGAGCCTGTCCCGGTGTAGCCGCGGTCCGCAGTGAACGCCGGCGACGACACGGCCGTCAGCGCAAAGGTCGCCGGTGCCTTCGCGTTCAACCGCGCGGCCTGCGTGTCATGCGCCGCCAGCAGATAGAGCGCGTCCAGCTTCGCCCACACCCCGGCCGATTTCAGGCTCTCGACCAGATCCTTGATCAGCGTCTGCCGGGCATAGGTCGGCCGCGCCGTCATCGCGGTGATATAGGCCCACGCATCAGCGTCGATCGCCACGATCGTGATCGTCACCGAGCCCGACGCCACGCTCTCGTTGCCGCCGACGGTCTGCGTCGCCGTCATGGCGTTGGCGCCGGTGCCCAGATCGGTCGACGGCGTGGCCGTCCAGCTGCCGTCGCCGGCTGCCGTGGCGGTGCCGACCTGGACGGCATTGGCGTAGAGCTTGATCGACGCTCCGGCCACAGCACCGTTGCCGGCCACCACGGGCCGCTTGTCGTAGCTGCCGATCGGCCCTGCCGGGCTGGTGATCGCCAGCGCCGCGGGCGATACCTCCGCCACCACGCCGCCCGCCGGGACGCTCTCGACGTTGCTCCAGTTGGCCGAGGTCGCGAAGTACCACCAGTCGCCTGGCGCGACCGTCTCGACATGGCTCTGTGTCGACAGCGGCGCGCAGTACAGCGGCCCATTGATCAGCGTGGCGCCGCTGCCTGGTCCGAACGTGTTGCTGCCGTTTCGGTAGAAGCGCAGCGAGAGGTGCTTCGGGTCGTTCGGCGCCTTGGCGGAGACCGTCACCTGCCCGACCGCAGGCGTATTCGCTTGGGCCGTCAGGCTGGTCGGCGACAGGGGCGCCACCGGATCGGCCACAGCGGCAAAGCTCGCCGGCGGCGTCGACCAGTCGCTGCCCGATCCACGCGGCCCGATGAAGCGCACCTGCGCCTCATAGGCCGTGCCGTCCTCCAGCGGGAAGGTCTCGACCTGGTTGTCGTCCTGCGCCACCGGCAGCGGCTGCCACGGGGAGACGGGATCGGTCACCGGCCGATAGCGGGCCTTCGCCACATAGACCGACCGGGGCGGCGGATCCCAGGTGACGACCCCGACCGCGACAGGCATCTGCATGTTGTAGAGCCTGTGCGCGATCGTGACCGCGACCTTCTTCGGCACCGGCATCTCGGCATCGTCGCCGCCGTCCGACGGCGGCACGGCCGGGTCCTGCTCGTCGGTCTGCGCAGTCCACTCCCACCAGCCGTCGTAGCTGGTCACCTCCAGGCTCACCGTCATGTCGGCCTGGTTGAGGCTCATGCCGGTGATCTCGAACAGCGCGTCGATGTCGAGCTCGGCGATCTGCAGCCGGATCCACCGCTCGCCCCACGCATCGAGCCCGGCGAGCGTCGTCCGGATGCGGCCGGTATGCGAGGGATTGCCGCGCCTCAAGACCTCCCTGGCGACGCGCTGGGCCTGGCTCTCGGACGGAACGAAGCGCAGCTTGATCTGGCTGCTCTCGACGCCGTTGCGGTCGATCGCCGCCTGGTCGAGCTGGATGCCGGCCTCGGTCTCCGCCCATTCCCACGCCTGGCTGACATAGGTCGCCCGCACTTCGTTGATGCGCTCGATCGCCGGCTTGCCCTGGTTCAGGTCCCATTCGAGGATGTGCTCCTCGGTCAGCGTCACCGCCGCCGGGGCGCCATCCGGCACGGTCCATTCGGTATTGCCTCCCGTCGCGCGATACGGGCCGGCGCCAACGGTCAGGCCGAGCTTGCCGTCGGGTCCCTGGATGATCCGGCCGCCGCATGCGTCGAGCAGGTCCTGCAGCACCGCCTTGCGGTCCTCGGTCAGCTCATAGGCGCCCCAGGCCCGCCAGCGCGGCTCGACACCGCCGGCCTTCAGCGGAATCTCCTGGTCGCAGATGTCGGCCGCGGCCGCGAAGCTGTCCAGGTTGATCCGATCGAGGGCGACGCCGAAGCCGACCGGGACTCCCCGCTCCAGGCGCGTCATGTAGTCCAGGACCACCAGCGCTGCGTTGTCCGACCAGGTCCAGGTCGTCTCGTCATCGATCTTCTGGTCGCCGGGCCCGGTCCCCTCCTCGCGCGGATCGAAGACCTTGGCGCCCCGCAGCACCGTCCGGTAGGGGGGCGGCCCGGACGGGAAGACCTTGATCTGATCCTCGTCCTTGAGGTCGGCATATTTGACGTAGGAGCAGCACAGGCCGCGCCCGCGGTGAGCTGCTGTCCAGAACTCATCGTCGATGTCGGCGATCGTCTGGTCCGGCGAGCCAAGCCAATGGACGATCGTGACGACTTCGAACTCGCCCCACGGATCGTCGGTGACGATCCCGTCGTCGAGCTGGACCCGCTCGTCGTTCAGCCAGTCCTCTTCCGGGTTCGGCTTGCCTTCCGTGCTGTCGTCGACCTCATGGGCGCAATGGCAGATCAGGGTCTTGAGATCGCCATCGCTCGTGCTGTCGTAGTAGAGGAACACGCCGCCCAGCCGCTGCCGGCCATACATGCGCGTCCGCGGCGGGATCGCCTGCTTGATGCTGACGTCGCCGTCCTGCATCTTCGGCTTCGGCGGCTGCTCGGCCAGCAGCGTCTGCGCCAGGGTGCCGGCGATCGACAGGCCGACAGAAACGACGCTGAGCGTGCTGAAGCCGGCGATCGTGCCCGCGGCGGCAGCGACGGCCGGTATGGCGGCTCCGCCAGTAGCTACGATTGCTGCGGCGCCCAGGACGAGCGGGATTGCCTTCGCCATTCGGTCAGATCCTCCACGCGAAGGAAGCGTGCGGCGTGGTCGAAAGCTGGTCGCCGGTCTTCGCCATCCAGGCGAGCTGCCCGCGGATCGCAAGCGCCGGGCCCCTCTCGGTCACGATGATGCCGATGTCGCCGGGCTGGGCATCCGCCGGCGCGACGTGCCGTGCGCCGATGCGCGTCACGGCCCGCGCGGCGACGCGGACCAGGCCGCCTTCGGCCAGCAGCAGCCGCATGTACTCGCGCTCGGTGCCGTAGGCGCCGCGCCAGGTGGCCGCCGGGTCTACGCCGGTCTGCTTCAGCACCCAGTCCGCCGCCCACAGGCTGCAGTCCATTCTCCCGAGCACGAACGGCGTCGTGTTGCCCACACGCTGATGGGCGGCGAGGTCGGCAAGAAGCGAGCACATCAGGAGAGCCGGTTGCGGTCCGCCACGCTGATCGGCCTGCCGCCGCCCAGGTGGCGCTGGTTGCCGGGCAGACCGCTGCCGGTCGCGACGGACTTCGCCTCGCGCTCGGCCCGCGCCTCCTCCTTGGCCTCCAATTCGGCGACACGGTCCCGCAATGCGCCGACGACGGCGCACAGTTCATCGAACTGCATGGGTGCCTCCTGGGTCAGTGACGCGGCCACGCCACGTCGCGGTCGACGAGCTTCGGCGGGAACTGGCAGCCGAGGTCGCCTGGAAAGCGGCGCTGCTGGTCCCGGTCGGTCAGCATGCCGAACGGCGCCCTGCTCCGCTGCGCGAACAGCGTCTCGCAGGGCAGCGTGATGGTCCGCAGCGTCGGGCCGGTCGCGGTGAAGCTGGGCTTCTGCATGGTCCAGATGCCGAGCGTGAGAAGATCGCCGAGCGGCACCAGGCCCCCCGGGATGGTGGCGTCGTAGAACCCGATCTGCACCGTCAGATCACGTCCTTCGATCTCGTCCGGGACCGCGCTCTTGGCCGCCGTCACGACCGTGGAGTCGACGCCGTTCAACCTCAGGCTGAGCTGCGGCGCCGTGCCGTTGGCCGCCTGCTCCAGCCCGTCGATCGACTGCAGCGGATTGCCACTGCCGTCGACCCGTTGCCCCATGCCGATCCAGTCGACACCGCCGCGCTTGGTCGGCCCGTCGCCCTCCCACACCTGCAGGGTGCCGCCGTTGAAGGCGAAGGTCACGAACAGGGCGCAGACCACATGCTGGCCCCGCGCCTGGGCGCGGATCGGATCCTCGATAGTCGGCAGAGGGGGTGGGAAGAAGGCCATGTCACCACACCTCCACGAGGTCCAGCGTCGCCGTGCCGGTGCGGGCGAGTTGCAGCTCGAAGGCGCCGCTGTCGTCGGCCGTCAGGCGCATCCGCACACGGCCATGGCACCAGTCCACGGCCGCGCCCTCCGCCAGCGCGGTCCGCAGCTTCGGCCGGATGTCGAGCAGGGTCTTTTCGTCGGGAAGCGCGGTGGCGCCGACCGTGACGTAGAGGCAGCCGCCGGCGCCGAGGAACGACCCCTCCAGCACCGGCATCCGCGTCGAGCCGTTCTCGATCGTGATCTGGGTGTCTCCAGCCGCCGCCGCCTTGCCTTTCGCGATCACTGGCAGCACGCCGCCTTGCATGAAGCCGGCGCCGTCGGAATGCAGGCTGTCGTCATCATAGGGGATCCCGCCGACGGTCGGGATCAGCCGGTTGCCGTTGCGGCAGTCGCAAGGGCCGACGCGCACCGCGTTGGTCCGGCCGTCGAGTCGGGCCAGCAGCGACCGCATGGCCCGGATCTTGGCCGGCGTGTGCAGCGGCACGGTCAGCGTCGCCACCCACCGGCCCAGTTTGGACGTCACGACCTGCTCGCGGCCGGCAACCGTCTCGCCGCCGGAGCGGGTGCGCGCGTCGATCCGGAAGGTCTCGGCATTGGCGACCAGGGCCGCCGGCCAGTCATAGATGATCATGGGCGTGCTCATGCGAAGCGGATCCGGTGCTGGCGGTTGATCTCGGGCACGCTGGTCAGGCCGCGCTTGACCGCCGCCGCGGCGATCTCGGCGATGGTGCGGTCGCCATTGGCGCCGGCCATGGAGATGTTGAAGGTGATCGGCTGGCTCGATCCGCCGCCACCCCCGGCCGCCGCCTTGATGACGTGGTTCGGGATCACCTGGCCGGGCACGGACGGGGCGAACCATTCCCGGCCGGTCTCGCCAACTTCGTACAGCCGGCCCGGCAGGGCCTGGCCGCCCATGGCGGCGTGGCCGGCGATCCCGCTCGGGCCAATCGGGCCCAGGCCGGTCCCGCCGTCATAGTCGACGCCACCGCCGCCGCCGAAGGCGAGGCCGAGCAGGCCGCCGCTCAAGCCGGTGAGGCTCCCGAACGCCTTGCCGAGCGGCCCGCCCCCGAACAGCGCCGCCTGCAGCAGCATCTGCGCCAGCGCCATCCCGACCTTGGTCAGCGCGTCGAAGAAGCTGGTGGCGCCCTGTATGCCGTTCTGGATCGCTTGCCCAATCGCCTGGATGCCTTCGACATAGCCCTGGTTCTCCAGGTTCAGTTTCTCCAGCACCCGCGAGTATTCGGCGTCGGTGAACGCCCCTTCCTTATGCAGGCGCGCATATTCGATTTTCGCAGCCTCGTACTTCTCCTGGCTGGTCATCGCGCCCTCGACCAGCTGGTCCGCCTTGGCGTAATCGGCGAGCAGTTGATCGCTCCGGCGCTTGCGTGCCGCCTCGTCCTCGTAGCGCTGGACGTACTGGGCGTGCTCGGCGGTGCCGAGTTCGAGCCCGCGTTGCCGGGCGCTGTTCAGCGCCTCGACCTGCGCCCTCATCGCCGCCTGCGCGTCGGCTCCCCGCTGGTAGACCAGGAGAAGCCGCTCGTTGAGATCGGCCTGCTGCCGGAGACCGGCCACCGGGTCGTTTGCCCCCGCATCCGGCGCCGCGGCGACGCCCGTGCTGCGCGGCGCCCCGACGCTGGTCGCGCGCCGCACCCTTTCGCGCTCCTCATAGGCCTTCCGCTCCTGCAGCCTGGTCCGCTCCTCAGCCGCGATGCGATCAGCCTCGGCCTTGGCATCGTTGACGCCGAGACCGCTCTTCTGCGCGGCGGCGAGCGCCTCGCTGCGAACCTTCTCCACGACCAGCGAATCGTTGCGGGCGTCGACGGCATCCTTGCCTTTCCTGTACGCTTCGGTCTCGGCGAGGATCCGCTGCTCGAGCTTGTCGAGATCGACGCCGGCCTGCACGCCGGCCGAGCGGGCCTGGGTGGCCTCGCTGCTGAAGACCTTCAGCGCCTCGGCCAGGGTCAGAACCCGGTCTGCCGCACCGCCGAATTTCAGCCCCAGATTCTGCGCCGCCTGCCCGGCGCCGTCGGCGGCTTCGGCGCCCTCCTTATGGACCACCGCCATCCGCTCCTGGACTTTGATCGAAACTGCGGTCTTGGTCTCGACTCCCGCCGCCGCGTTGCTGACCCGGGCCAACTCGGTGGCCAGCGAGCCGGTTTCCCGCCCGGCATCGGTCAGGCTCGGCCTCAGCTCGCGCAATCTGGCAAGCAGCGCATCGAACTGTGCGGAGGTTTGCGGGATCCCGTTCTGCAGGTCCGAGGCAATGCGGTCGGCCTCCTGCTCCTCCGGCGTCGCGACGCCGGCCTTGATCTTGTCGGATAGTGCATATCGCAGGACACCGGCGGCGCCCTTGGCCGAATCCCGCAGATCATCAAGCTGGTCCTGCTGGGCCCGGATGGCGTCGTCGATCTCCTGGGCTGCGGTCGCCAGCAGCCCCTTTTCGACCAGGCTGAGGCCACTGGCGAGATCGACCGCCGCCTGCTCGGATTCGGTCAGGATTCCCTTGGTGTCCCGCATGGCCTGGTCGAAGGCCTTTTGCGCCGCGGCCGCGCGATCGGCCGCCGTCTCATACGCCCCCATGGCGCCCGCGATCGCGTCGACCGCTCCGACCGCGCCTCCCAGCACCGTTCCCCAGACCCCGAAGATCGACAGGAACTCTGCCCCTTCCTGCAGGAACAGATGCAGCGCGTTCTGGCCCTCGGCCAGGTTCTTGATCAGCCCGGGCAGCCGGGACGCCGCCTTCTCGAGCGCCTTCTCGATCGCATCGCCGCCCTTCTTCGCGGAGTCCTCGGCCGCCGCCATGTTGCGGCTGGTGACGGCGGCGACCTGGACCATCGTCCGCTCGTACTGTTCGTACACCGCCGTGATCTCGACGGTGATCTGGTCGGCGGTGACGGCCATGGGCACCTCGAAGCTGGACCCGGGCTCGACATCCGGCCGGGACGTGTGGGACGCTGGATAGGATTTAAAGGTCGGCGCGCTGCGTCAGCCGTCGAGGCGACCGCTTTCGATCAGCCGGAGAGGCCTCGACCCGCGGGTGGGAATGTGAGACAGTTCGGTTCTATTTTGGGGGGATTAATTTACGAATGCACAACTTTAGACGACACCGAATGGCTATGCCCGCGATCCTGCTGGCGGCCGCCGTGTCTCTGCCGGCCGCCGGGCAAACCCCGCAGCAGTGCCAAGCGCTCTCCCTCGGGATCAACGCCGGCATCACCGCGCAGATCGCCTCCCTCCAACAGGTCAAGGCAGCGAGTTTGCACGCGGCCCAGGTTGCCGCCCTGATCCTGCAGCTCACCATGGCGAAAACAATAAGTCCGGAGTTGAAGGCCTCCCTCGAGACGATCGCCGGCCGGTTCCACGCGGTGAGCGACGCCCTCAATGAGGGCTCGGATGAGCGGATCGCGCAGATCTCCGCCGCCGCCGACGCAGTGGAGGCGATCTGCCGACACTGATGGCCTCGGCCCTCATCCCGCGAGAAACCCGGTTTCCCGGGCCTTCGCCAGCATCTCGTCGAAGGCGTCGTCGGTCGGCGGTGCCGCGGCCGGGGCACCGGCGGGATCCACGGTCCTGGCATAGGCCCGGCCGGCCAGCAGGAACTCGGCCAGGCTCATGCGGCCGATGTCGAGCGGCGAGAGGCCGAGGGCGAAGGCTTGCCCGGTGAAGGCCGCGACGTCGATCCATCCGTCCCGTCGCCCGCCGCGGCCTCGGCTTTTCCCTCCGGCTCCTCCGCCGCCTCGGCGACGCCGAAATAGGCGGCCATGATGATCGCCTGCGCCGTCGCCAGGGGGTTCGCCGGGTCGCGCGGATCGGCCAGCGGACAGCCGTCGACATAGGTGTCGACCAGCTCCCGCGCCCGCACTGCCGGCAGGCCGCCGCCGATCAGGCCCAGCCGGATGGTCTCCACGACATCGCCGGCATACCAGCGCCGCTGGACCAGCAGGCGCTGGGCGATCTCGCCCAGCCCCGCGCCGCAGAGCCGCTGCAGCTCCTCGATCTGCTTCAGCTTGAGGGCGAACAGATAGGTACCGTCCGCCCACGCCAGCTCGACCTCGGCGGCGATATTCGGCTGCCCGGCCATCAGGCGGCCGCCGTCCAGGCCGGCTTGCCGTTCAGGGTGATCGCGATCTGCACCGTCGCCCGCTGCCCACGCTGGGCGGTGACCTGGTAGCTGGTCAGGATCGCCGGCGCCTGGTAGTAGCCGCCGAAATCCGCCGCGGTGACGTCGTAGACCCAGCGGACGGTCTTTTCGGTGCCGCCGAACGCCCAGTCCTCCCAGGTCTTGCGGGCGGCGCGGTCCAGCACGCCCTGGCCGCTCAGCGTCATCTGCAGGGCGGTAATGTCGGTGATCTTCCAGGCCGGATCGTCCGGGTTGTCGCAGTCCGGGATGATGCTTTCATTGGTGTCGCTGGCGATGGTCATGCCCAGCTCGGTCAGGCCGCAGGGCGCGGCGAAGACCTCGGCCGGGGTCGCCCCGTCGCCGAGCAGGATCATGACGTCGGAAAAGCGGAAGGTCTTGGCCTGGGCCATCGGGATCTCCTCGAACGAAAAGACCCCGCGCTGTGGCGGGGCCGGGCATGCCGGCGAGCGGCATGGGATGAAGCGACGGCGCTATGCCGCCGCGATGCTCTCGAACTCGATCACGCCATGGGTGACGCCCTGCTCCGCCGGGTCGTCGAGCATGCGGGTCTGCCGCCATTGCAGCGACACCAGGAAGCCCTCGGGAAGCGCGAGCTCGGCCTCGTCCAGCGCCGCGACGACGGCGGCCGCCAGCGGCTCGGCCGAGACCCGACCGTAGCCCTTGGTGAAGGCATCGACCTGGAGCCGGACCAGGCTGCCGCGGATGGCGCCCGTCGCCTCCCAGGGCGATGCGATCATCGTGGTGCAGCGCAGGAACGGATAGGCCGGCACCGTCGAGACATAGTCGTAGACCCGGGTGCCGACCTGCGCGGCTACGCCGGGATCGGCCTGCAGCGTCGCGACCACCGCGCGGCGCAGCGGGCCGGACAGGTCACGGCCGCTCATGGCCGTCCTCAGCCCGCGGGCTCGGCTTGGGCATTCGCCGGCCGGCGCCGGCGGCCTCCGCCGCTTCCGCCGCGGCAGTCGGGACCAGCAGCGTCGCCCCCGCCCTGTAGGCCAGGGTCAGGCGCCGCGACGGCCGGAAGTCGAAATCGGCGGTGAAACGGAACCAGGGCATGGTTCAACCTCCCTGCGGAGCAAACCCGCGGCATGACGGGCCTCAGTCGACCGCCCGGCCTCGCCGGACGGCCTGGACGATCAGCGCGACCGCGTCCTGCCGCTTCTTCGCGGTGGCCGGTCGCAGATAGGGACGCGCCGCCACGCGGGCGGTGCCGAATTCGAGATCGGCATAAGGCGCGGCCGAGACCACGTCGGCCGACAGATCTCCCCGGCGCACGACTGCGATCGCGCGGTGCAGCCGGCCGGTATCGGCATTCGGCGGCTCGCCCGGATCGGACGGGACATGGTCCGGCCCGCTGATCCAGTCGGCGGTGATGCTGGCCACCGCCTCCGCTGCGACCAGCTCCGCCGCAGCCGCCACGGCCTTGCCGACCTCCCGGCGGACGGCCTTGGCCCTTTGCGTCAATTGCCGGAGATGCTGGTCGACGCCGATGACGCGGGTCATCGGGCGGGCATCCCGGTCAGGATCCAGGCGGCACCGGCCGGGTCGCGCTCGACCGCGCCGATCCGCCAGCGGCCGCCGGCCAGGGTGATCTCGTCGTCCGGCGTCGGCTCCGATACGACACCGGCCTGTAGCACGACCAGCCGAGTCGCCCGGTCGGGGATGCCCCAATCGGCCCGCTGCCGGTCGCCGACCTCGTCGCGGTGGCCCTTGACCGGGATATCGGCGAAGACCGGCGGCAGGATCACCTGGCCGTCCGCATCCTTGGCCGCGACATGCAGCGTGCCGTCGGCCAGCAGCGGCGCGAAGGCGGCGCCGAACACCGCCCGGATGGCGCCATCGAGCAGGGGCATTGGGGACCTCCCTGAAAGAGCAAGGGTTCCAGACTTGCCGCTCACGGCTACACCACCGTCACGGCCGGAACGTTGCGCCGCATCAGCTCGACGAAGCGGCGGCCGTAGCCGGTCGAGCCCAGTGCGCCGGGGCCGGCATCGGCCGTGTCGGCGCGCTCCAGCTCCAGCGCGCCGCTGCGCATCCGGCGGAACCCACCGGCGGCAGCCGCTGCGGCCTCAGCGCCACTGCCCTGCCCGTCCAGGGTCAGGATATGGGCGGCGAGAAGCAGCCGGCCGAGCCGGGCATCGGCCTCGCTGGCCCAGTCGGCACCAACCTGCAGCGCGGCCTCGTCAAGCGCCGACTGCACCACGACGTCGGCGACGGCGGCGAAGCCCGGGAAGCGGACCTTGAGATCGGCGGGGGTCGGTTCGTCCATCGTCAGCCTCCCTGCCCCAGAAGCCGGGCCAGCTCCGCCGCGGCCTCCTCCTTGCGCATCGGGCCGGCCAGGACATCGCCGCCGGCACCGATGATGTAGTGCCGGCCGAACCCTCGGTTCACCACCTTCGGCCCTGCTGCAGCCGGCGGCTCGGCCCAGGCCAGCACCCCGGCCTCGACCTGCCGCCGCACGCCGGCCGCCTCCGCCGCGCTCAGCTCGAGCTCGGCGGTCTCGCCCGGCTCCAGCAGCCGCGCCTCGCCCTGCGCATGCAGAAAGCGCGGCCCGGGCGAGATGTTGGTGACGCGCATGGCCGTTCTCCCGCTCAGATGCCGTCGGCGTAGCGGAAGGCCTTCGGACGCCGGATCTCGACCCCGCCGGTGCGGAAGATGCCCGGAACGTCGAATGACAGCGGACCGGACGGCGACGGCGCCAGGAACTGATGCGGCATCGGCAGGTGCAGCCGGACCACCTGCGGGTCGCGGCGATAGGCGACCATCCGCGCGGCGTTGCCGGCCCCGGCATTCTCCAGCCCGCGCACGGCCCGGATCGTCAGCGGCGCGCCGGTGATCGCGGTGTAGGTGTTGTTGCGGCGCAGATACTCGAGGATGGTCGTGTCGGAGAAGCCGCTGCGCGGCGTGTCGGCCAGGGCGGTGAACCGGGCCACCGGCAGCAGCAGCGTGTCCGCCATCTCCACCGTGAGCGACCCCTGATAGACGCCGGTCAGCAGGGCGTTGATGTCGCGCAGGATCTGGTCGGGGGTCTTGTCGGCCCACAGGGTCGATGCCCCGCTGCCGTCATTGAGGACAGGGCCCGCGGTGACGTTCGGGTCGTTGATCAGGCCGGTCCAGCCCTTGACGACGCCGTTCGGCGGCACGCCGCGCAGGGCGAGGCCGTCCATGAACTCCTCATAGGCGCGGACGGCTGCCGCGGCCCGATCCGCCGAAAGATTGGTGCCCGGCACCATCATCGCCTGGCCCAGCTCCTGCAGCGTATAGCGGTAGCCGATCGCCGCCATCTCGATCGGATGATCGTGCTGCGCGCGCTCCACATCGGCGAGCGGGATGTCCTTGGCCTGGTGATTGATCCAGTCGGCCTGGCCGACCTTGTCGGTGGAGAAGAAGGTGACGCTCTTGGCCCAGGGATTGGCCGAGGTGTCGACCGGCAGCAGCGCCGGATACTGGATGTCGGGATACTGGATCTCGTAGACCTGCGCCTCGATGCTGGCGGTCTGGGAGACGAGGAAGCCCAGCGCCTGCTGGGCGTCGAATGCGAACATGGAAGGCTCCTTCGAAGGGCTGGGCGATCGGAAGGTCTGGATCAGACCGAGGGCAGCGCGCCGCCCAGGCGCACCACGGCCAGGCCGCCATTGGCGGCGCCGGTCATCCAGCGGGCGCCGGCGATGGCGAAATGGGTGGCATCGGCCGGCAGGCTGGACAGGATGCCGGTCGCGGCCTCGAACACGACGTTGTCGCCGGCCGCGACGGCGCCGCCGGTCACCACCCAGATGTCGCCCTCGGTCAGGACGGCGCTGCTGGCGCCCTGCCGGTAGATGTCGCCGTCGCGCGGGTCGAGCACGACGTCGCGGATCGAGATGCCGACGAAGCCGGCGGCCGCGGCGGCGCCCAGCACGGCCCCCTTGGCGGCGGCACCCTGGCCGACGGCGAGGCCGAAGCCGATGCCGGCGGCGGTCTCGACGATGCGGGTGTCGGCATCGGCATTGGTCAGGTTGGCGACCATGCCGGCGACGGCCGGGCGCATGGTCTCGCTGTAGCTGTTCTGCACGACGGCCATGTCCGTCTCTCCTTGCTGCAGTGGGTGGCGGCGGGTGTCCGTTTCGGAAGTCGCTCCGACGAGTCAGCTGGCGTGGTTTTCGAGACCCGGCGCGCAGCGGACGTTCGAGTCCGTGAGCACCGGAAGCGGAGAAAACCGCGTCAGATGGCCGTCGGAGTAGAGTTCCGGAACGGACACTCAAGCCGCAGTGGAAGCGGTGGTTCTCCAGGCACCGGTCAGGCGGGCGTCGCGCCGGCGCAGCGCCTCGGCCCGGGCGTCGCCCGAGACCGGCCGCTCGGCCAGGACCTGCCGCAGCGGGTCGGGCCGGGCGGGGCCCGCCGGGCCCGCGGGACCGGTCGGGGCGGCCAGCACCCGGAAGGCGCCCTCGATCGCGGCGTCGCTCATGGCGCGGACAGTGGCGTCGCCGATCCGGGCGGCCACGGCGGCGCGGCGGATCTCGGCTTCACCGCGGCCCTCGACCGCCAGCGTCTCTCCGCCGATCCGCCGGGCCTCGGCCAGCAGGAGGGCGCGGGCGGCCACCGCCTCATCCAGCCGGGCCGGGCTCAGCTCGGCGTCGCGCAGCCGGGCGGTCAGCGCGGCGATCTCGCCGTCCTTGGCCTCGAGCGCGGCCCGCAGCGCCGCGACCTCGTCCGCCGGGGCGGCAGGCGCGGCGGGCGCCGCAACAGTCCAGGCGTCGCCGATGCGGCAGGCCGGGCCGGCGCGGGCGGCGTCGACCACCGCCAGGTTGTTGGCGCGGATCCGGCGCTGCACGGCGTCATAGGCCTCGCCCGCCGGCGTGGTGCCGGGGGTCCAGTCGATCTCCGCGGCATAGCCGACGCTGAGCTGCCGCTTGCCGGCGACGACCGCGTCGATGGCCGCGTGGTCCATCAGCACCAGCGGCACGCGGACATAGTCGCCGTCCCGCGCCACCTCGCCGCCGACCTGGCCGACGCTGTGCGCCTTCCAGTTGGCGGCGGTGACCGGCTCGGCCGGATGATCGAGCGTGACCGGGCGGTGCGCCATCGACGCCAGGGCGTCGGCGGCGAACACCTCCTCCTCGGGCCGCCAGACCCGCACGGTGGCGAGGTCGGTGCGGCCCATCTCGGCGCCGCTGTAGGTCTGGACGCCGGTGCGGGCGATGCGGGCTGCCGCGACCAGATAGCCGTCCTGCGTGGTGCGCCGGTCGCCGACCAGCGTCACCGTGTCGGTGATGAGCATGGGATCTCCTTGGGATGCGGTTGAGACGGGCGTCAGGCGGTTGTCTCCGCGCCCTCGCCTGCCCCGCCGAAGGCCGCCTCGATGCCGGGATAGGTGCCGTCCTCGACGACCTGGTTGCGCACGGCCCGGGCCAGCACCTCGGCCGGGATCAGCCCCGACGCGGCATAGAGCGAGCTGGTCTCAGCCTTGGTCTTGCCGATCTCGGCCCGCTCCCCGGCCCCGAGCTGCCACAGCGGCGCCCATTCGAACCGGATCTCCGCCGGCCGGCTCCCGAGCGCGCTCAGGATCAGCGCCTCGTCCAGCCGGCGCAGCGCCGGGCCCAGCGTCACCCGCTGCTCCGCCGCGATCCGGTCGTAGTAGTTGCGGATGTCGCCCTCGCCGGTGGCGTTCAGCCCGGCCGGGGCCTGGCCCAGCAGCCGGGTGGCCGGGATGTCGGCGGCGCCGGCGGCGATCTGCAGGTATTGCTGCATGATCTCGGGCAGCTGGGCGAAGCTCAGCTGCTTGCGGTCCCACTCCTCCTCCTTGTCGATCACCAGGGCGTTGACCAGCCCCTTCATCGTGTTGGCGAGGGTGAAGCGCTCGACCAGCCGCTGGGCATAATCGGCCTGCGCCAGGTTCTGGGTCAGCTGCGGGATGCGGATGACGTCGAGCTTGGCCTCGTGGATCAGCGTCGCCACGCCCTGGGCGGCGAGGCCGGCCTGGCGGATCGCGTCCATCACCGCCTGCAGCACGCTGTCGCCCCAGCCGTCGGTACCCGCCCCGTCCGGCAGCTCCGCGCCCACCAGGCGCACCACCCGGCTCGGATGCAGCCGCACGCCGCCCCGCCCTGCGCCCAACCTGCTGGCTGAAGCCACCTGATACCAGCCGGGCTCACCGAAGCCGGGCGACAGCACGTCGCGATCGATCTCGCCGGGCGAGATCTCCCAGCGATGCATGACATGCAGGTAGCGCAAGGCGCCGCGGCCGAGCGGCGGCAGCGGCTGCGCCGGGTCGCCGTCGCCGGCGCCCAGCACCAGCGCGGCGCCGCCATACAGCCGGGCCAGGCGCAGCGCCCGCGCCACCTTGCGCTGGACGTCGAGCCGCGCCTCCTCCGCCTCGATCGCCGCGATCTGATCCGGCGCGGCGTGCCAGCGCCGCCATTCCCGGGTCATGTCGAAGGGCGGCACGTCGATCACCTTGCGGGCAATCCAGTCGCCGCGATAGGCGGCGTCGAGCTGGCCGCGATCCTGCGGCACCAGGCCGAAGCGGTCATGCGCCAGCTTGTCCTTGCCGGTGAACAGCCCGGCGACGAGGTTGGTCAGCGTGTCCAGGAACAAGGCCGGCCTCCGAACGTCGAACGGCGGTCGATGAACGAGCCTCGCTTCCGAGTCCGTTCGAGACCGCGCCTGGGGGTGAGTCGCCTGAGGGGAAGTCGAATAACGCTGGTTTCGAGAACCGGAGCGCAGCGGACAGTGGTCCGTGAGCACCGGAAGCTTCGAGTCCGCCGTCAGACGGCCGCCTCGGGCGTGATATCGAATGGTCTCAAAGACCGTTTGGAAATGCGCTGGCGTGAGTCGGCTGGCGGTGGTTTCGAGAACCGGCGCGCAGCGGACATAGGTCCGTGAGCACCGGAAGCGGAGAAACCGCCGTCAGACGGCCGCGCCAGTAGCATTTACAAGCGGTCTCTCAGACCCAGCGCATCGAGGCGTCGTAGGTGCCATGCCTCCGGCTCTCGACGGCATAGCGCAGGGCGTCGATGACGTGGTTCTCGCGGTCCTCGAGCTGCCGCCGCAGCTCGCCGGTGTGCCGGTCGGTGCGATAGCTGTAGAGGCTCAGCTCGTCGATCAGGTGCCGGCAGCGCGGATGAACCAGGATGTCATGGTTCTGCAGGAAGGCGACGCCCTCCTCCACCGACCCCGCCCCCTTCACCGCCGGCCGCAGGTTGCCGAAACCATGACGCTGCAGGTAGTTGATCGTCTCGGGCCGGGCGCTGTCGGCGACGATCGGCCACGTCCGCGCGCCCGGGATGGTGTCGAACAGATCGGCCGTGCGGTCGATCTCGCACCCGACGCGATAGGCCTCGTGGTCGACGAACAGGGTCCGCCCCACGACGAAGCAGCGCACCAGCACGGTGGGGTCGGTGCTGAACCCCCAATCCGCGCCGAACAGGAACCGGACGTCGGCCGGCGTCTCGAACGCCTCGACCCGCCAGTTCTTGAACACCTGGGCCTCGCTGACCCGGCGATAGCCGCCGAGCCAGACATGCTGGTGCTTGTCCGGGTCGCGCTGCCGGTCCCACTCCATCTCCGCCTGCAGCACATCCGGGAAATGCGGATTCTCCGAATAATTGGCTTTCACCAGCAGGAAGCCGGGCGGCGGCACGGGGCCGCGGAACAGCGCGTCGACCGGGTCGTTCGGCTGCGTCGGGTTCCAGGAGAACCACAGCTCCGACCCCGGCTTGCGGATGGTCGGGCGCAGCAGCTCCAGGCTGCGGGCCGACAGCGACTGCGCCTCCTCGACCCAGGCGATGTCGTAGCCCTCCAGCGACTTGATCGACTCCGCCGTGTGGTTCTGCATGCCCTGGAAGATGATCCGGCCGCCGGGCGTCAGGATCTGCGCCTGCTGCACCGTGAAATGGCCGCCGACTCCCAGCGCCTGGATCTTGTCCTCGATCAGCCGCTTGACCGACTGGTCCAACGAGCGCTGCACCTCGCGGATGCACACCGCCCGGACGGGACCTTTGAGGCAGCGCCGCACCAGCAGTTCTGCGAAGAAATGCGACTTGCCCGAGCCGCGCCCGCCATAGGCGCCCTTGTACCGGGCCGGCGGCAGCAGCTTGGCGAAGACGCCGTAATGCTCGGGCGGCGGGTCGGGGACAGTGACCTCTACCGCCCCGGCCGGCAGGGCCTCGCATTCGACGACCGGCCTCACCGGCTCGGGAAGGCCGAGCTTGCGGCGCAGCCCTTTGACTCGCTGACGTCGGCGCCACTTGGTGGCGGGGATGTCGACCTTGTCGGCCAGCTTCGCCAGTCGGCGCAGCACTCGATCGCGGAGAGGCTCTCGCTTCTTCGACCGCTCCGCCGCCCGGAGGACGGCAAGGATCATGTCCGGATCGCAAAGCAGAACGGAGGCCCGCTGATTGGCGTATGTCGGAGCATAGCCGGCCCGGATCGCCGCCCGGCCGCCGTACCCATCGACGACATATTCGTCGGCGAATCTGAGTTGCTGGTCGTTGCCCTTCATTGCGTCACCCAGCCCTCGTTCCGGAACGAAAGCGCCCGCCGCGGCGGTGCCGGGCGGGCGCAACTCTCTGACTGTGCCTGAACTATGCCACGTGATGCGGCATCGCGTCAAGAACAAAAAGCGAACATAGCGCATGATGAGCTGATGCTGGCCCGGATCACCGCCGGTTGGCATAGCGTCGTCGAGGCTCTCCTCGACGAACCTCCTCTGTAAGCGTCCGGCCTTGGCCGTGGACTTTCGATACCCGCGAGCCAACCAGGCCCCTGACCGTCTCCAAAGGGCGGGAAGCGGAAGGATCGAGTTGCTCCGAATCAGTGGGAGTGGCTCAGACAACTCGTCTGGGAGCGGCGTTTGAAGGTCCCAAATCGGCGATCAGCCGAAAGTACCAGAGCGCATCCGGATGGATCGGTTTCGCCCGCGACGCACCAACAGCTACTTTTTGCTCCCAAACAGCTACTTTTTGCTCCCATGAGTTAAGTCGAATTCGGAGGGTTTTTCATGGCCAATTACGTCTTTTCGGTCGACGGAGCGGAGACCGGCACGATCGGCCCGAACGAAACCGCGTTTGTCTACAATCTCGACTTCTTCGACACGTCCGATACCGTCGGCACTTCGATGCCATATGCGTATGGAACCCTCGACTTCGAGATCGGAGGGGCTATCGACCTCGACCTCACCGGCTATGCCGGCATCACCGGCTTCTCGACCGTGATGGCCCGATCTGCCACCGGCGGCGTCCACCTGTCCATCGGCGAGGATTTCCGTGCCTCGAATGCGGGGCTTGGGTTTTCGGTCATCGCCTCGTCGGGCGCGGACAGCACCGTTGTGCTGGACGCCAGCGCTCTCACAGGCGGGGTGAGCCTGGAAGCCCAATCGGACGGAAACAATGTGCTGATCGGAGGGGCGGGGCGCGATGTCCTCACAAGTGGGGCTGGTGCCGACCAGTTCGACGGCCGTGACGGTTTCGACACCGTGGATTACAGCCACTCATCGGCAGGCGTGAGGGTCGACCTCCCGGCCGGTGTCGGCATAGGCGGCGATGCCCAGGGCGACACCTATGCCAGCGTCGAAGGTGTCGTGGGCTCGGCCTTCGCCGACCGATTGGTCGTCGGTGCCGTGCATGAAATCGTCGATGGCGGCAGCGGCAATGACGTGCTGATGAGTGGCGACGGCAACTACAAGGGGTCGAACGTGCTGGCCGGCAACGGGGGTGACGACGTGGTGATCCCCGGCACCTCGATCAACAAATGCTGGGGTGGGGAGGGGATCGATCAACTGAACCTCCAGAGGTTCGCCGAAGGTGTCGCGGTCGATCTCCTCAAAAACGATCAGTATGAGGACCGGTTCGTCGAATTCGAGAATGTGTCCGGCGGCGCGGGCAATGATTCGTTTTACGGCACCGCCGGCGCCAACGTCCTTGAGGGCGTCGGCGGCAATGACTACCTCCTAGGCCGGGGCGGCAGCGACGTGCTCCGCGGCGGGGCCGGCGCCGACCACATGGATGGCGGCAATGGCGATGGCAGCGACACCGTCAGCTACTATCTCAGCTCCATCGGCGTCACGGTCAACCTTGCGACCGGCACCGGCCATGGCGGCGACGCCGAGGGCGACACCCTGACGGGCTTCGAGATCCTGTCCGGCAGCCAGGGCAATGACCAGCTCACAGGCGACGTCTTCGCCAACACATTGCAGGGTTGGAACGGCGACGACGTGCTCGCGGGTGGCATCGGCAAGGATGTGCTGACCGGTGGCGCCGGGGCGGACCGCTTCGTCTTCACAACGATCGGCGACAGCCTTTATGGAGCCAATGCCGACCGGATCACCGATTTCAGCCGCGCGCAGGGCGACAAGATCGACTTGTCCGCGGTCTTCAGCGGGCCAGTCTCGGAATTCGAGTTCATCGGCCAGCGTACGTACTCAATACCAGAACATTTTGCCGGACCGGAACTGCGCTTTGCCTTTACCAGCCCGAACACCACGACCATCGCCGGCGACCTCGACGGCGATGCCGTCTCCGACTTCCACATCGTGCTCAGCGGCTATGTCCATTTGGTCGGAAGCGACTTCATCCTATAGCGACGTCGTTTCGTCGTCGGCGCGGCATGTGCGGCGAAATCCGAGCCTATGGGTTCTCCACGGGCTTGGACCGGTGTGCGCTCGAAGTCGTCATCCGAGCTCATGGCTGGAGGACCGCAACGGGGTCGGATCCGGTCCCTCGCCGCTCAGGCGCGCGACCGTGATCAAGCCGCCCTGCCGCCCGATTGGAGAGCCGGCCAATGCCAGGGAAGCAGCTCTTCGATCCGGGAGACCGGACGCTTACCCTCACCTGCTTGGCCGTGCGCTTCATTCCGATGCCCAGCCCCCTTCCCGAACGAATGCGCCCGCCGCGGCGGTGCCGGGCGGGCGCAACTCTCTGACTGTGCCTGAACCATGCCACGTGATGCGGCATCGCGTCAAGAACAAAAAGCGAACATGAAATGAGATCGGTGGATGCCGGCCGCGTCGGGCCGGATTTCGCCCGCAGCCGCCCCTCAAATCGGGACCGCGGATCCCCATATGCGACAGGCACCGAGAACAGCATGGATCCCGGACCAGAGATGAGCCCCTTCCGCAGCCGCTTCGGCAAAATCGTCGCCAGCCTCGTCCTCGGGCTGGGCGTGCTCCTGGTCGCCGTCGACCAGGCTGATGCCCGGCGCGTGAATTCGGGCGGCTTCGGCAGCCGCGGCGTGCGGACCTTCCAGGCGCCGCCCGCCACGCCAACCGCGCCCGGCACCGCGGCGCCGATCGACCGGACCATGACGCCGCGCACCCAGGCCGCCCAGCCGGGCCAGGCCCAGCCGATGGCCGGCGTCCAGAGCCAGGCGGCGGGCCGGTTCGGCGGCTTCGGCGGCATCCTCGGCGGTCTGGCGCTCGGCGGCCTCGTCGGCATGCTGCTCGGCCACGGCTTCGGCGGCGCCGCCGGGCTGATGGGGCTGGTGCTGCAGATCGGCCTGGTCGTCCTGGCGGTCATGGCGTTCCGGCGCATCTTCGGCCGCGCCGGCCGTCCCGCCTTTGCCGGCCCGGCGATGTCCGGCATGCACCGCGAGGCCGCCGGCGGCCTCGCCCCCGGGCTCGCGGCTTCAGGCGGCTCCCGGCGCCCGGACAGCGCCGCGCCCCAGGCGCCGCGCGACGAGATCGGCCTCGGCCCTTCGGATTTCGACGCCTTCGAGCGGCTGCTGGGCGAGATCCAGACCGCCCATGGCGCCGAGGATTTCACCGGCCTGCGCGCCCGCACGACCCCGGAGGTGATGTCGTATTTCGCCGAGGAGCTCGGCGAGAACGCCACTCGCGGCGTCAGGAACGAGGTGTCGGATGTCCGCCTGCTGCAGGGCGACCTGGCCGAGTCCTGGCGCGAGGCCGACACGGATTACGCGACCGTCGCGCTGCGGTATTCGAGCGTCGATGCCACTCGTGACCGTGTGACCGGGCGGATCATCGAGGGCGATGCCGAAAAGCCGACCGAGACCCTCGAGATCTGGACCTTCGCCCGTAAGAACCGCGGCGATTGGAAGCTGTCCGCGGTCCAGGCGGCCGCTTGATCCGCGGCTGAGAGACCGCTTGGAAATGTGCTGGTGTGAGTCGGCTGGCGGTGGTTCGAGAACCGGCGCGCAGCGGACGTTTGGGTCCGTGAGCACCGGAAGCGCAGAAACCGCCGTCAGACGGCCGCACCAGTAGCGTTTCCAAACGGTCTCTGGGCGGGTCGAGCGCCGGCGCTACCGGCCTTGCCCCGCCAGGCGCGGAAGATCGCTCGGCCTGCATCGTCACCGCAATCCCCCCGGTTGTCCCCCTCCGTCCCCGGAACGAAAGCGCCCGCCGCGGCGGTGCCGGGCGGGCGCAACTCTCTGACTGTGCCTGAACTATGCCACGCGATGCGGCATCGTGTCAAGAACAAAAAGCGAACATCTGAAATCCGTCGTCACGACACCCCCACAGCCTGGGCCCGTGCCCTCCGCCGCGATCTCCTCTCGTCCCCTCCCGGCGCCGGATCGTCGAGACCGGTCAGGCGGTAGTGGTCGGCCAGGGTCTTCAGCCCGTCCTCCAGCACGCCCATCACCTTGTCGCGGCTGCGGCCCTGCCGGATAGAGACCGCCAGGACGTCCTCCTCGTGGCAGCACACCGCCTCCACCACCGCGCCGACATGGGCGCCGAGGCAGCGCAGCGCCGCCTTGTGGGCGCGGATGGCCCCGAGCTGCACCTCGCTCGGGGCCAGCGCTGTACCGGTGCCCCGGATGCCGGACAGCAGCTCGCTGTTGCAGTTCCGCGCCCCCAGCACGCCGATCTCGAAGTGATCGCGCAGCCGCTGCCCGGCGGAATGCATGCGTGGGCTGATCGTCCCCCGCGCCGCCAGCCGGTCCAGCGGCGCCTGCACCAGCCGGCCGAGCGGGGCGCCGATCGCGGTGCCGGTCGGCCGGTCGACGATCCCGGCCGCATGCCGGGCCCGCTCGGGCGTCTCTCGCGCCGCATCCTGCGGGCCGGTCGCCGCCGTCCTGCCACGGCCGATCCTGTATCGCGCCATCATACCCCTCGGCTGATTTCGGAGATTCCGCAGTGCCGGCGGCCGGCACGCCACCTCATCCCTTTGATCGGGAACAATTTCCGGTGTCGCCCCCTTGCTCTAGGGAGAGCACGGAGGTCGAATGTCGGAGACCCTACGACAAGCCGAGGCGATCCATGCCTGGCTGCGCATCTACCTCCTCAACTGGCAGGAGGGCCATCGGCCATCGGCGCTGGAGGTGGCGTGGATCGCCCTGGCCATGAGCATCGCGCGTGACGGCGGCAGCCTGGACCGGGTCCATGACTGCGTGCTGGCCGCAATCACGCACCGGACGCCGCCGGACCCGCCCGAGCCCTATGAGCTGGACCGGTTCCGCCGCGATTTCGCGGCGTTCCGTGACGCCCATTTCAGCGGCGCTACCGCCGCCCGGATCTGACGGCCGATCACCACAGCGCCATCAGCGCGGTGGCACATCCGGTCGGCGACCGCCGGACCGGCGGGCGGATCCGGAAAGGCGGGCCGGGCGGCTCGGGATGCTCGTGCCGGGCGAATTCGCGGCGCCGCACGGCCGCGTCGTAGGCGGCGGCGCTCTCGCTGGTCGGCCGCGGCCATCCCGCCTGCGCGGCCCGGCGCCGGAGCGTCGTCCGGGCCAGGGCCGAGGCCAGCGCCGGGCTGGTCCCGGCGGCAGGCCGCCGCACCGTGCGCTGGCCGGTGCCGGCGATCTCGAAGACGCGTCGTCTCTGTCGTCCGATGACGGTGATCCGGCCGGCCCGCTGCAGCCGCCGCAGCTCGCTGCCGATCAGGCCCGGATTGCCGGTGATCCGATGCCCGGCCGCCTCCAGCGCCGCCTCGAGCTCCGGGGTCGAGGGTGTCGGCGCCCCTGCCGCGGCCGCGTCGGCGATAACGGCAAACAGCGTCCGGGTCCGGTCGCTGAGCCGGATCGCGTCGCCCATCAGGCGTCCGTCCCCGGCGCCGGCGCCGCCGCCGGGTCGACCAGGGCGAAGCCCGATCCGGTCGCCAGCACGCAGGCGGTGCCGTTGGCATGGATGCCGAGCAGGGTGACGCTGGCGCCGTTGGCCGAGGCCAGGATCTCGATGACGAAGCCGCGGTCGGACAGCATCCGCGCCACCGGGGCCTCGTGAAAACGCTCGTTCAGCGCCGCGGCGATGATGTCATAGGGGGCGCAGGGGCTTTCCGCCTGGGCGGCGGCCGGGTCCGGCTGGACCGCGGTCAAAGCGAGGGCGAGGCCAGCCGTCGGGCCGGCGAGCGTGGATGCGAAGGACATGATGCAGCTCCGAAAGGGAGGGCGGTCAGCCGGGCCGCCACGGTCCGTTGCGGATGGTATTCAGCCGCGGGATGACCCGGTTCGGCTTCTGAACGGCATGAAAGGACCAATGTCTTAAGATCATTGTTCCCCATTATGGGGAACTATGTCAAGCGGATCTTTCCCATATTGGGGAATGACAAATCAAATCCAATCGCGCAGGATGCCCAGAATGGGGAATGGACTGAAACAGCTGCGCCAGGCCCGGGGCTGGACGCATGAACAGGCGGCGGAGGCCATGGGCGTCTCGCGCGGCCAGCTGATCAAGCTCGAGCGCGGCGAGCGGCGGCTGACCGCCGATTACATCCGGCTGGCGGCCGAGGCTTTCGGCACCAGCGAGCTGGAGGTGCTGGGCACGCCCCGCGCCGTGCGCCTGGTCGGCAAGGTCGGCGCCGGCGCCGAAGTGCATCTGTTCGACGGCGACGCGTCGTCGGAGCGGATCGACGAGGTCGAAGCCCCGCCCGGCGCCGACGACATGACGGTGGCGGTGATCGTCGAGGGCGATTCCATGTTCCCGCGCTATCTCGAGCGCGAGACGATCTACTACCGCCGGGCCGACGCCACCGGCGACCCCGCCGGGCTGATCGGGCGCGAGGTGGTGGTCCGCCTCGCCGACGGCCGCACCTTCGTCAAGGTGCTGCGCCGCGGCTCCGGCCCCGGCTACTTCACCCTCGACAGTTACAACGCCCCGCCGATGGAGGATGTGGTGGTCGAATGGGTGGTGCCGGTGAAATGGGTCAGGCGGGACTGAGCACGGGCCTTTCTTCCGGCTTGGCACAATTCCGATACCGGCTCGGCGCCATTCTGAAACGCCGCGATGCGCTTCCGGTCTGACCGGCCGCGCCTCCCATGGGGAGGGGCCGCGGGTGTCAGGAGGGACCATCATGCCGGTGCGGAAATGGGGCAGCGAGCGGGTACGGCGTCTCGGACGTCCACATCCAGCTCACCGGCGCCGTCGCCCTGGTGGCCGGCGACTTCGGCTCTGACCACGGCGCGGCGGCCGATCGCACGCCGGCGGCAACGGGACGAGACTACGGCGCTCCGCCTTGAGTCATGGCCGCCAGCTGGTCCCTCGCCCGTTGCCGGGCATCCTCGATCGTCTGCCGCGCCGTCGCTTCGATCGCCCGCCGCTCAGCGTCTGAGGCCTGCGTCGCAGCGGCATCCAGCCGCTGCCGCTCGGCCTCGCCATCTCTCGCCGCCGGCGGCGGGTGACGAGCCGGGATCAGGCGACGCGGGCGGCGGGCGGCTCGGCCAGGCTGTGGACCACCTCCGTGGCGGCGGCGGCGATTTCGGAGCGCGTCCAGCCGTGCTCGGCGTCGCGATGATGGCGCTCGTGCCAGATCAACGAGACCTCGTAGGATGGCAGCTCGACCGGCGGTTCGATTACCGTCAGGGGCAGCATCGCCGCCGCCCGCATCGCCACCCGGCGCGGCACGGTGAGAACGAGATCGCTCTCCGCCACCATCATCGGCGCCGCCATCACATTGGGCACGATCAGCGGGTCCCGGTCCGGCAGATTGAGGTTCGCGATCGCGTCGTAGATCTGGCCGAAGCCGCCTTCGGCCCCTGGCGAGATCACCGCATGGCGCAGCGCCATAAACCGGTCTGCCGTCCATTCATGCTGCAGCGACGGGTGATCGCGGCGCAGCAGGCAGACGAACCGGTCGGTGTAGAGAGTGCGCCGGAAGAAGCCCGATGGCGTGCCGTCGACCTGGCCGACGGCGAGATCGACCTCGCCGCTTTCGAGACGCTTGAGCGAACCGGCCAGGAGGGGGCTGACGACGAGGTCGAGGCTCGGGGCTCGCGACCGCAAGCGCGGCAGCAGCCGGGGCAGCAGGACCAGCGCCTGGTGCTCGGGCATCGCCACGGTGACCTTCGATTTCGCCTCTTCGGGCCTGAAGCTGCGGCTCACCAGGATCTCTCGGATCACCCCCAGGGCGGATGGCAGCCTGGCCCGCAGCTGCTCGCCGCGCGCCGTCAGCGTCGGACCGGCGGAGGTGCGCACCAGCAGGTCGTCGTTGAACATGCCCCGCAGCCGCGCCAGCGCCCGGCTCATCGCCGGCTGGCTCAGGCCGACGCGCTGTCCGGCATGGGTCACGTTGCGCTGCTCCAGCAGCGCCTCCAGCGCCACCAGCAGGTTGAGGTCGACCGAGGCGAGATTCGTCCGGCGGGCGCCGGAAGCCTCCACTCCTGTGTCCAGGGCGGCCGTCATGACCCCGACTTTCCTGCGGCGGGCTGCGACAGGCCGGCGCGATCCTGCCGGTCCGGGCTCATCCCCATGTCAGCGCACATGCACTTCCTCCATGGCTTCAAGTTGCGGGTGGACGCGGCGCGCCATTAAGGCGCGCGGCCGGCATCGGTGCCGAGCGGAGCGTCGGGAGGAGCGCGAAGCTGGTCGGCGGGTGCCGGTGATCAGGCTGCCTTCATCCGGCGCAACCGGCGCTCAGTGGAAAACCGCCTGTTCCCAGGAGGGCCGTCGACACCCCGCGCGAGCCTTGCCGATCGGCCGTCGCTTCACCGATTGCAGCTTAGGCGTTTCTTCACATTCATTGTAGATTGCGGCCTGATGCCCCAAGGCGTCGAGATCGCGAGAGACCCGGGATAGAAAAACCACAATATGGGCGTTGCACACCCAAATATCAGCGTCTCCCCATCTGTGGTGAGCGACATGGCTCTCCTCCCTCGGATCAGCGCCTCCGCGCAGTCGCGTCGCCCGGGTCTGCACCACCGGACGTCGGCGAATTGCAAAGCCGGGTTGATGGTTTTTCCGTCCGTTGTGAATACTATTGCAATCGATTCGGCGAGCGGTCAAACAATTCCGGCACATAAAGAGGCGTACTTTTGTCGGAAAATTCAAAACCCATATTGTATCAACAACATTTCCGGTTCATTGATGGCTGGTTCGGATCCCGAGAGGGAAGGAGCCGCATCGATGACAAGGGGTCGCCTCCCCGGCAACCAGCCAGCCCCGGAGCAGGCGCAGCCGGTCCGATCGGTCGGGCGGCCGCGCACGATCGAGTCCGCCCATGCCAGCCTGGCGCAGCTGCTGACCCTGATCCGCAGCGGGCGCGCGACCACACGGCTGGAACTCGAGCACGAGGCCGAGCTGGGCCGCGCGGTGGTTACCGACCGGCTCGCCATCCTGGAGTCGCTCGGACTTGTCGAGGAGGGCGACCTCGGCCAGCCCGGCCGCGGCCGGGCGCCGCGACATCTGCAGTTCCGCAGCAATGCCGGGGCGCTGTTGGTGGCCGCGCTCGACCGCTCCTCGATCGCCGTCGGCGTCGCCGACCTGACCGGCCGGCTGCTGGTCGAACATCATGAGGCGGCGGATCTCGGCGCCGCCCCGGCCGCCATCCTCGACCGCCTGACCACCCTGCTCCTGTGGCTGATGGAGGATCACGGCGGCAAGCCGGCGATCTGGGGCATCGGCCTGGCGCTTCCAGGCCCCGTCGGCACGAGCGGCGGCGAGGCCGGGACGCAGCTCGCGCTGGAGACGCTGGAGGAATGGGCCAGGCTCGATCTCGTCTCCGAGATGGCCCTGCGCTTCGGCGCCCTGGCCTGGGTCCAGAGCCGCACGCAGATGATGACGATGGGTGAGCTGCGATCGGGGACCGGCGCCCCCGACATGCTGTTCGTCAATCTCGGCCACGCCATCACCGCCGGCGTCGTCTCCGCCGGCCGGCTGCATCGCGGCGCTCAGGGCGCGGCCGGCATGATCGGCCACGCCCCGACCGGCGAGGACGGCGCGGTCACCTGCCGTTGCGGCAGCCGCGGCTGCCTGGAGGCGATGGCCGGCGGCGAGGCGATCGCACGCAGCGGGCGGGCAGCGGCACAGGATGGCCGCAGCCGCCACCTTGCCGATACGCTGGCCCGCAACGGCGAGATCACGGCCGCCGATGTCGGGCACGGGGCCCAGCTCGGCGACACCTTCTGCGCCGAGCTGATGGTCCGCTGCGGGCGGCTGGTCGGCGAAAGCCTGGCGCCGCTGGTCAATCTGCTGAACCCGGCACTGGTCGTCCTGGGCGGCGATATGAATGCGTCCGGCGACATCCTGCTGGCCGCGATCCGCGAGGCCATCTATCGCCAGTCGCATCCTCTGGTCACGCGGGATCTCCGGATCGTGCGGTCGCAGATGGGCGGTTCCTCCAGCCTGGTCGGCGCGGCCCAGGTGGCTGCCGACGAGCTGTTCGCGACCGAGATGCTGCAGGCCTGGATCACCCTGGGCACGCCGCGCCGCCTGCCCGACCTGCTGGATCTTGCCAGCGCGGCCCGGTCGCGGGGCCGGGCGGATGCTCCGGCCCGGCCGCCGGCACCGCGGTGAAACGCTGAAGGGGGCGGCCCTTCCGACCGGGGACACGACGATCGAAGAACAGGGGACAGCATGGTGATCACGGGTCTGGGGCCGCATGGCGAGCGGGCGGTGCCGGCCGACCAAATCGTGATGTCGGAGGCGGAGGCCGCGGCGGCGCGCGCCGGCCGGTACACCGTCGCCGTGGTCCTGCACACCACGGCCAGCGACTGGTCGAACCAGGAGCTGGCCGGCATGGTCAGCGTGCTCGGCTCGTATTCCGCCGCGGTGGTCGAGGTGGTCGACTGCGGCTTCGACATGGCCGTGCAGAGCCGGGAGCTGCAGCGGCTGGCGCGGGAGCCGGTCGACGCCGTGATCAGCATCCCGATCGGCAATGCCGCCGTGGCCGACGCGCACCGGGCGATCTCGCGGGCCGGCAAGACGCTGGTGCTGCTGGACAATGCGCCAACGGGCATGCTGCCGGGCGTCGACTATGCCAGCGTGATCTCGACCGACAATTTCGGCCTCGGCACCATCGCCGCCGAGCTCCTGGCGCCGCACCTGCGGGAGGAGGCGGTGGCCGGCATCATCAACTACGGCGTCGATTTCTTCGCCACCCATGAGCGCGAGATCGCGTTCCGCAAATGGATGCAGCTGCAGCGGCCCGACATCACCCTGGTCCGTGAGCGGTTCAGGACGATCGACGAGGCCGGCGCGGCCTTCGATCGCCTGGTCGCCGGAAACGACGACCTGGAGGGGCTGTTCGTCACCTGGGACGAGCCGGCGATCAGGGTCATCTCGGCGGCGCGGGCGCGTGGGCTCGACCTGCCGATCGCCACCGTCGATCTCGGCATTGCCGCCGCGACGGAGCTCTGCGAAGGCGGCCTGGTCAAGGGCATCGCCTCGCAGCGCCCCCACGAACAAGGTGTCGCCGCCGGCGTCGCGACTCTGCTGGCCCTGGTCGGCCGCCCCCTGCCGCCATGGATCGCGCTGCCCGGCCTCGCCGTGACGGAGCGGAACGTGATCGAGGCCTATCAGGTGGTCTGGCACGCCGCCGCGCCTCCCGCCCTTCTGAATGCGCGCAAGTGGAACCTGCCGCGGCAGGCGACATTCTAGCCGGCACCGCGACCCTCCGCGTCCAGATCATCGGCCGCTGCTTTCCCGAAATCTGTACGATTCCAATCAAAAATAGGGGAATATGCTTCTTTTCTGACCGTCGGCACCTCCCAAACGAGAGATGCCGCCGGGTCGGTATGAGCGCAGATTTGCCGGCCGCGGTCGCCAGCCCGACCGTCGGCCCAACCTTTCGTTCAGGAGACCCCATTATGGCCGTCGTCAATGGCACCGCCGGAAGCGACCTCATCCATGTCACCGGCGACGGCGTGCTGACCCCGCCCGGCTTCATCAATCTCCCACAGGCCACGGCCCTCGGCGACACGCTGAGCGGCCTCGGCGGCGCCGACATCATCTATGGCCGCGACGGCGATGACCTGATCGACGGTGGCGATGATAATGACATCCTGATCGGCGGCGCCGGGGAGGACACGCTGCTCGGCGGCGACGGCATAGACAGCATCAGCTATGCCGAGAGCGCCCTCGGCGTGGGCATCGATCTCACCACCGGCAGCGGCTCGTCCGGCGATGCCGAGGGCGACGTGATCAACGGCGTCGAGAACGTCGAGGGCACCGGGTTCGCCGACGGCATCACCGGATCGGCCGTCGACAATTCGCTGTGGGGCCTCGGCGGCGCCGACACGCTCCGGGGCGAGGACGGCAACGATACGCTCGCCGGCGATGCCGGCAACGACGCCCTCTACGGCGGCAACGGCAACGACACGATCAATGGCGGCGCCGACGACGACTTCATTCGAGGGGGCGACGGGGCCGATCATCTGGATGGCGGGGCCGGAATCGACACCGTCGACTACATCGGCCCTGCCGGGGTGACCGTCGATCTGAGCACCGGCCTCGCTTCCGGCGGCGAGGCTCAGGGCGACGTGCTCACGGGCTTCGAGAACATCGGGGGCACCGCCGGCTTCGGCGATGTCCTGACCGGGTCGGCCGTGGCCAACAGGCTCAACGGATTTGGCGGCAACGACGTCCTCAACGGCCTCGCCGGCGACGACCAGCTCATCGGCAACTCCGGCGACGACATCCTCCGCGGCGGCGCCGGGGCCGATGCAATCAACGGCGCCGACGGTATCGACCTCGTCAGCTTCTATGGCGCGACCGTCGGGGTATCGGTCTTCCTGAACACCGGGACGGGCATCGGCGGCGATGCCCAGGGCGACACCTATTTCGGCGTCGAGAACGTCAACGGCGGCAAGACCGGAGACCTGATCATCGGCGACACGGCCGCAAACGTCCTGACAGGCTATGAGGGCGACGACCAGCTTGCCGGCGGCGAGGGCACCGATTCCCTCCTCGGCGGCGACGGCGGCGACCTGCTCAGGGGCGACGCCGGGGCGGATCATCTCGAGGGCGGTGCCGGCATCGACACCATCGACTACGAGGGACCGGTCGGGGTGACGATCGACCTCGGCACGGGTCTCGGCAGCGGCGGCGATGCGCAGGGCGACACCTTTGCCGGCATCGAGAGCGTCCGGGGAACCAGCAGCCACGGCGACGACATCACCGGCTCTGCCGCCGCCAATCGTCTCGATGGCTTCGGTGGCAACGATGACCTCAACGGCCTGGGCGGCGCCGACAGCTTGATCGGTGGCAGCGGCGACGACACGGCCCTTGGCGGCGACGGCGACGATCTCCTCTATGTCGCCGCCGGGGCGGACGTCCTGGATGGCGGCGCCGGCATCGACACCATCGTGTTCGTGAGCCCCACCACCGCCGACTGGCAATCGGGCATGCTCGACGCCAACATCGGCACGGACACGCTGAGCAACTGGGAGGTGATGCAGGGGTCCACCGGCGACGACCGGATCCGCACTCTCAGCCAAGGCTTCGCGGTCGAGCTGCGCGGTGGCACCGGCAATGACGTGCTCGCCGCAGGAGTCGACGGCGTGATCGGCGACACGCTGTCGGGCGATGCCGGCGATGACCAGCTCGACGGCGGCGCCGGCAACGACGTGCTTCGCGGTGGTGCCGGGGCTGATGTGCTGGCAGGCGGCGCCGGCACCGACACCGCCAGCTACTATACCGGCACGGTCGGCATCCTGGTCAGCCTCGCCACCGGCCTCGGCAGCGGCGGCGAAGCCCAGGGTGATACGCTGACCGGGATCGAAAACCTGAACGGCGGCCAGGGCGGCGACAGCCTTTATGGCAATGCCGACGCCAATGCGCTGCAGGGGTGGAACGGCAACGACGTCCTCGTCGGCCGGGCTGGCAAAGACATGCTCACCGGCGGCGTCGGGGGTGACCGCTTCACCTTCGCCGCCATCGGCGAGAGCGTGGTCGGGGCCAATGCCGACCGGATCACCGATTTCAGCCAGGCCCAGGGCGACAAGGTCGATCTGGCCGGGATCGACGCCAACGGCGCCATGGCTGGCGACCAGGCCTTCAGCTTCATCGGCAGCGGCCTGTTCACCGGCGCCTCGGGTCAGCTGCGCTTCGCCGTCACCGCCCCCGGTGTCACCACCATCGCGGGCGACATCAACGGCGACAAGGTCTCTGACTTCCACATCACCCTGACCGGCACCGTCGCCCTCGTCGCGGGCGACTTCGTGCTCTGACAAGGGAGAAGGATGGCGACCCCGGCTGGACTCGAACCAGCGACCGTCCGCTTAGAAGGCGGGTGCTCTATCCGGCTGAGCTACGGGGCCGTATCCGGGTCTTCGCGGCCGCGCTCAGCGCGGCCGCGGGCGGAAATTGTCGGCATAGTTGCGCGGCACCACCCGGCGCTCGTGCTCCGGCAGCACGGAATAGGCGATGCTCTTGCGCTCGGCGAAGGCGACCGCCTCCTCCTTGCTCGGGAAGGTCAGTTGCACCTGGTTCAGCGTGTCGCCCGAGCCGACCCAGCCCATCAGCGGCTCCGGCCGGCGCGGCGTGGCGGGCTCGTATTCCAGGACCCAGTCCTGGACCTTGCCGCGGCCGCTCTGCATCGCGGATTTGGAACGACGATAGATGCGCGCCTGCATGTTTCGGCCGACCCTCTGACTGAATTCCTGCGCGGCCCGGGATGGTCGGGGCGGAGAGATTCGAACTCCCGACATCCTGCTCCCAAAGCAGGCGCGCTACCAGACTGCGCTACGCCCCGACGGCCCGAACGCCGCGGTTTTCCTAGAGGTTTTACAGTGCCTTGGCAAGGAGCTTCTGTGGGCCTCTAGAGAACAAATCGGCACCCCGCTCAGGCTTCAGCGCCCACAGTCCCGACATAGTCCCGACCGGAGTTCCATATTTGTTCCAATGGCAACCACAGATTCACCCGGCACAGGGACCTGCTCCGCGTGGAATCGGCGATTCTGGCCGGCTTGCGGCCGCACTCGACCGCAATGTGCTTCCGTCGTCCGCTCTCAGGCCTACGTGAAGATCAAGAATGCCACACTAAGGCCGGCAGCGAGCGCCAGTCCCGACGCCACCGCAATGATGAAAGCAAAGCGTCGCGATCCAAGGATCGCACTGTAGAGGGACTTGGCGACCAGATTCGCGCCGACCGCCGCCAGGATGGACCATTCGAGCTCGCGCATGGGGACGGCTCGAGGGTCGATCTTGGCGACTGACAACATGACCGCATCGATATCCACCAGACCCATGAGTCCTGAGGTCGCGATGATCCCCTGCCCTCCCGAGCGTGCCGCGGCGAAGCGGACCAGGATCATTGCGACCGCGATCACTGCGGTCAGCTGGAGGATTGATCCCAGGCTGAACGGATTGCCGAGAGAGTCCGGGACCGTCGGCTCGGCTCGCGCCCGAAGACCAATGCTCATCGCGAGCATGATCAAAAGCGCTGCGACGGCGCCAAGGACGGGAACCAGTTCTGGCAACATTCCCGGCAGGAGGAAAAAGGCGATGAAGATTGCACGCGCTGCCGACACGGCACTCGCGGCAAGAGCTCCCGCCGCAATGGCATTGGTGTTTCCGGCCTGAACCGATCGCCGAGCCGAATTGAGGGCAACGGCAGTCGACGAGACCAAGCCGCCCGCAACACCGGCAATCAACGGACCGCGGGTTGCACCAAAGATCTTCACCGCGACGTAACCCACATAGGACAGGCCGGCAAGCGCGATGACGAAGATCCAGAGTTCCGCCGGATTGATCGCCTGAAATGGTCCCATAAAGCGATCCGGCAACAGAGGGAGCACGATAAATGCCATAGCCAACAGCAGAATCGCGGCGCGAAGCTCAACCCATTCCAGCTTCGCGATGAACCGATGAAGTCCTTCGCGGCTCGCGAGCAACAAGGTCAAAGCGATCGCGGCTGCGGCGACCGCGCCTGAATCGCCGATGATAGCGAGAACGCCGAGCAAAAACGTGGCTTGGCCAACGATCACCGTCGTCACGCTGAAATCGTGCTGCTCGTTGGTCTCCCTCCATTTGAACAGGCCGAAGGCGGCGGTATAGGCGATAAAGACAAGCGCAACGAAAAGTGCCGGGCCGGCCGTCGATCTGTCCAACTCCTGTGCCGCGACGGCCGCAAGCCCTCCCACCATGCCACTGATACCGAAGGTGCGGATCCCGGCTGTCCGGGATCCGGACACCTCGTCGCGCTCCCGCCAGTGCCGCTCAGTTCCGACCAGCAGGCCGACGGCCAGCGCAAGTCCGAGACGATAGAGAAGCGAGGTTGTGTCCATCGGGTGCCCTGCTCATGTCGATGCTACGACAGCGAGCCGATCGCCCTCTCGCCTTGCGGCAGATCAAGCCTCTCCCGCGCCGCTCGACCCAACAGGGCGATTTCTCCATCCGTTGACCCCGGTCAACGACCACCGGCCTCCCGCCTACGACGCTGCGCCGATGAACTCCCGGACCGTGGGGATCATCATGCTGCCCAATCGCCGATCCGCCTTCGCAAGTCCGTCACTACTCGACGAATTGTCGGCAATCGCTTCGCAAGCCGCCGCAGCGATCCTGTCGAGTGATCAATCGTCTGTCGCTTGTCGGAGCAAGGGCGATGCCTCCCCAGTCACGGCGTCGACGAGGCCGCCAATGACGTGCTCATCGGACGTCTTCCCTCCATCCTTCCTGGGGTCACGCTGGTCTCGGAAGAGGCATCACGCGGTTCCGCGGACGACGCAGCCGACGGCGATTTCATCTTCGTCGACCCCCTGGATGGGACTCGTGAGTTCCTCGCCGGGCGCAAGGAGTTCACCGTGAACATCGGCGTGGTCGCCGATCGAGTTCCGACGATCGGCGTCATCGTCGCCCCCGCTCTCCAGACCATCTGGCGCGGGGCGATCGGTCTGGGGGCCCAGCGTATCCACTTCGAACCCGGAGCCGGTATCGGTCGCGGCCGCGCCCCCATCGCAATTCACACACGGCCTCGGGCCGCCGATGCCGTCGTCGCTATGACCAGCAGATCCCATTTCGATCCTCAGACCGAGGCGTTCCTCGCAGCGCGAATGGTGACCAAGCGATTGGCCTGCGGATCGTCCTTGAAGTTCTGCCGCATCGCCGAGGGTCAGGCCGATCTCTTCGCAAGGCTCGCACCGACGTCCCAATGGGATGTCGCCACGGGCCACGCCGTTGTCGTGGCGGCAGGGGGCGGGGTCACGACACCCGATGGCCGACCGCTGAGTTATGGTCCCGACTCGGGCGGATACGGTGTGCCGGGGTTTGTGGCCTGGGGGAACGTGCCGCTTGGTGGTGGCCCGTTCAATGGATGACCGCCTCACCCCTGCGCGGCAGATCGGACCTCATCCAAGACTTGCCGTCGGGCCAGCCGTTCCAGGGCGTCCATCTTGCGGCCCAGGCGATGCGCAGACAACTTGATACCATGAGCGGCCAGATCGTTGCGGACCTTGCGCGTGATAGCCGGGTCCTGACGCCGCTCGACCTCCGCGGCGACAAGATCGCCTGCGTAGGCATCGGCGGCAGCCCCCGCGAGCCCGAGCAACTCGGCAATCCAGAAGCCCAGCAATCGATCCCGGCGAATTCGGATGCGGAACGCTGTCTCCTGATCGTACTGAAACCCAGCCTCGATCGCCTTTTCCCTTGAATCCAGGATCGTCATGTTCCCTCTCTTCGCCCTTGAGGCCAATCAGCTCGACCAGAGGACGAGCGTTCGTGGGTCCCGCATTACATCCCGCGTGGTGCCGCCAAAGATCCTTTCCCGCGTCCGGTCGTGCGAGTAGGCGCCCATGACGAGCAGGTCCGCCCGCTTGTCGTCCGCAGCCATCATCAGTGCCTCGCCGACGGACAGACCGCTCGGCGTCAGAACCTCCAACTCCGCTTTGAGCCCATGGCTCGCGAGATAAGCCTGAAGTGGCTCGAGCGGAGCGGTCTCACCCTGTTCCTCGACAGCCAACACGGTGATCTTCCGACATCCCTCGAGGAGTGGAAGGGCGCTGGAGACCGCTCTGGCCGCCTGGGGCGTGTCGTTCCAGGCGATCAGGGCCGACCCACAGCGATTCAGTGTGATCCGGCCAGGCACCAGGAGGACGGGCCGGCCGGTCGTCAAAAGCGCAGCCTCGAAGATCCGGTCCGAGATCGAGGGGCGGGCTCGCTCGGCCTTCGCCACGATAATCAGGTCGGCGGCGCGTCCTGCCGGCCCGATCGCCTCGGCATAGCGCGTCGGGCATTCTGTCCAGAAGGCGGCAGCAGGCTCAACTGGGTCGCGGCTTTGCCGACACCAGATCCGTTCCTGTTCCCGCCACTGCTCGAACCAGGCCCGGGCGCGGTCAGCCGCAGCGCGCGCCTCCTTGCTCAGCCTCTCGGCGAAATCCTCCGTCCATCCCAGCGAGAAGGCCTCACCGAGGAACCGGTCGGACGAGTCCCCCGGCCGGCAGAAATAGAGGCACTCGAGCTCGGCTTTCTGCCGACGGGCGACCATCGCGGCGACATCTAGCATGTCGTGCCGTGGAGTGCCCGTAAAGGGAATCAGGATCCGACGGATCGACATCTCAAATCTCCTTCTGCCCGACGAACCATGGGCGCCTCGTCGCCTTGAGCAAGCTCGTCCAGGTGGGCCATCGCTTTGAGCGTGATTTCGTGGCGGCCGCGGACAGCGATCAGCCCCCGATCCTTCAATCGGCCGAATGTCCGACTGACCGTTTCCAGGGTCAGGCCGAGATAGTCGGCGATTTCCGCCCGGGTCATCGGCAATTGCACCGGATTGCTCGGAAGACCGAGACGGCCGGCCCGAAGGCTGAGCTGCATCAGGAATCCAGCGAGGCGCTCCAGCGCTGACTTTTGGCCAAGCGACAACATGTGCTCCTGCGCTGCGCCCAGATCTGCGATCAGCCGTTCGCGAAGGGCGGTCTCCACGGCCGGCAGTCGACCCAGCAATGCTTCGAAGCGCGCCCGCTCGAAACGGCACAGCCGGGCTTCGCCAATAGCCTCGACGCTGTAGGGATAGGCGCCACCGACCGGCAGCCCGAAGAAGTCGCCGCTGAGGAGAAAGCCGACGATCTGCTGCCGGCCATCCGGCATCGCCTTAACCAGCTTGGCGGCGCCGGACACGATGTTGAAGACATGTGCCGCCGGATCGCCCTCCGTGACAACCCGCTGATGCGGACGCAGCCGGATCGTCTCGGCGATGTCAGCGAACTCGGCTAGACCCGCACCCGACACGCTTCCGCACAAGCTTCGACAGCGCGCCTCGCAGCTGCGGCAATCGTCGAGCGCCGATCGCATCGCCGGAACCAGAAGCCTCAACCCGCCGGCTATCATCGAACGCTCCCCGATGAGTGGGATCTACTTCCGTCGGTAATTCATCATCCCGGCGTTGCCGCGACTTTGATCCAGATCAATCAGCTCTCGTCCAAGGCATGACGCAGATGTCGCAGGATCGCGCTCCGGGCACGAGCGTGGCCGGCCGCCTCCAGTCGTGCGTCGATGTCGAGGAGGAGCCGGGCCCGGTCATTGTGCCAGTCGAGGGCCGCGACCGCCTCCGGCAGGATGCGCGGCCTCTGCTGCATCGGGATGAGCTCGGGCCCGCCGGCGCGAAGCCGATAGCCGTCGTCGAACTGCGGCACGATCACCGCCGGCGCGGACGCGACGCCCTTGATCACCCTTTCCCGCAGCGCCCCCAGCGCCGGCCGCTCGCCATGCACCAGGAACACAGCGGCGCGGATCGGGCCGCGATCGCCGATCCAGCGCACAAGTTCCGGCCCGTCGGCATGTCCTGAATAGTCTTCGATCATCCGGATCCGGGCCCGGACCTGGAATTCCTCGCCCTGGATCCGCACAGCCTTGGCGCCGTCCTGCAGCAGCCGGCCGAGCGTGCCCTGAGCCTGGAAGCCCGTCAGCAGGACGGTCGCGGCCGGGTTCCAGAGATGCTGCTTCAGATGGTGGCGGATGCGGCCCGCATCGCACATTCCGCTCGCCGCGATGACGATCCTGAACCCGTTCACGCCGTTGATCGCTCGGCTCTGGTCCGGCGTTTCGGCGAAATGGATCTGTTTCGACCGCAGCGCCCTGGCGAAATCCGGACCGTCCTCCAGCGCCCTGTGGTTCTGCAGGAACACATCGGTCGCGCGGATGGCAAGCGGGGAGTCGACGTAGATCGGCGATGTCGGCACGACGCCCTCGGCCATCAAGCTGACGAGATCGAGAATCAGCTCCTGGGTACGCTCCACCGCGAAGGCTGGAATGATCAGGATGCCCTGAGGCGTCATCGCGTCCCTGATCTCGGCCGCGAGATGGGAACGGCGTATCTCCGGCGTGATCTCCGGCCGGTCCACGTCGCCATAGGTCGCCTCGCAGATCAGGACATCGATGTCTGTCGGCGCCCGAGCATCGCGCTGGAGCATTTTTGCATCAGGGCCCAGATCGCCGGACACGAGAAGGCGTAACGGCCTTCCATCTTCGCCCGCGAGTTCGATCTCGATCGAGGCCGAGCCCAGAATGTGCCCTGCGTTCCAGTAGCGGACGCGGATGCCAGGAAGCGGCTCGAACCAGGTCTCGTAACCGACCGCGCGGAAGGCTGCGAGGGTCGCCTCCGCATTCGCCACGGTGTAGATCGGCGTCACTTTCCCCCGGCCCCGGCGTTGGTTCCGCTGATTCAGCGTGAGTACTTCCGACTCCTGGATGTGGCCCGCATCGGGCAGCATCACGCCGCAAAGATCGATCGTGCCGGACGTGGCGTAGACCGGGCCACGGAAGCCGTCACGCACGAGCTTCGGGATGAGGCCGCTATGGTCGATATGGGCGTGGGTCAGCAGGACGCAGTCGACCTGATCCGGCTGGAAGGGAAAGGGGATGTAGTTGAGCCCTTTGAGCGTCTTCGTCCCTTGAAACAACCCGCAATCGATCAGGATCCGGCCGCTGTCGGTCTCGAGCAGGAGACAGGAGCCGGTGACAGTGCCGGCCGCGCCGTGGAAATGCAGGGCAGGTGTCATCGCAGACCTCGGAGAGGGTGCGCGGCGCGCCGACCGTGGTTCCTGTTGTCGGCGCGTCGCTGTTGCCGTCGAACGGCAGGTCTAGCCAACCAGCAGGTGATCCTCGACTGCCTTGACCCCCGGGGCGGACCAGGCAGCCCGCTCTGCCGTATTGCGCTCTGTCCAGTTCCGCACCCGTCCGTTCAGGGTGACGGTGCCGTCCACCGCCGACACTCGGATCTCGTTGGCGTCGAGGGCAGCGTTCCGCCGGAACGCATCCTCGATCTTCTGCTTGACGTCGGTGGCACGGACCGATGGCTTGACGGAGATCAGATTGATCAGTCCGATCACGCCGCTGAGCTTCTGGATGTCGGCAGCCGCCGCTCCGCGCTGGTAATCCCAGTCCACCGTGCCGGAAAGCGTCACCCAACCCTTTTCCACCTTCACCGAGATCCTTCCGGCCGGCACCGAGACATCCCATTGCAAGATGCGCACGGCGCGCTCGGCGATCTCGTCGTCCTTCGTCTTCTTGGCATAGGGCGGGCGCACCTCGATTTCCTCGGCGATGCCCCGCACCCCGGTCACGCGCTGGGCCGCCCGCTCGGCCGCCAGCTTCTCCGCATAGGCCGTCACATGCCCGGTGAGCGTCACCACGCCGTTATCTGCGGCGACGCCGATATGAGTGGCGTCGAAAGTGGGATCCCACGCCAGCTCATTCAGCACGTTGCGCCTAAGGTCCTCGTTCTTGCCGGTCATCACCAGCCTCCATTGTGAGAGTCGACAGGCAATCCCTAACGCCGCTGCCGTCGATCGGCTTTGACCCAGATCAACTCGGTAATCGGCTATCGAACCTCGCCCGAGATCTCGCAACCACAGCAGGCCCCCGCAGCCGTCGGCGCGGGTCTGCAACGCCTTATCAATGAGCCAGGAGGACGCCGATCCGCGCCTGCTCGATCACGTCGCGGGTGGTGCCTCCGAAGATCGCCTCCCGGACCCGGCTGTGGGTGTAGGCACCCATGACCAGGAGACCAGCCTGCATGCGATCCACCTCGTCGAGCAGCGCCTGCCCGACGGTGCGGTTCTCGAGGGGCTTGGCCTCGGTCTCGATCAGGATGCCGTGCCGCTGGAAATAGGCTTTGATCGGATCGAGCGTAACCTCCTGCCCGGCGTCGTCCTGGACGGTGACCACCTTGACCCACTTGCGGTCGCGCAACAGCGGCAGCGCCCCTGCCACTGCGCGCGCCGACTGCACGCTGTCGTTCCAGGCGATGAGGACGGTGTCGGTGCGGCTGAGGAACGGCGTGTCGGGCACCATCAGCACCGGCCGCCCGGACGCCAGAAGTGCATCCTTGAAGATCTCCCGCGACCAGGCCGTCGCGGTATTCTCAGGACCGCGGGTGACGATGAGATCGGACACCCGACAGGCGGCGCCGATCACGTCCGGGTTGACTCCGACCTCCTCCCGCCAGGCGATTTTCGGCGTATCGGTTTCGCCGGCAACACGGTTGCGGTGGCACCAGCCATCGAAATAGCGGCGGGCGGCTTTGGCAGCCTCCTTCACCTGAGCTTCGATCTCTGCCTGGTATTGTTCGCTCCAGGCCCCGTAATCGAACTCCCAGCCAGGGAAGTTGCCGATGAGAGCGGGGCGCAGATACAGCAGCTCCACCGCGGCGGACTGCTCCCGCGCCATCGACAGCGCGGCATCGAGGAGGCTGTCATCATTAAGCTTGCCCGCCACGGGCACCAGGATCTTACGGATCGGCATAGCCATCTCCTGCATTCCGAAGGTGCGCCTCACGGGTCAACTCGAGAGCCCCGCCGGTCGCAGGCGGCATTCTGCTGACGGCCGTGCTTCGCAGCCTTGAGGTGGATCAAACGCCGAGCGCGATCGTGACCTTCACGAGCCCCGGCTCATCCGGCACGGCCTCGCATTTGAAGCCGAGCTCCTCGGCCATGCGCAGCATCGTGGCGTTCTCGCGCAGGATCTCGCCGGAGATCCGCTCCAATCCGCGGCTCCGCGAATAGGCGATGATCTCGGTCATCAGCCGATAGCCCAGCCCCTGCCCCTTCAGGTCGGAGCGCACCATGATGCCGTATTCGGCGGCGACATTGTCCGGATCGGCAACGATGCGCACCGTGCCGAGGAGAACGGGGCACCCGCCCTCCTCCGCCTCGGCCACCAGCGCCATCTCGCGGTCGTAGTCGATCTGGGTCAGCCGCGCGGCGAACTCGTGGTCGAGCCGCATCGGGCCGAAGAACCGCAGCCGGATGTCCTCGGCGCTGGACCGCAGCAGCATTTCGCGCATGGCCGGCTCATCCTCCGGCCGCACCGGCCGCAAGGTGAAATCGCATCCGTCGCGAAGCGACAGATGCTGCACCAGATGCTGCGGATAAGGCCGGATCGCGAAGCGCGGCGTGCCCGGCGGCAGCGGCGGCTGCACCCGGATCCGCGCGTCGAGTGCTACGACCCCGGCAGCGTCGGCCAGAAGCGGGTTGATGTCGAGCTCCGCCACCTCTGACAGGTCGGCGGCGAGCTGCGACAGCTTCACCAGCGTGAACGCCACCTCGTCGAGATCGGCCCTGGGGCGGGCACGGTACCCCTGCAGCAGGCGCCAGACACGGGTGCGCACCATCATGTCGCGCGCCAGCACCGTGTTCAGGGGCGGCAAGGCGACGGCGCTGTCGCGCAGCACCTCGACCGCGGTGCCGCCGTGTCCGAACAGGATGGTCGGGCCGAACAGCCGGTCCTGGCCGATGCCGAGGATCAGCTCATGCGCGTCAGGCTTGCGCGCCATCTCCTGCACGGTGAAGCCGAGCAGCCGGGCCCCAGGCGCGGCCTTGGCGATCGTCGTGAGCATCTCCCGCGCCGCGACCCGCACCTCCTCCGCTCCCTGCAGGTTGAGCCGCACTCCGCCGAGATCGGATTTGTGGGTGATGTCGGGCGACAGAATCTTCAGCGCCACCGGTCCTGGGAAGCCGGAAGCGACCTCCGCGGCCGCATCCGGATCCGCGGCAACGCTGCGGGTCTGCACGACCGGGATGCGATAGGCCTCCAACACCTGCTTGGACTCGGGCTCGGTCAGCATCGACCGCCCCTCGGCCAGCGCCGCAGCGATGACCGCCTTGGCTTTGGCCGGGTCGGGCGCGAAATCCTGCGGCAGCGCCGGCGGCGTCTCCATCAGCAGCGCCTGGTTGCGCCGATAGCGGACCAGATGCATGAAGGCCCGCGCCGCCTGGCCAGGCGTGGCGTAGCTTGGGATGCGGTGCTCGGCGAACAACCGGCGCGCGGCTGCGGCAGCCCCTTCGCCCAGCCAGCAGGTCAGGATGGGTGGCCGGCGGCCTACCCGCTTCGCCGTCTCCTCCACCGACCGGACCACGGCCTCTGCCGCGTCGACCGGATCGGCCACTGCTGTCGGACAGTTCATCACTAAAACCGCATCCTTCCCCGGATCGGCCAGCGTCGCATCGAGGGCGCGGGCGTAGCGCTCGCCCGTGGCGTCGCCGATGATGTCGACCGGGTTGCCGCGGCTCCAGGTCGGCGGCAGCGTCGTGTCGAGCTGCGCCATGGTGTCGGCCGAGAGACTTGCCATGGTGCCGCCGGCATCACCCAGCGCCTCGGTCGCCAGAACGCCCGTGCCGCCGCCATTGGTCAGGATCACCAGCCGGTCGCCGTCGACATGCAGCCGGCTTGCCAGGGTCTCGACCGCGTCGAACAGCTCGGCCAGGTCGAACACCCGCAGCATGCCGGCGCGGCGGAAGGCGGCGTCGTAGACGGCGTCCGATCCCGCGAGCGCCCCGGTGTGGCTGGCGGCAGCCCGGGCCGCGGCTTCGGTGCGGCCGCCCTTGATCACCACCACCGGCTTGGTCCGGGCGGCGATGCGGGCGGCCGACATGAACTTGCGGGCATGGGTGATCGCCTCGACATAGAGCAGGATCGCCCTGGTGCGGCCGTCGGCGGCCAGCCAGTCCAGCATGTCGCCGAAATCGACATCGGCCATGTCGCCCAGTGAGACGACGTGGCTGAAGCCGATGCCCCGATGGGTCGCCCAGTCCAGCACCGCGGTCGCGATGGCGCCGGACTGGCTGACGAAGGCGAGGTCGCCCGGCAACGGCGCGATATGGCCGAAGCTGGCGTTGACGCCGTGATGCGGCGCCATCAGGCCCAGGCAATTGGGGCCGAGGACGCGCAGCAGGTGCGGCCGCGCCGCGTCCAGCATCGCCTGGCGCAATGCCGTGCCATCGGCCGGGCCGTCGCCTTCGCCGAAGCCGGCGGTGACGACGACGGCGGCGCGGGTACCGCGGGCGCCGAGCTCGGCGATCAGGCCCGGCACCGTCGCAGGCGGGGTGGCTATCACCGCAAGGTCCGGGACGACAGGCAGTTCGGCGATCGACCCATAGGCCAGGGTGCTGCCGATCGACTGTGCCTTAGGATTGACCGGCATCACCGGTCCGTCGAAGCCGCCGGCAAACAGGTTGCGGGCCAAGACCGCCCCGACCGAGCCGGCACGCCGGCTGGCCCCGATCACGGCGATCGAGCTCGGGCGGAACAGGGCGTCCAGGTTGCGGACCGACATCATATCCTCTCATCGGTTGCGTTCCGGGGCCTGATCATCGAGCTGCCCCAGAGAACCGCGCACCGCATGCTGATGAGCGCCCTCGAACTCGGCCTTGAGACAGATCAAGCGCCTCGCCCGACATGCCGCTTGACCCGTGCCATGGCGAATGATCGCGGTCAGCCCGCTGCTTCCCGGAGCAGCCGTCGCTTCGCGATCTCCACGATCGCCAGGTACGCCGGCACGCTGACCAAGAGGAACAGGTAGAAGATCAAAGGCAGCACCGTCATTCCCAGCAGGGTTCCGAGGAACGTGAACGGCAGGAGGACCGCGAGGCCCGCGACGCCGAGGGACAGCGCCGAGAGCAGCGGATGCGGCCGGTCCGCCCAGGGCGCGCCGCGCGTCCGGATCACGAAGATCACCAGCACCTGGGTCAGCAGCGATTCGACGAACCAGCCGGTCTGGAAGGCGGTCTCGTTCTGACGGAAGAGGACGAGAAGAATGCCGAAGGTCAGGAAGTCGAACAGCGAGCTGATCGGGCCGAGCACAAGCATGAAACGTCTGATCCGGTCCAGGTCCCAGCGCACCGGCCGCCGCAAGGCCTCCGCATCGACCCGATCGAAGGGCAGGCCGAGCTCGGACAGGTCGTAGAGCAGGTTGTTGAGCAGCACCTGGACCGGCTGCATCGGCAAGAACGGCAGCAGCAGCGCGGCACCGGCCATGCTCATCATGTTGCCGAGATTCGAGCTGCTGCCCATCAGAATGTATTTGGTGACATTGGCGACGGTGCGCCGCCCCTCCAAAACGCCCGCATGGACGACGGAAAGGTCGTGCTCAAGCAACACCAGATCCGCCGCCTCCTTGGCCACGTCCGTCGCGGTCTCGACCGAGATGCCGACATCGGCCTCGTGCAGGGCGGAGGCATCGTTTGCCCCGTCGCCGAGAAACCCCGTCACGTGGCCGAGCCGGCGGAACGCCGCGAGGATCCGACGCTTCTGCTGAGGCGTCACCCGGCAGAACAGGTTGACCGTCGTCAACCGCCCCAGCAGCGCCTCGTCCGACATCCTTGTGATCTCGGCCCCGGTCAGCACGCCCGCGACCGGGATTCCCAGCTCGGCGCAGACATGCTGGGTGACGTGCTCGTTGTCGCCGGTCAGGATCCTGACCGAAATGCCAGCCTCGCCGAGAGCCTGGATCGCGGCTGCAGCATCCGGCTTCGGCGGATCGACGAAGGTCACGAAACCGGCGAAGGTCAGGCCGCTCTCGTCATCCAGGGCGGCGCGCCCCTGGGACGACGCGACCGTCCGGAAGGCGATCCCCAGCCCTCGCAGGCCGTCGGCGCCGATCCGTTCGAACATGGCCTCGACGCGCTCGCGTTCGGCGGCATCGAGCGGCCGTGTCGTCTCCGGCGCGGCCGCGCCAACGGCGGACGAGATCCGCAGGATATCCTCCGGTGCCCCCTTGACCACGAGCATGCGGTCGCCGCCCGCTGCGGGCTCAACCAGCACAGAGACCCGCCTGCGCTCGAAGTCAAACGGCACCTCGTCGATCTTGCGCCAGGCCGATACATCCAGACTGCCGTGCTCGAGAATGGCGTCGTCGAGCGGGCTCCTGATGCCACTCTCGAAGGCGCTCGCGAGGCAGGCCAGGCGCAGCACCTCCTCGTTCTCGGCGCCGCTCGGATCGACATGCCCGACAAGATGGATCCGGGCCTCGGTGAGGGTGCCCGTCTTGTCCGCGCACAGCACATCCATCGCCCCCAGGTCATGGATCGCGGCGAGGCGCTTGACAACCACACGGCGCTGCGACATCCGCCGGGCGCCTTGCGCCAGCGTCACGGTGACGATCATGGGCAAGAGCTCCGGCGTCAGTCCGACTGCCAGCGCGAGCGCGAACATCAGCGTCTCGAGCCAGGGCCGATGGAAGGCGAGATTCACCGCCAGCACGGACACAACCAGGAACAGGGTGAGGCGAAGCATCAGGAAGCCGAAGCGACGCACGCCGATCTCGAAGGCGTCGGGCGGCCGCCGGCGGCCGAGGCTGGCGGCCACCGTGCCCAGCATGGCCGCCTTCCCGGTCCGGCAGACGAGGCCGGTCGCCGAGCCGCTGACGATCGAGCTGCCCATCGCGACCGCATTCGCCGCGGCCGCCGGCCCCTCGCCCGCGACCGCACAATCGCCGGCGTTCTTCTCGACGGGATAGGATTCTCCGGTCAGCAGGGCCTGGTTGACGAAGAGGTGCCGGCTCTCGATCAGCCGACAATCGGCTGGAACGATGTCGCCGGCAGAGAAGCTGACGACATCGCCTGGCACGAGTTCGTCGACCGGAACGTCGCTGTCCACTCCGTCGCGCCGGACCCGGGCCCGCGGCGCGACGGAACGCTGTAGAGCTTCGACGGTTCGATGAGCCTGCAGTTCCTGCACCAGGTCGATCGCAACACTGATCGAGAGGATCGCCACGACGATCACGAAGCTGTGAGTCTCGCCCACAGCGACGGAGAGGCCGCTGGCCAGCAGCAGCAGGATCAATGGGTTCTGCAGCCTGTCGAGCAGCAGGCCGGCCACGGATGCGTGCCGATGGGTAATGACGTCGTTCCGGCCCCAGCGCTGCCGGGCCGCCGCGGCCTGGGCGGAACTCAGCCCTTTTGGTTCGGTGCCGGGATGCTCGAGCGATCTCCCGATCGGACCGGACCAATCCTCAGCGGCCACCAGCGTGCGCATGGCCCGGCGCCGACGTGGTCAGAGCTGCCGTTCGAGCACGGGATCGAGCACTGTGCCGGTGAAGGGCTCGAGCAGGACCATGTCATCCTTCACGGTCTTGACCCCAGGTACGTTCTCCACCGCCACGCGCAGCGCGTCGCGAACCCACTCGTCGGTGATGACACCGCCGAGCGTCGCGTCCCCGTCTTTCACATCGACCCGCATCCCTTCAACCCGGGCCCAGAGCTGTTCGCTGAGCTCGGCGAAGATCCGCTCGCGGATCGCCTTGTCGTCATTGCCGCTCTCGGCCCGAACATCCAGCAGGTCGCCCAGCAGACGCAGCAGGTTGGCGCGCGTGACGATGCCGACCAGCTTGGTGCCGCGCAGAACCGGAACGCGCTTGATCCGCCGGCCGATCATCAGCTCCACGATTTCCTCCAACGGCGCGTCCTCGGAGACCGAGACCACATCTCGGGTCATTACGTCGGCGACGTTGCGGCTGTGCGACTGGACGTATTCGCGGGCCAGCCGGTCGGTGCCGGTAAAGAAGGCGAGCCAGTCGGGCCGGCGCTTCTCGGTGCCCATCTCCACTCGGCGCAGCAGGTCGCCCTCGGTGATCATGCCGACGAGGTCGCCCTCCTCGTCGACGACGGGCAGGCCGCTGATCCCGCGCCCGAGCATGATCCGGATCGCGGCCAGGATCGGCAGATCCGAGCGCACGGTCACGGGCGTTCTGGTCATGATATCGACGGCGTCCATCGAACATCTCCTCCACAGTCTTGCGGGAACCATGGCCGGTCTTGCCGCCCGCAGCTTTGATCCTGATCAAATCCGTGATGGCCCGTCCTACACATTCATCGCCATGTCGAGCGGCTGCTTCGCCTCTGCCCTTGCCTCGGGGACCTCGGTCATGGTCGCCTCGGTCAGCAGGAGCGTGCTCGCGACCGACACGGCATTCTCCAGCGCGACCCGGACCACCTTGGTCGGATCCACGATCCCGGCTTCGATCAGGTCGACATAGATATTCCGGGCCGCATCGAATCCCATTGCCCCGTCGCCGCTGCGCATCCGCTCGACCACCACGCCGCCTTCGACCGCCGAATTCTCCGCGATCTGGCGCGCCGGCGCCTCGAGCGCCCGCTTCAGAATCTGGGCACCGGTCCGTTCGTCGCCCTCAAGCGTCTCCTCGACCTCGGTGACCGCGTCGATGCAGCGCAGGAGCGCGAGTCCGCCGCCGGGCACGATGCCTTCGGCCACAGCCGCCTTGGTGGCGCTGATCGCGTCGTCCAGCGCCTCCTTGCGCGCCTTCATTTCGGTCTCAGCGGGCGCCCCGACGCGGATCACGGCGACGCCGCCGGACAGCTTCGCCAGGCGCTCCTGCAGCTTCTCTCGGTCGTAGTCCGAGGTGGTATCGGCGATCTGCTGCCGGATCTGCTTCATGCGAGCCTCGATATCCTCCTTGCGGCCGCCGCCGCTGACGATCGTCGTGTGCTCGCCCGTGATGATCACTCGCTTGGCCCGCCCGAGCCGGTCGAGACCCACATTTTCGAGCTTGATCCCGAGCTCTTCGGAGACCACCTGGCCGCCCGTCAGCACCGCGATGTCTTCGAGCATCGCCTTTCGCCGGTCGCCGAAGCCGGGCGCCTTGACCGCAGCCACCCTGAGGCCGCCGCGGATCTTGTTGACCACGAGCGTGGCCAGCGCCTCTCCCTCCACATCCTCGGCGATGATCACCAGGGGGCGCCCCGACTGGACCACGGCCTCGAGCAGGGGCAGAAGGCCCTGCAGATTGGCCAGCCGCTTCTCATGCAGCAGGATGAAGGCGTCCTCCAGTTCGGCCGACAGCTTTTCCGCATTGGTCATGAAGTAGGGCGAGATGTAGCCGCGGTCGAACCGCAGCCCCTCGACCACATCGAGGGTGGTCTCGGTGGTCTTCGACTCCTCGACCGTGATGACCCCCTCCCCTCCCACCTTCTCCATGGCGTCGGCCACCAGTTGGCCGATCACCGGGTCGTTGTGCGCCGAGATGGTCGCGACTTGCTCTTTCTCCTTGCGTGCGGCGACCGGGTGCGACATCGCCGCCAGCGCCTGGATGGCGGCCTTGGCCGCCGTGTCCAGCCCCCGCTTGATGTCGATCGCGCTGGCGCCGGCAACCACGTTCCGCAGCCCGTCGGCGAACAGCGCATGCGCGAGGATGGTCGCGGTGCTGGTGCCGTCGCCCACCGCCTCACCCGTCTTCTCGGCCGCCTGCCGCAGCATCTGAGCCCCGAGATTCTCCTCGGGCTCCTTGAGCTCGAATTCCTTCGCGATGGTCACGCCATCATTGCAGATGACGGGCGTTCCCCAATGCTTCTGGATCAGCACGGATTTTGACTTCGGCCCCAACGTGACCCGCACGGCGTCGGCCAGCTGGGTGACACCATGCAGAATCTTCTCCCGCGCCGCCGACCGGAACAGAACCCGCTTGTAGGTCATCGCCACGCTCCTTTTCCTGCGGTCACCCGGTTCCGCCGGGCGACCTTCGACCCGGAAGAATGGAGGCGACGGCCCCACCACGGCCTTGATCCGGATCAAATCGCGGATCTCGGACGTCTTGACCTGGATCAAGGTCCGATCGTGGCGGTCGCGGCAGCATGACCAACGACACGGGAGGTGGAGATGTCGCTTCCAATTCGTCTGGTGCTGGCTGCCGCGGGCGCAATCGCCACGATCTGCGTCGCCCGGGGAGTTCCGAACTTCGGTGTGCTCCAGGCCTTCATTGGCATGCTTCTGATCGTCGCGGTGGTCGGCCTCTTGGCTTGGCTGCGACGCTGACCGGAGCCGGAGAAGGTGACGTGTGGATCATCTGGGCCCTGACGATCGCCCTTTTCCTCCCGTTCGGCCTCGTCGTCGCGACCTGGTTGGAGCCGGAAACGGACGACTTTGCCGCCCCGGTTCATCGTCGCCCTTCGCTGCGACGAGCCGACGGCCAGCCGCCGCCTCCCTGATATCGCCTGTACCCGCCATCGAAGGCTTCCGGAGGAGTTATCCATGGGTCGTTCATTTTCCGCCTCGGCGGTCTCGACCGTGGCCGAAGGCCCGGCCGAAGTCCAAGGCATGCCCCCCACGGATTCCCATGTCCGCTGGTTCGAAACCATTGACCTCGACGACGTCCCCCTGGTCGGAGGCAAAAACGCCTCGCTCGGCGAGCTCTATTCGGCGATGTCCCGAGAGGGAGTTCACACCCCCAACGGCTTCGTCCTCACGGCTCAGGCATATCGAGACGCGCTGACCCGGGCCGGAGCGTGGGATCGACTCCACCAGATTCTCGACGGGCTCGATTCCGGTCGCGTCGACCTTCTGGCCGAGCGAGCCGCGGAAGCCAGGTCGATCGTCTATGAGGCGACGGGCGATGCCGAGATCGGCCGGCTCATCGGCGAGAACTATCGCCGACTCGAAGATCAGTACGGCCCACGGGTCCCGGTGGCCGTCCGCAGCTCGGCGACCGCCGAGGATCTGCCGACCGCCAGCTTCGCCGGCCAGCATGAGAGCTTCCTCAACGTCCGAGGCGTCGATGCGCTGATCGACGCCTGCCGCCGGTGCTTCGCCTCGATCTTCACCGATCGCGCCATCGTCTACCGACACGATAACGGCTTCGATCATTTCAAGGTGGCGCTCTCGGTCGGGATCATGAAGATGGTCCGGTCGGACCGCGCCGCCAGCGGCGTGATCTTCACGCTGGACACCGAATCCGGTTTCCGGGATGTGGTGTTCGTGACCGGCGTCTACGGCCTCGGCGAAACCATCGTGCAGGGCCAGGTCGACCCCGACGAGTTCTACGTCCACAAGCCGACCTTCCGGGCCGGCCATCGTGCCGTGCTGAGCCGCAGGCTGGGCCCAAAGCAGCAGAAGCTGGTCTATGCCGGACGGGCCTCCGCCGAGGCGACTCGGAGCGTCGCCGTGAGGCCGTCGGACCGCACGCGCTTCTGCATCACGGACGCGGAGGTCCTTGAGCTTGCCGATCAGGCGACGCGGATCGAGGACCACTATTCGCGACGCGCCGGCAAGCCGATGCCGATGGACATCGAATGGGCGAAGGATGCCGAAGACGGGCGGCTGTACATCGTTCAGGCCCGTCCGGAGACAGTCGCATCCAGGCGCTCGCCTGGAGCGCTGGAGACCTACGCGCTGAAGCGGAAGGGCCGCGTCCTCGCGACAGGACGCGCCGTGGGCGAGAGGGTCGCTGCCGGATCGGTCCGCATCGTGGCCGGTGCGCAGGATCTCGTGAACTTCCAGCCAGGCGAGATCCTTGTCGCCCGATCCACCAGCCCTGACTGGGAGCCGGTGATGAAGATCGCCGGCGCGATCGTGACCGACCAGGGCGGACGCACCTGCCACGCCGCCATCGTCGCCCGGGAGCTGGGTGTCCCGGCCGTGGTCGGCACGACCGACGCGACAACGACTTTGACAGCGGGCACGACCGTCACCGTCTCGTGCGCCGAGGGCGAAGCGGGACGCGTCTACGAGGGGGCCCTGCCGTTCGACGTGGTCAGAACGGAGGTCGATCGGATCGACATGCCGCGCACGGCCGTCATGGTCAATCTCGGCACGCCGGAGCTCGCCTTCCGCACGGCGATGTTGCCGAATGCCGGCGTCGGGCTGGCACGGATGGAGTTCATCATCAGCGAGTACATCGGCGCCCATCCGATGGCCTTCGCCCACCCGGAACGCGTCACCTCGACGGCCGCCCGCCGAGCCATCGAGCGGCTGACGCGCGGCCATTCCCACCCGTCGGACTTCTTCGTCCAACGGTTGTCAGAAGGCCTGGGAACGCTGGCGGGCGCCTTCCATCTCAAGCCCGTGCTCGCGCGCTTCTCCGATTTCAAGACGAACGAGTATGCTGGCCTGACGGGCGGTCGTGATTTCGAGCCCGCGGAAGCCAATCCGATGATCGGCTTCCGCGGCGCCTCGCGCTACGCGCATCCGGCCTATGCCGACGGCTTTGCCTTGGAATGCCGCGCCATCCGCCGCGTCCGGGCAGAGATGGGGCTGACCAACCTCCATGTCATGGTGCCGTTCTGCCGGCGCGAGGAGGAAGCCCGCCGGGTGCTGGCGGCCATGGCAGGCCACGGGCTCGAACGCGGCAAGGACGGCCTCGAGATCCACCTGATGTGCGAGATCCCGAACAACGTCATACGGATCGACGCCTTCTCTGTCCTGTTCGATGGCTTCTCGATCGGCTCGAACGACCTGACCCAGCTGACGCTCGGCGTCGACCGGGATTCCGAGAGCGTCGCCTTCGACTTCGACGAGAGAGACCCGGGCATGTTGGAGATGCTGCGCCTGGCCGTCACCGGCGCCAAGCGCAACGGTCGGCATGTCGGGATCTGCGGCGAGGCGCCGGCCAATCATCCGGACATCGCCCGATACCTCACCCGTCTCGGGATCGACGCGATCAGCGTCAACCCGTCCAGCCTGCTGCGGACCATCATGGTGGTCCGGGAGGCTGAAGCCGACCTCGCGATGCCCTCCGACTGACGCGGCGCGGCGGCGAGAACGATCTCGCCGCCGCCTGCCTTATATACGGACATGACGATGCCCGCCCCTTTTGGGGCGAGCATTCTCTGTCGCCGGCCGCTACAGCACGAAATCTGCCGCCATCAAGCCGATCTGGCCGGTCAGCCGGATGTGGAAGTCGGACACCCCGTCGCCATCGACGTCGCCGCCGATGGCGGTGATCACGCCGTCCGAGGCGCAGCGGAGCTGCCCCGCGACCCCGGTATAGAGGGCGGTGCCGATGAAGGTGAAGGCCTGGTCGCCGGCCACGCCGGTTTTGGCGTCGATCGCCGACAGGTCGATCCTGTCGCCCTGGGCGTGGCTGAAGTCGGTGATCCGGTCGGCATTGGCGCCGACCACGCTGTCGCCGATGCTGCCAAAGACGAAGCGATCGGCCCCGGCATAGCCGAAGAGCGTGTCCTTGCCGGCACCGCCTGTGAGCACGTCGTTGCCGTTCCAGCCCTGCAGGGTGTTGGCGCCGGCGTCCCCGATCAGGCTGTCATTGCCCTGGCTGCCGCTGACAGTCTCGATGCCGTCCAACCTGTCGCCTTGAGCATCCCCACCCGCACCAATGCCGGTTGTCAGGTCGACCACGACCCCGACCGCGGAGGTGTAGTAGCTTGCAGTATCGGTGCCAGGGGCCGCCCAGGGATCGTCGTCGCCACCAAGATAGTCGGCCCCCGCACCGCCCCGCAAGACATCGTCGCCCTGGCCCCCGTCGAGGTAGTCGTTGCCGCCGGCCCCGGTGATGGTGTCGTTGCCCGACCCGGCATAGTAGGTCATCACCTCCATGTTGATCGCCCGGCTGCCGTCGCTGCCAGGGGCGCCGTTCAGGGTGAAGGTGACCCCCGTGGAGGTGCCGCTGCGGTCGATAAAGAGTGTGTCGGTGCCGGCGCCACCGTCGACGACGTCGACTCCGATGCCGAAGCTGATGGTGTCGTCGCCGTCGCCGCCGTTGACATGGTCATTGCCGGCGCCGCCGTCGAGTGTGTCGTTGCCGGCCGCCCCGGTGAGGGTATCGGCACCGCCACCACCAGAGATATTGTCGTTGCCGCCGGCTCCGGTGATGATGTCGGCGCCCGACCCGGCATGGTAGGTCATCACCTCCATGTTGATCGCCCGGCTGCCGTCGCTGCCGGCGGCGCCGTTCAGGGTGAAGCTGATGCCGGTGGAGGTGCTGCTGCGGTCGACATCGAGCGTGTCGGTCCCGGCGCCACCATCGGCGTAGTCGACCCCGACACCGGCGACGACTACATCGCCACCGATGTAGTCGTCGCCGTCGCCGCCGCTCATCACGTCGTCGCCGGTGCCGCCACGGAGCCAGTCGTTGCCGGCGTAACCGTAGATCGCGTCGTTGCCGGCCTCGCCGTAGAGGCTCTCGGAATCGGCCGACCCGACCAGGATGTCGGCGCCATCGCCGCCGTAGCCGTAGTCGCCGCCACCCCCGCCCGTCTCGATCCGGTCGTCGCCGGCCGCTCCGTCCATCTGGTCCGTGCCGGCACCGCCGCGGAGAATGTCGTTGCCGATATCGCCCACGAGGTTGTCGTTGCCGTCGCCGCCGGCGAGCGTGTCGGCGCCGGCACCGCCATAGATATAATCGTTGCCCGCCGCCCCGCTCAGGATATCGGTGCCGTGATTGCCATAGATATAATCGTTGCCGCCGGCCCCGGTGATGGTGTCGTTTCCACTCCCAGCGAAGTAAGTCATCCGCTCGATGTTGATCGCCCGGCTGCCGTCGCTGCCGGCGGCGCCGTTCAGGGTGAAGGTGACCCCCGTGGAGGTGCCGCTGCGTTCGATAAGGAGTGTGTCGGTGCCGGCGCCACCGTCGACGACGTCGGCACCGGCGTCGGGTTCGATGTAGTCGTCGCCGTCGCCGCCGTTGATATGGTCGTTGCCGCCGCCACCTTGGATGTTATCGTTGCCGCCGGCCCCGGTGATGGTGTCGTTGCCGGACCCGGCAAGGTAGGTCATCCGCTCCATGTTGATCGCCCGGCTGCCGTCGCTGCCGGCGGCGCCGTTCAGGGTGAAGCTGACACCCGTGGAGGTGCCGCTGCGGTTGACATAGAGCTCGTCGATCCCGGCGCCGCCATCGACGACGTCGACACCGGCGTCGGGTTCGATGTAGTCGTCGCCGTCTCCCCCGCTAATCACGTCGTTGCCGACGCCGCCATAGGGGCCGCCATAGAGCCGGTCGTTGCCGCCGTAACCGTAGATCGTGTCGTTGCCGGCGTCGCCGCCGAGGGTCTCGGAATCGGCCGAACCGACCAGGATGTCGGCGCCGTCGCCGCCGTAGCCGCGGTCGCCGCCGCCTCCGCCGGTCTCGATCCGGTCGTCGCCATCGCCGCCAGTCAATGTGTCCCGGCCGGTGCCGCCGCGGAGAATATCGTTGCCCGCGAGTCCGCGCAGGATGTCGTCGCCTGCCAGGCCGTCGATGGTGTCGGCACTGTCGGTCCCAACTAGATCATCGTTGCCGGGGGTTCCTGTAATGATCGCCATGGTGACTATGCCTCCTGTTCAAATCGAATGACTCATCCAGCCCCCCCGGCACGCCGCTTTCGACGCCGGAGGCCTGAGGTGGGCGGCCAGCGAATGTCTGCAAAGGGGGGCGGTCCGGATACGGGAAGCCCTCTTCCGGCATTCGAGGCCGATCCGTCACGTCGCGAGCGGCCGCGCCGTCGTGCTGCGACGCTTCTTCCGAGGACCGGCAGTCCTCTCTTCCGCCGGCCCGGCGTCGGGCTTCACCTTTCGGCGAGGCGGGGAACCGCGCAGCGGCACATCCCGAAACGGCCAGGTCATTTCGACCGTTCTCGCGTCCGGGCTGCTCACCTTTTTCGAAGTCGACATCACCTTCTCCTCGGTCATTGCGAGGCTGCGGCAATCCCGGCCTCGCATCGCGATGATCACCTTCAGCGCCCTGGTGTCGGCGGCGCGGCCGAAGGTGTCGTAGGCGTCGAGGATCCGGTCGAAGGGGAAGCGGTGCGTGATCAGGCGCGTCCGGTGCCTTGATCTCGGGTTTGGGCCGATCTTCGACGGCCTTGATTCCGGATCCGCGATAGACGAGCGCCTTCATCCCGTCCTCCTGCGACCGAGAGAAGCGGATTTGCCGGCCGGCCGGGGGCGTATTCGTTCCGGGGTGTCCGCAAGGGCAAGAAGACAACGCGGCGCGACGGACGGCTTTGATCTGCGTCAAGCATTCCCGAGATACGCCGCAGCCGCAGATTGTCGCGGTGCCGGGCCGCTGCTATCTTGACATTCATTGGCGTGAGAGGCGTCGGCCGTCAGCCCGACGGCCAGCATGAGAGCTTCCTCAATGTCCGTGGCCTCGATGCGCTGATCGAAGCCGACCGTCCGGGCGGACAGGAGGATGCCGGCCCTGCGTGGGACGGGCATCCTCGTCCTCGGCGGCTACAGCGCGAAATCGGCCGCCGTCAGCCCGACCTGGCCGGTCAGCCGGATGTGGAAGTCGGACACCCCGTCACCGTTGATGTCGCCGCCGATGGCGGTGATCACGCCGTCCGAGGCGCAGCGGAGCTGCCCCGCGACCCCGGTGTAGAGGGCGGGGCCGATGAAGGTGAAGGCCTGGTCGCCGGCGACGCCGGCATTGGCGTCGATCGCCGACAGGTCGATCCGGTCGCCCTGAGCGTGGCTGAAATCGGTGATCCGGTCGGCATTGGCGCCGACCGCGCTGTCGTCGATGTTGCCAAAGACGAAGCGATCGGCCCCGGCATAGCCGAAGAGCGTGTCCTTGCCGCGACCGCCCGCGAGCACGTCGTCGCCGTTCCAACCCTGCAGGGTGTTGGCGTCGGCGTCCCCGACCAGGCTGTCATTGCCCTGGCTGCCGCTGACAGTCTCGATTAGGTAGAACGTGTCGCCTTGGGCGTCCCCACCCGTGCCCTTTTGGGTCGTCAGGCTGACAACGACCCCGACCGTGCTGGTGTAGTAGCTGGCGGTGTCAGTGCCGGCGCCACCATTGAGATTGTCGGCCCCCGCGCCACTCCGCAGGACATCGCTGCCGTTGCCCCCGTCGAGGTAGTCGTTGCCGGCCGCCCCGTTCAGGATATCGCTGCCGTCGCCACCATAGATACTATCGTTGCCGCCGGCTCCGGTGATGATGTCGTTGCCGGGTCCGGCAAGGTAGGTCATCCGTTCCACGTTGATCGCCCGGCTGCCGTCGCTGCCAGGGGCGCCGTTCAGGGTGAAGATGATGCCGGTGGTGAAGCGTCGGTCGACATCGAGCGTGTCGGTCCCGGCACCGCCGTCGACGATGTCGACCCCAAGGCCGGTTTCGATGGTATCATCGCCATCGCCGCCGTTGATGGTGTCGTCGCCGTCGCCCCCGTCGAGGTAGTCTCTGCCCGCCGCCCCGGCGAGGACGTCGTTGCCGGCATATCCGTAGATCATGTCGTTGCCGCCGACCCCGGTGATGGTGTCGTTTCCCGATCCGGCATGGTAGAATATTTGTTCCATGTTGATCGTCCGGCTGCCGTCGCTGCCGGCGGCACCGTTCAGGGTGAAGCTGATACCGGTGGAGGTGCTGCTGCGGTCGACATCGAGCCTGTCCGTCCCGGCACCGCCGTCGACGATATCGCCCCCAACGCCGATGCTGATGGTGTCATTGCCATCGCCGCCGTTGATGGTGTCGTTGCCGTCGCCGCCGTTGAGACTGTCGTTGCCCGCCGCCCCGGCGAGGACGTCATTGCCGTCATAGCCCCAGATCGTGTCGTTGCCGCCGGCTCCAGTGATGATGTCGTTGCCCGACCCGGCATAGTAGATCATCACCTCCATGTTGATCGCCCGGCTGCCATCGCTGCCGGCGGCGCCGTTCAGGGTGAAGCTGATGCCCGTGGTGGTGCCGGCCCGACTGACATGGAGCGCGTCGGTGCCGGCGCCACCGTCGACGACGTCGACACCGGCGTCGGGTTCGATATAGTCGTTGCCGTCGCCGCCGTTGATAGTGTCGTTGCCGTCGCCGCCGCTGATCTCGTCGTTGCCGCCCGCCCCGATGATGATATCGTTACCGGCATCGCCGCGCATGACTTCGCGGACGGGCGGGGAAACGCCACCTCCTCCGGCCTCGATCCGGTCGTCACCGTCGCCGCCGGTGATGTAGTCGTTGTCGGCGCCGCCGCGGAGAATATCGTTGCCCGCAAGTCCCTGCAGGGTGTCGTTGCCTGCCAGGCCGTCGATGGTGTCGGCACTTTCGGTCCCGACTAGGCCGTCGTTGCCGGGAGTTCCCGTAATGATCGCCATTGTGACTATTTTCCTGTTCAAATCGGATGACTCTTGCCGACGCCTCCGGCACGGCGCATTTCAACGCCGGAGGCTTGAGGCGGGTGGCCCGCGAATGTCTAAAAAAGTGCATTCCGGATACGGGAAGCCTCTTCCAGCATTCGAAGCGGACCCGTCACGTCGCGAGCGGTCGCGCCGTCGTGCTGCGACGCTTCTTCCGAGGACCGGCAGTCCTCTCTTCCACCGGCCCGGCGTCGGGCTTCACCTTTCGGCGAGGCGGGGAACCGCGCAGCGGCACATCCCGAAACGGCCAGGTCATTTCGACCGTTCTCGCGTCCGGGCTGCACAGCTTTTTCGAAGTCGACATCATCTTCTCCTTGGTTCTTGCAAGGCCGGCGGCCATCCCGGGCTCACATCGCGATGATCACCTTCAGCGCCCCGGTGTCGGCAGCGCGGCCGAAGGTGTCATAGGCGTCGAGGATCCGGTCGAAGGGGAAGCGGTGCGTGATCAGGCGCGCCGGGTCGATCTTCCCGGACTGCACCGTCTTCAGCAGCATGGGCGTGCTGACCGTATCCACCAGCCGGGTCGTGATCGTGATGTTCTCCGACCACAGCCGCTCGAGGTGAAGGTCGACCTTCTGCCCGTGGACGCCGACATTGGCGATGGTGCCGCCGGCATTGACGATGTCCTGGCAGAGCAGGAAGGTCGCGGGCACGCCGACGGCCTCGATCGCGGTGTCGACGCCGTGCCCGTCGGTCAGGACCCTGATGTCCTCGGCGACGCCGCCGCCGCGGCTGTTGACCACATGGGTGGCGCCGAACTGCCGGGCCACCTCGAGCCGGTTGTCGTCGAGATCGATCATGACGATCTGGGCGGGCGAATAGAACTGGGCCGTCAGCAGGGCCGCGAGCCCGATCGGGCCGGCCCCGACGATCGCGACGGTCGCGCCCGGTGCGACCTTGCCGTTCAGCACGCCGCACTCGAAGCCAGTCGGCAGGATGTCGCTCAGCATGACCAGCGCCTCCTCATCCGCGCCGTCCGGGATCGGATAGAGGCTGGTGTCGGCATGCGGCGTGCGCACGTACTCCGCCTGCGTGCCGTCGATGCGATGGCCGAGGATCCAGCCGCCGGTCCGGCAATGCGAATACATGCCGCGGCGACAGTTTTCGCACGTGCCGCAGGCCGAGATGCAGGAGATGAGGACCCTGTCGCCCGGCCGGAAGGCGGTCACGCCGGCGCCGACCGAGTCGATGACGCCGATGCCTTCATGCCCGAGGACGCGCCCCGGCGCGCAGGTCGCGACATCGCCCTTGAGGATGTGCAGGTCGGTGCCGCAGATCGTGGTCTTGACCATCCGGACGATCGCGTCGCCTGGCGCCTCGATCTCGGGCTTTGGCCGATCTTCGACTGCCTTGTTCCCTGGTCCGCGATAAACCAGCGCCTTCATTCCGTCCTCCTTCGCCCGAGAGAGGCGGCCCGGCCCGACGTGAAGCCGTGTTCCTCAGGCCGTCCACAGCGCAAAAATACGATGCGACGCGGCCGGCCGCTTTGACCTGGGTCAAGCATCCCGGAAATACTCCGCACCTCCAGATTGTCGCCGTGTCGGGCCACTGCTACGCTGGCATCGATTGTCGAAAACGGCGGCGGCCGCCCGACCGACGGCTGTCGCCGGTCCCGAGCGGCGGGATGAAGATATGTGATCCGGCCGGATGGGCCGCCTGAGGGCTGAATGGGGACCGTGTCACCCGAGTCTGACTACAGCGCGGCGATCCTCGACGCCCTGCCCGGGCAGATCGCTCTGCTCGACCACGACGGCGTCGTCGTCAGGGCCAACCGCAGCTGGTCCGCCAATATCTCGGGCAATGCGTTGGCCGGCGCCTCGGTCGGCACGGATTATGTCGCGGTTTGCGAGCGCCAGGCCGATAACGGCAATCCGGAAGCCCGGCACCTGGCCGATCAGCTTCGGCTGATGCTCTCCCGGCAGAGCGACAGCTTTCAGCTGGACTATTCCTTTCCCGGACCGGACGGGCCTCTGTGGTTCCGCTGCACCGGCGCCAGGCCTGCTGACGGGTCCCGCGAGGGTGTCGTCGTGCTGCATGCGGAAGTCACCGACGCGCGGGCCGCCCAAGCCACCGCCGAAGCGCGCGAGGCCCATCTTCGCTCGATCCTCGAGACCATTCCCGACGCGATGGTGGTGATCGACGCGCAGGGCCTGATCCAATCCTTCAGCAACGCGGCCGAACGCCTGTTCGGGTACACGCGAGAGGAGGTCCAGGGCCGTAACGTCAACATGCTGATGCCCTCCCCCTACCGGCAGGCACACGACGGCTATCTGGCGCGTTACTTCGCGACTGGAGAGCGGCGCATCATCGGCATCGGCCGGGTGGTCGTCGGCCGGCGCAAGGACGGCGGCACCTTTCCGATGGAGCTCGCGGTCGGCGAGGTCTCTCGCGAGGGTCACCGGCTGTTCACCGGCTTCATCCGCGATCTGACCGAGCGGCAGCAGACCGAGGCGCGCCTGCAGGAGTTGCAGACCGAGCTGCTGCACGTCTCGCGCCTGAGCGCCATGGGTCAGATGGCAGCCACCCTGGCACATGAGCTGAACCAGCCGCTGACTGCCGTGACCAACTATTGCCAGGCGATGCGGCGCATGCTCGGCAGCGCGGATCAACCCAACCCCGCGAAGCTGCGCGAGGCGGTCGAGCTCAGCGCCGAGCAGGCGATGCGCGCCGGGCAGATCATCCGCCGGCTGCGCGACTTCGTCGCCCGCGGCGAGACCGAGAAGCATGTCGAGACTGTCGCCAAGATGGTCGAAGAGGCCAGCGCACTCGCCCTCGTCGGCGCCAAGGAGCACGGCGTCCGGGTGAACCTCACGGTCGACGCGAAGCCCCGGCATGTCATCGTCGACAAGATCCAGATCCAGCAGGTGCTCCTGAACCTGATACGGAACGCGATCGAAGCCATGGACGGCAGCCCCAGGCGTGAGCTGGAGATCACCGCGGCGGCTCGTGGCGACGTGATCGAGTTTGCGGTGATCGACACTGGACCAGGCCTGGCGCCGGAGGTCGAGGCCCAGCTGTTCCAGCCTTTCGTCACGACCAAGCGCCAGGGCATGGGCATCGGCCTGTCGATCTGCCGGACAATCGTCGAGGCGCATGGCGGACGCTTGTGGACCGAGCCGACACCGGGCGGCGGCGCCACCTTCCGGTTCAACTTGCCCGCTGCGGGAACCAATGGAAACGGCGATCATGACTGACAATCCGATCGTCCATGTCGTCGACGATGACGAAGCGGTGCGTCGCTCGCTGAGCTTCCTGCTCGAAGCGGCAGGCTTTCGGGTGGAAACGCATCCATCCGCCGTTGCCTTCCTGGACCGACCCGGGATCCCGCCACAGGGCTGCATCGTCACCGATGTGCGGATGCCGGAGATGGATGGGCTGACGCTGCAGCAGACGCTTGTCGAGCGCGGGATCGCGCTGCCGGTGATCGTGATGACCGGCCATGGCGACATTCCCATCGCCGTTCAGGCCTTGAAGGCCGGCGCGGTCGACTTTCTCGAGAAGCCCTTCGACGACGAGCTCCTGATCGGTGCGATCCGCGCGGCGCTCGACCGTAATGAGCGCGACCGGAGCCGACAGAGCGAGGCTGCCGCGCTGTCCTCGCGGCTCGCAGCGCTGACGCCACGCGAGCATGAGGTCCTGGCGGCCTTGGTCAAAGGCCATCCGAACAAGACGATTGCCTATGACCTCGGCATCAGCGCTCGTACAGTCGAGGTGCACCGCGCCCGAGTGATGGATAAGACGCAGGCCCGGAACCTGTCCGATCTCGTCCGGATGTGGCTGGCGCTCCACCCGGAGGATGACCTGCGCGATCAGGTCCACGCAGCAGGGGGAGCTTGATCCAGATCAAGGCGGGCGCGTCGTGGCACGTTACCGTACGTCTCTTGCGCCCAACCAGCGGCTCCGAATGTCTACTCCCCTTGCCCTGGCCGACCACCCGACCATTCATGTCGTGGATGATGACGAGGCGGTGCGCCGGTCGCTCGCCTTCCTGCTCGAAGCCGCATCATTCACGGCCTGCGTTCACGCATCGGCGGCCGAGTTTCTCGCCACGCCGGCCGTGGCGGGCTGCGTGTTGGTCGACTACGACATGCCGGGGATCGGCGGACTGGAACTGCTCCGGCGCCTTCGCCTGCGCGGGACCACCCTGCCCTGCATCGTGATCACAGGCAAGCACGCGGCCGGCATGCGCGAGGCGGCGAAGGCACTGGGAGCCGCGGCGGTGATCGAAAAGCCGTTCGACAGCGAGGCCTTGATCCTGACGATCCGCAAGGCCCTTTCGCCGACGTGATCGGCTAGCCTGCGCCGGCTGCATTCCCTGGGCAGCACACCGGAGGAGGCCGGTGTCGGTTCGCCCTCTTCATCCGCCGACGATCAGCAGCCGCTCGATTTCATGGACCGGGTGCTTCGTCAGATCCTTCGCGATTTCCGCCACGACTGACACAGCGACCGTCTGGTGCAGAACCCGGCGCAGCGACCCGAGGATGCGAGGCGGAGCGACAAGAATGATCGAGCGGGTCGGATTCTCCTTGCACAGCAGCTCGAGCCTTCCAGCGATCTGCATCGCGAAGGCACCCTTCTCCTGCCGATGCCAATCCGTCTGTTCGATGCCGCTCGCGGGCGCCGACCGATTCTGAAGGAGTCCGGGCCGATCGGTTCCCTGATCCGATGTCCTGCCGCGCTCGGGTGCTTCCATGCGCTCGACCAGGCGAAGATCGGGCTGACGTTCGTCGCCGGCATTTCTCAGGAACAGGGCCTTCGTGGCATCACAGACGACGATCCATGCGTCATGGGACAGGCGAAGGGTGGCCATGACAGCTCCTCGTATCAAAGGCCCTCATCACACGGCAGCGCCGGCCCGTCGGCTTTGATCTGGATCAGCAAGCCAGCCTGAAATATGGGGTTGGAATACAATCGCTCCCGCACAGCCGCAGCGGACATCCGCGTCTTTGCCATCCCGAACGGAGACTGCACCGATGCGCGTTGCCCGCTCATGCGATCTTCCGTCCCGCAACGCAGGTCGCGCCGGATCACGGGGAGCGCCAGGGCGCCGGGAGCATGCGCTGCATGGTTCCATCGCGCCGCACCACTGTGTGATACAGGGCGCCCACGACATGCAGCCCGACCAACACCAGCAGCACATTCGACAAGAGAGCGTGCAGGTCGCCGGCCAATCGGCCGAGGGATGATCCCTGGGCGACCAGATCCGGAAGCGTCACAAGGCCGAACAGGCTGACCTGCCATCCCCGCGCCCCCGCCCAAAGCCAGCCGAGGATCGGCAGAGCGACCAGGAGCACATAGAGCATGATCTGCACGATCTGAGAGCCGAGGCGCTGCCAACCCGGACCATCGGACGGAAACGCCGGCACCGGGCTCACCACCCTCCAGGCCAGCCGCATTAGGACGACAAGAAGCACAACCACTCCGAAGGACAGGTGCAGGCTGATCAGCGTGTCCGGCGATGCCACCCGCTCTGGCGCCGACCATGCCAGCCCGAACTGCAGGCCGAGCAACAGCAGGGTCAGCCAGTGCAACGCCTGCGCCACCGGATCATAGGCCGGCCGGTCATACCCAGACTCCCGCATGACGTTCCTTCCTCTTCCGTCAAGATCCGACCGCGCGGACGATGCAGATGATTGGCATCGCCCGATCGGCTCGACGCCAGCTACAACTCGACAACCGTCCTGGCCGGATCAGTCCTGCCGACTGTCGCGGACCGCAGCCGACCGGTCCTCATGCAGCTCGAGCCAGATGGCGTTGAGGATCGAGAAGGCGCAGGCGAAGCCGACGCCGAGAACCCAGGCGAAGTACCACATCGGTCGTGCCTCTCAATAGGTGCTGGTCGTGTTGTCGGAGACATAGGCCAGGGTCACGCGGCCGCGCAGCACGCGATAGACCCAGGCCGTGTAGGCCAGGATGACGGGCAGGAAGACCGCGGTCGCGCCCAGCATGATCGCAAGGGTCAGGCGGCTTGACGAGGCATCCCAAACCGTGAGGCTGGCGTTCGGATCGAGTGAGGACGGCAGCAGGAAGGGGAACACGCTGAGCCCCGCCGTCGCGATCACGCCCGCGACGCTTAGCGCGCTCGCCAGGATGGCGAGGCCGGGCCGTTGCAGACCGGACAGGGCAATCACGCCGAACGCGCCGAGGAAGGCGAGAACTGGCGCGGCCAGGGTCCAGGGATGTGTCCCGTAATTGGCCAGCCAGGCGCCGGACTCCCGCGTCACCTGCTTCAGCAGGGGGTTCGACGGCCCGGCATGCGCCACCTCGCTGGTGATCGCGTAGCCGTCGATGCCGATCGTCACCCAGAGACCGGCAACGGCGAACAGCGCCATCAGGGCGATCGCGGCCAGGTGCATGAACGTGACCGCGCGGGCCGCCACCGGCTCCGCCGCCTTGAGCGCCAGCCAGGCACCGCCGTGCATTACCAGCATGGCGATGCTGACCAGGCCGCAGAGCAGCGCGAAGGGGTTGAGCAACCCGAGCAGCGTGCCCTCATAGGTCATGCGCAGCGTCTCGTCGAACCGGAAGGGTGCGCCCTGCAGCACATTGCCGAAGGCGACGCCGAAGATCAGCGATGGCACCAGCCCGCCGACGAAGAGCGCGCCGTCCCAGGCTCGGCGCCAGGCTGGATGCTCGATCTTGGAGCGGAACTTGAACGCCACCGGCCGCAGGATCAGCGCGAACAGCACCAGGAACATGGCGAGATAAAAGCCGGAAAAGGCGACCGCATAGAGCGGCGGCCAGGCGGCGAAGATCGCCCCGCCGCCGAGGATGAACCAAACCTGGTTGCCTTCCCAGACCGGGCCGACGGTGTTGATGACGACCCGTCGTTCCGCGTCGGTCCGGCCGACGAAGGGCAGCAGCGTCGCGGCGCCCAGATCGAACCCGTCCATGACGGCGAAGCCGATCAGGAGGATGCCGAGCAGCGCCCACCAGATCAGGCGCAGGATTTCGTAGTCGAACATGATGCAATCCTCACTGGGGCTATTCGGCCGCGGCCGGAGCGGCGGCCAGGTCTGGCTCGGCCGAGAGCTCCGGTTCCGCTGGCGCCGGGCCCTGACGGATGGCCTTTGTCATCAGATAGACGTCGACGATGAGCAGGACCGAATAGACGGCGACGAAGCCCAGCAGCGTTGTCAGGACGCTGCCCGTCGACAGGTTGGAAACCGCCAGGAAGGTTGGCAGCACGCCTTCGATCACCCAGGGCTGGCGCCCAACCTCGGCCACATACCAGCCGAGCTCCGCCGCGATCCAGGGCAACGGCAGCGACCACAGCGCGACCCGCAGGAACAGGCGGGACCCGTGCAGGCGGCGCAGCGAGGCCAGGGTGAAGGCGACGGCGAAGAGGCCGATGAAGAAGAAGCCGAGCCCGACCATCAGCCGGAAGCTCCAGAACAGCGGCGAGACGCCCGGCACAGTGCTCCAGGCGGCCTGCTGGATCTCGGCGTCGGTGGCCGCAAGAATATCCGGACGGATCGCCTTCAGCAGCAGGGCGTAGCCGAGATCGTCGGCATGGGCGGCCAGCCGGGCCCGGGCCTCGACATCGTTGCGATCGGCCTGCAGCCGCTGCAGCCCGTCATAGGCGACGAGGCCGGAGCGGATCCGGGTCTGTGCGTGTGCGACCAGTTGGTTGATGCCAGGCACCTCGCCGTCGATCGACCGGGTGGCGATCAGGCCGAGCATCCAGGGCACCTTGATCTCGTAGTCGGTCCGGCGCGCCTCCTGGTCCGGCAGGCCGAACAGGGTGAACGAGGCCGGCGCCGGCTCGGTGTCCCACATCGCCTCGATCGCGGCGATCTTCATCTTCTGGTTCTCGCCGGCGGTGTAGCCGCTCTCGTCGCCGAGCACGACCACCGACAGGGCTGCGGCGAGGCCGAAGCTGGCCGCCACCGTCATCGACCGTTTGGCGATGTCGACATGCCGGCCGCGCAGCAGGTAGAGCGCGCTGATCGACAGCACGAACACGGCACCCGTGACGTAGCCGGCGCTGACCGTGTGGACGAACTTCGCCTGTGCCACCGGGTTGAAGATGACGGCCATGAAGTCCGTCACCTCCATGCGCATGGTGTCGGGATTGAAACGCGAACCCACCGGGTGCTGCATCCAGCCATTGGCCACCAGGATCCACAGCGCCGAGAGGTTGGAGCCGAGAGCCACCATCCAGGTGACGACCAGATGGCCGATCTTCGACAGCCGGTCCCAGCCGAAGAAGAACAGGCCGATGAACGTCGCCTCCAGGAAGAAAGCCATCAAGCCTTCGATCGCCAACGGGGCGCCGAAGATGTCGCCGACATACTGGCTGTAATAGGCCCAGTTCATGCCGAACTGGAACTCCATGGTGATGCCGGTCGCGACCCCCATGGCGAAGTTGATGCCGAAGAGGACGCCCCAGAACTTCGTCATCCGGCGCCAGACCTCGCGGCCGGTCATGACATAAACGCTCTCCATGATGCCGAGCAGGACGGCGAGGCCGAGCGTCAGGGGCACGAACAGGAAGTGGTACATGGCCGTCAGGCCGAATTGCAGCCGCGAGAGCTGCACGAGGTCGAGGGCTGTGGTCACGGCGCAAGGTCCCCCTGGCGGTCCGATATCGGGGCCGGAGCGGCGCGCGCTTCGGCACTCGGTCCTATCGGTCACACGAGGCGGGGCTGCCTTGATCTGGATCAAGCCGGACGCCACGGTGGATGGATCGGGCAGCGGACAGGACGGAAGTGCGCTTGATCTAGCTCAAGGTTACGAACTTCCGATGCGGCCAGGATGAGCGCCAATCCATAGGAGGCGCCCGATGTCCGCAGATCCACAGCAAGAGGTGATCGCGTTTCTCTCGCAGCCGGAGGCTTATGGCTCGGCCTCGGTCCAGCGGGTCGAGACCCACGCCTCGATCGTGTTCCTGGCCGGCGGCCACGCCTACAAGCTCAAGAAGGCGGTCCGCTTCAGCTATCTCGACTATTCCACCCCGGAACTCCGACGGGCGGCCTGCGAAAAGGAGCTGGTGCTGAACTGTCGGACGGCGCCGGATCTCTACCTGCGCGTGGTGCCGGTGTGCCGGACTGCCTCAGGCGGCCTGACCCTCGGCGGCGACGGCACGATCGTCGATTGGCTCCTGGTCATGCTGCGGTTCGACGCGTCTGGGCAGTTCGACCGGCTGGCCCGCCACGGACAGCTCACCACCGGGATGATGCGCCAGCTCGCCGACCGGATCGCCGACTTCCACCAGTCGCTGCCGGAGGAAGACGAGCATGGCGGCCCTGCGGCGATAGCCGAGATCATTCTTGAGAACGACGGCAACCTGGCCCGCTTCGGGACAGGCTTGTTCGCCCCCGCGGCGATCAGCCGGCTGACAATGCGGTCGCTGGACGAAGCAACTCGGCACGAAAGGCTGCTCCACCAGCGTCAGAGGGGAGGCCATGTGCGCCGAGGTCATGGCGACCTCCATCTCGGCAACATCGCGCTGTGGCGTGGTGCGCCGCTGCTGTTCGATGCGATCGAGTTCTCCGACCGCCTGGCCTGTGTCGACATCCTCTACGACCTCTCCTTCCTGCTGATGGACCTGCTCGAGCGGTCGCAACGCGATTTGGCCAGCGTCGTGTTCAATCGTTACTTCGACCGCATGCCCGACGAGGCCGAGGGCGCCGCCCTTCTGCCGCTCTTCCTGTCCATCCACGCCGCGATCCGTGCCCATGTCCAGGCGACGATGGCTGGCGGCGCGACCGAGCCCGCGGCCAAGCTGGAGGCGCGCCGGCGGGCGATGTCGTACTTCACCTTGGCGGAGAATCTGCTCGAGGCCAGCCCGCCGCGCCTCCTGGCGATCGGCGGTGTCAGCGGCACCGGCAAATCGACGCTGGCGGCCCATCTCGCCCCCCATGCAGCCTTCCCTTTAGGGGCGCGGATCCTGCGATCGGACGTCATCCGCAAGCGGCTGCATGGCGTCGCGCCGGAGGCCCGCCTGCCCGACAGCGCTTATGCGCCCGACCAGACCGCTCGGGTCTATGACGTGCTGTGCCATGAAGCAGACCGGCACCTGGCGGCCGGCTGCACGGTGATCGCCGACGCCACGTTCCTGGAGCCATCTGCACGGGCAGCCATCCAGGCCGTTGCCGATCATCAAGGAGTGCCCTTTGCGCGTATCTGGCTCGACGCACCCGACGCGGTGCTGACGGCCCGGTTGTCGGCCCGAACCGGCGATGCTTCGGATGCCACGCCGGCTGTGCTCGAGCGCCAGCGGCGCGACGCCGCAGCACCCGCAAACTGGGCAGATTTTGCGGCCGACAGCCCGGTGTCGACCCTGGTCTTCCGAACGCTGAGGTATCTGGACCGGCTGGGCTGGCTAGCCGGGACCCCGGCACTCCAGCCATCGGTCGACGCCACTCTCGTCTGAACCTCTCATTCATCACGGAGGGAGCCGACATGGCGACCCATGCTCCGAGCAGCTGCCGATCGAGAGTTCATGCCAAATCCCTCGCCCGCATCCGGATGGAGCTGGCGCGCACGCCGGACGCTCCCGACGGTGCCCGGGACTGTGGCTACGAACTGATCGCTCCCCTCGATCCGGATGGCCACCTCGATGCCGAGGCGTGGCGGGCTCGGCGGTCCGAATGCAGCGTCCGCCGCTTCTGGTCCGGCTCTGACGACGAGCACGGCCACCTGATCCATCTCCGCGATCGCCGCTGGGCCTTTTCCTATGCTCTGGGCGAGGACGATGACGAGCCGATCTGGCGCCTCGACAACCATCGCTTCGTTGAAGGCGAGTATGTCTCGGTCACTGAGCATGACGGGGTCACCCGCCCCTTCCGTGTCGTCCGGGTCCGGCCCTGGCCTGCCGCGTTCGGCTGACTGCGGAGAGCCGCCTTGGCCTCGTTCCTCTCACAGGTCCACACCATGATCGAGCTCGACGGGTTGGCGCAGCGGTACCGCATTACGGAGGGCAACGGTTTCCGGCTGAAGGAGTGGGACCCGGCGGACACCGCCCGGCTGGACGACAAGGCGGTGGCGCAGGAGGCGCTGGCCGACAGCGTCGCCCGGCTGGCCGATATGCGGGACAGGTTCTACGCCCAGGACCGCTGGTCGGTGCTGCTGATCCTTCAAGGGATGGACGGCGCTGGCAAGGACAGCACCATCAAGCATGTGATGTCCGGTGTGAATCCACAGGGCTGGCCAGGTCACCTCCTTCAAGCAACCCTCGGAGGAGGAGCTGGATCACGACTACATGTGGCGCTCCACCCGCCGCCTCCCTGAGCGCGGCAGGATCGGCATCTTCAACCGTTCCTATTACGAGGAGGTTCTGGTCGTCAGGGTACACGCCGGCGTGCTGGGCAATCAGCGCCTGCCGCCGAAGCTGGTGACCAAAAAGATCTGGAAGGAGCGCTTCGAGGACATCAGCGCCTTCGAGCGCTACCTGGCCCGCAACGGCACGTTGATCCTGAAAATCTTCCTCCACCTGTCGAAAGAGGAGCAGAGGAAGCGCTTTCTGGAGCGGCTCGACGATCCGGAGAAGCACTGGAAGTTCCATCCCGGCGACGTGGCCGAACGCCAGAGATGGGACGACTACATGATGGTCTATGAGGAGATGATCCGCGCCACCGCCACGCCGCACGCGCCCTGGCACATCGTCCCGGCCGACAACAAGTGGTTCACCCGCATGGTTGTCACCGCGGTGATCGCCGACGCGATGGACGGGCTCGGCCTGGCCTATCCGGCGAGCGACCCGGAGTTGCACGACCAGCAGCTCTCGGCGCGAGCCCTCCTGGAGAATGAAGAGCCGCTCCGCGGTCCGAAGGTAGGAGATGCGCGATGAAGGCGATGATCCTGGCGACACCGGGTGCGCCGCTCGAAGCGGTGGACCTGCCGATGCCGACCCCGGCCCCATCCGAGATCGTGATCCGTGTTGCAGCCTGCGGAGTGTGCCGGACCGATCTGCACGTTGTCGACGGCGAGCTGCCATCGCCCAGGCCCTCTCTCGTTCCGGGCCATGAGATCGTCGGCCGGGTGGTTGCCGCCGGCAGCGGAGCCACCCGGTTCAAGGTGGGCGACCGGGTCGGCGTGCCGTGGCTCGGATGGGCCTGCGGCGCCTGCGAATTCTGCCGTCGCGGCCAGGAAAACCTGTGCGAGACAGCGCGCTTCACCGGCTATCAGCTGGACGGCGGCTATGCGGAGTATGCGAAGGCTGACGAGCGGTTCTGCGTGCCGATTCCGGCGCGCTACGGTGACGTCGAGGCGGCTCCCCTCCTCTGCGCCGGACTGATCGGGTACCGGGCCCTGCGCCTGGCCGGCGACGGACCGCGGCTGGGCCTCTACGGGTTCGGGGCCTCCGCCCATATCGTCATCCAGATCGCTCGCCATCGCGGCCAGGAAGTCTCGGTCTTCACGGCACCCGGTGATGCCGAAGTGCAGGCCTTCGCGCGACGACTCGGAGCCGTCTGGGTCGGCGGGTCCGACATGATGCCGCCGGCGCCGCTCGACGCCGCCATCATCTTCGCGCCGGTCGGGGACCTTGTTCCCAAGGCGCTGCAGGCGGTCCGGAAGGGAGGGACCGTCATCTGCGCCGGTATCCACATGTCGGATATCCCGCGCTTTCCATACGCCTTGCTCTGGCCGGAGCGGACCATCCGCGCGATCGCCAACCTGACGCGAAAAGATGCCGAGGACTTCATGGCTGTCGCTGCGGAGCTGCCGATCCGGACCGAGACGCTGGCGCTTCCTCTCGATCAGGCGAACGAGGTCCTGGCTCGGCTTCGCGAAGGCCGCCTCACGGGCGCCGCCGTGCTCGTGCCCGAACCGGTCGCTGGCAAAAGCCGCTGACGCGGCTCACCCGCGCCAGCTCACCACGGCCAGACTTGCCGCGAACAAGACGAACGCGGCGAGAATCCCGACGAGGATCAGGACTTCATAAGTGGTCATGATCGCCTCCAATCGTCAATTTTCGACATCGGAAGCTTGGCCGCCCCGGGCGGTTGCCTCATTGATCAGGATCAATGACGGACGGGGGCGGCGCCGGTTTCATGGCGCGGTGTCCTGGCTGTGCACCTGGGGTATCGGCAGTTCACTGACCCGGCTTCGGCCAGGTCCCTTCTTGCTGGGTAAGTAGTTTTCCGTACGGACCTAACCGAATGATGCGCGGCGTGGCCAAGGGGTACGACAGCTGCACGTCCAACCGACGGCAGCGAGGCCACCATGCAGACGCACAGCGCCCTCCCGATTCCCCGGTCACATCAGCGGCCTGTCCCCACCCCGCCGCCTCATCGCAGCGACGATACGCCGACCAGCCTGGCCTCGCTCGGGACCGTCATATCTGTCCAGCGCGGCGGCTCTGTGTATCGCGAGGGAGACCAGGCCCAAAACTGGTATCGGGTCGTCTCCGGTACCGGCTGCACTTGCAAGCTGCTGCCCGACGGCCGCCGCCAGATCGGCACCTTCCTCCATCCCGGCGACTTCTTCGGCTTCGAAGCGCTCGGCGAGCATGGCTTCGGCGCGGATGCCCTGACCGACCTGGTGGTCATACGCTATTCCCGCCGGCATACAGAGGCTCTCGCCCAAGCCGACGGCGCGGTCGGTCGTCGCTTCCGCGAGATCACCTGCCAATCGCTGACGGCAGCCTATGAGCGGCTGCTGACCTTGGGCCGAAGGACTGCGACGGAACGGGTCGTAGGTTTCCTGATGGAGCTGGCACGTAAGGCGCCGGATGGAAGGATGATCGACCTGCCGATGTCGCGCTGCGATATCGGTGACTATCTCGGCCTGACGCTCGAGACGGTCAGCAGGGTCTTCGCAGCTCTCAAGCATGACGGCCTGATCGAGATGACGGGGGCACACCGCGTGTCGCTGCTCGACCGCCGGGCCCTCGAGCTGATGACCGAAGGCGACGAACCCGCGGTCCGGCTCGGGAATGCGTGAGCCTGGCAAATCACCTCTATCGTCACTCCAGAACGGTCCGTTCCAGGGAGGTATCCATGGACAGCAGTCGAACGATCCTGCTTCTGACCGATTGCCTGGAAGCGATGCGAGTCCGCTATCAGCGTCTTCTCCGCACGAGCCAGGACCTTCTCCCACGGGAGCAGGCCAGGTTCTGTTCGGCGACGAGGCTGCTTCATGACGCCGTCGTGTCCCGCGACGAGGCCTTGCTCGTCCAGGCGTGGGCCTGCCTGAGGAATGCCGGGTCCGCGATCGGAAGCATCATGATCGAGCCGAAGACCCGTCACTACACCGCCTCGACCCTTGGGTCTGATGTCCGAAACCTCGCCAATCTTTGCCGCGCCCTCCATGGAGCGGCACTTCACGCCGCATCTTCGAGTGGTGCCGACCATCTGATCGCGTGCGGCTCCAACCGGTAGACACCCGGAACAGGCCCGTCCTGCGCCGGGGGGCTGATCCATTGCGGGTACGGAGGCGGATATGCGCTTCATCGCGCCGGCGGCCCGAGCCAAATCGTCGCCTGCAGGCCTTCCCGACACGCTGCTCGGCTTCGTTCTTCGCGCAAGCGGTTGGCACCAGCTCGGCCTCGCCGCCTGTTCGGTAGGCACCTTCTTGCTCACCATCGCTCCGATCGACCTGCAACGGCGCATCATCAACGATGCCCTTTACGGACACGATTTTCATCCGATCCTGCTTCTGGCGTTGGCCTATGGCGGCCTCGCGCTGCTCGCGGGAGCGATCAAGCTGTTCAGCAACATCTATCGGGGCTGGGTCGGGGAACGGGCCGTGCGCATGCTGCGCGAAGCGATCCGACTTGGCTTGCACGATCTCCCTTCGGACCGGCACGACAGCGAGATCGACGGTGTCGGCCTCTCGATGATGATCGCCGAAAGCGACGACATCGGCGGCTTTGTCGGAGAGAGCCTGTCGGAGCCCGTGCTGCAGGGTGGCATCCTCGCAAGCGCCTTCGCCTATATGTTCTATATTCAGCCCTCGATGGCGCTCGCGAGCCTCATCGTCTTCCTGCCACAGCTCGTGCTCGTTCCAGTACTGCAGAATCGGATCAACCTGCGCGTGTCGAAGCGCATCGCAATTCTTCGCCGCATCAGCATTTCCGTGGCGCTCTCCCCCGCCGACGCCGGAAGCGCGAAGCAAAGCCGCCGCTTTGACACCATATTCACCCTGAACATGGGCATCTTTGTTCTCAAATTCTCACTGAACTTCCTGATGAATATATTCTATCATTGTGGCGTCACAGTTGCTCTCGCCCTCGGCGGCTGGTATGTGATCCGCGGGCAAGCGGAGGTCGGCACGATCGTGGCGATCATGTCGGGGCTCTCCAAGATCAATGATCCCTGGGGCGATCTCGTCACCTGGTATCGGGACCTGGCGGTGACGCGGATGAAGTACCGGCTGATCGCCGAGGCCGTCCGGGAGAGCGAACGCCGTGCGTTGCGGTCCGCGGAACGACTCTCGACCCAGCCTCTGGAAGCCCGGTCCCGAAGCACGGCGCCAGCCCATGCGACAGGACCTTGTATGCCGAAGCGATGATGGGCCAGAGGCTATGGTAGCGAGACGACCTCGCCCCTGGCCCAACCGATAGATCAGGCCGCCTTTACTTCGATCTTCTTCTCGGACTTCAGGGCCTGGGCCGATTTCGGCAGAGTTACCGTCAGCACGCCCTTGTTAAAGCTCGCCGCGATCTTCTCGCGGTCGACATCATCGGACAGTTGGAAGGAACGCTGGAAGGAGCCGTACCGCCGTTCGGAGAGATGGTAGTCGTGCTTCCGCTCGTCCTTCTCCTCGCTCTTCTCGCCCTTGATGGTGAGCGTGTCGTTCGACAGCCTCACCTCGACATTATCCTCGCCCAGGCCCGGCAGCTCCGCCGTGATCACGTATTCTTTGTCGTTCTCGCCAATATCGACTGCAGGAGCGATCCCCTCGATCGCTTGCCGAGGCCACCCGAGCTCGGAGCCGAACATCGACCGCCCGAGTGGGAAGAAGCCCAACCCGCGGTTGAAGCTGTCGAACACCTGGTCGATCTCCTGTCTGAGGCTCCGGAACAGATCTCCGCTCCTGGCGGTGGTCGGGGCCGAAGCACGATCGGATTTGACCGGAACCTTCGTCACCTGTGTCATCCTCTGTCCTCCATATTCGCGAGCAGGCGGGTGTTCGCCGAGGATCGTGGCGCTCCGCTGCTCTGATCCGCGCCGGTGCCGGTGCTGCAAGCGCAGGTCGGCGGTGGCGCTGGCGAATATTGAGGGGCTGCGCGGTCACGCGCTTTGACCTGGGTCAAGCCAGTGTCTCCCTGAACTGCCGGAACCATTGATCCTGATCAAAACCGCGAGCGGTCGCACCGCATAGGGTGGTCCGAAGAGGTCACTCGGTATGTCCCATGATCCTCCGCCATATTCGCATCCCACCCGTCGGGCTGCCTGGCACGCTGTGGCTGCCGCATGCCCCCAAGGGTCTTGTCGCCTTCGTCCAAGGCAGCGGCTCCGGCCGTTTCGATTCCCGCAGCTCGGCCTTGGCAGCGGCCCTGAGCCAGCGAGGCCTCGCGACCTTGTTGCTCGACCTCCTCACCCTCCAGGAGGAGCGCCTCCACGGGAACATCTTCGACATAGGCCTTCTCGCACGTCGGCTCGTTGGGATCATCAGCTGGGTTGAGGCGCAGCCGGATCTCGCCGAGCTTCCTTTCGGAGTCTTTGCGGCCGGAACCGCAGCCGCGGCGGCGTTGGTCGCCGCCGAGCGTGGGCCTCTCCAGGCCATCGTGACCTATGCCGGTCGTCCCGACCTTGCGCTGGACGTTCTGGAGGACGTTCGAACTCCGGTGCTCCTGCTGGTTCCCCAAAACCAGGGCCAGATGGTCACGGACAACCAGTTCGCCTACGAGAGGCTCAAGGACCCCAAAAGCATCAGGCTCATCCCATGGGCTGGCCGGCCCTGTCACGAAGCGGATGCCATTGCGGGCATCGTCGACCTGGCCTCGCATTGGTTCACCCTGCACCTTCGACCGGCCCCGTTCGGAGAGGCAAGGCCAAGTTTCGATGCAGCCAGACCGGCTCCGACAGATCCGTCGGCAAGGGCTTGAACGATGAGTCAGATCGGACTTTGTTTTGAAGCCTTGAACGCCGTCAGGGACAAACGGGCGTTCGCGCTCCTCGCAGCAGGCGTGGTCCTCGTCATCGTCGTCACGACCGTTCTCCAGATCAGGCTGAACGCCTGGAATCAGCCGTTCTATGATGCGCTGGCCCAGAGAGATGGGCCGGCCTTCGTCCAGCAGCTGCTGGTGTTTGCCATGATCGCCGGCCCCCTGCTGGCATTGAACGTCACCCAGAGCTGGCTGCACGAGATGATCAAGCTGCGCCTGCGGAGCTGGATCACCGGCGATCTCATCGCCGAATGGCTGGTCCCGGGTCGGGCTTACCGACTGATCTGGGCCGGAGGTGCTGGTGCGAATCCCGATCAACGCATCCATGAGGATGCGCGGCATCTCACCGAGCTCTCGGCCGATCTGTCCATCGGCCTGCTGCAGTCCGGGCTCCTGCTCATCAGCTTCGTCGGTGTGCTGTGGGTGTTGTCGGAGGACATCGTCTTCATGCTCCAGGGACGCAGCTTCTCGGTCCCCGGATACATGGTCTGGTCGGCTCTGCTCTACGCGGCAACCGCTTCGTGGCTCAGCTGGCGCGTCGGGCGCCCGCTGATCGGGCTCAACGCCGAACGCTACGCCCAGGAGGCCGAGTTCCGCTTCGCCCTGGTCCGGGTGAGCGACAACGCCGACGGCATCGCCCTCGGTGGCGGCGAAGCTGACGAACGCCAACGGCTTCAGCAAGAACTCGAAGGCGTCCTTGCTGCCATGCGCCGGATCGTGAGTGGGGTCACCAAGCTGACCTGGGTCACCTCCGGCTATGGCTGGTTCGCGCTCGTGGCGCCGATCCTCGTCGCCGCGCCAGGGTATTTCGGCGGCAGCCTGTCCTTCGGCAACCTGATGATGGCCGTAGGCGCCTTTCTCCAGGTGCAGCAGGCACTGCGCTGGTTTGTCGACAACTCCAGCCGCATCGCCGACTGGCGAGCCACGCTGGGGCGCATTGTCGCGTTTCGCCAAGCTTTGCGGCGGATCGACGGGCAGGACGAACAGACAGGCCGCATCGAAGTCCTGGACCATCCGGAGGCCGGGCTCGCCTTCGACCACCTTGCCGTCATGACCGCAGCAGGCCGTGCAGCACTCACCGAGACACAGGTCGAGATCGCGCCGGGAAGCCGGGTCCTCATCCTCGGCCGGCCGGGATCGGGCAAGAGCACGCTGTTCCGGGCATTCGCCGGCTTGTGGCCTTGGGGGACGGGCCGACTGCTCTTGCCGCCGCGGGGCAGCATGATGTTCCTGCCGCAGCGGCCCTACATGCCGCTCGGGCCGCTGCGCGCCGCCCTCACCTACCCGGCCGATCCCGCGGGCGTCGGCGACGATGCCCTGGCGGCGGCTCTCGACCGGACCGGACTGGAATATCTCGTATCAGACCTCGACAGCACCCGGCGCTGGGACAAGGAGCTGTCGGTGGACGAGCAGCAGCGCATCGCCTTCGCCCGCCTGCTGCTTCACAAGCCGAAATGGGTCTTCATCGACGAGGCGATCGACCTGCTCGACGAAGACCATCGCCGTATCGTGCTCTCGATCTTCCGCAAGGAGCTCGCGGACGCCGCCGTGATCAGCATCGGCCGCCGCGCTGCTCGCCCCGGCTTCTATGCCCGAACCCTCCATCTGAGCCGCTATCCAGCTGCAAAGCAGCGTACCCGCCCCCCGCCTGCCCGCTCCGAAAGCGATGCCGCCTGATCCCAGGGTGTCCGGCTACGGACTCGGCACAACCGCCTTCTTGCGGCGCATGGACGAGGCGGTGCCTCTCAGCGCAGCACCAGGACGGGAAGCCGCGTATGCGTCAGAACCTGCTGGGTCGTGCTGCCGAGGATCACCGCCGAGATGCCGCGCCGGCCGTGTGACGCCATGGCGATCAGGTCGCACCCCTGGCTCACCGCGGCATCGATGATGGCGGCGTAGGGCATCTCGTGTTCGACGATGAGCCGGTCGCATAGGACGCCGAGGGTCCGCGCCAATGCAGCTCCGGATGCCACCCGATCCTCACCTTGTCGCCGAGCATATCCGGCATATTCATCGGCGCCGACCAACGGCCAGCTGCTCGTGAGGTGATAGGGCTCGGTCACCGTCAGCAAGGTCGCCCGAGCGTGGACCTCTGCGGCCAAGTGAAGGCCCTGGTCGACCGCGCGCTCGGAAAGCGGCGAGCCGTCCGTCGGGATCAGAATGTGCTTGAACATCCGTTCACGCTCCCTTGTGGATTGGGGAAGAGTGCAATCCACGGTTGCAAAACCCAACGGTGCCCTCAGCAGACGGACATGACCTTGATCCACCTCAAGCGATAGAGCATGCGGGGAGGGTTTGCGCTGGATCAAGGTCGCCTGCCGGCACGGCGATGATCCTTTCAACCGGAGACACTGAAGAGCGATCGGAGCTGCGGTCATGCAGATCAAGAAGGAGCATCATATCAACTTCTGGTATGTGATCGGCTCGATCCTGGCGGCTCTTGCAGTTCACAACCTGCTGACCCAGGCGAACCGCGTCGAGATCATCGCGTACAGCACCTTCCTCGATCTGGTCCGTGCCGACAAGGTCACCGATCTCGTGGTCGGCCCGACCCGGATCACCGGCAGCTATCGCGAGCCGGCGGACGGCAAGCCGCGGGAATTCTCCACCATCCGGGTGGAACCTGGTCTGTCGGAAACATTCGCCAAGCACAATGTCTGCTTCTCCGGCGAGCCCGAGCCCGGCCTGCTGCAGACGGTCCTCGGCTGGTTCCTGCCCACGATCGGCTTCATCCTGCTCTGGCTCCTGCTGGTGCGCCCCTTCGCCCTCGGCCAGGGCTCCGGCCGGCTGCTGTCGATCGGCAAGAGCAGGGCGAAGGTCTATGTCGAGCAGGATGTCGGCGTCCGCTTCGCCGATGTCGCCGGGGTCGACGAGGCCAAGGAGGAACTGCGCGAGGTCGTCGCCTTCCTGAAGGACCCGGTGGAGCATGGCCGCCTGGGCGCTCGGGTTCCCAAGGGCGTGCTCCTGGTCGGTCCGCCGGGGACCGGAAAGACCTTGCTGGCACGCGCCGTCGCCGGCGAGGCGGGTGTTCCCTTCTTCTCGATCTCCGGCTCCGAGTTCGTCGAGATGTTCGTCGGGGTCGGCGCCGCCCGTGTCCGCGACCTGTTCGAGCAGGCTCGCCAGAAGGCGCCGGCCATCGTCTTTATCGACGAGCTGGATGCGCTCGGCCGGGCCCGCAGCGCCTTCATCCTCGGCGGCGGCCATGACGAGAAGGAGCAGACGCTGAACCAGCTTCTTGCCGAGCTCGACGGCTTCGACCCCAGTGTCGGCGTGGTGCTGCTCGCCGCCACCAACCGGCCGGAGATCCTCGACCCCGCCCTCCTCCGCGCCGGACGCTTCGACCGCCAGATCCTGGTCGACCGGCCCGACAAGAAAGGCCGCATCGATATTCTCCAGGTACACATCAGGAGGATCAAAATCGCGACGGACGTGCCGGTGGAGCAGGTGGCGGCCCTGACGCCGGGCTTCACGGGCGCAGACCTCGCCAATCTCGTGAACGAGGCCGCGCTCCTGGCCACGCGCCGCGGCGCCGGATGCGTCACCTTCGACGACTTCACCCAGGCGATCGAGCGCATCGTCGCCGGGCTGGAGAAGCGTAACCGGCTGCTCAACCCGCATGAGCGGACCGTGGTCGCGTATCACGAGATGGGACACGCGATCGTCGCCATGGCGCTGCCGGGGGTCGATCCGGTCCAGAAGATCTCGATCATCCCCCGCGGGATCACCGCCCTCGGCTACACCATGCAGCGGCCGATCGAAGACCGTTTCCTGATGGATCGCTCTGAGCTGGCCAGCCGGATGACCGTGCTGCTCGGCGGCCGGGCGGCGGAGAATTTGGTCTTCAATGAGATTTCCACCAGTGCCGCCGACGACCTGGCGAAGGCGACCGACATCGCCCGGAACATGGTGACCCGGTTCGGCATGGATGCCGGGCTGGGCCAGGTCGCCTACGAGACGGAGCCGACGACCTTCCTCGGTGGCCCCGCGGGAGCGGGCTGGCAGCCGCGCCGGTACGGCGAAGCGACCGCGGAGGCAATCGACGCCGCGATGCGAAGCTTGGTCGACATGGCCTTCCGGCATGCGACATCGATCCTCACGGCCAACCGCGCCTTGCTCGTCCAGGCTGCGGCCGACCTGACGACCAAGGAAACCATTGCCGGCGACGACCTTGAAGCTGTCGCGAAGAAGGTGATAGCCGCCCCCAGGGACGAGACGAGACCCAAGCCGATCGCCGCGGTCGCTCCGCCGTGACGGCGGCGAAGCTCACGCCGTAAGGCGACGAAGCCTCGCGCAAGCAGTCGCCCGAAGGACAGCGCATCACTCAGGCGCAGCTGCCTATCCGGCCAGCCGCTCATCTGGCAGAGCCTGCGTTTCGATCAGGCGGACCAGCCTCCGACGGAGGCGGTCAGCATCCGTCGGCGTCATCGGCGCCGCAGGCGGCCTCCCCGAAGACACTTCCGATCGCCGCCCGGGCGGGAGGATCATGGCATTCCAGCTGGATGCGGCGCCACGGATAGCCCCGAATTCCAGGAAGCCGCAGGTGCGGCGGAAGCACTCGGCCTCCCAGTCATCGAATGGCTGCTCGAGCCGCTTCAGACACTTCTTCGCCAACAGTGTCGCCCTGTCCATCGTCTCGCCTCTCCTGCTGCTGAATGGGAATTATCGGGAACAAGCCCTGGCCTGCGCCCCCCTTCCGCGGCTCTGGCCGGGCATCCAGCTCGCGGATTGATCGATCCGATGCGACGTCGCAGTCGCGAGCGGGAGATCCGTCTTTCACCTCGGCACGCGAGGATCCTAGGGTCTTAAGGGCCGTTCGATGATCCGGTTTCCTCCGTACGGAGATCTACGTATCCGGCGTCCTCGGCGGCCCCCGGCACCCGATGTTGAAGGGTGGGTTCGCTGGCTTGATCCGCGTCAATTCTGTGTTGAGGACAAGCGGATATTGTCTGCGGGAGAGGCCTCGCCGTGTTGGTCGGGCGTCCCCTCATCCAAGACAGAGCTTTCATGAAGCCGATCATCTGCTTGACACCGAATCCGGCGCTCGACCTCTCTACCGCCGTCGCCGCCCTGGTGGACCAGCACAAGATGCGGTGCGATCCGGGCGTTGAGCAGCCGGGCGGCGGCGGCATCAACGCCGCACGCGTCATCCGGCGGCTGGGAGGTGATGCGATCGCCCTCTACCCGGTCGGAGGTCCCTATGGCGAACGCGTCAGCGCCCTCCTTGATGCCGAATGTGTACCAAGAGAGACCGTGCCGATCGCCGGCTCAACACGCTTCAGCTTCTTCGCCCGTGACAAGGGCAGCGGCCGGCAGTACCAGTTCGTGCTGCCCGGTCCCACGATCTCGGACCAAGAGGCTCGCGTAATCCTCGAGCGCTTCGGCCGCCTCGTCTCGGAGGGAGGGCTCGCGGTCGGAAGCGGCAGCCTGCCGCCCGGCCTCCCGGAAGACTTCTACGCTCGCGCGGCCCGCGCTGCGGTGCAACGGCACGCCCGCTTTGTCCTCGATACCTCGGGCGGAGCCCTCGCAGCAGCACTCCGCCAGGGCGTCTATCTGGTCAAGCCGAGCCTGCGTGAGCTCGAATCGGTCGCCGGCCGGCCGCTCCGCTCTCATGAAGAGGCGGTCGCCTTCTCCCGTGAACTCGTCATCCGACGATCGGCCGAGATCGTGGTGGTGTCGCTGGGTGCGGCTGGCGCGGTCCTGGTAACGGACCAGGTCTGTCGGCACCAGCCTGCCGTGCAGGTGACGGTGGGAGGCACAGTCGGGGCGGGCGACAGCCTGGTCGGCGGTATGCTGACGGGGATCGCTCGCGGCTGGCTGTTGATGCCGGAGCGATCCTCCCCGGAAGTGCCGATTGAAAATTCCCCAGCGGGCGCCACAGGCTCGACCTCCCTGGGCGCGCCCAGG